>ENA-OYYI01000005-OYYI01000005.1-human-gut-metagenome-genome-assembly--contig:-NODE-5-length-174839-cov-9.533888_pt1 | contig 174839 bp, 150 predicted proteins | sample MGYA00244063_ERZ653448 | MGnify/ENA primary metagenome ERZ653448 (study PRJEB26926, sample SAMN06165192) | human gut metagenome | biome: ENVO:00009003; feature: ENVO:2100002; material: ENVO:00002003...
CTACACGCGTAAGATCGTCGGCAGCGTCAGATGTGTATAAGAGACAGATTTTATTCCTATCGATTGCACGGGACATCTCGTTACTTCTTTCGGACTTAAAATGATAGACCCCGTTTATAAGATTATGGACGAAATAATCGCCGCGGGTCTGAAAGTTCCCAAAGGCTTTACGGCAGACCCTCGTCCCATGGATTTCGAAAACGTAAAGTGCAACGCAATCGAAAAACTCATTTTCAAGAAATTCATGTATTCCAAACAGGAAGATTACGAGGCGCAGCTTACGAAAGTAGGCCTTAAAAAGGACGCGTTTACCTGCACTTGCTATCTGCCCGAGGTCGGAAACGTACCCGCGTACGGCGAAGTTATCGGCTGGGCGGAATCTTCGGCGGTAGTATATGCGAACTCTGTTCTCGGCGCGCGTTGCAACCGCAACAGCGGTATGATAGATTTGTTCCAGAGTATCGTCGGCCGCGCTCTGAATTACGGCTTTACGACCGATGAAGGTCGTCGCGCCACCTGGAGAGTTGAGGTCAGAACGACCAAAAAACCCGAGGCGCAGATACTCGGCAGCGCAATAGGTATGAAAGTGTTAGAAGACGTTCCTTACATAATCGGTCTCGATAAATTCCTCGGAACCGAGCTCAACGACGACGTCAAAGCCTATCTCAAAGATATGGGCGCCGCAACTGCGTCAAACGGGGCGGTAGGTCTTTATCACGTCGATAAAATCACGCCCGAAGCCGTCGAAAAGGGCGAGGCTCTCATAAAAGACGACGCGAAAGTTTACGTTATCGACGACGCCGAACTCGAGCGCGTTTACAAGAGTTATCCCGTAATGTGGAAAAACAAGGACGCAAAACCCGTGCTTGCGTTTATAGGTTGCCCGCACCTTACCTATTCTCAACTTGTAGGTTGGACCGAAAACATCGTACGTGGGCTTGAAAAGAGCGGAAGAAGCAAGGTTACCATGCAGGTGGTGCTTACGGCGTCTCCTCAGGTTGCCGAAAAATTCAGAAAAACCGACGATTATAAAAAACTTGTCGCGACAGGCGCAAGCCTTTCGTCGATATGCCCGCTTATGTACACCAACAATCCTCTTGCGGGAAAGAAGGCAATTATCACAAGCAGCAATAAACTGCGCACTTATTCCAGAGCGAAGTATATGAAAGACGAGGAAATCCTCGCAATCATTACGGGACAGGAGGCGTAATATGACAACTAAAACATTTAAAGGCAGACCTATCGCAGCAGGCGAAATAAAGGCGGAAGCGGTTGTTTCGCATTACGGATTCAATACTCTTGCGTCCTGTCAGAAGAGCGCTATGGGCATCAAGCCCAAAGACATAGAAGCCGGAACGGCGAAAATCGTAGTTTCCGACCAGAACAATCCCGACCTTTTCGGTAAACAGATTACAGGAAGAGCACTGTGCCTTCCTCTTACCATCGGAAGCACGACGGGCGGTATGATTCTGCAGACGATATGTTCGATGAACGCGCAACCTGCCGCCATGCTTTTCTCGGAAACGGCCGACAGCCTCGCAACGTCGGGACTTATTCTCGCAAAAGTATGGGAGAAGAACTTTATCGTGGGCGTCGACAGACTTGGACAGGAATTTCTGGATTACGTCAAAGACGGCGATATGATTGAAGTCAAAGAAGACGGTACGGTAATCGTAACGCGTCAATAAAATTAAAAAAAGAAAAGCGTACGCATCGGATGCGTACGCTTTTTTCGTTGAAAAATTAACGTGAAAATCAATCAGGCCGCGTTTTCTGTCTGCGGCGTTGCGTCGACCTCCTCCGCGGGAGGATTTTCCGAAGCTTTCCGCGCTTCGGTTTCCTTAATCATTTCGGAAAGTCTGCTTTCGGTAAGGATACATTTCTTTTTATATATGATAAGGGCGACGGCAAGAAATACCGCGGGAATAAGACACATACAGGAAATAAGTATTCGTCTGTCGGCAAGCGAAACGTCTTTTATGATTTCTGCAATTTTCGCGTTTTTTACCTCGTTTGATATAATGCCTCGCGATGCGTCGCGTTCGTAGGCGGAAATGCCGTTCGTATAAACGGTTACGTTTGCAACGGCGTAAACCGCGATTACGAGCGCCTGCATAAGAGCGCTTCCCATCTTTGCGGTGAAAGGACGGAGAGAAAAGATAAGACTTTCGTTGCGTTTTCCCGTCTTCCATTCGTTATACTCTACGGTATTTGCAAGGTTTACCACCATAATCATATAGAAACCACCGCCGTAGCCGACCACGGTATTTGCGATTGCCATAAGGGCGAATTTAAGATGCCAGTACATGGTCCCGGGCGCGCCGGTGGGGATTGCGAGAGCGAAAATCATCATAACGATATAGCCGCCGATTATTGCGAATCCCGTTGAATAGAGTACGTTGTTCCGCCCGAATTTTTTCGATAACCAGGGATATACCGCCGTAAACAGGGTAGAAATTATTGCATATCCTATGCCGAAAAGCAACGTATAACCGCCTTCGTAACCGAATTCGAAATATATGTACATCGTGCTGAGTCCGCCGCTTACGACGTTTGTGCCTACGCAGAAAATCAGCATTACGAGGGCGCACCACATAAGCTGGTCGTTTTTGGCGATTGTTTTGAACATCTCTTTTAAAGTAAGAGTGTTTTCTTTTTTATCCTTGACGGGAGGAAGGGGTTTTTCCTTTACGCCGAGAATGGTAAACAGCTGGAAAAGAACCATCAGAACGGAACTGATGATTGCGATTACCTTATATCCCGTCGGAGCGCCCCATATCGCAAAACTTCCCGTCGTGAAAAGAGGAATTAAAAGACCGGCAAGACCGCCGCCCGCCGACGCGCAGAGCTGGGCGAGAGAGGTTACTTTGTTTCGGTCGTGTTCGTTGGAAGTAAGCGTCGGCATCATTCCCCAATAGGAAATGTCGTTCATCGTGAAGGTTATGCTGAACATAAAGTAAGCGAACGCGAGGTAGCCGATAAAACTCCAACCGTCGAGAGGAACGCAGAATACCGAAATAATTACTCCGCCCGTAAGAACGGCGCCGATAAGTTGCCACGGTTTGTATTTTCCCCATTTCGTGCGGGTGTTTTCGACGATACCTCCCATAATCGGGTCGTTGAAAGCGTCGAAAATTCGCGCGAGCACGATTATAACGCCGACGATGGTAAGCATGGCGTTGTCGATTGTTTTGGTGAAAAGAATAAACGACATCAGATATCCGTTGAACAGGTTGTATAAAAAGTCGCGTCCCACGGTGCCCAACGAGAACATCACCATATTTTTGAAAAAGGCTTTGTCGATATTCCAGTTTTTAGGATTGATTTTTTGCAATAAAGATTTTTTTCCGATATCGATTGCTGTGTCTTCCATAATCTTCCCCAGAAATAAATTTATATATAAATTATAGCAATTTATCGTTTGCGTGGCAACAAGATAAAGTAAATCGGCGGGATAATTATTATTGCAAAAGGCGCTTTTAAGTGTTACAATAAACGTAATACGACAAAGAGGTGCGATATGGCGGGACATAAAAATAACCGTATACGGTTATCGACGGTATTTTCGGTGATTCTTACTGCGTTGTTTATCGTAAAAACGGTAAACAGTTTCAAGGTGGGCGCAGAAACGGGAGAGGGCGCGTCGGCGTTGATAAAGTACGCGGTAATTCCGTTGATAATTGTTTTTGCCGTCTGTTTTATTGTAAGCATCGTTCAGAATTTCAGAAACGGCAAGGCGATTAAGGAGAGTTCGTCCGATACCAAATACGCCGTAAAGACCACGGCGAAAGTCGCTTCGGTATTGGAGGCGGCCGCACAACTTATAAGCGTTGCCGTCGCCATTATTATCGCTTACGACGAATATGCCTCCGGAAACGTAAAGTGGTATGATTTCAGATATTATTTCACACTTATAATACTGATTTTTACTTTTCTGAATACCGTATATTATATCGTAAAAACGTCTTTAAAACTTAAAAGGAAAGCGGATAAACGTAAAGACGCGCGGATAAAGTCTGCCGAGAAAGAACAGCGCGCCGAAGAAAGGAAAAAACTTATCGAGGAGGCGGCCGCAGAAAAAGTTCGCAGACAGGAAGAAAGAGCGGCGCGCGAAAAAGCCGATATGCCCGTTAAGAATCAATCACACAAACCCGTGAAAAAAATCACGAAAAAATAAACATACGGGACGCATTGTTCAACGATTTGTTTTTTTGAGAAACTAATTTTGACACGCACTGCCCGTTCATAGTATAATTAAAACACAGTCAGAAACAGGAGGGTTAGTATGGAAAAACAAAAACTTGATTTTCTGACGGCTAAAGCAAGAAAACTCCGCGACGACGCTATCGAGATAATCGGACACTTCGGTGTCGGACATATCGGCGGTACGATGTCGGTTATGGATGCGCTTACCGTCATTTATTACGACAAGGCCAAGGTCGACCCGAAAAATCCGAAAATGCAGGACAGAGACCGCGTTATTATGTCCAAAGGACACGCCGGCCCCGCTATGTACGCAGTTCTCGGAGACCTCGGTTTTTATCCTTACGAATGGGAAGCCACTCTCAATAAAAACGGCACGAATCTCCCCTCGCATTGCGATATGAACAAAACTCCCGGCATCGACTTCACGGCAGGTTCTCTCGGACAGGGATTGTCTGCGGCGGTAGGTATGGCAGCAGCGGCTAAAATAGACAAAAATCCCGCAACGATTTATTGCTTCATCGGCGACGGCGAATCGCAGGAAGGCCAAATCTGGGAAGCGTCGATGTTTGCGGGCAATCACGGACTCGATAATCTGATTGTTTTACTCGACAATAACAAGATGCAGCTTGACGGGCCTACCGACAGCATAAACTCGCTTGCGCCCGCAAAGGCAAAGTGGGAGTCGTTCAATTTCTTTACGCAGGAAATCAACGGCCACGATATAGAAGCCATATCCGACGCAATTGACAACGCAAAGGCAAATAAGGGCAAACCTTCTATGATTATCCTCGATACAATCAAAGGATACGGCGCGTCGTTTACCGAGGGCGTCGCAAACTGCCACAGTATGCCCGTTCCCGAGGAAGTCTGGAGAAAAGAAACGGGGAGGTATGAAAAATGACAGACGCTAACGAAATGAGACAGGTTCTTGCAAATACTTTAAGCGAAATCGCCGATACCGACGACCGCATCGTCGTTCTCGAAGCCGACCTTATGGGCTGCCACGCGACGAAAGCTTTCAAAGAGGCTCATCCCGACAGGTTCTTCGACGTGGGTATTGCAGAGGCTAATATGATAGGTATGGCCGCGGGTATGTCCGCAATGGGCAAAATCCCGTTTGCATATTCGTTTGCTCCGTTTGCGACGCGTCGCACGTACGACACGGTGTTTATTTCGGTAGCGTACGCAAAACAAAACGTCAAAATCGTAGGTTCCGACCCCGGTATCACCGCAGAGGCCAACGGCGGTACGCATATGCCTTTCGAAGATATGGCCATTATGCGCGCAATCCCTCATATGGTATGTTTCGAGCCTACCGACGAGGCAATGCTTCGCAGGGCGATTCCGCAAATAATCGATTATCCCGGCGCCGTTTATATCCGTCTTTTCAGAAAAAAGGCCGACCACGTTTTCGACGACGTTCCCGATTTCAGACTGGGTAAAGCCGTCAAGGTAAAAGACGGCAAGGACGTAACGCTTATCGCAAGCGGTATCATGGTGGAGAAGGCAATCGAGGCGGCGGAAGTTCTTAAAGCCGAGGGAATCGACGCGGCGATACTCAATATGCACACCTGGAAACCGATAGACGAAGAGGTAATCTGCGAAGCCGTTAAAAATACGGGCGCAATCGTAACCTGCGAAAACCATGCGATAAACTGCGGTCTGGGCAGCGCCGTGGCCGAAGTAGTCGTTGCGAAATGTCCCGCGCCTATGGGAATGATAGGCGTCGATAATACGTTCGGCGAAGTCGGTAAGAAAGATTATCTTGCCGAAAGATTCGGCCTTACCGTCGAGGACATCGTAAGAAAAGCAAAAGAAACGGTAGCCCGCAAATAAAATAACCGATTAAAAATTGCACGGAGAAATCCGTGCTTTTTTTATTTGTTTAAGAAATTGCGTTGCAAGTTTTTTCAAATATGATATACTAACATAAGAATAAACTTTTATAAATTGAGGTTTAATCCGAAGGAGGCATTATATGACAAAAGTTCTGGTAACGGGCGGTACGGGGTATATCGGAAGCCATACCGTAATCGAACTGTTAAACGCCGGTCACGAAGCGATTATCGTTGATAACCTTTCAAATTCCAAAGCGGGGGTAGTCGACCGAATTGAAAAAATTACGGGTAAAAGACCTGCGTTTTATAAAACCGACGTGCGCGATACTTCGGCTTTAATGCGGATTTTCGAAAAAGAAAAACCACAGGACGTGATACATTTTGCGGGTCTTAAAGCCGTCGGAGAAAGCGTAAAAATTCCTCTTGCGTATTATGACAACAATATAAATTCTACGCTGTCGCTTTTGGAATGTATGATAAAATGCAACGTTAAAAATCTTGTTTTTTCATCGTCCGCAACGGTTTACGGTTGCCCGAAGTCGGTGCCTATCTTCGAGGATTTTCCGCTTTCGGCCACCAATCCGTACGGACAGACCAAACTTATGATTGAACAGATTCTGAAAGATTTTTATCACAGCAACGGCAGTTTCAATATAGCGCTTTTAAGATATTTCAATCCCATCGGCGCGCACGAGAGCGGACTTATCGGGGAGGACCCTAACGGCATTCCCAACAATCTCGTGCCTTATATTACGCAGGTTGCCGTCGGAAAACTTGAAAAAGTTCACGTATTCGGCAACGATTACCCGACTAAAGACGGTACGGGCGTAAGAGATTATATTCACGTCGTGGACCTTGCGAAAGGACATCTTGCGGCTTTAAACAAACTTCACGAAAATTCAGGACTCGTTATTTACAACCTCGGCACCGGTCACGGATACAGCGTTCTCGAGATGATAAAGGAGTTTTCCGACGTTGTCGGACACGAAATCGCTTATCAGATTGACGGCCGCCGTGCGGGCGATATTGCCGAATGCTATGCCGATTGCTCGAAAGCGAAACGCGAACTGGGTTGGGAATGCAAATATGACCTGCATCGTATGGCGGAAGACAGCTGGCGCTGGCAGAAAAACAATCCGAACGGACTTGAATAATATTGCACGCGTATGCGCGCGCACGTTACTATATTATGAAATATTTTGTTGCAACCGATATTCACGGTTCATATTACTGGGCGAAAAAAGTCGTGGAAAAATTTAATGATTCGGGCGCCGATAAACTGGTTCTTCTCGGCGATTTGTATTATCACGGACCGAGAAACCCGCTGCCCGAGGAATACGCGCCTATGAAAACGGCGGAGCTTTTTAACGGAATATCCGATAAAATAATCGCGATACGCGGCAATTGCGACGCCGAAATCGACGAAACAATTTCAAAATTTTCTTTTTCGCCTTTTTATACCGTTGACTGCAACGGGAAAAAAGTAACGTTTACGCACGGACATCGTTTAAATAAAGACAATCTGCCCGAAAAAGGCACTTGCGATATTCTTATATACGGACACTTTCACGTTAACGAGATTACCCGAAACGACGGAGTGCTTTGCGTAAACGTCGCTTCGGCGTCCCTTCCTAAAAACGGCGCAAAGCCTGCCTTTTGCACGGTAGCCGACGACGGATTGAAACTCGGAACTTTCGACGATGAAATCCTCGGTTTCGTAAAATTCGGTTGAATCGCGGCCGAGTTTCGGAATAATTGCATAAAAATCCGCCTTTTATGCGGGTTTTTATTCATATATTCGTATAAAATGAAAAATTTTTAAAAATATTTGAATATTTATGCAAAAACGCTTGCCAAGATTGTATAAATATGATATTATTCAATCATCAAAAACGTAATTAAATTTCAGAGGTATAAAAATGAAAAAAATTATTGCGGTATTATTAACTGTTGCAACGGCGGTTACCTGCGCGTTCGCGCTTACCGCCTGTAAAAAGAGCGATAACGAAGAAACTATAGTTTGTTTTACTAATGCGTACTTTGCGCCGTTTGAATATTTCGACGGAACCGACATCAAGGGCGTTGACATTGATATTATGAACAAGGTTGGCGAAAAACTCGGTAAGAAAATCGTATATGAAAACAAGGACTTTTCAACTCTTATCGATTACGTTGCGGAAGGTAAACTCTGCGACTGTGCGGCGGCTGGTTTTACTATTACCGAATCTCGTAAAGAAAAAGTCGATTTTTCGGTTGAATACTACACTTCCGTGCAGTATGTAATCTTTAAAAAAGGCGATATCGCGGTTAACGCCGCTACCGACGGAACGCAGTGCGTTTTCTGGGAACAACTCGGAGGCAAAAAAATCGGCGTTCAGCTTGATACAACAGGTAATATCTACGTTGACGGCGAAACAAACGGTTGGGATGAAGAAACCCCCGGCGTAATTCAGAACACCGGCGCCGCGTGCGAGACTCTTGACGACGCTCAGCTTGCTTTTTCGAAACTCAAAGCCGGACAAATCGATTGCGTAGTCGTTGATGAACTTCCCGCAAAATATCTTATCAAAAACGAATCCGAATACGTTGCTTACGCCTTATATTACGACGCGGATACCGCTACCGAGGAAAAGTACGGCATTGCGGTAAACAAAAATCAACCCGAACTTCTTAAGGCAATCAACGAGGTTCTTAACGAATTGCTCGCAAGCAAGAACGAAGACGGCGAAAACGGTGTGGAGCAACTCGTAAAAAAACACTTTGGTATTTGAAACTACATATTCTGAATATTTCGGTTTAAGACAGGACGAATGAACGTCCTGTCTTAAACCCGCTTAAATGACAAATGGATTTTTTTCAAAGAATGGGGGAATTGTTCTCCACTAAAAAATACATGCTCGCTATGGGCGAGGGGCTGAAAACGACCTTTATTATTACGTTTTCCGCACTTGCAATAGGCCTTGTTATCGGAATGATTATTTCATTCGTTAAAATCGCCGCGACGAGAAATAAAAAAATGAGAATATTCTCCGTAGTCTGCGACGCTTACGTAATGGTAATCAGAGGAACGCCTATGGCGTTACAACTTTTTATAATGGCTTTTGCCGTATTCGCGATAAGAGGATTTCCGCTGATACTTACCGCAATAATTACTTTCGGACTCAATTCGGGAGCATATATTTCCGAAAACATACGCGCCGGAATTCAATCGGTTGATAACGGACAGCTTGAAGCGGGACGTTCGTTGGGGCTGAGTTATATCGCGACCATGAGAAAAATCGTTTTGCCGCAAGCGATTAAAAACGTGATACCGTCAATCGGAAACGAAATGATTGCCTTGCTGAAAGAAACCTCTATCGTTTCGATGGTAGGTCTGATTGACCTTACGATGGCTGCGAAAATAGTCGGAGCGGGACAAAATATGTCCGATTATCTTGTGCCGATGTGCGTTGCCGCGTTATTCTATCTTGTAATAGTTTATATGTTTGTAGTATTAATAAAACTTATCGAAAGGAGGTTTGCAAAAAGTGATAGACGTAGTTAATCTTACCAAAAAATTCGGCGACCTTCTTGTGCTTGACGATATTTCCACAACCATTGAGGAAGGAGAAAGAGTCGTTGTTATAGGACCGTCGGGCGGCGGAAAATCCACGTTTTTAAGATGTCTGAACTGCCTTGAGGACCCTACTGCCGGCAAGATATTTTTCGACGGAGTGGACCTTGCGGACGTTAAAGTGGATATAAACGTGCAAAGACAGAAAATGGGAATGGTTTTTCAGCAGTTCAACCTGTTCAACAACCTTACGGTAAAACGGAATATTATGCTTGCGCCCGTTAAAATCAACACTCAGAATATGCACAAAGCCAAAATGCATAATTATATCGTTCCTGTATATAACAAGTGTTTAAGTATATTCGGCGATAAGATAAACGCCCGTATTGAAAAGAAAGATAAAAAGTATGCGGAAAAAGTCGAGAATCTGAAAAAAGAGTTTATACCCGTACACGAACGGTTCGAGGCAACGAGAACGGTTACCAACGTGGCGGGGAAAGACGTGGTGAGTTACGATAAAAAACTTGAAAAAGAGGACTTTAAACTGAATAGAAAAATCGAGAAGTTCGAACGAAAAATATCGCATAACAAGCCTCTTGAAAAGATGACGCCCGTCGAGCAGAAACACAAGTCCAGAAAACAGATTAAGGCAGAGGCGGAAGAAAACGCAATGAGACTTTTAAAACGTATCGGGCTGGATTCAAAAGCCGACGTTTATCCGAGTACGTTGTCGGGTGGTCAGAAACAGCGTATCGCAATAGTCAGAGCGCTTGCGATGAATCCGAAAGTAATGCTTTTCGACGAGCCTACTTCGGCGCTCGACCCCGAAATGGTCGGCGAAGTTTTAAGCCTTATCAAGGAACTTGCCGACGAGGGAATGACGATGGTTATCGTCACGCACGAAATGGGATTCGCAAAAGAGGTCGGCACGCGCATTCTGTTTATGGCGGAAGGAAAAATCGCCGAAGAAAACAATCCGAAAGACTTTTTCGAGCATCCGCAGAACGAGCGCACGAAAGAGTTTCTCAAAAAAGTTTTAAACGCATAAACTACAAAGCCGCATAAACCGCCGTTAAGGCGGTTTTTTATTGTGTTTTCGCACAATGTGGGTTATAATATAACCGTGATGAAGAAAAAGTCGTTTTTAAAATCAATGCTTCCGTTGCTGTTTATCGCCGTTGCGATAGCGGTTTTACCTTGCCGTTTTTCGTCGCCGGAGATTTCGTACGCAGCCATGAGCGACCTTCCCGTAAAGTTCAGAGAGCAGTGGTACGACGATGCGGAATTCAACGATTACGAAACCACTCTGAACGTTATAGAAGATATGTTGAGCGGCCTCGACGCCGGACAGAAAGAGGATTTTAAAAACAATCCCGTGGTGATAGCCGTAATCGATACTGGTATCAATTTTTCGCACGAGCTTTTTCAAAACGTTCTGTATAGCAATCCGGATGAGAAAAACGACGGTCTCGACAACGATAAAAACGGGTATAAAGACGACGTCTGCGGCTGGGATTTCGTAAGCGGCGACAACGACCCGAAGGACGAGTGCGAGAAAAATAATCTGATAGGCCACGGGTCTCACGTTGCGGGAATAATCGCGCAGGAAATCATTAAATACGGTCTTACCGATTACGTCAAAATATTGCCTCTCCGCGCAGGTGACAAAAGCGGGGGTTTTTCGGCGAAAGACGTAATAAACGCAGTTAATTACGCCGTAAAAATTATGAAAGACAAAAACGTTACCATGGTAATGAATATGTCTTTTAAAAACAGCGTGCTCGCGGGAGGCTGGGGACACGGAAGTTCGCTTGATTCCGCCGTGCAGACGGCCGTTTCCGCAGGAGCGATAATGGTTGCCGCCGCGGGTAACGACGGCGTGGAATATCCTGCGGGCAGTCCCGCCTCGCTTGAAAACGTTATCGGGGTTATGGCGTACGGCGAGGACGGATATATAGATTACAATTACGGCGACGCCTACGATATCGCCGCCCCGGGAAAAAACATAATCAGCGCCGCGAAAGACGGCGCGGAGGATTTTACCTCTAAAAACGGCACGAGTATGGCAACGCCGATGGTTTCGTTCGCCGCCGCCGTTCTCGAAATAAAATGTCTGAGAGATTCGGCAATGGTATATGAGACGATGACGAATACTTCTTCGTCCGAAACGGGCACGGTATCGAAAAAAGACGGCTCTTACACGGCCGGAAAGCTGAATCTGGCGGCCTTTATGGAATATAATCCCATTCAGTTGCAGATAATCGAATGCGACGTCGCGTACGAGGGGGAGTATTTATATCAGAATATTTCCGACGCTAAACGTCTTGAGTTCGAGGTGCGCGTAAAAGTTTACGACAGGACGGATTTTTGTCCCGCCGACGACCCCATTTACGACAGGATAGCGGTAAAAATAGTAAAAACGGATAAGACGTTCGATTTATCGAAAGGAAAAATAATTGCGACGACGTCGGGGCGAAAAGCGTCGTTTCTGCCCGAAGAGCCCGGTTATTACGCGATATATTCGTCAAGCGGGGCGTATGTGAACAGCGGCTCGAACGTGATAAACCTGAAAGTGGATTATGCTCCCGTAAGCGAAGTTAATCTTTACGTGGAAAAACCCGGCGACCTGAAAGAGGACGAAACGTATCTGTTTACCGTTAACGAACTGTATAAAATCGATACGGCAAACAACGCCGTTACCTGGAGCATTTACGACAAAAACGACAAATTGATTAAAACCGTAACAAGCGACGCGTTGATTTTCCGCCCGGAAACACGGGGCGAGTATAAGATAGTGTGCAAGATAGGCGGTAACGTCATCGAGGAATTTAACGTCAAGGTCGGCATATCGACGGCAACTCAACAAAAAATAATCGGCGGAGTTTCGTCCGCCGTAATAATTTCAGTCGTTGCGGCGTTACTTGCCGTCGCGCTTATAAAAACGATAAAAAGGCGTTAGTTTTTCTTGTCGGTCGCCGAAAATTCCGACTCGAGTTTTTCGGCGTAAACCGTTAGGAAAGTTTTTATCATATTCATGACGTCCTTATAATATTCGTCGGATTTTCTGTAGAACGGGTCGGGTATATTGACTTTTTTTCCTATTGCGGCTTCCGATAAGAGTTTGTATTTTTTATGATATTTAGGCGGCAGAAAAATATTCTGAAGATAGCCCATGCCTATTATAATATCCGCCTCGTCGAACTTGCTTCTGTCGTGCCAGACATAATCGGGACGGAACGCGTCGAGTTCGGCCTCGGAAAACCCTTCGTCAATAAGACACTTTCGGGTTTTCGGGTGCATAGAGCGGGATTTGTTGAATACCGCCGATGAGGAAACGCTTTCGATATTTTTACACAGCACTTCGCTGTTTCCGACCATTCTTCGGAACATATATTCGGCGTAAGGACTTCGGCATGTGTTGGACGAGCAAATAAACAAGATTTTCATATTACCTCACTTCCCGCGTATTTTACAATAATTAAGGCAAAATGTAAAGCGGCTATAAATATATTTGATAAATTAAATATGATAAGATATAATAAAAACATAGTAAAAAAGGATATATTTATGAAAACGGCATTGATAACGGGAGCGTCCCGCGGTATAGGACGCGCGATAGCGGAAACTCTTGCAAAAGAGGGATACAATATCGTAATAAATTATAATAAAAGCGAAAACGAGGCAAAAATTTTGCTTTCGCAACTTGAAAAAATCACGGGCGCTATATGCGTAAAAGCCGACGTGTCCGACTATTACGAGGTCGAACGGATGGTTGAGGAGGCCGAAAAACGTTTCGGCGCCGTTACGCATCTCGTATGCAATGCGGGGATAAGTGCCCGCGGATTACTCGATTCCATGGATAAATGTCAATGTGACAATGTTATTGACACAAATTTAAAAGGAGTAATTTATACCGTTAAAGCCGTTGTTCCGTCTATGCTTAAAAGGAAAAGCGGCGCGATAGTGAACGTTTCGTCGATATGGGGAAAAACGGGCGCTTCGTGCGAGGCCGTTTATTCCGCAAGCAAAGCGGGCGTAATTGCTTTTACCGAGGCAATGGCGAAGGAACTCGGGCCTTCGGGTATACGCGTAAACGCGGTTTGCCCCGGTTGCATCGAGACCGATATGATGAAAAAAGAAGGTTTTTCCGACGAAGAACTGAAAGCTCTTGCCGATTGCGCCGCACTTTCGAGAACGGGACGCCCGGAAGAAGTGGCGGCGGCAGTGTCGTTTCTTCTTTCCGATAAGGCGTCCTTCGTTACGGGACAGGCCTTGACCGTCGACGGCGGTTTTATCTGATGAACGAGGTTATAAGACAAAAACTTAAGGATTTGCCGTCTTCGAGCGGAGTATATATCATGCTCGATAATTCCCGCAACGTTATATACGTCGGAAAAGCCGTCAACCTTAAAAACAGAGTCAGTCAATATTTTCACTCGTCCGTCAAAACCGAAAAAACGATGCGGCTTGTTGAAAATATCGCCGATTTCAGATATATTATGTGCAACGGCGAAGTCGACGCGCTCGTGCTTGAAAACAATCTGATAAAAAAATATGCGCCGAAGTACAATATCCTTTTAAAAGACGATAAATCCTATCCGTTTATAAAAATCAACGTCAAAGAGGATTTTCCGGCGGTAGAAGTTGTGCGAAAGCTCAAAGACGACGGCAGCAGATATTTCGGCCCGTATATGGTCGGCGTCAATACGAAAGACATAATCGAGCTTATAGAAAGCGCTTTCCCTCTGAGAAACTGCAAGCTGGATTTATCGCGCCTTCCCGAGTCGCACAGACCTTGCCTAATGAGTCATATAGGAAGGTGTCTCGCGCCGTGCGCCGGCAGGGTATCGAAAGAGGAGTATGCAAAAAACGTCAACGCCGTCATCGCTTTTTTAAAAGGAGACGACAAGGACATCAAGGAGCGGCTCGAACGCAAAATGTACGAGGCGTCCAAAAGAGAAGATTTCGAAACGGCATTGTATTATAAAAACCGCTTGCATACGCTCGACAAACTGATAAGACAACAGATATCCGCCTTGCCGAAAGACTACAATATGGACGTATTTTCGGTAAGGGATAACGGCATATATACGGCCGTTTCGGTGCTTATGGTGCGAGGCGGAAAACTGGTGGGAGGGGACAATTATCCCGTCGAAGGGACGGCGGATAAAACGCCCGAAAAGTCGGAGTGCCGGGTCAACGGGGAGTGTTCGGACGCGCTTATGTACGACGAGAATCTTCTGGAACAGTTTATAGTGCAATACTATGACAGTATGCCGGCGGTGCCCGATGAAATTGTCGTAAATAAGACTTTACCTGATGAAAACACGCTGTTAAAATATTTTTCTGACAAATATTCGAAAAAAATCAATATTATAGTTCCGCAGAGAGGCGTGCGCCGTCAGCTTGTGGAAATGGCTGAAAACAACGCAAAAAACTATCTTGATACTTTCGTTGTGAAACAACTTAAAAAATACAATCTCACGTCGGGGGCGGTGGAAAAACTGAAGGACGAGTTATCGCTTGACGGGCTGCCGAGACGAATGGAGTGTTTCGATATTTCGCACGTCAGCGGTACCGACGTCGTGGCAAGTATGACGGTGTTCGTCGACGGCGAGCCGAAAAAAAGCGCTTACCGCAGGTTCAAAATGAGGGTTGACAGAAACAACGACTTTCAGAGTATGAAAGAAACCCTTTATCGAAGACTTTCCAAAATAGGAAAAAGCGAAGACGACAGTTTCAACGCAAAGCCCGACCTCGTGGTAATAGACGGCGGAAAAGGACAGCTGTCGAGCGCGCAGGAAGCCATGGCGGAGGCGGGAGTTTACGTGAATATGATATCCCTTGCCGAAAGCGACGAAATTATATATTTTCCCGATAAAGAGGAGGGATTGATACTTTCGCGCAGAAATCCCGCGCTTGCGCTTTTGCAACGTATCCGCGACGAGGCGCACCGTTTTGCAGTGGATTATCACGTACGGCTTCGCGACAGAAGGTTGAAATTATCCGTGCTTAAAGAGATAGAAGGAATAGGCGATAAAAAAACCGACGCGTTGTACGCCCGTTTTAAAACTCTCGAAAGAATAAAGACGGCAACTGCCGAAGAACTATCGTCAACCGACGGAATATCGAAAAAAGACGCTGAGAACATAGTAAGTTTTTTCCGCGACGGAAAATAATTTCCCTTTTCGTTTCCGCTAAATCCTTGTCTTAAAAATACTTATAATATATAATAGTTTGTATTCGGAGACGTTTTATGAAGTACAAAATGGTTGCGAGCGATTACGACGATACTCTTTTTCCGAGGTCGCACGTTATCGACGAATATACCCTCGATACGATTAACCGCTACGTAAAAAACGGCGGAAAATTCGTTATATCGACGGGCAGAATGTTTAAAAGCATTTCGAAAATCGCGAAAGAGATGGGCTTGCACGGCGATATTATTTCGTATCAGGGCGCGCTGATTAAAAACCTCGACAGCGAAGAAACGCTGTTTTCGCAGGGGATTGACACGGAATCGGCCGTGGAATACATCGATTTTATGAAACGATATCCGCTTGTCGTGCAGGTATATGCCGACGACGAACTGTACGTCGAAGAGGAAAATCCGTACAGCGTCGGCTATGCGAAATTCTGCGGAGTGGACCTTCACGTTATCGGCGATTTCAAAAGGTTTTTCGCAGGAGGCGGAACGATAAACAAAATATATTGCAGCATGGATAGCGGGATTGCGCAAACAGTGCGCGAGGCGGCGGCGGAAAAGTTTTGTAAAACGTTGCTCGTGAGCAGCGGAAAACCGTACAACGTCGAAGCGGTAAGCAGTAAGGCGTCCAAGGGAAGGGCAATCGAAATACTTGCAAAGCGTTACGGAATAGGTCTTGACGAAGTGATGGCGTTCGGGGACAATCTGAACGATATGGAAATGATTGAAACGGCGGGTTTTGGCGTTGCGGTGGGAAACGCAGTGGACGCGCTTAAAGAGCGTGCCGATTACGTTGCCGAAAGTTGCGATGCGGACGGAGTAGCCCGCACGATAGAAAAGTTTTGTCTGAGGTAAATATGAAAAGAAACGTAAACAAAGGACTGGAGGAAAAAAGGGAAGAGGTTTTTACGGTCGGACAGATTGCCGAACTTCTTAAACTTAAGATTCTTTACGCCGATAAAAACCGGGAAATAAAACTGAAAACGGTAAGCGTGAACCGCCCGGGACTTATATTGTCGGGATTCGACGACTATTTTGCTCAAAGCCGCATACAGGTGCTGGGAAACGCCGAAATGTATTATCTTTATCAGATGACCGACGAAAACCGTATAATTGCATTGTCCCGTCTGTTCAGAATGGAAGTCCCCTGCATTGTGATAACGAGGGGACTGGAACCGTGCAAAGATATGCTGAGGCTTGCGGCAGAATACGATACGCCCGTATTGCAGTCGGCGGCGATTACTTCCGAAGTGGTAAACGATATCGTTACTTTTCTTAACGACGTGCTTGCGCCCAAAACCCGTATGCACGGCACGCTTCTCGATATCGACGGTATCGGCGTTCTTCTTACGGGGATGAGCGGAGTAGGAAAAAGCGAAACCGCACTCGAGCTCATTCATCGCGGACATATGCTCGTCGCGGACGACGCCGTCGAACTGAAAATGGTCAAAGATACAATTCAGGGTTCGTCCCCCGATAAGATTGCCGACTTCATCGAACTCAGAGGAGTGGGGATAATAAACGTCAGAAATATGTACGGAATCGCGGGTATTCTTCGCAAAACCAACGTCGACCTCGTTATCGAGTTGGTGGAATACGATAAGTCGCAGGATTACGAGCGTGCGGAAACGCCTTTGCAGACGTTCAACATCCTCGGGGTGGAAATTCCCAAACTCACGATTCCCGTGATTATGGGCAGAAATCTTGCGATAATAGTAGAAGTGGCGGCGAAAAATTTCCGTCTTAAACAGATGGGTTACGACGCCAATAAGGAACTTCTCGAACGCATAGGAATGAAATAAGTTTCCAAAATCCGCCGTGCAGCATAAAATGGCGGGATGAAAGAAAACGATTTATCGGCGTACGGCTCGAAGTATTATAAAAACGTAAGCGCAAAAGAAATATGTTCGTTTAAGGGCGGCGGAATCGTAAAAAGGTTGTTCGTCCCGGTGAACGCGGACGAACTTATCCGGACGATAAATACGCTGAACGAAAGGGAAGAGGATTACGTCGTTATAGGCAACGCCTCCGACGTGCTGATTCTGGACGGCGGAACGGACAATGCGATTTGTACGAGAGGTTTGAAAAACGTTGTCGCAGAGGGCAATTCAATCACGGCGGCGGCCGGCGTAAGTCTTGCAAAACTTGCGCGTATCGCTTACGAAAACTCGCTTGCGGGCTTCGAGAGACTTGCGGGAATCCCGGGAAGCGTCGGTGGAGCGGTAGTAACAAACGCGGGAGCGTTCGGCGCCGAAATAAGCGACTGTATCGAGGAGATAACCGTTTTCGACGGCAAAGACATTACAGTCGTTAAAAAAGAAGATGCGGGATTTTCCTACCGTCACAGCAATATCGGGAACGGCCGGAACGTGGTTTTAAGCGTTAAATTTATACTTCCCGAGGGGCGCAAGGCCGACTTGAAAAACCTTGCCGCAAAATATGCCGAAATACGGCGGAATACGCAACCCGACAAGCCGTCGGCGGGGTCTGTGTTCAAACGGGCGAACGGAGTCGGCGCGGGATATTATATAGACTCGCTCGGGCTGAAAGGAACGAGAGTCGGCGGTGCCGAGATAAGTAGAAAACACGCCGGTTTCATTGTTAACGCGGGCGACGCGAAAAGCAGTGATTTTACCGCTCTTGCGGCGGCGATAGAGGAAAAAGTAAAATGCGCGTACGGGATAACCCTCGAACGCGAAGTAATATATATAGGAAAAGAATGAATTTTTACGGAGATTACCATACCCATACTTTTTACAGCGACGGAAGAAACAGCGTTTCGGACGTCGCGGACGGCGCATTGTCGAAAGGCCTTAAAGAGGTTGCGATTACCGACCACGGATTTTACAACAGATTTTTGTCGCTTACGCCCGAAAAGTATCGGAAACAGCAGGAAGAAATAGAAAAACAGAGGAAAAACATCGGGGACATATCGTTGTTGCAGGGAGTCGAGGCGGATATAGTCGACGCGTCGGGTACCGTCGATATGACCGACGAACAGATGTCGAACGCCGATATTCTGCTTGCGGGATTTCACCGTTTCGTAAAAAGCACGTCGATAAAAGACTTTTTCGGATTCGTGCTTTACAACGGTTTCGTAACCGACGTTTTCGGAACGAGTGCAAAAAAGAAAGCGGTTGCGACCGACGCATTCGTGAAAGCAATCGAAAAATATCCGATAGATATAATCACTCACGTCGGGAATCACGCTATTGTGGACGTTGGAGAGGTTTGCAGGGCGGCGGCCGCATACGGCACGATGGTGGAAATAAATATGAAACACCTTGACCTTGCGGACAAGCATATGCCCGAAATGCTGAAAACCGATTGTACGTTTATCGTCAACAGCGACGGGCACAGTAAAAAATCCATAGGCAATTTTTCAAAGGCGGAGGAACTCATAAAAAAATACGAAATCCCGTCCGACAGAATCGCAAATCTCGGCAGAAGGCCGGAGTTTACGAGGCTTGACGATTTTAAAAGAAAGAGACTGTGATATGGAAAAACTGAACTTCAACAGATTTGCAAAAAACGAAATTCTTTCGGTATTGCAGGAGGACGCGTGTTGTTGCGCGGCGTGGCTTTCTGCGGCGATAAAAGGCGTAGGCAGTCTTAAAATTTCCCGAAGCAAAACCGAACTGATATTCGAATCGCAGGATTACGATTATATAAAATCGACGGCGCACGCAGTCAGAAAGCTGTATCACAGCGAACTCGATATCGACGTAACAAGCGTTAATACGGGATTGCAGAAAGGTCGTCTCTATACCCTTAAAATACCCGCCGGAATAACGGACGACTTACTGAAAGACACGGGAATTATTTATCCGGACGACGACGGATACGGGTTTACCGACGGAATAGATAACCGCATAGTTTTTAACGAATGCTGTGCGAAGAACTATCTGAAATCGCTGTTTGTCGCGGTAGGCTCGGCGGGAGTGCCCGAGAAGCTTATCGGCGCGGACGACGATATAGAGTCATCGGGAAGCGGATACTACCTTGAATTTGCGTTATCCGACGAATCGTATGCTTCTGCCGTCAGAAAATTGCTTTTAAACTTCGAAATTGCCGGCAAAACCATTGAACGCGGTAATAAAATCGTATTGTACGTTAAAGAAAGCGAAACGATTTCAAACTTTTTCGCGTTGCTCGGCGCAAACGAAACCGTGCTTTATATGCAGGACATTATGGTTGAAAGAATGCTTAATAACAACGTCAACCGAAAGAGTAACTGCGAAGTCGCGAATATGGATAAAACCGCAATCGCCAGCACAAAACAGATTATTGCGATTGAGACGATAGACAGATATTACGGAATCGGGCGGCTTGCTCCCGAACTGAGAGAACTTATAAATCTGAGGCTGGACAATCCCACCGCAACGCTTGACTTTTTTGCGGAAAAACTCGGGGTCAGCAAAAGTTGCGTAAATCACCGTTTCAGAAAATTAGTCTCAATGGCAGACGAGCTTAAAAAACAAAACGAAGCAAACGTTTTCGGAGAAAAAAATGAGTAAGAATTTCGTACATCTTCATCTTCATACGGAGTACAGCCTTCTCGACGGCGCGTCGCGGATATCGGGAACGGGCGAAAAAGCGCCCTCGCCCCTTGCCGTAGCGTTGAAAGCAAAGGGAATGACGGCGTGCGCCATTACCGACCACGGTAATATGTACGGCGTTTATTCTTTTGTCGAGGCGATGGAAAAAGAAAAAATCAAGCCGATTATCGGCAGCGAGTTTTATACCGTACGCGATATCAACGTACACGACCCGCTTGAAAAAAGACACCATCTTATTCTTATCGCAAAGAACGAAGAAGGTTATCATAACCTTATGAAACTGTCGTCCATATCCTTTAAAAACGGCTTTTATTACCGTCCCCGCATCGATATGAAATTGCTGAAAGAATATTCGAAGGGATTAATATGTCTTTCGGCGTGCGTGCAGGGCGAGGTGCCGAGACTTATCATAGAGGACAATTACGAAGGCGCAAAGCGCGTTGCTCTCGAATTCAAAGAAATTTTTTCGGACGATTATTATATAGAAATTCAGGATCACGGTATTCCCGAAGAAAAAAAGGCACTGCCTTTACTCGTAAAACTCGCGAAGGAAATCGGCGTAAAGGTAGTTGCGACGAACGACGTGCATTATCTTGAAAAAAGCGACGCCGACATGCAGGACGTTTTAATGTGCATCAGCATGAAAAAACAGCTGACGGATGCCGACAGAATAAGACTTGAACCCGAAGAGTTTTATCTTAAATCGTACGACGAAATGTACGAAAAGTTTTCGTGGATAGAAGAGGCTCTCGAAAACACGAACGAAATCGCCGACAAATGCAGCCTTAAAATAAAGACGCACGCAGACCCCGGCCATTACGAAATACCCGAATTCGATACGCCCGAAAAATACGATTATCTGCCGAAAGAAAACAATCAGAGAGAAGCGGCGTATTTAAGAGACCTTACGTACGAAGGCATCGCAAGACGCTATAAAGTTCAGACCAAGGAAATCCTCGACCGGGTCGAGTACGAACTGGACGTCATAATCCGAATGGGCTTTGCGGGTTATTATCTTATAGTATGGGATTTTGTCAATTACAGCAAAACGCACGGCATTCCCGTCGGACCGGGAAGGGGAAGCGGCGTCGGAAGCATTGTGGCGTACGCGATAGGCATCACAAACGTCGACCCGCTTAAATACGATTTGTTTTTCGAAAGATTTCTGAACCCCGAAAGAGTTTCGATGCCCGATTTCGATATCGATTTCTGCACGATAAACCGCGAGCGCACGATTCAATACGTTCAGGAAAAATACGGTAAAGACCACGTCGCGCAGATAATCACGTACGGCACATTGTCCGCGCGAGCCGTCGTAAAAGACGTAGCGAGGGTTTACAGCATTCCGTACGCCGACGCCGACAAATGGGCGAAAGCCATTAACAACGTCGTGCATATTTCTCTGTCGCAGGCTCTCGGAAGAGGTCCGTATAAGAACGACGAGGAAAAAGCGAAAATGGTATCGCCCGATTTTATAAAATATTACGAAGAGGACGTTACCGCAAAAACGATAATAGATATGTCGCTTCGCGTCGAAAATATGCCCCGACAGACGGGTATGCACGCCGCGGGAGTTCTTATTTGCCCGCGTCCCGTATGGGATTTCGTTCCGTTGCAGAGAAGCGGCGAATACATAACCACGCAGTTCGACAAGAAACAGGTCGAGGCGATGGGCCTTCTCAAAATGGACTTTCTGGGTCTGAATACGCTGACCGATATCGAGGCCGCTCTCGATTTTGTGGAGGAAACGACGGGCAAACGGCCGAATCTCGAAAATCTGTCGTTTGACGACCCCAACGTTTACAAACTGATTTCCGACGGCGAAACGAAGGCGGTATTCCAGGTGGAGCAGGAAGGTATGCGCAAGTTTATGATGCAACTTCAGCCGAACTGTCTCGAAGAAATCATCGCAGGCGTCGCGCTTTACCGTCCCGGACCCATGCAGTTTATCCCCAACTATATCGACTGCAAATTTCATCCCGAGCATATCCATTATCTGCATCCGATGCTGGAAAGCTCTCTTAAAGTTACGTACGGTTGCATCGTGTATCAGGAACAGGTAATGCAGATAGCGCGCGAAGTTGCGGGATATTCTTTCGGAAAAGCCGACGAGCTCCGCCGCGCAATGGGTAAAAAGGACGCCGCGAAAATGGCGGCAAACAAGGATATTTTCATAAACGGCAAAAAAGACGAAAACGGTAACGTAATAATCGAGGGCGCGGTAAACAGGGGAATGCCAAGAGAAATTGCCGACGAACTTTTCGAACAGATAAGAAAATTCGCGGAATACGCATTCAATAAATCGCACGCAACGGCTTATGCCGTTATAACCTATCAGACTGCGTGGCTGAAAAGATATTATCCGCTATGCTTCCTCGCGGCGGTACTTAACAACAGAATTACGAACGCCGACGAGGTAAAAAACTATATAAACTACCTTAATACCATAAATATTAAGGTGCTGCCGCCGGACATCAACAAATCGAAAACCAAATTCAGTATAGAGGGCAACGACCTTCGCTTCGGGCTTATGGCAATCAAAAACGTGGGCGAAGCCGCGGTGGAAAGCATTATCGAGGAACGCGACAAAAACGGGGACTTTACCGACCTGGAAGACTTGTTAAACCGCGTAAGCGGCGTAAACATAAATAAAAGAATGGTAGAAAGCATGATAAAAGGAGGCGTGTTCGACTGTTTCGGAAAAACCCGCGCGACGCTTATAGCGAGTTACGAACGGATTATGGATACCATAGCCAAAGACAAGAAAAACAGCGAGTGCGGACAGCTTTCCCTTTTCGATACTCTGATTGACGACGAATATACCAAATTCAAATATCCCGACATACCCGAATATACCGAAATCAACAAACTTATGCTTGAAAAAGAGGTTCTCGGAATGTACGTTACGGGACACCCTTTGAATTCGTTCAGAAACGAACTTAAGAAATTCAGTTTCAATACTTCGATGCTTGCCGTCGTCGAAGATACGGAAGAGGACGAAACGAACGTCGACGAAGACGCCGGATACAAAACCGTAAACTACGACAGAAGTCTGGACGGAAAGAGAATAAAACTGGGCGGAATCATCAACAGCGTCGAAAGAAAATTCACAAAGCGCGGCGACGCTATGGGAGTGGGAATTATCGAAGACCTTTACGGACAGATACAGTTTGTGCTTTACAGTAAATCCTTCGAGCAATACCGCGACTTGCTTAAAGAAAACGCTCTCGTAATATTTGAAGGCACCCTTGTAATAAAAGAGGATGAGACGCCGAAAATAAACGTATATTCAGTTATGCCTCTCGAAAAGGAAAAAGAGGAAACGAAAATTGTCGCGGACGCTTCGTACGTCGATAAGAAACTTCGGCTTACCGTTCACGGCGGAAAAAACGAAATTTCGGGCGTGGTAAAGGAGGCAAGGCGCATACTTGCAGGAAATCGGGGAGGGAATCGCGTGTTTTTCGTCTTCGACTGGGGAACGGCCGAAACGCCCGAACGTACGGAGATTTCCGACGCGCTTCTTGCGGACCTCAGGACGGTGCTCGGAAGGACGAACGTAACCGTAGAAGAATAAACATAAATATGATATTGTATTAAAATAAAAAATTGCCTTGTCAAAATATTGACAAAATTTTTACAAAACCATAAAATTAGTGTACGACAGGAGAAGAATTATGAACGATATCGAAAAAACCGAAAACCTTGCGTCCGAAGAATATATCGTCGTAAAGGCGCTTGCGGCTAACGTTCAGGTGATAGGCCTAACGCGTGGCGGCGAAACACGCACTCATCACACCGAAATGCTCGACGAAGGGGAAGTGCTCGTCGCTCAGTTTACGGGTAAGACGTCGGCAATCAAGATAAAGGGTAACGCCGAAGTTTATACAAAACACGGCGTTATAAAAAGTTACAGAAAATAAAAATTTTTTTGGAGTATAGAAAAATGGCAAACAAATGCAACAAAATCGCAATTCTGACAAGCGGCGGCGACAGTATGGGTATGAATGCCTGCGTCCGCGCCGCGGTGCGTTACTCTCTCAGTAAAAATTACGAAATTTACGGCGTTAAACACGGTTACGTCGGCCTTATCAACGACGAAATAGAGAAGCTCGATTATATGAGCGTTACGAATATCGTTCACACCGGCGGTACGATTCTTAAAACGGGACGCACCGAGGAGTTTAAAAAACCCGAGGTGCTTAAAAAAGCGGCCGAAAACCTTCTCGATAAGGGTATCGAAAATCTTATCGTAATAGGCGGCGACGGCTCGTTCAGAGGTATGCAGGATATGGCCAACCTTACCGGTCTCAGATGTATCGGCATTCCCGGCACTATCGACAACGACCTCGGATATACCGATTATACGATTGGTTTCGATACGGCTGTAAATACCGTTCTCGACGCTATTTTAAAACTTCGCGACACCATAAGAGCAAACGAACGCATTATGGTTATCGAAGTTATGGGAAGAAACTGCGGCGATATCGCTCTCTATTCCGCACTTGCGGGCGGCGCGGAATTTCTCGTTGTACCCGAAATTCCCTATGACCTCGACGCGATAGCGGAAGGCGTTAAATACGGCTTTGAAGTCAAAGGCAAATCGTCGGCAATAGTCATTCTCGCCGAGGGTTGCAAGGAATGCAAGGAAGAACTTATGCGTAAACTCCGCGACGCAACGGGACACGTTGTTTCTCAGGTGGTACTGAGTTATCTGCAACGCGGCGGAATACCCTCGATGAGCGACCGCGTGCTTGCCTGCAGACTTGCAATAAGAGCCGTTGACCTGCTCGGAGAAGGACAGCGTTCGCGCGTAGTAGGCGTTCGCGGAGGAAAGGTAATCGATTTAAGTATCGACGAAGCGCTTGCAATGCCCAAACAATTCAACACGCAACTTTACGATATCGCAAAAGTTATCAGCAAATAAATTGCCAAAACCACGCGCGGTTTCAGAAAAGGAAAAGGACGGCATCAGCCGTCCTTTAATTATGTCGTGCACGCACCGATTATTTTTCCATAACTTTATCGGTAACTCTGAAGGTGAAAAACGGCGCGATTTTATATGCGACGTAGGCAAGTCTGAAAGGAAGACCTACGATATAGTGATATTTCAGACGGCGGCCGTTCAGTTTTTTTATCATATATTCCGCGGTGCGGGTAACGCTCATTTTCGAAGTCGGTTTCTGTCTCTTTACGAAATCGTCAACCTTCTTTACGTCCGAGGCATATTTCGCGTCCGTGCTTTCAATCGCCACCCTGTTAGACGCGAAACCCGTGTTTACGGGGCCGAGAATAAAAGCGGTGCAATCGATATTAAATTTGTTTATTTCATACTTTAAGCTGTACGAAAGCATAGTTAAAGCCGATTTAGTGCAATTATACATTGTACGATAAGGCATGGGCGTAAAGCCGCTTGCGCTTGATACGAACGCTATTTTAGCGCCATCTTTCATATACGGTAAGGCGCATTGAACGCACCATATCGGGCCTAAGAAATTGACGTCGGTAATGCGGCGTATTTCGTTTTCGGGCAACGTTTCGGTTGCGCCGGACAGTCCGTATCCCGCGTTATTTATCAAAACGTCAATTTTGCCGTATAATCTCCCGATATCGTCGAAGACGCGCTTTACTTCCTCGCGGTCGGATACGTCTGCGCGGAAAGAGGTAACGCCGTTTTCGGCTTCGCTTCTCGAAAACGAAACGACGGTATTGTCGGCGGAAAGAATCTTTTTGAGTTCGAGACCTATTCCGCGGGTTGCTCCCGTAATTACGATGATTTTTCCTTTCATAAGTTCCTCGTATTAAGTATAGAGCACAAAATGTAGGAATGCAATCGGATTTTAAACCAAAAATATATTTTTATATCTTTTCAAAAATAATATTATATGTTATAATACTTTCTACGGTAAGAGGACAGGTATGAAAAATTTTACTATTGAAAGTTTTGACGGTACGCCGCTTTACTGCTATCTTTTCGACGAGGTGGAAAACCCGAAAGGCGTAGTTATGGTCGTTCACGGTATGGGCGAACATATGGGAAGATACAAAGCGTTTTCGGAATATCTCAACAAAGCGGGTTATCTGGTTTTCGGCGACGACCACAGAGGACACGGTTTGTCGGAAACCGATGAAAACCGCGGTCATCACGACGGCGATATGTTTGAGGATACCGTAAAGGACGAGGTTTTCTTTTACGACTTTTTAAAGAAAAAATACGATTTGCCCGTACTGATGCTCGGTCACAGTTACGGAAGTTTTCTCGGGCAGGCGTTTCTCGAACAAGGTACGGACGTCACGGGCGTCGCGCTGACGGGGTCGGGCACGATGTCCCGGGCTTCAACGGGGCTGGGTATGGCAGCCTCCCGATTCATAATGCTGTTTAATCCGAAAACCCGGATGAAAATTCTTAACCCCATAGCGCGGATACGCGACTGTTTCGTTTACAGGGGTAAAGACGACAAAGGCGACAAACTCTGGCTGACCCGAGACCCCGTTATGCGTCAGGTGTCGAGGGACGACCCTCATACGTCGGTGCCTATGAGCGTTTCTTTCTGCTACTATATGCTTAAAGGTTTAAGGAAGGCCGAAAGCAAGGAAGAAATGAAAAAACTCAATCCCGATACGCCGATAGGTCTTTTCAGCGGAACTATGGACCCTATCGGAGGATTCGAAAAATCGGTTACCGATTTGAAAAACAGGTATGTCGACGCCGGCGTAAAACGCGTTGAATTTCATTTATACGAAGGAGCACGACACGAAGTGCTTAACGAAACCAACAGAGACGAGGTTATGAGCGACGTAGTCGGATTTTTCGACAGTTGCATAACAAAGAGGACGAACTATGAAAAAGAAGTTTAAAACCGCCGCGTACGTATTGGGTGCGCTTTCGCTGTGTATGACAATGATTATAACGGTGCTTGCTTTCGTGCTTGCCGGTAACGTGGCAAAAGTAGAGGGCAACGTCGGAACCGACGGCGGAATTGCCGACGCCGCAGGCGATATCGCAACTCTTGCGGGAGCGTTTCTGGGGCATATAGGCTTTATCCTGCTGATGATAATCGGATTTATGTTCGTGATATATGCGGTATGTTTCGCCGCGTCTTACGGAAAACTTTACAAGGACAAAAGCAATCCTTACTTTTTAAGGTATTCGGCGATTGCGTTCGGGTTTATGACGCTTTTCGCAATTATAATGTGCGTCATCGACGCAAAATCCTTTTACGGACTGCTTATAGTATTTGCGCTTACCACCGCTTTGCTTTCCGCGTATGCGGCGGTAGTGAAAAAATATTACGATTTATTGAAACAAAGCAATGATTTCTGGACGCCTGAGGACGTTTTAGAGGAATAAAGGAGATTCGAATTGGAAAAATTTGCAAAAAATTACGGCATATTTATATGCGTACTGCTCGTTCTGGCGACTCTTTTCTGCCTGATTTTCGGCGCGGTATTTTTCGGAGAAGCCGCTAAGATAAAAAACAGCGAATTACCCGAAAATACGGGCGATAGTATCGGCACAGCCGTTGCGGGCGCTTTGGGCGCCGGCCTTGCGATAGGACTTTCAGCGGCCGTATTCATACTGTTCGGATTTATTTTGATGATTGTGGGATTGGTTTTGGTTGTTTATACGGCGTTTTTTATAAAAGCGTACGTAAAATCGCAGAAAGGATATTCCACAAAGGTCACCGACGTTATTACGATAATTCTTTTCGCGGTGTCGTTTCTGAGCGGAATATCGGTTGCCTCAAAAGGGGGAACCGCGATAGCGGGCGGAATTGCGGTTATGGTGTTTTCGCTGCTTGTGGAGGCGTATGCCGTAACTTCTCTTAAGTGCGACAAAAAACGTATTTCAAAAAAGAACGCGCCGGTTGCCGCGGCGCCCGTTGCCGTCGCTGGCGTATCGACGTCCGATAACGACGACGGAGAGGATTACGAAGAAGAAGAGTTTATCGAAACCGACGATATATATTTTACGGACGACGTCGACGACGACGATTACGAAAATTAACGGAGGTGTGTTATGGCAAAAAGGAAAAGAGCGAATAAACTTAAATGGTGGCAGATTGTTTTAAGAATATTCGGCGGAATTCTGGGGTTTATTTTCTGTTTTTATTGTTTTTCGGGCATAGTGAACGCCTGCGTAAACACAAGCAGGAACAAATACGCGAAATCCTTCGAGGCGGTGAAATACGAATCCCGTCCCGAACTCGTTAAAGAGGACGGATATTATACTTTCAGAACCGACGGCGAATTTAAAATAATGCAGCTTACCGACGTTCATATAGGCGGCGGATACTGGTCGGCGGGAAAGGATAGGACCACCCTCAAAGAAGTCGCGACCATGATATCCGAGGAAAAGCCCGACCTTGTCGTAGTAACGGGCGACCTTGCCTATCCCGTGCCTTTTCAGGCGGGAACGCTGAATAACAAAGCGGCGGCGAAAACGTTTGCAACGCTTATGGAGGAACTCGGCGTTTACTGGACGCTCTGTTTCGGCAATCACGACACCGAGGCTTACAGTTATTTTGACCGCAAAGAGATGTACGAATTTTATACTTCGGGAAAATTCGAGCATTGTCTTCTTTCCGACGTCCCGTCTTTCGTCAACGACGAGGGAGAAACGGTCTGCGTTGACGGATACGGTAACGGCGTGATTCAGATTAAGTCCTCGTCGGGCGATTTAAAACACGCGGTTATATTGTTCGACAGCCATGCGTATCTTCCCGACGACCCATGGGGAGTAAAATGGGGATACGACTATATCAAGGATAATCAGATAGAGTGGTACGAATACGAAATAAAAAGATTGCAAAACGAAAATCCGGCGGTAACGTCGTCGGCGTATTTCCATATTCCTCTTTACGAAATGCGCGACGCGTATCACGCGCTTAAAGACGCAGGCGTAAAAACCTACGAAAACGAGGGCGAGGACCTTTCGGGAAGGAATATTACGGCTGAAGGTTACGACGGAAAGATAAATACGATAACTTATTTTAAGGGCTCGTTTGGCGAAAATCCCAAAAAAGACATGGTATACAGCAGTGACGAAAGGGTTTCGCTTTTCAATAAAATGGCCGAACTCGGAAGTACGAAGGCCGTATTTACGGGACACGACCATCTTAACAATCTTATCGTAACTGTGCAAAGCGAAAACGGCAACGAAATCAATCTCGTATACGGTATGAGCGTGGATAATCTTGCTTATATCGGCATCACAAAGTACGGCAGACAAAGAGGTTGTACGGTGATTACCGTCGGCGCGGACGGAGAGTTCGATACCGACGATATTGCTCTTAAAAACTATTATAAAGATTTCGAAGGAGTCTCGGAAAAAGAAAAGAACAAAGTCAAATTCGACCCGATGTACTGATATGACGAAAACTAACGATTGTATTGCAGATAAGAATTTTGTGCCCGATGCGTCCCGTTATGCCGGGACGCTCGGCGCTTTTATCCGTTTCAGAACGATATCGGACGACAGATTTTACGACGAAACGCAGTTTTCGGGTTTTCTGAAATATGTCGAAACCCGTTTTGAAAATATATTTTCACAGGGCGAATACACCGATTTCAACGGCGGAATAATGATAAGAATAAAAGGACGGGACGAAAAAAGTCCCCTCGTTCTTATGTCCCATTACGACGTGGTGCCCGAAAACGGAAAATGGTCGTTCGACGCCTGGTCGGGTGAAGTCAGAGACGGCGTTGTTTACGGTCGCGGAGCGGTAGATACCAAAGGGAGTCTTGCGGCGATTTTCGAAAGCGTCGAGAGTCTTCTGAAAGAGGGATTTACGTTTTTGCACGATTTATATATCGTGTCCTCGTCGAGGGAAGAAATTGCGGGAAACGACGTGCCCGAAATGGTAAAATACCTTAAGGACAAAGGAGTGCGTCCAAAACTCGTAATCGACGAGGGCGGCGGCATCGTCGACGCTCCCGTACCCGGTACGAAAGGCAAATTCGCAATGCTCGGCATGATTGAACGAAGCAGCGCGAGACTTCTACTCGAAGCAAAGGGAACGAACGGCGTAAGCGCGGCGGAAAAACTTGCGAAATTTGTGCTTGCGACAGGAAAACGTAAGTTCGGGAAAAGAGATTTCGGCCCCGTAAACGAGGCGATGTTCAAAGCAATGACGCCGCAAATGAGCGCACCCGTGAGGTTTATATTTTCGCATCTTAATATTTTTAAACCCCTTCTTATTAAATTGTTGCCGAAGGTTGAAAAATCCGCGGCGGGTTTGCTCGGCGCAACGATTGCGTTTTCTTCCCCACGGGACGACGAAACGAAAGATACGCCTTCGGGTGCGCAACGAATGATTTTAAGGGCGTCGGGAAACTATTACAACAAAATCGACGATTTGATTGAAGAAATCACGGCGCTTGCGAAAAAATACGACGTATCGGTTAAAGTGCTTGCAGAAAGGGAAACGCCTCCTCCCGAACCGTTGGACAGCGACGGCTATAATTTCGTTAAAGGAGTTGCGGAAGACGTTTTCGGCGACGTAACGGTTTGTCCGTTCTGCGTTCTGGGCGGCACTGACGCAAGGCATTTTATCGGAGTCGGCGAAAGCGTGATAAGGTTTGCTCCTATATATATGAACAAGCAACAGTTCGGAAGTTTTCATAATACGGACGAGAATATTTTTGTCGATTCCATTGTCGGCGCAGTGCGGTTCTATCGTGAAACGATATGCCGTTTTAATTCTTCCGATAACAAATAATTGACTTTAATCAACAAAACGAAGGAATAAACTGCGAAATGGCGGGAACTTGCTACGAAAAACTTATTGAAAGCCATAACGAAAACGGAGTGGTCGCCTTTTACGGAAGGCGCATAAAACTAAGCGGAATCATTAACGATATCGAACGTTTTGCCGCGGCGCTTAACAAATGCGGATTCGTACGGGGAGATACCATAACAGTATATCTGCCTACTTCCGTTCAGGCTATCGTCGCCTTTTACGCTGCAAGCAAAACCGGTATAACCGCAAATATCGTGCATCCTCTCATGCCCGTCGGAACTTTAAAGGAAAACATCGCGAAAACCCGTTCAAAGGGATTGTTGTATTTCGACGCGCTGACGCCCGACCGCTCGGTTTTCGACGGATTGAATCAGACGCTTATCGAGTGTTCCGTTGCCGATTACGCGGGCGTTTTAAGTCCATTTTTCAGGTTGTATTCCGTTTTCAAATGCAAAGGGGAAAGAAAGGCGGTAAAGTATAAGGAGTTTTTAAAGCAAGGATATTCTTTTGTGCCGGTCGAAGGACAGACCGAAGATATCGCCGTTACGATGCACAGCGGAGGTACCGACGGTAATCCCAAAATCGTGGCCGTTTCAAACAGAGCTTTAAACGCGCTTTCGGACAACCTCACGCTTTGCGATAAAATTGACAAACACGGCGATTACAGCCTTGTGGCTCTGCCGGTTTTTCACGCTTTCGGACTTGGGGTATCGGTGCATACGGCTCTTTTAAAGGGATATAATCTGTGTCTGATGGCAAAATTTAACGCCCGTCGTGCAAACGCATATATCGGGCGTTTTAACGTATCGATGATTGCGGGCGTGCCGGTAATGTTCAAAAAAATGTCCGAACAAAAGAACTTTAAGGGAAAAAAACTTAAAAAACTTTGTTCCTTGTGGTGCGGCGGGGACGTCCTGACCGAGGACGCCGTCATAAAATTCGATAAGAAAATTGCGACAGAGGGCGGACTTGCCCGACTTATGAGGGGATACGGTTTAAGCGAAGTTACGGGAGTGTGCGCGGTTAATACCGAAAAAAATTATAAGTCGGGCAGCGTGGGACTTCCTATTCTCGATACCGTTATCGAAATATGGGACGAAGAGGGAAACTCTCTTAAACCTTATGAAAAAGGTGAAATAGCCGTAGCGACCGCCGCCTGTTTCAGCGGATACGTAGATGGTCCGGATTGCAGAAAAGAAAAAGACGGAAAGGTTTTCGTATTGACGGGCGACGTCGGTTATCTTGACGACGAGGGATATCTTTTTGTAACGGGCAGAAAAAAACGCACCGTAAAAATAAACGCGGTAAACGTTTTTCCTTCCGAGGTCGAAGATATCATATTAAAGGCGGAAGGCGTCAGAGAGGTTGCCGTAACCGATTATTCAGAGGGAAACAAAGTGTATCTTAAGGCGTACGTCGTTGCAGAAAAAGACGCGGATTGCGAGAAAATCCGAAAAGATATATACGAAATCTCGCGCGAAAAACTGATAAAATATTCGCACGTTAAAAAAGTCGAGTTTGTCGACGACCTTCCGAGGACGGGACTGGGTAAAATCGACTATAAAAAACTGAAGGAATAAATTTTTAAAACCATATGCAAAGGCTCGTAAAAACAATCGAAAAACTGGACGACGATTTAAACGGAGTGGCTTTCGCAGGAGGGAAAAAATACGTCGTCGGTCGCACTTTGCCCGGCGAGACCGCGGAACTGAAAATAAGAAAAATATCGGGAAACGCCGTCCTCTGTAACGCCGAAAAAATTATCGTACCTTCGGAAAAACGAATTCAGCCGCCGTGTGCATATTACGAAAAGTGCGGCGGGTGCAACCTTTTACATACGGATTACGACAATACTCTTGCGATAAGAACAGCGCTTGTAAAAAGAAAATTCTCTTCACTGGGGTTTTGTGACGTTTCGGATACTGTCGGGAACGGTATATGCGGCGCAAGAAATAAAGTGCATATTGCGTTTTTTAAGGAAAACGGCAAAACAAAAGCGGGATTTTTTAATGAAGAAACGCACAGAGTATGCGACGTCAGAAAGTGTATTCTGCACGGCGAATGGTATAAGAAACTGCGCGAAATTCTCGTGCGCTGGATTGACGGGCAAAACATATCCGTATATAATCCCGCAACGGGAAATGGCGTTTTGCGATTTGCGGCAGGAAGAAAAATCGGCGACGAACTCATGCTTACGCTCGTGCAGACAAGAACAACGGACGCCGATTACGAAAATCTTTATCGGGAATTGAAAAAGCAATTCGGCGAAGTATCGCTGTACGTTAACGTAAACGCGGAAAAAACCAACGCCGTTTTTTCCGATAAATTTATACATATTGCGGGAAATAAAACTTTAAATGGTGAAATTTGCGGCGTAAAGTTTAAGTTGGGTCCGAATTCTTTCTTTCAGGTAAACACGGAAACAGCCTCGGAAATATATAATAAAGTTGTTGACGAAGTGCGTGGAAGCAATGCGGATAAAGTAATCGATTTGTATTCGGGAATAGGCGTAACGAGCGCGTTGTTCGCCAAAAACGGATTTCAGGTTGAAAGCGTCGAAATAGTTTCCGACGCCGTAGAGAACGCCGAATCGCTTGCAAAAGATAACGGTGTAAAAGGTATAAAATTTCATACGGGAGACGTCAACGCTATAATAAGCGGATTATCGTTTGATAACGCCGTCGTTTTCGCAGACCCTCCGCGCGCCGGAACGGGAAAAGAAACGGCAGAAGCGATTGCGACCAAAAAACCCGATAAAATCATTTATCTGTCCTGCAATCTCAAAACGCTTTTGCCCGACCTGAAAGTTATTATCGAAAACGGTTACGAAATACGCTCGGTTATCCCGTACGATATGTTTCCCGCCACCCGCCACGTCGAGACGTTGGTCGTGCTTTATCGCAGATAAATCCGGGGCGTTTGCGGCAGATTTTATAGAAAAGCGAAGAATCAGGAGACAAAACTATGGAAATAAGAACGGAAAGGCTGATTCTGCGCCCGTGGAAAGAGACGGACGCGGAAAGTCTGTACGAATACGCGAAAGACCCTGCCGTTGGACCCGCCGCGGGGTGGCCCGTTCATACGAGTGTGGAAAACAGCCGGGATATAATAAAAAGCGTATTGTCTGCCGACGAGACGTATGCGGTATGTCTGAAAGAAGATAACAGGGCTATCGGTAGTATCGGTCTGATTTCTTCGACGCAGACTCATACGAAAGCCGGAGAAAACGAAATGGAAGTGGGTTACTGGATAGGAGTTCCCTTCTGGGGCAACGGGTATATACCCGAAGCGGTGAGAGCGTTGCTGAAACACGCATTCGGGGATTTAGGGTGCACGGCAATGTGGTGCGGTTATTACGACGGGAATGAGAAATCCAGACGGGTGCAGGAGAAATGCGGATTCAGATATCATCATACCGAGAATAAGAAATGTTTTCCAACGGGAGACGTGAGAACGGAGCACTTTTCTTATTTAACGAAGGAGCAGTGGCTGAAAAATGGCGTCGAGTAAAGAGTATTTTGATTTTATAGCGGAACAACTTTCCGGGCTGGAAAACGTTTCCTATCGCGCGATGATGGGCGAGTACATTATTTATTATAAGGGAAAAATCATCGGCGGAATTTATGACGACCGTTTTCTTGTAAAACCGACTGAGGCGGCAAGACGCCTTATGCCCGAAGCGGATGAGGTAATTCCGTATGACGGGGCAAAAAAAATGCCGGCGGTAGACAACGTTGACGATAAAGATTTTCTTGAAAAATTGTTAAAAGCGACGTATGAAGAACTGCCTGCGCCGAAAAAGAAAAAAATGATACGATTATGAGTAAATACGAGCCTTTGTGGAAATGGATAAAAGCAAACGGAAAAGACAGTTTCAAACTGACGTTTCTTGAGATTGAAAAAATTGCGGGTCTGCCGACGGACCATTCTTTTCTGACATACAAAAAGGAACTGACCGACTACGGCTTCAGAGTGAGCAGAATTTCAATGAAAGAGCGGACCGTGGAGTTTGAAAGATTGAACCAACGGCATCCATAATCCGGCTTGCGGAGCGGTTTTGACGCAATAAATTTCATCGTACGGAACCGGCGGAAAATGCCGAAGTAAAATCTGTTTTGTTTTCAATACAAAAAAAGGTTTTTGCGTGTTTTACAAATTATTGACAACCTTTTTTTCAAAGTGATATAATCTCAAACATAAATAAAACGACCAGGTTTTTTTCAAGGCACGCCGCAAGACGTAAAAGGGGAAAATACAGTCTGAAAAAGAGGAGCGTAAACCAATGACAAAGTACATTTTTGTTACGGGTGGCGTGGTATCCGGTCTCGGAAAGGGAATTACGGCGGCGTCGCTCGGAAGGCTTTTGAAAGCGCGCGGACTTAAGGTAATCGCGCAGAAACTCGACCCCTATATTAACGTCGACCCCGGCACGATGAGCCCCTATCAGCACGGCGAAGTTTTCGTGACGGAAGACGGTTGCGAAACCGACCTCGACCTCGGTCATTACGAAAGATTTATCGACGAAAATCTCAATAAGTATTCCAATCTCACGACGGGAAAGGTTTTCTGGAACGTCCTTAACAAAGAGCGCCGCGGCGAGTATCTCGGCTCTACGGTGCAGATTATCCCCCATATAACGAACGAAATAAAGGAATTCGTATATCATGTCGGAAAAGAAACCGACGCCGATATCGTAATTACCGAAATAGGCGGTACTATAGGCGATATCGAGTCGCAGCCGTTTATCGAGGCCATACGTCAGATTTCAATCGAAGTCGGCGTGGAAAACAGCTTGTTTATTCACGTGACGCTCGTTCCATTCCTCAGCGGTTCGGACGAACATAAATCCAAACCCACGCAGCATTCGGTAAAAGAGTTGCAGGGAATGGGGGTGCGTCCCGATATTATCGTGTTGCGTTGCGACGAGCCGCTGGAAGAATCCATTTTTAAAAAAATCGCATTGTTCTGCAACGTCAAACCCGATTGCGTTATCGAAAACATAACGTTGCCGTGTTTATACGAGGCGCCTCTGATGCTTGAAAAATCGGGCTTTTCGGGCGTTGTGTGCAGGGAGTTGGGCATAGAAACGAAGGACCCCGACCTTACCGAATGGACGAAAATGGTAAGCGATATAAAAACCGCAGAAAAAAGCGTCAGAATCGGTCTCGTAGGAAAATACGTTCAACTGCACGACGCGTACCTGTCGGTGGCGGAGGCTCTTCGTCATGCGGGATATGCGCAAGGCGCAAAGGTCGATATAGAGTGGATAGATTCGGAAACCATCACCGCAGATACGGTTGATGAAAAGCTGGGAAGTCTTGACGGAATAATCGTGCCGGGCGGTTTCGGAAGCCGGGGCATAGAAGGAATGATTCTGGCCGCGAAATACGCGCGTGAATATTTCGTGCCTTATTTCGGTATCTGCCTCGGAATGCAGATTGCCGTTATCGAATACGCAAGAAACGTTGCGGGCATTTCCGACGCTCATTCGGGCGAATTCGACGAACTGTGCAAAAACAAAGTAATTGATTTTATGCCCGGACAGAGTGAGGAAATAGACAAAGGCGGAACGCTGAGACTGGGCGCATATCCTTGCGTTATCCGTCCCGGAACGACGATGGAGAAGTGCTACGGCACGACGGAAATTTCCGAACGTCATCGCCACCGTTACGAATTCAATAACGATTATCGCGACACGCTTACGTCGTACGGGTTGACGCTTTCGGGACTTTCTCCCGACGGAAGACTTGTTGAAACAGTCGAATTGTCCGACCGTCCTTTTTACGTCGGCGTTCAGTATCATCCCGAATTCAAGTCCCGCCCCGATAAAGCGCATCCTCTGTTTAAAGGATTTATTAAAGCGTCGCTTGACAATGCGGCGAAATCGGATAAATAATCGCACGGGACGGCTGATTGCCCGTATAGATTATAAAATAAAAAACGGACAGCGTCTGCTGTCCGTTTTTCATACCGGAAAATTTTGATTACAGTTTCATAGCGACGTCCCACGCGCCCCAGATTACCGAGCGGAGATTGCCGACTTTAAGAGAATCGCCGACTACGTGAACGTGTTTGCTCTTTTCTGCAACGGGAGCGGGCACGTATCCGACCGACATAATAACGGTATCGGCGGGAATATCGAAGGCCTTGCCGTCTTTTCCGGCGACTTTAACGCCGTTGTCGGTGATTTCCGTAAGTTTTGTTTCAAGATAAACGGGTACGTTGTGCAATGCGAAATATTCGCGCAGGTACGAGGAGTTTGCAAGGCAGACGCCTTTTACCGCGATAAGGTCGTTCTTCATTTCGACGATGACGGGTTTTTTGCCTTTAAGGAAGAGGTCGTACGCTATTTCGCAACCCGTGAGGCCGCCTCCGATTACGACGACGTTCTCGCCGACTTCTTTAGTTCCGAGCAGATAGTCGCATGCCTCAATCGATTTTTCGATGCCTTTGACCTTGAATTTTCTTGCGACCGCGCCGGTTGCAACGACAACTTCGTCGGCGTCGAGAGAGGAGATATCTTTGACTTCCGTATTGAGTTTTACTTCAATGCCGAGGTCTTTGATTTGTTTTTTGTACCATTCGATAAGCTCTTTGTCTTTTTCTTTGAATTCGGGAGCGGCCGCCGCAATAAATACGCCGCCGAGCTCGCCGGATTTTTCGTAGACGGTAACCTTGTGTCCGCGAAGAGTAGCAACGCGCGCGACTTCCATACCGCCTATACCGCCGCCGATAACCGCAATCTTTTTGGGAGACGAGGTTTTGACGATTTTGTATTTTTTACTCTGCATAGTGGGAGGAGTGAGTGCGCAACGTGCCATGCCCGAGGTTTCGGACAAATCCTGGTCGTTGGCGACGCCGTTGTAGTGAGCCATAGTAAAGCATGCGTTATGGCAGCAGATGCAGGGTTTGATATCGTCTTCGCGACCTTCCATCAATTTGGTAACCCATTCGGGATCGGTAAGGAACTGACGTGCTACGCCCATAGCGTCGATTTTACCTTCCGCGATGGCTTTTGCTGCGGTTTCGGGTTTCATACGGCCTGCGCATACGACGGGAATAGTAACCGCCTTTTTAACTTCCTCGCAATCCTCGAGGTTGCAGTCCTGCGGCATATATACGGGGGGATGCGACCAGTACCAGGCGTCGTAAGTGCCGTTGTCCGCGTTAAGCATATCGTAACCGGCGTCCTGAAGAAGTTTGGCGGCTATCTTGCTTTCTTCCATATCGCGGCCTACTTCGACGTAGTCCTCTCCGGGAAGGGCGCCCTGACGGAAACCTTTCGTCTTGGACACGACGGAATATCTTAACGAGACGGGATAATCGTCGCCGCATACTTTTTTGATTTCCTTAACGATTTCGATGGGGAAACGATATCTGTTTTCGAGAGAGCCGCCGTATTCGTCGGTACGGTGGTTGGTGTATTTCATCGTGAACTGGTCGAGAAGATATCCTTCGTGTACGGCGTGAATTTCGACGCCGTCGACGCCCGCTTCTTTACACTTTTTCGCAGTCTGGCCGAAAGCGTAAACCATATCCTGAATTTCTTTTATCGTCATTTCGCGAGAAGGCACTTTGTCCGACCAGCGGTTGGGCGCGGGGCTTGCGCTCATCGTAAGACGGTCGATATCGACAAAGGGTTTTGCGACGGCTCCGAGGAGCTTGTTGGTATAAAGCATTTCCATCATTCCGCTTATGGCAAAAGAACGACCGAATCCGGCTGTAAGCTGAACGAACATCTTCGCGCCGGTTTTATGGAATTCTTCCATAAACGGTTTGAGTTTTTTGAAAGAGGAGTTGCTTTTATAAAGCCATTGTCCGCCGATAACGTTTCGGATAGGAGCGATGCCGGGAAGAATGAGTCCGGCATTGTTTTTTGCGCGTTCCAGCAGGAAATTTGCCGCTTCTTTATCGAAATGATGAGGTTCCATCCATCCGAAAATGGAGGTGCCGCCCATCGAGGTCAGAACGATTCGGTTTTTTATTTCGCAATTTCCGATTTTCCAGGGCGTAAACAGGCTTTCGTACTTGCTATCCATAAAATGCCTCCTTAGCATTAAAAGTTTATCAAGATAATATTACTATACTTTTATCTAAAAATCAACAAAATGACCAAAATTTAACGAAGCGCGTCAATAAGTGCGAAAGAGCGATAATAAACGGCTTTACGACCTTATGTTTATAAGGTTTTCGTAAACTGTGCGAATGTGTCACTATAAAAAAATATTATATGCATATTTTATCAAAAAAATAATTTAAAAATCTAAAACGAACAAATAAAAGCCTTTTTATGCGAATAAACGCTTTTACGATTGCAATCGTCGTTTCGTATGCGCCCGCGTTTTTGTTGTAATATCGCGGTATTTATGTTAAAATGAAAACAAAAAAACAGGAAGGTTTTTATGCCCGATTTCGAAATAACTCTCAATTGCTCGGATACCGTAAGTTATTATCAGGTGCAGAACGGGATATCGCCCGTCAAGAGACTTTATATAAAAAATACTTCGGATACCGATTACCGCGACGTCACGGTTGAGATTTCTTCTTCGCCGGGATTTCTTCTCGATGCGCGCGAAAAACTTGAAACGTTTCCTTCGAAAGCAAATCTTCGCTTTGACGGTACGGGCAGTCTTTCGCCTTTGTTTATGGTTAACCTCGACAGTAAAACGGAGGGCGTGATATCGGTAAAAATAATTGCGGAGGATAAAGTGCTTGCGGAAACGAAAGAAACGGTAACGCTTCTTGCTTTCGACGAGTGCAATCCCGATAAGCCGGAATCGGTGGCTACTTTCGTAAGAAGAACGCCCGACGTTAACAGACTTGTCAATCTTGCCCATAAGAAAGTGCAGGAATGGGGGTTCAGGGACGCGACGGGCGGATACGGCGGTTCCTCGAAAAACAGAGTCCGCAATTTTTTCGCCGCGGTTTACACCGTACTTTGCGAAACGGGTTTTCTCGCAGGGAAAAAGACGCTTCCCGGAGAAAGCGTAATAGTATCGGATTTTTCGGATATTTTCAAGAATAAAATCGCAACTTCTATGGAACTTGCGCTTATCGTTGCCTCGGCCGCGGAAAGCGCGGGATTCAATCCTTTCGTAGCGGTCAACGGAGGAAAATGGTATGCGGGATGTTTTCTTCTGAACGAGTGTATGTCCGACGAAGTATCCGACGATTTGTCCTATATCGTCAAAAAGTCGGCGCCCGGCGTTGGAGAGGCGACGATTGTGGACGTTAACGGCGTTTTTAAGGGCGAAAGTTTTGAAAAGTGCGAAAAGAACGCGTTAGCGTCTTTAAAAAAGGACCCGACGGTGGATTACGTTGTCGATATCAAACGTGCGAGAATATCTGGCATTCGTCCTCAGGCCGCGCGTATTAAAACCGAAAACGGATACGACGTCGCCGACAGCAGCGAATATACGGCCGAAGCTCCCTCTAAAATAAAAGAGTATTCCGCGTCGATAGACGGTGAAGGCGTATTTACGCGCGAAAAGCAGTGGGAAAGAAGATTGCTCGAACTCGACCTTCGCAATTCTTTGCTGAATTTCAGGGTTTCGAACACAGCCGTCAAACTGCTTACGGCCTCTCTCGAAAGTTTTGTCGAAAACGTCTCTTCAGAAAAGGCCTATACCGTATCGCCGCGCCCCGGGAATATTCCCGACGGAGACCCCAGGCTTTCGCTTGCGTTTGAAAACCCCGTCCCTCTCAAACCCTTTTCGGATTTTCTTTTTTACGAATATAAAAACAAAAGACTGATGAGCGTGTTTTCCGGAAAGGAACACAACAAGACGATGCTCAATCTTTTCAGAAAGGAAAAAACGATAGAGGAAGAGTCGGGAACGACCGGTCTTTATATTGCGGCGGGTTTTCTGAAATGGCGCGAAAACGAGAATGAAAAATTCAAATACGCTCCCCTCGTTCTCTATCCCGCTTCAATAGAAAAAAAGGGCATATCGTTGCCGGAGTATAGGGTAAGCGTAGATACCGAAGACGTTCAGATAAATAACACGTTGCTCGAATTTCTCTATCAGGAATTCAGCCTCGATATGAGGGGGCTCGGGAACGTTTCGCTTGCTTCGTCCGCCGAAATTCTTGCGGTAGTGGCGCGCATAAAACGCGAAATCGCCGATAAAAAAGGCTGGGAAATAATCGACAACGTCTATCTTTGCACGCTGTCCTTCACGAATTATCTGATGTGGTACGACGTCAGACACAATATCGATAAGTTCAGGGAATCTCCGCTTATCAGGTCGATGATATCCAATTCCGTCGACGACGGACTGAAAAATATGCCTTCCGGAGACGTCGATTCCGACAACGCGTACGTAGGAAACGACAGATTGTATCTGCCGATAAGCGCGGACAGTTCGCAATATCAGGCAATCAGAGCCAGCCTCGACGGTTCGTTCGTTCTGCACGGACCCCCGGGAACGGGCAAGTCTCAGACCATAACGAATATAATAGTAAACAATATCGTAAGGGGACGCAGGGTTTTGTTCGTAGCCGAAAAGATGGCGGCTCTGAACGTCGTATACAAACGGCTGTGCGATTGCGGCGTAGGTGATTTCTGTCTTGAACTCCATTCCGATAAAACTCACAAATCAGATATTTTATCGAAGATTATCAATACTTTAAACCTGCAATGTGCATTAAGCGATTGCGACTTCAACGAAAAGGTCGAGGAAATTGCGCAGTGCGTAGATAAATTACAGAAAGAAATCGACGCTATGCACAGAAAAAGATATCTCGGGTTTTCGCTGTACGAAGCGATGCTCGATTATCTGGCAAACGCAGACGCGCCCGACTGCCTCAGAATAGACGGTTTGTTTTTCGAAAAACTTACCGCTTCCTCCTTTAACAAGTATCTTGAAATTCTGACGGAACTCGCTTTAAGGGCGAAGGAATGCGGCGACATCGAAAAATCGCCTTTCAGATACATAGGTAAATTCGATTATTCGGAAGAATGGAGAGAAGAAGCTGAGACGGTGCTCGGTATTTACTCTCTGGAACTCAGGCACCTTAAAACATACGCGCGGGAATTGCAGACGCTCGTCAATATGCGGACGGTATCGCTTACGGGCGAAAAACTGAAAGCGTTGTATTTCCTGTCGGAAAAACTCACCTCCGATAAATACGTGGCGGTCTACTTTTCGAAAGCGCGTGAAACCGAAAACGCGAAAGGACTTTTCGATTCTTATACGGAAGCGGTTAAACGATACGATTCGGTTATGTCCGAATACGAAAGCAGTTACGGCAGATTTCCCGAAAATATCTCCGCTGAAGAGGTGCGCTCCGCCGTAAACAAGGTCGTTATGCCGAAGTCCGTCAAGAGGGTCGTTCCTCAGACCGTTCAGAAAAACGACAGAACGCAGTATCTCGAATACCTTTTAAAATGCGTCGAAACGCGGGATACGCTTAAAAAGAGAAAAGAAACGCTTGCGGATATGTTCGGACTTTCCTCATCCGACGCGGTTCTCGATAAGGAAATCGCCGTCGTTTACGAGTTATACGCCGCGGCAAAAACGCTGTACGCCGATTGCGACTACAATCTTTTCGACGAAACCTGCGCTCGGCTTACGAAAGGGAAACCGCACGTTCTTATGGAGTATTACATGCGCGCGTACGAGACCGAAAACAAAGCGAAAAACGCGTTTGAAAAGCTTTTCAACGTCGTTAGAAAGGACTCGCGCGAAGAAATCAACAGCACCATCGAGCAAATATCCAATATTGAAAAAAATATGGACTATATTCCGAGCTGGTGCAGATATCAGAGCGTTGTGGAAAGATGCGGAAAAGAGGGATTCGATTTCGTGCTGGAACCGTTGTTTAACGGCGAAATCACGGCCGAAGACGTTCTTAAAAGTTTTAAAAAATGCGTATATTACAACTTTGTCAGAAGCGAGCTGTATCTCGACGACGTGCTTTGCAGGTTTTCGGGTCTGACGCTCGAAGAAACTATGACCCGTTTCAGACAGCTGACCGACGAATATGAAAAACTTACGAGAAACGAATTGTATTATAAACTCGTAAGCGCATTGCCGCGTACGGATAAGTCGGGAGAACATAATCTCGAAAGGGTAATGCTTTACCGCGCCGAAAAGACTAATATGCAGGGCACAACGATACGCGCGTTGTTTGCGGAAATTCCCGAAATTCTGCGCGCGACCTGCCCGTGTATGCTTATGAGTCCCGTGTCGGTTGCGCAATATCTCGATATCGATAAGGAGAAATTCGACCTCGTCGTTTTCGACGAGGCGTCGCAGATGCCTACGTGCGAAGCGATAGGCGCCATAGCAAGGGGAAAGAATACAATCGTAGTCGGCGACCCGAAACAGTTGCCTCCCACGACGTTTTTCCGTTCGGATTACCGCGACGAACAGCACTTCGAGACCGAGGACCTCGAAAGTATACTCGACGACTGTCTCGCGATAGGAATGCCCGAACGGCATCTGTTGTGGCATTACCGAAGCAGTCACGAAAGTCTTATCGCGTTTTCAAACAGTATGTTTTACGACAACAGACTGCTGACTTTCCCGTCGCCGGACGAACTTAACGGAAAAGTAAAAATGGTTTACGTTGACGGCGTTTACGAAAGAGGAGGCAGTAAGTGCAATAAAAAAGAGGGCGACGCGCTCGTAAAAGAAGTTATCGCGCGTCTGAAAAACCCCGTCGAAAGAAACCGCTCCATAGGAATCGTTACTTTCAGTACCGCGCAGCAAAGTTACATTGAGGACAAATTATCGGCAGAAATACATTTAAACGGTCTTGACGAGTTCGCGTACGATAAGGACGAACCTGTTTTCGTGAAGAATCTCGAAAACGTACAAGGCGACGAGAGGGACTTAATTTTGTTCAGCGTCGGATACGGTCCCGACGCAAACGGCAGATTATCACTGAATTTCGGGCCAATAAACAAGCAGGGCGGATATAAAAGGCTGAACGTAGCCATAACGCGCGCAAGATGCGAGATGATTGTTTTCAGTTCGGTAAAAGGCGGCATGATTGACCTTAACCGTACCGACAGCATAGGCGTAAAGGCGTTCAAGGCATTTCTCGAATATGCGGAAAGAGGCCCCGCAACGTTGTCTATCGCGGCAAAGGATATGCGTACCGAAAGAGGCGGAATAGGCGAGAACGTGGCGAGAGACCTTAAGGACAGAGGTCTGTTGTGCGACAGCAACGTCGGCGTATCCGACTTCAAAATCGACGTCGCCGTCGTCGACCCGCGCGACAAAAACAAATACGTACTTGCCATTATTATCGACAGCGAACATTCGGCGGCCATTCATTCGGCAAAAGATCGCATGACGATGCAGACGAAAATTCTGAAAAGGCTGGGCTGGAACACGTATAATCTCTGGACCATAAATTATTTCAATAACCCGCGTCGGGAAATCAACAAAATAAAAGAAGCAGTCGCAACGCTGACCGAAAAGAAAGTGGTATCGAAGAAAACGGTGCGCGAAGCGTTGCAGAAATATCGCAGACCGTATAAGAGCGCGTATATAAGGCCGCTTGCGAAAGCGGGTGCCGATTACGTGCTGAATTTCGTAAACGAGGAAGTTATATGCAATAAAATCCGTGCAATAATAGAAACGGAATCGCCGGTCGAGGAAGGATACCTCGTCGATAAAACGGCCGCCGCTTACGGGGTGCCGAAAACCGCAAAAAAAGCCCTTTCCCAGATTGTAGGATACGTGAAGTCGTACGAGGCTCAGCGACAGGAATACGGAGGAAAGACGTTTTACGTCGATAAACCGGTTACAACCTTCCGACCGTCCGACACGAAGGTGCAAAGGGATATGACGAAAGTTCATCCCGGTGAAATCGTTGCGGCGGCCAGATGCGCCGTTGAAGCGACCGTATATATAAGGAAAGAGGACGTCGTAAAAGAGATATTTACTTTATTTAACGTTCCGAAACGAACAAAGGCGGCTTCGGAATGGGTCGAGAAGGTCGTAAACGACGCAATCGCAGGAGGAGAGATAATAATAACGCCCGACGGTTTCTGCAAAATCTGACGGGGTCGCGCGTATCCGCGTACGATAATTATGTACGCACGGGCGGGCGCGCGCGAAAAATTACCATAAAACGGCAAAACGTCGCGCTTTTAAACGAGTATTTCGGGATTAATTAAAATTAGTTGAAAATTATGTCCGAAAAAGGCGTTTTTCGTTTGACACAATTTACTTATTTGGTTATAATGGCACTATCTTATTTTTGAGGCGTTTTCCTTAAAAATACAATATCAAGTGTATGTTTTACGGAAACACCACATTATATTGGGGTACGGAGTGAAACTTTTGGAAGAACGCATCCTCCGGGACGGAAAAGTCTATCCCGGCGAGGTGTTAAAAGTAGGAGGTTTTCTCAATCATCTTATAGATGATGGACTGATGGAGGAAATCGGAAAGGAAATCTGTTCACTCTACAAGTGCGACCACGTTACAAAAATTCTGACCATCGAAGCATCGGGGATAGCGATTGCATGCTACACGGCAATGCGCCTTCACGCCCCGGTGCTTTTTGCTAAAAAAAGCAAAACCGCAAACATTTCGTCATCCGTGTATGCCGCCGAGGTGAAAAGCTATACTCACGGTAACGTAAACACGGTGATGGTAGAAAAGGAATATCTGAAAAAAGAAGACCGCGTATTAATCGTCGACGACTTTCTGGCTCACGGCGAGGCGTTACGGGGTCTTATTTCTTTGGTGGAGCAGGCGGGTGCGACTCTCGTCGGATGCGCTATTGCCATAGAAAAGGGTTTTCAGGGCGGAGGAGACGGTCTCCGCAAGGAAGGAGTCCGCGTCGAGAGTCTCGCGATTATCGACAGTATGGACGACAATTCCGTCGTTTTCAGAAGTAATAAAGCCTAACGGCAAAAATATATGGAGGATTTTCTAATGAAAAAGAAGATTTTTGCAATTCTGCTCGTAGTAGCAATGGTTGCAGCACTCGTAGTCGGATTTACCGCTTGTAATAAAAACAACGGCAACGATGCGCAGGAAATCACAATGCCTGCATACGACGTGGTAGAACCCGACTACACCGGTATCGATTTTTCCAACATTAAAATCGGTATGCTTTGCTTACACGACAAAAACAGCACCTACGACAGAAACTTCATCGAAGCAATGGAAGAAGTTCAGAGAGAATTCGGTCTCAGCGATTCTCAGGTAATCATCAAAACCGGTATCCCCGAGAGCGACGAATGCTATCAGGAAGCCAAAAACCTCGTTGACGCGGGTTGCAACATCGTTTTTGCAGACAGTTTCGGTCACGAATCCCATATGATTAAAGCCGCCAGAGAAAATCCTACCGTATTGTTTGCACACGCAACCGGCACGATGGCTCACACCGAAAACCTTCCCAACTTCGTAAACGCGTTTGCGTCTATCTATGAAGGTCGTTACCTTGCGGGCGTTGCCGCAGGCATGAAACTCAACGAAATGATTGAAGCCGGCAAATTCGAAGCGAAAGACGCCAAAATGGGCTACGTCGGCGCTTACACCTACGCCGAAGTTATCTCGGGTTACACCTCTTTCTATCTCGGCGCTAAATCGGTATGCCCCAGCGTTACCATGGACGTAACCTTCACCGGCAGTTGGTATGATGAAACCGCCGAATACAATGCGGCAAAGAGCCTTATAAGCAATGGCTGCAAACTTATCAGTCAGCACGCGGATTCCATGGGCGCTCCCAACGCTTGCGAAGAGGCCGGCGTTCCCAACGTATCCTATAACGGAAGCACCTTCGAAGCCTGCTCCGATACGTTCATCATCTCTTCCAGAATCAACTGGGCTCCTTACTATAAATACATCATCGCTCAGATGGCCAAAAAAGACGGCGGCGTCGCTACCGTTGACAAAGATTGGGTAGGCACCATCAAAACCGGTTCGGTCGTTCTCACCAACGTGGGCGGAGGAGCCGCTGCGAAAGGCACCGTTGAAAAACTCGTCGAAATCCGCGAGAAAATCGTAAAGGGCGAAATCAAAGTGTTTGACACCGCAAACTTCACGGTTGACGGCAAACCCGTTACCTCTTATCTTGCCGACGTCAATACCGACGCTGCTTTCACCGGCGACACCGAAGCTATTGTTGACGGAGCATTCCTTGAATCCAATTTCCGTTCCGCACCTTACTTCAATATCAATATCGACGGCATCACGCTTCTCAACACGATATTCTGATAATTTGCTTTTAAAAAGGGAACCGGCGGGACGATCGTCCCGCCTTAACCCTTTTGATACCGACGCACGGAAGAAGTGCGTCTTGATTTTTTTCGGAGACGAATATGGGACAGGCAAACGCGATTGAACTGAGAAACATTACGAAACGTTTCGGCGAAGTCGTTGCAAACAAAAACGTCAGTCTTGACGTAAAAAGAGGTGAAATTTTATCCCTTCTCGGCGAAAACGGAAGCGGAAAAACCACCCTTATGAATATGATAGCGGGTATTTACTTCCCCGACGAAGGCGAAATTTTCGTGGACGGGAAGGAAGTCGTTATCCGTTCGCCCCGCGACGCTTACAATTATCACATCGGTATGATACATCAGCATTTTAAGTTGGTGGACGTGTTTACCGCTGCGGATAACGTTATGCTTGGCGAAAAGGCACCCCGTTTCGGCATACGCGAAAAGGCCGAAAAATATAAAGAGGAACTCGAGGAAGGAAAAATCGTGGTGGACGCCGACAACGAAAGCGCGCCTGTCAGAAAAGTAAACGACAGCGAAAAACCTTCCGCAAAATTCAGATACGCTATGAAATGCGTCGCCCTTCCTTTTATCAAGGCGGGCAAAAAAATAGCGTTCAATACGATTACGCGAAACCGAGCCGATAAAATTCAGGCGATTGCCGACAAGTACGGTTTCGAAATCGACGTAAAAAAGAAAATATACGACATGTCCGTCAGTGAAAAGCAGACTGTCGAAATCATAAAAGCCTTATATCGAGGCGCCGAAATTCTTATTCTGGACGAGCCTACCGCCGTGCTTACGCCGCAGGAAACGAAAAAACTTTTCGACGTATTGCGTAATATGCGCGAGGACGGCAAAGCGATAATAATTATTACGCACAAATTGAACGAGGTGCTTGAAATTTCGGACAGAGTAGCCGTTTTGAGAAAGGGCGAATATATAGGCACCGTCGAAACAAGAGACGCCAACGAAAACTCGTTGACGGAAATGATGGTAGGCGAAAAGATTGAACTTAATATTGAAAGAACCGTTCCCGAAAACGTCGAGGAAAGGCTGAAAATCGACGCTATCTCGTGCCGTAACCGCGAAGGCGTTCTTGCGCTCGATAACGTTTCGTTTAAAGCTAATTCGGGCGAAATTCTCGGAATAGCCGGAATAGCCGGAAGCGGTCAGCGCGAACTTCTGGAAGCAATCGCCGGACTTCAGCGCCTCGAAAACGGCGACGTCGTCTATTACGACCCGAAAGACGATAACAGGGAAATCGATTTAAGACAGAAGACCCCCACGCAAATAAGAGATTTGGGCGTACGCCTCTCGTTCGTTCCCGAGGACAGACTGGGTATGGGACTTGTAGGCAATATGGACCTTACGGACAACATGATGTTGCGCTCATACGGTAAAGGTCATTCGATATTCCTTGACAGGAAAACGCCGCACGACCTTGCCGAAAATATAGTAAACGAATTAGAGGTTGTAACGCCTTCAATCAGAACGCCCGTCAGAAAACTTTCGGGCGGCAACGTGCAGAAGGTGCTTGTCGGCCGTGAAATAGCGTCGGCACCCACCGTACTTATGGCGGCTTATCCCGTGCGCGGTCTCGATATCAACTCGTCGTACACCATTTACAATCTGCTGAACAAACAGAAAGAAAACGGAGTCGCGGTAATTTTCGTCGGCGAAGACCTGGACGTATTGCTTGCTCTTTCCGATAGGATTATGGTTTTGTGCGGAGGAAAAGTCAGCGGTATCGTCGACGCAAGACGTACGACGAAAGAACAGCTGGGTCTTCTTATGACGAGAATGCCCGAGAAAGTGGAAATCTTCGACGATATTATCAAGGAGGAGGAACAGAATGCGTAAAGCCGTACACGAACCCGTCGTTCATCTTGTTAAACGCGTCGATATGAGCAGAACGAAAGCGTGGCTCATCCGAATAGGAGCCTTTCTGCTGTCGATACTTGCCTGCGCGATAATTACGACGGCGATTATCGACAAAGATATGAGTTTCTTCTTCAAAAACTTCTTCGGAGGCACTTTCGGCACCCCCAGAAAAATATGGAATCTGTTTCACGAAACCGCGCTGTTATTGCTCGTAGCGCTTGCCGTTACGCCGTGTTTCAAAATGAAATTCTGGAACATCGGCGGCGAAGGGCAGATTCTTATGGGAGCATTAGGTTGCGCGGTGATAGTCAATTTTATGGGAGGAAAGGCAAGCGACGCGGGTACAATCGTTTTGTCTTTGCTCGTTGCGGTAGTATTCAGCGCTCTGTGGTCGGTTATTCCCGCGCTATTCAAGGCGAGATGGAACACGAACGAAACTCTTCTGACGCTGATGATGAACTATATCGCAACCTGTCTTACCGAATATTTCATTAAAAGCGTTGCCTCCACGGGAACGGGTACGCTTACGTTTTCAAGCGGCGTTCTCGGTAGCGTGGGCGGAAACGAATTTATACTCAAAATAATAGTTGCGGCGGTTATAACCGTGCTGATGTACGTATATCTGAGATTCAGTAAACACGGCTATGAACTTACCGTCGTCGGAGAAAGCGAAAACACCGCCCGATATATCGGAATCAACAGTAAAATAGTAATAATACGTACGATGTTGCTGTGCGGCGTTATTGCCGGTATCACGGGATTTCTGCTCGTAAGCGCCACAAACCTCGAACTGCACAGTCAGTACACCGTAAACGGCAGAGGCTTTACGGGCGTGCTTATTTCCTGGCTTGCGCACTTCAATCCCATATTTATGTCGCTTACGTCGTTCCTCGTCGTGTTCGTTCAGAACGGCGCAAAGGAAATATCCACTTACGCTCGTCTCGGGACGTCGTTCCCCGCCATGCTTGCGGGTATATTCTTCTTCTTTATTATCGCAAGCGAGTTCTTTATCAACTATAAGATTATGGTAAATAAAAAATACGTTAAACTTCCCGGTTTTCTGAAACGCGGAAAAACGGAAACGGTCGCAGAGGAGGATAAGTAATATGTTCGTCGCTTTGTTAAGACAGGCCGTCAAATTCGGCGTGGTATTCCTTTACGGCTCTACGGGTGAAATAATCATCGAAAAATCGGGACATCTCAATCTCGGAATTCCGGGAGTTATGTGCTTCGGCGCGGTAGGAGGATGTCTCGGCGCGAATATGGCCAAAAACGCGGGCCTTTCGGATTCGGGTATAATTTTCGTCGCGATAATAATGGCTATGCTGTTCGGCGCTATAATGGGACTTGTGTACGGTCTGTTTACGATAACGTTAAGATGCAATCAGAACGTAACAGGACTTACGATTACCACGTTCGGAACGGGCGTTCTCGGGTTCTGGGGCTCTACAATGAGCAACGCGGGCACGACGTTTTATAAGGTCAGCAAGGTTTTTACCGCTCCTTTCTTCGGTACGGTGGGAAACGACGGTTTTTCTCAGATATTCTTCTCGCACGGGGTTCTGGTTTACGTCGGTATAATTATTACCGTGCTGGTGGCCGTATTTATGAGATTTACCAAAACCGGTATGTATTTAAAGGCGGTAGGCGAAAATCCCGCGGCTGCCGACGCGGCGGGTATTAACGTAATAAGATATAAGTATCTTGCGTGCATAATCGGCTCGGCGATATCGGGCATAGGCGGCGCGTTTTATCTTCTCGACTGCACGCGCGGCTCGCTCGAATACGTTATAGACGCAATGGGATGGCTTGCCGTCGCGCTCGTAATATTTTCGTTGTGGCGCCCGGGTCTTTGCATTATCGGTTCGTTCGTTTTCGGACTTCTGTATATTATGCCCAACTATATCACGGGCGTAAGCCTTGCCGAAAAGGAACTCGTTAAAATTATTCCGTACGTTGCAACGGCGCTCGTTTTGATTGTAATTTCCTTGTTCAACAAGCGCGAGACTCAGCCGCCTCAGTCGCTCGGTTTGCCGTATTTCAGAGAAGAAAGATAACTATAGGCCGCCTTACGGCGGCCTTTTCTTTTGCGTTTTTTCGTCGGAGTGATATAATAAAATTATGAATGCGCTTACTCTTGTTCACAATACGGTAAAACAATTCGTAAAGGCGGGCGACGTCTGCATAGACGCAACGGCCGGAAGAGGTTACGATACCTCGTTTTTATGCACGCTTACGGGCGACGAGGGTCGCGTTGTCGCTTTCGATATTCAGAAAAGCGCGATAGACAGCACCGAAAAACTGTTGAAATCCCGAAATCAGTCGGCAGAACTCCGGCTTGAGTCGCACGAAAATATAGCGTCGTGCGCCGAAACGGAAAGCGTTGCGTGCATTATGTTCAATCTCGGTTACCTGCCGTCGGGCGACCACTCCGTTTATACCCGCGCGCCGTCCACGATAAAGGCAATCGAAGACGGACTGAAACTGCTGAAACACGGCGGATTGATGACGGTAAGCGTCTATTACGGCGGCGATTCGGGCTATGAGGAAAGAGACGCTCTTCTGCCGTTTCTAAAAACGCTTGACGACACGAAATATCAGGTGATTAAGGTGGATTTTTTCAACTGGAAAAACGACCCTCCTTTTCCCGTCTTTATTTATAAATACTGATTTAAACCTGCAATTATAGGTTGATTTATTCAAATTATGGGTTAATTTTTAAAACAGATTCACATTATACAAGTTTTATAGCTGTGGAATAAGGAGAAGAAATGAAAACATATATTTTTGATAGAAATGAATTTAATTGGTCAGAAGAATTTTATAAGATAATTAAAAATAAATTTAATCTCCCGGAGTGGTTTGGAGAAAATGCTGACGCCTTGTGGGATATGCTTACAGGATTTATTGAAACACCATGTGAGGTAATTTTTAAAAATTTTGATAGAAAAGAAAATGATTACAACGAAAGGAATATAACATTAATTCTAAATTGTTTTAAAGATGCTGAGAAAGAAAATCCAACAAAGTTTAAAGTCATGTTTGAATAAAGGTCTAGACATGAAATATTTAGATTTAGTTGAATTAGTAAAAGAAAAACCCGTTTATAAAAAGCGGGAGTTAAGCTCGGTGGTTTGGTGCTATTATGAGTGAAAAAAACAATGGGAAACGGCAAGGGAGCCGCTGACGACAAGGTAAGGCGAAGGGATTGCCGGCAAAACAAAAACACGACGAAAAGTCGTGTTTTTTTGGTGGAGCTGCTGACCAGACTTGTAAGGAACGAAGAGACGGAATAGCGAGTATACGAGCGTCAGTGGTGACCGGGACGCACGATAGTGCGTCGTCACTGTGAAAGTCCGGCAAAACAAAAACACGACGAAAAGTCGTGTTTTTCGGTGGAGCTGCTGACCAGACTTGAACTGGTGACCTCATCCTTACCAAGGATGTGCTCTACCGCCTGAGCCACAGCAGCATCTTAAATTCAATGCTAAATCATTATATTTGAATAAGTAAAATATGTCAATTATTTTTGGGGACAATTCCGAAATACGCAAAAAAATATCCCGCGTTTCAGTATATATCCGCGCGGATGAAGAATATAGTTCCTATAATTCGCCGAGTCGCCGTGCGTTTTACTATGGCGGCGCCTTAAAAAGCGGACGGTAACCAACAAAAATATTTTCAAACGCCGCAAATCTGTTTTACAGAATCTTTAATTTTTAATATAATACATACAGAGTATATAAAATGGGGAAATTTGAAATTCGGTTGAGAACTATGGAGTTATATGAACTGGCTTGATATTTTATATGCATTTTTGTCACTGCTCGGAGGCATAGGCGTATTTCTTTACGGAATGAAGCTTATGGGCGACAGTCTGGAGATGGTTGCGGGCAACGAAATCAAACGTATGTTCGCAAAAATATCCGACAATAAAATTATCGGGGTGGGAATCGGCGCGGTAACGACGGCGGTAGTTCAGAGTTCCGCGGCGGTTACCGTTATGGCAATCGGCTTTGTCAACAGCGGACTTATGAGCCTCATACAGGCGGCCGCCATAGTTTTCGGAGCGAACATAGGAACGACATCTACGGCGCTTATCGTGGCCCTTGGCGTAGGAGGGCTTGCCGACGTAAAACTTACCGTTATTTTTGCCGCGCTTGCGGGAGTGGGCGCAATGACGATAATGTTTTCGAAGAAGGACAAAATCAAAAAAATCGGGGGCATTATCACGGGGCTCGGTATGATTTTCGTGGGACTTTCGGTAATGACCGACTCGATGACCATTTTCTCGGAATCGCCCGAAATCGTAAAGTTTCTCGCAAAAATTTCAAACCCCGCGTTGCTTCTTCTTTTCGGCATAGCGTTTACGGCGCTTATTCAATCGTCGTCGGCCGTCAGCGGAATAGTGGTGACGATGTCCGTTGCGGGACTGCTCAGTTTCGACCAGGGACTGTATATAATTTTAGGCAGCAATATAGGTACGTGTATTACGTCTCTCATAGCGTCGATAGGAACAAGCACCAACGCAAAACGTACGGCCGTCATACACCTTATGTTCAACGTGATAGGCGTTCTGATATTCGGTCTCGTCAGCATTTCGGGCGTGTTTTCGAAAATGTTTATGCCGATAAACAATCCCGCAATGCGAATCGCGTTGTTACATACGTTTTTCAACGTCGTTACGACCGTAATACTTCTGCCGTTTATGAATCTGCTTGTAAAGCTCGTTTCTAAGATGGTGCCCGAAAAACACAAGGACGAAAAAACAGACGAGCCGCATCTTTATTATCTTGAAGAAAGGTTGTTGCGTACTCCGCCCGTTGCCGTAGCGCAGATGAAAAACGAGGTAATAAATATGGCCGAAATCGCAAAAACCAACTTCGACGTCTGCGTCGACGCCGTAATGAGAGCGAAAGTATCCGACGTTATCGAGGACGTTCAGAGAAACGAGAATACGCTTAATTTTCTCAACAGGGAAATGGCAAAATATCTCGTTAAACTTTCTCAGGTCGACCTGTCTGAAGAGGATAAACAACTTATAGGAACAACTTATCACACCATCAGCGATATAGAGAGAATAGGCGATTATGCCGAAAATATTTCGGAATATGCCGAAAAACTCGAAAACGACGGCGTTGCTTTTTCGGAGGGAGCGATAAAAGAAATAGGTACTCTCAAAGACACTATAAACAATCTTTATGACTTTGTGATGAAAACCTATAAGGAAGCTACGATAGATTATATTGCCGACGTCAATTATTACGAGGAAAGCGTGGATAAACTCAAAGAAGAAATGAGCGAACACCATATCGAACGTATGAATAACGGCACTTGCACGCCCGAGGTAGGCGCATTGTATCTTAGCCTTGCAAGCAATGCCGAACGTGTTGCCGACCATATGACGAACATTGCGTTTGCCGTTAAGAGTTACGCAAAGAAAAACGAGAAGAAGGAAAAAGAGGTTAAAGAGGCAAAATGAGGTTCGACCCTGAAAAGATTATTACGTCCGATTTTGAAAGCAGACTTAAAAAATACAGGAGGTTACGTTCGTTTTTCATTGCTTGTCTTCCGCTCGGTTTTTTAATGTTCGGCGGAGGAGTTCCGCTTATTTTCGTAACGGGAAAGACGTACCTTGCGTTTATTCCAGCGCTGGGTTTTCTTGCTATACCGGGTTCCGTGATTATGACTGCCTCTTTTACGCAGAAGATATATAAGATGCAGTCCGTCAAGGATATCCTTACCGCAATAAAAGCGCAGGACGTTGCTTATCTGTATCAACTTGGCGCGGGATTTACGGAATCGCAGACGTTTCTTATCGTGCAAAGACTTATTACGACCGGGTTGCTTGACGGCTATGAACTTGTCGGAAACTTTGCGGTTGCCCGTTCGGAAAAATACGTGAACAAGGACGCCGTTATGCGCGAGTATATGGCGTTGCGGTTCGGTCGGACCGATTCGGACGGCGCTTCATCGGACGGCGGCGCCGTGGAATTTAAGGAATGCTATTATTGTCACGAAAAACTGCCGAAAGACGCGGTTTATTGTACGAAATGCGGGGCTAAACAGGGCTTTTAATATATACAAAAGGAGGGGAAGCAATGTACAAAGTTAAGAAAAATATGCTTGTTGCGGATAATTCGGAGTTAAGCCGCATCGTGTTAAAGGAAATTTTCGGCGACGATTTCTGCGTTTTTGAAGCGAAAGACGGCGCCGAGGCGCTTGGCGTACTAAGTCGTATAAGAATTGACGTGGCGCTTATAGATACTTCCGAGGAAACTCTTGACGCTTTCGGATTTATGAAAGAACTGAAAGCCGAAAACCTTTTCGGGACGTTTCCCGTTATCGCTTTGAAATTCGCGCCCGACGAGCGCGATACCGACCTGTGTACGATAGAATTCGGAGCGGACGACGTTCTGCTTAAACCTTGCCCGAATATTATTGCGCGAAAACGCGTCGAAAACGTTATGGACGCATTCGAATACAGAAAACAAAAAAAATTAATCGAAAACCCGCAATAAGCGGGTTTTTTTCAGCCGTAGATTTTTCCGATTGCCCATACGACAAGCCGTTTCGGCAGGATTTTCGAGAGAGCGACGAGCAATTTATATTGCGCGCCTCCCGCAACGTATACGGGAGGATTTTTTCTTTTCGCAATTCTAAGGGCGATTTTTGCTATTACGTCGGGCGACATTCCGTTTTGCTCGTCGTGTTCCATTCTGTTCACCGATTTATTTATTCTGTCGCCGTAATAATCGCTGTCGAAAGGGTTTTTTTCGCGGTTTGCGGTGAAATCCGTTCTGACGTCCCCGGGAAGAATGGCGGATACTTTGATTCCGAAAGGTTTAAGTTCTGTTCTTAACGCCTCCGTCATGCTCGATACCGCCGATTTTGTTGCGGAATAGAAGGATTGAAAAGGCAACGAAAGCGGCGCGCCGGCGCTGCTCATATTTATAATCGTGCCGCCGCCGTTTTCGCGCATAACGGGGACGACGGCCTGCGTTGCAAAAAGCGTGCCGAAATAATTTACGTCAAAAATTTTTCTTGCCGCATCTTCCGACGTGTCCTCGACGGAGCCCGAAATGCCGAATCCCGCATTGTTGACGAGAACGTCTATGCGGCCTTCTTTTTCCTTTATTTCGTTTATCGAATTAAAGACGTTGTTGCGGTCGGATACGTCGGTTTTTATATTTTCGAAACCCTCCGCGGGTGTTCTCGAAAGGTTGTATACCTTATATCCGTTGTTTTTGAAAGCGCGGGCGATTGCGTTTCCTATTCCTTTGGACGCGCCCGTAATAACGGCGATTTTCATATTTTCACCTCTTGTTTATACGATTATTATATACGCTCGTCCGCAAAATGACAATTCATTTCGAAAATCCTTGACATAAGAAAAAAATAAAGTTAATATTGTGGTATCAAAAAATATTGCTAGGGGTGGCGCGTCGCGCCTGAGATTACACCCTCTGAACTTGATTGAGTTAGAACTCACGAAAGGAAGCCTGTCCCGTGTTCTCAAAGTAATCCTGCTTTGGGATTTTTTAATTCAACCTGAAGTTCCTTCTAGTAAAAGGAGCATTTATGAAATCCGTTTTATCACAACCCTTCGGTACTCTGGACGTCTTCGACAAGATGGAGGTAATTGCCTTTTATCTTGCGATAGTCCTTGCAGTGTGCATCGCGGTTTTTGCCGTGATACTCAAAAAGAAAAGACCCGAAAAACTCGGCGCGTTTCTGAACGGCGCAAAACATTTTATTTTCGGTTGCGCCTTGTCTTTTGCAGTAACGATGCTTACGCTTAAAATAAGCGAATCGGTCGAGGCAGGCGAGATGCCCGCAAAAGTTTTCTGGCCCATCTTTTCCATTCTGATAGTCGCGGCGGTTCTTCTGGGAGCAGGCTTTATAATTTCGGCCGTGAAACCCGAATTCAAATCGAAATACAAGTTTATAGCCGCGGGAATTATGGCCGTTCCCGTAATCGTATCCATAGTGATGCTTGCGCTGCATTTTAAAGATGTCGGGGAATACTACGACGGTACGTCGCAGGTCGGATTATACATAAGCGCCGTCGTCCTTGTCGCTCTTCTTGTCCTTGCCTGCACTCTTCTTTCGAAAAGAAAAGGCGGATTTACCACTCGTGAAATGGCGTATGCGGCAATAGCGCTTGCGCTTGCGTTCGCGCTTTCGTACATAAGGTTTTTCAAACTTCCTCAGGGAGGTGCCGTAACGCTTGCGTCGATGCTTCCCATAATGCTGTTTTCTTATATGTTCGGCATACGCAAAGGTATTATAGTGGGCGTTATATACGGCGTTTTGCAGGCCATTCAGGACCCGTGGATTATCCATCCCGCACAGTTTTTCCTCGACTATCCGATAGCCTTCGGAATGTTGGGCCTTGCGGGTATTTTCAAGGAACTTAAAATAATAAAAAACCCCGCTGCTTCGTTCACGGCGGGCGCAGTGCTTGCGGGATTGATGAGATATGCAAGCCACGTATTGTCGGGTATATTTGCATTCGCATGCTACGCGCCCGAAGGATATTCGGCCGTTGCGTGGGGATTTTTGTACAATACTTTCACGCTTGTTGATACCGCTATCGTTATTGCCGTTTCCTTTGTTTTGTTCGGAAGCAGAGCTTTCAGAAGACTCGTCGACGAGAAATCGGCAGACGCCGCGCCGTCGGACGACGCGGCTGTCGCAGACGACGAAACCGTTTGCGAAAAAAGCGGCGAAAACTAATTGAAAATAAACAACAGAAGATATCCCTCGGAAACGTCCAGCGAAATTTCGTCGCAAGTCGCAACGTTGGAAAGCCCCCTGTTTGTGCCGGCGTTAAGACGAAGATTTTCAAGTGGATAGTAAAGCCCGCGGCTCGAGCGAACGACTGCGTCCCCGAAAAAGGGGAAAAGCGACACTCGGGTGCGGGTTTTCGTTTTTATATTGAATTTGCCGTAAACAAGACGGACGGTTAAATCTTTTTCTTTTATTACGGCTTCGATATCGATGTCGTGCGCGTATTTCAGCAGGCCGAGATTGCCAAGTACGTGGTCGGGTTTTCCTTTCAGCGCTCCGTAAATCGTGACTGCGTCGTAACCGTGCTCTTTTGCGAAATCAATCGCAAGCTGACCGTCCGTTGCGTTTTTTTCGACGGGATAGGAAACGTAATTGAGGTTTTCGGGTTTATCCGAGAGACTGTCGAAATCGCCTATTACCGCAACGGGAACTACTTTTGCGTGTTTCAGTCCGCCGTCGGCGCATATGACGTCGCGTTCGGTAACGGGAGCCGTTTCTTCGGGGCTGTTCAGAATTAAGGCTGCTGTTTTCATAGTTTTAAGGATAATATCATACTTTGGGATTGTCAAGGTAATTAACGTATGTCAATATATATGTCTTTATGACACATTAAAAAATGGCAAAAAAAATTGACTTAATCGGATGTTTTTTATACAATTATGTTATATAAGTAAATATAATGGGGGCTCAGGATTATGGAGATTTTCGACGTTATAGTAATAGGTGGAGGTCCCGGCGGATACAATGCCGCCGCATACGCGTCCGCCAACGGTCTTTCGGTTTTGCTTTTCGAGAAGGACGAACTTGGCGGAGTTTGTCTTAACGAAGGCTGCGTACCGAGCAAAACTCTTTTGAACAGCGCGAAAGTGCTGAACGGTTTTCTTCACGGTAAGGATTTCGGAGTAGAATTCACGGGCGAAGGCAGAATCGACGCTCGTGCGGTGGTTGACAGAAAAAACAGAGTCGTTAAAAGACTTGTTGCGGGCGTCAGGTCAAAACTGAAAAGCGCCGGCGTTACCGTTCTGAAAGAAAAAGCGTATATTGAAAAAAAAGAAGGCGAATTTTTTAAAGTTTCGGGCACTTCTTCTGCGTTTTTGTCGAAATATCTTATTATCGCTACGGGCAGTCACGCGTTTATACCCGATATCGAAGGAATGGGCGAAGCCGTTGAAAACGGTTTTGCCTTGACGAACAAAGAAATACTCAATCTGACGGAAGTTCCCGGAAAGCTTCTCATTATGGGGGGCGGAGTAATCGGGCTTGAAATGGCCGACTATTACAATGCCGCCGGCGCAGAAGTAACTATCGTTGAGATGCTTCCGAAAATCGCGGGCGCTACCGACAATGCGGTCTCGGCGGTTCTGAAAAAAGCACTTGAGAAAAAAAGCATAACGTTTTTACTGGGTACGAAAGTAACTAAAATAAAGAACGGCGCGGTTACAGTGTCGGACGACGACGGAGAAAGAGATATTGCGGCCGATAAGGTTCTGGTATCCGTCGGGCGCCGCGCAAACGTATCGGGTTCGGGAATCGAAAATATCGGCTTATCCGTTGAAAAGGGCGCTATTGTAACCGACGAAAAAATGCGCACCGACGTAAAAAACGTTTACGCCGTCGGCGACGTGAACGGGAAAGTCATGCTTGCGCATACCGCATACAGGGAGGGAGAGGTTGCGGTGAACGATATCCTCGGAAAGAACGACGCGATGAATTACGGCGTGATTCCTTCCGTCATTTATACCTATCCGGAGGTTGCGTCTGCCGGATATACCGCCGAAGAGGCGAGAGCCGCGGGCATAAATGCCGACGAAATCAGTCTGTCCCTGATGTATTCGGGCAGATATATTGCGGAAAACACCGACTATACCGGGATTATGAAACTGGTTTACGACAAAGACGAAAAAACTCTTATCGGCGCAAGCGTGGCGGGAAGTTACGCGTCGGAATATATCGTCGCCGTATCCGACCTTATAAATCTTAAGGTGCCGCTCGAGCGGGTTAAAAAACTGGTATATCCTCATCCCACGGTCTGCGAAGTTATCCGCGAGGGCGTTTTTGAAATCAAACAGTAATTATTAAAATTAGCATTTAAAGTATCTGATATGTACGATAAAGTATTATATTATGAAACAAACGGTTTTAATCCGCACTATAACCTGGCGGTAGAAAGCGCCCTCCTCGAGGATGCCCGAAACGGCGTGCTTACAGTGTATTTATGGCGAAACGACAATACCGTCGTAATCGGAAGACATCAGAACGCGTATCTCGACGTCAACGTGAAAAAGTTGTACGAAGAAGGCGGGACGCTGGCAAGAAGACCCACGGGCGGCGGCGCGGTATTTCACGATAAAGGCAATCTCAATTTCTCTTTTATTACCGGTCTTGAAAGTTACGACGTAAACGACAATAACGACGTCATTTTGCGGGCCGTAAGAAAGCTTGGACCGGACGCCGAAGTTACGGGGAGAAACGACATCGTTACGGGCGGAAGAAAGTTTTCGGGGAACGCATATCTTAAAACGAACACGGGCGCATTGCATCACGGTACGATTCTGATATCCGCCGACACATCGAAGATGAGCGGTTTTCTGAACGTGCCTCCCGATAAACTGGAAGGGAAAGGCGTTTCCTCCGTACGTTCCCGAGTGGTGAACCTTGCCGAACTTGATGAAAATATCGACGTTTTTAAGGTTAAAGAAGCCATTTTGGCCGTGCTCGAAGAAAAATACGGAAAAATTTGCCCGATAAAAGAGCCGGACAAAAACAAGGTCGAAGCGTATTATAAAAAATATTCCGACAGAGAATACCTTTTCGGAAAAAGCGTGAAGCTCGACAGCCGTAAATATAAAAGGTTTTCCTGGGGGTATGCCGACGTGAATTTTACCTTATCCGGCGGAGTCATAGACGATATCGAAATTTTTTCGGACGGCATTAACGTCGAAGATATCGAAAAAGCAAAAAAAGAATTGAAAGGAATATCGGTCCTTGAAGATAACGGAGATTTGAGCGAAGTTGCATACGACGTGCTGTCGCTTATTAACGAATAGAAATAAACATAGGGAGGATATTATGAGAGTATCAAAAGAAGTACGGCAAAATGCGGTGGATTACAGTATGCGTGCAATCGCCGACGTTTGCGAAAACATCGGCCCGAGAGAATCGGGCATGCCTAAGGAGCGGGAAGCGCAGGAATGGATTAAAAACCAGATTGATTCAAACGGCTGGGCGGACGAAAGCGCAATAGAGGAATTCAGAGTATCCCGTCACGCGCTTGTGGGATTCACGAAAATTATCGGCGTTTTTCTGATTGTAGGAGCGTTGCTGCAACTTCTGACGCTTGTTGGAAATCCCGCGCTGACGCAAGCGGTGAAAATCGTATCGTTGATACTTGCCGTATTGTCGTTGCTTATCGTCGTGCTTGAGTTTTTGTTTTACGTTCCATTTATCGATAAATTTCTGCCCGAAACGACGTCCTGCAACGTATATGCGAAGTATAAGCCGTCGGGCGAGGTTAAACGCCGCATTATAATCAACGGACATACGGACAGCGCGTACGAATGGACGCTGATGAAGATAAGACAGGAAGTTATGGTGGCGGTGCTGGGGCTCGACCTCGTATGCGTTATCGCGTCGATAGTTATATTTGTGATTAACATTATAAAAGGCAGCGTTCCGCTCTGGAGCGTAATTTTCTCGGCGGCGACTTCCGTAGCGTACGTAGGACTTTTCTTCGTATGCAATTTCAAGGTGTTGTCTCCCGGTGCAAACGACAATTTAACGGGCGTATTCGTTGCGGTATCCGCGCTTAAATGTCTTAAAGAAAGCGGGATAAGATACGAAAATACCGAGGTGTGCGCGTTGCTTACGGGCAGCGAGGAAGCGGGACTTCGCGGCGCGACTGCATTTACGAAAAAACACAAGGGCGAAAACAAGGACGTCGAAACGTACATTGTGAGTTTCGATACGATGCGCGACTACGATCATATGACGATATATCACCGCGATATGACGGGTATGGTCAAAAACAGTCCCGAAGTCGTCGCGCTTCTCGACGAGGCGTGTAAAGACCCCGACGTCAATCATCCACTTCCGCACGGCGTCGTGCCTTTCGGCGCGTCGGACGCCGCGGCGTTTTCAAGGGGAGGCTTTAAAGCCGCGGCCGTTGCGGGGCAAAATCCCAAGTACGCGCCGTATTACCACAATCGTCGCGACACGCCCGACCAGTTGATTCCCGAAACTTTCGCACTGGGACTCGATATAGCGCTTGCCGCGATAGAGGCTTTCGACAGGAAATAATCATTTACCTTTTTAACCGGAACCCGAGCAATCGGGTTTCTTTTTAAAAAATTTTTGAACGATATTCGGGAATGATTGACAATATATTTTTATTTGTTATAATTGAGCATTGTTCGGTTTTGACGGAGGTAACTTATGCCAAGAAAACCTATGTACGACGGCGGCACCGCGAACAAGATGACGGAAGTTGCTGCTAAAATGTTTTTCGAAAACGGCTACGAGGGCACGAGCGTGAGAAGCATCGTGAAAGAAACCGGGTGCGAAGTGGGTTTGTTTTATTACTATTTCAAAAATAAGGACGAGTTGTTTTCGGCCGTTATTGAAAACTTTTTCGCTCCTTACGAAAAAGAGGCCGAGAGAATTGTAAAAAGCGTCGAAAAAAATCCCGACAAAGGGCTTTTGCATTTTTTCGAATATATGAAAAAAGAAGTCCGGGTCTTTCGGGGAACGTACGCAAAGAATATGCATAAGACCGTACGCCTTGCCATTCGCGAGCAAACTCTTATTAATATCGAACCGTATATCGAAAGAATAATCGTCGCGCTTATAAAAGACGGGGCAAATCCCGTTGCCGACGTAAAGACGTCGGCCGTTTTTCTTTCGCACGGCGTCGGAAGCATAATTCTTCACGAGGACAGCGAATGGGTCGATACGGTATCGGACGAACTAAGACGCGCCGTAAACAAACTTATGGGACTTTCGCCCGAAAAGGCAAAACTGATGTTTGAGGAAAAGAAATGAAAAATATTATCGAAATCAAAAATCTTGACAAGTCGTTTCGCGAAGTACATGCCGTAAACGACCTTTCGTTGAAAGTAAAGGAAGGCGAGCTTTTCGCGTTTCTCGGAGTGAACGGCGCGGGAAAATCGACGACGATATCCATTATGTGCGGGACTCTTCCGAAGGACGGCGGCGAGGTTATTATAGACGGAAAGAACGTGGATACCGATATGAAAGAAATTACGAAAGAATTGGGCGTCGTGTTTCAGACTTCGGTGCTTGACGCGAAATTGAGCGTAAAAGACAATCTTATGTCCCGCGCAAGTCTGTACGGAATAATGGGAGCGGAAGCAAAACAAAGAATAAAAGAACTGGCGTCCCTTTTAAACTTTACCGACCTGTTGAACAGAACGTTAGAAAAACTTTCGGGCGGGCAGAGAAGAAGAATCGACGTTGCCCGCGCGCTTTTGCATCGTCCCAGAATTCTTATTCTGGACGAGCCTACGACGGGACTTGACCCCGAAGCGCGAAAGACGTTGTGGCAGGTGATAACGGACCTTCGAAAACAGGAGAATATGACTGTTTTTCTTACAACCCATTATATGGAGGAGGCGGCGGACGCCGATTACGTAGTAATACTGGATAACGGAAAAATTGCCGCAGAAGGAACGCCGTTACAACTGAAAAACGAGTTTACGGGCGATTTTATTACACTTTATCACGCGAATGAGAACGATATAAAGAATTTAGGATTGCCTTACGAAATAATAAAAGACGCTTGTCGGGTAGCCGTAAAGAACACCGAGGAAGCGCGTAATCTGATTATGAAATACCCGTCTTTGTTTACCGATTTCGAAATTACGAAGGGTAAAATGGACGACGTGTTTCTTGCCGTTACCGGTAAGAAACCCGAAGGAGGCGTTTTATGAAAACATATCTTTCGCTGACGAAACGTAACGTAAAAATGTTCTTCAAGGATAAAGGAATGTTTCTGACGTCTCTTATTACGCCCGTAATACTTCTTGTACTGTACGTAACGTTTCTTGCAAACGTTTATAGGGACTCGTTTATGTCGTCGCTTCCCGACGGAGTCAGCGTGCCCGAAAAACTTGTAAACGGGATGGTGGGAGGTGAATTGATTTCGTCTCTCCTTGCCGTATGTTGCGTTACCATTGCGTTTTGCAGCAATCTTTTAATGGTAAGCGACAAAATAACCGACGTGAGAAAAGATTTTTTGATTTCGCCCGTAAAAAAATCCGCGATAGCGACTTCGTACTTTTCGGCGTCGCTTATCGTGACGCTTATCATAACCTACGCCGCGACGCTTGCGTCGTTTATTTACATAGGGGTAAAAGGATGGTATCTTTCGGTTGCCGACGTCGCGCTTATTCTCGTCGACGTGTTTCTTCTGACGGCTTTCGGAACCGCATTGTCGTCGGTCGTAAACGTGTTTTTAAAAACGCAGGGGCAGGCGTCGGCCGTAGGGACCATCGTGTCTGCTGGATACGGCTTTATCTGCGGAGCATACATGCCGATTTCCAGTTTTGGAAAAGGTCTTCGGAATTTTATTTCCTTGCTTCCCGGTACATACGGTACGTCCCTTATCAGAAATCACGCGCTTAACGGGGTTTATCGGGAAATGGCGAATCAACGTTTTCCCGAAGAAGTCATCGAAGGAATCAAAGACGGCGTCGATTGCAATATTTATTTTTTCGGCGATAAAGTGAGCGCGGGCGCGGCTTACGGCATACTTATCGGCGCGATAATTCTGCTTATCGGTATTTACGTCCTTATCAACGTCATTCAGGGCAGAAAGGGAACATGTAAAGCATACCATAATAAAAAAAATAAAGCAAAAAAAGACAAATGATTTCGGCGTCTTAAACGATTGCAATATAATATAAACGAAAACGGTTCCGAACGGATTATTTTGTCTGAAAGACGGCGTGTTTTAAACAAATAAAAAAGGGGTTGTAAATTTTACGAAAAAAGCGCAACTATCGTTGCTCTTTTAAGGTAATTTTTATTGACAATATTTTTTGTTTGTTGTATAAATGTAGCATGCTACACTTTAATTTTCGGGTAAACTATGAAAAATAAACAATACGCGGGCTTTCTGATAAAACAGATAAGCGAGAAAACCGACAAAAGAATAATCCGCAACTTTAAAAAATACGGGGTGACCTGCACTCAGCACAGGACGCTCGTTTTTTTGGAAAAAGCGGGCGGCAAGTCGACGCAGAAGGAAATCGAAACTTATCTCGAAGTGTCACATCCCACCGTGGTAGGTATTCTGAGCGGTCTCGAATCGAAGGGACTCGTGCAATGCCGTCTCGACAGCGACGACAAGCGCATAAAAAGAGTTTTTCTTTCCGAAGAGGGAAGAAAACTGTTGCAAAACTCATTGAACGACGCCGTAGAAATGGGAAACGTCTTCTGGAAGGATATTTCCGACGAGGAGCTTGAAATTCTCATCGGAATACTTGAAAAATTAAAAGAAAATTTAAATAGCGATTAAATTTGTGCCGGAGTATAGATGGAAACTATAAAAGTACTTAAAAAAAGCATCAGAGATTACAAGTTGCCTTCGATAATCACTCCCGTTTTCATAATAGGGGAGGTCGTTCTCGAAACGCTTATACCTATGATTATGGCGAGGCTTATCGATGAGATTTCGGCGGGCGTATCGATGCAGCCGATAATCAAATACGGACTGATTCTGCTTGCGATGGCCTTAGCGTCGTTGTTTTGCGGATTCGTTGCCGGAAAATTTGCGGCCGAGGCGTCGTGCGGGTTTGCTAAAAATCTGCGTCACGACCTGTATTACAAGGTACAGGATTTTTCCTTTGCCGATATCGACAGATTTTCGACGTCGAGCCTCGTAACGAGGCTTACTACCGACGTGACCAACGTTCAGAACTCTTATCAGATGATTATCAGAATAGCAATCCGCACGCCGATGCTTCTGATATTTTCGTTCGTATTCAGTTTCAGAATAAGCTGGAAAATTTCGCTGATATTCCTCGCGGCGATGCCCGTTATCGGCGTGGCTCTGTTTATTATGATGAAAGTGGTTATGCTCTTTTTCAGAAAGATATTCAGAAAATACGACAATATGAACGAATCGGTGCAGGAAAACGTGCAGGCGATAAGGGTCGTCAAATCTTTTGTCAGAGAGGAACACGAAAAAGAAAAGTTCGACAAAGTGTCGTCAAGCGTTAAAAAAGATTTCACAAAAGCCGAAAGGATACTCGCGTTGTGCTGGCCGATAATGATGATATGCATATATACGGTTATTTCGTTTATCGTGTTTTACGGTTCGAAAACGATAATCACGACAAATTCGACGGGACTTACAACGGGCGATTTATCGGCGCTTATAAATTACGCTATACAGGCGCTTATGTCGATGATGATGCTTTCGATGGTAATAGTTATGATAACCATGTCCGCGGAAAGCGCAAACCGTATTAAAGAGGTGCTTGTAACCGAACCGTCGCTTAAAAGCCCAGAAAACGGCATAAAAACCGTCGATAACGGCGATATAACATTTGAAAACGTATCGTTCAAATACAGCGAAAAGGCCGAGAAAAACGCCCTTGAAAATATAAATCTGTCAATAAAATCAGGAGAGACGATAGGTATTCTCGGAGGTACGGGTTCAAGCAAGACCACGCTCGTGCAACTTATACCCCGTCTTTACGACGTAAGCGAGGGAAGACTGCTTGTCGGCGACAGGGACGTAAGGGATTACGACCTCGAGACGCTGAGAGACGCCGTGTCTATGGTTTTGCAGAAGAACGTACTGTTTTCGGGCACGATAAAAGAAAATATCCGCTGGGGTAACAAAGACGCTTCCGACGAGGAAATCGAAAGGGTGTGTCGTCTTGCCTGCGCCGACGATTTTATCGAATCGTTCCCCGATAAATACGATACCTATATCGAGCAGGGAGGAACCAACGTATCCGGCGGACAGAAACAGCGTCTTTGCATAGCGCGCGCGCTGATAAAGAAACCGAAAATACTTATTCTCGACGACAGCACGTCGGCCGTCGATACGAAGACCGACGCGAAAATAAGAAAAGCGTTCAGAGAAGAAATTCCCGATACTACCAAAATCATTATCGCGCAAAGAGTGGCGTCGGTAGAGGACGCCGACAAGATTATAGTAATGGACGGCGGGCGCATAGCCGACGCGGGCACGCACGACGAGCTGATGGAACGGTGCGAAGAATACCGCAGCGTTTACGAGTCGCAGACAAGAAGAACCGAAGGGGGTGACGTACAATGAAAGGTAAAACACCCCGTAACGGTATGGCAGGAAAACAGATGACGCGCGCAAATAAAGGCACTTTCGGCCGTCTGCTCAAATACCTGTGGAAATACTACAAGTGGCAGGTACTCGTAATGATGGCGACCCTTCTGTTCAGTTCGTTTGCAATGATAATCGCAAACGTATTTCTGCAGAAGATTATCGATAACTGCATCATGCCCGGTCTTAGCGAGGGCTGGAACGCCGTATTGCCGGAGTTGGCGAGATTAGGCGGAACGATGATAATCATTTTCTGCTTCGGAATATTGTCGTCGTATCTTAACAATCAGCTGAACGCGGTAATTACGCAGGGAATGCTATACCGTTTCCGTAAAAATATGTTTGAAAATATGGAAACGCTGCCGATAAAATACTTCGATACGCATCAGCACGGCACCATTATGAGTACGTATACGAACGATACCGACGCCGTACGTCAACTTATCGGACAAAGTCTTCCTACCCTGTTCCAGTCGGCGTTCACGCTGCTTGCGATATTTATCTTTATGGCGTACTACAGCATATATCTTACCTTGCTCGTAATAGGAGTTATTGTGATAATGTTGCTCGTCGTTATGAGAGTGGGCGGCGCCAGCGGGAAATATATGGTGAGACAGCAAGCCGCAATAGCGAACGAAGAAGGCTACGTCGAGGAGATGATTAACGGCCAGAAAGTCGTAAAAGTGTTCAACCACGAGGACGAGGCGAAAGAGGGCTTCGACAAGCTGAACGAACAACTCAATCACGACGGATACAAGGCTCATAAATACGGTAATATACTGATGCCCATTCTCGGCAATATGGGAAACATTATGTACGTTCTGCTTGCGTTCGTCGGCGGAATACTGATTCTTGCGGGTGTGAAAAACGTCGGCATTACGGGATTTTTACCCCTTACTCCCGGCATAATAGTCGCTTATCTTTCGTTGTCGCGCCAGCTGTCCAACAATATAGGGCAGATGTCCGCGCAGATTTCGATGGTTACGATGGGTCTTGCCGGCGCGTCGAGGGTATTCGAACTGATTGACGAGCAGCCCGAAAAGGACGAAGGTTACGTAATGCTCGTAAATGCGAAGAAGGACGAAAACGGAAATATTACGGAATGCGAAGAACGTACGGGACTGTGGGCGTGGAAACACTTCCATAAGGACGACGGCACTACTACTTACGTCGAACTGAAGGGAGATATCGAACTCGACGACGTGGATTTCGGTTACGTCCCCGAAAAGACCGTACTTCATAACGTTTCTCTCCGCGCGCTGCCCGGACAGAAGTTTGCGTTCGTAGGCGCTACGGGTGCGGGAAAAACCACCATAACCAATCTTATCAACAGGTTCTACGATATTCAGGACGGTAAAATAAGATACGACGGCATAAATATAAACAAGATAAACAAAAAAGATTTAAGAAGGTCTCTGGGCGTGGTTTTGCAGGATACCAACCTGTTTACGGGGACGGTAATGGATAATATCCGTTACGGCCGCCTTGACGCAACCGACGACGATTGCATCCGTGCGGCGAAACTTGCGAATGCGGACGATTTCATAACGCGTCTGCCCGAGGGATATCAGACCGTCATTACCGGTAACGGCGCTAATCTTTCGCAGGGGCAGAGACAGCTGCTCAGTATTGCCCGCGCGGCAGTCGCAGACCCTCCCGTTATGATTCTCGACGAAGCAACGTCGTCCATTGATACCCGTACGGAAGCTCTCGTTCAGGCGGGAATGGACAATCTTATGAAGGGAAGGACTGTTTTCGTGATTGCTCACAGACTTTCTACCATAAGAAACGCCGATAGCGTAATCGTGCTTGACCACGGCAGAATCATCGAACGCGGTACGCACGACCAGCTGATTGCCCGGAAAGGGACGTATTATCAGCTTTATACGGGTGCGACCGAACTCGAATAAAAGATGAAAAACAACGTAAAACCGCGGATTCCTTCCGCGGTTTTTTGTTTGTGAATTTTTGTTTTTTTACCTTTTACAACCTTTGATGAATTCAAGCGTCCGCGACGCGTATTCCGCGGGATTTCTCACGCACGAGGCTGCATGTCCCGCGCCCTCGACTATATACAACTCTTTTTTTGCGGGACAGGCGTCGAAAAGTTCGTATGCCATCGAAACGGGAATAAACCTGTCTTCTTTTCCGTGTATGAACAGAATGGGATATTTTGCGTTTGCGACCGCTTTTAAAGGCGTGAACTCGTCAACGGAAAGCCCGTGTGTTTTTTCGAAAATGCGGTACATTTTTTCCAGCGAGCGACGGGGAGTAAAACCGGCGACGAATTTCGTGGTGTAATCGAATTCGTCCCGAACGGACGTATAGGCGCAGTCGGAAATCACTGCGCGCACGTTTTTCAGCGTCAGCTCGCTCATCATACACACGGTAGCTCCTCCGAGGGATACGCCGTGCAGAACAATATTGCCGTCGGGATGACGCTTTGCGATTTCGTCGACCCACAGCGCGGTATCGAGCCTTTCGAAAATGCCGAAAGTGATATCGTCGCCGTCGCCGTTTTTTCCGCCGCGGTTATTCGTGCATAGTACGTTGAAACCGTTTTCGAGATAATATCTCGTTATAACGGGGAAATCTCCTTTGGGGGAGCTGTTGTATCCGTGAACGAGGATAACCGTGTCGGACGAGGTCTGCGGACAGGCGAAAAACAGGCCGTCGAGTTTAAGCCCGTCGAAAGTCGCAACGGAAATAATTTCTCTTTTCAGCGACTTGAAATAGGGCATGGCTTCGCCGTGAGCCTTCAGAAGAAATGCAAAATCGGGCCCCATTATTTTTTCGGAGAAACGATTGTCCTTAAACGGCGAGTCGCTTTTTTTGAAAACCTTGCCAAAAGCAATTCTGCTTATGCACATAGCCGCGTCCTCGTCAGGTTATTTTTTGAGAATGACGCGTCCCGCTCTTTCTCCGCGATAAATACCGTCGTTTACGAGCTGCCGGCCGTTTACGAACACGTGTCTGATTCCTTCCGGCGTGAAATCGGCGACTTTGGGATTGACATTCACGTTTTCGTAATCGAACACCGTTATATCCGCAAAATAGCCCTTTCTGATAAATCCGCGGTCTTTAATTTTAAAGCGTTCGGCCGTGGCTCCCGTCATTTTGTTGACGACGTTCTGAACGGGTATGTCGTTTTTCCTGCCTCTTACGAGGAAATAGGGGAAGCATTGATATGCGGCTCCGTTCTGCGTGCCGGCTTCTTCGACCCAGGCGTCGGTCATGAATACGGACAGGTCGTCTTTCATAAGACGGTCTATGATGGCGTCGTTGTAGTATTTGTCGATATAAAGTCTGCCTTGTGCGTTAGACAAATCGACGAGTTTCAGATACATGTCGAAATCGGATATGCCTTCCGCCGCGGCGCATTCGGAAATAGTGCGGTTTTCGTATTCTTTATGATCGTCGGATATATACGCGACGGTAAAATCGCTGAAATCGAGGCCGAGAAGTTTTTTGGAAAGTTCCACAAGAACTCTCAGCCTGAAACGGTTGAACGGGCTTTTGCGTTTTTCTTCGGGCAGAGCGAGATACCACGCGGGCATTACGATTGTAATGACCGACGCACCGTACGTAAACGCATAGTTGTCATAGGCAATTTTATATCCTTTTTCGTTATAGTCGTGCAACTTTTTAAGCATGGGTTCGACGCTCGGCCAGGACGATTTTCCTACGAAAATGAGATGGCTGTATTCGGTGCGGACTTTTGTTTTTTCCATAATATCGATGATTTCGTCGAGGGCGATTTCGATATGAGGTTTCGATATCAACGGATAACCCATCGCAACTTTGGACTCCGCGCGCGGGTGAATCGTAAGTATTCCGTCGTACTTTGCAATCGTTTTCGCAAAGGCGTAAAGTTCGTCCTTTTTCGCGTACATGCCCGGTTCGTACATAAAGCCGAAACTGCCGCCGAAAGCGCCGTTTTCCATTGCCTCTTCGACGTATTTCATTTCGTCTTCGATTTGTTTTGCCGAAAGAGGGGCGGGATTGAAACCCGACATCGCAATGCGCGTCGTTCCGTGTCCTACAAGGGGAACGAAGTTTACGAACAATTTGCCTTCGGCATTCTCCGTAAATTCCCTGAACGAGCCGGGATTTTTTGCATGAAACAACCCTCCGCCTACTTTATCTTTAAATTTTGAAGTTTTATCTATACCGAACGGCGAAAAGCCACAATTGCCCGTAATCTGAGTGGTTATACCTTGTCTGATAAAAGGTTCATAAAACTTTTCTGCGTCGTCATAGTCGTAAAAGAAGTCGTTATGGCTGTGAGCGTCGATAAATCCGGGCGCGACGTAAAGACCGGTGCAGTCGATAACGCTGGCGTCGTCGCAAGTTATGTTTTCGCCCACTTCCTCAATAACGTCGTCGTTGATAAGAACGTCTCCGACAAAGGGCGTTTCGGTTGTGCCGTTTACGATATTGCCGCCTTTTAATAGTGTTTTCATAATTACCTCCCGATATCTGGTTATTTTCAGTATAGCATAAATAATATATTAAAGTCATCGGTTTTTTAAAAAAAGGTCGGGATCGACAATTGCAAAATTCTTAAGAGGCTGATATTATAATAATGTATGATTACTACGGTTTTTATAGACATAGACAATACGCTTCTGGATTTTGACCTTTCGGCACGGCAGGCGATGTCCGCGGCGTTGAAAGAATACGGCGTTTCGTATCGCGACGATATGTTTCCTACGTTCAAAAAAATCAACGACGATTTGTGGCGGCGTATCGAAGACGGCTCGCTGACTAAAGACGGGCTCAGAAAAATCAGGTGGCTTACCGTATTTGCCGCGCTCGGTATAGGCGGCATCGATGCCGAAGAATTCGAGGATAAATTTCACGATTTGCTTGCGGTGTCTGCCGCGCCCGTAGACGGAGCCGTCGAACTGCTTGAGTATCTCTGCAAAAAGTATACTCTTTGCGCCGCGAGCAACGGTCCGTTCAAACAGCAACGTTTTCGTCTTAAAAAAGCGGGGATGCTGAAATATTTCAAACACGTTTTCGTATCGGAGAAAGCGGGCGCGATGAAACCCACGAAGGAATTTTTCGATTATTGTACGTCGCGTCTTGCAGTTTCGTCTCCCGACGAAATCGTGCTTATAGGCGATTCGTTGACGGCCGATATTAACGGCGGAAAAAATTATAACATGAAAACGATATGGTTTGATTTTGCCCGCTTAAACATCGCTGACGGTGAATGGGATTACGCGGTAAAAGAACTTTCCGAGATAAAAAATATACTTTAAAGCATTGAAAAAGCCGTCTTACGACGGCTTTTCGTTTTCGTTATTCGAAAGAACGGCTTTTAGCGCGCGCGCCCGGTGCGATACGGCGTTTTTTTCCTCGGGAGAGGCGAGCCCGAAAGATTTTTTTATATCGTCCGAGAAGAAAACGCAGTCGTATCCGAATCCGTTATTGCCCGTCTCTTCGGTAAGAATGCGGCCGTACGTTTCGCCGACGGCGTAAGTGAAAGTATCGTCGGGCATGTATTTTACAATCACGCATACGAAACGGGCGCTTCTGTCCCGGCAGCCTTTCAGGTTTTCGAGAAGCAAAGCGCGGTTTGCTTTGTCGTCGCCGTGAACGCCCGCGTATCTGGCGCTGTGAACGCCGGGCGCTCCGTTAAGCGCGTCTACCGACAGGCCGCTGTCGTCGGCGTAAACGGGTGCGAAAATGCCCTTTGCGCGTAAAAACAGACTTACCGTCTTTGCTTTGATAACGGCGTTTTCGAGAAAGGTGTTTCCGTTCTCGTCTATTTCGTCGCAAAACCCTACGTCCTTTAAAGATAAAACTTCCGCGTTATCGGGCAGCATTTCGCGGAATTCGCGGATTTTGTTTCGGTTGTCTGACGCAATTATTATCTTATTCATCTGAAAATCCGGCCGTGCAGGGCTTATTTCTGAGCGAATTCCGACGCCATAGCGTCGATTTCGAGGCGATTTATTTCGTTCATCGCGGAAATGATTTTTACGCTGTTTTCGGCAAACGAAAGATTTTTGCAGTTTTCGAGCATTCCTTTCATTGTTTTCGCTGCCTGAGGAGCCCAGCTGCCGTTTTCGACGAATCCCACGATGCGGTTCTGGAAATTGCGCTCGGTAAGATGTTCGATGAAGGTGCGCATAAACGGGAAAACGTCGCCGTTATACGTCGTTGTCGCAAGAATGAGTTTGCCGTATCTGAACGCGTCCTCGACCGCTTCGGCCATGTCTTCGCGAGCAAGGTCGGTCGCGACGACTTTAGGTACGCCGTGTTCGTAGAGTTTGTCGGTAAGAAGCATTACCGCCTGTTCCGTATGGCCGTAAACCGAAGTATAGGCAATCATAACGCCTTCGCTTTCGGGACGATAGGACGACCAGGTGTCGTAAAGGTTAATATAATACTCAAGATTATTGTCGAGAACGGGCCCATGCAGAGGACAAACGGCGTTAATTTCGAGCGAGGACAGTTTTTTAAGAAGATTTTGTACCTGTGCGCCGTATTTACCGACGATGCCGAAATAATATCTTCTTGCTTCGCACGCCCAGTCCTCGTCGGTGTCGAGAGCGCCGAACTTGCCGAACGCGTCTGCGGAAAACAGCACTTTGTCGGATTTATCGTACGTTACTATAACCTCGGGCCAGTGAACCATGGGGGCCGTATAAAAAGTCAGAGCGTGTCTGCCGAGTTCGAGCGTCGAGCCCTCCGTCGCGATAATGCGTCTTGCTTCGAAGTCGGTGCCGAAAAAGTTTTTCATCATGGCAAACGCCTGCTTCGAAGCAACAACCGTGGCGTCGGGATATTTGTCCGCAAACGCGGCTATTCCCGCAGAGTGGTCGGGTTCCATATGCTGAACGACAAGATAGTCGGGCTTTTTTCCGCCGAGGATTTTATTTAAGTTTTCCAACCATACGCCGACAAAGCGTTTATCGACGCAATCCATTACTGCCGTTTTGTCGTCGAGAATGACGTAGGAATTGTATGCCATTCCGTTTTTGACGACGTACTGACCTTCGAACAGGTCTATATTGTGGTCGTTAACGCCCGCGTATTTTATATCGTTTGAGATAAACATTGATGCCTCCGGACTGCTGAAATTATTATATTTATTATATCATATATGGCAAAAAAGTAAATAGTTGTAGAAAATTTACGACACACTTTACATATTTTTGACAAGTTATCGCAAAAATCAGACCCAGACAGCAACAGTCAAAAAGAATGTTATTTTGACATATACAAGCCATGGAATTTTCAATATAACAAAAAGACGGAGTTTTCAGATTGTTAAAACGTGAAACAAGAGTTTTCAGATAACGTAATCGTTCTGAGAATTCTGTCGCATAAGTTCCTTTAACGTTATGCCGTCGAAGTATTCGAGGGTAATCCGATAGAACTTCTTCCACATGGGAAGAGTGCGGCAATCGGCAGCGCGTGAGCACGGATGCGCGCTTTCGGAAAGACAGGCAACGGGAGCAAGGTCGCCTTCGGTCAGGCGCAGGATTTCGCCTACCGTATATTCTTCGGGATTCCGTACGAGACGATATCCTCCACCTTTTCCGTGCAGACCTGCGACGAGTTTTTGCTATTATTTTAGCGTCGAGATTTTCCGCTTTTTCGATATGCGACAATTCAAGAAGTGGAGTATTGCCGATAAGTTCGTCGGCAGATTTGTAAATTGATGACATAAGCTTCTCATTTACTTTCTGCGAATAACGTATTCTGCCGTTTCACGAAGTAAACCGCGCAAGTTATACAGACTTCAACAGCAACCTATTAAAACGGTAGGTTGATATTATTTTAAGTCGCTATAACGTTTTTGTTAACGAAAAAAACTATATTTTACCGAGAAAAAGAAATAAAAATATTTTGGGGAAACAATTGATATTGCGCGTCTTATATGTTAAAATAAGGGACACTTTATAAAAGGGCATCGATGAAAAAGAATAACGGAAAACTCCAAATACTTTATCGCAACAAAAGACCCGATACCCGTAAAATCGCGGTTGCGGCGGTCCTTGCAGCGCTTGAAATCGCACTCGGATTTATAGGCAATTACGTTTCGTTCGGGCAGGTCAATCTGAATCTTGCGCTGATACCCGTTATCGTGGCAGCCTGTTTTTACGGCCCCGTTATGGGACTGATACTCGGACTGTTGAACGGTTGTATCGCTTTATGCGCGCCCGCGACGATAGGTTTTTTTATGCCTTATAATCCCGTTGCAACGGTTTTTCTGTGTCTTCTGAAAACGGGCGCGGCCGGGTTTATCGCGGGGTTCATATACAGGGCGTTTGCTAAAAAACACGAATACGTCGGCGTAATCGTCGCTTCAATATCCGTTCCCGTAATAAACACAGGCATTTTTATCGCGGGCGTATATGCTTTTTTCCTGGACCTTTATGCGTCGATTAACGTAAGCGGGGTAAACGTATTCGAATTCGTGTTACTGTCCGTCCTGACGGTAAATTTCGCCGTGGAAGTCTGTTCTACCGCCGTACTGTCTCCCGCGGTTTATAAAATTCTGAAAATAACGCGAAGAAACTCGTTTCCGTCCGCCGCGGAATCTTACGAAGAAGATAGCGCGCGGTCTGAAAACGAAGACGATAACGAATAGATATACTTTAAAAGGAGAGCGTCTGATATGGACGGAATTTTTTCGAGAACGGAAATGCTTCTCGGCAGGGAGGCCGTTGAAAAACTGGCCCGTTCGCGCGTTGCCGTTTTCGGGATAGGGGGCGTGGGCGGCTACGTTGTCGAAGCGCTCGTAAGGTCGGGAATCGGTGCTATCGACGTCGTCGACAACGACGTGATAGACGCCGGCAATATAAACAGACAGATTATTGCGACTTGCGAAAATATCGGCAGGAACAAAGTCGACGAAGCCGAAAAACGCATCCGTTCGATAAATCCCGACTGTATCGTAAGAACCTATAAGACGTTTTTTCTTCCCGAAACCGCGTCCGTTTTCGATTTTGCGGATTACGATTACGTTGCCGACGCAATCGATACGGTGACGGGGAAACTCGCTCTTATTGAAAACGCGGTTAAGGCGGGCGTGCCCGTAATATCGTCGATGGGCGCAGGAAACAAAACCGACCCGACCGCGTTCAGAGTTGCGGATATTTACGATACCCGGGTTTGTCCTCTTGCGAAAATAATGAGAAGGGAGTGCAGAAAAAGGGGAATAGAGAAACTTAAGGTCGTTTATTCCGAAGAACAGCCCGTAAAGCCCGTATTCAGCGAGAAATCCGACGAAGAAAAAGAAAGTTCCGTCCGCAGACGAGACGTACCCGGCTCTATTTCATTCGTTCCGTCGGTTGCGGGACTCGTTATGGCAGGCGAAATAATCAAGGACCTGACAGGAAAATAAATCAACCGACGCGCGTTAAAAACCGCTTTCGGCCGTGCGCCGCGACGTTAAACGGAGGCTGACTTGATAAACGCGCCGATTTGTGGTATAATAACGTCAATATAAAAAGAGGAGTGTTTTATGGCAAAAAAACCCAAAACTTCAAGCGTAAACAAAACCGTGTGTTACACACTCATTCTGGCGGCTCTGCTCGGAATAGTGTCGATTATCTTAATTGCGGAGGGAAGTTATTTCGTAGAAGGAATCTGGTGTGCGCTTACGACCAACCTAGTTTTGGCTTTGTCGGGGGCGTGGTACGGCTGGAAAAACGCCCGTTTGCCCGGCATAGGCGGAAAAATCGCGTATATTCTTACCGCAGCGATAATAATCACGGCAATAATGTTTCCGCCGCTCTATATTTTCGCATAATTCCGTTGCGTGACTCCCGGAAAATCCGGGAGTTTCTTTTTGCGTTCCGGCATACGATTAAACGTAAAATATTGCGTAAACGAGGTATGAGCGCAGAATACAAGTTATATTAAAAGGTTGACAAACCCCGTATTTTATTGTATATTTTTAATAATAATTACGGAGGCATTATGAACGAAATACTTTGTACAACAGAAAACGACGTCCGTTCGTCTGCTTCCGAGGCAGTCTTTTCTTTTGCGTGCGCAGTTCGATTTTATTCGTACCGCGCTTATTTTTTTACGCGATAATTTACGCAAAGGACGCATTTGAAACTGTCTTATATCAAGATACGGTAAAAGCGATTTCCTTTGCGAAGTCGCTTTTTCAGTTTAAAAACGTTAACGAAAATCAGCTCGCTCACGCATGGACGAAAAGAGGTGTATATGAAAGACATTCGGAACTTAAGAAAAGAAATCAACGAAATAGACCTTCAGATGGCAAGCCTGTTTGAAAAAAGGATGAACGTCTGCAAAGAAATCGCGGTTTATAAAAAAGAGAACGGTTTATCCGTCAGAGATAAAGTCAGGGAAGAGGAAGTAATAAAAAACAATTCCCGTATAATCGAATCGCCCGAAATCCGGCCGTATTACGTTGAGTTTATCAGAAACGCCATCGATATATCCTGCGAATATCAGTCGGCGATTGTACGCGATATGCGCGTATCCTATTGCGGCACGGAAGGCGCATTCGCGCACGTTGCCGCAGGAAAGATGTTTCCGTCGGCGGAGTTTATTGCGTATCCCGATTTCAGGTCGGCGTATTCCGCCGTTGAAAAGGGCGAATGCGATTGCGCCGTACTTCCCATAGAAAACAGTTATGCGGGCGAGGTAGGCACGGTTACTGACCTTATGTTTTCGGGAGACCTGTTCATCAACGAAATCATCGACGTTCCCGTCGAGCATTGCCTTATGACGCTTCCCGGGACGAAAATCGAGGATATCCGCAAGGTAATAAGTCATCCGCAGGCGCTTGCTCAATGCGAAAGATTTATAGAAGAGTGCGGTTTCGAAACTCAGTCGTACTCGAATACCGCGCTTGCCGCCGAATTCGTGAGCAAAAACGGCGATAAGACGGTCGCGGCGATTGCTTCCGAGGATACCGCGGCGATTTTCGGGCTTGAAATAATTAAAAAGCCCGTGAACGACAACGGCAATAATACCACGCGTTTCGCTTCTTTTTCGCGTACGGAAAACAAACCCGTTTCGGGGTCGAAAAGAGAGGACGAAAATTTTATTCTCGTGTTTACCGTTCAGAACGAATCGGGCGCGCTTGCCGGTGCGCTGAACATCATAGGCGCGCACGGTTTCAATATGAGAACGCTGCGTTCCCGTCCGATGAAAAATCTGAAATGGAATTACTACTTCTATATCGAGGCCGAGGGAAACGTCCATACCGAAAACGGAAGAGATATGATGAGAGAGCTTTCGGCGCTGTGCGCAAAGCTTAAACTTGTCGGAAGTTATTTTTCGGACGGTACGGAGGATAGTTTATGAAAGTAGAAATTCCGTCGGCAGAAAAAAGCTATACCGTTACGACGGGACGAGGAATTCTCAATGACGCGGATAAGTATTTCGACCTTGACAGGAAGGTGCTTATCGTTACCGACGACGGCGTGCCCGGGGAATATGCGGAAACCGTTGCGCAAAAATGCGGAGAACCCCGGATATTCCGCTTTAAACACGGCGAAAAAAGCAAAAATATCCGCGTGTGGCAAAGTATTTTGAAAGAACTTCTTTCGGCTTCGTTTACGAGAGGGGACTGCGTTGTCGCCGTTGGAGGCGGCGTAGTCGGCGATATTGCGGGTTTTGTGGCGTCGGCATATATGCGAGGCGTTGATTTTTACAACGTTCCCACCACTTTGCTCTCTCAGGTGGATTCGTCGATAGGCGGTAAAACCGCGATAGATTTTTCGGGCGTAAAAAACGTCGTGGGAAGTTTTTATCAGCCGAAAGCCGTCTTAGCCGATACGGACACTTTGAAAACCCTTGACGAAAGACAGCTTCACGCAGGTCTTGCGGAGGCCGTCAAAATGGCGGTAACTTTCGACGAGGATTTGCTTGCCGTAATAGAGAATTGCGATAATCTCGTAAACGCTTTGCCCGAAATAGTCGAAAAATCCCTTCTGATAAAAAAGAAAGTGGTTGAAGAAGACCCCGATGAGAAAAATCTCAGAAGGGCGCTCAATTTCGGACATACTTTAGGACACGCCGTCGAAAGCGCCGCGAAAGGTAAACTTCTGCACGGAGAGTGCGTTGCGACGGGTATGATCCCTATGTGCTCGCCCGAGTTGGGCAAGAGGGTCGCAAAAATTCTCGAAAAATACGAATTGCCTACGTCGTGCGCATTTTCGCGCGACGAGTTGCAAAAATACGTCGTCCACGACAAGAAGGCCCGCGACGGCGGAGTTACCGCGGTAATTTCCGAGAAAGCGGGGTCGTTTGCTTTCAGAAGAATGACGGTAAACGAAATCCTTGACAGATGGGAGGAAAGAAAATGAAAAATACTTTCGGACAGAACGTTGCGCTTACCGTTTTCGGCGAAAGCCACGGCGAATGCGTCGGCGTCATCGTCGACGGTCTTGCGCCCGGCATAAAAGTCGACGAAAATTTTATTGCAAAACAGCTTGCACGGCGCGCGCCGTCTACAAACGTAGATACGGCAAGAAGGGAAAAGGACGCGTTTAAAATCGTAAGCGGAGTATTCAACGGTTCGACTACCGGCACTCCCTTGTGCGTTATAATCCCGAACGAGGGAATGATAAGCTCGGATTATTCTTACGGAACGGCGCGGCCGTCGCATGCGGACTATACCGCTTACGAAAAATATCACGGCTTCGAGGATTACAGAGGCGGCGGACATTTTTCGGGAAGAGTTACGGCGGGTATAGTGGCGGCGGGAGCTATTCTGATTTCCGCTTTGAAAAACCTCGGCGTGGTTATCGGAACACACATTGCAGAGTGCGCAGGATTGCACGATACAGGATTTAACGATATACAAAACGATGTTTTAAAATTGGAAAATGCAATATTTCCTGTTCTTGACGAAAAAACAGGGCAGGAGATGATTAAGGAAATCGAAAGGGCGAAAGCGGACCTCGACAGTATAGGCGGTATCACTGAAACGGCGATATCGGGATTGCCCGCAGGCGTAGGCGAGCCGTGGTTCGACACGGTGGAAGGAATGCTTTCGCACGCGCTGTTCGGAATAGGAGGAATAAAAGGTATATCCTTCGGCGACGGTTTCTCCCTTGCGTCTATGCGGGGTAGCGTCGCAAACGACGCAATGCGGGTGGAAAACGGAAAGATTATTACTTTGACAAACCGCAGCGGAGGCGTTAACGGAGGAATAACCAACGGTATGCCGGTTACTTTCAGATGCGCCGTCAAGCCGACTCCTTCCGTCGCAAAGGAACAGAAATCCGTGGACTTCATAAAAAAAGAAAACGTATCCGTTGCCGTCAGAGGCAGGCACGACCCAGCCATAATCCGCAGGATATGTCCGGTAATCGACAGCGTAACGGCATTGACGGTGTGCGATTTGCTTGTAACGCGCTTCGGCACAGACGTACTGACCGGAGGTTGGAAATAAAATGCAGTTCGGACTTATCGGCGAGAAACTTGGACACAGTTACTCGAAAGAAATACACAACCTGATAGCCGATTACGGTTACGAACTCAGGGAAGTGAAAAGAGAGGAACTCGGCGCGTTTATGACCGAGAGGGCTTTTTCGGGAATCAACGTAACGATTCCCTATAAAAAAAGCGTAATGGATTACCTTGACGTTATTTCCGACGACGCAAAAAAAATCGGCGCGGTGAATACGGTCGTTAACAGAGACGGGAAACTGTACGGTTACAATACCGATTTTTACGGACTCAAAGCGTTATTGATTCATAACGGAGTGTCCGTGCGGAATAAAAAGGTGCTGATATTGGGCAGCGGGGGCACGTCTGACACGGCGTATAACGTCGTGACGGGGCTCAATGCAAAAGAAGCAATAAAAGTATCGCGAACGAAGAAAGACGGATTCGTAACATACGACGAAGCGGCAAGCCATCATTCCGACGCCGACGTCATAATAAACGCGACCCCCGTCGGAATGTATCCGGACGATGACGGAGTGCCCGTAAATATCGGTCTTTTTCCTTCGCTTTCGGCGGTCATAGACGCGATATATCATCCTCTTCGTACAAATCTTGTTTCCGATGCGGAAAACAGGGGAATAAAAGCGTGCGGCGGTTTGTATATGCTGGTTGCGCAGGCGGTATACGCAGCTGCTCTGTTTGAAAATAAAAAACCCGATGAAAATCTGATTGACGATGTTTACGGGAAAATTCTGAACGATAAACGCAATATTGTGCTTATCGGTATGCCGTCGTCGGGCAAAACGACAATCGGTAAGGCTCTTGCCGCGCGCATGGGTAAACGCTTTGCCGATACCGACGAACTGATAGTCGGTACGACGGGGAAAAGCATACCTGAAATATTTGAGAAAGAAGGCGAAAAAGTTTTCAGAGAAATAGAAAAAAAGGTTATATGCGATATTGCCGTAAACGACGGCACGGTGATTGCTACGGGCGGCGGGGTGATTCTTGACGAGAAAAACGTGCTTGCGCTGAAACGCAACGGAGTAATAGTGTATCTCGACAGAAAAATCGATAATCTGATTGCAACCGACTCGCGGCCGTTGTCGTCAAACGTCGACGACCTTAAAAAACTTTACGATAAAAGAAAACCGCTTTACGAGAAATACGCCGAAATCACGATTGACGACAACGACGACGTCGCAACCGTCGTGCGGCGCGCGGAGGAGGCATTAAAATGAAAATCCTTGTCATCAACGGGCCGAACATCAATATGTTAGGGGTGAGAGAACCGGGAATATACGGGACTCGCACCTACGACGACCTCGTTAATCTGTGCAGAAAACACGCCGGAGAAAAGGGAGTGGAAATTGAGTTTTATCAATCCAATCACGAGGGCGCAATCGTGGACAGAATACAGCAGGCGTATTATGACGGAACCGACGGTATAATCATAAATCCGGCGGCTTATACGCACACCAGCGTAGCCGTTGCCGACGCTTTGAAGGCCGTCGGCATTCCCTCCGTCGAGGTGCATATTTCCGACCCCGACGCAAGGGAAGATTTCAGGAAAATAAGCTTTGTAAGAAACGTGGTCGCACGCACCGTAAAGGGACACGGGCTGGAAGGATATATCGAAGCCTTAGATTTTTTTACCGAAAAGGAGGGCAAATAAGAATGATTGAAATACTGCCGTCCGAAACTTCGGGAACGATCGCCGCTCCTCCGTCCAAAAGCGCGGCGCATCGTATGCTTATCGCGGCGGCGCTGTCCGAAAACGCAAGCGTCGTAAAAGGGATATCGGGAAGCGACGATATGGCGGCAACGTTATCCTGCATCGGAGCGCTCGGCGTTCCTTACGAGAGAAAGGACGACGAAGTATTATTCGGGCCGCATAAAATTTCCCGCGTCGGGAAGGCTCGTTTCGATTGCGGCGAAAGCGGCAGTACTTTAAGGTTTTTTATCCCTATTGCTGCGCGGTACGTTGAGGAATCGGTGTTTTCTGGCAGCGAAAGGCTGATTGAAAGAGGTATCGACGTATACGAAAAAGTTTTTTCCGAAAAAGCCGTCGGAGTTGAAAAAACGGCCGCCGAAATACGGATAAAAGGAAAACTGACCGCGGGCAACTACGTCGTTTCGGGAAACGTCAGCAGTCAGTACGTAAGCGGATTGCTGTTTGCGTTGCCCCTTATGGAAGGAAAAAGTACTCTTCGCGTTACCCAACCCGTGGAAAGTCGTCCGTATATCGACCTTACGTTAGAGATACTGAAACGGTCGGGAATAAAAATCGAGGAGAGCGAGTGCAATTTCTTTCGTATCGACGGAGGGCAGAAATATATCGGCGGAGAATACGAGACGGAAGGAGACTGGTCTAACGGCGCGGCGCTGCTTGCTTTCAACGAAATAGGCGGAAGAATTAAAGTAACGGGTCTTAATCCTTTCAGCGCGCAGGGAGACAAGGTCTGCACGGAGGCGTTCGGAAAACTTAACGATGAAAATCCCGTTATCGACGTTTCCGATTGTCCCGACCTCGCTCCGGTGCTGTTTGCGGTTGCGGCAATGAAGAACGGCGCGAAATTTACCGGCACGAAAAGGCTGAAAATCAAGGAAAGCGACAGAGCCTCGGCAATGGCGGAAGAGCTTTATAAATGCGGCATAAATACGTTGATATCGGAAAATTCGGTCGTGGTCGGAGGAGGGGCGAAAAGACCCCGTGAAGTTTTATCGGGACATAACGACCATCGCATAATTATGGCGCTGACGGTGCTTTTAAGCAAAACGGGCGGTTTCATCAAAGGCGAAAACGCGGTAAAAAAAAGTTATCCCGACTTTTTTAAAGATATTGCAAAAATCGGAGTTAAAATAAATGAAATTAAACGATAAAACTAAGTTTTTGATTGTAGGTCTCGGGCTTATCGGAGGAAGTTACGCCGAAGCGCTGCATTCGAAAGGATATGAAGTCGGCGCGATAGACGTGAAAAAAAACGCGATTGAATATGCCCTTCGGAAAGGAATTATCGACCACGGAAGGGATTTTGCAGACGGCAATTACGTAAGAGATTTCGACGTGGTGGTTTTTGCGCTTTATCCGCACGCTTTTATCGACTGGATAAAAACAAATCAGCGGTTTTTTAAAACGGGAGCCCTTATTACGGACGTTACCGGCGTAAAGACATCGGTGGTTTACGAAGTACAGAGCATATTGAGAAAGGACGTCGAATTTATAGGCGCGCATCCTATGGCGGGGAAGGAAACGAGCGGCGTCGAGAACGCGGACGCCTGCATTTTCGACGGAGCGAATTATATCGTTACCCCGACCGAAGAAAATACCGTCGAAGCCGTTGAAACGGCAATGGAAATAGGAAAAGAACTGGGGTTTGACAGGATAAGCGTGCTTTCGCCCGAGAAACACGACGAGATAGTGGGATTTTTATCGCATCTTACGCATTGTATCGCCGTCAGTATGATGGTATCGAAGGACCCCGACCACCTTAAACTATATTCGGGCGATTCGTTTCGGGACCTTACCCGTATAGCGAAAATAAACGACGAAATGTGGAGCGAGTTGTTCCTCATGAACAAGAAGGAGCTGTTGTCGCAGATGAATCTGTTTGAGGAGCGTTTCAACGAACTTAAAAAATATATTGAAGAAGATAATCGGGAAAAAATAAGAGAAGTTATGCGGCTGTCGACCGAAAGACGCAAAATTTTCGACAAAAGCGAGGATTAACAAATGAATATCGAATTCAAACGCAAATTGCCCACTCCCGAAGAAATCAAGGCGATGTACCCGATAAACGAGGAACTTGCCCGACGTAAAAAGACGACCGACGAGGCGTTAAAAGCCGTTTTCGAGGGCCGAAGCGACAAATTTATTCTCATTATCGGGCCGTGTTCGGCGGACAGAGAGGACGCCGTGCTCGACTATATTTCGAGACTTGCCGACGTGCAGGAAAAAGTGAGCGACAAAATAATAATCGTGCCGCGCATATATACCAATAAACCGCGCACAACGGGCGACGGTTATAAAGGTATGCTTCATCAACCCGACCCGAAACGCGACGAAAATATGTTAAAGGGACTTATTGCAATCCGGAAAATGCATATTAAAGCCCTTGAAACGACGGGATTTTCGTGCGCGGACGAGATGTTGTATCCCGAAAATCACATTTATCTTTCGGACGTTCTGTCATACGTTGCGGTGGGAGCGAGGTCCGTCGAAAACCAATTCCATCGGCTTACGGCAAGCGGACTCGATATTCCGGCGGGAATGAAAAATCCGACCAGCGGAGACCTTACCGTTATGATGAATTCCATACGCGCGGCGCAGCATCCGCATACGTTCGTTTATTCGGGTTGGGAAGCGCACAGCAAGGGCAATACTCTGGCGCACGCAATCCTTCGCGGTTCGGTGGACAGATACGGTCAGACCGCCCCGAACTACCACTATGAGGACTTGCAGACAATGTGTAGACTTTATGAGGAAAGCGGATTGTCAAATCCTGCCGTAATAGTGGATACCAATCACTCGAATTCGGCAAAAAGATGGGACGAACAGCCGAGAATAGCGAAAGAAGTAATGCACAGTACAAGACATTCCTCGGAAATAGGAAAACTCGTAAAAGGACTGATGATAGAGTCTTATATCGAGGACGGTTGCCAGAAACCCGACGGAGGGGAATACGGAAAATCGATTACCGACCCGTGTCTCGGTTGGGAAAAGACGGAAAGACTTATTTACGAACTTGCCGATTTAAGAAAATAATTATAACGCAAATAAATGCGAATTACGGCGCGGGACTGTTCCCGCGCGTTTATTTTACGAGCAACATTATGCCCGTAAGTATAAGCAGAAAAGCAAAATTGAACGCCGAAAAGACGCCTATGTATTTAAGTGTTTTTTCAGGATAACGGGCGGAGTATTCCCGAAGTGTTATAAGGCTTGCAAGGGAAGCGATTAAAGTGCCCGTTCCTCCAATGTTTACGCCGACAAGCAAATCCCGGTAATTGTCGGTAAATCGGGACAGAAGCACCGCGGTAGGCACGTTGCTTATGAACTGGCATGACGAAACGCTTACGAGCAGGGTGTTTTTTTGAAGAAGAGAAGACAAAAACTCCCGTACCGGGTCTATCCTTGACATATTTCCCGCAAAAATAAAGAAGAAAACGAACGTAGCAAGAAGAGGATAGTCCACTTTAAGCAATGCTTTCGGGTCAGTGATAAGCAAAGCGACGGGGATAACTATAAGTCCCGTCCAGAAAGGAACGACGCGGAAAACGATTATTATGGAATATGCAAAAAGCAAAAGATAAAATACAGTGCGAGGAATGTTTAACTTTTCTTTCGGCGCGGATAATTCGAGTGGCTCGCGCTTTACGAAAATCAGGCAGCACGCGGTTATCAGCACGGCGGAAACAGCAAACGGTATTGCCATAACCGAAACAAATTCGCTCGTGGGTATTGAAAATTTCGAGTAAAGATACAGATTTTGAGGGTTGCCGAACGGAGTCAGCATACCTCCGAGATTTGCGGCAATGTTCTGCATAACGAACGTAAACGCCGCGTATTTTTCCTTTCCCGTAGAAGAAAGAACGAAATAACCGAGGGGCAGGAATGTAATGAGTGCCATATCGTTTGCTATTAACATGGAGCCGAAAAACGTAACGAATACGAGAGCGAGAACCGTTGCCCGGGCGTTTCTGAACAGTAATACCGTACGTTGTGCAAGGACGTAAAAGAAATCCACGTCTTTCAAAGCGCACACCACGGCGAGCGTGCAGAACAGGCACGTCAGCGTTTTAAGGTCGAAATAACCCGCATACTCTTTGTCGAAAGGAACGAAAAAGCACGTTATTGCCGCCGCTACGAACGCTATAATCATTACGACGTTCTTTTTTAAGAAAGAACGGGCGGAATTTTTTAAATCAGACGCAGTCATATCAACCTCTTTTGTACAGAAACGCATTATATCACATGCGCCGTTTAAATCAAGCGTATGAACACAATTATCCGAAAGAGAAGATATTTTTGTTATGCCGTTACTTGTAATAGGATTAAGATGCGTTTAAATATTGTAAACCGAAAAAAAATATGTTATAGTTATTTCGGACACGGAGAAATAAAGAATGGATAAAACGCAAAAAAGCAGAAAAAAAAGAATAACGGCGTATTTTGCGTTTGTCATTGTCTTTTTTATTGCGGAAATATTGCATGGCGTCGGAAAAATCCAGACGCTTTCGGGGGAGATAACAAAATTTCTGTCGGCGATGATTCTGATTACGCTTGCGGTGATATGGGCGGTGTCCGTACGTTATAGAACCGTGCAGAAATCATTGCGGGGGCAATTGTTTTTCATTGCGCTTTTAATCGTTTTCTGGATGATAATACGACTGATAAAGTATTCGATAGTCGGCAATAACGAACCCCAAACCGCGATATTGTGGTATCTTTATTACGTTCCGCAGTGCTTAATTCCCCCCACGATGTTTCTCGCCGCGCTGAGCATTGACCGAAAAAACAACAAGCCGTTAAACCCCCTGTGGTATCTTATATACGTTCCGGCCGTCGTTATAGTACTGCTGATACTGACGAACAATCTGCATTATCTCGCGTTCTCGTTCACGGGGGAGGGGTATTCCGAATACCGACACGAAGCCGTTTATTACGTCGCAGCCGCATGGATTTTAGCAGTAACGGCGGGCAGCGTAACGATTCTTTTCGTAAAGTGCAGCGTTTCCGCGTGCAGAAAAAGGATATGGATTCCCGCAAGTTGTCTTATACTCGGTATTACGGCGATAATGGTGTGTTTCTTTACGGACTCGGCCTTTTTCAAACAACCCGAGCTTATTTCGTTCACCTGTATATTCACACTTGAAAGCTGTATAGGAATAGGCATAATTCCGTCAAACGAAAACTATGCCGATTATTTCAGGATTACCGAACTGTCGACGATAATATCCGACGATAAAAACCGCGTGACTTATTCGTCGCAGAAGGCGCCTTCCGTATCGGCGGAGCAACTGCGTTCGGCGTTGGACGGAACGGTTTATCTTGACGAAGACACGCGCTTCTGTTCGAAAAAAATACACGGTGGGCACGTTTTCTGGACGGAAAACGTCGGAGAAATAAACGATATCAACGAAAAATTGCAGGAAGTTACCGAAAGATTGTCGGAGGAAAACGACCTTATCGTCGCCGAAAACGACCTGAAGGAGCAAAAAACCAAAATAGGGGAGCAGAACAGGTTGTACGACAAGATTTACGAAACCGTGCGGCCCGAACTGAAAAAAACGATTGATATCGTAAATTCCCTTGACGTCGATTCCCCCTCTTTCGTCGGTGATATGAGGCGCGCGTGCGTTTCGGCGGCATATATAAAAAGGCGCAGTAACCTTGTGATGATAAGCGAGAACGTCGAGACCGTATCTGCAGACGAACTGGCCTATTCGGTAAAGGAATCGGTTGACTATCTTAAGCTTTGCGGCATCGAATGCACCCTCGTTACGACGGGTTTGGGCAAGATACCTTGCGCCGTTGCGGAAACGATGTATGACTTTTTCGAATACTGTATCGGATTTGCAATGCCGTCGGCCGAGGCGTGTATCGTCAGACTGGCGGTAAACGAAAACGGCGGTTATATAAGGATAGTATGCGACGGTTCGTCGGGGACGATTGACGACGGATGGAAGAAAAAAGAAATCGGCGCTCTTCACGGCACGATAACGGTGACGAAATCGGAAAACACGACGTATTCGACGTTTGCGTTTTCGAAAGGAGGCGACCTATGACGGCGTTCGGCAGTTCACCCGCGTCTGTTCAGCAGGCGTTGACCATATTGCTTACGATAGCGGCGATAGCGTCCGTAACGGTAGTCGTCATATCGGTCGAATACAAAAGTCGCGCCGTATTCATCGCAATTGCGGCGGCGACGGCCGCGGCCGTTCTCGTTTTGGACTTTACGATTATTAAAGGCTATTATTTTTACACCGTCAACGGAAACGCCTTCGTCGCGGCAAAGTGGATTATGAATCTGCCGCTGTGGGCGGTCGAGAGCATAACGGTAGCGTCAATGCTGTATGCGGCGGGAGGTCTCACGTGGCTTGCATTCAACAAAAGGCACAGCCTTACCGCAACTTCCTTTAAAGAAAGCGCAGACGGTCTGCCTGCGGGAATATGCTTTTTCGAAGCCAGCGGATTGCCGAGGCTTGTGAATATCGAAATGAACGAAATCTGCCTTAATACGATTAAAATGTCGCTGTTAAATGCCGATATGTTCTGGAAAGCGCTTGAGAGCGGTAATTTTTCGGACGACTGCGTATCGCTCAGGACGGGCGAAAGTCCGATTGTCGGTTATCCCGACGGAAGAGTAATGTTGTTTAGAAAATACCGGCACGTAAATTCGGGCGAAGAGGTATTTGAAATGGTTGCGACGGACGTAACTCTTCTGTACGGCCTTAAACGCGACCTCGAACGGAAAAACGAGGAACTTGCCGAAATGAACAGGCGTCTTAGAATATACGGGGACAATATCGTTTCGCTGACCCGCGAAAAAGAGGTCCTTGCGGCAAAAATCCGCATTCACGACGATATGGGAAAACTGTTGCTTACGACGCGCAAAAAACTTTCGGGCAACCTTTCCGCAAAGGAAAGGAATACGCTTATCGAACAATGGAAAACCGCGCTTTCGACGTTCAACGTTTCGAAGACCGAATCGGGCGGGGATACCATCAGCGAACTTATTAAAGCAGCGCGCTCCATAGGCGTGAAAATAGTTTACGACGGCAAGAAAATAACCGATAAAACGTTTCGCAGAATTACGGTAGCGGCCGCCGTGGAATGTATGACTAACGTCGTAAAGCACGCAAACGGCAACGAACTGTACGTTACCGTAAGAGAGGACGGAAAAACGTTGACGGCGTCGTTTACGAACAACGGAAAACCTCCGTCCGGGGAAATAGCGGAGGGCGGCGGATTATCGTCGCTCAGAACGCTTGTGGAAAGGGAGGGAGGAATTATGACTATCCGCAGCAAACCTGCCTTCAGCCTTGAACTGACGATGAAAAAAGGAGACTCGAAATGAAAAACGGAAAGTATTCGGTAATGGTTGTGGAGGACCAGCAGATGCCCGCGCAGTTATTCGGGCAGTTCATATCGTCGTCCGACAGATACGAACTTGCGGTAACTATCGGCTGCGCCGCGTTGGCAGAGGTATATTGCATGAGTTACGACGTCGACCTTATTCTTATGGACGTCGTTACGGAGGACGGCGCAAGCGGTATCGAAGCGACCGAAAAAATAAAAAAGAGTCATCCCGAAATAAAAATAATTATCGTAACGTCGATGCCCGAATGTTCGTATATCAAAAGAGCAAAAAAAGCGGGCGCGGAAGGTTTCTGGTACAAGGAAACGAGCAAGGAACATATTCTGTCGATAATGGACAGGGTTATGAGCGGAGAACACGTCTATCCCGACTCTTTGCAACCGGCGAGAATGGGGCTTGCGTCCAGCGCCGAGTTTACCGAGCGCGAGCTGGAGATATTAAGAGAGATGACGGGCGGATACAGCAATCAGGAAATAGCCGAAAAACTGAATATTTCGCCAAACGTCGTGCGAAATCACATTACGAATATGCTCGAAAAAACCGGTTTCAGGTCGAGAACTCAGCTTGCGGTAAGGGCAAGGGAGACGGGACTGGTAATTCTGGAAAGAAACGAGGACGAAATTTAAAAAAACGAACCATACGGCGAAGCGGGAATAATTTCCCGCTTTTTTTATGCCGTCGAACTTTGAAGACGGAGCGGCATATTATATTTTGCGGTTTTAAAAAAAAATGAATATTTACGAAAAAAATTGCAAAAGGGGTTACATTTGTAACTCCCTTAAAATCTTCGCGCGTGATAAAATTAAAACGAAAACAAACGTCGGCGATTGCCCGAAAGGAGGAAAAATGAAAAGAGTTATTTTGGCAATCGTCAATTCACTCGTTGAAGAAGCTGTGGGAAACGCTTTGAACAAAGCGGGTTTTTTCGTTGAAAATTCGCCGTCGCAGAAAACCGACGACGTAACGAAAGTCTGCGACATATTTTTTGCAAACCTGTTGCTTATGGACGTTACGCGCACGGGCGAAGGGCAATTCGAAAATCGTATGCAGACGCTTAAAGAGGTCAAACGTCTGAACCCGCAAATCAAAACCGGCCTTTTCTGCGACAACGTTTCCGACCCGGACGTGGCGTATAAGGTAAAAACGGCAAAGGAAGAAGGCAGCGTGGACGTTTTCTTTTACGAATCGGTAAAAACCGATTATATGACGGACGTACTTGACGCTCTGTGAGCGAAGAATAAAGGAGATTTTTATGAAAAAGTTTTTTATCATCATTTTAAGCGTAGTTTTCGTGCTTTCGGGAGTAATCGCGCTTTCGGGTTGCAACAAGAATAACGCCGATAACGAAGAGGGCAAAGATCCCGTATATACGATAACGTTCGATTCGAAAGGCGGCTCGGAAGTTTCTCCGATAACCGCGAAGGCAGGAGACGCTATCTCCGCACCCGAAAAGCCTACCAAAACCGACTTCGCATTCAGCGGTTGGTACGAAAGTTCGGACGGCGGCGTTACGCTTTCCGAAACGGAATTTGCGTTTACCTATATGCCCGCAAAGGATATCACCCTTTATGCAAAGTGGCAGGACGCGGTTATCGGCAGTTGGGAAACGTATCAAGTAGTTATGCCCCCCGAAACCGAAGGCGGCGAAGAGACCGTTGTCAACGTGGGAGAAAAATTCACTTTTCTTGGTGGAGAAACGTTGTCAAAAGATACATATAGATTGACAGTAAACGATACGGATATAAATTTGACTTTGATAATCGGAAGCTCAAATACGGCAACTGGTTCCGGTACTTACACAAAGGCCGACGGAATTTACGCTGCGTCAATCGTTATTAGTAACGGAGAAGCATCGGAAACCTTTAAAACATTTACTACATACGACGAAATAAATGACAGATTGTCTTGTAAAATTCTCTATTACGAAGACGATGAGAGAACGCTTTATTACACTCTAATTCTCACAAGAGTAAAAGGCTGAGCTTAAAAAACAAAAGAATTTGTTTATATAAGAAAATTATATAAAGATTATTAAAAGGAGAAAGACTATGAAAAAGAAAACCTTAATATCGGTTGTAGCGCTTATCCTGGCGTTTGTTCTTTCGCTGACGGTGCTTACCGCCTGCAAGAAGAACAAGGGACAGAATCAGGTGCACGAACACAGTTTTTCCGAAACGTGGGAAAACGACGCCGAAAATCACTGGCACGTCTGCACGGGCGAAGGCTGCACCGAAATATCGGCTAAAGCCGCTCACACCTGGGATTCGGGCGTAATAACCCAAGATGCGACCGAAACCGAAGACGGCGTAAAAACCTTTACCTGCACCGTTTGCGGCAGAACAAGAACGGAAAGTATTTCCGCCATCGGATACACCATGGCTTTCGATTCGCAGGGCGGGTCGGCCGTTGCGTCGATAGTAAAGGACGCCGGCGAGGAAGTTACCGCTCCCGCCGACCCCGAAAGAACGGGCTTTGTATTTTTGGGCTGGTTTGCCGATAAAGACCAATCCGTATTTGAAGGCGCAACCCCTTACGTATTCGACAAAATGCCCGAAGCCAACGTAACGCTGTACGCAAAATGGGCGCTTAAACTTGCCGTAAGTTATAACGGTCATGATACAACCGTGGCAATGACTTCGTTTAACGTGACCGAGGCGAACGAGGACGTGATGTTTGTCGTTGATTTTGAAAAAATCAATAGTAATAAGAGTTACATAGGAGTTCCTATGTACAGATACGAGGGAGAGACCAGAATAGGTCTTGACACGGAAGTTGCAAAAGAAGACTCGAAGTACGTATCGGCCGTTTACGACGCCGCGTTTCAAAACGTTTATGCCGAAGACGACGTATTGTATCGTTACGGCGCGGGCGACTTTTACATCAAACACAATTTCAGCGAAAACGGAAGATACTTCATTTCGATTAAATACGCAACGCCCGGCGAATACGAAATAGGCGTTGAGGTATTTAACTGGAAGGCAACTCCCACGCTTGAACTTAAAGACGGCGTGAACAAGAATAAAACGTACGACGGTCAACCCGTGTCCGTAACAGCGGACGATTATACAACGAACAGTGACGGCGAAGTAACCTTACTCTGGTACGACGGGTCCAAAAATGCTCTCGCGAATGCACCCGTCAACACCGGCACCTATTATTTTAAACTTAAAGTTGCCGAAACTTCCACCGCCAACGGAGATGAGACGGATTTTTGTGCAAAAGTAACCGCCGACTATTACGAAGTTGTCATAAGTCCGGTTGAAGTCAGAGTCGAAACGCCTCATAACTTTACTTATAACGGAAACAGGGAGTATTACGTCGATTATTCCACTTCCGCGGTCAACGGCGAAAGTTTGAAGGCTTATTTCGTTTTCGGTGTTGACAACAGCGAGATACGGCTTGACGACTGGGGATTTGAGATATGGGGTGAGACAACCGAATATTCTTACAACTATGTGTTGGTATACGAAGGCAGCGGAGACATGGCAATGCTAAATAAGAAAGTGATTTCCGATCTGACTTTGCGCGTAAATTACAACGGTACGACTTCGTTTACCGGTATCACGGGAGACAAAGCCACAAGTACCGACATTGCTAAAAACGCCTATGGCATCAATGACTTTGAAAAATTGATTTTCTCGGTCAGAACAAGCAGTAAAGACGTAAGCGCCACCGCCTATACGGTCGATTTCGCGAACGTCGTAATCGGCGGAGAAGCCGCACCTTTCTACACTTTGGCCGAAAGCGGCAGCGCAAGCGTTTACATTGACAGGAAAGAACTGACAAATCTCAGCCTCACCACAACCGAAGCGTGGACGGACGGCGGAAGCTTTGAAATTACTCTCACGGAAAAAGACGGTATCTGCTCCGACGAGGTCGTCAAAGTAACCGTTACCAACTATGGTTATCAGGATATGTTTAATGTGGGCGATTATTGCAATCTGGTTTTAAGTGATGCAGTTCAGGGTCAGGAAGAAATAGCGTTTGTGGAAAGCGACGATTACGACAACTACGTTCTTGTTGGAAATGATAACGGCATAGTCGGAAAGATCACGTTAACCGGTGTGATTAAAGACGTTGCGTTTACCGCGGCTGACATTGAAAGTCAGGTTAACAGAGGCGGCATGAACGTAATAACCGTAAATCTGACAACCGAACACGGTATTGTTTCAGGCGATAACGTATATCTCGAGATAACGACAAACACAACGTCGGGAAACCTTGCTATTACCAAATATAACACTGTAATAAAAGGTGACGACGCCGCGAAATACGAGCTCGGCACGGGATGTACGATTAATCTGGGTTAAGTCGGAACACGTTTGACGGAGAAACGATTATAACCGCGTTTATACGCAAATAACTTCAATCGGCGCGTCGCGTAATACGGCGCGCCGACTAAATCTCAATCAACGACCGCAATAACACGGGCTCTCCCGTGCGAAATTATTCCTTTCGCAGAAACAGCCTGCGAAAATCTTCAAAAGGATTTTTATGAGTGCAGCAAAAAAAGCAGTAATCAGTATTGTCGTAATAATCGCAATCGTCGCAGTGGCGCTTATAGGCGTTTACGTTGCGGCGCGCGTGAAACTGGGCATCGACCTTTTCAGCACCGCAAAACAGCTTAATTCGCTTAAAAAGGAAGTCAACGAGAGCGAGTCGTTCCCCGCGTCGTTCGGCGCGCAGGATATCGTCGACCTGAAAGCTCAGACCGACGAACAGCTGGGCGCGGTAGTGCTTTACGAAAAGGGCAAAGGATACGAAGGGTATTCGGTGGATTTCGAAAAACTCGCTTTGTCGGGCGCAACCGCAAATCCTATGTTCCTTTCCGAACAGATGACGGGCGCGCTAGCTCAGATTGTTTTTTATCAGCAGACCGGCGGAAAACTTACCGTAGGAGACAAGGAAATTTCAGTGTGCGTTTTGCAGACGGCATTTGAAGAAATCGACAACGAGTCCGGAAGCGCCGACCTTTCGACCACCGTTAAGCTGGACCTTTCGCCGTTCAAAAGCGGTATGGATAAGTTTCCGTACAAAATGTTCAGAAAAGCCGTTCCCGACTACCTTTACGTAACCTCGGTAGTCAGAGTGGAAAAAACGGGAGAAGGTATGGACTATACCGTAACCTCGAAGGAATTGAAATTAAACAATCTTTCGGGTGAGGACACCGCGGATTTTTTCCATACTCTCGACGCAGTGCTTAAAATAGGCAGCGCGGAGGACCTTAATCTGAAAATAGGCTCCACCGCCGTAAACGCGCTTATAGGAACGAAAGAAAACCCCGGTTTCGTTTACGTTCTTAAAGTGACGGCAGGCTCGGGAAGCTTCGGCTTTGTGACGTTTGAAAACGACGGAAAACAGATTAAAGCGTTGGTGTTTTAAATCCGTTTATAACGGCCGATAAGACCTTATAAAATCATACAAAAGATGCGAAAAGACAGTCCTTTCGGGCTGTCTTTTACGTTATAAGTTTGTGTTGTCGTTTAAACGGACAGAAAATATTTGCCTGTCTTAAATCAGACGGCCTATTATTTAAACAATGATTTTATGGCTTCGAAATCGAAAGCGTTTTTAAGTTTTACGACGTAATTAAAGGAATACTTTACGTAAAAATCGGATGGACTATCAAACTTGTCGGTATATATACTCGAAGTGCGCACGCAATAAGCGGCGTTCTCGGCAGTTATTACGTAATAATCATCACCATTTCGGAAATAGGCATAATCATTATCGAAAAGAAAACTTTGGTTTATCAATCGTTCCGCGTCGAAAGACGGGACTGTGTTTTTGTTAACGAATAATTTTGTTACGTTTTCAGACGATATGGTCGCAATCTTGTTCCGGTAGTGAATTGCGATTTCGGCTCCGCTGACTGAAAAATCTTTGCAAAATCCCGAGGAAGCATCGTTTAAGGTTTCAAAAACCAGACCTGCAAGATAAATCTTCGGTGCGTCTACCGATTTATCGGCGGCAAAAGTATCTGAATTTACTTTTTTGAATATAGCGCCGTTTTCATATATTTCGTAAGAACAGTCCGCTGTGGATAACTCCGCCAGCAGTACGCTTTCGACCGGCGTTGCGGATGCGATGGTTTCAAAGTTTATATTTGCAAGCATTACGTCGAAATACTGTTGCCAATATGCGTTCTTTACGGCGTAACTTCGCATTAAAGGGCGTTGTGCCTGAATGTTGAGCAAATACTTGTTATATTCGGAAGAAAGGTTAATAGAAGTGGAGATATCCGAACATTTATATGCGTATTCGGGAGCTTTATCGAAGCCGTTAACATACGGGATAAAATACGCTTCTCCTTTCGAAAAATCGAGATCGGGCAAGTCGTCGTTTCCTATTGTGATTTTTTGTGATTTGTCGGTAAACACCGCAGCGTACATCTGTTCGTCGGAGAGGGATGGCTGGACGTATTCCGAGGTTATAGCGTCAAGCGTAGGTTGAATGTAACCGGCAGGTTCGTCCTCGATAACTGCGGTGATTTTATCGTCATACGAGTTATCGTAATCTGTATTAATATCGTCATTACCCGTGTCAGAACAGGCCGCGAAAGCCATAAAGCTTAAACAAGAAAACATAAATATCAGAAACAGAACGAATAATTTTTTCTTCATAGCTCTTTCTCCTTTATCAATAATTATTTAAAAATTATCATTCGGAATACCTTGCAAGATTATATTTGAGTTATACTGACAATCTTTGCATACCAGTATATTGCTAACTGAAATAAAATCATGGCTCCCAATATGAAATGCCCCGCAGTTCTCACACACAGCTTTATGATAAAAGCTTAACGGTTGTATTGAATTTGGCACTGAAATACTATCGTATATTATAGTGTAATTATAATAATGCGAAAATCTAAAGAAAGATATTCCAATATTTCGTTCTATATTATTGCTGATAGAATTCAGCTGATACGATGTTCCCATATAGGGGTTATCCGTTAAATTATGTCTATAAATTGCATATTTACCCCATTTTGAAACAACCACTGTATTTTCTAAGGAGTTTCCTTTTTCATATAAGATTCCGCTATGTGCATAAGAATACGAATCAAAATCGGTACTAGAAAATAGAATCTTATATATTACGACATCGCCCACCTGTGCATTTGCAAAGTTAACGTATTCACAACAAGGATTGTTCACTAAAAAATTTCTAGGATTATTTATGCAAAAAACTTCGATGTTACTGTGTTGAGATAAGCAACTTGTATTACCGGCATAAATCAAAGAGTAGGTGAAACAGTTATATTTTTTTGAACCGTTATCAATTTTTACGGCGCTGGGATAATTATTTACGTCGGGATGGTCCTGATTTGAATCCGCACTCTGTAGATAACTAATTGGCACCGTTGTTCCATATGCCGTAGTAAATGTAGAATCAACATACATATCTTCAACAGCATAAGTAAATTCACCGCTTGACAATGTTATAATTGCAATACCTAAACAAACAGTAAATAAAAGTTTTTTCAATGTTTCCCTCTTCTCAGTTTTAAAATATAATTCTATATTATCATACATCTATATATATAGTCAATCGGGATTGTTTGTACATACATTTTGCAAGGTGTGAAAAGCTTTACGAGATACCGGCAGATTTAATTACATTTATTAGGAATAAAGTGTGTTTAATCGTTTTTTCGGTTTTCCGAAAAGCAGCACGAAAGGTCGAAGGGCATAATCAAATCTTTACAACCGTGTATGACGCCCCTGTGGTTGTTTCGAAGCGAATTGTTCCGTTTGCGACTGTGAAGGCAATCGGGTTTCCGTTTTCGTCGATGACTTTATAATTATCCGCGTCGTTCAATTTTATCTGACATTCCGAGCCGCTAACGGATTTAATCGTAGCGTAATCGACGGTATTGTTCGTCCACTTCATATCGATTTCGAAGTTGCCTCTCGCCACGATGCCGTTTATTTCTCCCTGCGCCCATTGAGAGGGAAGGGCGGGGAGAAGTTCGATATAACCCATATTGCTTTGCATAAGCATTTCGGTTACGCCGGCCGTATAACCGAAGTTGCCGTCTATCTGGAAGGGCGGATGGGCGTCGAATAAGTTGGCGTAAATACCTTTTGCAAACAGTTTTTTAATAAGTTTATAGGCGTTGTTTCCGTCGCCGAGTCTTGCGTACGTGTTGATGCGCTGACCCATTGCCCAGCCGGTAGTATTCTTACCTCTCCATTTCAGGGTTACTCGGGCGGCTTCGGCCCATTCGGGATTAGCGTCCTTATTAATAAGGTCGCCGGGGAAAAGTCCTAATAGGTGGGAAGTGTGTCGGTGAAAGGGTTTGCCGACGCTCCAGTTATACGTTTCGTCATACCATTCCTTAATCTGTCCTCCGCTGCCGATTTCTATGGGGTTAAGTTTCTCGCGCATTTCCGTCCATTGCACGACTTTGTCTTCGTCTTCGCCCAGTTCGGTTGCGGCGGCGATTGAGTCTGTCAGCAACTGCCATATTAAAGATTGCTCGTAGGTATTGCCCGCTGTCAGCGGACCGTGTTCGGGAGAATACGACGGCGCCGAAACAAGCCGTCCGCCGTACATAATCATAGTGCGCTCGAAATAACGCAAAGCCTCTTTCATAATAGGATATACATAAGCGAGGTAGGAAGCGTCTTTGGTGTATTCGTAACCCTCGTACACGTTTTGCAGCAGCCAGGCGACCGCGACGGGGGACCAGAGAGCCTTTACGAATTCTCCCGTTCCCGGGGTCGTGTGGCCGTACGGGTTGCTTTCCGTATGAGCTATGAAACCGTAGTATTCGTCGGGGAGGTCGGCCTCGAGTTCGGCGGCGGTTGCAGTATAAGTTTTGGACGTAATGCGACCCGGTTCTCTCAGACCGTCAACGTACTTTACGAGAGGAGCGGCGCATTCGTACAGATTGGTATTATATGCGGGCCAGTAATTCATCTGCAGATTTACGTTAATGTGATAATCCGATTGCCAGGGCGCTTCGTTGCTCTGATTCCATACTCCCTGAAGATTTGCGGGAAGCTGGCTGTTTTCTCTTGACGACGATATAAGAAGATAGCGCCCGTAATTATAAAGCAATTGTTCGAGATACTTGCGATGGGAATTTCTTAAAAAAACCGTCGGATATCGCCGAATAAGTGTATCCGTCGAAAACGATGGTTTAACGCCTCCGAAATTCAGTTTAACTCTGTTATACAGATTATGATAATCGCTTAAGTGTTCGTTTTTGAGAGCGTCGTATCCTTTTGCCGCCGCGGTAGCTACCGTCGAGGATACTCTTTCGGCAAGTTCCGAGGCGGTTTCTCCCGTTCTGTAAACGGGAAAATCCATTTTATAGTCGGTGGCGGCAGACAGGTATATGTGCGCCTTGTGAGTATTGCTTATCGAAATAGTATTGTTACCGTAAGAAAGCCGTCCGCCGCTTGCGTCGACGCGCAATTCGAAATAATAGTTCAGGCCGTTACTAAGGGCGCCGTAGTTAAGTATTCCGTTATTCGCAACGACTACGTCCGAGCCGTCTTGTTTGGACGTGAACCCAACGGTGAAGTTCAGTTCGTCGCCTTGTGAAGACAATTCGATTGCAATGACGTTTGAAGGGTTATTTGCAAAAATCTCGCGCGAATAGACGGTGCCGTTATGACTGTATGAAACGTTTGAAAGGGCATTGTCGACGTCGAGACTTCTTTTATAGTCTTTCACGCGTTTGTGCCCGAAATCCAAAACGACGTCCCCCCACGCAAGATACGCGCCTTTGTTGTCGATATTGCCCTGAAGGTTATTGAAAAGTTTTTCGGCGGTTTTCTCGTCGCCGTTCAGCAGTGCGTCGCGTATTGCGTAAAAACGCTCGCTTTCGGTCAGTCCGTCTGCCGCCACGCCCGTAAAGTTATCGCCGTTATAGTCGCTACGGCCGGTTACGGGGCCTCCCGACCATAAAGTTTTTTCATTGAAAATCAGCGTTTCGACGTCCGTTTCGCCAAGTACCGAAAGACCCATATCTCCGTTACCCAACGGTAGCGAGGCCTGTTGGAATATATCGTATTGTTTGTCAAGTCCTAAAGCCGAGCTCACGGAAACGTACTTGCGCGTAATTTTGCTTGCGGGTTTGTCGTAAATCAAAATATTCTGCGCTTTTTCACCGACGATTATCTGTTCGCTGCTGAAAACCATATATACTATACCTGTCGCTAAAATCATCGAAAAAGCAACCGCAAACACGCATATAAGCGATACGGCGATTGCTTTTTTATGTCTTCTGAAAAAATCCGCGCGTTTTTCCTTTCTTTTTTCGCGCTTTTCGAGTTTTAATTTCTTTTTTTCGGAATTACGAGCGTCGGTTTTGTTTTTTCCCATAGAATAAAATGATAACTTTTAACAGGTCGGGGCAGACAAGCAACCCTTTGAAAACAGGGCGGATTGCTTTATGCCGGCAGGTTTTGCAGTTTGCTTCTTTTCGGTAGGCGCAGGAATAAAACGTGAAACAATCCCGAAAATATACGTTCATTATACCATATGCTTTTCGGCTTTTCAAGTCTCGGGGCCGGTGGAAATGCATTATGAATCAATAAAATAACGTTTATTTGGACTCATATGCGTTATTATCGTAAAACTCTCGATAAACTTGAATTTTACCGTAAAAGGCTTTAAGGTATTAAAACAAAAAACGAGTCGTTCATGCTCTATGAACGGCTCTTGTTTTTAAAACTTAATCGGTTTTATTGTTTCTTTTTGAATATTGAAACGCGGCGTTTTTTGTAATTATTTTTTTAAGTTTTTTGAATATAGTAAATTATTTCTTTACTTCGGCATAAGGAATTGTTTTGTTGACTGACGGTAAAATCGGGTGGTATAATGAAAAGCAGGATACGTGATGAAAAGTATTGTTATACGGACTCGTTTAAAAGTATGATTTCGTCTGTAAAAACGGTAAACCGAGACGTTGAGAGCGAGGCATAAACAGGCGGTTACGCACGTATCCGAGCAACAAAAGCGTTAAACAAATATCGGAGGATTTATATGACCGATAAAGAACTTAAAGACCTTGTTAAAAGTATGGAAACGCGCGAGCTTGACGACGAAGCGCGCAAAAATGCGGACGGCGAATTTATCAGGTTGTCGTTTGGCCACACTCATTACGAGTTAAAAGGCGAGGGTGAGGCGGTTGTGCTTGTTCACGGCTATGCGACGCCGTACTTTATTTACGACAAACTGTTTGCCGCGCTGATAAACGCCGGCTACAAAGTGTTGCGTTACGATCTTTACGGCAGAGGGCTTTCGGACAGACCGGACGCGGATTATACCCCCGAGTTCTTCGCCACACAGTTGTACGAGTTGACGAACGCGGTTTTGGACGACGCTCGGTTTTCGCTTGTAGGCACGTCGATGGGGGGCTCGATATGCGCGTGCTTTGCCGCGAAGTATCCCGAAAAGGTGCGAAAACTGATGTTTCTTGCTCCGGCCGGAATGGATAATTTCCGTCCTCCGTTCTATATGAAATTATGCAGGACAAAAGGGCTTGGCGAGTTCGTTTTTTATAAGGTTGCCGGCAAATTTCTGCTTACGGGTTGCGCAAAGGAACTTATATATTCGCCTCATGAAAAGGACGACTATATTCGCTTATTCGCGCACGCGGCAGCTTATAAAGGTTTCTTGCGCAGCACGTTGTCATCTTTACGAAACACAATTTTAAAAACTCAAAAATGCACCGTAAACTATATAAAAGCAAGCGAAAGCGGTGTGCCTATACTGTGCATCTGGGGTACGAACGACCGGACGATGCCATACTATCAAAGCGCACGGTTCAAGGAGGTATGTCCGAACGCAAAACTTATCGCATACGAAGGATCGGGACATATTTTCCTTTATGACGAGGGAGAACGCACGGCAAACGACGTAATAAATTTTTTAAGGCAAAGCAATGAGTAAAAGAATAATAATAGCAGGCGCCGGCCACGGCGGACTTATAGCGGCGGCAAAACTTGCTAAGGCAGGTTATATCGTCGATTTATACGAACAAAATCTTATCGCCGATCTTGGCCATGATTGGGAAGACAGGTTTACGTTTGAAACCGTTCTGAACGCCACACGTCAAACTTCTATGCCGGAAGGCACCTGGCGTTATCGCGGAGACTGCAAATTCGTCAGTCCTTCACACCGCACTGAAGTGCTTATTAAATATAACGAAAATACGCGCCAAAAAGTTATGTGGCGCAAGTCGCTTGTGCAAATTCTTGTCGATTACGCAAAACAATGCGGTGTGAATTTTCATGAGAATGTCAGGATAGAATTTCCTATTGTCGAAAACAACAGAGTTGTTGGCATTAAGACGGACAAAGGCGACTTTACCGCAGACCTCATCGTGGATGCGCTTGGCGTGTTTTCGCCGTTGCGTACGAATCTGCCCGAGAGTTTCAATATCGAACGCAACGTAAAACGAGGCGACGTTTTTTATGCATACCGCGCTTATTTTGACGTTTGCGAAGACGTTAAGCCCGAGTATCCGTTTGAAGTTTATTTGTATCACGAATGCGAACAAGGCCTTTCGTGGTTTTTGACAAACGACGACTGTTGCGACGTTCTGATTGGCAGAATAGACCCCGTTGACGACAATAAGGTTGAAGAGCAACTTAAGATATTCAAGCGCAATCATCCGCAACTCGGCTCAAAAATTCTTCACGGCGGATGTTTCGGAATAATCCCTGTCAGAAGGCCATTGACCGTTATGGTCGCAAACGGTTATGCCGCTGTGGGCGACAGCGCATTTATGACTACTCCTATGAACGGCATGGGTATTGATTTGTCGATTCAGGCGGGAGAATTGCTTGCATACACGGTTATTAACTCAAAAACGCAAAATTTTGCCGTCGACGATTTGTGGGAGTATAACCGTGAGTTCCATCGTTTGTACGGAGGCGATACCGCAAAGAACGAGGGGCTTAAAAACGCTTTGCTGTCGCTTCCTGCCGAAGGGGTTGACTTCCTGTTTGACAATGCGGTTATTCAGTCCTCGGATCTCGCGGGGGCGGGCAGAAACACAAATCTTAAAGCATTACTGGGCAAATTTGTGCGCGGTATGAAAAATCCTCCGTATTTCTTTGCTATAATCAAGGGTCTTATTAAAGGCGCAAAAGCGGCAAAAACATATAAGCGCGCGCCGAAAGTTTACAACCGGAAGGACGTTGCCGCCTGGCAAAGCAAGGTAGAAAGTTATACTGTAAAAATTCTATAACCATAAACTCGAAGAGTCCGGAAACCGAAGATAAAGCAAAAAGCAGGCGGGTTGCCTGCTTTGTGGCGGGCAGGGTCACGTTGCGTTAGAACTCTTTCTGCGTTATCAATGGCGACTTTTGTATCTTCTAAAGTTATTTCATTGATTCTGCTACCACCTTTTATATTAAAGTAAATAGTGGTGTAGTCATCGCTCACATAGACTTTATAGACCAGATTGTCTATCAGTCGCCTTCTGAATTCGATGTCTTCAACATCACCTTGCAAAATCATATTAACGAATGCTTCGATATCCTGTTCGGTGAGTTTCTGTCCGCGTTCTAAAAGGAGGCGGGCTTTTACTTTTTCCAAATCAGCGAGCAGCACTTCACATTCCTGCATACGCTTTTCTATGCGTTGTTTCAGTAGCTGACTTTTTGCTTCTATACCCGAAGGCTCGATGCCTGGTGAACTCATTGAGGTAAAAGATTATTCTCCGATCAAGAAGAAGGTTCAAATGACTGTACAGAATACATATTTCAATAAGCGTTTCGGAAGATCCGATTTCAAGACGGTAGACGATCGTTCTATGTTGGGTGAAGCAATAGCTTATCTTACAAAGTATATGGAGAAAACAGGAGAAAAGATGGTCTATTCAAAAGGGCTACCACAGTTTTTCATCTCGGACATAATGGACGAAGATATTGTCTGTCCGATAGGTCTTGAGGACAAGAAACTGCTTCTCTTTGACGATTTCTCGTGCTGGGACGAAGGCTGCTATATGGGCAAAGTAAGCAAAGCCGTCATCGATCAAATGCGCAAATGTAACTGAATTGCGAATGGTAAAATACGGTCAAAAAACGGAAAATGTGTGACGGTGAAAGCGGAAGATCGCCCAAGCGGTTCAGCGGGCGACTCCGCTTCCGTCAGCACTCCGCTTTTCCGTATTTCAGTCGAGTTAAGTTTACGTGGCGTGTGCTTGTCGCGGCGGAGCGAAGCGACGCCGTTCTCGTATCAAGACAAGCACACGCCAGGGTTGCAAAATACAAATTGAGAGATAAAAATAAAACTATTGTTTCTCTTGATATTGTGCAAATTCTAAAATCTTGACGGCAGGGCAAATGCGCTTGAAAAAAAAGCTTAAAATATGCTATAATATAAGTAACTAACGAAAAGGAGGAACGCTGAAATGCGGACTGCTATTAACAAAAAAAGAATAGTTCTATATGCCGTATGCGCGTTTTTCTTTTGTTTAGCGGGCGTATTTCAGGCGGTAGATTCGAGCCTTCCTGATTTTTGGCACGCCTTGTTTGCTTTGTTGGCGCACACGATACTGATTTCTCTCGTGGTGGCGTGGGGCATTTCTCTTATACATAGAATGGTGCGGAAAGATCTGCGTGCGTATTTCCTTACGGTTGCCGTGCTGATTTTGTTTTTCCTTGTGGTGCGAATGATAAGGTACGGACTGACAAAGGACACAGACGCCCTTTCGCGCTATCTTTGGTACGCATACTACGTTCCGCAAATGTTTATTCCGCCGACGATTTTGCTTGCGGCGTTCAGCATAGAGAGCAAAAAGGGCAAACCGCTCGCAAAAGCGTGGTATCTCTTATATTTACCCGCCGTGATATTGCTTCTTCTGATATTCACAAACGACGCACACGAATGGGCGTTCGCTTTGAACTTCGAGAACGGTTTTTCCTACGAGCATAGAACCGTATATTATATCGCGCTCGCGTGGGAGATTGCCGTAACGTTTACAAGCCTTATCGTGCTGATTTTGAAGTGCGGCATATCGGCGTGCAGGCGTAAAACGTGGATACCCGTAACCGTTTTCATTGTGTGCGTGGCTGTTTCCACCGTATGCTTTTTGACGGATACGCCGGCGTTCAAAATCCCGGAACTGTTGTGCTTTACCTGTATCGTAATGATAGAAAGTTGTATCGCCATAGGTTTGATTCCGTCCAACGACGAATACGAAAATTACTTCTATCGTTCGGCATATTCGGCGGTTATCACGGACGAGAATTTGAGTGTGATATACGACTCCGAAAAGTCGATTTCCACGGATAAAAACCTGCTCGGTCGTGCGGCAAAAAGCCCCGTAATGATAGATGAAAATACACGGCTTTCGGCAGAAAAAATACACGGCGGATATACTTTCAGAATCGAAGATTTATCCAAGGTCAACGAGATAAACGCGGCGCTTTCCGAAACCAACGAAAGACTGTCCGAAGAAAACTATATCATCGAAGCGGAGAACGAACTCAAAGAGCAAAAAGCGCAGATTGCAGAGCAAAACAAACTGTATGCAAAGACGGAAGAAGTTACCCGCGGAGAGCTGAAACGGCTTGACGCGCTTTTGTCGGATATGTACCACAAAACGCAGTTAAACAGCACGGAATATATAGATAAAATGCGTTTTGCGTGCGTTTTGGCGGCTTATATCAAACGCAGAAGCAACCTTGTTATGCTTGCCGAAAAGCAGGAAAATATCGACGTGGGCGAACTGTCGCTTGCGATAAAAGAATCGCTTGGGTTTCTTTCGCTTACGGGCGCGGAATGTACTTTCGATTGCGCCGTTTCGGGCAAAATTCACGGCAAAAACGCAGGTGTTTTCTATGACTTTTTCCAAGCCTGCATTGCAAATTACGAGGGGCTATCGAGTGCCGTTATCGTTCGCCTTTCAAAGCGCGGCGATAATCTAGTTTTGCGTATCGAATGCGACAACAAAGCGGAAGAGATTTCGGAGAAAATAAAGTCGAAATTTGAGAAATACAACGTAACAATTCAAACGGACGACGAAGAAGTTTATTACTCGCTTACTTTGCCCGAAGGGGGTGCTGTATGAGATTTACAGACGCACCGTTTTATGTAAGACAGATTATTGTCGTTTCGTTTATTCTCTCGTTCGTTCTGGCGATTATCGGGTTGTTTGCGTCGGTCAGATTTTACAAGAAACGCCGCTATATCGTTTTGCCGGCGGTAACGTTTGCATTGTCGTTTCTATCGGTATTCCTTACAATGTGCGGAAGTAAGCTCTATCGTGTAGGGGAATCTGTATTCGAGCCGTCGCTCACGATAATTTCTTTGCCGCTATGGTTGCATTGCGTTGTTGCTGTCGTGTTGCTCGCTCTTGCGATTTACGGACTTGTCAGCGCAGTGCTTTGGAAAAAGAAACACATCTCGCCGGTATCCATAAAAGAGAGTGCGGACACACTTCCTGTCGGAATATGTTTTTACGAGCAAAGCGGACTCGTGCGGTTTTTCAATACCGAAATGAACCGTCTTTGCGTTCTTGCAACAGGTAAGGCACTTTTGGACGGCGCAAGTTTTTGGCGGAAGATCTCGCAAGGTGAAATAGAAGAAAGCTGTCTGCCGCTTCAAACGGGAGAAAAACCTATTGTAGAATACGAGGGCGGCAAAGTGGTATCGTTCAAGAGATACTCGCATGAGATAGACGGTAAAACCGTTTACGAAATCGTTGCGGCAAACGTAACCGAAAGATACCGTCTTACCAAAGAGTTAGAGCAAAAACTCGAAGAACTGAAAGCCGTCAACAAACGCCTTGTCGCATACGGGGATAACGTTGTGCTCCTCACGAAAGAAAAGGAACTTTTGGCGGCGAAAATCCGTATCCACGACGATATGGGCAAACTCTTGCTTGCAACAAAACGCAGACTTGCCGAACCGCTTGACAAAACCGAGCAAAAGCAAATGATATGCTTCTGGCAAGCGGAAATCGCCGCATTGAAAAGCACTCGTCCGCACACAAAGAAAGACAACTTGCAAGTGATAAAGGACGCGGCAAAACTCGTTGCCGTAACCGTGGATTTTTGCGGCGAAAAGCCGAAAGCCGATACGGTAAGCGAAAAAATACTCATCGCCGCAATGCACGAATGTCTGACGAACACCGTTTCGCACGCAAACGGTAAGACGATGACGGTTACGGTATCGGAGAAAAACGGCAAATATACGATAGAAATCACCAACGACGGCGAAAAGCCGAAAGGCGAAATCATAGAAGGCGGCGGACTTTCGGGGCTTCGCTTGCTTGTAGAAAGGGAAAACGGCACGATGATTATTCACAGCGCACCGCAATTTGAACTCATTATCGAACTGCCGATAGGAGAAACTTTATGAAAGACGGAAAATACTCAGTCATGATAGTCGAAGATCAGCAAATGCCGAAGGCTCTCTTTTCGCATTTTGTGGAGTCGTCGGATAAATTCTATCTGCAAGTGGCGATAGAAAACGCTTCCGTTGCGGATATTGTCTGCACTTGCACGCCCGTAGATTTGATACTGATGGACGTGGTTACGGAAAACGGCGAAAGCGGACTCGAAGCGGCGGCAAAAATCAAGGCGAAATTCCCGAAAACGAAAATTATCATAGTTACGAGTATGCCTGAGTGTTCCTATATAAAGCGCGCAAAACAAATCGGCGTTGAAGGCTTTTGGTACAAGGAAGTCAACGAACAGCCGATTCTGTCGCTGATGGAACGAGTTATGAATGGCGAAATCGTCTATCCCGACAGTCCGCAACCCGTCAGAATGGGACTTGCACTCAGTACGGAATTTACCGAAAAGGAACTTGAAATCCTGCGCCTTATGACGGGCGGATACAGCAATGCGGAAATTTCCGAAAAACTCGGCGTTTCTTCGGGCGTTGTCAAAAACCACGTTGCGGATATGCTGTTTAAGACGGGTTTCCGTTCCCGCACTCAACTTGCCGTAAGAGCAAGAGAATCGGGGCTTGTGATACTCGACAAAACCGACGACGAAATCTGACCGATAATGCAATCAAATATACAGCAACAGGCAGTCGCTTACCCGCGGCTGTTTTTTTTTGCAAAAATTTTTTCTGAAAAGTATAAAAAACTTGCCAAAGGGGTGCCGAATGGCACTCCCTAACCGCATATTCCCTATGATAAAATATATATGCAAAATGAAAAATCAGGCGTAGGGTACGCAAAGGAGAAAGGATATGAAATGAAAAGAGTCGTACTTGCAATCAGAAACAGACTCGTTTTGGAAGCGGTGGCAAACGCCCTTAAACGCGCGGGGTTCTTTGTGGAAAAATCTTCTTCGCAGGAACCGGAGTGTATCCTTACGCTGACGAACGCGCTTGCGGCAACAAATCTTGTAATGGACGTTACAAGGTCGGGCGACGGCACATTCGATATGCGAATGAACACCTCGCGTGAAGCCAGGAGGCGGAACCCCGAAATCAAAATTGCGCTTCTTTGCGACAACGTGTCGGATGAAAGCAGCGCATACAAAGTCAAATGCGCCAAGGAAGACGGCAGCATCGACGCATTCTTCTATGAATCCGTCCCGTCCGACTATCTTGCAGACGCAATCGACGCACTTTAACGAACGAAAACAGAAAATTATTAACGGTTTTAGAACGCAATTCCTGATTTGCGGTTTGAAATAAATAATCAATTTAGAAAAAAGGAGACAAAAACCATGAAAAGAAAATCGATCTTCACATTTTGTGCGATAGCGTTGATGCTTGTTTTGTCGCTCTCGGTGCTTACCGCTTGCAACAAGGACGGAAAACACAACTTTGCGGAAGAATGGAGCAACGACGAAACTCATCATTGGCACGCGTGCGCAGACAAGGACTGCAAGGAAATCAAAGACAAAGCCGAGCATTCCTGGAACGGCGGCAACGTGACTGTTGAGCCTACCACGGAAAAAGAAGGCGCTATGGTTTACACCTGCACGGTCTGCCGCAGAGAAAAGACCGAGAAGATTGATAAACTTGTTGCCGAAACAGAATATACTATAACTTTTGACAGCAAAGGCGGCAGCGCGGTACAACCCGTTAAGGCAAGCGCAGGCGCGGCGATTACCGCCCCGACCGATCCCACCAAAGACGGTTTTGTTTTTGCAGGCTGGTATGAAAGCACGGACGGCGGCGTAACGCTTTCCGACACGGCATTCAGTTTTTCATATATGCCGGCAAGAGTTTTCACGCTTTACGCAAAATGGGCGACTGCCGACATTAAGGGCAAGACATTCAAAAAAGTTGACGCAATCGTCGAGTGGGAGTCCGAAGCCGTCAAGCAAGCGATTCTCGCGGAAATGGAAATGACGGAAGAACAGTTTATACAAACTCATAAGGCATCAATAATTACGCTCGTTTTTGCGGCGGATAAAGATTCCGTGTCGGTGACTTTTGATCAAAACCCGGGCGAAGAAGACGATAAAGGCAAAGGCATCGGAACGCTGTTGTACAGGATTAAAGGCTCTGCTATCGTGTTCTATGACAGCCAAGAAGATATGGAAAAAGAAATCCCCGCGTACAAATACGGATTGCTTGCCGGCTCAACGTTTGAGTTGTCCGCAGATAAAACGACCATTATACAGAGCAATATCCAACCGGGAATGGGAACGATTAAATATAAGTATAGCGTTGTGGTAAAATAATCCGACAAAGGCATGCAAACACAACAAACAACGGTTTTAGAACGCAATTTCTGATTTGCGGTTTGAAATAAATTAATTTAGAAAAAAGGAGACAAAAACCATGAAAAGAAAATCGATCTTCACATTTTGTGCGATAGCGTTGATGCTTGTTTTGTCGCTTTCGGTTCTTACCGCTTGCAACAAAAATAAACACAAGTATTCAAGCGAATGGAAGTTTGACGAAACAAATCACTGGCACGAATGCACCACGAAGCAGCACACCGACACAACGGAGAAAACCCCGCACGTGTTCACGTGGACAGAAAAAACGCCCGCAGGCTTTCATACGGACAAAGTCGAAAAGGGCGTATGTGAATGCGGATACGAAACCGAAAGGACAATTTCCGGCACCGCAACGCACACTTACGGCGAGGAATGGAAAAAAGACGAGTCGGGACACTGGCACGAATCGACCTGTGATGCAACGGCTCCCACGCATGACGTAATGAAGAGCGATTTCGCCGCGCATACCTTTGACGAAGGCGAAGTTACCAAACCGGCGGACTACGGCGTAGTCGGTGAAAAGAAATTTACCTGCACGAAATGCGGATACGAAAAGACAGAAACCATCGACGCACTTGGCGCAAAAGACAACGAAATTAAACTTGCAGAAGGCAAAACGCTTGGCAAGGAATACGACGGAGAAGTTGTTTCGATTACGAAAGACGATTTCGTAATTGAAGGCAATCGCGTACCCACAATTATGTTCAAGGCAAAAGGCGCGGACGACAATACGTACACTGCAACCGCCCCGAAGAATGCCGGCGAATATACCGTGAAAGTAAGCGTAGAGGGCACAGCGGAGTGGAAAGGCACGACAAAAACTTTTGACTTTGCAATCACCCCCATGGTAATCAGCGTTGCTTGGGAGCCTACATACAATAATTCAAATACTTTTACGGGCGCACCCACCGAATTGCTTCCAGGCGACGAAGCAACAATTACCGTTACAATGAGTAGTGCCAACGTCGGAGCAGAAGTTCAAAGCTTTGAAATCACAGGAAAAGACGCGGGCAATTACAGCCTTGCAATAGAAGACATTAACGTGGAAATCATCAAAGCAGACATCGTCGACTTTACAATCAGCAATGCAGACGCATTCAATAATCTTGTTATCGGCGCACAGAGTATCCCCGATCCCACAACAAATTACGTTGAAATCGGCACCGGTTACGGCGAAAGGACTATCTTCTGGGAACAAGAACTTGAAAATGGCGTTTGGAGTCGTCCCCTTACAAAAGAAGAAGTAATAAACATTAAAACGGGAACGTTCCGAGTACACATTAAATATGCGGAAGGCGACAACTACAATCGCGGAGACGCGTTCGTCAGATTCACTATGAAGGCGAAATCAAGAAATCTTACCGTCAAGAACTTTGATGGTAAAACGTACGACGGCAAGCAAGTGGCGAACTTCACCTATGAAAACCTTGTTGACAAATTAAGCACCCCTTCAATTGTAGGCGGCGTAGAACATATCACACCTATGTCTTCCGGCGAGAAATACGTCGAGTTCCGTGAAGTTGGCGGAGAATGGGAAAGAAATTTGAACGTCGCCAACGTTCTCACGAACGCGGGAGAGTATGAATACCGCATCGGCGTCACGGCAACGGACGAATGGGCGGAAGCGGTTTCCGAAATAAAGACTTTCACCATCAAACCGTATGAGTTCGTGCTCAAACTTGGTTACGGTCCTAACCAAAACAATCCGTCGGATGATGGCGGCAAAACGTTTTTACTCGGACAATACGATAATCTTATCGAAGGTCAGAAAATCCAACTTTGGCTTGACAACGAAAAAGCAGGGTTGCAAACCAACGGTTCTAAGCTTGTCCCTGACCAGAAAAAGAAGGTAACGATTGATTGCTTCTTCCTTAAAATAGCAAACATTTCGTCCCCTGTTATGGAAAACTACAAAATCGTTCCCCAATCCCCCAGCGTAACGACAGTTGAGATTACGGTTGTTGAGAAGTTAACCGAAAAGTCAACTTCCGGTCCGATCCAAATCGTAGAAGCGGAAGAAAAAAGGATTTACGCGACTGTTGAAAAGGGATACTTCCAGGTCGGACAAACGGTTGAGATTTACAAAAAGGATGGCACAAAAGTGGGCGAAGCCACGATTACAGAAATCATAGCCGGAGGCACAACAAGCGCAAGTGGTTTCGCAATTCCTTCCGACGGTAGAGTTATTATAAAACTTGATAAGGATCCCGGTGATATATTGGGTGGCAAAATCGTAGAAAAATAACTTAAAAGTTATTATCTAATGAAAAAACGGATAAGCGGGCGTAAAAACCCGCTTATTTGTGTCGTGTTCTATAAAGGAGACATCGATGAAGAAAAAATCATTACTTTTCTTTGCGCTTGCGCTTGCGTTGTCGCTGTGTCTTACGCTGGTCGCTTGCGGCGATAAAAACGGAGAAGTAAGCAAACTGACTGCCGAAAGCGGCATTACCGCGGACGGCGTGTTTGAAAGCGGCTCGGCGCTGAGCAGTATACATCATTCTGCGGACAGCGAGCAAGGCAAGGCGGCTATGTCGGTGATCGATAAGCCGTATGACAGCGCACGCGTTGCCGTATTCGACATTACTCTTACCAAAGACGGCGAAAAAATTCAACCTAACGGTAAAGTGAAAGTTACCATGCCGAAACCGTTCGAGTCCGACGGTTATGTTACCTACCACATTAAAGACGACAACACGGTGGAGGAGTTAAAAACCACGGTTGACGGCAACAATTTGACTTTTGAAACGGCAAGTTTTTCCTATTTCGTGGTTGCCGGCTTAGTAAATGCCGATCAACAGCATATACACAGTTACGTTGAAAAAGTCACCGATAGGAACCTCGTGGACAATGCGACGTGCCAAAGAAAGGCTGTGTATCGGCTTATTTGCAGTATCTGCGGCAGTCTGGGCAGAGAAACGTTTGAATACGGCGAACTTACCGATCACAACCTGCGTGAAGAAAAAGGTTACGATCCTCGGTGTGAAAAAGACGGTCTTACGCACGGCAAACGTTGCATAAATCCGGGATGTACTTATACCGAGCAGAAGCCGATACCCGCTATCGGACACGATATGCAGGACGTTGCCGCCAAAGAGCCGACTTGTACCGAAATCGGTTGGAAAGCATACAAAAGGTGCGCCCATTACTGCGGAAAAACCGAAGGGTATGAAGAAATACCCGCAACGGGACATAACCTGTCGATTGACGTTCCTCGCGTGGAGCCGACTTGCGAGAAGTGGGGCAACGAGGAATACAAAAAGTGTTCCAACCAAGGTTGCGATTATCATACCGAATACAGGGAGTTGCCTGCTTTGGGACACGACAAGGAATGGCACGATCCCTACGATGCAACCTGCACCGAAGACGGATACAGCCAAATGTTTTATACTTGCAAACGCGACGGGTGCGACTACAATTCCAAGTCGGATAGGTACGTACGTGAAGCGTTGGGACATTTTCTAAAACACCACGAGGCAAAACAAGCGGACTGTTTGCCCGGCTGGGAAGCGTACGACGAATGTCAGCGCGACGGTTGTGACTATAACACCAAGGTGGAAATCCCTGCCAACGGCAAGCATAGTTACGTTTGCGACGTCTGTACTACCTGCAACGGGCTTAATCCCGTTCGTTACACGCGTGACGGCAACTATATCTATTTCGGTTACTGGCCGCAAACCTGCGAGAAAGACGAGACCGTAATCGCGGAACTCAACGCAATTGCGGGAACGCCGCCCCTTCCGCGTGATAAGGCAAATCCTTATAATTGGGAAAGTCACGAGGGTGCTACTTATATGTGGCAAAAAATCGTTATATATAACGGCACGAAATACCTCGGCGTTCAAATGAACGACTATCGCGCGAATGGGATTTATGCTCTGGGCGATAAAATTACGGACAACGGCTATTACAAATTAAACGTGTACTGGTTTAAGTATGAACCGATAAAGTGGAGAATTTTGACCACAAGCGAAAATTCCGCCTATATTATGAGCGATATCGCTTTGGATTTCTTTTCGATGCAGCCCGACAGAAAGGACGAGATTCGCGACGACTTACTTGCTTCGTACAACAATTCGCCGGGTGTCCCGGACGGAACTTATGCCAACAACTGGGAATATAGTTTCATACGCCGATGGCTCAACGAGACCTTCTACAACGAGGTTTTCAACGATTTACAAAAAGAAATCATAAAAACCACGCGTCTCGACAACAGCGCGAGAAGTTCCAATCCGAACGACTACCCGAAGTATTACGGCTACGGGGAAAACGCAGGGAAAAACAAGTATGCAGACCAATGCAAAGATACGGACGATAAGATATTCTTGTTGTCTTTGCGAGACGTTACCACCACGGAGTACGGATTTAAGAAGGACGTAAAAGCGGAAGATTCCGCAAGGAACTTGAAAGCATCCGATTTTGCCAAATTCCACGGGGTATCGATGGGTAACACCCAAAAGGATTACGTTACCTGGTACACTCGTTCGCCCTCTCTCGCCAACGGCAATCAGGGATACTCGACCTTTGTTCTGTACAGGGATAGTAAAGGCGCTATAAATTCCCAGGACCTTGTCGCGGAAGGCGGCGTAGTCCCTGCGCTTTGGATAACCCTTTAAGACAATCTGAGAAATAAGGCAATCGAGCCGCCTTTATCGGGCGGCTCGAACTGCCCGACGGAGAAACTATGAAAGCAATAAAAAATCTTATTATAACTCTTGTGGTTATAGTGGCTATACTGGGAGTAGTCATCATCGGCGGATACGTCTACGTCCGCACGACGTACGGCATAGACCTTTTCCGCACCGCAGGACAATTAAAAACGCTCTCAAAAGACGTGGACGAATCTGCGCTTTGCCCGAATGCCTACGGCGAGCAGGACTTTGCCGATATGAAAAGCGCAGTCAATGATAAAATCGACGGGCTTATCGTCTATGAAAAGGACAAAGGCTACAACGGCTATTCGGTCAATTTTGCTTCACTTGCGGGCAAAAGTATGACGGATCCGATTTTCCTCACCGAAAAGCATGTCGGGGCGATTGCCCAGACGGTCTTTTACGAGCAAACGGGAGGCAAAATCAAGTTGGGCGATAAGGAAGTGTCCGTAACCGTCGTGCAGATTGACTTTTCGGAAATCGCCGCAAACGGCAGCGCGGACTTTAACGTCGTTGCAAAACTCGACCTTACGCCGTTCAAAGCGGATATGGGCGGTTTCCCGTATAAATACTTCAAAAAATATATCCCCGATAACCTTTACGTTTCGTCCACCGTTCGCGTAGATAAGACGGAAGAAGACGGCTTTGCCTATACCGTAACGCACAAATCGCTTACGCTTAACAATCTTTCGGCTGATGATACGGCGGATCTTTTTGATACGCTAAACGCCGTGCTGAAAATAGGTACTGCCGAAAACCTGAATATGCAGGTCGGCTCAATGGCGGTAAACGCACTGATCGGCACGAAAGACGCCATCGGTTTTGCCTATTCCATGAAAGCAATCGGGGCAAAGAGTTTCGATTTCGGCACTGTTTCGGACATAGACTTGTTTATCGTATACTAAACGACTTAATGCAGCATATTTGCGACGTAAAGTTGCGTTTAATGCAAAATATCCCCCACAAAAATTAAAAGGAGATACAATTATGACAAACAACAAGGCGAATAAATCAAAGATATTAGCGCTTATACTCGGTCTTACGATGTGCCTTGCGCTTATGCTGGGCATAGTGTTTGCAAGCCCGACTTTTGCGGTCTATGCGGAAGGCGGAACGGGAACGACAGGCGGACTCACGATTGACGGCGCAGTCGATATAACCGCATCTGACGGAACTTATGCCTATTCTGCCGCCGCCAAAACGCTGATGCTAAACGGATATAACGGCGGAGTCATAAGGTTTACCGCGGACAATGACGTTACGGTAAAACTTGAAAACGGTAGCACAAATACCATAACGCTGAGCGATAGCGCCGTAACCGAGAATCAATACGGCGTGTATGCCGCAGGCAATCTTACCGTTACGGGCAATGGAACGCTGGATATCAACTTGGATATCAGCGGTGCGGGTGACGAAATCACCACCGAATACGGCAAAGAACTTTACGGCTTATACGCCAAAAACCTGGCAGTCAACGGAGAGATAAACGTCAACGTCAATTTGATTTCAAACGGTTTTTCTTGCGGTATGTTTGCCACTAACGACATCACCGTTGACGGAAAAGCAAACCTGGACATCAAATGCCGCAGCAAGTACAACAATACCGAATTTTACGGCACAAATAAGGTTGTGTACGGAATTTATTCTCAAAACGGCGATATTAAACTTTCGGGAACGGGTACAAAAAACATAGAACATACGTGCCCGGTGAAGTTTGCGCAAGCGAATGAAGCCAAGGGCGTTTATGCGGAAAATGACAGGGAGAAAGGCGGCGGAAGAATAGAAATATCCGGAGCAAAACTCACGATAAAAATGCCGGGCGAAGGCGCGGGAATATATTCTTATTACGATTGCGTGATAAAGAACGCCGACATAAGCATAGTTGACGCCGAGCAAGGCATTGCCGTGAGTACGGCAACCCCTTCCGTAACGTTTAAGGGCGTAACGATAGAAAAAAGCAAGATATATATCTCAACTTCGGGATTTGCAATAGTTGAGTCCGTCGGGAATGTAGCAGGAATAGAGATTCGTAATGCCGAGCTGAGTATATTGGACAGCAACGTTTATATCGAATCGCGCTCATGCATCTCGGGGAGCGGGAATCCGACGAATCTGGTGTTTATAAAAGAGGCGTCCGTCGTGCGATTGATAAATCTGCACGAAAATAACAGATACGTTTTAAACGCTTACGTTAGTACTTTTGATCTTAGCAAAGGCGGAAGTGTTACCATCAACTCGGTCTGCTATAATTTTTATAGAATTTACGACGTAAAGCTTGGAGCGGGGACGAAAGCCGAATACGGCACGAAAGGTTCGCAGTCAACCCGTGACAGCGACGCTTACGATTATGAAGCTGAGTTTAACGATGATTTGAAGATAATACGGTTTGTGTACGGCGAAGGAGCAGGCACGGCAACGACGAGTGACGTCAACGTTGAAGGTATGAAAGGTTATGCAATCGAGGAGAGCGAGTTCACCGTCACGTTGGCAGGGGACACCTTTACCGAAATTGCACAAAACACCGACGTAACCTCTTGGTTTAAGAATATGCCTTTGGGTTTGGTTGCAAAAATCAAAACCAAAGTAGAAGCAGGCGCAACAAGCCTTACCATTGCAATCAGCGGAACGCCTCAAAGCGTGGAGACGGTGCGCGCATACATCGAAATCCCCGAACAGTATCTTGTTGAGGGAGAGTACGACATTACCATAGACCCGAACAAAAACAAGGTTGATTTCAGTATTGTGTCGGGCGAAACGATAGAAGTGCCCGTACCTTCCGTCACGCAGTTCGATTATGACGGCGAAGAAAAAGTGTTGCTTACGGACGGCGAAGGCTACACTGTCAGCAACAACAAAAAAACCGATGCCGGTGAATATACGGCAGTTGTGACACTGAAAAAAGGGTATAAATGGTCGGACGGAACTACCGAACCGAGAAATATTCATTGGACAATAAAGCGGCAGGACATCACCATAGACGTGACTCTTGCCAAAACAACGTATGAATATACAGGCTATACAATCGAACCCGAATACACGGTGTATCGTATAACGCCTACCGGCAACATAGTGTTGCCTCGCTCGGAATACAAGGGCGAGTTGTCAAACAACAAGGACGTCGGCACGGCAACTTTGACTGTCGAAGACAACGGAATAGGCAACTATAACATAACAAACCCCGTTACCGTCAATTTTGAAATAGTCAAAGGCACAAAAACTCCGCCTACGGGGCTGAAAGGCATTGCTCCGTCGGCTGACGGCGCAACGGACGGCAAGATTGAGGGCACGACCGCCGATATGGAATATTCCACCGATACGGCGTTCACTTCACCCAAACCTTGTACGGACGGCGCAACAACAGGACTTGCCGAAGGAACGTATTACGTTCGCTATAAAGAAACAGGCACAAGCGAAGCAAGTGATTATGTCGAAGTGAAAGTCGCTTTGAATTCCGTTACGGTTGTAGGCGGAACAGGCGGTGGAAAATATGCTGCCGGAACAGCTGTAACAGTAAAAGTGACGGTGCCGACAGGCAAAACATTTGCAAGCTGGACGTTTAGGGGAGTTGTGCTCAACACGGCACAGATTACACAACAGGAAATCACTTTCACTATGCCCGAAAATGACGTTGTGTTGACCGCTTTGTTTGAAGATATTATTTACGACATAACGGTAACAGACGGAACGGCGAGCGCGCCTACGGCAAAATATCAAGAGGAAGTGACCGTGACAGCAAACGCGCCCGGTGACGATGAGTATTTTGACAAGTGGGAAGTTACGGGAATTACGTTGTCCGATGAAGATTTGACAAAATCAACGCTAACTTTCCAAATGCCTGCCGGCGACGTAACCTTTAAGGCAACCTATTTGACGATTGAAAAGTTTGATATAGTTGTTGTGGACGGTACGAAAGACAAAGAAGTTGCAAAAGCCGGTGAAATCGTAACCATAACAGCAGGCACCAAGGAAGGAAAAGTCTTTGACAAATGGACTTGCGAAACGGCGGGCGTAACCATTGAGTTTGCAAACGCGACAAGTTCTACGACAACCTTTGTAATGCCTGCAAGCAACATTAAGATTCAAGCGCATTTCAGAGCTGTTGACGACAAACCGTCCGTTGAAATCAAAGTCGAAGGCGGAACGGGCGCAGGTACGTATAAAGAAGGCGACAGCGTAACTATTACCGCAAACGATCCGGCAGAAGGAAAAGTATTCAAAGGCTGGCAGGACGCAAGCGGAAAAATTGTCAGCACAAACAAGAGTTATACCTTTACTGTAAACGGCGAAACAACCCTTACGGCTGTATATGAAGATAAGTCTTCTGGCGGTGGCGAAATCACCCCGCCTGCTAAAAAGGACGGTCTTTCGGGCGGACAAATTGCGGGTATCGTAATCGGTTCAGTAGCGGTCGCAGGAATCGGCGGATTTGCAATCTTCTGGTTTGCAGTCAAGAAGAAGACCTTTGCAGACTTGGGCGTTGCTTTGAAGAAAGTCTTTACGGCAATCGGCAACTTCTTCAAAAATCTCGGAGCAAAAATCAAAGCACTATTTACCAAAAAGAAATAAGATGATATAATAACAACGAGCCGTTCGTAGTCAATGCGGACGGCTTCGATAGGTATATCGGCTTTTGCCGAACTGTCTACTCATAGGAGTATTTATGAAAGCAATAAAAGGACTTATTATTACGTTTATTGTCATTGTTGCGCTTGCGGGCGTTACGATTATCGGCGGATATATTTACGTTCGCTCGACATACGGAATCGATCTGTTCAGAACGGCGGGGCAACTGAAAACGTTGTCGCAAACACCCGACGAATCCGCGCTTTGCCCAAATGCGTTTTCAGCAAGCGATATGGCAGACGTAAAAAGCAATATGGACGAAAAGGCGAGCGGACTGATTTCACACGAAGAAGGCAAAGGGTATGAAGGCTATACGGTAGATTTCTCCGACGTGTCGTCGATTACGCCGTTTACGGGAAGTATCGGTTTTTCGCCAAAACAAGCAGGTGCGCTCGCGCAGACGATTTTCTACGGGCAAACCGGCGGAAAAGTGAAAATCGGAGAAAAGGAACTGCCCGTAAAACTCGTTCAAACCGACTTTTTGAATATTGCGGAAAACGGTAGTGCGGATTTCAACGTGGTGGCAAAAGTCAGTCTTACGCCGTTTAAGGAAGATATGAACGGTTTTCCGTTCAGCCTTTTCAAAAAGTATGTGCCAGACGAATTGTATGTTTCGTCTACCGTGAGAGTGAACAAAACCGACGATAAAATGGGATATAACATTACTAACGTCGGTCTTAAAATCAACAATCTTTCGGCAGAAGATACGGACGATTTGTTCCACACGCTTGACGCCGTGCTGAAAATCGGCAGTGCGGAAAGCCTGAATATGCAAATCGGCTCAACAGCGGTAAATGCGCTTATCGGCAATGCCGAACACGTCGGCTTTGCCTATTCCATGCAAGCCCTCGGCAAAACCTCCTTCGAGTTCGCCGTCATCAACGAACAAGCCTGTTTCGTTATTTATTGATTTTGAAAGACGAACTAATTTTATTTGTATAACATCAGCATTTTTTAAGCCGAGAGAATTTTCTCCCGGCTTTTCGTTTGGGTTAAGTTGACTATGATTTGTAGTTATCTGATTTAATTGTTTGGAATATAGATTTTATCCCCGACTTTAACGGCTTTATAGGTGGTGCCGCTTATATTTTTCTCAAAATATTCGGGTTCGCCATTGGCAGTTGCTCGAAGGATGAACTTTGTGGGTTCGGGTTTTGTTAAGCGTTCGATGTTGCCGTCAAGGAATTGTGTATCGTCCGACACCTCAATAATCTTGAAGCCACGCTTTATAAGGTCGGCGGAAAATTGCCACTTCTTTTCAAAAAGTCCGAAAGAATCCATAATAATAGAAATATCTTTTTCGGGGTGATATGCTGTAATGCGATAGTAATTGTTTTTCATAGTTAAAATCTCCTTTGCCGTTAGGCGGCTAATTGTTTAATCTTTCTGTTTGCGTAAGGCAGCCACTTTTTATGGACGAAGTTTATTACTTCTTCCGTGGGCTTCGAATCGTGGTCGCCGTAACACTGTAAAATGCGTTTTTGTGCCGGCGAATACTCAATCGTAACGAACGGAACGTCGGGTTGTGATTTTGTTCGTATAAAGAATATAAGCGATTCTTCTCTCGCAATTTTTTGGTCGTAACCCATACGTCCTACGCAGTGATGAAGCAACTCGCCTTCGTGGATAAGATTTGATGGTTTTTGTGCGATAATCGCTATATATAGCGACTTTTTGTCGTATTCAAGCCCTAAATACTTGCTTGCTACGGCGGCAAATTTATCGTAAAGCGCTTTGCGTTCCTGCTCGTCTTTCAATGCTTTTGCGGTGTTGTATTCGTTTATACGAATATCGTGCCAACGTTTGAAATCGTGGGGAAAGCGGTTCTTGTTTTCCGTCATATCCAAGCCGAGATAATTGCAGGCGCGCAAGTAATCCCGATACGAATACGGGTTTGTGTTCTGACTTCTGATATACAAAACGAACTTTTCAAGGTCGTTTTTGAAGAAAGTCCGCAATTCTTTCAGTTCGGCTTCTTTGGATAACTGCATACGGTATTTTTTATACGCTTGCAAATCGGCAACGGGTTTGTTGGTTCTGAAAGCACGAAGAATAACATCAACGTAGTAGCCGTTTTGCGTTATTTCGGCGCGATTTTTCATAAGCCACTTGCAAAAGCGTTTATTTTTGCCGATTTCTTTCAAAATTTGCGTAGAAAAAGCATAGTCGCAAAGCCCCGCTTTCATCAGGTATTCGATTTGCGGATACTGCTTGTAATAGCGTAGGTATTTCAAAATATCCACGCCGCGATATAGATTCACGACGGAATACTTATATTCGGGAAATTTATCCAAATACTCACGGTTTACGATAGGCGCAAACGGATCGAAATATTTATCTTCGGCGCAGCCCCAAGCGGTACTTTCATACCAACGCTCGGATTTTTGCAAGCCTTGTTCATACCAACCGACCTGATAACCGGCAATATAGTAGAAAACCATATCTTTTACAAAGCACTCTTTTGAGTTCAAACCGTGGACGGCGACTTGTTTGTACAGCCACTGTTTGTAGTGGTGTCTAACGGCAACGGTAACTTTTACAAGTTCGCCGTCGTTTTTCGTAAGGTAAGAATAGAATCGTGTATGTCCGGGCGCGCAAGTGAGATTTTCTTTGTCGTAACGCCTGATGCGCTCGACTATGTATTTCGGAACGGGTTTAATCTTTTCGATTTTCATTTGTTTTACCTCACAATAAACGTATCGCCCAAAATTACTTTGAGTTTTGCAATAATTTCGTTGTGGGCGACAGGCTTTTCGGGTTCGTAAATTTCTTGCGGTTCTTCGATGTCGCCGTCGAACTTTCGCATATCGTCTTCGGTCAAATCGTCGCAAAGGATTTCGCCCGTATCTTCGTCTATAAGTCGATTATCCGAATAATTTACACGCTGAATGAATTGCGTATCATAGGGATTTTCGATGATATACAGGTCGTGCCGTTTAACGATTTTAGCAAAGTAATTTTCGGCTGCGTGGTAAGGAAAACCAATCATCGGTATGCGGTTTTCCAAGCCTACGTCACGGCTTGTAATGGTTAGTTCGAGTTCGTACCGAGCATAACCGCATTATCCCCGAAAACCTCATAAAAGTCGCCCAAACGAAGTGCTACGACAGCCGTCGGACGTTCGCTTTGGTAAAGCATATAATCTCGGTAAGTCTGATTGCCTTTCGGTTGTTCTTTGACGGCAGTAGGCTTAATTTGTTGCGACTCTTCTTCGGCAACGATTTGCATTGCTTCTTGCATTTCTTCTTCCGTCGGCATATCCGAATCATCGTCGTTTGTATCGCTTTCGGCGGTTGAAGTGTCGTTTACGGTATCTTTAACGTCCGTTTCGTCGAGTCTGTCAAAGATTGAGAATTGCAAGTTCTGCGGTTTCGGTTTAGTGGTAGAAGTCGGCGTATAGGTCGATTTTTGCGTGGTTTTCGGTTTTTTAACAACGGGTTTATATTCTTCGCCGTCAATCGTGTAAAGCGTTCCTTCGATGCTTTCTTCCTCGAAATAATGGATTGCCCAACCGTAAACGGTGGAATCTTCAACACAAGCGCAATTTGCTCCTTGCTCGGCAAGTTTTCTCGCTTCGTCGCAAGAATATTTCATAAAACCCGAAAGCGTCTTTTTGTTGAGCAAAGGCTTACCGTCTTTTTCAAAGGGAGTGCCGTTGTTGCTCACGTCAGTCACCCAAGTCCAACCCGTGCCCGATCCCGGCGAACCGCACGTGACTTGCAAAAACGGATTTGCCGAATCCGCATACGCAACGCCGGGAGCGCTTATTACCCCGACCGCCGTCAGGACAAGCGCAAACACGCATGCAAGCAAGACCGCACGCAAAATTTTTGTTGATTTTGTTGCCATTTTGCACCTCATAAGATGGTTTTATTTTCGTTGCGCTCACACTTTGCAAGCGCAAAAAGTTCTTTTATTGACGCAATGACCAAATCTCAATGACGATTGTCTGTCGAAAATATACCGATTATTTTATATTTCGAAAATATATAACATTGCAGATTATTATAGGGGAGTTACATTTGTAACTGGTAACGGCGTTTTTTACATTTATTTTTAAATTTTTTTGATTATCAATTACTTTCCTAATACGAATGATTTACAAATCTTTTTATTATCCGAACAAGAGGAGCCTGGATTGAAGCTTACAGCTGAATCATATTGAAAATTCCAAATTTTTTTTGTTTTGAAAAAATAAAGGCATCCTGTTAAAATAGTCTGGAGGTGGAAAATGAAAAAAAGTTTAAAGATAATTTGTATCGGCGTGATTGTTGCCGCTGTTCTTGCAGTCATCGTATATATCATTATAAAAATAATAAATGTTCAGAGTAGTAGATTTGAAAAAAAAGACGATTCGAAATTAAGAGAAGAAATAAGTCACGACACTCCTGATAAAGACCCAGATGACATTGTAATACCGGATGACATAACAGAAGAAGAAAAGCAAAAGCTGCAAGAGGAAAAAGAGTATTGGACTGCCGTAAAAGAGGCAAAAAAACTAATTGCCGAAAAAGTTTTATCCAGTGCATTGCCTGACGAATCAGCGGAACTTACCATATATATTCAAAATTTTCAATCAGTTCGAAGAATAAACAATTTTTATGTTGAAGGAAACAACATTATTGTCGACGCAGACATTCTCTATAATGGAGATGACGGAAGTCTTCAACAAATGAATTTCGTTTACTCTTTTTCAAATAATGGAATTGAATTAGAATCTAAAGATTTAAGCAGTGTCATGAATTATATCACTGAAGAAAATACGAAAGCAAAAACCATTTCAATGTTATCAGCTTATGATTTCACTGACTCTCTAGACGAATTTTATCAAAATCACGTAAAGGATAAATATTTGCTAAAGGAATATCAGAAACAGGAATATTTGATTGAGTTGGCAGATATCAAATGTGAGATATCTGGTAAAGGAGAAATCCCTACAATATTTCTTTGTATTTCAAAATTAACAAAAGATGACGAGATAATGTATATGGCACATAAACTTGACACGTTTATGGTGGCAAACGGCAATATGGATATTGAACAATGGAGAGAATTTGTCAAAACAACAAGCAATAAAAATGTTTTTATATCGCTGGAACAAAAGTGGACTCCGACTGATTTTGACTTGAAGGCGTTGTCTGAAGAATATAGCGGATAAGAACTTCTAAAACAGAAACGTAAGTGAGGGCAGGGATTCGTAGCGTAAGCGTAATAGCGAAGCGTCAGCCCCGGGAAGGGGGTTCGTGCGGCAAAAGCCGCAGGACTTGAAGAGTCCGGAAACCGAAGATAAAGCAAAAAGCAGGCCGATAGCCTGCTTTGTGGCGGAGGCGGAGGGATTCGAACCCCCGTGGGCTTTCACCCAAACGGTTTTCAAGACCGCCTCGTTATGACCGCTTCGATACACCTCCGCGATTTTATAGGTTGAAGTATAGCAATAAAAACCGAAAAAGTCAAACGCCTTGAGCGCATTCGGCACCGCGCAAAGCTGTTCAGGATATTTTATCCTCGAGCCTGACGGAAATCACGGCGGCAAGAGCGGTTTTAACAAGGTCGGGGACGATATACGGTACGACGCACGTCATAAGTGCGGCGGAAAGACCTATCTCGGCGCCCGTTTTTTTTGCGTATACGCCGAGAAACCACAGCGTTCCGAACGAATAGCAGACAATAAGTCCGAGAAGCATTCCCGCAAAGGCGGCCGTTGTGCGGACAGTTTTATTTTTTAGCGGAAGGAGTTTACAAAAACCCGAAACGGTTACGGCGAAAAGAAAACCGAAAATGTATCCGCCAGTGGGGCCGGCAATCGCCTGAACGCCCGCTCTGAATCCGGCGAAAACCGGAATGCCGACAAGACCGGCAAGAATATATATCGCGACGGCGGCGAAACCTCTTTTCCAACCGAGCAACATTCCTATAACGGAAACCGCAAAAGTCTGCAAAGTGAACGGAACGTCGCCGACGGGAATAGAAATCCATGCGCATACCGTCATAAGGGCGACGCCCGTCGCAACGTAGGCAACGTCCCTGGAAGAAACTATTGCACGCGGCCTTCCGACGGGCATAATTTCGGTTATATTATTTTCGAGTGCGGGAGTTCTGTTCATCGTAAATATTTTAAAATTCTTGAATACAAATGTCAAACGAATGTTGTTTTATTGCAAAATAAAGGCCGGAAAACGCTTGTTTCCGGCCGAATATCGGACAATAACGCGTTATCTTGCAAACGTCGTGTTGTCGTGCGTCCGCGAAGCAAGTTCGGTTACGGGATGTTCCTTGACTTCGTAACGATAGTCTTTTCCGAATTTTCTGATATGCTCGTCGATAACGTTGTGACTTGCAACCGCGCCCGTACGTTTGTTTACGGATTTATTATACTGTCTGAAAACGTCGTCCGAGGGCAGGTTATGAACGCACTCGTATCCTTCGAGTTTTTTGGTAAAGCAGTCGGTGCGCGCGATAACGTCGCGGATATATTCGATATTGCCTTCGAACATAAGAGGCTCGGGGAAGTCCGCGCCGTCGGGGAAGAGCGACATTGCGTCTTTTCCGGCGAAAGTTTTATAAAGGTTTTTGGAGTGAATGAGATGTCCGCATTCCTCGAGATAAAGCCTTTCGTATAATTTTTTCAGGTTCTTGTCGGTTTCGTCCAGCGCGCACGAGTGGTAGAGATAGCACTCGGTATATTCGTGCATAATAAGGTTTTCAAGCCATCCGCAGGTAGTATCGAGCAGCGAGCCGTATTCGGTAACGTGCTGTTCCTCTATCATGGCTATTTCGGCATACAGTTTTCTGCCTTCGGAAGTGGGGTGAAGGTCACCTATATTCATATAGTAATTCATAGTCTGTTGCTCGGCGGCGGTAATTATATTTGTTACGAGAACAGTAAATAAATCGGACTTTAAGTTGCAAATTGAGTGGTTAATCGCGTCAAACGGATGACGATGCTCCGCAATGGTAGGACGTCCCGGCATTATTTCGGTATATTCGCGAGTGATGTCTTTTGCCGATTTTCCCTGTTCGGATTCAAGAAGATTGGCAAATCTGTAAAGATGGTCGAAATCTTCGAGAAGGGCAAAATTCAATGCGTTTTTTACGTTTTCGTCTTTGACGTGTCGCGCCAGAACGGCGGTAAGGTCCACGGCGAGCTGTTCGTACGAAATCGTCGTTTCGAGCGCCGATTCGTCGACGGGCTTTAAGGACGAAATCACTTTCTGCTGCTGTTGTTCGTGCCGGCGCAGAAGGGCAAGTTCGCGGCGCAGGTCGTTATTCTTTTCGTGTCGCGAAAAATTATGAAGGAACCAGCATTGTTCGAATTCGGTGCCGTTCATAAGAATTACTCTCGTTTTCGTATAAGGGGCAGCGGTGTTTTTGTTGTAAGGTTTCAGTGTCATTCCGGACCAGTCACGGAATTCCGATACGGGAATGGCGTTTTCCTCGTAAAAAGGATTGGTTTTTTTCATAATACTCTCCTTATGTTTGATAAAAGTATTGTTGCGGTTTTAGGGGAAATTATACAATCGGGCTGTTTTTAGTCTCATTTTTCGGTCAAACTGTTTACAAAAGTAAACCGTATAATGTAAAATATTCGGGAGGTGTAAATATGAAATACGGAAAAATCAATCACGTTGGCATAGTTGTCAAAGACTGGAACGAAGCATCCGACAGGTACGGCAGACTTCTCGGCATAAAACACTGGTACGAAATAGTAACCGACGAGGGCTCTTTCGATATGCGTTACCGCGGCGAAAAGGAAAACAGCAAGGTAAGAATTTTCTATGGGGGAAAGGGAACGACCAAAATCGAACTTATCGAAACTTCGGGCGATAAAAATATTTACGACCGCTTTTATGAAAAGCACGGCGAAGCGGTGCATCACGTAATGTATATGACGAAAGACCTCGATAAGACAATACGGGAGTTTTCGGACAACGGCTTTCAGGTTTTGCAGGACGCGACGTTCACGAGTAACGGCGCTCGCATACGCTATGCGTATATGGGGAAAGACGAAGACTCGCTGATATTCGAATTTGTGGAATGTTCGCTCACAAAGAGCATTAAAAAGGGCGATATGCCTTTCGAAATGCAGATAGGCGCGCTTACCGGAAGTTATAAAAAAGTCAAATAAGGGAGAGAGTTATGGATATTAGAGATATTCTGAGCCACTGCGACCATACGTTGCTTGCGCAAACCGCAACGTGGGACGAAATCAAAACCGTTCTCGACGACGGCGTCAAATACGGCGTAGCGTCCTGTTGCATACCTCCGTCTTTCGTAAAAAGGGCGAAGGAATACGTCGGCGATAAAATGAAAATCTGCACTGTAATCGGATTTCCGAACGGCTACAATACGGCCGACGTAAAACTTTTCGAAACCGAACAGGCGATAAAAGAGGGCGCGGACGAAATCGATATGGTGGTTAATATCGGCGACGTCAAAGAGGGTAAATTCAAAAAAGTTACCGACGAAATAAAATTGCTGAAAAACGCTTGCGGCAAAAAAATTCTGAAAGTAATAATAGAAACCTGTCTGTTAACCGACGCCGAGAAAATAGCAATGTGCAGGGCGGTTACCGACGCGGGCGCCGATTATATCAAGACGTCGACGGGATTTTCAAAAGGGGGCGCGACTTTCGACGACGTCGAATTATTCGGAAAACACGTCGGAGAAAACGTTCGTATCAAGGCTGCCGGAGGAATTTCGTCGCTCGCCGACGCCGAAAAATTTCTCGCTCTCGGCGCAGACAGGCTCGGCACGAGTCGCATAGTAAAACTTGCGAAAGAAAAAGAAAACGAAAAGAGGTAAATTATGAATAACATTCCCACGCCGCACAATAACGCGAATATTGACGATTTCGCAAAAACCGTCCTTATGCCGGGCGACCCTCTTAGGGCAAAATTCATTGCCGAAAACTTTCTCGAGGACCCCGTGCTTGTAAACGGAGTAAGGGGAATTAACGGATATACCGGTATGTACGACGGCAAAATCGTTTCGGTTATGGCGTCGGGTATGGGTATGCCGTCAATAGGAATATATTCCTATGAACTGTTCAATTTTTACGGCGTTGAAAACATTATCAGAATAGGAAGCGCCGGCGCGATATCCGACGAGGTGAATCTGCGGGACATCGTTATAGGTATGGCGGCCTGCACGAACAGCAATTACGCCGCTCAGTTCGCACTTCCCGGAACCTATGCGCCGATAGCCGATTATAAGCTTTTAAGACAGGCCGTAGAGGTTGCGGAAGAAAGAGGCGTCGATGTAAAAGTCGGTAATCTGCTTTCGAGCGATACGTTCTACGACGATTCGGAAAGATTGTCGGACTGGCGTAAAATGGGAGTGCTTGCAGTGGAGATGGAGAGCGCCGCTCTTTATATGAACGCCGCAAGAAGCGGAAAGAACGCGCTTTGCATATGCACCGTATCCGATTGTCCTTTCACGGGGGAAAGCTGCACCGCGGAAGAAAGACAGAATACGTTTACAGAAATGATTGAAATAGCACTTAAAGTTGCAGGAATGAATGATTAAACGCATTTTTTTGATAGTTATGGATAGTCTCGGCATAGGTGCGTTGCCTGACGCCGCGGCTTTTTCCGACGAGGGTAGCAATACTCTTGCCGCAATAAGAAAATCACCGTATTTTAAAGGGGAAAATCTTAAAAAACTGGGCTTATTCAATATAGACGGAGTTGAAGGAGGCGTCGTAAATCCTGCGGGCGCTTACGGGCGCTTTCGGGAAAAGTCAGCCGGTAAAGATACTACCGTCGGACATTGGGAGATTGCGGGGCTTGTATCCGAAAAGCCTCTTCCCGTTTTTCCGGACGGTTTTCCTGCTGAAATCATTTCGGAATTCGAAAAACTGACGGGACGGAAGGTCTTGTGCAATAAGCCCTATTCGGGCACCGAAGTCATAAAGGATTTCGGCAGAGAACACGTAAAAACGGGTTGCCCGATTGTTTACACTTCCGCCGACAGCGTATTTCAGATTGCCGCGCACGAGGACGTTATCCCCGTAAACGAATTGTACGGAATGTGCGTGACGGCGAGAAAAATTCTTACCGGAGAATTCGGAGTCGGAAGGGTGATAGCCCGACCGTTTAAGGGCACGTACCCCGATTACGTCAGAACAGATAACCGCCGTGATTTTTCGCTTACTCCGCCGAAGGACACCATGCTCGATTTGATAAAAAATAACGGACTCGATACGATAGGCGTCGGAAAAATCAGCGACATTTTTAACGGAAAAGGAATAGGAAAATCATATCATATTAAAGACAATTCCGACGGTATGCGGATTACGGAAAACCTTTTGAAAGAAGATTTTAACGGCCTGTGTTTTGTAAATCTCGTCGATTTCGATATGAAATTCGGGCATCGCAACGACGTCGACGGTTATGCAAAAGCCGTCGCCGCGTTCGACGGGTGGCTTCCTTCGTTCATTACGGGAATGAGGCATGACGACGTGCTGATTATCACGTCCGACCACGGCTGCGACCCGTCTACGCCGAGCACCGACCACAGCAGGGAATATACTTTCGCTCTCGTTTACGGAAGCGAGGTAAAAAACGGCGTGAATCTGGGTACCCGGGATAGTTTTGCCGATATATCGGCAACGATTTTAAATGCTTTCGGCATAGAAAATTCTCTTGCCGGACGAAGTTTCTATAGTGAATTAATCGGCTGAACGGACATAAAATACAGCGGTTAAAAGGGAGCGCAGATGGATTATAAAGAATTGATTCGGTTTGCTTTCGACGCGGCGGAAAAATCTTATTCGCCGTATTCCCGTTTTAAAGTGGGCGCGGCTGTTCTTTCAAAAGACGGTCGGGTATTTACCGGAGCTAATATCGAAAACGCGTCGTATTCGGTTACTAACTGCGCCGAGAGAGTTGCGTTGCAGAACGCGGTTTTCGAGGGCGCTCGGGAATTCGAGGCGGTTGCCGTCGTCGGGTTCAAAGAGGGCGAAACGGCGGATTTCTGTCCGCCATGCGGGGTTTGCAGGCAGGCGTTTTCGGAGTTTTCCAAGGACGGAAGCCTTAAAATAGTGCTTGCCAAAAGCGAGGACGACTTTAAAGTTTACACACTGAACGAACTTATGCCCGAAACGTTCGGAACGAGGCGGATTGTATTATGAGAGCGTACGACGTTATTAAAAAAAAGAGAGACGGATATCCGCTTTCCGACGAAGAAATAAGGTTTTTCGTAAAAGGATATACGGAAGGTTCGATACCCGATTACCAGGCGGCGGCTTTTCTTATGGCGGTTTATTTTCGCGGGATGAACGCTTCCGAGACCGTAGCGTTTACGCGTGAAATAGCCGATTCGGGCGACAAAGTCGATTTATCGGGAATTAAGGGTTTCAAAGCAGATAAGCATTCTACGGGAGGCGTCGGCGACAAAACAACGCTTATCGTTGCGCCCGTCGTTGCGTCGTGCGGCGTGAAAGTTGCGAAAATGAGCGGAAGAGGTCTCGGTCATACGGGAGGCACCGTCGACAAACTGGAAGCCATTCCCGGTTACAGAACGACTTTATCCCGTGAAGAATTTTTCGGTGTCGTGAACGCAGTGGGGTGCAGCGTGATAGGTCAGAGCGGCGAACTCGCGCCGGCGGACAAAAAGTTTTACGCTTTGCGCGACGTTACCGCAACCGTAGATAAAAGACCGCTTATCGCCGCAAGCATTATGGGAAAGAAACTTGCGTCGGGTTCGGACGGAATAGTGCTTGACGTAAAGGTCGGAAGCGGCGCTTTCAACAAAACTTTCGACGAAGGACTCGCGCTTGCAAAAACAATGGTTAATATCGGCAACAAAGCGGGAAAAATCACGCGTGCCGTGATTTCAAATATGGATAAACCGTTAGGTTATGCCGTCGGAAACGCCGTCGAGGTCAGAGAAGCGGCGGAAATATTGCAAAAGGGCGGCGACGAAGAACTTACGGAACTGTGCCTCGAACTTGCTGCAAATATGCTTTGCATCGCCGGTCTCGGCAGCCTTGAAAACTGTCGTAAAACGGCCGAAAGAAAACTTAAAAACGGAGACGCTTTCGAAACTTTTGCGAAGATGGTCTCAGCGCACGGCGGAGACGTAAGTTACGTCGAAAACCCCGATAAACTTGTTTTGGGGAAGTTTTCACGCGACGTAACCGGCGATGAAAGCGGCTATATTGTCGGTATGAACTGCGAAGGATACGGGCTTGCAAGTCTGGCGCTCGGCGCCGGGAGAAACAAAAAGGACGACGTTATCGACCCGGGAGCGGGCATCGTAGTAAGAAAGAAAACGGGAGATTACGTCAATAAAAACGACGTTGTCGCAACGTTGTTCTCCTCGTCCGAAGAAAAACTGGACGCGGCGGAAAAAATATTGAAGAGCGCGCTGAAAACGGGAGATAATCCTCCGCCGTACGTGCCTATAATTTTGGGAAGGGTTAAATAATATAATTATATAAAACATAGTTTTTGGGGGTTCGTCTTATGATTAACGATTTAAAAGAGGCAAGAAATTTTTTCAAAAACGACAGGTTTGCAACCGAAGCAACGGGTATTATCGTGTTAAACGCAGAAAAAGGATTTTCGCGTTGTATGATTAACGTTACGCCCGTTCATATGAATAACGACGGTTTCGTGCAAGGCGGCGCGATATTCACTCTTGCGGATACGGCGTTTGCCGTTGCCGCAAATATGAAAAATGCTCACACGGTGACGCTGGACAGCCATATCAATTATCTTCTGCCGTCGCGGGCAAAACAATTGTACGCCGAATGCGAATGCGTAAGAGACGGGCGCACGATATGTCTTTACGTCGTAAACGTAACCGACAGTAACGCAAACAAAATCGCGTACGCGACGTTTACGGGGTATCGCGTTCGTAACGATTGATAATATGAGCGTATGTGTTAACATATGCGCAAATTTACTTGTTCAGACATTTCTGCACTTTATGCGCATAATTATGCGCGTAAAGTCGGATTATTGCAATTATGCGAATAATTGCGGAATTTTCATAGTATTTATATTTCCTGTTTACATTTTTGGTTGAAGGCGTAAAATCAGATTGCTTAATATTTCGACGCGGTTTAAAAACTATTGCCGGGTAGATTAGAAAATCAGCTTCGAGTCCCGTACATTCGTTATTGCCGTATCTGAAAAGGTGGATATTATACCCTTTTGTCAATAAGTCGACAACCGCCGTGTCCGGTTTTTCGTCTGGTGTGAAGCGTGCAATCTTTTTTAGCGCACGCTTTTTTTTAATTCAGAAAAGGAGCATTAAAACGGTATTGACAAAGTACACGCCTTGTGTTATTATAAAAATGACCTTTATACCATACCAAAATCTAAAGGTTACTAAAACAAGGGATTTATCCCGAAAAGCTCTGTCCCTTGACTAAACTCAAGGGACATCTTTTATTGAGAGGGGGAAATGTATCGTATCGGTCTTGATGTAGGTATTAAATCCGTAGGTTGGTGCGTCATGGAGTGCGACGCAAACGGCGAGCCGTTGCATATCAAAGCGTTGAATACGAGAATTTTCGACGCGGCGGAGCAACCTAAGACCGGAGAATCGCTTGCATTGCCTCGCAGAACCGCGAGGGGTCAACGGCGCAGAACGCGCAGAAAATCTTCAAGATTAAAAAGCATCCGGGATTTGTTTTCTGCAAACGGCATCGCAATTTTCGACGAAACTGCCGACGGTTGCGTTTTGCCGAAAAAAGAATACGTAAATATCGACGTGCTCAAAAAGAGAGCCGAGGCGTTGGACAAGCCTGTTACAAAAGAAGAGTTTGCAAGAATTCTTTATTCGTTGGCGCGTCATCGCGGATTTAAAAGCAATAAAAAACCGGGTGCAAAAACCGCCGAAGACGGCAAGTTATTGGCTGCGATTAACGAAAACGAAAGAAAAATGCAGGAAAAGGGACTTCGCACCGTCGGAGAACTGCTTTATCGAGAATTCGAAGAAAAAGGTCTGGCCGTACATAATAAGGGCGGAGATTATTCCAGGTGCATTTCGCGCGACAGTCTTATAAAAGAGATTAAATTATTGTTTGAAAAACAGAAAGAATACGGAAACGGATTTGCGACCGAAGAAAACCTCGAAAAATATCTCGGCTATTTTTCAAAACAGCGCACGTTTGACGAGGGTCCGGGTCCCGGGAGCAAATATTCTGGCGGTCATGAAGTAAAAAAATGTCAATTTTATAAAAACGAACATTGCGCTGCAAAAGGTACTTATTCGTGCGAGTTATCGACAGCATGCCAGAAACTTAATAACTTGACGTTGGTTATCGGCGGCGACAGGAGACTTCTGACCGACGAAGAACGAAAAACAGTGTTGTTGCTTGCGGAAAAAAAGGACGCGTTGACGTACAAGGACGTAAGGAAGGCACTCGGATACGTCGGAAACGAAGATATGCGTTTCGGCTCGTTGAATTATGCGTCCGCCGCAAAAAAGAAAAAAGACGGCGCGATAACGGATGACTCGGATATTTTCAAGTGCGAAAGCGCAAAATTCATAAGTCTAAAAAACAGCAACGCAATTAGAAAAACGTTGCCGGACGAATTAAAAAACGACATTGAGCTTATAGATGAAATCGCCGAAATCTGCACGAAATATACCAACGAGACGTTGTTCAGGAACGCTGTAAAAGAAAGCGGAATTATTAACGGAAGGCTGAAAGACGATACTGTCGACGAACTTCTGTCGCTCGACATGAAAGGATACGGCCATCTGTCGTTGAAGGCATTAAGAGAAATTCTGCCGTATTTAAAGGCAGGGGACGTTTACAGCGTGGCATGCGAAAAGGCCGGACACAATCATTCCGTTTCCGAACACGAAAGAGCGAAGTATCTCGGAAAGAATCCCGAAGTCAGAGAAATTCTTGACGATATTACGTCGCCCGTAGTAAGAAGGGCAATGTCGCAGACGATAAAAGTCATCGACGCGTTGATAAGAGAATACGGCAGCCCGTGCGCTGTAAATATCGAACTTGCGCGCGATATGTCTCTGAATTTTTCGGACAGAAAAAAAGAGGAAAGAGATAATGCAGAGCGCGCAAAAGTCAACGAAGAAATAAGAAAAAGCATTGCCGCAGCGGGGGCCGTTCCCAATGCGACCAACGTTCTGAAAAGAAAATTATATGACGAACAGGATTGCAAGTGCGCATATAGCGGAAAAACGCTGGACATAAACAGACTTTATGAAGACGGCTATTACGAAATCGACCATATTATACCCTACAGCAGGTCTTTTAACGACAGTTTCAACAATAAAGTTCTCGTTCTGAAATCGGAAAACCAGAATAAACGCAACAACACTCCTTATGAGTATTTTTTAAGAACGGGGCGCGACTGGGAAGATTTTTCGGCACGGGTTAAAGCGATTTATCAAAAGCGCAACAACAAAAAAATGGAATTGTTGTTGAAAACGACGGTCAATGAAGACGAATGGAAAAGCAGAGCGATTAACGATACCCGTTATGCGTCGAGATTGCTTGCAAACGTCATAAAAGATTACCTTTTGTTTGACGAAAACGCAAAGGGCAAAAAACGTGTGCTGACCGTAAAAGGCGGTATAACGTCGTATCTGCGCAAATTCTGGGGAATACAGAAGGTAAGAAGCGACGGAGACAAACATCACGCCGTTGACGCTGCGGTAATTGCGTGCTATACCGATAAAATCGGACATTCTATCGAGCGATATAATCAGATTAAAGAATCGAACAAAATAGGAAACGGAGCATATATGTTGAAGGACGGCGAGATTGTTTCGTCCGAATATTACGACAAAAACAACAATCTTATTTTACCGTATCCTTACAATAATTTCAAGGACGAGCTTATCGCCCGTACAGAAGACAGCCCGGTGATAATGGAAAACGCTTTGAGACGCATCGGAATGCCCGAAGATTATATTCATAACGCCGCCCCGTTTATCGTCAGCAGAATGACGCACAGAAAAGCGAAGGGTGCTATACACGAGGCGACGGTATGGAGTTCTAAATACGTTGTAAACGAAAATCCCAAAATTCACGACGGAGAAAAGATTATCGTAAAACGAACGCCCGTTGAAAATCTGTCTCTTGACGATAAAGGCGAAATTAAAGGCTATTTTAATCCCGACGGCGACAGGCTTTTATACGAGGCAATCAAAACCCGTCTGAAAGAACACGGCGGAAAAGGAAAAGACGCTTTCGCCGTGCCGTTGAGAAAGCCCTGCTATAGCGGCGAAGGCAATATCGTAAGAACCGTAAAAACCTACGAGAAGTATTTCGGAGGAGGCGTTGTTCTTGAAAAAAACAAGGGGATTGCCGCCAACGGCTCGATGATACGTATGGATTTGTATTCGAAAGACGGCAAGTATTACGGCGTTCCCGTTTACACTGCCGATTTGTATAAGGGCGAATTGCCGAAAAGAGCGGCAACGACAGGAAAATCCAAAAACGAGTGGAGAGTAATGGACGATACTTACACTTTTGAAGCGTCGATTTATCCTTCCGATTTGTTGCGGATTGACAGTAAGAAAGATATTCGCATGACAAAGAAACGAAAAGACCAGAAGAGTCAAAAAGAAGAAAAATACTCTTTTCAGGGCGGTTATTTTTACTATATAGCATTTAATATCTCAACAGGAGCTATTGATATTGAAGACACAACAGGATGCTATAAGACTACAATCGGAATACAGAATTTAGGGAAGATAGTAAAATGCGAAATTGACGTGCTTGGCAACGTTACCGAAATCAAAAAGCGTCCGAAAGCGCCCGAACCGCTAAAACTGCTTACCGAAAGCGAAAGGAAGGAAAAGAAAAAATTTAAATAAAAACAAAGGTGAAAGATGGGATACGTCAACGTTTTTGTATCTTCCCCGTGCAACCTGTCTGTAAAGAACAGACAACTGATTGTAAAAGGGCAGGAAGAGCATTCCTTTCCCCTTGAGGATATGAACGCATTGCTTATCGAATCTGCGGAGTGCAACGTTTCGGGTTATGCTTTGCAGGCGCTTGCCGATGCGGGCGTAGTAGTCTTTACGTGCGATTCGCGACATCTTCCCAACGGTGTATTAACGCCTTATAATTGCTACTATCGACAACTAAAGATACTTAATTTGCAGTTAAACATATCTAAACCTCTTCAGAAACAACTTTGGCAAACGATAATAAGGCGAAAAATCGAAAATCAGGCGTTATGCGTACGAATGTGTTCGGACGAAAGCAATAATGACCTTCTGACGCTTGCGAAGTCGGTAAGCAGCGATGACTCCGGAAATTGCGAAGCGACGGCTGCGAATATTTATTTTAAAAAAATATTCGGAAAAGGTTTCGTACGGCGCGATGATTCGTTTGTCAACGCAGCACTTAATTACGGATACTCATTGATAAGAGGGCTTATTGCAAGAACGCTTGCCGTATACGGATTCGAACCGAGTCTGGGAATTCATCATTCAAACGAACTTAACGCATTTAATCTTGCCGACGACCTTATCGAACCTTTCAGACCCGTTGTAGATATGCTGGTTTTCAACATGTCGGGCAGCGAAACCCTTAGTTCAAACGATAAAAAGAGGCTTTTTTCTTTGCTTAATCAGGACGTTCAGATAAACGGCGGGATATATTCGCTTTCGTACGCGGTGGAAATTACGGTGCAAAGCCTTAAAAACAGCATGGCAGAAGGGAAAAATATTTTGCAGCTTCCCGAAATACTTCCGATAAGTATGCACAGTTATGAGTAAATATATGCGAATTTTAGTATTTTTCGATTTACCGGTAACCACGAAATCCGAAAGGTTTCTTGCAAGTTCGTTCCGCAGATTTTTGATTAACGACGGATATTATATGTTGCAGTATTCGGTTTATGCGAGACTTTGCAACAGTGTTGATAATGCCGAATTGCATTTTGCAAGACTTGCAAACGAAGCGCCGAAAGGCGGTTCGGTAAGATGTATGATAGTGACCGAAAAACAATATGCGAATATGAGAATTATTGCAGGCGAACAAAAAATCAAGGAAAAACCTGCAGATTATTATCAGCTTACTTTTTTGTAAAAAAAAAGAAAAATGCCTTTTAAGAAAAGCAAATTCAAAAAAAATTTTATAAAATAGGAAATAAAAGTGAAAGTAAAATCCCCGTAAATATTGAGGTTTACGGGGGTTTTTCTTGTTCCGTATTATACCATACCAAAATCTAAAACGGAACTAAAACCTGTTCGACTTTATTATTTTTAAATCACGCATTATACCATACCAAAATCTAAAACGGAACTAAAACTCATCGTAGTTTCATCGAACGCCACTTCAAATTATACCATACCAAAATCTAAAACGGAACTAAAACTTTCTTCGTAGTCAATCATTGTTCGCCAAAATTATACCATACCAAAATCTAAAACGGAACTAAAACCGCGCGCTCATAAGCTCTGATGCGTTCATAATTATACCATACCAAAATCTAAAACGGAACTAAAACAAACTACTACTTTCTTAAAAAGCACTTTTAATTATACCATACCAAAATCTAAAACGGAACTAAAACTTAAGTAAACCACCACGATTTACAGTAGTAATTATACCATACCAAAATCTAAAACGGAACTAAAACTATGTCAACAAAAACCTCGACAAGGAACTTATTATACCATACCAAAATCTAAAACGGAACTAAAACCGTCAAAACCTGCTTTTTTTCTCGCAGTCTATTATACCATACCAAAATCTAAAACGGAACTAAAACTCAAGGTTTTTAACTCTCTTGCTGCCTTTTATTATACCATACCAAAATCTAAAACGGAACTAAAACTCGCAAAATTCTTTTATCGGCTGTCTTAAAATTATACCATACCAAAATCTAAAACGGAACTAACTGCAAGATGCTCGCAAATTTCGTTTTTTTAGGTAACAAATTTCAACGAAATAACAAAAGGCGTTTCTTAACGGAAGCGATAGCTATGCCATAGGTAACGATATCGGCGTATATGTCAGCATACCCGACTTGGACAAATATGTCATTGACACCGAAGGTTTTTAAAAACCAAACGTGCGAAAAGTTGACGACACACGGACAGATTATCGATAGTAATGCTTATAACTACATTTTCTACAACACTTCGCCCGAATATCCGACAAAAGTAAAGTTGGAAAAAGAAGAATTGCAGTCTTTACGCGAATTAAGCCACCCGAAAGCCGAAAAAGACGCGGAAAATAAAGAAAGCACCCCGTTTGAACCATTAAAGTTCAAATTGGGTGCTTGTGGCGGGCAAGTGGTGATTGCATTCTAATTTTTATTGTTCGTTTTTTAATAGTTCTTGTGCAATATTTTGCATTTTTTCATCTAATATGGTATTTTTATCGTCTAATATTTGTTGCAAAGCTAATTTTTGTAAATTTTTTGTAAATATGGTTTTTGCATAATTAATTCTAGATTTTTTTGTTTCTTCACTGTATTGCTCTTCAATTATATCAATTACATCTAAAACTGAATTATTTTTTAATTGAACATAATATTTAACAAAAAATTTAGAACCTACCTTTTCCAATAAATAATTGAGCCTTTTTTGTTGTTTATCTAAGAGTTTATCAGAGTGTTTTTGCGAATTCTTTTTCTTTTCGTTATAAATGGCGACAAATAATTTTACATAAAAAATATGTCCTATAATCAAAAAAACAAGTGCAAGTCCATAAGTATATCCTAAAAAATAAAAACATCCAAAACCAAAATTAATTAAAGCAAATATGAAAACGAATAATGGATTAGTAAAAATCAAAATACAAATTAAATTTCCTAATTTTTTTTCAAGAGACGCAGTGTATTTTTGATAATCTTTTTTTGTATTCATTCCGTTAAGAGGGGCAAATATTTCGATAAGAATTACACAAATCAAATTATAATTAAAACTCCAAGTTGTTGAATTTGCCTTTATTAAAAATTCATAAAATAGAGCAAACGATATTTGAACGACAGCCATAATAAAAGAAACTATGAAGAATTTTTGAGCCAATTTCATATTTTTTTCAATACTCATAATATTCTCCTAAAAAATTTGTTTCAACTATTTAGTTGGTTTAGCATAATTATTATAGCTCTAATTATAGTTAAAGTCAAATTATTTGCGTTTTTCAGTTTGTGTTGCGACTATAAATCCAGCAACACCTTTATAACAAAAATAAAAGAGATTGTATCCGTTGTTAGAATACAATCTCTCTTGGCGGAGCGTAAGTAACGTAAATCGAATTACGGGTTAGGAACAAACCTCTATTTAGAAAAATTGTAATTTTCTACAAAAATTCTCAATAGCCGTATTGACATACTTTAGTGTGAATGATATAATTAGTACAAATATCATTGGAGCATTATGTATGGAAATTAAACGTGATTTTTATCTAAACAAGTTGATACTGCACAAGAAAAACGGAATGGTAAAAATCATAACCGGCGTCAGACGTTGCGGAAAATCTTACTTGTTATCAAAACTTTTTCGTGAACATTTGTTGTCTTGCGGCGTGCCGGAAGACCACATAATTTTTATTGCTTTAGACGATTACGGAAACAAAAAATTGCAAAACCCCGACGAATTGTATGCTTTTGTAAAAAATAGCATTGTAGACGATGCAGATTATTATATTCTGTTGGACGAAATACAGCTTGTCGCTAATTTTGAAAGCGTTGTGAACGGTTTTATGCATATATCCAATGCGGATATTTACATTACGGGCAGCAATTCCAAGTTTTTGTCTAGCGACATCATCACCGAATTTCGCGGTCGCGGAGACGAAATCCGAGTTTATCCTCTTAGTTTTTCGGAGTTTTATTCCGTGTATGGCGGCGAATTCGACAAAGCATGGGCAATGTATTGCAATTATGGAGGCATGCCGCTTTGTTTGTCTATGGAAACAATGGAAGACAAGGCGAAGTATCTTACGAGTCTTTTTGAAACTACCTACCTTGCCGACATAATCAACCGCAACAATTTGCGTGGCAATGCGGAAATAGGCGAGTTAACCGACGTTTTGGCGTCTAGTATCGGTTCGCTTACCAATCCGCTCAAATTGTCCAACACTTTCGCAAGTGTGAAAAACGTCAAGTTGACGGCGAACACTATTTCTGCGTATATCGACTATTTGCAAGACGCTTTTTTAATTGAAAAGGCCGTTAGATACGATATAAAAGGCAAAAAGTATATAAACACACCTGCCAAATACTATTTTGTAGATATGGGATTGAGAAACGCCAGACTAGCGTTTAGGCAGCAGGAATACACTCACATAATGGAAAACGTAATATATAACGAATTGCGGTTGCGTGGGTATTCCGTTGACGTGGGGGTTGTGGAAAACGTAGAAAAAGAAAACGGAATTTCTGTTAGGAAGAAACTGGAAGTTGATTTTGTTGTCAATCTTGGAAACAGAAGATATTACGTTCAGTCGGCTTACAATATTCCCGACGAAGCAAAAATGGCACAAGAACAAGCGTCGTTGCTGGCAATAAACGATGCGTTTAGGAAAATAATAATCGTGAACCAACCTATTTTGAGCGGGTACAACGAGCAAGGAATACTGCTGATTTCTTTGCAAGACTTTTTAATGAACCCTGAAAAAGCATTGAATTTTTAAGAGAGGGGCTATCAAGAGAAAAGCCACATATTTAACGGAGGAAAAATGACTGAAAATAAAATCATTGATACGATGTGGGACGACAGTCCGATAGATATAACTCAGGAAGCGAATTTTATATGGAGCATTGCCAACAAGTTGCGCGGCTCATATATGCCCGATAAATACGGCGACGTCGTAATTCCTATGACGATTCTGCGCCGTTTCGAGTGTGCGCTTGAAGCCACAAAGCAGGCGGTGTTAAAAGCCTATCAGTCAAACCCGAATTACCCGTCGAAAGCACTTTGCAAAATCGCGGGGTTTTCGTTCTATAACACGAGCGAGTACGACTTAAAAGAACTCTGCAACGATTCCAAGCATATTGCGGCGAACTTCAAAAATTATATCAGCGGTTTTTCGGCTAACGTAAAGGACATTTTTGCCGAACTTGAAATGGACAAGCATATCGACAAAATGGAAAAAGACGGCTGTCTGTATTCCGTTGTCGAGGCGTTTTCCGTGCTTGACCTGTCCATAAAAACTTACGACAGTATCAAAATGGGATATATTTTTGAAAACCTGATCGGCAGATTTTATCAGAACGTGGACGCCGGACAATTTTATACGGGCAGAGATATTATCAAATTGCTCGTAGAAATTTTAATGGCAGAAGGTTGCGACGATATTTTCGACAGCCACAAGGTTATTACCGTTCTCGACCAAGCCTGCGGAACGGGCGGTATGCTTTCCACGGCGTATACCTACATAAAACACTATAATCCTACGGCGGAAGTCAAACTGTTCGGACAGGAATTTATGGGGCAGTCTTACGCGGTAGGGCTTGCTGAAATGCTCATCAAAAATCAGGACTCGGATAATTTCCGTCACGTCGATACGTTCAAAACCGATTGCTTTGCCGATACAAAAATGCGTTTTGTCATCGAAAACCCGCCGTTCGGCACACCGTGGTCGGGTAAAGACGCAAAGGACGGACAGGAGCAAGCCGTGCGCGACGAATACGCCAAAGGCGAAACGGGCAGATGGGGACACGGACTTCCGAGCGGTGGCGACTCGCAAATGATTTTCTTGCAGTCCGCCGTGGACAAAATGGACGACTTCTGCGGCAGAGCGGCGATTATCGAAAACGGCTCGCCGCTGTTTAACGGCGATACCGCTTCGGGCGAAAGTCAGATTCGCCGTTGGCTTTTGGAAAGCGACCTTATTGAAGCGATTATCGCTTTGCCGACTGATTTGTTCTACAACACGGGCATTCAGACTTACGTTTGGATTCTCTCGAAAAACAAGCGCAAAGAACGCAAAGGCAAAATACAACTCATCAACGCCGCCGAGATTTACCATAAACTGCGTAAAGCCGTCGGCAACAAGAAGAATGAAATCACGAGAGAGGACAGAAAGAGAATCACGCACCTTTATGCCGATTTTGTGCCGAGCGACCTTTGTAAGATTTACGATAACACGGAGTTTCTTTATAAGGAATATGCCGTTATGCAACCGCTTCAACGCAGTTATGCTATCACGGAAGAGCGTATCGAGCAAATGCTGATGAAAGGCGCGCTTTCAGGTGTTTACGACGAAGCGAAGATTGCCGACTACGAAAGTCAGGGTGTTACGCTTGCCGATAAAGATAAGAAAAAATACGAAGAAATGCTTGAAAGAAAGCCGTTATATGAGGACATTCTGCAAACGCTGAAAGAGCATATCTCGGACAAGGTATATAAAGAACCGGAAAGTTTCATCAAGTACCTTTCGGGAATCTTGTCGTGCGATAAAAAACTGACAGAGCGTATCGCGGACGGGCTTTCCGAGATGGACAAAACGGCGGAAATTCAGCGCGATAAAAAGGGCAATATTATTTACGACAAAGAAACGCGCGACACCGAAATCGTGAAATATACCGAGGATATAGATACCTATATGGCGCGTGAAGTATTGCCTTACGTTCCGGACGCGAAATGGTTTTGGGAAGAAAATCTCGGCGCGAAAAAGCCCGTAATTAAAATCGGCGCGGAAATACCGTTTACAAGATATTTCTATAAGTACACGCAACTCGAAAAGAGCGAAGTGTTGGAAGAAAAATTCTTAATGCTTGAAAAGAGCGTGAGCGAAAGAATTAAAAACTTGTTTGGGGGAAAGGGAAATGAATAATGATCAAAGAAAATCAATGATAAACGTTAGAAGTTGTTTTAGCGAGTCTATTGGAGAGTATAAATGTGCAATGGAAATGCAATATGATGACTTTGATAGTAGGACAAGGACTCTAATCAGTAATAAACTCTATGAAATTCTAGAATTTTATATGGACGGAAAATCTAGTTTTTTCTGTCCTGGTATCGGATCAAGCGACACCTTGAAAGAACGTTTTTGTAAAGCATTACTTTCAGATGTCTTCAACCAAAGCACTGTGCTAGAATATGGCTATTCGTTTGATTGGAGAAGAGTTTTTACGCGCATTCAAATGGTTATAAGAAATGCCCCATTCAACGAAGTGCTTGATGTTTTATGGTACATAAACGATTGGATTGGAAAAAGCTATTATTCATATACCACTTATTTTAGCGAAGAGTTTAATAAGCTTTTTGAAACAGAATATGTCGGATATAGGTTTGTGGATGGGAAAATTGTTGCCATAACAGATAAATGTGAAATAGAAGAGATAGAACAGGCTTGCAATGTTCCATATAGCGGATGTAAAGCGCATATCGAAAAGGCGGTTGGTTTTCTTGCTGACCGCGAACACAAAGATTATAAAAACTGCATAAAAGAGAGTATTTCGGCGGTTGAATCTATTTGTCAGATTATTGTAGGCGATGACAATGCCACGCTCGGTGGGGCGCTTAAAAAATTAAAAGACAACGGTATAAATATTCACGCCGCAATGGAATCTGCTTTTTCAAAATTATATGGATATACATCTGATGAAGGAGGCATACGTCACGCCGAAGGACTTTTTGTCAGAGAAGTGTCATTTGATGAGGCAAAGTTTATGCTTGTGAGTTGTAGTGCGTTTGTCAACTATTTAATAGCGGAATACAGCAAAATTACAAAGGGTTAATTATGCGAGAGATGAAAGACAGTGGAATTTCTTGGGTAGGAGAGATACCCAAAGAGTGGCTTTGCATAAAAGCTAAAAATATAATCAAGTCTAATGATGGAGGGGTTTGGGGAAATGAACCAACAAGTACAGAAAATGATAAAATTGTATTGCGTTCTACCGAACAAACAATTGACGGAAAATGGATAATTGAAGAGCCTGCAAAGCGAGATTTAAGTAAAATACCATATAAAAATTGTCTTATTAAGCCTAATGATTTACTGATTACGAAATCAAGCGGGAGTTCTTTACATATCGGAAAAACCACTTTGGCTGATGACTATTTTACAACTAATGAATGTTATTACTCTAATTTTTTGCAACGCATTAGACTGCAAAAATCATATTATCCGTTATATGCTTGGTTTATTTTTAATGCAGTTTTTGTTAGAGAACAATTTGCATATATGCAAAATTCTACATCGGGCTTAGGAAATATTAACTCAACGGATATAGAAAATATAATAGTACCAATCCCGACACTTGACGAGCAACAGAAAATTGCAGAGTTTTTGGATAGGGAGTGCGGAAAGATTGACGGATTGAAAGCGGATATTCAAGCGCAGATTGATACGCTTGAACAATATAAGCGTTCCGTGATTACCGAAGCCGTTACCCACGGTCTGAACCCGTCCGCCCCGATGAAAGAGTGTAGTGTTTCGTGGGCGCGGCAAATACCGCAACATTGGAAAGTTATGCCGAACAAGTACTTAATGACGAAGATAAAGAATATTTGTCCTATATACAAGGGGGAAGATATTTTATCTTTGACTATGTATGGTGTGATTGTACGGGATTTAGACGCAGGGGGTAAAATGCCGTCATCTTTTGATGGCTATCAATACATAAAAAAGGACAATTTGTTAATGTGCCTTTTTGATATTGATGTTACACCGAGATGTATAGGAATTATAAAGCAAAACGGTATAACAAGTCCTGCGTATAGTCAGTTCAAAATGAAAGAAATAGCAAAGGCGAGATTTTATTATTACTATTATCTAATGTTGGACTATACAAAGGAACTATTGCATCTTGCAAAAAATCTGCGGCATTCGCTTACAGAAGATCAATTGGGTGCAATAAAACAACTTGTTCCGCCACTTGACGAACAGCAAGAAATAGCCGATTATCTCGATAACAAATGTGCCGAAATCGAGCAGATTATCGCGGATAAAAAATCGCAAATCGAAACGCTTGACGGCTTCAAAAAATCACTTATTTACGAATACGTTACGGGCAAAAAGGAGGTGGAATAAAATGGATATAAATTTAATGAACGGTAATTTTTGTTCGGCTGAGCAGTATCATAGAGCCTTAGAAGAAGTCGAAAAAGAAAAAAAACAGCAAAAAATCGAAGAAGAAAGAAAAATAGAAAAATTAAATTCGCCGATTGTAGAACAATTGCGATCATTGGCTGAGCAAAGTAATAAACAAGTCAATGTTTTGCAAGAAGAAAACGAAATACGAAAACAGCAGGTGGCTAAACTTGAAGAAAGTGAAGAAAGAGCCAGAAAGGAAGCAAGATCAGCGAAAATTCTCAGCATCATTTCATTTTGCGTGAGTACGGCAATAGCAATTGCTTCGGTGATTGTGTCGATAGTAAAATAAAATGAAAGGAGGGATAGAATAATGTGGTGGGAATGGATGATATTTGCCATTGTGCTTGTGATTGTTCCATTTGGAGTAAAGGGTTTGAAAAAGCTTGCTTTTTCGGAAATTACACCGACAAAAGAACAAGAGCGTTATGCACGGAATAAAGCTGTTTTATATACGGCATTCTTTTGGCTCTGCGATTTGTTTGGCATGTCTTTTATCATAGACAGTATCACATGTCGCTTTGCGTTTGGCATTATGGTTATGATTTGTATCTTCGCAAATTTAGCGGTTCAACCTGTTGTTGGTGCAAAAGGTTTTTTGTTAAAATTGGGGTTGATTGGCGACTTTTTGTGCGGCGTCGGATTTTCTATATATCTGATTTACATAATCCCAAACAAAGATTTGAGAACGGTTGTTTTGGCAATTGTCGCAGCGGTATATGGCGGAATGATGACTTTGGTCGGCGTTGCGTGGACAATAAAGAAAGGTGACAAAGATAGAAAAGAAGATTTACAGCGACTCGAAAATGAACGAAAAGAAGAGGAACGTATAAAATATAGTCCTGTATTCAGCGTTGTGGAAAAAAACGCTGATCCTCAAAAACGAATATTAATTAATTTAAGCACGGTTGAAAACATAAATAAGATTACTACTAACAAAAAAAACAAGAACAACATCGAACTTTATCCAGTACTCATAGAAAATTCAAGCAAAATAGAGTTTTATGTGTACGGTTTTTTGTTTGATGGCGTTTTCTATGCGACACAAGAAAAATATCTTATAAAGAAAGATTATGGTTTTTGTGTTTATTTCGATGATGATTTGAGTTTTACATGCGAACATAAGATGGCTATTTGTGTAGAGGATTTGATAGAAAACAAATACGAGGCTGAATTAAATGGAATCGTTGAAAATAAAACTCTATACATACGAGGAAATAAAAAATTGCAATTGATGGGAGCATAAAATGAATAATATCTTATCCGAAAAAGAATATCAGCGGTTTATCATAGATAAACTCGTTGCTGAAAACGGCTACATAGAGCGGAAAAACGTGAAGTTCGACCGTAAGTTTGCTATCGACCGTGAAATGCTGTTCAAGTTTCTTGACGATACACAGCCCGAAGCGATGGCGAAGATCCGCAAGGTGTATAAAGACGTTACCGAAGATACGGTGGTCAACTTTATCAATACCGAAATTACGAAAGCGAAAAGCAGTCTGTTATCCGTATTAAAACACGGCGTGGAAATCGCGGGGTATAAGTTAGACCTTATGTATACCAAACCCGCAACGACTTTCAATAAAGACTTGCTTATAAAATACAATAAAAATATCTTTTCCGTAATGGAAGAAGTATGGGCGAGCGATACCGAAAGAATTGACCTTGTGGTTTTCCTGAACGGCTTTGCGATTATGTCGTTTGAACTCAAATGCAATTTTGCGGGGCAGAGTTATCAGGACGCAATCTTGCAATACCGCACGCAAAGAAACCCGAAAACGCGGTTGTTCTATTTCAAGGCGGGGTGTATCGTCAACTTTGCAATGGACTTGCAGGAAGTGTATATGACGACGCGCCTTGCAAACGACGGTACGTTCTTTTTGCCATTCAATATGGGTAGCGGCACGGGAATTGACGCGGGCAAGGGCAATCCCGTTTATCCCGACAAATATTCCGTCTATTATATGTGGGAGGATATACTCAAAAAAGATACGGTGTTAGACCTTATCTCGGAGTTTATCTTTATCGAGCGCAAGGAAGAAACGGACGAAGTAACGGGCAAAACCACGGTAAAAGAAAAGGTAATTTTCCCGCGCTATCATCAACTTGACGTTATCCGCAAAACGATAGCGGACGTGGAAGTAAATCGCACTTCGCAAAACTATCTGATACAGCACAGCGCAGGTTCGGGCAAGACGAATTCCATTGCTTGGCTTGCGCACAGGCTTTCTTCACTTCACGATGAAGAAAACAAAATCGTTTTCGATAATATCATCATCTGCACCGACCGCGTGGTGGTGGACAGGCAGTTGCAGGACGCGGTGCGCGGTATCGAACACAAGACGGGGCTTATCAAGGTTATGGACGATAAATGTTCGTCGGCAGACCTTGCTCTCGCGCTTCAAAGCAATATCAAGATTATCGGCACGACGATACAGAAATTCCCGTATATCGTGGACACGGTGAGAAATCTGAAAAACAAGACCTTTGCCGTGATTATCGACGAAGCGCATTCTTCCACCGCCGGCAAGGATATGGCGGCAATCACGATGACGCTCGGCGCGGGCGAAGTCGATTTTGAAGAGGGCGTTATCGATACGCAGGATATGATTGCGGACGAAATCCGTCGCAACGGAAAACAAAAGAACGTTTCTATGTTTGCCTTTACCGCCACGCCGAAAGCGACTACTCTCGACTTGTTCGGCAGATTAAATGCAAAAGGGCAGAAAGAAGCCTTCCACTTGTATTCGATGAAACAGGCGATAGAAGAGGGCTTTATTTTAGACGTGCTTGCCAACTTCACCGAATACAATACGTATTATCGGCTGAACAAAGAGATTTCGGAAGATCCGAAGTACAAGACGGCGGAAGCCAAAAAGCAAATCGCGCGGTTTGTGGAACTGCACGAAACGAATATCGCGCAAAGGGTGGAAGTGATTGTCGAACATTTCCGCACGACGGTTTTACAAGAGCTCGGCGGAATGGCAAAGGCGATGGTTGTAACGGCTTCCCGCGCAAGTGCAGTCAAGTATCGTCAGGCTTTTGAAGATTACGTTACGAAAAAGGGCTACGCGGGTATTCACGCGCTTGTGGCATTTTCGGGGAAAGTGAAACTGCCCGATGACGAAACGGAATACACGGAAACGCTTATGAACGGCTTTTCGGAAGATAAACTGCCGAAAAAGTTTGATTCAGACGATTATAACGTTTTGCTTGTGGCGAACAAGTATCAGACGGGATTCGACCAACCGAAACTCTGCGCAATGTACGTTTTGAAGAAGTTGCGCGGCGTGAACGCAGTACAAACGCTGTCCCGCTTGAACCGTATCTGTCCGCCGTTTGAGAAAAAGACTTTCGTTCTCGATTTTGTCAACACATACGACGACATCGTAAAGGCGTTTGCGCCCTATTACACGACGACTTTGCTCGCTAACTCCGTTACGCCGTCGGCGGTGTATGAATTGGAAGCCAAGCTCGACGGATATATGATATTGGATCCGTATGAAATAGACTGTCTTGCGGAAATTGTTTATAATAAAACACAAAGTAAGAACAGACAACGTATAAGATTTTATATGCAACGTGCGGAAAAGAAACTCAAAGAATACGACGTTATTAAACAGCTTGAAATCGTGTCCGTCGTACGGCATTTTATCAGGTTCTATGAGTTTTTGATACAGGTGTCTTGCTTTGAGGACGTGGAACTGCACAAAAAGTATCTGTTCCTGACTTATTTTATTTCGTTTATCAATATCAGCAAGCCGGGCGGAGGGTTTGACCTAACGGGCAAAATCAGAGCGGAGAACTTTATTCAGAAAAAGGGCGAAGAACACGTCAAACCGAAAATTACGCCCGATCCGGTTGTGAAACTGCCGACGGCGGAGGACTTTAATCTGACCGAGGATAAGGTAAAACGCCTTTCGGAGATAATCGACGAAATCAACAGCAAAACGGGCAAATCCTACGATAACGACGTGGTTATCAAGGCGATGCTCCAAATTAAAGACCTGATGATGAAGTCGGACAAACTGCGCGAGAGTGCGAAAGCAAACACCGAGAGCGACTTTGCGTTCTCGTATTTCGACGGCATCGACGACGCGCTTATCGAGGGGCTTTCGCAGAATCAGGACTTTTTCTCCTTGCTTCTCAACAATGAAGAAATGAAAAAAGAAGTTCTCGGCATTTTCCTCGGCGAGATTTACAAGAGTTTGAGAGAAGACCAATAAATAGATTTATCTGAATTATCGGGGCTCTCTTTTCCAAAAACTTTCCTGAAAGCTTTTGGAAAATATATTACAAAAAGGACTAAGATTTACCCAAATGGCACTTTGGCGGGTGCTTGACATATACAAGCGCGGAGCAAAGCTCCGCGGTCAAGCACCCGCCAAAACAAACTCACTTCAACTCAGATAAAAAGGTCAACTCAAAGCCGAGCGGATCGGGGCGTTCGCCGCTGAACCGCTCTGCGAATCGCCCCGTAAAACCGCAGTCGGCATTTTTTGAGTTTTGTTCCTTTTTAATTACTGAGTTTTTTCGTTTCGTATTGTTTCGGGCGGCGTGTTTCCACGTCGTTTTTTTATTGCTGTTTTTTGTTTTGAATCCATTCCACAAGTATTTTTGCCTTATAAAATTTGGAAAACCATGAAAAATTCGTCTATATACAACCCACAATATTTGTTTTCAACAGGCATTAATTGTTAATGTTTCAACTCATCACAAATAGGTACATTTTTGTCACACGGGCGTCCTTGTACTCCTAATTAATAGATGGTATTTTGTCAATACAAGTTCTTCAGCAAAAACACTTTTGAACAAAAGTGCGACCACGCTGCGCTTCAAACTACACACAGTCAAAAACCATACACAAATTATTGCTAGGAAATTGCAAAAAGCGAGTTAGCGGTTTTCTTCAAATAACAACGTTTGAAAGACAGCGACCTATTGTTGCATTTCTAAATTAGCATCAAGCGTTGCTGAGGCTACACTGCTATTAATAATATTTGCAAACGACAAAACATTTTTATACAGTCATGTCAGAAAGATTTTTAACTGTCGCAAAACCTGCAACAGTTGGCAGGTATTATTTTCTTAAACACAAATTATTTGAAGAAAAAATACAACGTAAAAGTTTCGTCACGTTTCAAAATCTGCAACGTGAGCCGTGTAAATTAAAAGCAATAGAAAAATATTTTCAAAGTCGCAAAGAACTTGCGAGTTTGAAGTTTACACTCAAACAAAAAAACCACAAGGACGTAAAAATGCTACAAACAAACTTAAACGTAATAGCGGTCGGCGAGCCGAGCATAGATGCCTTTTCAGATTGTCAAAAAAGCGCATTCTTTGAAGAATTGTTTTCAAAGATAGTTGAACTACACAAAGAAACGCAGAAACAAAATTGTTAATAACGCCGAAGAGCGAATGAATAGATATACAAAACGCGAAAAGGAGGAAAAAAATGAACAACCGAGATATGAAAATCTACTTTGACGGCAGTCACTACATAGGTATACCCAAAGGAGCGTTCCCGAGCAAAAAAGGACGTAAAAGACGCGTCGTCAAAACAATGCAACAAACGCCACAAGAACAGACGGTTGAAACACCGCCCGAAACCACAAAAGAACGCTTTGAAAAGGCTCACAAAGAAAGCCAATCTCTACCCAAGCGAGAGCGTAAAGCTCATATTAGAGAAGTTTTAGCGGCAGATTTTGCCGACAAAGACGACTTGACCGTTTTTGTAGACAAACATTTTGAGCGAATGAAAACTAACGCCATAAAACGCAAAGTACGGCTTATGCGAAAACTACGGCTACAAGATTGGGATTACTTTTGTACGTTTACTTACTCGGACGAACTTCACACCGAAGAATCTTTCCGCAAGAAGCTATCCAATACTCTTAAACACCTTGTGGCAAGAAACGGTTGGAAGTACGTAGGAGTTTGGGAGCGTGGAAACGATACCAACAGACTGCATTTCCACGGTATATTTCATATCCCGAAGATGATTGGAGAGCTGGAAAAAGTAAAGGATTACGACACACGCAACCACCGTATGCAAACCACATACCAAAACAGTCATTTTCTCAAGCATTTTGGTAGAAACGACTTCAAAGATATTGCTACGCAAGACGACGTTGCCGATGCGGCAAAATACATAACCAAATATATGGAAAAGTCCGGAGAGCGTTTAGTGTATGGTGGCAAATTGCCAACCTATTTCCATTCAGACATATTAGATGAAGACGTGGCTTGTCCTTACGGAGTGGACGATAGAAAAGTATTGTTATTCGACAACTTCACCTGTATGAACGAAGGCGAAATACTTGGCAAAGTAAGTAAGGAAGTCATAGAACAGTTGCCTAAGAGTAATTAAATCGTCTTTCGTATCGGGAGCGTAAACGAAAACGGCTTGTCCGTCAAGGGTAAAGTGCATTGCTTTGTGGCAACCCTTGACGTACAAGGAAGCCAACAAATATTCAAACAAAATACGAATCCGTTTCCGTTTATCTCGTTCCCGTCGAAAGACAAATACAAAGATAATAAGGAGTAAAAAACATGGAAAACACAACCAAAACAGCGGTAATATATGCACGGTATTCAAGCGACAGCCAATCGGAGCAATCCATAGAAGGACAACTGCGAGTGTGCAACGAGTATGCCAAAAACAACAATATACTCGTACTAAAAACCTACATAGACCGCGCAATGACCGGCACCAACGATAACCGCCCGGACTTTCGGCAAATGATTGAAGACAGCAAAAAACATCAATGGCAGATAGTTCTGGTTTACAAATTTGACCGATTTTCTCGCAATAAGTACGAAACAACCAAGCACAAGAAAACGTTGAAAGACAACGGCGTTAAAGTGGTATCTGCAACGGAATACATTCCGGATAGCCCCGAGGCTATTATTCTTGAAAGCATGATCGAGGGGTATGCGGAATACTATTCTGCCGAACTTTCGCAAAAGGTAAAGCGCGGAATGAACGAAACACGGCAAAAAGGCAACTTTACCGGTGGATATATAATTTACGGCTACAAAGTGGAAAACCATAAAGTTGTAATAGACGAAGAAAAAGCCGAAGTCGTGAGGTTTATCTACGAGCAGTACGCTCGCGGAGTGTACGTAAAAGATATTATTAAATCGCTTACAGAAAAAGGCATATTCAACCGTGGGAAGAAGTTTGCGAAGAATACCGTTTACAACATTCTCAAAAACGAAAAGTATTCTGGTGTATATACACACAACGGCGAAACGTTTACCAATATGTATCCGCAAATAGTGCCAACGGATTTGTTTGAAGTGGTACGGAAGAAAACGGAACAAAACAAATACGGAAGCCGTAGCGTGGAAGTTGTGTATCTTCTTCGCAATAAAATTAAGTGCGGTTATTGCGGCAGTCCAATCTCTGCGGAATGCGGAACGGCAAAAAACGGAGAAAAGATACGTTATTACAAATGCTTGGGAAGAAAGCATAAAAACGGCTGTACAAAAGCTCAGGTGCGAAAAGAAATACTTGAAAAGTACGTTTTAGACAACGTTGTAGAGCAAATGAGTAAGCCTGAGATATTAGAAAAAGCAGTCAACTATCTTTTGCAAGTGCAGGAAAACAGAATAAAGCAAAACTCGGTTGTTGCCAATCTTGTGAAAGAGAAACGACAAACCGAGAACGCAATAAACAATATTATGGACGCCATAGAGCAAGGCGGACAAAGCGCAACGGTTATGAAACGTATGCGAGAACTCGAAGCCAAACTAACGGACGTTGAAAAACAGCTGACGATAGAGAAATCTCAAACGGCGTTCAGGCTGACGAAAGAACAGATAACGGAATATTACAAATCCGCGCTGGCAAAAGAGCCGTTACTTCTAATAAACCACTTCGTAAAGGAAATTCAACTTTACGACGACAAGATGATAATAATTTACAACACACCAAAGAGCATAAACCTTGACGAGAGTCAGGGTTTTTCTTTTTACGACAAAAACGTAAGAATGCCGTATGTGATACAAAACAAAAAGTATTACGGTTTGAAAGATTTCAGACTAATTATGCGGCTATAAACTGCATTGCGGCTTCAAGTGCAGATTCCTATCAAAATAGTGTTATTAATCGCAAAAGAGTATGTGATTCTTATTGAAAAATTTCACTTTTTATTGTATAATGACTGTGCAATTTAATGAAACTTACCGCTTTCAAAGAAAGCCGACTAACTAATCTTCTGTAATGCTATTTATGAGGATTGCCCTTTGAGGTTAATAGCAATAGGCCACCCTATGGTTAGTCAATGATTTTATTGAATTGACTATATCATAGGAGGCAAAAGTGTCTTTCCATATCTATTATGGCAAAGAAACAAACTCAATTTATGGACTTGAACCGAGAAACGGCAATGCGTCTTTGGAACAAATCCTTTGGCAATGAAACTAAGGTAAAAGATTTTACCGGTCGAGAAATAGCCAAAGGGGCTTACAACGACAGGAACAGCGAATATGGTTGGAACGTAGACCATATCCTTCCGCAAAGTCGAGGCGGGAAAACGGCTGATTATAATTTGGTCTGTTGTCATATTCTGACAAACGATGAAAAAGCCGATAAATTTCCTTGTTTTGTTGCGAACAAACTGAAATTTGAAATCGTTAAAGTGGAAAATCACTACGAAATCAAAAGAGTTACAAAAACGGCTAATGGACAACAGAAAACCGATACAGATGTGAATTTCTTCGATTCGGCTTCCGGAATAAGACTCTTTAAGCAATTAAAAGGTATTCAAAACAAACCAAGGTGGGTTGGTTCTGTTTTAATAAGACTACAAAACGTTGACAATACCGCAGTGATTGATTTTGTTGAAAAGTTTCTTGACGAAGAAAATATTTTTTATTCTATGTCCACTGATTATAGAAATTCGAAAACAAGAATCGTTGCGATAAATTACAATATGCCGACAAAAGAAGATGTTTCGGTTCTATTGGATAAATGCATATTGTTAAATACCTACTTCAAGAGTTACTTCATCCCTATGGATTACATTAGCGAATATGATATTTGCTATCAGGTTAATCATTATAAAGACAAACAAGATATGTACCTTGAAGCACAAACAATTAATTTTGCTAATATGGGCGACAATCTCGACAATGCATTATTTATCAATGAATTGGTTTATATTAACACCGAAGCACAAGACAAGGAACCAAATTTGACATTTGGATATTACAGATATAATAAGTATGATTATACATACACAAAATTAAGCAAAAATTTAGAAAAGGAGGTAAACGGAAAGTAATACTTTTCGCCTCCTGATATAGAAAGACAAAGAATGGTTGGTGGTGACCATTCTTTTTTATTGTCTTATTTGCCATTACTTCCGAAATTTTCTCCTTTCGGCTTTGCGTTGTAGCACAGAGAAAAGCGGAAGTAAACGGCAAAAATTATTGCTGAAAACATTCATAATAAAGGAATAGCCAAGGAGATTATCTCAACCTTGGCTTTATTTTTTTGTATTTCAAAAAGATTTTAATTATTAACTACAACGCAATAATTTTTGCTTTTTCGTTGACTTCCGTTATTTGCGACTTAAACTCGTAAGATTTTCATCTTTTCCCGGTGCTACCTCCGTCGTTGCCGAAAGGCGAAGAAAACACTTAGGAGGTAAAGGAAATGAAAGAAAAGAATGGTTTTAGCGTTCTCAAAGAAGAAATTTCTCAAAACAACGTACTTGCTATGGCGGAGTTAATAGCTATGGCAGAAACACGCTTTCTCATAGGATATATGGGAAGCGCTATGCAGAAAATGCACGCGGATTTATACCTGGATATACTGCACAAAAATGAATTTGGCTATGCATTAAGTGATAGTTATGATTTAGTGCAAGAAGGTGCATTGTTCCTTTGCGAACATTACGGCAAGCATTTGAGCGACGTTATTTTCTATTCAAAGAAAGGCAAGCCCATTACCATAGAAATTGCTTGCATACGCAAGATGACGAAACTCATTAACCGCAAAACAAGCAACTACTACCGCAACGTAAGCTTTGAAGCGTTAACGCCCGCAAGTGAACCATACACAGAAATGCAAGAAGAAACGATACAAGATTACGCAACCTACGATACAATAGTTGAAAGTCTTAATTTGACAGATAATATGCGCGTTGCTTTGGAGTGTCGAATAAAAGGTTTGAGTTTCCCCGAGATAGGCAGAGTGCTTTCAAGAGCGCAATCCACCGTGTTCGAGTACTTCATCAAAATGCGACAACGCTACACCGCAATTTACGGGTAAACAGAGTTTATATCCCCAACGCTAGTACAAAAGGGATACGAACTTATGAGCCCCCGTTTTTGCGCAGTTTAATTGCGAAAAATACCGCAAAACTGACAATATATTGCACTTTTGCAAAGAAAAAAACCTAAACCAAACTTTTTGGGTTCGATTTAGGTTTTGCTTGGCGGAGAGAAAGGGATTCGAACCCTTGCGCCAGTTTCCTGACGACCGCATTTCGAGTGCGGCTCGTTATGACCACTTCGATATCTCTCCAAATTCAGGCGGGCGGAATTAGCCCAACGTGTGTAATATACAACATTTCGGGAATTTTGGCAACTTTTATTGCGAATATTTTGAAAACAATTTAAAAAGAGCGGAGAAACAATGCGTTGCCGCGGCAGAGGACGTGGATAAACGGTTCTGAAAACCGCTTATAAAGATTTGACATTATTTAGTTATTTAGTTTGTTTATTGCCGGGACTTAATAAGCGCCGCGCGATTTGGCCACGCGTGTTTTATTAAAGCAGGTTTTGGGGGGATTATAATCGGCGTATAAAATTTTTTTTAAAAACGGCGGTAGTTTCCTTGATATATTTTTTAAAAGGGGTTATAATAAATCGAAATTTTTAAACGCGCACAGAGATGCCGATAAGATTGAAACGTAAAAAAAGGGAGAGCAATCCCTGAGTTTTGCAACGTAACGATACGTTGTGCGGTCTTGTCGGATACGGCAAGTTTTTTTATGCCGCGGTGCAAAGAGGAGAGAATGCTTAAAAGCGATATTAAACGGCAAAACGACCCTGACCTTTCCCGACGGTACGATTATCTGATACAGCGCTATATTCAAAACGACGTTTCCGTTCCCGTGATTTCGGACGACGGAGAGATTGCGGTTTTACCCGGCTTGTGCGACGTTCACGTCCATTTCAGAGAGCCGGGTTTTTCATATAAAGAAACCATATTGACGGGAACAGAGGCCGCGGCAAGGGGCGGATACACCGCCGTCTGTACGATGCCGAATCTCTCGCCCGTACCCGATTGTGCAGAAAATCTCGGAATTCAAGCGGAAATCATTAAAAAAGACGCGACGATAGCCGTGTATCCGTACGGGTCGATAACAAAATCCGAAAAAGGCGAAAAACTTTCGGATATGGAAGAAATCGCCCCTTTCGTCTGTGCTTTTTCGGACGACGGCAAAGGCGTACGGAACGCGGACGTAATGAGGGAAGCGATGATTGAGGCAAAGCGGATGAACAAAGTTATAGCGGCTCATTGCGAGGACGAAACTCTGCTTTTCGGAGGATATATCCACGACGGAGCGTACGCAAAGGCGCATAATCATAAAGGTATATCTTCGGCAAGCGAGTTCGCAGCCGTTGCGAGGGACGTCGCGCTGGCCGGGGAGACGGGAGCGAAGTTTCACGTTTGCCACGTATCGACGAAAGAGAGCGTCGAGGAAATAAGGCGGGCAAAAAGGCAGGGTATCGACGTAACCTGTGAGACTGCGCCGCATTATCTCGTTCTGACCGAAAACGACCTTAAAGAAGACGGAAGGTTTAAAATGAATCCTCCCGTTCGTTCCGAAAGCGACAGGAGAGCGCTTATCGACGGAATCAAAGACGGCACCGTCGATATGATAGCAACCGACCACGCACCCCATTCGGCGGAGGAAAAATCGAAGGGGCTGAAGGGAAGCGCGTTTGGCATAACGGGATTGGAAACCGCGTTTCCCGTTTTGTACACGAAGCTTGTAAAGACGGGCGAAATATCGCTTGAAACGCTGATAAAACTGATGTGCGTGAATCCCAGAGAAAGATTCGGGTTACCGAAAAGCAGAGACGATTTTGCGATATTCGATTTAAAAACGCCGTTCAGAATAAACTCACGGGAGTTTTTGTCAAAAGGAAAAAGTACGCCGTTTGACGGCGAAGAAGTATATGGAAAATGCATTTTTACGGTATGCGGAGGGAAGGTCGTATGGCAAGACAGTATGATAGAAAACTTATAATGGAGGACGGAAGCGAATATTACGGCTACGCTTTCGGCGCGAAAGAGGAAAGAGTGCTTGAAATAGTTTTCAACACCTCTATGGCGGGGTATCAGGAAATCGTTTCGGACCCGTCGTATACTTTTCAGGGAGTGGTTGCGACTTATCCTTTAATCGGGAATTACGGCATAAATAAAGACGATAACGAAACGGTAACGCCTACGCTCGGCGCGCTGATAGTGTCCGAATATAACGACGAGCCTTCTAATTTCCGCAGTGAAAAGACGCTGTCGGAATGGCTCGAGGAGTGCGGTATTCCCGGAATCGAGGGGATAGATACGCGCAAACTCGCAAGAAGCATCCGCGATTTCGGAAGCAGAAAAGGAATTATAACTTCCGCAGACGTGAGCGTTGAGGAGGGTCTGAAAAGAATATCAGTGACGCCCGAAAGAAAGGACGCCGTTTCTACCGTTTCCACCGTAAAACCTTGGCTTTCGCCCGCTGTGAATCCGAAATATAAAGTCGCGGCGATTGACTGCGGAATCAAACTGAACATATTGCGTTCTCTCAACAAGCGAGGTTGCGACGTTACGGTTTTTCCGTACGACACGCCGGCTTCGCAGATTGAAAAGATGAAACCCGACGGACTGTTTTTGTCAAACGGTCCCGGAGACCCCGTCGACGTTACGCCCGTCATAGAACTCGTGAAAAAGATGAAAGGGAAAATTCCCGTTTTCGGTATTTGTCTCGGACATCAGATGATTGCTCTCGCGTACGGCGCGAAAACGTATAAACTCAAATTCGGCCACAGAGGAGGCAATCATCCCGTCAAGAATCTTCTTACCGGAAAAGTCGAAATCACGTCGCAGAATCACAGTTACGCCGTGGACGCGTCGTCAATTGACGGCACGGGGCTTGAAATCACGCACGTAAATCTGCTTGACGGTACGGTCGAAGGATTGCGTTGCGAAAAAGACGGAGTGTTTTCGGTGCAATATCATCCCGAAAGCGCGCCCGGCCCGGAGGACAGCGGCTATTTGTTCGACCAATTCGTAAAAATGATGAAAAGGAAATAAAACTATGCCCAACAGAAAGGATTTGAAAAAGATTATGGTAATCGGCAGCGGCCCTATCGTGATAGGTCAGGCCGCGGAATTCGATTATGCGGGAACGCAGGCCTGCATAGCGCTTAAAGAAGAGGGATACGAGGTCGTGCTGTGCAACTCGAATCCGGCCACCATTATGACGGATACGATGATTGCCGACAAGGTATATATGGAGCCTCTGACCCTCGAATACACGGCTAAAATCATTCGTTACGAGAGACCCGACGCGATTATACCGGGCATAGGCGGGCAGACGGGACTCAATCTTGCGATGCAACTTGAGAAAAAAGGCGTGCTTAAAGAATGCGGCGTCGAACTTCTCGGCACCAAAAGCGAAAGCATAGAAACGGCGGAGGACCGTGAATTATTCAAAGAACTGTGCGAAAGAATAGGCGAACCGGTGTGTCCTTCCGAAATTGCCGAAAGTTTCGAGGAGGGCATTGCCGCGGCAAAAAGAATAGGTTTTCCCGTCGTTCTTCGTCCCGCGTTCACGCTCGGCGGCACGGGCGGTGGATTTGCGTCCGACGAAAACGAACTGTCCGCGCTGCTTGAAAACGCGCTCGAATTATCGCCCGTAGGACAGGTGTTGATTGAAAAAAGCGTAAAAGGTTTCAAAGAAATCGAATACGAAGTCATAAGGGATTCGGCAGATACCGCGATAACGGTCTGCAATATGGAAAACGTCGACCCCGTAGGCGTTCACACGGGAGATTCCGTCGTCGTTTGTCCCAGTCAGACGCTTACCAACAAAGAGTATCAGATGCTCCGCAACAGCGCGCTGAAAATAATAAGGGCGCTGAAAATAGAGGGAGGATGCAACGTACAGTTCGCACTTGACCCGAACTCCTTCGATTATTACGTTATCGAGGTTAATCCGAGAGTGTCCCGTTCGTCGGCGCTTGCAAGCAAGGCAAGCGGGTTTCCCATTGCGAGAGTGTCGGCAAAAATAGCAGTCGGACTTACTCTCGACGAAATTCAACTTCCGAATACGCCCGCATGTTTCGAGCCGTCGCTCGATTACGTGGTAACTAAAATGCCACGTTTCCCGTTCGATAAGTTTGCGGGCGCGAGCAATCGTCTTTCAACGCAGATGAAGGCTACGGGAGAAGTAATGAGCGTGGGAAGAAACTTCGAGGAAAGTCTTCTTAAAGCGGTGCGTTCGCTTGAAATCGGCGCGTATCACCTGTTTTCCCGCAAGGCCGAATCGATGACCCTTTCCGAACTGTGGGAATACGTGAAAGAGGCGACGGACGACAGATTGTTTATGATTGCCGAACTGTTGCGCAGAGGAGCGGCCGAAAAGGATATAGCCCGCATTACGCAAACCGATAGGTTTTTCATATCGAAAATCGCGCATATCGTAGCGCTCGAAAACGAAGCGATAGCAAATCCTATGGACGTAGGAACGCTTAAAGAATGTAAAAAATACGGATTTTCGGATAAAGCGGTGGCAAGATTGTGGAATACGGACGAAAAAACCGTGCGTTCGATGCGTAAAAAGAACGAAATATTGCCCGTATATAAGGCAATCGACTCGTGCGCGTCGGAATTCGACGCATATATACCTTACTATTATTCCACCTATGACGGACGGGAAAACGAGGCGAAAACCGACGGCGGAAAAAAGAAAATCGTCGTTCTCGGCGCGGGACCTATACGTATCGGGCAGGGCGTGGAATTCGATTATTCGACGGTGCACGCGGTACAGACCATAAAAAAAGCGGGTTACGAGGCAATCATAATCAACAATAACCCCGAGACCGTTTCAACCGACTACACGACTTCGGATAAACTGTACTTCGAGCCGCTTACGCCCGAGGACGTCATGAACGTCGTCGACCTTGAAAAACCGTACGGAGTGATTGCGTCTCTCGGAGGACAGACGGCAATAAATCTTGCCGAATCTCTTAAAGAAAACGGCGTGAACATAATAGGAACCGATTGCGACGCCATCGATAAGGCGGAGGACCGCGATATTTTTGAAAAACTGCTTGAAAAACTCGATATTCCGAAACCCGTCGGAAGAGCGGTTACAAACGTCGAGGACGGCGTCAAAGCGGCAGAGGAAGCGGGATATCCCGTTCTCGTACGTCCCTCGTTCGTTCTCGGCGGGCGCGCAATGCAGATTGTAGCCGACGAGGAAGGCCTTCGCAGATATTTGCAGACGGCGGTCGAGATAAGCGAGGAAAAACCCGTCCTCGTGGACAAATACATCGTCGGGAAAGAAGTCGAGGTCGACGCCGTGTGCGACGGCAGGGACGTTTTCGTTCCGGGGATAATGGAACTTGTCGAGAAAACGGGCGTTCACAGCGGAGACAGCATAAGCGTTTATCCTCCTTTCAGTATTTCCGATAAAGTTAAGGGTACGATACTCGAATATGCGAAAAAACTGGGACTTGCAATCGGCATAGTGGGGCTTTTCAACATTCAGTTTATAGTGGACAAACAGGACAGAGTTTATATTATCGAAGTTAATCCGCGTTCGTCGCGCACCGTGCCGTTCCTGTCCAAAGCGACGGGATATTCGCTTGCGGATATCGCAACCGAAGTAATCCTCGGAAAGAGCCTTAAAGAGCAGGGTATTTTCGGGATTTATCCCGAGGAAAAGAAACGGAGATACGTTAAAGTGCCGGTATTCTCATTCTCGAAGATAAGAGGTCTCGACGCATATCTTTCGCCCGAAATGAAATCGACGGGCGAGGCAATCGGCTACGATGACAAACTCAACCGCGCGCTGTATAAGGCGTTGCAGGCGTCGGGTATGAAACTGCATAATTACGGCACCGTACTCGTTACGGTCTGCGATAAGGATAAAGAGGAAGCGTTGCCTCTCGTGAGAAGATTTTATAATCTCGGTTTCAATATCGAGGCAACGGGAGGAACAGCGGCGTTTCTTAAGAAAAACGGCATCAGAACGCGCGTCCTTAAAAAAATCAGCGACGGTTCGCACGATATTCCCGACGCGCTGAGACAGGGACATATCGCCTATGTAATCAATACCGGCGACGTTTCGAAAAACAGCGTAAGCACCGACGGATATCTCATAAGAAAAACCGCAATAGAAAACAATATCACCACCTTCACCGCGCTCGATACGGTGCGGGTATTGCTGGACGTGCTGGAAGAAACGACGCTTTGTGTTTCCACAATCGACAGTTAACGAACTGTTTATCGGCGATAAAATGCTTTTAATACAGAAAAATTTAAAAAGGAGTTAAGTCGTGGAAAGAATTTTTCCAAAGGTAACCGGAAACGCGAAAATAGCGGAAAACACTTATGAAATGCGTTTAAGCGGGGATTTTTCATCGATAACCGCGCCGGGACAATTCGTGAACTTTGCGGTTGAAGGATGCTATCTTCGCAGGCCTATATCCGTGTGCGACGTCGAAAACGGAATTTTGACGGTCGTATATAAAACGGTAGGAAAAGGAACGGAAATAATGAGCCGTATACGCCCGGGAGAAACGATGGACGTCCTTTCGGGACTCGGCAACGGATACGACGTCGGCGCGGGAGGGGAAAGACCGCTTCTGATAGGCGGCGGAGCTGGCGTGCCTCCTATGTATATGCTTTGCAAGGCGCTTGTCAGAGCGGGCGCGCGTCCGGTTGCGGTGCTTGGATTCAACAGCCGTAACGAGGTATTCTACGAGGACGAATTCAAGGCTGCAGGCGCCGAAACGCACGTAACGACGGTCGACGGAAGCTACGGTATAAAAGGTTACGTTACCGACGTAATCGGAAAACTCGACTATACCTATTTTTATGCCTGCGGGCCGGAGGCTATGTTCAAAGCGGTCGAGAAAACGGTAAAATCGGACGGCGAATACAGTTTCGAGGAGCGCATGGGTTGCGGCTTCGGCGCGTGTATGGGATGTTCGTGTAAGACAAAATACGGCAGCAAGCGTATCTGCAAGGACGGTCCCGTGCTGAAAAGAGGAGAAATCATATGGTAGACACAAAAGTTACCTTATCGGGGTGGGAGCTGGATAATCCCGTAATACCCGCAAGCGGCACCTTCGGATACGGCAAAGAGTTTGCGGAATTGTACGATATCAATATACTCGGCACGTTCTCGTTCAAGGGTACGACGGTCGAACCGCGATTCGGAAATCCTACGCCGAGAATAGCCGAATGTCCTGCGGGAATCATAAACTCTATCGGTCTGCAGAATCCCGGTATGGAGCACGTCATATCGGAGGAACTTCCCGAAATGAAAAAATATTTCGGGAAAAAGGTAATAGCAAATCTTGGAGGAGCGAATATCGACGAGTACGCAAGACTTGCCGAGGCTTTCGGGAAAGAAAAACAGGTCGGAATTCTCGAAATCAACGTGAGTTGCCCGAACGTCAAAGACGGGGGAATGGCCCACGGCACTTCCTGCGAAAACGTGTATAACATAGTTAAAAGACTGAAAAGCGTTACCGAAAAGCCCATTTACATGAAACTCACGCCAAACGTTACCGATATAGTATCCGTCGCAAAAGCGTGCGAGGACGGCGGTGCGGACGGAATTTCGCTTATCAACACTATGACGGGAATGCGCGTCGACCTGAAAAGCAAAAAGCCCGTTGTGGCAAATAAAATAGCGGGTTATTCGGGAAAGGGCGTTTTTCCCGTTGCGTTGCGAATGGTTTATCAGGTTTACGAGGCGGTGAAAATTCCGATTATCGGAATGGGCGGAGTTTCCTGTGCCGAAGACGTTGTCGAAATGATGCTTGCGGGGGCAAGCGCGGTAGGAGTAGGCACCGCCAATCTTATAAACCCGTACGCCTCGAAGGAGATTGTCGAAGCGTTGCCCGCGGTTATGGAAAAATACGGCATAAACAGTCTGAAAGATATCATAGGAGGAGCACACAATGGCTGAAGACGTAATTATCGCGCTCGATTTTAAAAGCGCGGAAGAAACTTATGCGTTTCTCGATAGGTTCGGCGACGAAAAGCCTTTCGTCAAAATAGGTATGGAACTCTATTACGCCGAAGGACCGTCGATTGTGAGGGAAATCAAGAAAAGAGGACACAAAATTTTTCTCGATTTAAAGTTGCACGATATTCCAAATACGGTCGAAAAGGCGATGAGAGTGCTGTCGTCGCTGGAAGTCGATATGTGCAATCTGCACGCCGCAGGCACGAGCCGTATGATGAGGGCCGCCCTGAAAGGGCTTACGAGAGAGGACGGGACGAGACCCCTGCTGATTGCGGTAACGCAACTTACAAGTACCGACGAGGACGCTTTGAAAAACGAACTTCTTATAGGCGATACGATGGAAAATACCGTAAAAAGTTATGCCTTAAACGCAAGAAACGCGGGACTTGACGGCGTAGTGTGTTCGCCGCTCGAAGCGGGAAAAGTACACGAAATCTGCGGAAACGGTTTTCTTACCGTTACGCCCGGCGTACGTTTTCCCGAAGGCGAACAAGGGGACCAGAAACGCATTGCCACCCCTGAAAGAGCAAGGGAACTCGGTTCGGATTATATCGTTGTCGGCAGACCTGTTACGGCTGCTTCCGACCCCGTTAAGGCATACGAACGTTGTCTGAAAGAATTTTTGGGAAGATAACCGCGAAAAGGAGAGTGTTTTTATGGAGAATACAGAAAAAATCATTGCAAAAGACCTTTTAAAAATAGGGGCCGTGTTTTTCCGTCCCGACGAGCCCTTTGTCTGGGCAAGCGGCATTAAAAGCCCCGTATATTGCGACAACCGTCTTACGCTTACCGCGCCCGAGGTGAGGAACGACGTTGAAAACGCCCTTGCGGAAACGATAAAAAGGGAATATCCCGAAGCCGAAGTCCTTATGGGGACGTCGACGGCCGGCATAGCGCACGCCGCCATTACCGCGCATATACTCAATCTGCCGATGGGTTACGTCCGTTCGGGCGCAAAAGACCACGGAAGGCAGAACCGTATAGAAGGCAAACTCGAAAAAGGACAGAAGGTTGTTGTTGTCGAGGATTTAATATCTACAGGCGGCAGCGTGATGGAAGTCGTCGACGCACTGAAAGAGGAAGGCGCAAACGTGCTTGGAATCGTAAGTATTTTTACCTACGGGATGAAGCGCGGCGCGGAAAGACTTGCCGCAGAAAACGTCAGAAACGTCAGTTTAACGAATTTCGACGAGGTTGCGAAAGCGGCGGCCGAAGAAGGATACGTCGCGCCCTCTGACGTAAAAAGACTGATTGCGTTCAGGGATAATCCTTCGGACGAAAGCTGGATAAAGGCGTAACTCTTGTACTGACAGAGGAAAAAATATGAAAAATCTTGTAAATATTCTCGATTTATCGAAAAAGGAAATCGAAGAACTTATAGAAACTGCCGAGGATATAGACGCAAATCCCGAAAAATACCGCGAAGCCTGCAAGCATAAAATTCTCGCAACGCTGTTTTTCGAACCTTCTACGAGGACGCGACTCAGTTTCGAAACGGCAATGCTCTCCCTCGGAGGCGGCGTCGTGAGCGTAGCGGGAGCGAATACTTCGTCGGCTGCAAAGGGCGAAAGCGTCGCCGATACCGTCGAAGTGGTGTCCGGATACGTCGATATTATCGCGATGAGACATCCGAAAGAAGGCGCGCCTTACGTCGCCGTGCGGCATTCGTCGGTGCCCGTCATAAACGCGGGAGACGGCGGACATTATCATCCCACGCAGACCCTTGCCGACATGCTGACGATATATCGCGAGAAGGGCGGGTTTGAAAATCTTAAAATCGGTTTTTGCGGCGACCTTAAATACGGAAGGACCGTTCATTCGCTGATATCGGCGATGTCGCGCTATAAGGGCGTCGAATTCGTGCTGATTTCTCCCGAGGAACTGAAACTGCCTTCGTTTGTAAAGCGTGATTATATCGAAGAAAAGGGGATTTCTTATATCGAAAGCGAATCCCTTGAGGATAATATCGGCAGCCTTGACGTATTGTATATGACCCGAATTCAGAAAGAACGGTTCGGAAGCGAGGAAGAGTACGAAAGGCTGAAAGATTCGTATATACTTACCGAAGAAAAAATGCGCCTTGCGGGCAAGGAGACAATCGTTCTGCACCCGTTGCCGAGAGTGAACGAAATATCGGTTAAAGTCGACGACGACCCGAGAGCGTGCTATTTCAGACAGACCGTAAACGGAAAACTGATGCGTATGGCGCTTATTCTCAAGTTGCTTGAAAAAGACAATTCGTCCGAAAAGAACGGCGGAACGTTTCAGGAAAATACTTTCGTTTCCGATAAATACGATTGTACGAATCCGCATTGCATCTGCGAGTGCGAACAGGAACTGTCACGCCTGTTTTACAAGGATAAAACGGGAAAGGTGTTTTGCGCCTATTGCGAACACGAAGCCTCTGAAAAATAGAGGGAAGGACGGGATTCAGTTTTCGGAGTTTGTCATAAAAAGGTCGTCGGGTGTATAAAAACCCGCCGTTTCGGACGAAAGAAATCTGATTGCGCGTATCGCGCCCGAGGCGTAAACGTCTTTGCAGGTTGCTTCGTGCGTTATCGTAATCGTTTCGTAATTACCCAAAAATACCACTTCGTGTTTTCCGGTTACCGTGCCGCCTCTTATCGAATTGATGCATACGGCGCGGGACGGAGGACCCGACGAAGTTATGGAATTCTTAAGCATAAGCGCGGTGCCCGACGGAGCGTCGAGCTTATTTTTATGGTGTGTTTCGGTAATCGCCGCGTCGAAATCCGTCAGAGCGTCTGCACAAATCGCGGCGAGTCTTGATAAAACCGATATGCCGACGCTTAAATTAGCCGCTTTGAAAACGGCGATTTTTTCGGACGCTGAGCGCAAATCGTTAAGTTGAGAACGGCTGTGTCCCGTAGTTGCGACGAGAAGTTTAAGATTGTTGTCAAGCGCATAACGAAGTATACGGTCGAGGGCGGCGGGAACCGAAAAATCCACGATTACGTCGGCGGGGACTCTGATTTTTCCGATATCGTCGTAAACGGGAAAACTGTGACGCGCAGTCTTCGTATTTTCGTCGACGCCCGCAACGATAAATATATCCGCGGTATTTTCGCACAGCGTCGCAAAACTGCGGCCCATTCTGCCGCACGCTCCGTTCAGAATAACTCTTATCATATTTTAATTTATAAAATCGTTCATTAAAATATCGATTTTGTCGGAATCCGCCTTTGTGACGGGCGTAAGAGGAAGGCGTAAAATATTCTTTATATAGCCGAGTTTAGATAATGCGTATTTGACGGGAATCGGATTGACTTCGCAAAAAAGACCCTTGACGAGCGGATTAAGTTTAAGTTGCATTTTAGACGCGTTGTCGAAATCTCCTTTAAGGGCAAGCGCCGTCATTTCGCGTACGAACGACGGAAAAACGTTTGAAGCCACGGAGATTACGCCCGTCGCTCCCATGCACATCGATGGAACCGTCAGACCGTCGTCTCCCGATATTACTTCGGCAAGCCCCTGCGACAGCCTTATGGTTTCGGAAATCTGTTCGATATTCCCCGACGCTTCCTTAATTGCGCATATGTTTTTATGCCCCGCTATCGTTCTGAAAGTTTCGGGCAGAATGTTTACGCCCGTGCGGGTAGGCACGTTATAACAAACGATGGGAGTTTTTACGGCGTCCGCAACTGTCAGATAATGCTCAATCAGTCCGTTTTGCGTGCATTTATTATAAAAGGGCGTAACGACGAGAAGTGCGTCGGCGCCCAATGATTCGATAATTCTGCTGTATCTGACGACTTCGCGGGTATTGTTGGAACCCGTGCCCACGATTACCGGCACGCGGCCGCGTACGTGTTTTATCGCAAAGTCTGCCGTTCTGATTTTTTCCTCCTCGGTCATCGTGGCGGATTCGCCGGTGGTACCGAGGACTACGAGTGCGTCAATTCCGTTTTCAAGCTGAAAATCGAGAAAACGTTCAAAAGAGTAAAAGTCCACTCCCGTTTCGTCGAACGGGGTAACGAGCGCTGTCGCGCAACCTTTGAATATTGACATTTTCACCTCTTATCATATTGATTTTTTTATTTTATCAGGTTCTCCTTTATCAGTAATTCGGCAATCTGGACGGTGTTGGTAGCGGCGCCTTTTCTGATATTGTCCGCAACGCACCAGATGTTTATTCCGCTTTCGACGCTGTCGTCGATGCGGACGCGACCGACGTAAACGGGGTCGGTATTTTCGATATCGACGGGCATCGGGTATCTGCAGTTTTCGATATCGTCGATGACAACGAGTCCCGGCGCGTTCTTCAGACAATCGAAAACTCCTTCAAGGTCGCACGGCTTTTCGAATTCTACGTTAATGCTTTCCGAATGGCCGTGGAAAACGGGAACGCGTACGGTGGTTGCGGTAATGCGCATATCGGGTGCGTGAAGTATTTTGCGCGTTTCGTTTATCATTTTCATCTCTTCCTTGGTATAGTGATTATCGAGGAAGGAATCAATCTGAGGCAGGCAGTTGGCGAAAATAGGGTGATTGAATTTTTTGGGAGGTACGCCGTTGACGCCGTCTTTGAGGTCGAGATAACCCTGCACGCCCGCGCCCGATACCGCCTGATAGGTGCTGTATACCACGCGTTTAATAGTATATTTGTCGTGAAGGGGTTTTAATGCAACCATAGCCTGAATTGTGCTGCAATTCGGATTGGCGATAATACCGTGATTCCATCTGACGTCCTCGGGATTCACCTCGGGCACGACGAGAGGAACGTCGTCGTCCATTCTCCAGCAACTGCTGTTATCGACGACCACGGCGCCGTTTTCGGCAAATACGGGCGCAAATTCGCGGCTTACGGCAGCGCCTGCCGAAAAAAGAGCGATATCTATTTTTTTATCGACGACGTTTTCGCGCGTCAGTTCGATAACTGTGTGCGGTTTTCCCATAAAATCGATAACTTTTCCCGCGCTTTTCGCGCTTGCGTAAAGATAATAGTTTTCCACGGGCAGGTTTCTTTCGGACAGAACTTCTAAAAATTTATTTCCGACCATGCCGGTTGCGCCTACTACGGCTACGTTGTATTTTTTCATATCAGCCTCCGGATAGTATGAAAAAGAGGGCGTAAGCGCCCCTCTTTATTAGTTTACTATAATAGCAAACGAAAGAGAGTTTGTCAATCAACCTTTTTCTATATAATATTATTTTTGGCGTTAATGTGACAATATAGGCGCTAATTCGGCTTGTTTTTTGTTGATATATTTCTTTTTATAGTGTAAAATTAAAAAACAATACGGTTATGGAGCAAACGATGTCCGCAAAAAACAAAAACGTATCTAAAAACAAAAAAAACGCACAGGACCTGAGTCCGTTATATAAAAAACTTTCGCTCGGCCCCGAAATAAGAGGCGAGGAGCCTAAGGGCCCCTATCCGCGTGGCAGAGTCAAACAGGTTTTCGACGTTTTCCGGGCAGAATCGAGTCCGCTTATGAGAAACAACTGTTGGTTTCTGCTGTTTGCGTTGCCGTTCTTTTTCGTAGTCTACTGGTGCACGAATTATTTTGCGGGACTTGCGGTTTCCGGGTTCGATTTTATGGGCAACATAGGAATGGCATATCCCGGAGGAGCCGATACGCTTGTTCAGGCTCAACTTGCGGTGTACGACGCCTATCAGTTCGTTCTGTATCTGCTTGTTCCTGCGATAATCGTCACTTCCATAGGTATGGCGGGTGCGTTCAGCGTCATCAAATCCTTCATGTGGGGCGAAAAAATCGAAAAAGTTACGAAACCGTTTTTCAGAGGCGTTAAGAAATTCTGGTGGAAATACCTTATCGTAATGACGGTAAACGCTCTTCTTGTACTTGCGCTCGGAAGCACCGTTATATATTTTCTGAAACTTCGCGCGGTCGGAGCGGTAACGGGCGGCCATTGGGCAATGCTGATATTCGTATGCATCGCGGAATTTTTATTTTTATACGTCAATATGCAGCTGCTTCCTTTGCTTGCGGAAGTGGATTTGCCGTTCTTCAAACAAGTTAAAGACGCCTTGATTTTCAGCATAAAATTAGCGCCGATAGGGCTTCCTCTTTTCCTGATTTGTCTGGTACCTGTCGCGCTGTTATTCATAAACAATGCAGCTATTCTGATTGTGATTATCGTATTGTTGATGATGGTCGGACTCATTCTTTACGGATTGATATTCACGGCGTTTTCGCAGTGGGCGCTGGACAGCGTTCTGACGCCGCTGTACATAATGGAAGAAAACAAGAATTCCGCCGTTAAGAATAAAAACAAAAAAAAGAAGTCCGACGGCGTTGCCGTAAATCCCGTTAAAGACGAGATTTCCCCGATACAGGACAAGCCCGTCGAGGTTGTAAATACGAAGAATCACAAAAACAATAAAGGCGGAAACGGGAGAAAAAAATAATTTGTACGAGATACTTTCAAAGTATTACGACGGTCTTATGACCGATTTCGACTACGACGCGTACGAGGCTTTTCTTGCCGGAAAACTGACGGGACTTACCGACGGTTACGATATGGCCTGCGGCAGCGGCGAAATGACCGTGCGCCTGAAAAAAAGAGGTTTCGACGTCGCAGGGTGCGACGTTTCGCCCGAAATGCTGGAAAAAGCCGTCGGGAAAGCGCGCCGTCAAAGATTGAATATTCCCTTTTTCGTCTGTGACCTGAACAATATCGGAACAATTAAAAAACGCGATTTCGCTACGGCCGTCTGCGACGGCTTTAATTACGTCAGACCGAATAATCTGTCAAAAGTGTTTTCGACAATTTACGCGCTTCTTAACGACGGAGGAGTTTTTGTTTTCGATATAAGTTCCGAACACAAGTTAAAACACGTTCTCGGCAATAATCTCTTTTTCGAGGACAACGAAAATCTGACTTATTTCTGGCAGAATTCTCTGAAAGGCGATAAGGTTAAAATGGAATTGACTTTTTTCGAAAAACAAGGCGATTCGTATAAGCGTTCCGACGAAACGGAAACGCAATACGTTCACAAGGCTTCGGAAATTGCGGCTGCGTTGAAAGGGGCGGGTTTTAAAACGGAGTTTTTCAACGAAAAATTCAAAAAATTCAACGAAAGCGATAACAGGCTCGTTGCGGTGGCAAAAAAATAATGGATATTTTCAAAAGGTTTATGATTTTCGATAAAACCGTTCTCGTAAGCGTAATCGACGCAAGAGAAACGGTCGATAAAGCGATAAAAATTCATTCGCTGTCCCGTACGGCGGCGGCGGCGCTGGGACGTACCCTCGTAGTAGGCGCGTTTATGAGCGAACAACTGAAAGACGAAGCGCAGAAACTGTCGATTACCGTAAACGGCGGCGGTCCTCTCGGAAGAATAGTGGTGCTTGGCGATTACGGCGCGAAAGTGCGCGGTTACGTCGAGAATCCTCGGGTCGAACTTGCTCTTAATTCCGCCGGCAAACTCGACGTAGGCGGCGCGGTCGGTCGCGAAGGATATATAAGCGTTATAAAAGACCTCGGACTGAAGGAACCTTATTCGGGAAGAAGTCCGATTATCGACGGCGAAATCGCCGACGACTTCGCCTACTATTTTACCGTTTCCGAACAACAACCGTCGTCGGTTGCGCTTGGCGTACTCGCGGGAGACGGCGAATGTCTTGCGGCCGGAGGAATATTCGTTCAGATTATGCCGGGCTGTAAAGACGAGTGGATATCGGAAATGGAAAAAACCGTCGCGAATTTCACGAGAGTAAGCGCTCTTCTGAAAGAAAATACCGTCGACGAAATCATTGAAAAGTATTTTTCGTCTTACGACGTATTCCCTTTGCCCGATATACGTCCGACTTACGAATGCACCTGCTCGAGAAGCCGTATCGAGCAAATTGTATTGTCGCTCGGAAAGGACGAGGCTTACGATATTTGCAGACAGAACGGCTTTGTCGAACTTACCTGTCAGTTCTGCAATAAAAAATATAAGTTTACGGAAAAAGAACTTGACGCGCTGTTTTCGTGCGCAGAAGGTTGAAAAGCGATTATGGCGGATATTATTAAGTTTGACGATACAAACGAATATAAACTGGAACGGGCCGAGGATTTTTACGACGACGAAAACTATTTCGAAGCGTTGCCGCTTCTGAACGCCGTACTCGAAAAAGACCCCGGAAACGTCGACGCGGGCATGCTCGTCGCAAGAATTTACGCCGAAATGAACGACTTCGAAACAAGCGACGAAAAGTATATGGAGGTATATCGCAACACGGGCGATACCGACGCGATTAAAGGTATAATTTCAAATATGATGTGCCGCGGAAAATTCCGCGAAGCAAAATATTATAAGGATTCCTTCGACGTGGATTATGATTTTTCGGAGTTTCTCAGCGTCGAAAACGAGGACGGCGAGTCGCTGTTTGTCAATGACGATAATAATTCCGGCGATGTAAAAAGAAATTTCAGACTTATTGTCGACAGGCGCGAAAAAGGAGGAGAAAATCTCGCTCTCAGGCGCGACGCAAAAAGCATCGGAAATATTTTCGCAACAGGGTTTCAGGGAGAAAACGACGACATTATAAAGTTCGGCGAGCTTATGGAGAAGCTTCTCGATTTTAACGACGAAACCGACGACGAAGAAAAAAAACCGTCGAAAAGGCGCACCGGAATAGGATTCAGACAGGTATATCCCATGCCTGACGACGAATGTGAAAAAACCATTCGCAACGCATTCAGACTGTTTTCGGAAGGCAAACCCGAAGACGCTCTTGTTCTGCTTGATAAAATAACGCGCAAAAACGGAAAGTATTATTTCATAGCTCACAAAAACAAGGTCATGTGCTATCTTGCGCTAAACAGATTATCGTCTATGCGCACCGCCGCGGAAATTGCTATGGAAGGACTTCCCGACGATTTTTCTCTGAAATGCTACTATTATATTTCGCTTAAACTGCTTGAAGAAAACGAGGAAGCGGACAGAATATACAAAGAAATTGACGCCGTAAAGCCAAAAAACTCGATGGAATATATGGTAAAACTCGACGCATGCAGGCTTGCGATGAACCACGAAGGCGTGCTTAATTCCGTTGAAAACGTGCTGCCCGAATTTCCTTATCAGCCACAGCTTCTGATACTTCTCGGAAAGGCGCAGTACAATATCGGCGAAATTAAGGCGGCGCGCGCGACTTTTCTCGACGTTTTGCGTCTTTATCCCGACAATTTCGAAGCGCGGCTTATGCTCGATAAAATAAATTCGCACGAAGGCGGCCTTATGTCCTACGGCGAAATCGAAATTCAGATTAAAAGAGTGCGTCTTCTCAACGAAATCAAACTTGCTTTACAGGACGGAAAAAAATTTACGGCTTATCTTAAATATAACAAAGACGCCTGCAAAAATCTTGAATTCCTGTTGCTTAACGAAAGCGACAGAAACGTCTATACCGTCGTTACCGCATTGTCTTTCTATTCTTCGGCGCGACTTACCCGTCTTTACGAAAAAATTCTTTTGCACCACGACGCGTCGGTCTATCTTAAGACGCTCGTACTTGCGGTATACCTTGATAAATGCGCGCCGAAAAAAGTTTACGTCTCTGTCGGCGACAGACTGAAAATCGCAGAAATGCCGTCTTACGGATGGGAGAAAGGTCTCACGGACGTTATCGTCCACGGCGCGTATCTTGCGTATGCTCAGATTATAATGTCCGAGAACAACTTAAAACCCGCAATCATCGCGCTGACGGAAAGACTGAGAAGAATGTCTTCGTTCATGTTAAGCGAGAAAAGCCCCCGCGAAACCGTAAGAGACGTTATGGATATCGACAATTTTCTTGCGGTCAGAAACGCTTTATACGATATGTCTCTTCATAAATCTTCAAATAAATCGCCGCTGACGCTTCAGGACGAAGCGTACGGAAAATGTCTGGAACTTTTCGGGAGGATAGACGATGAATACGAAATTTGAAAATCTTGATAAACTTTTCGAACTGTACGTTGCCGAAGCCGTGAAAAAAAACAAAGAAAAGTATAACTCTCACGAGGCTCTCGAAAACGACCTCGGACTGCTTTTCGAAAAATTCGAAAACACGAAAGTCAGAACGCTCGACGGCAAAACGCCGAAAGAATACGTACGCGAATTACAAAAAAACCGCGAACTTACCGAATACGTATCGACGTGTCTCGACGAAAACGTAGAAGTTACCGATACCGTTTGCGACGCTCTTATCACAGACCCCGATGCAACGGAGTATCTTACGGGACTTTTGTACGAACAGAATCCCGACGCAAACATGCTCGGCGTAAAATTGCTGGCCGAAAAAGGCGGCGACGAGGTCGAGGACGTGTTTATTTCCGTTCTTACCAACGACGAAATACGCGACGAAGTAAAAAACGTCGCTTACGAATTTCTTTCGGAAGGAGACGATTGCGTTCCCGAAAAGATACTTGACGTCATTAACGGCGTTCCCGAAAAGAATCAGGGAATCCTTGTGGAAGTTCTGTCGAATTTCAAAGGAAGGAAAGAGGTCTTTTACTGGCTTATAACCATGTTGCAGCGCGCCGAAGACGTTCCTCTTTACGCGGGTCTTCTCGGCAGTTACGGCGACCCTGCCGCAATCGATATATTGAAGAGTTTCGCCGCCGAATTCGACGTGAATTACGTTGAGTACGTCGAAATCCGCAACGCCGTCGAGGAGCTCGGGGGCGAGATGGACGTCGAAAAAGATTTTTCGGACGACCCGTATTATAAATATATGAATCATCTTGACGACGGACCCGAAGAAAATCCCGGAAACAATAAAAACTGAATAATCTTAGTTGCTTCGGATAATTTCAGAATAACCCTATGCCGCAATGCATAGGGTTATTTTATGAAAGACGGTCTTAAGTGCGCCGCCGTGTTTATAGGCACCGTAATAGGCGCCGGTTTTGCGACGGGTCAGGAAGTATTGTTATATTTCGGAAACAGCGATATTTCGGTGCCCGTACTCGCAGGATTGACGCTCGGATTGTTCTGCGCTTATTTTATGCGCGTGGGCGCAAGCGTTTCGTTTGACGGCGACGGAATCTTTTCGGGAAAAAAGGCGGAATTATTCTACGACGCCTGTATGTATATATGCGCATACGTCACTTTTATAGCAATGTTTTCGGGCGCGGAAACTCTGTTTTATAAAACTTTCGGTATCGGATATACGGGAATTATATGGGTTGTACTTGCCGCTTTTATATCCGTCAACGGTCTTAAATTTATGAAAATACTTAACGGTGTCGCCGTACCTGTCATAATGGCGTTGATTACCGTTATTTTTTTAAAGAGCGCGCCTTATGAACCGGGTGGTCGGCTGAACTTTCTGAATTCCGTAACCTATTCCGCAATGAATATCGTTCTGTCAATGGGAATAATGGTGCGCTTGGGCAGAAACGCGGATAAAAAGACGATAGCGACTGCGGGAATATGTTCGGGCGTCGTAATGGCGGCGTTATTGGCGATGATTACGCTTGCAGTCAGAAAAAGCGGCGGTGAAATGCCGATGTTTACGGTTGCCGAATCTCATTCGCTGAAATATGCCGCCGGTATCGTTATTTTGCTTGCCGTATTCACAACCATGGTTTCGGCGCTCGAGACGGCCGCGGACATAATATCTCCCGTTTTCAAACGTAAAACGGCGGCTATCGTCTTTGTTTTTATAACGTCGGTGCCTTTTATAATTCTGTTTTCGTTTGAAAGTTTAATTGAATATTTTTATCCTCTCGTATCCGGTATGGGATGTCTTGCGGTAATCGCGTTGAGCATATCGGTTTTTTTGAAAAAGCGTTCGCGAAAAGCGTCCAAATCCGTTGACAATAATAACTAAATACTATAACTGTCTCTTATACA
>ENA-OYYI01000012-OYYI01000012.1-human-gut-metagenome-genome-assembly--contig:-NODE-12-length-131072-cov-16.624545_pt1 | contig 131072 bp, 111 predicted proteins | sample MGYA00244063_ERZ653448 | MGnify/ENA primary metagenome ERZ653448 (study PRJEB26926, sample SAMN06165192) | human gut metagenome | biome: ENVO:00009003; feature: ENVO:2100002; material: ENVO:00002003...
GAACAGGCACATACCGTGTATAAGAACGCTTCGAATAGGCTGTAATCTTCCGCAATCGTAATGCATCGGGTGCGGGTGTCCCGCCCGACTTTTACCAAGCAGATAATTTGGCGAAATTGTGGTAGGAGTTTTTGCCCTTGTTTGAACTGATAGCGCAAATTCTCTGCGCGGTAGAGATTGCGAAAACAAATGCGATGTTTGTCAATCGCCCAAAGTGTTCTTGTTCCTATTTAGGGGATTCCCACGTCGTTTCACTTCTCGGAATGTCATAAGGCGATTGATGCCACCGCAATGCCGTTTGAGCAAAAGGAAAACCCCACAAAACGTGGGGTTTTTCCTTGCCGGCATAGGGAGGATAAAAAAAGTGCCGGCAATAATTGGGGAGATGAAGTTGTGATCTCACACGGTGAGATTCAAATTATGGGATTGTGAAACGCTGTCCACAAAATCCCTAATCGTCGATACTGAAAGCGCAAAGCCCATGTTGTCTATGCTTTCGTCGACGAGCTTGGATTCCACGATTCCGACGACGTTTCCGAGGATGTCAATCATCGGTCCGCCGCTGTTTCCGCCGTTGACCGCCGCATCCGTCATAACGAATTTGCCGGATCCCCAGCTGGAAATCGTGATTCCCGTTTGAGATATGATACCCGTTGAGATGCTGTTTGTCGATCCGACGCCTTCGGGGTTTCCGATCAACGCCACCATCGTACCTCTTTGCGAATCGTTTGTTGCGATTGTGAGGGATGGGTGATCCGCGTTTGACGGTTGAGCGTCTACAACACTCGATCCGCTGACTTTTCCGACCACTCTGAGCAGTGCAATGTCGGGATCGTTTGTTTCGGCATCGAGATGATCGCCTTGGTATGCGCCGTATGCTACGATTTCGAGCTTGTAGTAGTTTGAAGTGTCACCGTCAAACATACAAATAATCGTGCCGTATGAAGCCCATTCGTAAGTCACTCTTCCCATTCCGAAAGGATAACCGGACGAAGAAGTTTTTGTCGCTTCATATCTGACGCAGTGCGCGTTTGTAAGCAAGTAGCGATACTTTGAGTCGGAAGTGGAGTCCGAAATCAAAAATCCGCTTGCTATGCCGTTGTACGACGTTGTGGAGGGATTGACGTTTGCGTCCTTGTACATATATAGCCTTGCGACCGACGCAGACTTTTCGTTTGCAACCAAACCGATATTGGTTTTGAGTGCTTCAAGGGCCTTTTCGGTTGCCGCTTTGGTCACGTCGTCAACGACGTTTGTTCCGCTCAAAGCTTCGTCGATTGCCTCGCGATATTGTTCTCTCATATCGGCGGAGATTGACGCTGCGTATTCTTCGGCTATAGTTTGTTTTAGGCTTGCCAACACGATTACGTTGACAAGAACGACGACGCACATCACAACTGCAAGCACTACGCACAAGATACCGACCGGACCGAGCTTGTTATTGTTCTTCGGTGACGGCGTATGATATACCGGTGTATGCTCGGGTTGTGGATTTCTTTGATCGTCAAAGAAATTGTTAAAATCGTCCATACCCTTGCTCCTTTTATATCTTATACCAAAATAGTATGTTCTGACAATTAAATTTTCATTAAATTTGTAAATTTTTTTTGAAAAATTTTACCAATCCTTCAAAATATTCAAAAAGTCGGCAAAAGTTGACAAATTTAAGGATATATAATAAAATAAATATAAAAGAAAACGAACAACGTGTAGTGTTTTGCACTCGTGAGGTGCAAAATGCAAGGAGAAATTTATGTCTGTGCTTTTTTGCGATACCGATTGCGAACTTTGGTACACTCATGCGCGTGAGTTGAATCTCGAAGTCATCCGCATGCCTTACGTCATCGACGGTGAAGAGAAATTGTGCGATTTGGGAGAGGAAACCGACACTCACGATTTCTACCAAAAAATGCGCAACGGCGCAAGCGCGTCTACCGCGGGACTAAATCAACAAATATATTACGACACTTTCGAGCCGTTTTTCAAAAAGGGCGAGGACATATTGTACATTGCTTTTTCTTCCAAACTTTCGGGCACGTTCGAGTATCTCGAACCTGCGATCGAGGAGCTTCGCAAGAAATATCCCGGCGTGAAATTCAGAAGATTCGACACGCTCAACATCTGTATGGGCGCAGGTCTTTTGGTGTATTTGGGGGCAAAGTATTGCAGAGAGCACGGCGACGACATTGACGCAACTTACGATTATCTTGAAAGAAACGTAAACAAAGTCGGCATTTATTTTGTCGTTGACGATATGAAATATCTTGCGCGCGGCGGCAGAATTTCGCCCGCAAAAGCAAAAATCGGCAATCTTATGAACATCAAACCCGTTTTGACCGTCGCAGACGGCAAGCTCGACGTATGCTCCAAGCAAAACGGCGTTAAAAAAGCATACAAGTTTATGCTTGACGAGTTTGAACAAACATACGGAAATCTTGACGACGCACCCGTCGTTATCGTAGATGCCGATTGCAAAGACGTTTCGGATGCTTTGAAGGAAAAAATCCTTGAAATCAATCCCGAGGTCACCGTTTGGCAACAGCCCGTCGGTCCCGTTATCGGCGCACATGCGGGCCCCGGTACTCTCGGCTTGATTTTTACGAGAAAATAATTGCGCAAAGCGCAAACAGAGGACAAAGACTTGAAAAAATCAAGAATATTTTTGGTTCTCATAGTTTTGATTTTGTGTATTGCTTCGCTTACGGCTTGCAACAGGGCGGAGCAATATTTCGTATATGGCACAACGCTTGAAATTCAATCTTACGGCATAAAATCGCAGCATACCGTCACCGAAATTTACGATTATATTTCCTCGTTGGAGAGCGTTCTTTCACCGACCGTGGAGGGTAGCGACGTCAGCAAAATCAACGCCGCAAAAGTCGGTGAGGCAATCCTATGCCAAGACGTAACGATGCAAATCATGCGCGTTGCAAGTGAGGTGTTCGAAGCCTCCGACGGCGCGTACGACCCGTCGATATATCCGCTCGTAAGACTTTGGAAGTTTTCGGGCGATTTGTTCTCGAAAGCGTCGGACTTTACCCCTCCGAGCGATGAGAAAATAGAAAACGCAAAACGACTTGTCGGGCTTGACAAAGCGTTTGTCGTCGACTATGAAAATAGTACGATAACCAAACTTATCGACGGTGCGATGCTCGATTTCGGCGGCGTTGCAAAAGGCTATGCGGTTCAGCAGTCATTGACGCTTGCCTCCGACAAAACCCTCGTCAACCTCGGCGGCAATATAGGTGCGGTGAAAGGCGATTTCAACGTCGGCATTGCAAATCCTCAAAGAGAAGGCAGAGAGTTTATAAATTCCTACTTTGCGAAATTCAAACTACTCTCGGGCGAGTGCGTGTCGACAAGCGGAGATTACGAAAGGTATTACGTCGTAGACGACGGAGAACGTAAAAACGTCTATCACCATATAATAAATCCCATCACGTGCAAGCCTGTCGATACGTCGGGAAGCGACGGCGTTGTGTCTTGTTCCGTCGTGACGAAAGACGGCGCAATCGGTGATGCGGTTGCAACCGCAGTCGTCGTTTTGGGCAAAGAAAAAGGCGTACAACTTTTGAAAAAGTTGGGGCTGAAAGGCTTTATCATCGACGGTGATATGAACGTGCAAACGGTCGGAGATTTCGACGTCGAATTGAAAACTGCGGCGTTTATAGTGTCGGAAGATATAGATTAAGTGCTTTTTCGGTGATTATGAGCAAAAACAAAACGAACGTGACGAAAGAGGCTTTTAAGCAGCTTTTCAAAAAAGGCGACATAATTTTGCTTGTCGTCGTTTTGGTGCTTGTCGCACTCACAATCTATTTTGCTCTGCAGTCGGACGCAAGCGAAGCGGACGTTTACGTCGACGGAAATCTCGTGTACAAACTTGACTTAAACAAAAACGCAACCGTCGAAGTTTTGGACGGCAGGGTGCAAATCAAGATTGAAAACGGAAAGGCGTATATCGCAAAAAGCGATTGCCGCAATCAGCTTTGCGTGCATGCGCAAGCAATAGGCAAAGAGGGCGGAGTGATTGTGTGTCTGCCAAACAAAGTCGTTGTCAAAGTGGTGGCAAAGGAGGTTGACGCAATAACGTGAAAAAACCGTCTAAGTTTACGACAAGGCGAGTTGCGCTTTGCGGATTGTTCCTTGCGCTTGCCCTCATAGTTTCGCTTATCGAGAGTTATATTCCGCCCATAATCCCCGCGCTTCCGTATGCAAAAATCGGGCTGGGCAACGTCGTTCTTTTGGCGTGCTTCTTGCTGCTGGGCGTTTGGGAAGGGTATATCGTGCTTGTTTTGAGATGCGTGTTAAGTGCGGTTTTTGCCGCTAATACGGCAAGCCTTATATGGTCGCTTCCGTCCGCGCTCGTTGCTTACACGCTTATGGTTTTGCTTTCAAAAACGCGATTGTTCAGCACTTGCGGACTGTCTATTGCAGGCGGAATGACGCACAATCTGATGCAGATATGCGTTGCGTCCGTCGTCGTGTCGAGCGGAGTTTTCGTTTACTTGCCATATATGATGCTTGCGGGCGCGCTTGCCGGGCTTGTCACCGGGATTTTGTGCCACTTTATCGTGGGTGCGTTGAAGGGGAGATTGAATATCGATTTCAAAGATTGCGAGTATCATAGACAAATCGACGACGCAAACGACGAAGATGATTGAAAAACATAGCGGATTATGAAAATACATCATCGAATTTAAAAGTGGAACCGCATATGATTCCAGTTTAAATATTCAAGAGATTATGCTTTTATATATGAAAAATCCATCGAGCTTTCGATGGATTTTTGAGTATTTTGGACGTTTATTGTTTACATAGGGATAAATGTCGTGAACAACAATATCACCACAAGCAACGCCGCCGATATAATAAAGCTCAAAGTGCCGAAGAAGAAAGACAGTCTTGCAAGCCCTTTCATAGTATTTGCGCCCGACACTGAAAACACTATGCCGACAAACGACAAAGACAAACTTGCGATATACAGCCATTTCATCAAGTCAACAGCAAGCACGCCGTTGAGGAAATTGAGTGCGGGGAAGAAAAACACGAGCGTTGCGTACGCCGTGGCGGCAAAACCTGCACAAGTCATGACGAACCCCAAAATCAGCACGGTTTTGCGCGCTGCCATATTCGAATATGGTTGAGATTGAGTTTGCACGGATTGTTTTGCCATAACAAAAGTATATAACCTTAAACCGTATTTGTCAACACGGATATGAAAAACGCATCCGATTTGCCAAAGCGCATATATGTCAGATCCGACGATAAATCGCTGTCGAAAAACAAGGAAATCCGAGCTTGATCGTTACGTTTTTCTTTTGTGATTATCGCATTGATTTTATAGTTGAATTTGAACAAATTTACAAGTTTTCCGTCCTCAAATCCGACAAGCAAATCAAAGCCGTCGAATCGTGCGACGAATATATTTTCTTCTTGCGCCACGCAAGTAAAATCGAGGGCGGAAGCCACATTGAATTCGGTTTGCAACAGAGGTTTCGTATCGACGGATTTTAGGTATGATTTCTCATCGTTTGCGCTTGAAATTTTCTTGTTTTCGTATAGGTAATCGAGAGATGTTTCCGAGATGAAATCGAGGTGCGAGCAAAGACGAACGCACTTGTCTTTGCATATGATATTGACGCCGTTGTCGCATCTTAAAAGCGCGCCGAAACTTTGATTTTCAAGAGTGTATTCCGCAGTTGTTTCAAGACTTGCGGAGTGTGAGTAAAGAGTAAGTCCGTTTTGTGTTTTGCATAGAGTCAAAAAGGCTTGCGACGACGATTGCAAAATAGGCATAACTTGCAAAATACGGTGTTTATCGTAAGAAAAACGCTTTGTAAAGCCGCTGTTTCGATTGTATGTTACACCGATTGCGGTTTCGTCGTCTTGCAAAAACAGCAGTTCGTTTTCACCGAAATTTATGCGAGAAACTATCTTCGAGTTTTGTGTTTGCAACACGTAATTATCCCTTGAAACGTTGAGAGAATCGTCCAAAACACAGCTCTTTATTTTGCCGTCTATCGTGCAAAAAACCCTAATTTCGTTTTGGACGTATGCGGCGTCTATCTCGTCGAATTTTTCAATTGAGTTTTCGCAGGAAACGGAAAAATTTTCATCGTAAATTTTGACGTTCGTTTCGTTGTTTTCGGCGCATAAAATCGCTATGCCGTAGCGCGTTTGACAAGCGCAAAAATAGCGTCCTTTCGCACTTGCGATTTTGATTGATTTTTCAAGCGTGGTTCCGCTGAAAATCGCAGCGTAAATTCCTGTTTCTTTCACGTCGTATTGCGATGAATCGCAAGAAACGATAAGTACGCTTTTGCCTGCGAAACTAAAGGCGTCGAGCAGTTTTTCTTCTCCCTCGCCGCCGAAGTGCGCAACGCTTTTTCCGTCCACTTTCTCGCACGCTCTGGGCAGAGTGGAATAAACCGGCTTTTGCGGACTGTCGGGTAAGTCGGTCTCGGGATTGTCGTTTGCGCCGGCAACGTTCGTTTTTGAGTTTGCGTTTGCAACCGCTGACAATGCTATATAGCACGCAACGGCAACGGTCATTAGCAAGATTACTGCAAGCCATTTGGCGATGGTTTTTTGTTTGTGCATTTTTCACCTCGCCTCAATTTAGCACAAACAAGGTCTGCAATTTTTCCGTTTGCGTCGGAATTTATGGGTTTCATGCTCGGATTTTGCATTGCGGTTTCTATTGCGCGCGGCAAATTGTCGCAAAAATGCGAATCTTGTTTTAACACCGTTGCGCCGAATTCTTTTGCAAGCTCGGCGTTGTATATCTGGTCGCCCCTCGACGCGCCTTTTGGCAGAGGCACGAAAACGGCGCGCTTGCCTATGGACGAAATCTCAAACACGCTCGTCGCGCCCGCTCTGGACAGCACTATATCGCAAGCGGTGTAAAACAGCGCGACGTCGTCGGCATACTCGAATCGAAGATAGTCGGCGGATTTTACGTTTGAGCCTTTGTTTTTTCCGCTTACGTGCAAAACGAAATATTTTGTAGTGAGCGTTTTTAGGTTTTTGACTATCGCGTCGTTTATCGCGTTTGCACCCGACGAGCCGCCCAAAACAAGCAACACGGGCTTTTTGAACGGATTGTTTATGCCGAGCGTTTTTCGAGCGCAAGTTTTGTCTTTGTAGACAAGATTGTCGCGAAGGGGCATACCCACGAGTTCTCCGCCGAATTTAGATTTCGGATTGGCTTTCAAAATCGTTGCGCCTTTAAGTTGTGCGATTTTGTTTGCAAGTCCCATTGTCAAGTCGCTTTCGTGTGCAAAGACGGGAATATGTGTTTTGCTTGCCGCCAAAACTACGGGCAAAGATACGAATCCGCCTTTTGAAAACACGCAACACGGCTTGATTTTTGCAAGAATTTCGTTTGTTTTTTCGACGGATTTTTTAAGGGTAGACGGGATTTTCAAATTGTTTTTTATGCCGTCGATCGTCATTGACCGCACGAGCTTTATCGTGGGTACGGCATAATATTTTATGCCTGCGTCGCGCGCAAGTTTTCTTTCGATAGTGTTGCCCTCGCCGCCGACGTACACGGCGCAAAATCCTCTTTTTTCAAATTCGGGAACGAGCGCAAGATTCGGGTAGACGTGTCCGCCGGTGCCGCCGCCCGTGAAAACGATAATCGGGCGGTTTTGAGAGTTTTCTAGACAAGTCGCAGTATCTGATTGCGGTGTTGCGGTGCTTGCCGATGCAGCTTTGCGGGTGTTTTTTGTTTTCGTTTCAAGGTCGTTTGCCGTCGAGAAGGACGTATTTTTTGTGATTTTTGAAGTCATATAACCATATTATGTAACAAAAACGGGTAAAGTTGCGTATTTTTGCGTCTTGAAAACGTAAAAACGCTGTGTTACAATATATCCATATCGAAAATGACTTTCGCACATGCGATAAGAGGAGATTTTTATGAAGACAGAGAAATTTCAAAGTTTTGACGGCACCGTATTGCAATGCTATCTTTGGGACAACGTGCGCAATCCCAAGGGCGTGGTTCAGATTTCGCACGGCATGGCGGAACACGCGCGCAGATACGACGATTTTGCAAACTATCTCAATCAAAACGGCTATATAGTTTTTGCCGACGACCATCGCGCTCACGGTATGACGAGCACGAAGCAATCTTCAAAAGGCGTCAAGGGCTACCACAAGGGCAACATTTATTTCGACACCGTCAAAGACGAGTGCGCAATCACAAAAATGCTCAAAGACAGATACAATCTCCCCGTGTTCTATCTCGGACACAGCTACGGCAGCATGGTGGGGCAACGCTATATCGAGGAATGTAAGGACTATTCCGGCGTTATTCTCAGCGGTTCGGCAATGATGAAAGGTGCGCTTTTGAACACTGGCGCAACCATTGCAAACCTCAATTTTAAGTGCGCGGGCGGCGAAAAGACGGCGGATTTCCTCGACAAACTCACCTTTGGCGCATACAACAAGCCGTTCAAAAAGGAATCCGAGTTTGCATGGCTTTCAAGAGATAAAGAAAACGTCAAGAAGTATATTTTCGACGAGCAATGCGGCTACGTTATGTCCGTGGCGTTCTTCAAATATTTCCTCAACGGACTCAAAGAAAGCTACAAAAAAGAAAACCTTTCCAAAATCGACGTCAACAAACCGATTGCGATTTTCTCGGGTGACAAAGATCCCGTGGGCGGCAACGGTAAACTCGTTCAAAAACTTTACGATCAATACAAAAATCTCGGCGTAAAGAATTTGACTATAAAACTTTATCCCGACGCTCGTCACGAAATCCTGAACGAAATCAACAGAGCGGAAGTTTATGCGGATTTCCTCTCCCGCCTCGATGCTATGCTGTAAGTGCTATTCGGCGAATAGCTTTGTCAAAGTCCCTCGCCCGACAACTCATGTACGATTAGTACATTAGGGTTGCCTTGCGAGGGGCTTTTTCGCGCTCTTCATCCGAATAGCGCATACAGCATAGCATCGAGATTATTATTTAATGTTGCCCTATTTGGAGCGCACTTATTAACGCAATGTGCAACTTCGAAGACGGAACACGAGCCGCAAGGCGGCGAGAAAATGGAGTGCCGAGCTTGACGGTTGTACCGTCCGACTGCGTCGTGTTGTTGCGTAGCCGGCGCACAAAGGACGGTGGCATAATAAGGGGAATGTCCCTATCTATGCGAGTGCCGATTGTCTCCCCCGCGAACGACGGATAATCTTGTAGAGAATTGTCCCTATTTGAGTGGCGGGAGAAAAGCCCGAAAAGGAAAGAGGGGGCACATCTAATTTAGGGTTCTAAACATTCAACTCTTGTAGAGGAAGAAATTACCCTTGTTCAAGGGGTTCTTATTACTTTTTTAAAAAATTTTGAAAACCACAAAATTGTGCGTCCAAATACCTTGAAAAAAACAAGATATTGTGGTAAGATAACGATATTATTATATTTATAAAGGTTTACTGTATGGCAAATCAAGATTACAAAGCCGGCGATATTCGGATTCTGGAAGGTCTGGACGCCGTAAGAAAACGCCCGGGTATGTACATCGGCACGACGGGCAGCAAGGGCATGCATCACATCCTTTGGGAAATCATCGACAACAGTATCGACGAAGCGGCAAACGGCTACGGCGACACCGTTCGCATAGAGCTTTTGGACGACAACGTCGCAAGAGTGAGCGACAACGGTCGCGGCGTCCCCGTTGACAAGCATCCCAAGCTCAAAATCAGCGGTGTAGAAGTTGTTTTCACACAACTTCACGCAGGCGCAAAGTTCGACAACGGACAATACAACTACTCGGGCGGTTTGCACGGTGTCGGCGCATCCGTCACGAACGCTCTTTCGGAGTGGCTCACGGTTGACGTCAAACGTGACGGCAACTTGTATAGGGCGGAATTTTGGTCGCCGCAAGTCGGCACGAAGATAAAAAGCGGCGTTGTCAAGACTCCGCTTACGGTTATAGGAAAGGTGAAGGGCTCGGGTACGTCCGTCAAGTTTAAGCCCGACGAGAGAGTTTTCGGCAAAGAAAAATTCGATTATTCCGTAATTGCGGAGCGTATGCGTGACGTTGCGTATCTCAACAAAGGCGTAACCATCATCATCGACGATTTGCGTATGCCTCTTGCCGGCGGCACGGGCAAGCACGACGTGTTCTGTTTCAAGGGCGGTATTGCGGACTACGTGCAATATCTCAACGAAGGCAGAGTGGTGCTTTACGACAAGCCCCTTTACGTCGAGGCGAAAGAAGCGCACTTTGAAGTTGCGGTTGCCATTCAGCACACCGAAGGATATTCCGAAAACATTTATTCCTACGTCAACAACATTCCGACGGCGGAAGGCGGCACGCACGAAGTCGGATTCAAGAGTGCGGTCACAAAGGTTTTCAACGACTATGCAAGGAAAAACAATATCCTCAAAGAAAAACAAGCCAACCTGTTGGGCGAGGATTTCAGAGAGGGTATGGTTGCGGTCATCACCGTAAAAATGCAAAACGTGCAGTTTGAAGGTCAAACCAAGGGCAAACTCGGCAATCCCGAAGTGCGTACGAAGGTCGAGAATCTCGTCGGCGAAAAACTTGCGGAATTGCTTTTGCAAAGAGGCAACAAGGTCATTGCGGAAAAGATTATCGCAAAGGCTATGGGTGCGGCAAAGACGAGAGAAGCGGCAAAGAGAGCAAAAGATCTGAGCCGTCAGCAAAACAAGCTTAACGGGCTCAATCTCGTGGGCAAACTTGCAAGTTGCTCGGGCAAAAACGCCGCTATCAACGAGTTGTTTATAGTTGAGGGCGACTCGGCAGGCGGCAGTGCGAAACAAGCGCGCGACAGATTTTTCCAAGCAATACTCCCTTTGAGAGGCAAACCGCTCAACGTGGAAAAGGCAAGCCTTGAAAAGATTTTGGCAAACGAGGAGTTTGCAACGCTTATTTCTGCACTCGGCACGGGTATCGATCCCGAATTTGACCTTGATAGCCTCAAATACGACAAAGTTATCATTCTGGCGGACGCCGACCAGGACGGCGCGCACATAAGAGCGTTGCTTTTGACATTCTTCTTCCGCTATATGCGCAGACTCATCACCGAGGGGCACGTTTACATCGGTATGCCTCCGCTTTATCGTTTGCAAAAGAAAGACGAAATCCTTTATTGCTACGACGACAACGCGCTTGTCGAGGGGCAAAAGAAAATGGGCAAAAACGCGCTTCTCCAACGCTTCAAAGGTCTTGGCGAGATGAATCCCGAACAACTTTGGGACACCACTATGGACCCTGCAAAGCGCACTTTGACGAGAGTTACGATTGACGACGCGGCAATGGCGGACAAGCGCATCACCATTCTTATGGGCGATGACAGCAACATCCGCAAGGACTATATTTATCAATACGCCGACTTCAACAAAGTGGACAACTTCAAAATCACAAAAGAAGAAGAGAATAATTAACGCATAAAACTTTCAAGCGTCTGAAATCGCTCGAAAAACAAACAACGATATACGATCATGTCAAAAAAACAACACAAAGAAATTGAATACAACTCCGTGGTGCTCGACACAGTCTTTGAGGACGTCATGCACAACTCGATGATTCCGTATTCGGAAAACGTCATTCTCGACCGCGCTTTGCCAAGAGTCGAGGACGGATTGAAACCCGTTCAGCGCAGAGTGCTTTACTCCATGCACGAGATGGGACTCACACCCGACAAGCCGCACAAGAAGTGCGCAAGAATCGTGGGCGATTGCCTTGGCAAGTATCACCCCCACGGCGACAGTTCCGTTTACGGCGCAATGGTGCGTATGGCGCAACCTTTCGTCATGCGTATGAAACTTGTGGACGGTCACGGCAACTTCGGTTCGGTGGACGGCGACTCGGCGGCGGCTATGCGTTACACCGAGGCGAGAATGAGTCCGCTTGCGCTCGAATTGTTGAGAGATTTGGACAAAGAAACGGTTTCGTGGTCGCCGAACTTCGACGACAGCTTGGAAGAGCCGAACACGCTTCCGGGACGTTTTCCCAACTTGCTTGTCAACGGTGCAAACGGCATCGCGGTCGGACTTGCGACAAACATCCCCACGCACAATATGGGCGAGTGTATCGACGCAACCGTCATGAAGATCGAAAATCCGAGTGCGACGATAAAGGATTTGTTCAAGGTGTTCCACGGCCCCGACTTCCCGACGGGCGGATTTATAATCCCCGTGGACAGCCTCGAAGATATTTATTCGACGGGCAAGGGCAGAATCAAGATTCGCTCACGTTTGCATATCGAAAACGACGACAACGGCAAAAAGAATATCGTCATAACCGAAATTCCTTATCAGGTTTCCAAGGCGGAATTGCTTTCGCGCATTGCCGACCTCAAAGAAGCCAACAAAGACGCTTTGCAAGGCATTGCCGAAATCGTTGACGAGAGCGACAAGTCGGGTACGCGCGCGGTCGTCAAGTGCAAAAAAGACGCGGACGTCAACAAAATCGTTTCCTTCCTCTTTAAGAAGAGCAATCTCGAAATGGGCTATTCCATCAATATGGTTGCAATCGCAAACGGTAAGCCCGAACAATTGTCGCTTACGGCGTATCTCGACTACTATATCGAATATCAGCGCACTATCATAGTCAATCGCACCGCTTACGATTTGAAAGCCGCAAAAGCAAGAGCGGAAATCGTGAGAGGTTTGCTTGTGGCAATCCGCAATATCGACGAAGTTATCAAGATAATCAAAGAGTCGGAATCCACGGCAAAGGCAAAAGAAACTTTGCGTCAAAGATTCGATTTGAGCGACGCTCAGGCGCAAGCGATTTTGGATATGCGCTTGAAGAGCCTTGCCAAACTCGAAGTGGGCAAGCTCGAAGAGGAACTTGCATATCTCGAAAAACAGATTGCGCTGTTCGAAGCGATTCTGGCATCCAAGCGCAGACAGCTCACAATCGTAAAAGACGAATTGCTTGCAATAAAGAAAGCACTCAATTCCGAGCGTATGACGGTCATCATGAGCGGTGAAGAGAGCGAAGAGAATTATTCCGCACCCAGCGAGGCGGAAGCGGTTGCGTATCGCGACGGCGTGATTGTGACAAACAAGGACGGTCAAATGAGATTTATGTCGCAAAAGGCATTTACCACCGCAAAGAAAGATTTTGCATCTTTCGGTGAGGACGCTTTGCCGACGTGCAGTCTGTCCGTCAACAACAAGGGCACTCTTTATGCGGTGACAAACCTCGGCAACGTTGTCAAAATAGACGTGACGACGCTCCCCGAAAAGAAGTTTAAAGAAAAGCCGTTCAAACTCGGCGCGATAAATCAAGACGCACAAACGGGCGAGAGCATAGTCAAACTCTTCTTCTTCGAGGGCGTACCTGTCGGAGAACTTGTGCTGTTCACAAAGCAAGGGGGAGCGAAGAGAGTGGATTTGAGCGAGTTCTCAACCGTGTCGAAGTCGTATCTGAAAGCAATCAATCTTGCCGAAAAAGACGAGGTTGTGGGCGCAGACATCGTTGATGACGAAAAAAATGTCATGGAAGTGACAAAGGAAGGACAGGTGCTTGCCTACAAAGCCACCGAAATTCCTCTTCAAGGCAGAACGGCGGCGGGAGTAAAGGGCATAAAGCTCGGCGATACGGACAGCGTCGTGTTTGCGGGACAAGTCGAGGAAGAGGGCGAAATCATCGTCGTGTCAAATACGGGCTATGCAAAGAGAGTCATCGCATCGCTCATCGATCCGAGTTCGAGATACCTCAAAGGCGTAAAGATTATCGAGCTTGACAAATCCTACGTCAAATACGTCGGCACGGTGAAGATGCCCTACGATCTTGCGTTTGTAAGCGGCGGTCAAACGAGCATCGTCAACACCGAAAACATCCGCATAGACACCAGAACCACAAAGGGCAAACAACTTTTCAAACAAGAAGTCACGCTCGTAACTCCGGTGAACGAACCTGAAGAATAAATTGCACCTAATAAAAATAACACTAAGGAAATCAATATGAAAATCGGTTTTGACAGCAACATGTATATGCAAAAACAGTCGGAGCACATTCTCGAACGTATAAGTCACTTCGACAAACTCTATTTGGAATTCGGCGGTAAACTCTTCGACGATTTGCACGCGGCAAGAGTGCTCCCCGGCTTCGACAAGGCGGCGAAAATCAAACTTCTGCAAAAACTTCGCGATAAGGCGGAACTTGTCATTTGCATAAACGCAAACGCAATCGAGCGCAACAAAATTCGCGCCGACTACGGCATCACATACGGAAGTGAAGTCGAGAGAATGATTGACAACATTTCCGCAATGGGCATATACATCAACTGCGTCGTCATCACCATGTTCACCGACCAGCAAGGCGCGCTAGCGTACAAACAAAAACTCGAAAACCGCGGCATCAAGGTTTATATCCACCGTCCGACAAAGGGCTATCCTCACGAAATCGACACAATCGTTTCGGATGAAGGCTACGGCGCAAATCCTTACATCACGACGACAAGACCTCTCGTAGTTTTGACCGCGCCCGGTCCGGGAAGCGGAAAACTTGCAACTTGTCTGAGCCAGCTCTATCACGAAAACAAGAGAGGCGTGAAAGCGGGATACGCGAAGTTTGAAACTTTCCCCATATGGAATATTCCTCTCAATCATCCCGTCAACGTTGCGTACGAGGCGGCGACGGCAGACCTTAAAGACGTCAACAAAGTGGACAATTTCCACCTCGACGCTTACGGCGAAATCACCGTCAACTACAACAGAGATATAGAAGTTTTTCCCGTCGTCAAGAGCATTTTGGAAAAGATTACGGGCGAGGAGTGCATCTACAAATCCCCGACGGATATGGGCGTAAATATGGCAGGGTATTGCATTGTGGACGACGAGGCGTGCCGAGAGGCGTCCAAGCAAGAGGTTTTGCGCAGATACTTCAAAGCTCTTTGCGATCTCAAAACGGGCACGGGTACGCAAGACACCGTCAGCAGACTTGAATTTTTGATGTCGAGATTGGGCATAAACGTAGCGGACAGAAAAATCGTCGAAGTCGCAAAAAAGAAGAGCGAGGACAACGAAAACTGCGGAGCCGTTGCGCTCGAACTTCAAGACGGCAGAATCGTAACGGGGAAGAATACAAAGAGAATGAGCGCGTCCGCTGCATGCGTGTTTAACGCAGTCAAAATGCTTGCCGGCATAAAGGACAATCAAAAACTCATCTCGCCTTACGTCATAGGTCCTATCATCGACCTCAAAACGAAGATTTTGAAGGAACACAACAAGACGTTGACGCTCGAAGAGGCACTCATCGCATTGTCCATATGCGCGGCATCCGACGCAAACGCCGCAACGGCAATGGAACAACTGCCTTTGCTCGAAGGCTGCGACGCACACTCTACGCACATGCTCTTCAAAGCGGACGAAAATCCGTTCAGAAAACTCGGCGTGCGCCTCACTTGCTCGCCCGAATTTCTCGACAATACCCTGTTTATAGAGTGAAAACCACCATATAAACTGTTGATTGTGAAAACACATACGAAGACGGAACACGAGCCGCAAGGCGGCGAGAATATGAGCGCCGAGCTTGACGTATAGTACGAGAATGCGTGGCATTCTGTTGCGTAGCCGCCACGCAGGCGAAGTGGCATAATGAGTGAAATGTCCCTATCTATGCGAGTGCCGATTGTCTCCCCCACGAACGACGGATAATCTTGTAGAGAATTGCCCCTAACTGAGTGGTGGGAGAAATACCGGCGTGTCCGGAAAGAGGGGGTTCATCTAATTTGGGGTACATGGCGAAAAGCCCTTGTAGAGGAAGAAAAAAACACATGAGGAAGGGGGAAGTTGCATTTTTATATGACTATTGCAACGCTCCAAAACATAATAATAGCGCTGAATATATTAAGGAGAACGATATGCTTTACGAATCAAGAGATCAAATACCCGAGCAATACAAGTGGCATCTTGAAGATATCATTAAGGACAACGACGCATGGGAAGAGTTGTTTTTCAAGTGCGAAGAACGCATAGGCCACTTTGCAAAATACCAAGACAAATTGAGCGACGAGGACACTCTCTTCGACTGCCTGGAATTTATGACGAGAATGATGCACGACATATCCTATCTCTACGGATATGCAAAAATGCGTCTAGACCAGGATTCGAGGGACGCAACATATCAGGGCATGTCCAACAGAGCGGATATGCTTTACGTCAAGTACGTCACCGCAACGTCCTTTATCACTCCCGAAATCAGCGAGTTTTCCATGGACAGACTCAACGAGCTTCAACGTAGCAAACGCTTCAAGGACTACGACGTTTTCTTCAAGGAAATCATCAGAAACAAAGATATCATTCTATCCAAGAAAGAGGAAAAACTGCTCGGAGAAGTTGGACTTTTCTCGGACAACGCAAGGGAAGTGTTTTCTATGTTCGACAATGCGGACGTGAAGTTTGCGCCCGTCAAGGACGAAAACGGCAACGAAGTTGCAATGAGCCACGGCGTGTACGGCATGCTCTTGCAAAGTCCCGACCAAAGAGTGCGTAAAGACGCTTTCGACAGCATGTTTACAGCTTACAAGGATCACATCAACACCATTGCGGCAAACTATGCCGGCAACGTCAAAAAGGACTGGTTCTATGCAAAAGTGAGAGGCTTCAAAAGCTCGCTCGACTATTCTATGTACAACGAAAACGTGCCGTCCACTTGCTACAACAAACTTCTCGAAGCAGTCGGCAAAGGCACGAAACCTCTGCACGGATACATTGCGTTGAGAAAGAAAGTTTTGGGGCTCGACACTCTCAATATGTACGACCTTTACACCTCCATTGTCAACGAGCAGGAGCTTGCACTCGAATACGAAGACGCGGTGAAACTCGTCAAAGAAGCGTTGAAAGTCACCGGCAAGGAATATTCGGATATCCTTGCAAGCGCGTTTGAAAGCGGTTGGGTTGACGTGTACGAAAACAAGGGCAAGAGAAGCGGCGCTTATTCCTGGGGCGTGTACGGCGTGCATCCGTTTGTTCTTCTCAACTATCAAAAGACCATTCACGACGTGTTTACGATTGCGCACGAAATGGGACATGCGATGCACTCCTATTTCAGCAATTCATCCCTTCCCGAACAAAAGGCGGATTACGTCATTTTCGTTGCGGAAATCGCGTCCACCGTCAACGAAGTGTTGTTGTTAAAGCACCTTCTCAAAACGGCAACCGGCGAGTTCAGAAAGTATTTGCTTTCCTACTATCTCGACATGTTCCGTACAACGCTTTTCAGACAAACAATGTTCAGCGAGTTTGAAACGATTGCGCATAATATGGTGGAGCAAGGCGAGCCTATCACCGCAACCGCGCTTTCGGATGCTTATTACGAACTCAACAAGAAATACTACGGCGAAGCCGTCGAACACAACGACCTTATCCGCTACGAGTGGGCAAGAATACCGCACTTCTACACAAGCTATTACGTCTACAAGTACGCAACGGGTATCACGACGGCTGTTTCGATTGCAAACAAGATTCTCGAAGGCGGAGAAGAGTACTTTGCAAAATACAAAAAGTTCCTTTCCGCAGGCGGAAGCCTTGCGCCGCTTGACATCATTCGTCTTGCGGACGTCGATCTTGAAAGCGACGCGCCTTACGAACTTGCAATGAAAGAGTTTTCTCAAACTCTCGACGAGCTTGAAAAGTCGTTCGAGCTTCAATAAAAAAAAGAAAGTCCGAGTTGCAAGCAATCCGCTTGCAACTTGTCGAAAAATATGAATCGTATCAAAAAAATCACACTCTTTTTGCTTGTTTTTACGCTCGTGTTTGCGAGTGCGTTTTTCCTTGTCGCATGCAACGAGCAACAAGAGGACGAGGGCGATATAACGCGTGATTTGTACGTATATGCAATAGCGTTCGAGGACGCAGGCGAAACGGAAGAGGAAAGCTCTGCTAAAGTGCAAGCCGATGCCGATTCGTCCGCGGATAAAACCGCAATCGTCTATCTGACTTTTTCAAAAACGGACAGGAAAATCGAGGGGGCAAATGCGCTTTGGCACAGCGAAAAGCGCAAGGACGGCGAGTTTTATTTTGTCACGACAATCAAGATTTCGCTTAGCCCAGAATCGATATTTAGTGCCGTCAAAGAGAGCATACCACAAGAAGACCTTGTCAAAGACGAGGTTGAATACAACCGCTTGAAAGTGGTTTTGAGATATGATACAATCTATAAATCTATAAAAAGCAACGGTGAAATCACGCGTAGCGGGCGCATTTACACGCACGCTTTCGCGCTTGACGAGAACCTTCAAAACGACGTTTTTACGCTTGAAATGCGCTCGGCAAATTCTGCAAATTGGTATGCGGTTTTGGCGGCTTGCGCGTTTGGGGTCGTGTTGATTTCGATAATCGCAACCCTTGCGGTTAAAGGTGCAAAATGGCAAAAGACGAAAACAAAAGAGTGACAAGGGGCATGCCCAACAACGTTGACGCGGAAGCGTCCGTTTTGGGTTCTATCCTCATTGACAACAAAGCCGCGGACATCATTATCCCGACTCTCAAAGCGGAGGATTTTTACCTTTCGCAAAACAGATTGATTTTCGAGGTGATGAAACAGCTTCAAAACGAAAGCAAGCCTATCGACACCGTGTCCGTTTGCGACGCGCTCGAACTTAAAGGCAAACTTGACGAAGTGGGTTCGATTGCGTATTTGAGCGAACTTGCAGAGGGAGTCGTGTCCGCCGCAAACGGCGAGTATTATGCAAGCATAATAAAGCGTGACAGCCTTACGAGAAAAGTTATCGAAGCAGGTAACGACATCGCAAAATTCGGTTATGAGTGTCAAGACGGAAAAGACGCTCTCGACAATGCCGAAAAACTCGTTTACTCCATAGCGGAGCAATCAAGCGAAAAGGCTCTCGTAAAAGTCGACGATGCCGCCGCGCTTGCGCTCAAAAACATTCAGGACGCTCAATCGGGCAACGTGCCCAAAAACACGATATACACCGATTTTCCGACTTTCGACCGAAAAACGCACGGCTTGAAACCCGGTGAAATGGTGCTTATTGCGGCTCGTCCTTCCGTGGGTAAAACGGCATTTGCACTCAATATCGCGGCAAACGTTGCGCTCAATCACGGCAAAAAAGTTGCGATATTCTCGCTTGAAATGCCTGCCGACTTGCTTGCAACTCGTATGCTCGCATATATCTCGAAAGTGTCTCTCACAAAGATGAAAACGAGAGGTGCGCTTACTTCGACCGACATCAAAAAGCTTTACAACGGCTACAAAGCGTTGCTCGCAACCGACATATATATAGACGATTATTCGATGAACGGACCTTCAGACGTGCTTTCGAAATGCCGTCGATTGAAGCGGGAAAAAGGACTCGACCTTGTTATTATCGACTATTTGCAACTTATGACCGCTCAAAAGAACGGCAGGGCGGCAGAGAGTCGTCAGGTCGAAGTCAGCGACATGTCGAGAAAAATGAAAATTTATGCAAAAGAACTCGAATGTCCAATCATTCTGCTTTCTCAAATGTCGCGCGGTATCGAACAGCGCAACGACCATACGCCGCAATTGTCGGACTTGCGAGAGTCGGGCTCAATCGAGCAGGACGCCGATATCGTCATGTTCCTCAATAAACCGTATACTTACAACAAAGCGCTTCCGCCAAACGAAGTTATCCTTGACGTTAAGAAAAACAGAAACGGTACTATCGGCGAAATCAAGCTTGACTGGGACGGCGACACCACAACATTCAAAGAGTGCGTGGACGAGAATGCAAATACCACAGAGTACGTCTATGACGAGCCGAAGAAGCGCGATGACGACGAAGAGGGCGGTATGGATATGAAATCCATATCGGACGTTGCCGAGGATTTGCACGAGGTTGCCGCTGCCGATTCCGATATGCCCTTCGATATGCCGTTCGGCTCCGACGAGGGCGAACAAGCACCTCCGCCCGACGACAACGATATCCCTGACGAAGACGACGAATATGTTGACGACGGCGATGAAAGTATAGACGATGACGGAGATATTCCTTTTTGATTTAAAAACCACCGAGAAATCGGTGGTTTTTAAATCATGTACAAAAATACAAATACATTAAACAATGTCGGTGAACATATAATTTGATATGTTTAAAGACGAAGTTGGAAGAAAATTGAACGTGGCAGGGAAGATTTTTCCTTTTACGCTCAATATGCTGTCAAGAAACAAGACGGTTATATGCGGTGTGAAAAGAGTGGTGTCGTCAAGCGATACGTTTGTGAAAACGCGTCTTGACGGCGGAAGCATGAGCATAAGCGGCGTCGGGCTTAAAATCGTTGAAATCGGCGGTGGCGACATGTTTTTGGAAGGGGAGATAACGAAAATTGAGTTTGAAGATTGATTATCCGAAAAATCGTAAAGAAAAATATGCAAATAAAGGCGTTGAAAAGGTCGCTTTTTTAAGCAAAAAACGCAAAAAAAACAACAAAAATTCAATAAACGAAAAACGTGACGAACAAGTGGATTTCCCCGATGCGAATTACGACGAACAAAACAAGAAGGGTCGCAAGAACAAGGGTTTAGAATATCGAAAAAGCGATGAATTCAAAAAACGAAAATCCGAGAAAGAGGCGGTTAGAAAGCAAAAAGAAGAACTTGCGGCGCAAAAAAGAAAAATAAGGGAAGAAAGAGAAGAAATTTTTGTGCGAAAGTTGATTGCAAAAAAGAATAAGTACCGCAATAGAATATCGAAAATCGAGAGAAAATTCGGAAAAACGCAAATCGAGATTTACGGCGAAAACGCGGTGAAAGCACTCTCGGCAATATCAAAGATTGCAAAAGTCGAAAAAGTTGCGGTCGGCAAGCAATCGACGTCGATTTTTGTGGAGAGCAAACAATGTCACAAGATTATTGCATTATTGCAAAACTTATGTTATGATTATAAAATAATTAATATAGGCGGAGTGTCGCCTGCAATTTTCCGCTCGTTGACGAGATCGGGATTGATTGTCGGGATTGTGCTCGTGGCGGTTGCCGTTTGGATTTATTCGTCTTTCGTCACGCGCGTGAGCGTAAGGTGCGAGGGCGCGAGCGACTACGCATTAAACGCCGAGATAAGCGGCATACTGAAAGAGTACGGGCTTAAAGAAGGCGCAAGGCTGAAATCTTTGGACAAAAGCGCACTCGAAAAGGCAATCATGTCCCTTGACGGCGTTGCGTTTGCAAGCGTATCGGCAAACGGCACTCATGTAAACGTATCATACAAAACCGCACTGAAAAAAGAGGGTTTTGTGCAAGGAAACGGCAAAGGCGTGATAGCATCCAAGCGCGCAGTCGTCACCAGAGTGATTGCAGAGAGCGGCACTGCGGTGAAAAAGTACGGCGACGTGGTGGACGTCGGTGACACGCTGATAGAGGGCTATATAGAGTACGGCGACAGCAAAATTCCCGTTGAAGCGAGAGGGTATGCTTTCGGAAAAGTTTATCTCAAACGTACGAGGTTTTTTGCTAACGTCGAGAGCGTCGAAGAGGTGGCGTCGTGCAAAAAATATACTCGCTACGGCATGTTCGGCAAAACTCCGAAAACGCCCAAAAGTCCGTTTGAAAAGTATAGACTGAAAACGTCGGTGAGCGATTTTTCATATCTGATACCCCTCAAAATCTACTCGTACGAGTTTGAGGAGATACGAAAGGTCGAAAGGGAAAATACGCTTGACGACGAGCAAATGAAAAGAGCGGTTTATTCCGACGTCGTTGCGTCTTTGAGCGAGAGTGCAACCGTGCTCGATGCCTACTACGAAATAACCAAGACGGAGGACGGCGCATACGTCACCGTTACGCTCGAAGCAGAGGAAATCATATAAATGAAAACTCAAAAAGAAAAGCATTTTGAAAACTACGACGTTATGATGAGCGTTTTCGGGGAGCTTGACGAGAATATCGAAAGGCTTACCGACGCTTTCGACGTTGACGTTTTTGCCATGGGCACGGGCGTAAAGGTGAGCGGTGAGGAAAAGGACGTCGAAGGCGCGATCAGAGCTATCGACGCGCTTGAAAAGCTGTGCAAAAAGCAACCGCTTTCTTCGCAGACCGTAAACATGGTTATAGGCTATGCAAAGGCAGGCAAGGATTTCGACGTTGAAGATTTGATGGGCACGGTGGCAATCACCGCGCGCGGAAAAATCATTCGTCCCAAAACGCTGGGTCAAAAGAAGTACGTTGACGCAATCAAGCGATCGAGCATAGTTTTCGGCGTAGGCCCTGCCGGAACGGGCAAAACCTATCTTGCGGTTGCGCTTGCCGTATATGCGCTCAAAAACAAGGAAATCGACAAAATCATTCTCACTCGTCCGGCGGTGGAAGCGGGCGAAAAGCTCGGATTTTTGCCGGGAGATATGAACGAAAAAGTCGATCCGTATCTTCGTCCTCTCTTCGACGCGTTGCAAGAGATGATGGGACAAGACGCATATCTTCGCCACATAGAAAGAGGCAGCATAGAGATTGCTCCGCTTGCTTATATGAGAGGCAGGACGCTCTCAAACAGCTTCATCATTCTCGACGAGGCGCAAAACACAACAAAGGAACAAATGAAAATGTTTCTCACTCGTATGGGCGAGAACAGCAGAATAGTCGTCACGGGCGACGTAACGCAAATCGACCTTCCCAAAAACGTCAAAAGCGGTATGATCGACGCAATCGAGGTGCTTGACGGAGTGGAGGGTATCGAAATCGTGAAACTCACCGCAAAAGACGTGGTGCGTCACGAACTTGTGACGAGAATTATACAAGCATATGAAAAAGCAGAATCGGCAAGAGCAAAAGTCGCAAAAGAAGAAAGCGACGACTGATCTTGCGGGAGTGAATTATGATAGATGACGTAAGAGATCTTTCAAGAGCCGAAAAAGAAAAAGCCATTGCAAGAAAGGACATAAGCGGTTATATCGGCAAATGTTTTGTTACGGCGATTGTCGCAGTGTTTGCGATGACGCTTTTCGCGCTCTATATGATCGGTAATTTCATGGACGCTTTCACGGCGAAAAACGCACTTGCGACGACGGCGATTTTTATCGCGTCGGGCGTGTTGACGGTTTTCCTTATGGCAGGCATTTATAGGTTTACCCACCAGAAAGGAACGAGCGTGAGAGATTTCCACCTGACGATAATTCTTGTGGTTGTCACGTTTATGGCGTCAATAGCGACTGCGACGAAGTTCAACCTTTACGCAATGCCTATCGCACTTGCAACCCTCGTGCTTATCGAGCTTATCGACAGACGCAGCGCGACGCTTTCCACTGCCGTGGTTGCGATTATGATTGCGGTTGCGTTCATGCGCGACGCCGTGACTTACGATTATACCACCGTGATTGCGTCCGTCGTTTGCAACAGTTTGTGCGCGATAATCGTCAATTTCTATGAGAAAAAGCATCTTTCGCGCCTCAAATTTTTGCTTGTATCCATGGCAACTCCGCTGTTGATGCAACCGCTTGTGGTTATGTTTACGCTTGCAAGCGGCGATACGAGCATGAACCTTTTGTGGCACGTTGTGTGGTCGTACGGCGCAAATATCGCGGCGTCGTTGGTGTTTATGCCTCTCGTCGCAATTTTCGAAGGTATGTTCAATATTGCGGACGATTTCCGTCTAAACGAGCTTTGCAACTTGTCGAATCCGCTTTTGAAGCGTCTTGCAAGCGAAGCTCCCGGCACTTTCAACCACTCGCTCGTCGTGGGCAATCTTGCAGAGGCTTGCGCTTCGGCTATCGGCGAAAATCCCAATATGGCAAGATGCGCTGCGTATTATCACGACATCGGCAAGCTGAAAGCGCCTATTTATTTCAGCGAAAACCAATCTTCGTACAATCCGCACGACGAACTCATCCCCGAAGTCAGCGTCAGTATGATAACTTCGCATACGCTCTTCGGCGAGATTTTGGCAAAACAAAACAGACTTCCGAAGGAAATCGTCGCAATATGCAGAGAACACCACGGCACTTCGCCGGTGGGCTATTTTTATCGAAAAGCGTTGACGCTCAAAGAAGAAGGGGATCTTGCTGTGGACAAATACACCTATGCAGGTCCTAAACCGCAAACCAAGATTGCGGCAATCATCATGATTGCGGATACAATCGAGGCGGCAATGCGCGCGTATATGCCCGACACCAAGGAAGAGTTCGAGACAAGAATCAACAAGCTCGTGGACGAAAAAATGGAATTGCGCCAATTTGACGAATGTCCCATCACCATGGGCGATATTGCGGTCATAAAACGCACGATCATCGAAGTGTTGCCGTCAATTCACCACAGCAGAGTTAGTTATGAAAAGAAACGCTCGGCAAACACCTTTAACAAATAATATCACCACAAAAGGCACGTATGATAAAAATTACCGGCGCAAATTTCAAAGAAAAACAACTCGTTAAAAAAGTCGAGAAAGCGTGTTTCAAACATCTCGGGCAACCGGATTTCTTCCTTATCGACATGACGGTCGTCGACGAGGATACCATTCGCGCGCTCAATAAAGAGGCGAGAGGGATTGACAAGGTTACGGACGTTTTGAGTTTTCCGTGTTTTGACAAACTCGATTTGCCTGTGAGCGAGGACGACTTCGAGCCTTGCGATTACGACGGCAAAAAAGTGCTTTTGGGCTCGATTATGATTTGCAGACAGCGCGCTATGGAGCAAGCAAAAGAGTACGGTCATTCGTATGCGAGAGAGCTGGGATTTTTGGCTTGCCACGGTTTTTTGCACATCCTCGGATTCGACCATATCGACCCCGACGACGAAAAAGTGATGATTGCTCACCAAAAAGCAATTATGGACAAAGCAGGCTTGAAAAGAAACTAAAACAACGACAATAAAAATTCGATGCGGATAGCCGCTCGAAAACAAGACGGAACGAAGGAAAAATATGGATTTCAAAAGCGGATTTATATGTATAGCAGGGCTTGCAAACGCCGGCAAATCGACACTCACAAACGCACTTGTCGGTGAAAAAGTGTCTATCGTATCGTGGCGGCCTCAAACGACGAGAAACAAACTTCTTGGCATCATCAACGGCGACGACTATCAAATGGTGCTTATCGACACGCCGGGTATCCACAAGGTGCGCAATCACCTCGGACAATACATGATGCAGGCAGTTGAAAACTCCCTCAAAGACGTTGACGGCGTCGTGTACGTCATCGACGGCGCAAAGGGTATGCAAAAAGAGGATTACGAGTTTTTGGAAAAGAACGCGCACAAAGCTCCCATAGTCGTGGCACTAAACAAAGAGGACTGCGTGACGAGAGAAACCACGTTCGCAACCCTTGAAAAGCTCAACAAAATCGAGGGGTTGAAAGCAATCGTGCCTATTTCGGCAAAGAAAGGGGACAATCTCGAAGTGTTGAAAGAAGAGCTTGTTTCGCTTTTGCCCGAAGGCGCGCCGATGTATCCCGACGATATGTACACCGAAAGCAGTATGCGCTTTATGGCAACCGAGATAATAAGAGAGAAAGCTCTCTATCTTCTCGACAAGGAAGTGCCTTACGGCATAGGCGTTTACATCAACAAGTTCGAAGAGAGAGAGGGGCAACCCATCATTGACATCGACGCCGACATCATTTGCGAAAAGCAATCGCACAAGGCTATCGTCATCGGCAAGGGCGGCGAAATGCTCAAACAAATCGCAACCAAAGCTCGCCACGACCTCGAAGAGATGACGGGCGAAAAGGTTTTTCTTACGCTCTACGTGCGCGTGAAGAACGAATGGCGCGACGACGACAGAATTATGAAAGAACTCGGCTACGACCTCAAAGCTCTCAAAAAGGACTGAAAGGCAAGATTGCCGATTTTGAAAAACTTTTGAAAAAACTCGGATAAAGCGGACGTTTTTGCACATACTGACAACGTGAACAAACGTGAATTGTGGGAAATGTTTGCAAAAACCGGGGACGTCGAAGTGTACGGAATGTACCTTGCGATGAAGGAATACGAGGATATCTCGCATAGGGCGAGAGAGGACGATGCAAACAGCCGACGTAAAAGTTAAAGCCATCGTAACGAGGGCGGTACCTTACAACGAGAGTGATATGATTGTCACTCTTGTCGGCGTTGATACGGGCGTTTTGACGGCAACGGCAAAGGGATGTCTGAAACCAAAGGCAAAACTCCGCTATGCAACAGAGCCTATGAATTTCGGCGATTACGTACTGAGCGGACGAAACGGCAGATACATAGTTACGGAGTGCAGTCAAATCGAATCCTTTTCGAGCATAACTTACGACATCGAAAAGTACTATGCGGCGTCAATGATTCTCGAAACGCTGCAAAGAGGCTCGAAAGACGCAAATCCCGACTTGTTTATCTTGTCGCTCAAAGCACTCGACGCGCTTGCTTATTCCGAGTGCGACTCGGACGACGTTTCAAGAGATTTCTTGTTGGTATTTTTGGATATATCGGGCAACAAGCTCGACTTTCGGCATTGCAACGTATGCAAGTGTGATATAGAAGGCAACGCCTATTTCAAGGATTCGGACGGCATCGTGTGCGAACATTGCAAGGGACTTGACGGAATACTCGTGGACAACCTTTCAAGAGGTTATCTTGCAAAACAAACGGATATATCTCATCCGCTCAAAGTGAAAGCCAATCTTTTGCTTGCGGACTTTGTATATATGACGACGGGGGTGCGTATAAGCACTCACTATTTTACGGAGCAACTATGAAAAACAAAGGATTTTTTGCAAAATTCATTGCAATCACACTTGCCGTATGCACGCTTTTTGCCTGCGTTGCGATTTTTGCCGCATGCAACAAAGACGAAATTAAGGCAAAGTCGGTTGAGGATATTTTTAAATCCACATCAAGCAACCCAGAGTTCAGCGGCGCGCAAAGAGAGTTTACTCTCGACACGGGCTGGGAAATTTATACCACAAGCGCAACCAAATCCACTCAAGCGGCAAACGTCAACAGCGACGTGGGCTACATAGAGAGTTTAAACGCATTTGTCGTAAACAACGGCGAGGCACTTTCCATAGTCAAATGCGGTGACGAAAGGGAATACTTTGACGGCGGCATGAAAGGTATGCTGTTCCCCTCATATTTGGGCATCGGCGCATTGAGAGTTAAAGACGGCCTTATCGCATGCAAATTTATAAACGGCGAAGCGGGCGTTTTCGACGCAACGGGCAACACCGTGATTTCGCGCACCAAAATCAACTATTCTTCAAACACCGGCGCAAACATCGATACGATATTGAAGATTCTCGACGGCGGTTTGGTTGCGGTCAATCCCTCATACGACAAGAGCGGCGTGAGCGGTTATACCTCGATATATCGTACTACGACGAGCGGCGATTTGAAAGACAGAGGCATGCTCGTCGCACGCCTTGAAAACGCCAAAGGCACGCTTACAAACGTCAAAGGCTTCGACGGAAAGTACGTCACGATAACGGGCAACACGACGGGTGACTTTATCTTCTCCGTGCCCGCAACGCAAGCGGCGGCGGGACAAACCACGATTGCAACCACAAACGGTACGGTTTCCGACAACGATAAAGACGATTATTACGGCGAGATCACGTATATGGGCGGCGGCAAGTTCTTTATCCACCAAGACTGGACGGTGGAAAAGGACAAGGAATACACCTATTATGACGGTTTCGATTACTACGTGTTTACGCGCAGAATTTACACTCCCGACAACGATAAGTCGGAAGCGTACACCAAAAACGCCGACAAAGTTTTTCTGTATATGGAGAACAACTATTATGACGGCGACAAGGCAGGCGTTGCGACTTCGTCCTATCTCAAAGACGGCTTTACGTACGCAAGCTACGGCTTGACGATCACGAACAAAGTTGGCACTTACGATCAATTTATCCTCGACGAAAACCTCAATGTCGTCATGTCGCTCACGGGCAACTACGGCATTACGATAAAAGACCAGAAGAAAGAGAAGGTCGGCTATCTCGACCTCATTATGCAATGCGTGGACGGTTACTACTACAATCCGCTTTTGCCCAGCGAGTTTAACGTCTACGACAAGGACGGCAACCGCATCGGACACAACGGCAGAAACGACATCAAGCAACAAGAGCTTTCAAACAATATCTTCGTGGCTGCGGTCAACGATCCCGACGATACGTCGTCGAACCCCGATCAACTCTACGGCGCGTTCAACCTCAACGGCGACGTGGTGATTCCCTTCAAGTATTACACGCTGTCCGCGTTCAGAGGCTCGTACACGGTAGGTCAGACGAAGAACGACCAAGGCGTCAAGACGTGGTTTATCGTCGGCAGCGACGGCAAACAAATCACCGAAATGAGTGACGGCTCGACCCCGCTTTCAAAAGATGAAATCGCAACCGATTCCAAAGGCAATTTTATATACAAAATCGGCTGCTACATGTACAAGGTCGACAGCGGAAAGAAGGATAGCAACAACAAGACCATATACAACTACGGCATCAAAAATTTCAACCCGAACGTAAACAAAAACGTCGTTATGAACGCAACGATGAGCGCAGGCAGCGTTCTTTACGCCCCCACGTCCTCGCCGAGCAACGTCTTTGTGTTCGACAAAGTTACGGTGGGTACGAACGTCAGCTACACCGTGTACAGACTTGTGTAAGAAGGCATACGAATGACAACCGAAATTAAAAAAGCAAGCGACGGCATTGACGAAGGCGCAAAAATCATAAACGAGGGCGGTCTTGTGGTTTTCCCCACGGAAACCGTTTACGGCCTCGGAGCAAACGCCTTTGACGAGCAAGCCGTTGCAAAAATATTCGAGGCGAAGGGCAGACCGCAAGACAATCCGCTTATCGTGCATATTTCATCCCTCGAACAAGTTAAGGACATTGCGGTGGATATTCCCGACAAGTTTTACGAGCTTGCCGATCGCTTTATGCCGGGTCCGCTTACGATAATCCTCAAAAAGAGCGACAAAATCCCGTATATCGTCACGGCAGGCGGCGAAACGGTGGGCATACGTATGCCGAAAAATAAGTGGGCAAGAGAGCTTATCGCAAAAAGTAAGCCGCTTGCCGCGCCTTCCGCAAATCGCTCCAAGCACATATCCCCGACAACCGCTCGGCACGTGTACGAGGACTTGAAAGGTGAAGTGGAACTCATATTGGACGACGGCGCATGCCAAGTCGGCATCGAATCGACGGTGCTCGACCTCACTTGCGATACGCCCACTATTTTGCGTCCGGGCGCAGTTACCGCCGAAATGCTTCTCGACATCGTCGGAGAAGTGAGCCAAAACGGCAAAGTCATCAAAATCGCAAAAGCCCCCGGAATGAAATACACCCATTATGCGCCTGTCGTGGAAACGGTTATGGCACAAAATATCGACCACGCCGTGAGCGAATACGACAAAAAAATCGCAGAGGGAATGAAGCCGGTTATCGTCGCGCGCGATATATATAGGGATAAAGTGGGCAAGCGCGCTCAAATCTCTCTGGGTGTAACCGTTGAGGACTACACGCGCAACGTGTATTCCGCATTGCATACGGCGGAGAAAGAATACGACTACATAATCATCGAACACCTCGACGGAACGGGACTCGAAGCGTCCGTCATGAACAGAGTGGAGAAAGCGGCGGGAGGAAAGAGCGTATGAAAGTGCTTTTCGTATGCTCGGCAAACACTTGTCGTTCTCCGATGCTCGAATATATATTTAAAGCGTATTTGAAGTCGAAAGGCAACGATTCTGTCGAGGTTGACAGCGCGGGGCTTATACTTTCAAACGATAGAATAAATCCGTTGTGCCTTGCAACTCTCGACAAACACGGAGTGCCGTATTTTGACAGGCAGTCGCAGTTTTGCACCAAGCAACTTTACAAAAAAGCCGATTACGTTTTTGTTATGACGCAGTATCACGCAGACGTATTGAAGGCAAATTACGGCGCAAAGCGAAACCTTTTCGTTCTGTCGGATTTGCTAGGAGGGGACGTTCCCGACCCTTACGGACAAGGCGAGGACGCATACGAATACGTCTATCGGTTGTTTTGGAACGGACTTGACAAAATTTATCGCACAATTTGCAAAACAGACGCTTGATCGTCTGTTTTTGCATAATAAACGCGCTTTTGTCGTAAAAGACGGCCACGCTAGATTTTTGAATTCAGGTTTTAATTTTCGATTTATTGTCTGCTTTCACACTCGACGTCGAAGTGGTCTTTGAGCAGTTGTTTGAATATTTTGATATGTACTTCTTCATCGAGAATAATGCGTTCCAGCAGCATCTTCACGCTGTCCGAGGATAAGTTGAGAATGGTGCGTTCGTAGTTCATGATTGCGTTTTGCTCGGCAAGCACGTTTTCTCTCAAATATTTTTGAGGCGATAGGGTATAGTTCGCAAAACTTCCGTTCCAGTAAGTGCGTGCGCCCATGACGGGATAACCGCCAAGTTTGTATATGGTTTCGCCAAGCAATTTGTGATGCAACATCTCGGTTATTGCGATGCCTTCTAGTGCTTCTTGAATTTCCGGATACTTCGGCGTTACGTACGTCTGAAAAATGTAAGTCGTAACCGCCGTAAGTTCGCCGGTAGAGCCCGAATATACGGGCATAAGCAGTTTGGATTCCGCAATGTTTTTTTCGACTTCCACGTCGGGATAGGGTAGCGCGCTTGCATATTTGGATAAGTCCATTTTTCACCTCGCTTGATTTTGCACATTATATTCGGCGCGCTTTGAATAGGTTACAAACAAAAAAAGTCGCGTTTATGGCAATTAACCTTCAAAATATATATAAAACCGCTTGCAAATTGCTTTTTCGTGTGCTAAAATTTCAAAGTAACTTTTAGGAGGTATAGACATGCTTGATACATTGAACGCAATCCTTCTTGCTGCCGAACAAGGCGTCAGGTACGAGGATTATAGCATATGTTTGAAAGTGTTTCTCATATTGATGGTGGTTGCCGCTGTTGCAATCATCGTCGTCATCATGATGCAAAAGGGCACCAACGACAACGTCGGCGTCATCACGGGCGCAAGCGATACTTACTACGGCAAGAACAAATCGACCAACAAAGAAAGCGTTTTGAAAAAGATCACTTTCGGACTCTTCGCTTTCATTCTCGTTTGCTCGATCATCTGCTTCGTTATGTGGGGACTTATCAAATAACTCGCATCATCAAAAGAAAGTATCCAAGCGGCTCGTTTTTCGAGCCGTTTTGTTTTTCTCGGGCAAAATGCGAGCGTATTCATCCCTTTCGGGCTTGAATATATCAAACGAGTATTGTATAATCTAATTATGATAAAACAAGTTGCAACAAACAAAAAAGCCTATCACGATTACTTTGTCGAGGACACCTATGAGGCAGGCATTGCTCTCGTGGGGTGCGAAGTCAAGTCCATTCGTCTAGGTGCGGTAAACCTTAGAGATAGCTTCGTCATTATCAAAAACGGCGAAGTTTTTATGCTTGGCGCACATATTTCCCCATACAGAATGGGAAGTTACAACAACGTCGATCCTCGTCGCACGCGCAAACTTTTGCTCAATAAGTCCGAAATAAACAAACTTCGCGGAAAAGTGGAACAAAAAGGTTATACGCTGATTCCGCTCAAAATCTATTTTAAAGACGCTCTCGTCAAAATCGAACTCGGTCTTTGTCGAGGCAAAGAGCTTCACGACAAACGCGAGGCGATAAAAGAAAAGGAAAACAAACGCAATTTGCAAAGAGTGATGAAAGAATACAACAGGTAAGTTTCTCGCTTCGATTGCAAATCCGACCTTTTTCTCCTTTGTCCGTACGCACGTTGCGGGCTTTTCAAAAGAAAATAAGTTTTTTGCGCTATGCGCTATGAGGTAAATATGAAAAGAATTGAAACCACTTGCGTTCAAGGCGGTTATACGCCTAAGAACGGCGAACCGAGGCAAATCCCCATCGTCCAAAGCACCACTTTCAAATACGACACAAGCGACGATATGGCAAAGCTCTTCGACCTCGAAGCCAGCGGATATTTTTACACGCGATTGCAAAACCCGACAAACGATTACGTCGCGGCAAAAATCGCAGAGCTCGAGGGCGGTACGGCAGGTATGCTCACATCGTCCGGTCAAGCCGCAAACTTTTACGCCGTTTTCAATATCGCAAACGCAGGCGACCACGTCGTTGCCGTAAGTGCGATATACGGCGGTACTTTCAACCTTTTCAACGTCACGATGAGAAAAATGGGCGTGGATTTCACGTTTATCTCTCCAGACAGCACGGAAGAGGAAATCGAGGCGGCTTTCAAACCCAATACAAAAGCGGTTTTCGGTGAAACAATCGCAAATCCCGCACTTAGAATGATCGATATCGAATTGTTTGCAAAAGTGGCGCACAGACACGGCGTACCGCTCATTGTGGACAACACTTTCGCAACGCCTATAAATTGTCGTCCGATAGAGTGGGGCGCGGATATCGTCACTCACTCGACAACAAAGTATATGGACGGACACGGCGCGGCGGTCGGCGGCGCAATCGTTGACGGCGGCAAGTTCGATTGGATGGCGCATGCCGACAAATTCCCGGGGCTTTGCACTCCCGACGATAGCTATCACGGCATAACCTATGCGGAAAAATTCGGCAAAGAAGGGGCGTTTATCACAAAGTGCACGGCGCAACTTATGAGAGATTTCGGCTCTATTCAAAGTCCGCAAAACGCTTTTTTGCTCAATCTCGGCCTTGAAAGTTTGCACGTGAGAATGCAACGCCATTGCCAAAACGGTTTGGCTGTTGCAAAATATCTTGCAAGCGATCCGAGAATCGCTTGGGTAAAATATCCCTCTCTTGAAGGGGACAAGGACTATGAGCTTGCAAAGAAGTATTGCCCAGACGGCACTTGCGGCGTTGTGAGTTTCGGCGTTAAGGGCGGAAGAAAAGCCGCGGAAGAGTTTATGAAAGGGCTTAAAATAGTCGCAATCGAAACGCACGTTGCCGACGCACGCAGTTGCTGTTTGCATCCTGCAAGTTCGACGCACCGTCAACTCACCGACAAAGAGCTTGTCGACGCCGGCGTATCGCCCGATCTCGTGCGCCTTTCTTGCGGAATCGAAAATTCGCAAGACCTCATCGACGACATCAAACAAGCACTTGACAATGCTTGTATCGACGCATAAACTGCCGATTGCGCAATATAGGTGACAATATGCCGATTATAATTCCAAAAGGTTTGCCTGCGTACAAAAGTCTGTCCGACGAAAAGATTTTCGTTATGGACGAGGCTAGGGCTGTGGGACAGGACATCCGTCCAATCGAGATTGCGATACTCAATCTCATGCCCACGAAGGAAACAACAGAAACACAACTTATAAGGTTGCTTTCAAACTCGCCTCTTCAAATCAACGTCACGCTCATCAAGACGGATTCCTACGAACCGACGCACGTGTCGATAGGGCATATGATACGTTTTTACAAGAGCCTTGACGAAATCAAAAAAATGAAGTTCGACGGCATGATCGTCACGGGTGCGCCCGTCGAAACCATACCGTTTGAGGAAGTGAAGTATTGGAACGAACTTGAACAAATCTTTGACTTTGCCGACAAAAACGTCACAAGCACGATTTATATTTGCTGGGGGGCGCAAGCTGCGCTTTATCACAAGTTCAAAATAGCCAAGCAGGTTTTGCCCGACAAACTTTTCGGCGTTTATCCTGCGCATGCCGTTGTTGCAAACGATATGCTTCTGAAAGGTATGGACGACACGTTCTATATCCCGACATCACGTCACACTCGCATCGACGAGGACGCTCTTAAAAAAAACCCGCAAATCAAAGTGCTTGCCGAATCCGATGAGGCAGGCGTCGTCATTGCCAAAACCGTTGACAACAAGTCGTTCTTCTTTACCGGACATAGCGAATATGACCGTTTTACACTTTGCAACGAATACCTCAGAGATTTAGAAAAAGGTTTGCCCATTCACAAACCCGTCAACTATTTTCTCGGCGATTCTCTCGACAAGGTAGATATGAAGTGGCGTAGCACGGCGAATTTGCTGTTTTATAATTGGTTGAATTATTATGTCTACCAAGTCACCCCATTCAATCTATAAGCGTCCAAACAGCGATTAACTTTGTCAGAGCCATCATTTCAAACAGTCATGTACGACAAGTACACTCCTGTCTGCAATGATGGCTCTTTCTCGTTACTCATCTGTTTGGACGCTTATAGATTGAATGGGGAGGGTATTATCAAAAAAGTGCCGTCATTTAGCGAATAACTGTGTCAGCCCTCTGCTCCTAAACAGTCACGTACAACAAGTACGCTCCTGTCTATGAGCAGAGGGCTTCCTTGTTCTTCATCTAAATGACGGCTTATAGATTGAATGGGGGGGGGGATTATTAAAAGTAAGAGCGCCAAATCGCGCCTATCTTTGTCAGCCCTCTGTTCCTGAACAGTCACGTACAACAAGTACGCTCCTATTGCTCAAACGGCGCATAGGCAACGGCAACACTCGGTTGCGTATTGCCGAGAGCCTCGCTTGTTCTCGCAATCACTACCGCGCAGAAAATCTTTGCTATCAGTTCGAGCAGGGACAAAAACTCCTGCCGTAGTTTCGCAAGATTGTCTGCTTGGTGAATTGCGCCTTTGGCGCAAACGGAATATCCAAATCTTCATTTTGTCATTGCGAGGAGCAACGAGAGTTGCGACGTGGCAATCTAGCGGAGCGAAATGCGCCTGACGGCTGGATTCCCACGCTTACGCTCTAAATGACACGGGTGGGAACACCCACACCCGATTGTCATGTTGAGCGAAGTCGAAACATCTCCTGGAAAGGAAATGATGTAAATTGCCACAAGATTATCTGCTTGGTGAAGTGCGCCTTTGGCGCAAGCGGACAAACGAATACTTCTTCAAGGCGTACTTATTAACGGAATGTGCTTATTCGGAGTGCGAGCCGCAACGGCGGCGAGAATATGAGCGCCGAGCTTGACGAAAAGTACGAGAATGCGTGGCATTCTGTTGCGTAGCCGCCACGCAGGCGAAGTGGCATAACAAGAGAACGATAGCAATCTATGCGAGTGCCGACTGTCTCCCCCGCGAACGACGGATAATCTTGTAGAGAATTGTCCTTATTTGAGTGGTGGGAGAAATACCGGCGTGTCCGGAAAGAGGGGGTACATCTAATTAGGGTACACGACGCAATGAATTTAACAAAGAAATTCACGCATTGTTCGATGGTTCTTTCTCGTTACTCATCCGTTTGGTCGCTTATTGGTTTGAATGAGTGCAGATACGAAAAGGAAGCGACATCTCAATGACGATATTATAGATTATGATAGTCGCATGATTTCAAAATAGAATGGCATTTACTTTTATAAAATCTTAATACCTTTCACAAAAAACCTAATGCTATCTTTATACAAAAAACAATATCATGATACCGATAAACAAAATTGAGGTATTGCATGAAAACACCCAAAAAGAAACTATCGTCTTTTCAAATAATACTATTGGGATTTGTCGGTGTTGTTTTGCTTGGCGCATTTTTATTGTCTTTGCCGATTTCTTCAAAAAATCATGAATGGACGCCTTTTATAGATGCCCTGTTTACATCAACATCCGCAGTATGCGTAACGGGACTTATTGTGTTCGATACGGCAACTCACTGGACGATATTCGGTCAAATTGTCATATTGTTGCTGATTCAAATCGGTGGTATGGGCGTTGTTACAATAGCTGTGTCTCTCGCCGTTATTTCGGGCAAAAAAATCGGTTTATTCAGCCGCGAAACGATGAAAAATGCAATTTCCGCGCCAAATGTAAGCGGTATAGTCCGCCTGACCGGATTTATAATCAAGGGAATTTTTTTGATTGAACTTATCGGCGCACTTGTTATGATGCCTGTATTTTGTATAGATTACGGCGCAGAAGGTATTTGGCTGTCGATTTTCCATTCTGTGTCGGCGTTCTGCAATGCCGGATTCGATATTATGGGGACGAAAAGCGGAGAATTTACTTCTATCACTCACTATTCCGCACAACCCGTTATCAATATTACGATTATGTTGCTGATTATTATCGGCGGAATCGGTTTTTTGGTATGGGAAGACGTTTGCAAACACAAGTGGAGAATAAAAGAATATCGCACGCAAAGCAAAGTGGTATTGATTGTAACCGCCGTACTTATTGTTTTGCCCGCAATATACTTCTTCTTTTTTGAATTCAGCGATATGCCTGTCGGTAAGCGAATACTTGCGTCTTTGTTTCAATCGGTGACGCCGAGAACGGCAGGGTTTAATACGGTAGATCTTACGGCAATCAGCGATACGGGATTATACCTGATGATTATTCTTATGTTGATAGGCGGGTCGCCCGGTTCGACGGCAGGCGGTATGAAAACGACGACGATAGCGGTTTTATTTTCTTCCGCTTTTTCCGTATTCAGAAAAAAAGACAATGCGGAACTTATGAAACGAAGCGTCGACGATGGAACTGTGAAGACGGCTTCGGCAATATTTATGATGTACATAACTCTGTTCTTATTTGGAGGAATGGCTATAAGCGCAATTGAAAATCTACCTATTACGTCCTGTCTTTTCGAAACCGCATCCGCTGTCGGCACGGTAGGACTTACGCTCGGAATTACCCCGACGCTCGGAATCGCATCCAAATTGATTTTGATCATCTTGATGTTTTTCGGACGCGTAGGCGGATTGACATTGATATATGCCGCTTTCGGCACAAATAAAAAACAAGTGGCAAAATTGCCGACAGATACAATTGCAGTCGGTTAAGGAGGTTTTTATATGAAAACAAAATCCATTTTATTGATAGGTCTCGGACGGTTCGGAAAATATATTGCAATGAAATTGCACGAATTAGGACACGAAATCATGGCGATAGATGAAAACGAAGAAAGGATAAACGATGCTATGCCCTATGTAACTAACGGGTTGATCGGCGATAGCACAAACGAATCATTGTTAAAATCACTTGGCGTAAAAAACTATGACGTCTGCATTGTAACTATCGGCGGTAACTTTCAAAGTTCCCTTGAAACAACATGTTTATTAAAGGAAATGGGAGCGCAAAAGGTTGTGTCGCGTGCAGAACAGGATGTGCAGGCAAAATTTCTTCTGCGTAACGGTGCAGACGAAATCATTTATCCCGAAAAACAACTTGCCATATGGACGGCAATACGTTACAGCTCCGACCACATTCTCGATTATATAGAGTTGTCCGACTCATGTTCTATTTTTGAAGTCTCTGTGCCAAAAAATTGGATAGGCAAGACTATAGGCGAAATCGATATAAGAAAAAAATACAACATAAATATAATTGCAACAAAAGAAAACGGAAAAATAAACGCTGTCATAACACCGGAAACAATGCTTTCGCAAAACATGTCTTTGCTTGTTCTTGGCGAGTATAAATTCATCAAAAAGTGTTTTGAAATATAAGATGTCGGATATTATGTTTGTGCTATTGGCACTTCTTGCAGTCGCTATCGGTTTTGTCGTGATGGTACAACTCGATAAGTACCTATATAGGACTAGTGTCCGAAAGAACAATGCGAAATCGACTGTTTGCATAAGTGTCAAAGACAAAAAAAGAAAAACCGGTAGAATTTATTGTCGGTTCAAAAGAATGTAGTTGTAGGATTTAGCAGCCGATGTTATTATATAAAAAAAGGAGGTCGATAGAATTTGTCAGACAATCGCAATAAAAATACAGACAAAAATGCCGAACATATTTTGGTTTGTATATCCTCATCGCCTTCGAACACGAAAATAATACAAACGGCATCATCCATGGCAAAAGCGTTCGGCGCAATGTTTTCCGCATTGTACATAAAAACGCCCTCCGCTGCATCATTGGAGCCAAAAGACAAAGAGCGATTGCTCTCCAATATACATTTTGCAGAAGAGTGCGGAGCATCCGTCACTACGGTATGCGGTGACGATATTCCTTTTCAAATTGCGGAATATGCACGTCTTTCAGGTGTTACAAAAATAGTGATCGGAAGAAGCGTTGTAAACAAAAAACGTTTAGCTTTGCAGCCCACTTTGACGGAAAAACTAATATCTCTCGCCCCAAATGTCGATATACATATTATACCCGACAGCGATGCCGTTCTGCCCAAAGGAAAGGCAAAAGTCTTTGAAAAGTCGGCATTTTTCAAAATTGTAAAGGGGGTAATCGTTTCGACAATAGTCCTTTCGATTGCAACGCTTCTTGGTTATATATTCTCAAAATTTGGCTTTACCGATGCAAACATTATAACCGTTTATATGCTCGGAATTCTCATCACCGCCATATTGACCGAAAGCAAGATTTGTTGGGTGCTCTCATCTGTCGTGAGTGTATTGCTCTTTAATTTTTTGTTTACAGAACCCAGGTTTTCGCTGTTAGCGTACGGCAACGGATATCCCGTTACTTTTGTGATTATGCTCGTTGCATCTCTTGTTATAGGCGGCACGGCGGAAAAACTTAAAACGCGTGAACGTCAGTCAACTCAAACGGCATACAGAACAAAAATTTTGTTTGATGCCAATCAGTTGATTCAACAAGCATCCGACGAAAGTGAGATATTTCGTGTTACCGCAAATCAATTGAAAAAACTGTTAAACCGAACGGTGATTGTTTTCGATGACAAATCTCAATGTCGTTGCTCGCTTCCAACAGAAAATGACACAGTAATTATGCCGCAAGACTGCGAACAAATACTTCTGCAAGTCATCAAAAACAACGTAAAAGCAGGAAAAGGAACAAACTTTTACTCTGAAAACGACTATACGTTTTTTCCAATATGTAAAAACGGCAAAAACTACGGGGCAATAGGAGTTTTTGTCGGAAACAATCCGATTGATGCCATTGATGAAAGCATTGTAAATTCCATTATAGGAGAATGTGCACTCGCTGTTGACGGAATTGTAAACGCAAAAGAACGCGAACGCGCCGCAGTTTTGGCAAAAAACGAACAATTGCGCGCAAACCTGCTACGTTCCATATCGCACGACTTGCGGACTCCGCTTACTTCCATTTCCGGGAATGCAAGCAATCTGATTTCAAACGGCAACGATATTGACGATATCACGAAAAAGCAAATCTACGAAGATATTTATGATGATTCTCTTTGGCTTATCAATCTGGTTGAGAATTTGCTTTCCGTAACGCGACTTGAAGAAGGCAGAATGAATATAAATTTAACAACCGAACTTGTCGGTGATGTAATCGATGAGGCACTGAAACATGTTCATGTGAAAAGCGAAAAACAAAAAATCACCGTCATCCAGCCCGACGACTTGCTTCTTGCTCAAATGGATGCCCGACTTATTGTGCAGGTTTTAATCAATCTTTTGGACAACGCTATTAAATACACGCCGTCCGATTCGCAAATTACGATTACGGCAAAAAGAAACGGAAGTATGGTTTGCATAAGCGTGGCGGATAACGGACTCGGAATTCCCGACGAACAAAAATCACGGGTGTTCGATATGTTTTATACGGGTGCAAATAGAATTAGCGATTGTCGCCGTAGTATCGGTCTGGGGCTTTCGTTATGCAAATCAATCATAAACGCACACGGCGGAGAAATAACGATTGCCGATAACATTCCGCACGGCGCGATATTTGCCTTTACATTGCCCGTAGGAGAGGTGGAAATTCATGAATAATTTACTGATTTTAGTTGTGGAAGACGACGCACCCGTCCGTAATCTTATCGGAACGACTTTGAAAACGCACGGTTACGATTATATTACCGCGACGAACGGAGAAAACGCCGTTATGCAAGCGTCTTCGAATAATCCGAACGTTGTTCTGCTCGATTTGGGTTTGCCGGATATAGACGGCGTGGACGTTATCAAAAAAATACGCACATGGTCGGAAATGCCGATTATAGTAATCAGCGCTCGAGCCGAAGATCAAGATAAGATTGACGCGCTCGATGCCGGGGCTGACGATTATCTGACAAAACCGTTTTCGGTACAAGAATTGCTTGCCAGAATTCGCGTCACGGAAAGAAGATTGTCCGCAATGCAATCGGCGAACAAGTCCGAGTCGGTTTTTGTGAACGGAAATCTAAAAATAGATTATGCAGCAGGGTGCGCATATTTAAGCGACGAAGAACTCCATCTCACCCCAATCGAGTATAAATTGCTTTGTTTGCTGTCGAGAAACGTAGGAAAAGTGCTTACCCACACTTTTATAACTCAAAAAATATGGGGCGCGGCATGGGAAAGCAATATTGCATCTCTGCGTGTATTTATGGCTACTTTACGCAAAAAAATCGAACCGTCTGCCGATTCGCCGCAATATATTCAAACTCATGTCGGTATTGGTTACAGAATGGTAAAAGCATAGAATATACAACTTGTTTATCCAAAGTTAGCGGCACATCTTTGGTACACTTATAAAACTGCATATCCAAAAATGCAAAAAGCATGCCGAGGCATGCTTTTTGTGATGTTTGTAAATCGAAAAGTTACTTATAATTCCTGATGAATTTAACAAAGAAATTCACGCATTGCTCGATTGATTTGATATCGACGTTTTCGTTGGATGCGTGCATACCCCCGAGTTGGTCAAAGGAGAGCGGACAAGGCGTGCAACGTATTGCGTTTGTTGCGATTTGTTGCATTATGCGACAATCCGTGCCTCCGAACATGAGATAGGGGACAACGGCTGCGTCGGGGAATGCCTCGTTCAGAGCCTTTTTGTACATATTGTAGCCTTCGCCCTTGATGTCGATCATCGGAGATGCCTCGCGCGATTGCAAAACTTCCATTTCGAGATCGAATTTTTTTGCGATTTTCTTAAGTATTTTGAAGCAATCTTCGCTCTTGTCGGTGGGAGCAAAGCGCAAGTTTGCAACAACCCATGCGTCTTGCGGAATTACGTTCGGAGCGGAAGCACCGTTTGACATGGTGAACACCATTGACGTTGCGAACATGCTGTTGCCGTAGGACGCGTTGATTTTTGGCGCAAGTCTTGACACCCACCATCCGTTTATACCGATTGTTTTGCAAAATACTTTAAGCGGAGCGGAAACAGCGTCGCCGAGGCCGTAAATCATTGCTTTTGCCGCTTTCGACATGCGAGGTTTGAATACGGTGTGATGCTCGCAGTAGTTTACAAATGCCGCAAGTCTTGCGATGGGAGTATGCTTTGGCGGTTGAGAACTGTGACCGCCTTTACCGCGTGCGATAAATTTGACGTCGGCATAGCCTTTTTCCAAAATACCGACCGCAGCCACGTCTTTTTTGATGAATTTTGTGAGCTTTTTGATGATTGCGCCGCCTTCGTCGATGACCATAAAGGGCGTTATACCTTGCGATTTGAACCAATCGCGAGCCATGCTTGCGCCGGGACCTGATGTCTCTTCGTTGTCACTGTAGCTCAAATAAACGTCTTGTTCGGGCACAAAACCTTGTTCAATGAGTTCTTCGACGGCTTGTATGGTGGAAAAGAGGGTGTTTTTGCAGTCCATTGCGCCTCTGCCATACACTTTGCCGTCAACAACCGTTGCGCTGAAAGGAGGATATTTCCAATCTCCGCCGACTGCAGGAACGACGTCTTGGTGCGCCATAAGCACGAGAGGACGACTCGATGACTTGCCGCTCCATTTGTACAAAAGCACGTCGCCGCCGACCTCGATCTTTTTGCACGTTGCCGTTACGTGAGGAAATTCTTCGTCAAGAACTTTGTGGAAAGCATCAAAATATTCGTGTCCGCTGTTTGTGACGGTGGGGCACTGAATGAGCTTTGCAAAACTGTCTACGTATCCGTTTTGGTTTTTCATCGTACACCTCATAGATTTATATATTGAAAATATTATACAACGCGCTCGGCAAATAGACAAGTGTATTTTTTTTGATATATGCGCGCAAAATCAACCGAAATTTAATCAAATCAAAAATAAATTCGTTCTCGCTCACAAAAAAATCAAAAATTAGTTGCAAGAATCTTGCGTTTATGGTATATTCATACTTGCGCCGGCGTGGTGAAACTGGCAGACGCGCTGGACTCAAAATCCTGTGGACTAATCATCCGTGTCGGTTCGAGTCCGACCGCCGGCACCAACGAAAAAACAACCTTGCAAACAACCGTGAGGTTGTTTTTTCATATATCCACAATAGCAGGGTGCTTGCACACGGATATGAGTGGATATATGAAAAAAGACAGCGCGCAGAGCTGTTGCAAGGTTGTTTGTGAGTGCCGTAGGCGGTATTATATACCGCCGCTCACTTTTCGTTTTTTCCGACGGTGGACTCGAAGGTGCTGCGCACATAGCGCATATATGCGCACCGACACCGTGTCGCTGACGCGATTGACTTCGTAGCAATCGCTATTACGCTCGCGATGCTCGCTACGAGTCCGACAATAGCCGAGTGCTTGCACACGGATATGAGTGGATATATGAAAAAAGACAGCGCGCAGAGCTGTTGCAAGGTTGTTTGTGAGTGCCGTAGGCGGTATTATATACCGCCGCTCACTTTTCGTTTTTTCCGACGGTGGACTCGAAGGTGCTGCGCACATAGCGCATATATGCGCACCGACACCGTGTCGCTGACGCGATTGACTTCGTAGCAATCGCTATTACGCTTGCGATGCTCGCTACGAGTCCGACAATAGCAGGGTGCTTGCACACGGAAATATAATTCAATAAAAACAATGAGTTATATTGTTGTTGAAATATTATTTTTTTGTGATATTATTTTGTTAGTCATATCAGCGGAGGAAGTTATGATTCGGTATATAATTATTGGAACAATTGTTTTGGTTGGGATTATTTTATTTGTTGCCATATTACGTTCAAAAAGTTTTGGTAGAGGTAGGAAATTATATAATAAAACAGTTGAAGAGATTGGAATTGAAGGCGAAATTGAAGTTGCCTTGGAGCTGAAACGTTTTAAAGAAAGACAATATGTTTTTAACGACTATAAAACATTAAATGGCGAACGAACTTGCCAAATTGATCATATTGTTGTAAATAATTGCGGAGTTTTTGTTTTAGAAACCAAAAATTATAAAGGTATTATATCAGGGATGCGAAATCAAAGATATTGGATGCAAACACTCTTATTTGGCGAAGAAAAAAAACAATTCTACAATCCAATAAAACAAAATAATACACATAAAGGAGTTGTGCAACATATAGTTGGAAAAAACGTTCCAGTATATGCGTATGTAGTTTTTGTAAATAACAATTTGGAATATATTAACGAGCCTGACGTTATACGTCTTGATCAATTGCACGATTTTTATGGGTGTGAGAATTATCCTCAATGTAAATTTAAAAAGAAATTAGATGACTAATCAATATTCTTTAATTCCTAGGATATAGTCGGCAGATACGTTTAAGACTTTGCACAGCTCGGCAAACGTGTCAAGTCTGGGCAACTTTTTGGTTGTACAGTATTGCGTTATCATTTCGGGTGAAACACCAACTTTTTCGGCAATTTCTATTGTTGAAAGATTCGAGTTGCGGATTTCCTCGCAAAGTCTTGTTTTTATCGTATCGGACATAGTTTGCCTCTTGTCATTTTTTTAAGTTTATAACCGTTGGTTAATAAATAATTGACAACTAACCGTTGGTTATATACAATAAAAGAAGAGGATTTAATATGGACTTTGTTGAGGTGAACGAACACATCGCAGAGTGGTGCGATGAAAACGGATACAGTATTGTCGAATCGCACAAGTTGAAAAACAGACAAAGTGAGATTGTCGATATAGGTTACGGCTTATTGTTGCGTGTACGCACCGAGAGTGAAAACGATTTGGATTTGCTGCAAGAGGTGCTAAACGGTATCGGTAGTGCAAAGATAAATAATTTGTACGACAATTACTATTGCGTATTCTTCAAAACGCGAAATTAAAAAAACGGGCTTGAAAATCAAGTCCGTTTTTTATCAAATGGGTTTTTAAATTTAGATTTGAGGAGCGAGCACGGGGCGTTTTGCGTTTTGTCCGATGACAAGTTCCTTGGTCATAAGTTTGTAGATTGCGGCGACGGGGAGGGCGCACACAAACGTTGCGAGGCAGCCGCCCAGTTCGTAAGGAATATCCGAGAGGAAGTACGCTCCGAAAGGTACTTTCCAGATAAGCACGGTTGCCACGACGGAAACCCAGTAGTACGCAAGCTCGGAAAGTGCGGCGAGCGATGCGTATGAAAACACGCTCATATCCTCGTGTTTGCGGTTGAAAACGTTGTAGCAAACAAGCGGCATCGAATAGCCGATTGCAACTTCGAGAAGCCACCATTGAACTCTGTAAAGTTCGGAAGGGAACCAAGCGATGCAGCTGAGCTCGAAAATAATGGAATACGCAATGATGAGGACTGCGTTTTTGGCGGGATTCATGGACGCCGCGCAGATGATCAAAATGGGGAAAACCACGTTTGCAAACGGAATTTCCAAAATGAACTGATCGTAGCACATGATGCCCAAAAGAGTGAACATTGCAATCCAGCCTTTGAGTCCGCTTGTCCTTGCAAGGCGTTCCGCTTTTGTCAATGAAATACCTTTCATAACTTCTCCTTGACGACTAATACAGCCATCCTTGATATACTAGCACCAAAACCTTGAGGTCGTCAAGCGTTCCGGGTTGTTCGTCTTCTCCAAACAAAATTTGGAAGTTTGCGCACATTGCGTATTTTCCGTCTGCGGCAACGTAAACTGTTTCGAGGTTGTAGTTATCTCCGTTTTCAAGCGTTGCGTCGTGAAACATATAGTAGCGGTGTTGCGAAAGACGGAAAGTGATTTTGTCGTTTCTGTCCTCAAAAAACTTTACGACCGATTCGTAAACGGTCTTTCCGTAGCAGGGAATTTGCCATTGGCAAATCAAATCGCCGTCTATTGTGGAGTGCGCAAAGCTGTCGCCTTCGGAAACTTCCGTACTAGAGCCGGGCAAACGCAATTCAAGCGTAAAATACAGCTGCTTGCCGTCAACGATTGCATAATCGGGATTGTCTTGCGTGCTGTCGCCGCCCCAAACGTCGTTGCACGCGACGAGGGACAGCAATAACAGCGCAAGCATTGCGATTGAAGCGATTTTCAGTGTTTTTTTTGCAACGTTCGCCATTGTTTAATTTCCTTATCAAAGGTTTATCACGGCAAAATCTTTCGAATATGCGCCGACGGGAGCGGGAGCTTTGATGCCTTCGATTTGCGCGATATACGCAATCGCAACCGCCATATCCGTGGTCGTAGATATCACGTATTTGCCGTTTTCGTCTTTTTTGAGACTATCTCTCCAAAGCGTTACTATGTTGTAGACTTGACCGTCTTGTTCTTCGATGTGATATTTGCACTCTTCGCCCTTGCAAACTTGAGAATGGTAGACCTCTTTGACGTAGTGTTCCATATCGATTCCGTTCATAAAGCCGTAGAGAAGCCCGTATTGCGGAGCGACGTTTGCACTTGTGCCGAGATCGTGGTTGTACCAGTTGCAAAGCCTATCCATATTTATCATTTCGTCAAGAGGTTGCCCCCAGCCGTCAGTGTAGGGGAAGTACCCCTGCATTGTTTTTTCAAACTTTACGTCGTATTCTTTTGTATCTCTCAAAGCCGCGGCACTGAGCGGACGTCCCGAAAAGCCTATCCAGTTGGGTGTGCCGCCGTTCTTTTTGAAGTTGCCATCCTCATCCTTTTCATAGTATGAGAGCATGTAGGCGCGACTGCCGGGAACGGTTTGTTCGAGGTCGAAGCCGAGGTTGTAGGCGGTGAGCAAGCAAACGTTGTAACTGCCGTAGCCGAAACCTACTTGCGTTACGGGCATGCACGCTTTCCAAAGGGGTATGAGCTCGTTTTTGAGGGTTGTAAGTTGTTGACGTTTGTCGTCAGCGGCGTCGATCGTTTCGAAGTCGATCGCTTTGTATGCGGCAAGGAATGCGTCGTGTCCGTCTACGTTGCCGGTTGCCTGTGCGACAAGTCCCAAAAGCTCGACGTAATCGTCATACGTCAGACGATTTGCGGCAGTAGAGCTTGCGAGGCTATTGAGTGCGTTGTAGCCTTTGTTGTAAAGGTTGGATTGCATGATTTCCGCACCTTTGAACGTGTAATTTACGTTGCTGTTTGACACGTATGAGTCGACATTCGTCAAGTACGCTTTGATTGTGTCGAAATAGACGTTGTAGGAAGTGTCGACGTTGCCGGTTTCGTTGCACCATTGTTGATATTGATTGTAAATCAAACTCCAACTGTAAAGGAAATCGAGCACTCCGTACCAGCCCGTTTTTCCTGCGTCGGATGCGGGGAACAAAGAGTCGCTGATGCGTCCGTCTTTGCAAACGCCGCCTATCATGTTGAGGTAGGTTTTGAATTGCATCACCACTTCGTTGTCGTAGAAATCGCCCTTGACGTAGCGCAAGTAGAGAAGCGGAACTCTCGATTGAGTGGTTTTCGAGGTGAGAATGGATTTTTTGAAAGCGTCGCTTTCAAGATAAGTTTTCAAAGAAACTTTAAGCTCTTCGGCAAGTTGGTCGTATCTGTCCCATTTGCCGACGATGTTCATATCGCGAGTCGGCGTAATGGTGTAGTCGAGAAGCGTATCGTTGTCGTACCAGCCGACAAACACGTATCCGTCGCGATCTTGGGGAGTGGGGAGTTTATAGCTTTCGCCTGCTTTCACCGACACCGTTTGCGTTTGACCGTTTTGCGTGAGCGTAAGCGTGTAGGTCGTAGGAGCTTGGTCGCATGCGACGAGCGCGATTGACAATACGAGCACGATTGCAAGAGCCAAACACAAGATTTTTGCGTTTTTGTTCATTGGTAGTTCTCCTTTTCAAATCTTTGATTTTGACAGAAATCAAAGTGTTGTTTTTAAGAATCTAACCGCCTTGTTTGTGGTTGAATTGCATGAAAAGGCTTTGACTAAAATTGATTTTTCGGCAAAAATATGGAATTTTGCCCTAAAACCGTTGCCGAGGTTTGTTTTTGAAAATAAAAAACGCACCCTTTCGGCGCATCCCTTCATTGCGTGCGTATAGGCAAATCGGGAACGCGTTTTTGCCTTGACGACGCTCAAATACGGCAGACTTACTGACTTATGAAAAAATGGCGCATGCAAGACACTCCGACTTTTCAAATACAGTGGTGGCGGTTGTTCGGGAATCGAACCCGATGTCTAAATCTACTCAGCATAACAACTTTTCAAACCGTATTCTATTCAACTGGGCTTATCATAACACAAAATAAACGACGTGTAAAGCGCGCGTTTCGTTTTGAAAACTTAAAACGTAAAAAATCCGACGGTAAAGTCGGATTTTTTGCTTTGAGCTTGATTTAAAAGACGTTCGATTTTACGCATATTCTTTGCGTTGCAATCTTTTAGTGTTCGAATTGCGAGTTGTAAAGATTTGCATAGAAACCGCCTTTTGCAAGCAGTTGTTCGTGCGTACCTTTTTCGATGACGTTGCCCTTGTTCATGACGAGAATCACGTCCGCATTTTTGATTGTCGAGAGGCGGTGCGCGACGATAAACGACGTCTTGTTTTGCATGAGTTTTTCAAACGCTTGCTGAATCTTGATTTCCGTGCGAGTGTCGATTGAGCTTGTCGCTTCGTCGAGAATGAGCATCGGGGGATGAGTGAGCATAACTCTTGCGATGCAAAGAAGCTGTTTTTGTCCCTGCGAGATATTCCCGCCGTCATCGTCGAGTACGGTATCGTAATCGTTTTCAAGGTGCATGATGAAGTTGTGGATATGCGCGGCTTTTGCGGCATCGACAATTTCTTCAAATGTCGCATCGGGGTTGCCGTAGGCGATGTTTTCACGCACAGTACCTTTTTTGAGCCAAGTGTCTTGCAACACCATACCATAGCTCAAACGCAGAGATTTTCTCGTGACATCTGAGATGTTTTTGCCCTCTACTTCGATTTTGCCGCTGTCGGGATCGTAGAAGCGCATAAGAAGGTTGATAAGGGTGGTTTTTCCGCAACCCGTCGGTCCGACGATTGCAACGCGCTGACCGCTCTTGACGTTGAGCGAAAATCCTTGAATGAGGGGTTTGTCTTTCACGTACGAGAAGTAAACGTCGTCGATGTCGATGTTGCCGTGCGCATCGGTCAATTCCTCAAAACCTGCGTCGGAGGATTGATTTTGCGCTTCGAGAAGGTCGAAAACTCTGCTTGCCGCAGCGGTCGCGCCTTGAAGCTCGGTTACGACGCCCGTTATTTCGTTGAAAGGTTTGGTGTATTGCGTTGCGTAGGAAAGCACGCAAGAGAGCGCGCCGACCGAGAGCGTGCTCATGCCGGGCACTACGCTGCCTTTTATCACGAGATAAACGCCCAGCACGCATACGACGACGTATATCATGTTGTTGACGAATCTCGTGCAGGGGTTGACCATTGCCGAATAGAAAGCGGCGTTTTGTCCCCAAACTTTGAGGTCGCCGTTTATAACGGCAAATCTGTCCTCGGCGCGTTTTTCATAGCCGAAAATTTTGACGACGCGTTGATTTGACAACATCTCGGTTACGAGCCCGGAAAGCTCGCCGCGCTTTTTTGCTTGCATCGCAAACATATTGTGACAGCCTTTTGCGATGAAGTATGCCACAAACAACGAAAGAGGAGTGAGGCACACCACTACGAGTGCGATAACCCAGTTGTACCAAAGCATGAAGCCCAGCGTGCCGATTATCGTAACCACGCCGTTGAAGAGTTGCGAAAAGCCTTGAATAAGTCCGTCGGAGATTTGGTCGATGTCGTTGCCGACTCTGGACATCAGGTCGCCGTGTGAGTTGGAGTCAACGTAGGAGAGGGGAACGTCGTTGAGCTTTGCGTACGCCGAGGAGCGCAAATCGCGTATGGTGCGGAATGAGGCAAAGTTTATGCACAGCGACGCAAGGTATTGAAATACGAATACGCAAGCGATAAGTCCTGCAAGGATACCAGCGTTTTTGAATATAACGCCGAAATCCACGTTGTTTTCGCCGATGATGTAGTCCACCGTCTTGCCAACGACTACGGGGGCAAGCAGAGTTGCCGCAATCTGAAGTGCGGACAACACGAGTGCGATTATAATGACGGGCACGTACGGGCGCGCGTATTTGAGCAATTTTTTGATTGCCGCAAAGTCGGTTTTGTTCTTTTTCGCTTTTTTTGTGTCGGAGGCGTATTTTTTCATTTTGCTTCGTCCTCCTTGACTTGTGATAAACAAATTTCGCGATATACGTCGCAAGACTTGATAAGTTCGTCGTGCGTACCGAGTCCGACGACGTTGCCTTCGTCAAGCACTACGATAAGGTCGCAGTATTTTATGCTTGTCGCTCGCTGGGATACGACGACCGTCGTAAGTCCTTTTTCAAGACGCAGATGAGCAAGTGCCTTGCGAAGTTTTGCGTCGGTGGCAAAGTCGAGAGCGGAAGAGGAGTCGTCGAGTATGAGAATGTCGGGATTGCTCACAAGTGCGCGCGCAATGGTAAGACGTTGACGTTGACCGCCCGAAAGGTTTTTGCCGCCTTGCGCTATTTGCGTGTCAAGCCCGTCTTTCAACGTGTTGACGAACTCTGCCGATTGCGAGGTTTCCAGCGCGTTTTTGATGTCGTCGTCGGTTGCGTTTTCGTTTGCCCAAAGCAGATTGTCTTTTACGCTGCCTTCGAACAAAACCGCTTTTTGTGGTGCGACGCCGAATATTTCGCGGAGTTGTTTATTGGTGTAATTTTTGACGTTTTCGCCGTAAATTTTCACTTCGCCGTCGGTTGCGTCGTAAAGTCTGGACATGAGCGAAACGAGGGTGGTTTTTCCGCTTCCCGTACCGCCCAAAATGCCGACACTGTCGCCTTTTTGTATGGTTAGATTGACGTTTTTAAGGAACGGTTCGCAATTGTCGCCGTATCCGAAAGACACGTTTTGCATCTCGATTGCGGGTGCGGTTTCGTCCTTTATCGCACCGCTTCCTTCCTGCATGGACGAGGACACTTCAAACACCTCGTTGATTCTTGCGGCGGATGCGGACGCTTTTGTGAAAGTCACCAGCAAGTTTGCAAACACGATGAGCGCGTTGAGAATTTGCGTCATGTAGTTGACAAGCGCGATGATTTCGCCTTGCGTGAGGTTGCCCATATACACGCTTTTGCCGCCGAAGTACAGTATTGCGATGATTGCAAGGTTGAGCACCGCATACGTGAGAGGATTGAGCAGGGAAGACACCGCGCTGACCTTTATCGAGGTTTGCGACAAGGATTGCGCCGCTTTGTCGAATACGGTCTTTTCTCTACCTTCCGCTCCGAACGCTCTGACGACTCTTGCGCCCGACAAGTTCTCTTTGGTGAGCCTCGAAACGTCGTCGAGTTTCGCTTGAACGTCCTTGTATTTGGGCATAGTGGTGAGCATAATGATTGCAAGAAGTATGGCAATCACCAAAGCCGCCGCAACGAATATCAAAGACAGTTTAAGGTCGATGAGCATTGCCATAACGATTGCTCCGACGGCAATGAAGGGCGCACGCAAAACAAGGCGTATGAACATCGCAACCGATTGTTGCGCTTGGTTTACGTCCGACGTCAGACGAGTGATGAGGGAAGTGGTTGAAAATTTGTCAAGTTCGGTGTAGGAAAACGTGTTGATGTGCTCGTACAAATCTCTGCGCAGGTTCGTGCCGAAGCCCAGTGAAGCGCGCGACGCGAAATACTGCGCCGTAAGCGAGAACGCAAGCCCGAATACGCCCAGTGCGAGAATAATCAAACCGCCGTAAATAAGCCCCGAAAAATCTCCGTTTCTGCCCATGGGAATTGCGTTGTCGATTATCCACGCCACAACAATGGGCGTAAACAGCTCGAACACGGCTTCTATAAGCTTGAAGATGGGGCCGAATACGGTTTTTAGCCGATAGCCTTTAAGGTACTTTAAAAGTTTGAGCATTGATATATTTCCCTTGAAGATTAAATTTTATTTTAGCAATTATTTTAGCATATCGGTGCGCATATCGCAAGCAAGATAAAGGACATATAAAAAACGCAACGTTGCGTATTTCCTGTTTTAATGCGATTTTTGATATTTTAACGCCGTTTGAAACGGAAAGCATTTAAATTTTTACGCCGGACGAAAAAATCATACGTTTGTAGGCATACAATATTGACTTTTGACTTTTGAGTTATTATAATAATTCTAATAAAAACTAACGGAGATACCCAAATGAGTATTTGGCACGACGTTGATCCTCAACGTATCACCCCCACGGACTTTCTTGCATGTATAGAAATTTCCAAGGGAAGCAAAAACAAATATGAACTCGACAAAGCAACCGGATCGTTGATTTTGGACAGAGTTTTGTACACGTCCACGCACTATCCTGCAAACTACGGATTTATTCCGCGCACGTACAGCGAGGACAACGATCCTCTCGACGTACTTGTGCTTTGCTCGGAGCCTATCGTTCCGCTCGCGCTTGTGAGATGCTATCCCATCGGCGTTATGATGATGCAAGACAGCGGCGAGATGGACTACAAGATTATTGCGATTCCCTTTAAAGATCCTACGTGGAACACATATAAGGAAATCGAGGAATTGCCCGCGCATATCATGGAAGAAATGTCGCACTTTTTCAAAGTTTACAAGCAACTCGAAGGCAAACAAACCACCGTTTTCCAAGTCAAAAACAGAGAGTTTGCAGAGCTTATCATCAAGGATAACCTCGAATCGTACAAAAAGAAATTCAACGTCAAATAAAGTTTTGCCTTTTTGGGTATTTGGAGAAATATGAAATACGATTGTATCGTCATCGGCGGCGGTATCATCGGCACGGCGGTGCTTGACAGACTTGCCCGTCGTAAGATGAAAGTTTTGCTTTTGGAAAAGCAGGACGACGTCGCATCTTTTTCAACGAGAGCCAACAGCGGTATCGTGCACGCAGGTTACGACTGCGATCCCGGTACGCTCAAGGCTCTGTTTAACGTCAAAGGAAACTCACTCACGTGGCGTGACGCAGAAGAACTTGACGTGCCGCATCTCAAATGCGGATCTATCGTCGTTGCGGCAAAAGACCAATTCGACGGCATCGAAAAACTTGCCGCCAAAGCAAAGGCAAACGGTGTCGAGGTTGAAATTTGGGACAGAGAAAAAACCCTCGCTTTCGAGCCTCATATCGCAGACGATATAGAGTATTCGCTTTATGCTCCGAGCGCAGGCATAGTGTCGCCGTATCAGCTTTGTATAGCATATGCAGACAGAGCGGTTACGAACGGAGCGGAAATTTTGCTTGAAAAAGAAGTCGTCGCAATCGAGAATAAGGACGGAGAGTATATAGTCAAGACAAACGACGGGGAGTATGGCGCGAAATACGTCGTAAACTGTGCCGGCGCGCACGGAGCGAGCGTAAACGATATGGCAGGCGCGGAGCATTTCGATACGACGTACAGACGAGGCGACTATTTTGTGCTTGACAATACCGAGAGAAAGAACGTCAACACCGTCATTTTCCAACTTCCCACGGCGGCAGGCAAAGGAGTGTTGGTTGCTCCGACCGCGGACGGAAACGTTATATACGGACCGACGGCAATAGATACGACGGACGATGACGATACGGCATCTTCGCTGGATTCTCTCGACGCACTCAGAAAGAGTGTTCCGCTGTCCTACAAGTGCCCGGCTTTCAACAAGTGCATTAGAGTGTATTCGGGATTGCGCACGATTATCGGTCACGATTTCGTTATTGGCGAATCAAAGCTGAAAAAGAACTTTATCATGGCAATCGGCATTTGCTCGCCGGGGCTTACGTCCGCTCCTGCTATTGCGGAATATATTGACGAACAAATCGCAAATGCGTCGGGTACTCCTCTCAAAGAGGAATACGTCGTAAATATGCCCAAGCATAAGAGATTGCTCGAACTCGACGAGAAAACCTTAAACGACCTTATAAAAGAAAACAACGCGTGGGGCAGAATTGTTTGCCGCTGTGAAAAAGTCACGGAGGCGGAAATCGTCGAGGCAATCCGTTCGCCGCTTAAAGCATACACGGTTGACGCGGTAAAGCGTCGCACGAGAGCGGGTATGGGCAGATGTCAGGGCGGATTCTGCGGCCCGAGAGTTATGGAAATCATTTCCAGAGAGTTGGGCATTCCCCTCGACAAAGTGAGAAAAGGCAACGGCGAAGACTCAAACATTGCGGTGTGCAAAGTCAAGGAGGTTCAAAGATGAATACGCTTTCTTACGACGTCGTTATAATAGGCGGCGGCCCTGCAGGTATGGCGGCGGCTTTGGCATCTCGCAAACAAGGCGCAAAGACCTTGATTTTGGAGCGTGACGTGCGTCTTGGCGGCATCCTCAATCAATGCATTCACCAAGGCTTCGGACTTCATTATTTCGGCGAAGAGATGACGGGGCCCGAATATGCGGACAGATTCAGAAAAACGGTCGAGGCGGAGGATATAGACGTTATGCTTGAAAGCATGGTGCTTTCCCTCGACGAAAACAAAGAAGTTTGCGTGCTTTCTCCCACGCAAGGATATTGCAAAATCAAGGCAGGCGCAATCGTGCTTGCAATGGGATGCAGAGAACGCACCGCAGGCGCAATCGCTTTGCCCGGCACTCGTCCGGCAGGTATTTATACCGCAGGTATGGCGCAAAAGATTTGCAACCTCGACGGATACCTCGTCGGCAAAGACGTGGTGATTTTGGGAAGCGGCGATATAGGGCTTATTATGGCACGTCGTATGACCACCGAGGGCGCAAACGTCAAACTCGTGCTCGAACTCATGCCTTATTCGAGCGGTCTGAAACGTAACATCGTGCAGTGTCTTGACGACTACGGCATTCCAATAAAATACAGCCACACCATAACGAGAGTTGAGGGTAAACCTCGCATGACGGGACTTTGGTACGCTCCCGTCGGCGCGGATAGAAAACCCGATCTTTCAAAAGAAGAGTACGTTGCTTGCGACACGCTCTTGCTGTCCGTCGGTCTTATTCCCGAAAACGATTTGCTCTCTTCAACAAACGTCGAGATGAGCAGAGTCACCAACGGCGCAGTCGTTGACGAGCATAGAATGACGAGCGTAGAAGGAATTTTCTCTTGCGGCAACGTTTTGCACGTGCACGACCTTGTGGACAACGTTTCGCACGAGGCGGAAACGGCAGGCGAATACGCGGCAAAATACGCTTTGGGTGTGATTGAAAATACGGGTGAAACCGTCAACGTCGTTGCAAAGGACGGAGTGAGATACGCGCTTCCTCAACGCATAAACAAGGGCAAGGGCAAAGTGCAAATTTTCTTCCGCGTGGGTGATGTGTACAAGAATTGCAAACTCGTCGTCGAAAGCGGCGGCACCGTTTTGATAAGCAAAAAATTTATGGTGCTTGCGCCCGGCGAAATGGGCAATGTGATTATTGACAAGGAGTCTGTCACGGGCGACGTTGTTGTGAGGTTGGAAAAATGAATACGATTTGCATAATGTGTCCTATGGGTTGCCCTCTCACCATAGAGGAAGTAAACGGCGAAGTCGTTGTTTCGGGCAACACTTGCAAAAGAGGCGCGATGTACGGAAAGGAAGAGTACACACATCCCAAAAGATGCGTCACGACTTTGGTTGAAATGAAGTCGGGCGGTGTTGCGTCTTGCAAAACGTCCGCCACGATTCCAAAAGAAAGAATATTCGACGTCGTAAAATTTGTCGGCACGCTCAAAGTGGGCGACGACGTGAAAATCGGTGACGTCGTGGCAAAAGACGTGCTCGGCTTGGGCGCGGATATAGTTATCACCGGCAGAAAGTGATTTTTCGCAACACGGGCTTTATCGTGACGAAAACCGTATATAAAGTCCGTGTTAAGCACTATTTTTAAAAATTCTAAAAGTTCCGATTCGAACGAATTAAACGCAAAAGAGGGGAGTTATGAGGATAAAAGGAAAACGCATATTCAATCATAGACCTATGCTGTTTTTCGCTTTGTTTCTGACGTTCGGAATAATTTTTTCCGAGGCTCTTTACGGCGCAAGTATGTGGTGGTATTTCGGCTTGCTGTTGCTGTTTATAATCGCGTTTTTGCTTGTTGCAATATTCAAAAAATCCCGAAAATCTTTCTATATTCCATTGGCTTTTATCGTCGGTTTTATTGCAATGACTGCGGTAAATTTGCAATACAATTCCGTAAGCGTAAAGGATTATACCGGCAGTATAAACGCAAAAGTCGGCAGCGAAATCGTGTTCAACGGCAACTATTATTCTTTCGATGCAACCGATATATCCGTTGACGGAAAGACGATAAAATACGAGGCGCGTGTGTACGCTTACGTTGACGAGATAGATTTTTCGGCGGGGGACGTCGTGAGTTTTTACGGCAGGCTTCGTTATTATTCGCACGAGAAATTCGACAATTATTATCCGCGTAAGATTTCGAGCGGACAAAGATATTCGCTCACCGCATATTCGGCAAGCAAAATATCCGACGGTCAACTAAATTTCCCCGACAATTTGCAAGTGCGTATCAAGCGCATATTGCACCAAAATCTCGACGACAAAACCGCATCGATCGTGCAAGCGTTGGTGCTGGGCGACAAATCGGGCATGGATTCTAGTATGTACGACTACGTGAAATCAAGCGGACTAGCCCACGTGCTTGCAGTGAGCGGTCTGCACGTTTCGACGCTTGCGACGGCTATATTTTTCATGCTGAAAAAACTTAAAGTAAATCCGAAAATAAGTTTTGCAATCGTGCTTGTTTGCACTTTTTTGTATTCGATGCTTTGCTCGTTTACCGCATCATCGTTGCGAGCGGTGATAATGAGCGGCGTGTATATGTTTTCATCGGCGTTTTCGAGGAAAAAAGACGACGTATCGTCGCTCTCGCTTGCGGCAATCGTAATTCTTTTTGTGCGGCCTGCCGATATATTCGACGTCGGATTTTTGTTGTCGTTTGCATCGGTTGCAGGTATTTTTATCTTCGACCGCTCGTTTGAAAAAGTGGGATTGCAAATCGTGGGCAAAGTTAGTCCGAAAAGAAAAATCGGCACGAAATTCGCAAAAGTTTGCGCACTTTCGCTTGCGACCAATTTGTTCACTTATCCGTTCGTCGCGTACTTTTTCGGGGAAGTGCCTACGCTGTTCGTGCTTTCAAACTTCATAGTTTTGCCGTATATTATGGCGTTTTACGTGCTTGCGCTCGTGCTGACCTTCCTTGCGACGATTACAGGCTTCGGCGCAATCGTGCTTCCGCTCAAATATTTGCTCGTGCCGTTCAGATTGTTCGTGGGACTGGTGGGCAGCGTAAGTTTTTCCACGGTGTCGGTGTCCGCAAGCGTTTTTACGGTGATAAGCCTCGTGTGCCTTATGGTTTTCGTGTCGAGATTCGTGTTTCTCGACAGAGTGAAGAAGGCAAGAGGTGCGTGTATCATCCTTTGCGTCGGTATGTTTATGCGCTCGATTTTGCTTGCCGTAGGATGATTTAAAATTTGAAAACGGTTGCAAAATTCAAATTTTTCCTTTGATTTTTGCATATTCTATAAACGTAAAATTACCAAAAACGCCACGTTTTTGCCGTTTTTGACGACAAAAGGCGCGTTTTGGCACAAAAAAATAAAAATGTATTGCGCACGCGCTTTTTGTGTGTTAATATATTTATGTTTATAATACTCTGATGAGGGAGTGGAAAACTATGTCAGATTTCAAACTTGGCCCAATTGACGGCGCCGCCGCATTGATCGTCCTTGTCGTTGCGATACTCGCAGCAGTTTGTCTCGTTGCAGTTTTGATTGTCAGCATCATTAAGGCTGTTAAGGAGCGCAACGACCAAAAAGAAGACCAAGCCGAAAACGAATTTTTTGCCGAATACGGCGTTACCGGCGAGGAATTGCGCCTCAATCAAAAGATTGCTCAAAAGCGCAAAGAACTCTTCGAGCTTATGCGCAAGAAAGTGCGCAAGGTTAAAGACGAGCCCGTCGTCGAAGAAGTGAAGGACAAGCCTGTCGAAGAAAATGCATCGGCAGTCGAACCCGAGCAAGAGCCCGTGAGGGAAGAAACGATTGCGCAAGAAGAAGTCGCTCCCGTCGTTGAAGAGGTCAAACAAGAAGAGCCCGTTCCCGTCGAACCCGTCCAAGAGCCTCAAAAAGAGGAAACGAAAGAAGAGGTCAAAGAGGAAGTGAAGGAAGAAGAGCCCGTCCAAGAACCCGTCAAGGAAGAAATCAAGGAAGAGCCCGCCCCCGTCGAAGAACCTGCTCCCGTGGTCGAACAAGTTCAAGAACCTATTAAAGAAGAATCTGTTCAAGAAGAACCGAAAAAACAAGGCGTTGAAAAACCCGCCGCAAAGAAAGTCGTCAAGAAGAAACCGGACGATTGGTCCAAATACGACGGAACTTACGAGGGATATTATTACGATCCCGAAGACGCTTGCTATTACGAAGGTACGCCTTCGCCCGAACTTGCAAAGAAACTCGCCGCAAAAGAAGCTGAACTTGAAGCTCTCAATGCAAACAAGGACAAGAAAGTCGTCATCAAGAAAGTAGCTCCTCCGTTTGCGGCTCTCAAAACGCCCAAGAACAAACGTAACGCTCCCAAGCCCGTTGCAGGATTTGACGAGTCCGTCATTTACGGCAAATACGTCATCGAGCACGTGGACAAAGAGGACGGCACGCAAGAGTGGTTCTATACGCTTTACGATGCGAGCGGAAACAATATCTACGAAAGCTCAAACTACACTACTCAAGCGTATTGCGAAAGGGCAATCAACCGCTTCAAATCGCACGCTATCATCGGTACGTACACGATCGAAGCCGCCGACGGAAAGTTCTTCTTTGTGCTCAAACGTAAGACCTACGTTCATAAGGGATCTCCCCAAAACACCTTCGAAGAGGCAAACAACCATATGAGAGAGATCAAGAATTTCGCTCAAACGGACATCGTAAGAGTTCAATAAAAACTCAAGGCGCAACGGACAATCCGCTGCGCTTTTCATATTGCAGACAGGAGTAGAATATGGATTTTTCCGCAATAAAACAAAATCTCGAAAATCACGGATTTATAGTGTCGTGTTTTCAATCGGCAATAGATGCGACAAAGTATCTCGACGGCGTTATCGACGGCAAGACGATCGGCATAGGCGGTTCTAAAACCGTCGAACAAATGGGATTGCTTCAAGCACTTGAAACGCACAACAGGGTGCTTTATAGATTCGGAACGTACAAGTCGCCCGAAGAGGTTATGAAAGAGGCTCTTACGTCCGACGTGTTTATAACTTCCGCAAACGGTGTTGCCGAAACGGGTGAAATCGTCAATATCGACGGCAACTGCAACAGAATCGCCGCCGAGTTTTACGGACACGAAAGAGTGTATATTATCGTTGGCTCGAACAAGATTCAACCGACCTTCGAGCAGGCGTTGTGGAGAGCGAGAAACGTCGCTGCGCCAAAAAACGCAAAGAGGTTTGGCAAAAACACCCCGTGCGTTGTCAACGGCGACAGGTGCTACGATTGTTCGAGCCCCGAACGTATTTGTAGGGGGCTTGCAGTTATGTGGCGCAAACCGTCCAATTCCGCAAAATACGAAGTGGTGTTGATTGACGAGGAATTGGGATTTTAAAAAAGAAAACCGCACAAAACAAAACCCGCCGATATTGGCGGATTTTTTGAAGTTACCGGTTAGACGACATTACGACTTGTCAAACGTATGAAAGACGTTTTTATGACGCTGTTTTTCAAACAAAAAACACCGTTTTGCTTAAATATACATCGTTTTTGCGGTAGTTTTTTATTTATTCGGTCGCTTCAGTATTTGTATTTTTCTTTTGCATCTTGTCTTTCAGTTTCAGAAAGTATTTTTCAACGACTTTTGAAAGTGGTTTGTCTATGAGAAGTCTTATCTCTTCGATCGCGATACACACCGCAAACGTTGCAGCCGCAAATCCGAGCATAATGAGAAAAGAATACTTTGAATCGTAAAACGTGTCGACGTGGAAAATATTTCGATACATATAAGCGCGCATTTCGTTGCTGTCGTGTATCAGATAAACGCCGAACATAGTCGCGGACAATCCCGTGACGAATTTCGACAAACGTGCGGAGTTCGTTTTTACGTCTTTGAGTGCTATAAGGAGTATTATTGCGGGAGTCGAACGCACGATAGAACATTGCGCGGTGTTGAAGAAATATCCTGCTACAAGCGTTGCGATATAGGCAAGAATCGGGATGAAAATCCATTTTTTCGGAACGGTCACGTCGTATTTTCTTATGAAAGCGGCAATAAAATACAGCATAACGAACCATATGACGTTGTAGCCGTCGCCCATGGCAAGTTGCGGGACTATGTGAACGTCGCCGGCAAGTATACCGAGAACGATCGACACGACGCATATTGCCAGGTGCGTCTTTTTTTTTATCCGCTCGATGACAATGTTGAGGAGCGGCGAAACAAGCATCATGAATATGTATGCCGAGAAAAACCAGTATTTGCCGCATACAACGGGAAAAATAGACGACAAAAGCCATTCGACAGAGAAACTTTCAACGCCTTGTATGCATAGAAAAACCACAAATAAGGTCATGCCGTATATCCATACTTGCGCATAAAGTTTAGCAAGTCTTTGCCATTTGAGTTTTTTCGACGTACAAGTGAAGTATGCGCCGATGAGTACGAATAAGTTTACGGACGGATTGAAAAGGGACGTAAGTATTCTCCCGAAAACGAAATTCGCCCCCGTCATGTTCCGTATAAATCCGCCGTGTCCTAAAAAATGAGAACAAACGATGAGAAACATCGCAACGATGCGTGCTATATCAAAAGCGCAGTTACGCGACTTTTTTTCAATCGGTTCTATTGTGTTGGCTGAGATTTCCGCAGAGTTTTCTATTTCTCGTTCCATTCTTGCATTATATAACAATAACTCTCGTCAATCAATCAAAAAAATGTTAGTATCGCAACAGCACGCTCTTTTTGCGGAAATTGTTCCACAAACGGCGCAATCGCTCGATGCGGTAAACATCTGTGTACCAACGGTAAACAAAGCACAATTTTGCCGAATAATAAAACCCTTATGGACACAAAAACAGCACCCGCCGACAAATCCGACGAGTGCTGTTTTTTTATAGGAATTGTACTGTTTGGTAGGGAAGTGATTACTTTGTCAAACCTTCTTGGACTGCGACTGCGCAAGCCACGCATTTATAGAACCAAAAAAGCACCTTTGCAGGTGCTTTTGGGTTTTTGGTTCTACTTTGCTGCGCAAAGACAATGCTCGTTCGCAAGTGCGGAACGATTACTTTGTAAGTCCTTCTTGTACTGCAACCGCACATGCAACGCATTTATAGAACCAAAAAAGCACCTTTGCAGGTGCTTTTGGGTTTTTGGTTCTACTTTGCTGCGCAAAGACAATGCTCGTTCGCAAGTGCGGAACGATTACTTTGTAAGTCCTTCTTGTACTGCAACCGCACATGCAACCGAAGCACCAACCATCGGGTTGTTGCCCATACCGATAAGACCCATCATTTCGACGTGTGCGGGAACGGATGACGAACCTGCAAATTGTGCGTCGGAGTGCATTCTGCCCATCGTGTCGGTCATGCCGTAAGATGCGGGACCTGCTGCCATGTTGTCGGGGTGAAGAGTACGGCCCGTGCCACCGCCGGATGCGACGGAGAAGTATTTTTTGCCGTTGTCAACGCACCATTTTTTGTAAGTGCCTGCGACGGGGTGTTGGAAACGAGTGGGGTTGGTGGAGTTGCCGGTGATGGAAACGTCCACGTCTTCAAGACGCATGATTGCAACGCCTTCGGTGACGTCGTCTGCGCCGTACACTCTGACTGCCGCACGCTCGCCGTTGGAGTATGCGGTTTCTTTGACAACTTTAACTTCACCGGTGAAATAGTCCATCTTGGTTTGAACGTAAGTGAAGCCGTTGATACGAGAGATAATGAAAGCCGCGTCTTTTCCAAGTCCGTTGAGGATGACTTTGAGGGGAGTTTTGCGGACTTTGTTTGCCGTTCTTGCAATGCCGATTGCGCCTTCTGCCGCAGCAAACGATTCGTGACCGGCGAGGAAAGCGAAGCACTTTGTGCTTTCTCTGAGGAGCATTGCGGCAAGGTTGCCGTGTCCGAGACCGACTTTGCGTTGTTCTGCAACGGAGCCGGGAATGCAGAAGGATTGAAGTCCTTCGCCGATTGCTTCCGCAGCGTCTGCGGCGTTCACGCAATTCTTTTTGATTGCGATTGCGCAACCCACGGTGTATGCCCAAACCGCGTTTTCAAAGCAGATAGGTTGGATACCCTTGACAATTGCATTGCAGTCAACGCCTTTTTCAAGGCAGATTGCTCTTGCTTCTTCGAGGTCTTTGATGCCGTATTGAGCAAGAACTCCGTTGATTTTGTCTATTCTTCTTTCATAACCTTCAAATGTTACACTCATTGTTTCGTCCTCCGATTATTCTTGACGCGGATCAATCCACTTCACAGCGCCGTCTTCAGCTTTGTATCTGCCGTAGGTGCCGGTGCATTTTGCAAGAGCTTCGTTTGCGTCGACGCCTTTTTTGATCATGTCCATAAACACGCCGAGCTTGCAGAATTGATAACCGATGATCTCGTTGTTTGCGTCGAGAGCGACTTTGGTGACGTAACCTTCAGCCATTTCGAGATAGCGAGGTCCTTTGGAAACGGTGGAGTACATCGTGCCGATTTGGCTGCGATGGCCTTTGCCGAGGTCTTCGAGACCGGCACCGATGACAAGACCGCCTTCCGAGAATGCGGATTGCGTTCTGCCATATACGATTTGCAAGAAAAGTTCACGCATAGCAGTGTTGATTGCATCGCACACAAGGTCGGTGTTGAGTGCTTCGAGAATGGTTTTGCCGGTGAGAATTTCAGCCGCCATTGCCGCAGAGTGCGTCATGCCCGAGCAACCGATGGTTTCCACAAGAGCTTCTTGAATCACTCCGTCTTTGACATTGAGCGTAAGCTTACATGCGCCTTGTTGAGGTGCGCACCAGCCGATGCCGTGAGTAAGACCGCTGATGTCCTTGATTTCTCTTGCTTGCACCCACTTGCCTTCTTCGGGGATCGGGGCGGGACCGTGGTTAGGTCCTTTTGCAACGCAACACATGTTTTCAACTTCACTTGAATATTGCATAGATAATTGCCTCCAAAAAGAGTGTTTTTATATTATTGTAAATATATTATCATATAGATAAACTTTTATCAAGAAAATACAAAAAAATAATCATATCCGATTTGAAAAATCACGCCGACGGGTGCTTTTCGTTGCGTGATTTTTTGGATGAGGGGGAGTTGTATTTCGGCGTCATTTGCGCATTTTGGGCGTGGGGAGTTCGTCGTACATCGCTTCAAACAATTTTTTCAAAAACCTTTTACTGTCCACGTTGTCCACAACAAGCATTTGCTTTGCGCCTTCGTAGGGCAATTCGTACGCTGCGTCGGGCATAAGCGAAATTGCCGATTTGACGGGTTTTACCAAAAATCTGTCGTCGTATATGCCGCCAACGATTTTCCCGCGATAGTAAACGATGTATTCGCCCATCATTTGTCTGTACGTTATATCGCTCAATTCCGAAAGTTGTTCCAATATAAAATCCAAATATTCTTTGTTAGATGCCATATTTTTCTCTATTTTATACAATTTTTCACGAATAATTATAACATAAGTCCAACCTATTGTAAAATTGTAAAAGTCGTTTTTCGTGGTGCGTAGGAAACGGTACGCCTTCGACCGCAAAAAAATAACAGCTTGCGCTGTCATTTTTGTGGTACGGATGACAGGACTTGTAGCGAGTAAGTGAGCGTAATAGCGATTGATGTGCAACGCACCAATCGCGTCAGCTGCACGCAGTGCAGGTTACAAACATAGTTTGTTGGTAATCTTCGATTGCCACAAGTCCGGTTATTCTTGCCAAGAAAGCAAAAAAACGAACCAAGAGGTGTATTTCATAGGGATTTTGAAAAACAAATAAAAATCATTATAGGAATACACTATTTCGAGTGAATCAAAGAGGCAGAACTTGGATTTAAGCTCCAAGTTCTTTTTCTATGCACAAATATCTTTTAAGCAGAAAACAACAAAATGTATCAAAACAAATCTATAATTCTATTGATACAGGCGCCATAATTGCTTGACATTACTTTCAATATGTGTTATAGTTATTGTGTCAAAATAGAAACATAACCCTATTGATTTATTGAGGAGATTATATGATAGACTTTTCAAAATACGAAACAACTAACACATATTATGGTGGAACAGAACGTAAATTTGGCGTAAATGTTGACGGCTTTGAATATATGATTAAATTTCAAAAGCAAACAAATTTCGGTGTAAAACGTCTTAATCACATCTCTGAGTACGTCGGCTCGCATATTTTTGAGTTGCTTGGCTTTGAAACGCAAGACACCTATCTTGGATTATACAATGGCGAGCAAGTTGTGGCGTGCAAAAATTTTATTAACGGCGAAACGCAATTCGTACCCTTTAACGATGTTGGCGAAAGTTCGCTTGAACAAGACAAGGAAACCTATCAATATTCCTATCAAGATATAATGCAAATGCTTCGAGATAATGTAAAACTTACAAATGTTCAAGAAACGATAAGTATGTTTTGGGATATTTACGTTGTAGACGCATTAATTGGCAACTTTGATAGACACGGTGGGAATTGGGGATTCTTAAAAAAGAACAACAAATATACACTTGCCCCCGTTTTTGACAATGGCTCATCACTTTATTCTCAGCTTGTAGATGATGATATGATGAAACAAATTATGACATCGGAAGAAATGACAAATGAAAGAATTTACAAATTCCCCACATCGCAAGTTCAATTAAACGGCAAAAAGAGTTCTTATTTTGAAGTAATCAATTCATTAGAGTTTAAGGAATGTAACGAAGCGGTTATAAAGATTTGTGAAAGATATTCGCAAGAAAAAATCGACGAATTGATTGACGAAACACTGTTTTTAACCGATACCCATAAAGAATTTTACAAATATATATTAAGACAAAGATTTGAAAAGATATTGCTCCCCGCTTACAAGAAATTAACGGAGAAATAAAATGAGAAAGTTAACTACGATGGGCTTTATTTGTCTTGAAGACGATTATAAGTTCATTTACAAAATTGCTAAAATTGAATATGAAGAATGGGAAGACGGTGCATTTAACTATATATTCCGTCCATTTTATAACGTTATTGATATGTTGCCTGACCACTTATTTCAGGGCATTCCCGGACTTGATTTGAGTTTGAAAAAAGCCGTATATGAACGTAAGAATATAGTTCCCACTTTTATTGCGGAAAGAACGCCAAGTGAACATCGTGAAGATTTGTGGGCGTTGATGGAAGAAAGCGGTATGCAAGCCTTGAACCGTTTAGAATGGCTTATAAAAACCAACAAGCGATATTCGGGCGATAGATTTTTCGTTATACCTTTTGACGGTAAAGATGCTGTTAGTTATAAGGAGCGCTCTATGTACGACTTGGTAAGAAGGTCGGATAGTCTAAACAAAAAATTGCTTGAAATTATCTGTTTTGGCGATTATCTTTATGCTGATGACATCGTAATAGATGACAAATCTCGCCTTTACTATTACAGACTTTTGATGCCGATGTATATCCGTGAATTTGAGCGCAAAAAAAGGCTTAGAATGCGCGGAATAGAAAAAGCGAAAGAACAAAACGTTTATAAAGGTCGTGGACAAATAAAAATTGACCCCTTACTTTTTGATAGAGTTGCAAATGATTATTTGCACGGAAAAATATCTGCCGACCAAGCGTCTTTGATATTAAAAATAAGTAGAGCAACATTTTTTAGAAGGTTAAGGGAAAGAAAATAATTAAAGATGACGAAAATTGTCATATTTAGTGAGATAGATTAAACAACAGGAGAAAAGAATGGAAGAAATCGTTTCTTGGATGAATAATAACAATGGCTTTGTAATGGGACTATTAACTTTGGTTTATGTTATAGCAACAATTTTGATTTGTGTTTTCAATTATAAATCTGCAACAGCGGCAAGGAAACAAACTGAAGTACAAATAAAACAATTTAATGCAACAAATCGCCCTAATATTATTCCTTGTTTTACAATGGTTGAAGGGGCAATGTTTTGTTTGACCTTTAAGAATATTGGCACTGAATGTGCAAAAAATCTAAAAATTACAATTAATCAAGAGTGGCTTGACTGCTTTGATGAAGCTTTGAAACAAAAGGAAATGCCGGGCAATATGAGGGAATCATTAAAAAACGAGTTTTTTCTATCACCTAACGATGATATAAAATTTGTCCTTATGATTCCAGGCGATGGAACATCAATGTACCAAGCACTTAGTAAAGAAAAAATAAAGATTCATTTGTCATATAATCGAAACAATTTATTAGAAACATTTTACGATGATTTTGAATTGGATTTATTAACTATGGCAGGCCTTATACTCGATAAATCTGATTATATAAGAAAAATGGAAAAACAAGAAAAGGCGCTAAAAGATATATCAAAAAATATTAAAAGTGTAGAAAAAGCAATTTCAAAGGAGAAAAACTTATGAAAGTAGAAAAATATAGAGTACTTGGTGAGTTGATTGAAACTAATAAACGTCAATTTGTTATCCCTGTCTATCAAAGAAACTATGATTGGGGAAAACAACACTGCAAAAAACTTTATGATGATATTATTTCCGCGTATGAATTAGATAGATTTCACTTTATCGGTTCAATCGTTTATGTTGACCAAGGCGAAGAAAATAAAATATATAGATATTTAATAATTGACGGACAACAAAGAATTACAACGCTTTTTTTATTGCTTAAAGCTCTTCTTGATTCAACCGAAGACGAAAATCTCAAAAAAGAGTTTGAGGATATTCTTTTTAATATCGACAAATATAATGACCTAAAACTAACTGACCAAACAAAGATAAAGTTAAAGCCAATCAAAAGCGATAATGACCAATTTATGCTTTTGATGAAAAATGATTTGCAAGCGATTGATAGAAGTTCAAACATTTTTATTAACTATGACTATATGAAAAAGTTGATTTCAAAATCAAACGCATTAGGTATAACAACTAAAGATATTTTGTCAGGTATCAAGAAATTAACTTCAGCAGTCATTATACTTGACCCAAAAGAAGATGAACCACAAGTGGTTTTTGAGTCTATCAACTCAACAGGGTTAGACCTTTCTCTTGCAGATTTAATTAGGAACTTTATTCTAATGACTGATAAAAATCAAGAAAAACTTTTTGAAGACTATTGGATTAAAATCGAGAATAATGTTGGGCAAAATAAAATGCCCGCCTTTATTACGGATTTCTTGCAGTTTTCTTGTCGTGAGATTGTTTCCACTAAAAATGCTTATATTGTCTTTAAAAACTATTTTAAGACAGAGAATTTCTCTAATGAACAAATGTTAGAAAAGTTGTTGCATTATTCTGCTTTCTATAAGGCGTTTTTAGGTAATGATACACAAACATATTCTCACATCGTAAACAAAAAATTGGCAGGATTTAATGCATTAGACCAAGGGACTATATATCAATTTTTATTCCACATTTTCGACGATTACGATGCAGGCATTATTTCAATTGAAGATTTAGAAAAGATTGTTACGTTCTTCTTTAATTATTTGCTCCGTAGAATTGTTTGTGGGGTTGGCTCTAATAGTTTAAGAGGACTATATAAAACTCTATACAATAGAATTTTTGCCGATAAAAAGAATTTGGAAAATTACTACGACTCTATTATTCAATTCTTCTTACAGTTGAATACAAAGGATGCAGTTCCTTCTGATTCAGCGTTTAAGGATGCCTTAATAAACACTGATATTTATAACAAGAAAAACGTTTGTAAATATCTCTTAAAATCAATAGAAGATATTGCAGAAGATGGAAGTGAAAGCAAAGAGATATTAGACGTTTCCACTCTTTCTATTGAACATATAATGCCGCAAAAACTTTCAGAGTATTGGCAAACAGCGCTCGGCAATAATTATACCAAAATACACGAAAAGTACTTACATAATCTCGGTAACTTGACGTTAACAGGTTATAATAGTGAATTAGGACAAAAAACTTTTGACGAAAAGAAGCAATTAATCATAGATAAAAACTCTCATATTGTTGCTCTTAACAAAGATGTTTTATCTCAAACTTCTTGGGGTGAAAAAGAAATTAAAAATCGTGCAGACCGCTTAAGTGCTATTTTATTAAAGCTATTCTATATTGATAAGCCGCAAAAATATATTCAATTTCAAAATGATACGGAAAGGCGTTATTCGGTTGGAGAAAACTTCGATGCAACGGGAACTAAACCAAACACTTGCATTTTCTTTGGGAATACCTTAACGGTTAGTTCTTATGCAGACTTATTATCAAAAGTTATGGAAGTGTTCTATGATTTAGATAACGATGTAATAAATGAATTAGCGAATAAAAATTACAAGTTAGCAAGTGCATCAAGAACATATATTACCCACGATGCTGAAAAATTAAGAAAAGCTGTTGAAATTTACGAAACAGGGATATTTTTTGAATCAAATTTAAGCGCAAATAACATTATTTCTTTCTTAAAGAGTCTTTTAGATGTGTTTGAGCTTGATTATACCGAACTTGTAATTTGTGTAGATTCTAAACAATAAAACAAAGGAGAAAATTATGTTTGACCCAAATTGGTATTATAACCCTAACTGTTTTAATCCACAAGCTTACGCTCAAATGCAAGCGCAACAACAATATGAGCAAGAACAGCAGAAAGATGTATATAACGCAATAAAAGCCTATAGCGATTTTCTAGATGCAATGGAAAAGTTAGACCCTGCACATAAGCAAGATGTATTTCGCGGTTGTTTTGTTGAGATTGCTAAACGTATGCATTGGTAATTATACACAAAAAGAAATTGGTAAATAATATAGGAGAAAAGAAATGCCCTTTAGTGAAAAAACAAAAGAAGACGCAATGATAGCGTGTGGGAGACACTGCTGCATCTGTCATAAGTTTTGTGGCAATAAAATGGAAGTCCATCATATAACTCCACAAAAAGATGGTGGTGAAGACACATTTGAAAACGCTATTCCCCTTTGCTTTGATTGCCACGCCGAAGTGGGTGCGTATAATACATGCCACCCTAAGGGTGTTAAGTTCTCTAAAACTGAATTAAAGCGCCATCGCGATAATTGGTATAAATGTGTTAAGCAAGGTAATATAACAAGCGATACAATTCCACCGATGAAATTATTGCGTGAAGAAGGATTTGAAGAAACCCCACTCGTTCGCATAACATCAGGAATACAACTATTAAATGCGTTGAGTGGTTGTTGTGGAGCTCAATATAATTACGAAGAACCCAAAACGAGAGAAGAAGCATCAATTATAAGCGAATTTCAAAAAGAAATAGAATATTTATCGGATGCAGATTCTCTTATCGAAGAAAGTGAACGAGTGGTAATAGGGTTTGACTTAAACGACTTAATAACTAAAATGGATGAAAAAGGTTTTTGGATTTTTACAGGACGAGAAAATCGAGTCTTAACGGGTGGCGTTATCAAAGAACCTGAAAGTTTTCCGATATTACATATTTACATTCTAAAAAAAGACAATATAAAAATTAAAAACTATTAAACCTTTTACAAAAGTAGGCAGATGCACCTAATCGTGGACACCTGCCTATTGACTTTTATACAACTTAATATCTTTCCTATTAGGCGAGTAGATTTGTTCTACTTGCCTTTTTTATGTCTTAAAAAATATTTTAAGTTTAGACCGCCACGTTTTGCCCCCAAATCGCCCTTTTATGTGAGCGGGGAATTTTTATTGTGAAAAAATCAAATATTTACCCCCCCAAAAAAAACAACAAAAAATAGCCCCTATATATAGAAAGAAAAAATTTTTTTAAGAAATTTTGAATTTTGCCTTTACTTTTTGCTCTAAAAAGCCCTTTTAAGTGAAGGGGTTAAATAAATTAAAATTTTTTTGATTTAGGGGTGCGGTATTTCTTGAAAACTACCCTTTTAAGTGAAGGACAATTATTAGATAAGGAGGAAAAATAAAAATGAAATTTTATAACTTTATCCACCCGCCATAGGCTTGACTTTTATAAGTGTAGCCCACTACACTTTCGCTTGAAAGTGGTGGGCTCTGCGAGGCAAAAAGAAAACAAAAAACAAAGCGGAAAATACCAAATTCCTAAGCAGGTTAAGAAAACCGCTTAAAAAATTCATTTTAGGCAATTTTACCGCTTTTTCAAAGCAGGTAAAAGGAATTGCCGAAATCGCGCTTTTGACCTGTCTAAACAATCGGGAAACCCGATTTTTATTCTTCTACCAAAATTAAAATTTATGCTCAAAACAGCTTGACTATTCCGTGTTAATACGATACAATATTTACACTAACGTATAAAGGAGAAACAAGCAATGAGACAACCGAGATCGGTAACAGACAAAAGGTATGAAGAGAAACACAAGGAAGAAAGAAAAGCAAAAAGCTTAGTTTGGGGAACGAGTGTTCCGAGACAGTTTGCAGAAGAAATCAATGAGTTTCTCTCTCAATACGGTTTTACGAAAGTACAACTAATCGAAGCAGGCTATAAAGCATTGCTTGACGAAGCCGCTGAAAGTGATTTAGGACTTGCCAAAATTATGGACAGCTATGACGACTTTTTTGAAACGGAAAAGAAATAACGTTCTCTAACCCCTTTCTCCCTTATGAGCGAGAATGATACTTTTTTAATTGGCGACTAACGCAGTATCAATAACCGAAAGGCAGACTCGACTTTCATATAAGGAGGATAATAATACAACAATACAACTACATAATTTCCTTTGGTGGCACGGAATACTCCGTTATCGTAAAGACAAGCGAAACCGCAAAGGAAACAATCAATAGCAAATTAACCAAACTTTTAATTAAGGATTCGCTCGAAAATAGTGATTCAAAAGGAGAAACCTAATGAAGAAACAATTTTCGACGCATAATAGAAACTCATCACTTGGAGGTGGTATAACAGCCTTGTATTGTAGGCTCTCACGAGACGATGAATTGCAAGGCGATAGCAACAGTATTAAAAATCAAAAAGCAATACTCTTAAAGTATGCAAACGAGCACGGTTTATTAAATCCGCAGTTTTACGTGGACGACGGGTATTCGGGAACAAACTTCAATCGACCTGACTTTATTCGCTTAATTGACGACGTAAATGCAGGACTTATCTCTACGATAATCGTAAAAGATATGTCTCGTTTAGGAAGAGATTATCTCAAAGTTGGTTTATACACCGAAGTAACCTTTCCCGAAGCAAATGTCAGATTTATCGCCATAAACGACGGTGTGGATAGCAACGGAAATGATAACGACTTTACGCCTTTTAGGAACATTATGAACGAATGGTACGCCAAAGATACGAGCAAGAAAGTTCGCGCCGTATTTAAGTCAAAAGGTATGTCGGGAAAACATCTTTGCACTTGTCCGCCCTACGGGTATAGGAAAGATAAAGAAAACAAACAATGTTGGCTCGTGGATGAAGAAGCCGCTATCGTGGTGAAAGAAATCTTTAATCTTTGTGTTAAAGGCTTTGGTCCTACGCAAATAGCAAGGATTTTGACCGAGCGTAAAATTGATACGCCTACGATTCATAATCGCAAGAAAGGCTTACCGTGTACGACCTATCAATCGGAATTTCCCGATATATGGTGTACAGAAACGGTTAAACGCATATTAGCAAATATGAATTACGTTGGGCACACGGTTAATTTTACGACAACGAAAAAGTCATATAAATCAAAGAAAAAGGTCTTTTTACCCCGTGAAGATTGGGTGATATTTGAAAATACGCACCCTGCAATTATAGACCAAGACACTTACGATACAGTCCAAAGGTTAAGGGAAACCAAACGAAGACCTACGGATATGGGCGAAATGAATATTTTTTCGGGGCTTGTCTATTGTTCGGATTGCGGTCAAAGGATGTACCTTTGCCGTTGTACGACGATGAAGCAAAAAGAATATTTTAATTGCTCAACTTATCGTAAGAAGAAAAAGAAGCTTTGCACTTCACATCAAATTACGGTAGAAGCGATTGAACATATCGTGCTTAACGACTTAAAAAGAGTATTTGAATGTATTAAAACGAACGAACAAGAATTTCTTAACGCCATACGTTTTAACGTTAGTAAAGAAAGCCGTAAAGCAATACTTCTTAAAACGCAAGAATTAGAAGAGGCAGAAAAGCGAATAAAAACGCTTGACCGAATTATTCAAAACTTGTATGAAGACAAAGTTAACGGCAATCTAACGGCAGAACGCTTTGCGAAAATGACACAAATCTATGAAGAAGAACAAACTTCCTTAACGGAAAAAGCAACTACCTTACGGCAAGAACTTATGACCATTAAGGAAGAATCGGATAACGTGAGTAGGTTTATGCGAACGATACGCAAGTATGAAGATATAAATGAGCTTACGCCCGACCTTGTAAGAAACTTTATTGATAAAGTTGTCGTACACCAAGCGGAAAAGACGGATGGTAAAAGAAAACAGACAGTAGAAATATTCTACAACGGAGTGGGAGCAATCCCGTAAGTCTCTTGAACAAAAAAGGAAGTGGCACGGCTTTGTGCCGTACCACTTCCCATAAGAGAAAAATCTCTATTGAACACACCTCAATGAGGTTCGCTTTTGATTGATTGGTACGGATGACCGCAAGCAGAGGGAGAATCAAGCGCGTAGCATTTGAGAAAACCGAGCGCAGCGGACGAGCCCACCAACGGCGCAACATAGTTGCGATTTCGTGAAACGAAAAATGCGATGCAACAATTTGCATCGCACCGTTGGTACGGATGACAGGACTTGAACCTGCACGCTCTTCGCATTAGAACCTAAATCTAACGTGTCTGCCAATTTCACCACATCCGCAAAACGCTATTATTATAGCATAAAATCATCTAATGTAAAGCAAAAAGCCGAATCGCAGGCGAGTTTATACGACTTTGCAAATTTTTTTTATTTTTATATCAAAAAATTGTTGCTTTTTGCGGATTGTTTTGATATAGTAATCAGTGCTTGCGGGAGTGACTCAGTGGTAGAGTGTCACCTTGCCAAGGTGAAAGTCGCGGGTCCGAATCCCGTCTCCCGCTCCACGCGTAAGCGAATTGAACGATCACTTGTGGTCGTTCAACATATCTAGGGAGCGACAAAGACCGCAGATGCGTAATTGTCGCCGAGATATGCGTCCTTAGCTCAGTTGGTAGAGCAACTGACTCTTAATCAGTGGGTCCAGGGTTCGAGTCCCTGAGGACGCACCAGAAAAATGACAGCGCAAGCTGTTATTTTTTTGCGTCATCGGGACTTTTGCAACCGTGTTGCAACCACGCTTTGCGTGGCGAACCCCGGCACACCAGGCTGACGTTCGCTTTTTGCAAATCCTTTGCTTCGCTCTCTATTACAGAAGCCTTTGGGCTTCCTACGAGTCCCTGAGGACGCACCACAAAAATGACAGCGCAAGCTTTTTTTTTTGCGGTCGAAGGCGTACCGTTTCCTACGCACCACAAAAATGACAGCGCAAGCTGTTTTTTTTTTGCGGTCGAAGGCGTACCGTTTCCTACGCACCACGAAAATAGCAGCATAAGCTGTTATTTTTTTATGCTTCTAGGGACTTTTGCAACTGTGTAGCAACCACGCTTTGCGTGGCGAACCCCGGCACACCAGGACGATGTTCGCTTTTGCATTTAAAATTAGAAGTTACAGTCAATTATGTCTTTTTCAAAAACAGGTTGCCAAACGCGCGGGGTGGTGTTACAATCAGGTATATATAAATAATATTAAAGGATTTTATATTATGGCACAAAACATTATCGATCAACTTCGCGAGCGCGGACTTGTCAAGCAAGTCGTTTTTGAGGAGGATCTCAAAAAGTTGTTGGACGAGGGTTCGCAATCGTTTTATATCGGTTTCGACCCGACTGCGGACAGTCTTCACGTCGGACATTTTATGCAAATGATCGTTGCAAAGCGTTTGCAAGACGCAGGTCATCGTCCGATTATCCTTATCGGCGGAGGCACGGCAATGGTTGGCGATCCGTCAGGACGTACGGATATGCGCTCGATGATGACGAAAGAGACCATCCAACACAACGTTGATTGTTTCAAAAAGCAAATGGCAAAATTCGTGCGTTTCGAGGGCGAGAACGCTGCGATTTTGGTGAACAACGCAGATTGGCTGCTCGATCTCAATTACATCGATTTCTTGCGCGAAGTCGGCGCAAATTTCTCGGTCAATCGCATGCTTACCGCAGAGTGCTACAAGCAACGTCTTGAAAAAGGTTTGACTTTCCTTGAATTCAACTACATGCTTATGCAATCCTACGACTTTTTGGTGCTCAACCGCAAATACGGTTGCGTTTTGCAATGCGGCGGCGACGATCAATGGTCGAATATGCTCGCAGGTGCGGATCTCATCCGCAGAAAAGAGCAAAAGGATGCGTTTGCAATTACTTTCGGCTTGCTTACGACCTCGGAAGGCATCAAGATGGGCAAGACGGCAAAGGGCGCAGTGTGGCTCGATCCCAACAAAACCGCTCCTTACGATTTCTTCCAATACTGGCGCAATATTGCGGATGCGGACGTCGAAAAGGTGTTCAGATTCCTCACGTTCGTGCCGCTTGACGAGATTGCAGAGCTTACGCGTTACAACGACGAGCGCATGAACAAGGCAAAAGAACGCCTTGCTTACGAACTTACCAAGATGGTGCACGGCGAAAAAGAGGCCGACGACGCTCTTGCAAAGGCGCGTGCGGCATTCTCCGGCGATAGCGAAAATATGCCTGTGGCAACCATTCCTCAAGGCATGACGAGCGTTGCCGATATTCTCGTTGCCGTTGCAAAAGTTCCCTCCAAAGGCGAGGCAAAACGTCTTATACAAGGCGGAGGAATTTCCGTTGACAACCAAAAAGTGACGGACATCATGGCACAAATCAGTGATAGTCAGGTTGCAAACGGTTTTGTCCTTCAAAAAGGCAAAAAGAACTTCTACAAGGTCAGCGTCGAATGAAAACTTATCGCTACGTCGACGGAGAGTTTAAAGTGAGAATCGAGATTAAACGCTCGATTTTCATTGCCACCGTAAAGGGTGAACTCAACGCCGACGAAGCAGATGAATTTGTCAAGTCCGTGCGGAAGAAATATCCCGACGCAACGCACAACTGTTATGCGTACGTTGGCGACGAGCTTGGCAATGTAACTCGTTTCAGCGACGACGGAGAGCCTTCCGGCACTGCGGGACAACCGATTTTGGACGTCTTGCGTAAGCAAAATATCGTCAAAACGGCAATTGTCGTCACAAGATATTTCGGTGGCATAAAACTCGGTGCAGGCGGTCTTGTAGGCGCGTATTCGGGTGCGGCGGCAGACGGCGTGAAAGCAGGCAAAATCTCTAAAAAAGTCGAGTGTGCGCTTTTGAAAATCACGTCGGATTATCCCACTTACGCAACCGTCGAAAAGTATTTGCGCAAAAGCGGCGCAATGATTGACGATATCGATTATAGCGACGACGTAACGGCGAAAATTTTCGTGCCGATTGACGACAAAAACGCGTTTATACTAAGCGTAAGCGAAGCGTCGCTCGGTCGCTCGAACATTATTGACACGGGCATTGTCGAATTTAAAAAACTAGATTAGAATATCGAAAACACAGATTTTTGCTTGTAGGTGAATTTTGTCTATAGAATATCCTCTCAATGAAGAGAGAGCAAAAAAAGCATACGAAACTCTTGTGAAGTATCTTGCGGGGTCTGCTCGCTCCGAGCAAGAATGCAAGGACAAACTTTACGACAAAGGCTTCCATAAAGACGAAGTCGATTTTGCGATTGACAAAGCCAAAGGCTACAAGTACGTCGACGATGCCGAGTATGTGCGCACGTTTCTGCTTTTCAACAAATCTCGCTACGGTGTAAGAAAAATTATATATAAACTCACAACCGAAAAAGGCGTTGACAAACAACTTGTCGAAAACATCGTTTATGACGAAATCGACGACGATTTCGAGGTTGAACTTGCTGAAAAATACGCAAAAAAGTTTGTGAAAACCAAAAAGATACAAGACAAAACCGAAGCTCAAAAAGTCGGTGCGCATCTTTTTCAAAAGGGTTTCGACTGGCGTATTATCAACAAAGTTATGTCAACGTTGTTCGGCGTGTACGAAGATTGACTTTGCGTCGGTGCTGATTGCGACGAAAATCGATAATTTCGATTATCTAAACAAGTAAAATGTAAATTTGTTTGCAATTTTAAAGCGTTCGAATATCGAACGCTTTTTATGTCTCGAAAAATCCCAGTGAAATCAGCAACGCTTCGTTGACTCTTGTCATCATGTTTAGAGGCAGCTCGCCGATTTTCTCTTTCAGACGGCGTTTGTCGAGAGTGCGTATTTGTTCGAGAAGAACAACGGAGTCTTTGGGCAAGCCGTATTTTCCTGCTTCAAGCATAATATGCGTCGGGAGTTTTGCTTTTTCAAGTTGCGATGTGACAGCGGCGGCGATGATTGTCGGGCTATATTTGTTTCCGACGTTGTTTTGCACGATGAGAACGGGGCGAACTCCGCCTTGCTCGCTGCCTACGACCGGGCTTAAATCGGCATAATATAAATCTCCGCGTTTGACCATATCCATACTCGCAATATTATTGTCAACGCACTTTGTTTTTATGCTCGGATTTTGCCAAGTTCGATTAGTTTTTTTTGTAAACTCGACACGAAAGCTTGCATATATTGCAAAGTATAAATCGTTGCTATGACATATTATGCCTGCCAATGCTAAAAGCGTGAGAAATTATGCCGCAAAACGCAAATATAATCTAGAGAGGTTGTTATGGGCTGTAAAACGGACGCAAATTGCGAGAAAAAAATCAAAATCGGTATCGTCGGATACGGAAATTTGGGTAAAGCATGCGAAAAAATCGCTTTGAGCGACGACAAAATCGAGCTTGTCGGGGTATTTTCAAGAAGAAACGACGTAAAATCACCGTTCGGAACGATGGTGTATGCGCAAGACGATATATTCGATTTCGATATTGACGTTGCTTTGCTGTGCGTAGGCTCGCAAAGCGATTTGACTCGAACAGCATGCAAAATCGCAGAGAAGTTTAATACGGTCGATAGTTTCGATACGCATGCCGAGATGACAAAATATATCGATAGAATGACGGAAATCGTCAATAATAACGACAGACTATGTTATGTGGGCATCGGGTGGGATCCAGGTGTGTTTTCGCTTTGCCGAGCGTTTTTTACCGCGGTTATGCAAAATGCAAACGTTCAGACGTTTTGGGGAAAGGGTGTTTCACAAGGACATAGTGAAGCGATAAGACGTATCGATGGGGTTTTGGATGCAAAACAATATACGATTCCCAAAGAAAACGCATTGAAACTGGCGCGCGAAGGTAAAGGCGACACGCTTTTGCCGAGAGATAAACATCTTCGAGAGTGTTTTGTCGTTGCAAAAGTCGGTGCGGATAAAGATAAAATCGAAAACGAAATCAAAAATATGCCTAATTATTTTGCCGAATACGACACAATCGTGCATTTTGTCGATGAGGAATATTTCAAAGAACATTGCTCGGACACCGCTCACGGCGGTTTCGTGCTTGCAAACGGCGGTTTCGACGGGTTTAAGTCAAGTGCCGAGCTGACGCTTAAACTGGAAAGCAATCCGCTTTTTACCGCAAGCGTGCTAACGTCCTACGCAAAAGCAAATGCAAGAGCGTTCGAAAGAGGTTGCAGAGGAGTGAAAACCATTCTCGATATTCCCGTTTGCGACGTTTTGGAGGGAATTTGGATTGACAAAGTCAAAGCGTTTGTTTAGACTTGAATGTGGTTGCAAAGTATCGATTTGCGACACGGATATACAGACAAATTATACGGAGTACATATGAAAGAATACGATTATATTTTGTTCGACTTGGACGGAACGCTCACCGATAGCAAACCGGGAATCGTCATGTGCATCGCATATGCGCTTGAAAAAGAAAAAATCCCGTACACTCAAGGCATTCTTGACAAAATGGTGGGGCCTCCTTTCAGAGTATCGATGAAAGAATATTTCGGGCTGGACATGCCGATGATTGAAAAACTTATCGAGATATATAGGGGAGTGTACGAAGTGTCGGGCTACAAAAACTGCAAGGTCTTCGACGGCGTGCGCGAGATGCTTCAAGCATTGAAGGATGCGGGCAAAACCCTTGCCGTAGCAACCAGCAAACCCATAAAATTTACGAACCTGATTATGCGTGATTTCGACCTTGGAAAATACTTCGATTTTGTCGGCGGAGCGTCGAGCGACGCAAGTAAAGAAGCAAAGCGCGACGTCGTGCGTATGGTGCTTGACAACTTGAAAGTCGAGGACAAATCAAAGGTGCTTATGGTGGGGGACAGGCTTTACGATATAGAAGGCGCACACCTAGAAGGTATAGACTGTGCCGCCGTGCTTTACGGCTACGGCAACAGGGAAGAATTTGAACGATACAATGCAGAATATATTCTTGAAACTCCCAAAGACGTGGTAAATCTCGTGCTTTGACGGCTAAATTTAAAACTTGCGCCTTCGGGCGCATTTTTTTATATTTTCACACGAAAATTGCCAAAACAACTCTAAAAAACACTGGTTTTTGAAATATATTTTTCATCTAACACTTCTAAAAACAGTTAAAATCTGTAATACTTTTCTAAATTCTGCGGTTTTTTAAAACTTTTCTATCACCGAAAAATTGCAAACGGATTTTGCAAACGAAATTTTATAATCGCCTTTTTTCAGAGTTTGTTTTTCTCCGTCCTTACAAAAATCAATGTCGTTTTTCAATGTGATTTTCGACGAATACACTTTTTCGAAAATCAAGTTGCCGCGCGCTCTTTCTTTTTTCAGCCCCAGGAAAAACGCTTTGAAAAACGGGAAGAACATTTGTATATATCCGACCGCTCCGTGATTTTTCGGAGAGCGAATCGCAAGCAGATGTCCGCTTGCGGAATCCTGATCGAACGCCCTGTTGAAGTGAAAGCCGAAACACCTTGGGGATTTCAAAAACATGATGAGAGTAAACTCTCCTTCGTACGTTCTTTTTCCGTTGACGATTTGCGCTTTTATTCTGTGAGGTTTGTATTCTTTCAAAACTTGTGAAACGTAGGCAAGCACACCGAACTTCTTTTTGCTTTTCACGTCGGACGTGTATCCTATCGGAGTGAAAGAACCTGCCGCGAAAACGTATGCGAAAACGTCTTTGGCGCAATCCGTAGTTTCGTATTTGCCGCTCGACAAAATCTTTTCGCATTTTCCATATACGACCGGTTTTAGGTTGATTGTTCCGTTGCAAGAGGGGCACTCGCTTTTGTGTTTTTCGTATCTTTGCGCTTTTGCTTTGTCGTTAAGCGTGCCGACGGGGAAGTAATATAGGTCCACGGGCTTATCGTGCACGACGTTTAAAATCGAACCCAGTGTTCCGTCGCCGCCGCACACCGCCACCGCGTCGAACTTGTAAGTATCGTCCACGTTTGCGCCGGGAATCGTCCTATGCTCGTATTTATATTCGCTCCCCAAGCATTTTTCGACTTTTTCAAAACTGATTTTTTTGCTTGTGCCTGCGTTTTTGTTGATTATAATAAGGCAATTTTTCATATATGTCCTCGGTGCATTTTATTGTTTATTTCTATATTTTGTGCTTTTTGCGCCAATTTTATTGTTTACATAACAATGTTTGTTTGCTATAATGATAACAGTTACGAGCATACGCACGCTTGCGTACGCGTATTTGGAGAATGAATATGGCAAAAAAACTCGGTCAAATCGATTTCAAAGAGATTTGGACAATCCCCAACATCATCACTTATTTCCGCATTTTGTGCGTACCCGTGTTCGTCACGCTTATGGCTCTTGCCGGCGTAAGAGACGATTTCACGCTCTTTTACGTTGCTCTCGGCGTATTTTTCCTTGCATCGGGAAGCGATATGGTTGACGGCTGGATTGCAAGGAAGTTCAACATGCAAAGCGGCATCGGCATGGTTCTTGATCCGATTGCGGACAAACTTATGCACGTATCGGTGCTTGCTTGCCTCGCGTTTTGCACGGGACTTACCCCTCTCGGTCAAAACCTCGTTGCAAACGGCACGCTTTCAAATCCGTGGTTTGTGCACTATGCGTTTGTCATATTGATTTTCGCAAAAGAGTTTATTCAAGCGATGATTGCGCTTTACGTGCTTAAAAAGGGCGCAACGGTCAAGGCGAACTGGCTCGGCAAGGTATCCTCGTTCACAATATCCGTGGGCGTTATACTCGCATTTTTCCACAATTACGTTCAATATGCCGACTGGGGTATTCTCGCATGGGGTATCGCGCTCAGCTACGGCGCCGCTTTCAGCTATCTGAAAGAGACCATGAAACAAGTCAAACTTGTCAAAGAGGGCAAATTGCAAGCGGCTACGGCGGAATCCGTTAAGGCGGAAGATCAAAAAATCGTACAAGAAAAGAAAGACGGCACTTACGAAGGTTGATTTTCTTTTGAAAAATCTTGTTCCGAGACGGCGACGCCTTCTCGGAACGTTTTAATAATCGAATACAGTCGCGCCTTAGGCGCAAGGAGATAAACAGCATGCAGGATATGGACAAAACGTACAATCCGGAATTTGAGAAACGCATCTACGATATGTGGCTGAAGGGCAAGTTTTTCGAAGCCCATCCCAATCCCGAAAAAGAGCCGTTCACGGTTATGATGCCACCGCCCAATATCACGGGGCAACTTCATATGGGACACGCTCTCGACGAAACTTTGCAAGATATTATCGTTCGTTTCAAGAGAATGAGCGGATACGAAACACTTTGGATGCCCGGCACCGACCACGCTTCCATCGCAACCGAAGTCAAGGTTGTAGAGAGAATGAAGAAGGAAGAAGGACTTTCCAAGTCCGACGTCGGGAGGGACGGATTTTTGCAACGCGCATGGGCGTGGAAAGAGCAATTCGGCGGCAGAATCGTCGAGCAACAAAAAGCACTCGGCATTTCTTGCGACTGGTCGAAGTCAGCTTTCACAATGGACGAAAACTGCTCCAATGCGGTTTTGGATGCGTTTGTACGCTATTACAAAAAAGGACTTATTTACAGAGGCAACCGCATAATCAACTGGTGTCCTCATTGCCACACTGCGCTCAGCGACGCTGAAGTGGAATATGAAGAGCAACAATCCAATCTTTGGTATTATAAGTACCCGGTCGTAGGTGAGGACGACGCAATCGTGATTGCAACCACTCGTCCCGAAACCATGCTCGGCGACACCGCCGTTGCCGTCAATCCCAAAGACGAAAAGATGGCAAAGTACGTGGGCAAAACCGTCAAACTTCCGCTTACGGACAGGGAAATCCCCGTCGTTGCGGACGATTATTGCGAAATCGGATTCGGCACTGGCGCGGTGAAGATCACCCCCGCGCACGATCCCAATGACTTCGAACTCGGTTTGCGTCACGATTTGCCCGTCATCCAAGTCATCGGCGAAGACGGACTTATGAACGAGAACGCAGGCAAGTATAAGGGCATGGACAGACTTTCGGCAAGAAAAGCCATCGTCGAAGATTTGACCGCGCTCGGTCTTATGGTGAAAATCGAGCCGTATGCGCACAACGTGGGCACTTGCTATCGTTGCGGCGAAACGGTTGAATCTCTCGTGTCAAAGCAATGGTTTGTCAAAATGAAGCCGCTTGCCGAGCCTGCAATCAAAGCCGTTCGCTCCAAAAAGACGGAGTTTATTCCGAAGAGATTTGAAAACACCTATTTCAACTGGATGGAAAACATCCGCGATTGGTGTATATCTCGTCAACTTTGGTGGGGACACAGAATCCCTGCGTACTATTGCGACGATTGCGGCGAAATGGTCGTTTCCAAAACGGCGGTTGACACTTGTCCCAAGTGCGGCGGACATCATATTCATCAGGACGAGGACGTACTCGACACGTGGTTCAGCTCTGCGCTTTGGCCGTTTAGCACTCTCGGATACCCCAAAAAGACGAAGAATTTGAGTTATTTTTATCCCACCAACGTGCTCGTTACGGGTTACGACATCATATTCTTCTGGGTTGCGAGAATGATATTCAGCGGCATAGAGTTTATGGGCGAAGTGCCTTTCAGCGAAGTGCTTATCCACGGACTCGTGCGCGACGCACAAGGCAGAAAGATGTCGAAGAGCCTCGGCAACGGTATTGATCCGCTTGAAATCATCGACAAATACGGCGCGGACGCTTTGCGTTTCTCTCTTGCAACGGGCATTGCACCGGGCAGCGATACGAGGTTTACCGACGGCAAAATCGAGAGTTGCAGAAACTTTGTCAATAAACTTTGGAACGCTTCTCGTTTTGTCATCATGAACATAAAAGACGACGACGATTTGACTTTGCCGTCCAGATTCAACGGAGCGGACAAGTGGATTCTCACACGTCTTAACGACGTCGTAAAAGAAGTTACGATAAACCTTAACAAATACGAAATCGGACTTGCCGCCGCAAGACTTTACGATTTCGTGTGGAGCGAATTCTGCGACTGGTACATCGAAATGAGCAAAACGATGCTCTATTCCGAGGACAAAAAGCAACACAATCACGCAATCGCAATGCTTGCATACGTGCTTACGCAAATACTCAAATTGCTCCATCCGTTCATTCCTTTCGTAACCGAAGAAATCTACTCCAAATTTGCTCCTAAGGGCAGTGTGCTTATGGTGCAAGAGTGGCCGTCGTACAACAAACACAGAGTGTTCAGAAAGGAAGAGGCTCAATTTGAAGGACTCAGAGAAATAATTTCTTCGATAAGAAATCTCCGCAACGAAATGAATGTCGTGCCTTCAAAGAAGATAAATGCGTACGTCATTGCAAAAGATCCGAAATTTATCGAGTCGGCAAGCGCATATATCCAAAAACTTGCCGGCGTCGGCGAAATCACGCTTGTCGATGACAGAAGCGGGCTAGGCTCGAAAGTGAGCGCAATCGTTACGCATGACGCGGAAATTCTCGTACCGCTCGGAGAGCTTATCGACGAGGATAAAGAGAAAGAGCGTATCAATCAGGAGATAGAGCAAACTCTTCAAATCATCAAGAAGACGGAAGGACTTTTGGCAAACACGGGATTCGTGTCCAAAGCTCCGCAAAAGCTCATCGACAACGAGAAAGACAAACTTCAAAAAGCAAACGAGAAACTTGCAAAACTCAAAGACAAACTTGCAATGTTCGATTAAGGAGGCAAAGTGAGAGTTAAGGACAGTTCAAGAAGCAATCGGTGCTTCAAGCAAGCGTGGAAATACTTTTTCGATAAGGGCGCATATCTGATGCTTTTGAGCGTTGCGCCCGCTTTGCTGTTGCCTTTTTTACTCTCTCCGTCCTCGACGCTTTATTATCTTTTCGATTATAAGACCATAAACCCCAAGAACTTTGCGGATATGTACGTGAGCATGCGCGAGTTGCCTTTTTCATATTGGTATCTCGGTATAATAGGACTTGTCCTTCTCGTATTCTTCGTTGCGATTATGTACGGCGTTATCGACACGCATATGCGTATCGGAGTTTTTACGATCGCTCCCGATAGGGTGAAAACGAGGCTCAATTTCAACCTGTTGACGTCGCTTACGTTCTGTGTGCTTGCGCTTGTGTCCTTCGAGCTTTTCAATCTTTTGGGTACTGTGCTGTATTATCTTTGGTGGGTGACTTTCAAGAGTAGGGTGACGTGGCTCGTCTTTTCGTCGATAACCGTGGTTCTTATGCAGTTTTTGATGATATTGCTTATGTCCATCGTCATATTGTGGCCGCCGTATTGCTTGCACACCGGACTTCCGATGAGAAGTGCGTTGCGACAAGCGGTGCGCAGTATATCGGGCAAAGTTTCAAAAACCTTTTTCACGATTCTTTTGTCAATCGTTCCCGTCGAGCTTTGTATGATAATCACGGGCGCGTTGCATTGCGGAGTCGTTTCGGAAGTTCTGCTCGACGCCATTGCGTATCTGTGTGTCGTGCCGTTTTACATCACGCTTATGCACAACGTCTTTTACGAGGTTACGGGTACGGAGCGTATGGATTTGCAGCAAAAGAAAAAGGATATTTGGTCAAAGTAATAAAACTTGCAGCTTTGACCTTGCAAATAATATGAGGCTGTGCCTCGGAGAATGGTATGGAATTTAAGTATTCGCTCTCACTGTTGTTTTCCAATATGGGACATGCAGTCAAAATCTTTTTTTGGATAGTTATATCCCTCGTTTTATCGCTTGCAATCGGTGCGGCGATAGTATTGCCGATATGGAACGTAATCGAGTCGACAACCGAGGTCGCTTCCTGCATGGTCGCAATCAAGGACGGTTTGTCTGCGGTTTGGAACGGAGGTTTGTCTATAAGAGCGGCGGCAAGCGATGTTTTGACAAACCTTCGCGACGGATTTGTTTGCATATTCTCGCAAAACGTCGGCGCAACGTTGGGATTGATTTTTGCCGCTGTTTTCGTTTATGCTTTTTATTGCTTCGTTTTCGGACTTTCGTATTATACGAACGCAGACGTTATCAACAACCTTATGGCGTCCAACATGAGATACGGATTTGCGAGCAATATGGCTCTCAACTTCAAAAAGTGCTGCAAGTATTCCGCCGCGCGGCTTACGATAACTCTTCCCATAGATTTGGTTTTTGCCGCGATTATGCTTGCCATACTATTCGGACTTTTCGGAGAAATCGGCTATTTTGTGCTCCCTATTCTTCTTTTTGTGGGTATCGTGATTTGTTCTCTTCGTGCAACGCTTTTGGCAGGGTGGTTGCCTCGTATGCTTTTCCATCCCGAAGAGAGCGTTTATACGAGTTTTACAAGAAGTTTGACCTACGTCAAGAGCAACGTTGACGGATTGTTTAAGTCCTATGCGGTGACGTTTACGATTGTGTATTTGTTTACGACTGCTTTTGCGATTCCGACGGGCGGACTTATGTCCCTAGTGCTTCCGAGCATGTACTATTTTATGCTCCGCGCAATCGAGCTTATAGGTTACTACAAGACCAAAGGATTTAGTTTCTACACCGACGCAACGACGGTTATCAACACCGTCGAGTACGGTTTCAGAGCAGAGCAACAAGCGGAAGATTTCGATTACGATGCGTCAGGCGAAACTCAAATCACGATAGACGAATACGTGCAAGACAAAAGAAAAGACGACTGATTGTTGCAAAAGACGATAATTTAAGAGATGAATTTAGGAGTGAATATGAAGTTTAGAATGAATTTCGGCATCGTCAAAACCGTCATTGTCGCAGTGATAATTGTGGGTGCGCTTGCGATTGCGGCACTTGATATAGCAATGCTCGCGGGTGCAAACGGCGTTGCAACTCAACAGCCCGCAGTGGCATGGGTTTCAATAGTTGCGGCAGTTATAATCGCAGTTGCCGCGTTGCTTGTGCTGTTTAACAGTTATTACGGATTCAAAGAGGACAAAATGGTGTCTGTACTCGGATTTTTCGTTGACAAAATCAAGTACGAAGATATCGTTTGCATAAAGCAAAACAGCCTTACCGGCGAGATTTATCTCATCACAAAGGGACTTAAAGAACAGGACGGAGAAGTGAGTTTCAAGATCAACGTCGCACCGCAAAAAACCGACGCTTTTATTCACGAAATGCGCAACCGTATCGGCGAAATAATCGTTGAGGTTTTCACTCCCGAAAAGAAAAACAAAGACAAGAAATAAATTAAGTATATATAATATTGTATTTTGTAATAAACATAATACCGAAACAAATGATAGAACTTATCGACGCCACAACATATTATTTAAACGGCAAACTTGTATCTGAGAACGAATTGAAAGTTTCCGGAACAAAATCGAGCGGAAAGAAGGGAACGATTGCGTACTCTATTTTGTCTAGCCACAATTTATCTTCCGATGACAACAAACTCAACCTGCGTTTCGACGCTCTTGCATCTCACGATATAACATATGTCGGAATAATTCAGTCGGCAAAAGCCAGTGGACTTAAAGAGTTCCCCGTGCCCTATGTTTTGACAAATTGTCACAATTCCTTATGTGCGGTCGGCGGAACAATAAACGAGGACGATCACGTTTTCGGATTGTCTTGTGCAAAAAAATACGGCGGGATTTACGTCCCTGCAAATGTGGCGGTTATACACAGCTATATGCGCGAGATGTTTGCAGGTTGCGGAAAAATGATATTGGGTTCGGACTCTCACACGCGTTACGGGGCAATCGGGACTATGGCAATCGGAGAGGGCGGTCCTGAAATTGTGAAACAGCTTTTGAAGCGCACCTATGATATCGACTATCCGCGTGTCATTGCCGTTTGCCTCAAAGGAAAAGTGAGAAAAGGCGTAGGACCACAAGACGTCGCTCTTACTCTTATAGGAAAAGTATTCGGCAACGGCTTTGTCAAAAACGCCGTGTTGGAGTTTGTCGGTGACGGAATTGAAAATCTTTCGATGGAGTTCAGAAACGGTATCGACGTAATGACAACCGAAAGCGCATGCCTTTCTTCCGTATGGTGTACCGACGAAAAAACCAGAGAGTATCTCAAAGTTTACGGAAGAGAGTCGGATTATAGAGAATTGAAGCCTCGACAAGGTGCTCGATACGACGGCGGCATAGTTATAGACCTTTCAGAAGTCGAACCGATGATTGCGCTTCCTTTTCACCCGTCAAACGTATTCAAACTTGCCGACGTAATCGCAAATCCGTATGAAATCCTGTCCGAAGTCGAAAATAAAGGAAACGCACTGCTTGGGCGTAAAAACGGAACTTTCACTTTGACAGACAAAATCAAAAACGGAAAGATTATTGTTTCTCAAGGCATAATTGCCGGTTGCGCAGGCGGAACTTATGACAATATATCCGTGGCCGCAAATGTTTTGAAAGGGAAGAGTGTCGGGTGCGGCTCGTTTTCGCTCTCGATTTATCCCGGATCGCAACCGACGAATCTCGCACTCGTCAAAAACGGTTCGGTCGCATCTTTGATAGAAAGCGGTGCAGTCGTAAAACCATGTTTCTGTGGTCCGTGTTTCGGTGCGGGCGACGTGCCGTGCAACAACGGTTTCAGCATACGACATACAACAAGAAATTTCGAAAGAAGAGAGGGAAGCAAGCCGTCGGACAACCAAATCGCATCGGTTGCACTGATGGATGCGCGCTCGATTGCCGCAACCGCAGTAAACGGCGGTGTTTTAACTTCGGCGTTCGATGTGGATTTCGAAGAGAACTTTTTGCCGTTCGAATATGACAATAAAGCATATTCGTCACGAGTTTTCAACGGATTCGGCAAAGCAGATGCGTCGATTGAACTCGTGTACGGGCCGAACATTACCGATATTCCGACAATTCAGCCGTTAAAAAAGAATCTTGCGCTAAAACTGTGTAGCGTGATAAACGATTCTGTCACAACGACAGACGAACTGATACCTTCGGGCGAAACATCGTCATTTAGAAGCAATCCGCTTCGTCTTGCAGAATTTGCGTTGTCGAGGAAAGATCCGCTTTATGTAGGAGCAAGCAAATGTGTTCGCGACGGTGACAACGCAGATATAAAATCGGTATTATCTGATTTGAATTTTGATTTCAACGACACGACGATTTCCTCTTGTATTTTTGCGGTTAAACCCGGTGACGGTAGCGCAAGAGAACAAGCGGCAAGCTGTCAACGTTTTCTCGGAGGCGGTGCAAACATCGCAAGAGAATTTGCTACAAAACGTTATCGTTCAAACCTTATAAACTGGGGAATGTTGCCGCTTATCGATTGCAAAACGGAATATAAAAAAGGCGATATAGTCGTCATTGAAAACATCAGGGATACTCTGTTGCAAGGCAAAAGCGAATTTAATGCGTATCTGGTGCGAGGAGGAAAGAAGGAAAGCATCGTGCTTAAAATAGGTGCGCTTACCGATTCGGAAAAACAAATCATTCTCGACGGGTGCCTTATCAATTATTATAAGAGAGGCTAGTCGGGCATAAACAAAAACTGCATTTTATAATCAAAATCGGAAATCCGACGAAAAATGTCACAAGAGCGTTCTTCGTCGCATAAGATTAGCCGAGGTGGGTTATAAAAATCGTAGTTAAAGTTGATTTGAATAGGATAAAGCGGAACGTCGCTTTGATAAGAGAGCAAGCGGGTGTGCCCGTTATGCTGATGGTGAAAGCCGACGCTTACGGACACGGACTTTGCAAAGTTGCAACGTATGTCGATGACATCGTAGACGCTTTCGGCGTAGAAAATGTCGAAGAGGCATTACGGCTGAAAAAGGCGGGAATAACAAAAGAAATTCTTGCGCTTGCCGTTTCGCCAAACGAAATCGAAACGGCGTATCGCAACGGCATCACAATAGGATTGCACAACACTGAGCAATTTGACAAAATCGTATATCTAATAGGGCATAATCGCGTAAATCCGCAGCGCTTCAACATTCATATCAAGGTTGACAGCGGCATGCACAGGCTGGGATTTTGCGTAGCGGATCTCGAAAAATTATTGCCAAAGGCAAAAGAAATCGGACTTCGGATATCGGGAGTGTATTCTCATTTGCGAGATGCGGGCAACGACCAAAAAGATGAGTTTGACAAACTTGCAGGCATAGTCAAATCATATTACCCGCAAGCAAAAAAACATCTTGCGTCCAGCCATTCGCTTGCAAATCCGCATTTGCGTTACGATATGGTGCGAGTTGGCATCAAAGCGTACGAGGGTGCGATGAGCGCATTCTCGCAAGTTGTTGAAGCAAGATTTCTGCAAGCGGGCGAAAAGGTGAGCTACGGCGACTTTATCCTCGAAAAAGATACGAATACGGCTGTTGTTTTCGGAGGATACGCCGACGGAATAGCCAGGGAAAATCCGTCTTGCGTATATATCGGCAATCAAAAATGTCGAGTTATTGGCAACGTGTGCATGGACTGTTTTGTGGTCGACACCGAGAAGTACGTCGCTAAAGTCGGTGAAGAAGTCGTGCTGTTCGACGAAAAAACTTTGCAAGATGTTGCAACAGAGCGAAACACTATCGACTATACCGTTCTTACTTCGCTGAAAGGCAGAGTTAAGAGGGTGTACGTCTAAACGGAAACTATGGACAAAAATCAGGCGAGAAAACTTGCGAAATCTCGAATATCCGATATGGACGATGCGCAAAAAGAGTGGGCAAGCGGAGCTATTGCCGACGCACTTTCCTCGATTGACGAATTTACGCATGCACACAAAGTTTTCGTGTATCTAGGCACACAAAACGAGCCTGATACCAACGAAATCGTCGGACTTGCTTTGATGATGGAAAAAGTGGTTTGCGTCCCTAGAGTGCGCGGTGAAGATATGAAAGCGATTGCGATTTCGCCTTTCACAAACTTAAAAACGAACAGGTGGGGTATCCTCGAACCCGTAGGCTCGCATGCGGTTGAGGATATCGACGTTGCGGTTGTGCCTATGGTTGCTTTCGACGGGTTGAAACGCGCGGGACACGGCAAAGGTTATTACGACAGGTATCTTGCCGAACACGATTGTTTTGTCATCGGTCTGGCATTTGATTGTCAAGAGGTGGAAGGGCTCGAAACAAACGCTTTCGACGTGCCTCTCGATATGCTCGTGACCGAAAAAAGAATCGTGGACAAAAACGGACAAAGAAAAAATCCGTACTTTGCCGATAGTTGTCAACGGCAAGATTGATTGCTTTTTGCAATCGATTGTCCGCAAAAATAGTTTATTCGAAAAAAAATTATATTCTTTGAATATAATCGGAGATAAAAATGAGAGTTGTGGCAGGAAAATACAGGGGCAAAAATCTCGCCTCTCCGAAGGATGACAGAGTGCGTCCTACGACCACCAGAATAAAAGAAACGTTGTTCAACGTTCTGCAAGGTTACAGTCGGGACGCCGTCGTGCTCGATCTTTTTGCCGGCAGCGGTGCGTTGGGCATAGAGTGCATTTCGCGTGGCGCAAAAGAAGTCGTGTTCGTTGACAACAGCAAGGACAGCATCGAGCTTGTGCGCAAAAACTTGCAAGGAATCGAGGGCAATTTCAAGGTTGTCAATTCCGACTTTTCGGGTGCGCTCCGCAACGCATACGTTACGGGCAAAAAGTATGATATGATTTTTGTGGATCCGCCGTATGCAAGCGGATTGGGCGAGCTTGCGCTCGGCATGATTTTCGACTTCGACTTGCTTGAAAAAGACGGCGTAGTCGTGTTCGAGCACGGCGCGGAAAAGACCTATGAATTGAGCGACGCGCGCTATAAACAACGCACAAAGAAGATGGGAACCGTTGTTGCCGAGTTTATAACACACAAAAGCGTTGCGCTTATGGCAGGCAGTTACGACCCGTTTACCAAGGGGCACGAAGCGGTGCTTGACGAGGCTCTTTGCGATTTTGACGAGGTATGGGTTGCGTGTCTTGTCAACCCCGACAAAAAATACACGTTCAACGCAAAACAACGCCTTGCAATAGTCGAGTGCGTATGTGCGCAAAAGAAGGGCGCAAAGGCTATATATTCGGACAAATATGCCGTCGAAGTGGCAAAAGACGTCGGAGCAAGCTCTCTTGTGAGAGGAATTCGCGGCGACGAGGACAAGGCATATGAAAACGAAATGGCGAAATTCAATCGCGAGCACGGATTCGAAACGTTGTTTATCGAGCCGAGCGTTTTTTCAGACTTAAGCTCGACAAAAGCGCGAGAGCAAATCGCAAAAGGTGACTACACGTCCGTGCCTGCTTGCTGCGTGCCGCTTATGACGTCAAAAGAATTTGCCTCGCTCGAATAAGCGAATGTAACCAAAAGAAAAAGAACGTAAAGGGCAAAAGTCCTTGAAAATAAATAATTTTTGATTTATCAATACACAAAAGGGGTGCGTTATGGAAACCATCGATATGCTCATCAACGAAATCGAAAGCGAAGTTCTCAAAGCGAAAAAAGCGGCGTTCAGCAACACCGACATCGTTGTCAACAAGGCAGTATTGCTCGACCTTATTTCTCGTTTCAGAGCAAGCTATCCGCTTGTTTTGCGCGAGGCAACGCAAATCAAAAAAGAGCGCGACGAGATTATTGAAAAAGCCGAAAAGTACGCAAACGAAACCATGGATAAGGCAGAAGAGCAAGCAAAACGCCTTATGACCGAAACCGAAGTTTACGCGCGTGCAAAAGCAGAAGCCGAAGCTATGCAACGCGAAGCGGAAGAAAACTATCACAAAATGGATTATGAGGCTCGTTCACTTGCGTTCAACATTCTCGACAGTGCGGAAAAGAGTATGAAAGACAGCCTCGGCATCATCAACGACAGAAAGCGTAAACTCGTTGAAGAATAAAGCGCAACGTTTTACAGCTAAAATTTTTGCTATGAAGATTGTTATACTTGACGGAGCTACGGCAAAGGGAAGGGAACTGAATTTCGATTTCCTCAATCAATTCGGTGAAGTGACTTATTACGACGTCACGTATCCCGATGAGGTTTTGTCGCGCGCAAAAGACGCCGATATTTTGGTTATCAACAAAATCGTGCTTGACAGAGCAACGCTTTCGGCGTGCAAAAAACTCAAACTTATCACTATTTTGGCAACGGGATATAACGTTGTCGATATCGATGCGGCAAGGAAGCTTGGAATAACCGTTTGCAACGTGCCGTATTACAGCACAAATTCGGTTGCGCAGCTTACGTTTGCTTTTATACTCGAATTTGCAAACAAACTTTCTTTGCACACTCAATCCGTTGCGCGAGGAGATTGGCAAAATTGCGCAGATTTTGCATATACTCTCGATACGTTGCATGAGCTTAACGGCAAGACGCTCGGTATTATCGGCTATGGCAGCATAGGAAGAAAAGTGGCGCAAATCGGCAAGGCATTCGGCATGAATATCCTTGTTAGTACAAGAACCCCCGTAGACGGCTGCGTGAGCAAAGAAGAAGTGTTTGAAAATGCGGATTTCATTACATTGCATTGTCCCTTGAACGAAGGCTCGAAACTGATGATAAACGAAAAAAGTTTGTCGATGTTAAAGCCCACGGCATATCTCATCAACACCGCAAGAGGCGGGCTAATCGACGAAGAAGCACTTGCAAACGCATTAAATCAAGGTAAAATTGCGGGTGCCGGACTCGACGTTTTGACATGCGAGCCACCAAAAGCTGACAATCCGCTTATTCATGCAAAAAATTGCATTATTACTCCTCATATGGCATGGGCAAGCGTTGAGGCGAGAGTGCGTCTTTTGCACGCAACCGAGGACAACGTACGTGCGTTTTTGCAAAACAGTCCGATAAACAAAGTCAACTAAAAGCCTGAAAATTTTGTAAAATCATCCAAATTTTCACACAGAAAAAGCAGTCTTGCGACTGCTTTTTGATTGTCAATTCATTCTTATTCGTCGGAGCGTTCGATAGAGAGAAGATGGGAAGGAAATTCTCTCATCAAAGCGTTGAATTTCAGAGGATCGAGTTCCTCTGTTGTTGCGACTTCCACTGTCGCAATCAAACTTTCTCCCACTTGTTTCGCTTTGTAGGAGCTGATTTTTTTAGAGCCTAATTTCTCCATGATTTGCGGCAAAACGTCGTCGTTTTCAACCCAAATTTGCATTTTTACAAGAGCGATATGTCTTGTCGTAAAAGCTTTGATGGGGAGATGGAAGATGAGTTGCAAAAGCAGTATCATCGCCGTTGCAACAACGCCCGTCACAACAAATCCGCCACCGATTGCCATGCCGATTGCCGACGTCGCCCATACGCCTGCCGCCGTTGTAAGCCCGTGCATAACGTCGCGCCTGTACATGATTATGCCTGCGCCCAAAAAGCCGATGCCCGTGACGACTTGCGCCGCGATTCGCGTTGCGTCGCTGTTGAATGTGCCGCCCGTGATGTCACTAAAAAGCGGTACGGTGAGATATTTTGACAATATCATAAACAAACACGAGGCAAGACATACGATTGCGTGCGTGCGTATGCCTGCTTCTTTACTTCTTGATTTTCTTTCAAACCCGATTGCAAGACCGCAGATAATTGCAATGAGCATCCTCACCACAAAATGCCATACGTCCTTCGTCCAATCGACCACTGCCCAATTGTCCATATTTTTTATCCTTTTGGTTATGTATTTGGTTAATTTATTATAATTTCACATTTCAAATATGTCAATATGCTTTTTTATATGCTTTGCACATTCGATGCGGTATGTTTTGACAATGCGATTTGATTGATGATATAATGCAAACAAGAGGTGTGATATGCAAATTATCGACGGAAAACTCGTGGCAAAAGTCACAAGAGAGCAAATTAAGCAAGAAGTGGAAGGATTGAAAGCCTTGAATTATCCCAATGCCATAGGTCTTGCGGTGATTTTGGTGGGGGACGATCCTGCGTCGCAAGTTTACGTGCGCAACAAAATCAAGGCGTGCGACGAGGTGGGCATAAAGTCTTTTCTTTGCAAACTCCCTGCCGAAAGCACCTTCGACGAAGTTGCGGGTACGATACGCTACCTCAACGAAAATCCCGACGTATCCGGTATGATTTTGCAATTGCCGCTTCCCAAGCATCTTGACGAAAATTCGCTTTTGGACCTTATCGATCCCGAAAAGGACGTTGACGGTTGCCATTACGTGCAAAAGGGCAGACTTTGGACGGGGCGCGACAGCCTCGTGGCATGCACGCCGTACGGTGTGATGAAATTGCTTGAATACTATGATATTTCTCTTCAAGGCAAAAATGCAGTCGTTATAGGACGCTCCAATCTTGTCGGAAAACCGCTTGCCCAACTTTTGCTGGACGCAAACTGCACGGTTACGATTTGTCACTCGAAAACTCAAAATCTTGCAGAGATAACCTCACGCGCCGATATTGTGTGCGTTGCCATAGGCAAAGCCAAATTTTTGACGTCGGATATGGTTAAAAACGGTGCGGTGGTCATCGACGTCGGTATGGACAGAGATGAAAACGGCAAACTTTGCGGCGACGTAGACTTTGACTCTGTTGCCCCTAAGTGCTCTTATATAACTCCCGTTCCCGGCGGAGTCGGGCCGATGACGGTGACAATGCTTTTGGCAAACACCGTAAAAGCATATAAAGCACAAAACGAAATCGAGGTATAACGCCTCGGTTTTTTGATTGTAGAAAGCGTTTTTGAATGATTAACTAGTAAATTTCTTTCTTGCATTAAAAGATATGTTATGCTACAATTGATATAGTAAAACTACAAATTGACCGCATATCGTGCGTCAGGGAGAATTATGGAATACAAAATGCTGTTTTCGCCTATGAAAATCGGCAACTGCGAAATCAAAAATCGTATTGTGATGTCGCCTATGCTTATGGGCTTCGGTCGGTTTGACGGTTGCGTTACCGAGCAGCTTATGGACTACTACGAAGAGCGTGCAAAGGGCGGCACGGGACTTATCATCACCGAAATTACTCGTATAAACGACTTTCACGGCTCGGCGGCGTTTGCGCAACTCGGTGCAAGCCATGATTATCAAATCCCGGGACTTCATGAATTTGCCGAGCGTATTCACAAACACGGCGCAAAACTTTTCGTGCAGTTGCACCATCCGGGACGCCAAAACGTCGGCCTTGCAATCGGCACCGTGCCGGTGTGCATCGCGATGACGAGAATGTGCAAAAAGTTCCCAAAATTCCTTTTCAACATCGCGCCAAAGATTGCTCCGTTTATGTCTAAACACAATATCGCGCTTTCCTCCGTATCCGCGTCAAAATGCGAGCCGAGCTACTTTGCGGGCGGCAGAGTGCGTGCGCTCAGCCGCAGGGAAGTTAAAAAAGTCATTCGTCAATTTATCGACGGTGCGGTGCGTTGCCAAAAAGCAGGCGTTGACGGCGTGGAACTTCACGGCACACACGGATATCTCATTCAACAATTCCTTTCACCAAACACCAATCACAGAACGGACGAGTACGGCGGAAGTTTTGAAAACAGACTTCGTTTCTTGCGTGAAATCGTCGAAGGCATCCGAAAAGAGTGCGGAGATTATCCCATCATCGTTCGCCTTACTCTCGACGAGTTTTATTCCAAAATCGGCAAACCCGGCAAAGGTTACGACCTTGAAACCGGCGTGAAATACGCAAAAGCAATCGCAGATATGGGCGTTGACGCAATCGACGTATCGAGTGCCGCGTACGATACGTTCAACTATTGGCTCGAACCCACAAGTTTCGAGTGCGGTTGGAGAAAGTATCTTGCCGCAGCAGTCAAAAAAGAAGTGAATATTCCCGTCATTGCGGCAAACCTTATTCGCACGCCCGAACAAGCGGAAAAACAACTCGAAGAGGGCGATCAGGACTTTGTTTCTCTTGGCAGACCGCATATTGCCGATCCGCATTGGGCAGAAAAGGCGCAAAGCGGGCGTGAAAAAGAAATCAAACATTGCCTTTGCTGTTTATACTGTATTGAGAGCATGCAAGACAATGCGTATCACGGCGACCACGGGTATTGCGCAGTCAACCCGACTGTCGGAAGAGAAAAGGAATTTAACAACCTTCCTCACGACGGAAACGACAGAGTGGTTGTCGTTGTCGGCGCGGGCGTTGCGGGGCTTACTTGCGCGGAAATGCTGGGCAGAAGAGGTTTCAAGGCTATCGTCCTTGAAAAAGACGACAAAATCGGCGGCCAAATTCAACTTGCCGACAAGCCCCCGAAGAAAGAAAAACTCGGTTGGAGCTTCGTCGATATGCGCACAAACGCCGAGAAGTTCGGAGCGGAAATCATTTTGAACACCGAGGCAACACCCGAAATCATAGCAAGCTACAATCCTTATGCGGTTGTCATTGCAACTGGCGCATGTGCGGTGAAACCTCGCTCTATCGAGGGCGTAAACCTTGCAAACGTTTATACTACAACGCAGATATTGAGCAGCGAAGTTAAACTCGAAAACAAAAAAGTCGCGCTTATCGGTTCGGGTATGACAGGTCTGGAAACTGCCGAAATGTTGATAGAGCATGACAACAAAGTCGCTATCGTCGACATGTCGGATACTCTCGCTCCCGGAACATGGTTTCAGCACCTTGACGACATTGTGCCCAAACTCGACGCAAAGGGAACGGAATACATCCTTTCGCACAAGCTCAATTCCATTGACGAAAAAGGTATAGTAATCGAACTCGTCAAACTTGACAAGAACAAAATGCCCGTAAGCCAAGGCAAGCCCTATCATGTTGACGCGGATGCCGTTGTGCTTTCTCTCGGCGCACGCTCTGTAAACTCCCTTGCAAAAGAGCTTGAAGGCAAAGTGCAAAATCTCTTTGTCATCGGCGACGCAATGAAAGTGGGAAGAATTGCAGACGCAACGCGCGAAGCGTACGACGTTGCAATCCACAAGTTGAAATAATTGAATGTAGTTGATGACGATTTTAGCGCGACCGACAAATATTTGCGGTCGCGTTTTATATTTTTTAAACGATGTTGCCCATCTTCCGATTTTTTACAAAATTTTTCAAACAAATGTCAAAATGCCTATTGATATTTTTATATCAATATAGTAAAATTTGTTTGTAAGAACGATAAAGTTTGCGCAATACGGAAAGTAATGCGCCAAGAGGGATAAAATATGAAATACAACATGCAACTCACCCCCGAACAAGCCGACATCTTGAACGGCAAAAAGGGAGAAACGATGGCAAAAGTCATGGAAACTCTTGTTATGTTTGGCGACATTTTCGGCGCAAAACGCATGGTTGAAGTGACTCACAAAGAGGGGCATCTCGTCACGAGCTTCGGCATCGGACTTTTGAAACCCCTTTACAAGACTATGGACAGGCTCATTGCCGACGGCATCAAGACGCAAGGCACTTTCACCGTTGATCCCCGTCCGCTCGACAGAGAAAACGTAAAATACTCCTTGCTTGACAGACTTGTCAACGAAAAAGTTATGTATTCTCAACAAAAGCACTATGAGGAGCAACTCAAAGCGGTCGGTCTTAAAGATGCCAACGCATTCACTTGCGCTTGCTATCTCGACGAAGTGGGCAACGTTCCCAAGAAAGGCGATATTCTTTCATGGGCGGAATCCAGCGCAGTCGTTTATGCAAACTCCGTGCTCGGCGCGCGTTGCAATCGCAACAGCGGTATGCTCGATTTGTTCGGCTCGATTGTCGGTTACGTTCCCGAATTCGGTCTTCTCACCGACGAGGGCAGAAAGGCAACCTGGATTGTCAAAGTCGAAACGACCAAAATCCCCGAAGCGCAAATTCTCGGCAGCGCAATCGGCATGAAAGTGGTTGAGGACGTGCCTTACGTGTACGGTCTCGACAAATGGATCGGCTCCGAGCTTACGGACGAAGCGAAAGGTTACCTCAAAGATTTCGGCGCGGCAACCGCATCCAACGGCGCAGTCGGTCTTTATCACATCGACAACCTCACGCCCGAAGCGAAAGAACTCGGCGACAAACTTATCGTTGAAAACCCCAAAGTGTACGTCATTGACGACGCCGAACTCGAAAGAGTTTACAAGAGCTATCCGAATATGTGGAAAAAGCCCGACAGCAAAGCTACCATGGCATTTGTCGGCTGTCCGCACCTCACGTTTACGCAACTCAACGAGTGGACGGATATGATTGAAAAGGCACTCAAAGAAAGCGGAAAGAAGAAAGTTGCGTTGCAGACAATCGTTTGCTCTGCACCCGACGTGGTCGAGAAATTCAAAAAGACGCCTGCATACAATCGTCTTATCGCGACGGGAGCAAAGCTCACGAGCATTTGTCCGCTTATGTACACCAACAACCCGCTCACAAAGGGTAAATCCATTGCGACTTGCTCAAACAAACTCCGCACTTACAGCATCGCAAGATACTATAAGACGGCAGATCTTCTCAATATCATCGCAGGAAAGGAGTGAAGAGTATGAAATCATTTAAGGGTAGAGTTATCGCCGCCGGCAACTTCAAAGGCGAAGCCGTTGTGTCAAGACAAGGCGTAAACACGCTTGCGACTTTTCAAAAAAGCGCTCTGACAAACGCAAAACAAGTTATCGTCAGCGACCAAAACAACAAAGACATCTTCGGACTCAACATCACGGGCAAGGCACTTTGCCTTCCTCAAACAATCGGCTCGACGACGGGCGGCTTGGTTATTCAAACCGTTTGCTCTATGGGGATCAATCCCGCGGCGTTCCTTTTCAGCGAGCACATCGATTCTCTTGCCGCAAGCGGAATCGTGCTTGCAAAGATTTGGGAAGATTCAAACGTCATCGCTATTGACGAGCTTGGCGACGAATTTTTGAAAACCGTCAACACGGGCGATACAATAACGATAAAAGAGGACGGCACCGTCACGATAGGTTGATTTTTTATAATAGTATTATAAAAGCGCACGCAATGCGTGCGCTTTTATGTATGTCGCAATATGCGGTCATTTGTTGTTCAAAAATTCCTCGATCAGATCCAAGGCGCGTTTTATTATATCCATTGAATAAGCGTAACTTATTCGTACAAAATCTTTGCCGCTATCACCGAATGCGCCGCCCGGAACAACGGCAACGTTCTTTGCGTCGAGCAGGGCATACGCAAATTTTTCGCCGTCCATTCCCGTCGATTTCACGCACGGAAACACATAAAATGCGCCTCTGGGTTCAAAACAAGAAAGTCCCATTGCATTGAGACGATCAACAAGATAGCGTCTGCGCTTATCGTATTCGTCACGCATCGTATGCACCTCTTTGAAATTGTCCTTAAAAGAAGAATTTAGTGCTTCTAACGCCACATATTGCGCCGCGGTCGATGCGCACATAATAGCGTATTGATGAATTTTGTATATAACGTTGATGATTTCTTTGGGTGCGCAAACATATCCGAGACGCCACCCGGTCATTGCAAAATATTTAGAAAATCCGCTAATGACGATTGTGCGCTCGCGCATGCCGTCAAACGATGCGATGGAAGTGAATTTCAAACCGTTGTAGGACAATTCGCCGTAAATCTCGTCACTGAATACAATTAGATTGTGTTTTTTGACTATTGGCACAAGCTTTTCAAGGTCGGCTTTTTCCATAACCGCACCCGTGGGATTATTGGGGTATGCAAGCAACAATCCCTTTGTTTTTGGCGTTATTGCGCGTTCGAGTTCATCGGGCATGAGCTTGAATTCGTTTTCGATTTTGCATTGAATTGGCACGGGAGTTCCGCCGCAAAGGGACACAAGGGGAGCGTAACACACAAAACAAGGTTCGGGAATGAGTATCTCGTCGCCTTGCGCAACTATTGCGCGGAATGCCGCATCTATGCCTTCGCTTGCTCCGACGGTTATGATGATTTCATCGTGCGGATTGTAGCCGACTCCGATAAACTGCTCTGTATATCTTGAAATTGCTTCACGCAGTTCAAAAAGTCCTGCGTTTGCGGTGTATTGGGTTTTGCCTGCGATTATACTGTTTATGCCCGCTTGCGAAAAAACCGACGGCGTGGAAAAATCCGGCTCGCCTACGCCCAAAGAAAGACAATCTTTTCTGGTTGCCGCAATGCCGAAAAATTCTCTGATTCCCGATGGTTTCAAGTCGCGTGCGATAGGGTTCAAAATTTGTGAGTAATCCATATATCCCTCTTCATTCGTTTATAATATGAGAAATATAAAAAAGTTTATCATGTCGGGTGCAAAATTTCAACACTATCGATCGCTTTTTTGTATGTGATAACCAAATTGAAGAGATTTAAGCTGTTTTGTATGAAAAACGGGCAATTGTTGTTTGCAAATCAGATCAGAAGTATGATTTCAAGTCCGCCTATTGCGCAAAGCAGTGAAGGTATGCCGACAAGCATACCCCGCTTTACAAAATCGAGGAAAGAGAATTTGACGTTTTGAGTTTTCAAAATCGAACTCCACATTATTGCCGCAAGTGCGCCGATCGGCGTGAGCAATGCGCCGAGATTGGAGCCGATAATCGAAGCATAAATCGCGCCTTTGAGGTTTTGAGCGGCAACGCTTTGAAGAATCCGCGAATACAGCACCGACATCGGTATGTTGTTCATAAGGTTTGCAAACAGTGCGGAAGTCGTGCCGAAGGTCAATGCGCAGTCTGCTTTTTGCAGTGAAGAGGCAAGGTATCCTGTGACGCCGCATTGATTGAGCGAAAGCACGATTACGAACATCGAAAGCAAAAACGGCACGAGTTGCCAAGGCAGTCTTGCAAGCGTTTTTCCTATGGGTTTCATAGATTTCTTTTGCGCAAGCGTTGCGATCGTGCTTGCAACAAGCAATATGCCGCAAGCGGACAAAGATACAATCCACATTTCGATGCCGATGTAAGAGGATATCGCAAGCAAAACGGTTGCCGCGCACAGCACGCATATGCCGATAATCAGGCAAGGTTTGTTGTCTATTCGGATTTCGCACTCGTGTGCGTTCATCGGCGCAGACAGCTTTTTTCTGAACATCAGATAGAGTATTGCAAGCGAGCAAAGCCCTGCAAACACCGTTGGCAACGCCATAACCGCAACGTACTCTCCGAACGTGATTCCCATTGACGTTGCAAGGTATATGTTGGTGGGATTGCCGATGATCAAAAACATGCTCCACGTGTTTGCCGCTACGAATTCGGTGAATATAAAAGGAACGGGGTCTATGTCGCAGTTTCTCGCGAAATAGCAGATAAACGGCGTAAACGTGAGGATAATCACATCGTTTGAGGTGAAAACAGTCAAAATCGATGTTGTGATATACAAAAAGAAAAACAGCTTTTTCTGACTTGCACCGGCTTTTTTCAAAACGGCGTTTGCAAGCCATTTGAAAAATCCGATTTCGTCCAGATAAACGCTCAACGCACTCATGGACAAGAACAACACGAGGATTTTGAGAGGATTCACCTCATCGTTTGAAGTGAATGATTGCCAAACTGCTTTTGCGCCCACGCCTCCGCTTGCCAAAAGAATTGCGGCGCATACCAAAGGAATGAGCCAGTACAAACCAAAGCCGACTTTTCCTATCCTCAATCGGAGATTGAAGAGCGTCGAAACGAGTATGCCCAACGTACATATTATAAAGACAGAAAGTTGAAGTGCCATATTTCCTCTTTTGCAACGTGCATATTATGCTCGCCTAAAAAACAAAACGCAAGTAAATCTGCACTTTTTGCTACAATTGTGAATCTTCTGAAAAATTTTTGATTCCATACAATCGGCACTATGGACAAATCGAAAGGCTTGTGATAAGATAATTATATTAAGGAGTAAATTATGTTTGAAATCGTAACAGACAACACCGCCGACCTTTTTGAAGGTTATTACGAACAAAATCCTACACGTCGCCTTCCGTTCTCATTTACGCTCGAAGATCGTTTTTACGAAAAAGACGACGAGTATCCGATCGAGCTTTTTTACGAAAAACTGAAGGCAGGCAAACTCGTCAAAACTTCTCAAATCAATCCGCACGATGCGGAAGTGATGTTCGAGCAAGTTTTGTCGGAGGGCAAAGACGTGCTTTACATCGGTTTTTCGTCGGGTATGAGCGGCAGCTTCGACAACATATCGTACATCGCAAAAGGCTTGCGCATCAAATATCCCGACAGAAAAATCGTCGTGATCGATACGCTTGCAGGCGCAGGCGGTGAAGGCTTGCTCGTCTACTATGCAAAGAAGATGCAGCAAGATGGCAAAAGCATGGAAGAGATTGCAAAGTGGCTTGAAGACAACAAGCTCAACGCTCACCATTGCTTCATTGTCAGCGACCTTATCAATTTGCGCAACAGCGGCAGAATTTCCACGCTTGCCGCGCTTTTCGGCATGATCGTGCACATCAATCCCGTTCTCGAACTCACCACGCAAGGCAAAATCGGCATCGTCACAAAATCTATCGGCAGAAAGAAATCCATTGCCGAAATGGTCAAGTTTTTCAAACAAAACTACATTGCCGACGACAACGATTTTATTCTTATCGGACACACAAATTGCCCCGAAGAAGCTCACGCTTTCGGTGCTCAAATCGAGCAAATATCGGGCGGTATTCCCGTAAAATACGGCTATATCAACCGTCTTGTTTCCGGTTGTGCGGGGTACAATGCTTTGGCAGTGTTCTTTATGGGCAAAACGAGGGAAGCACGCAAAGCTTAACCTTTGAAATCGACGTGTAAAAAATCAAATTCAATTGCTTATTTATTTGAGTTTTGAAACGTATTGAATTTTTGAAAACCATACATTAGAAAAGCACCGATTTTTCGGTGCTTTTGCTATGTTTAAGGGGGTTAATTTTCCAACTTAAAACTCAAAATCTCTTTTTGAGCTTGTCGTCGTTTTTCTTGCTTTCGGCATTTTTGCGAGTGAGATATATCGATGCAAAAATTGCAGAGCCTGCAAGTGCAACGATGATTGCAAGGACGATTGCCACGATTTGCACCGTTGTCAAACCGTCTATTTTGATATGTGATTTTTCCACGTAACCGACGCAATCTTCGAATTTTACGAGATAGAATTCGTCGAGAGTTTCCAGGATTTCAACCTTGCTTCCGTCAACTATTTGCGTGACGAGTTGCGAGTTTTTGTCAGGGGAGGCATAGACGTTGACGAGTCCGCCAACGCGGTCGGCGTTTGCTTTGCCGTAAACTCTGTCCTTTTCGGGAACAATCACAACGTATTCTTCGATGTCCGACGATTTGACGCAATAAGTGTTATCGTCGTGTTTTACGATGGTCCACTTCGAGTTGTCGTATCCTGCAACGTCGCTTATTCTCGTGACGATTTGACCTTGTTTAAGTTCTGTCGTGTCTGTTGAAAGATAGGGGATAGAGTAGAGCGCGGTATCTTTCGTCGCGACGTATTCGCCGGTTAATGCGCTCGGTTCCACTTTGTTAAAATCGTTTTTGGCGATTATCACGAGTTTGTCCTCGACGTAAGCATAGCGATAAATATCGTCCTCGTCGCCTTCGATTGTTTTGTCGAGAACCAGATACGTTGCGTCGGACGCAAGCGAAGTGTTTTCAAATCTTCCGTCAAAGGAATAGTTGAGCGCGTCGTCGTTTGCGGTTGCAAAATAATAATCGCAAATCGAAACGTCGGGTTGATTGTACGTATAACTTTGTTTTGTGATTGCGCCTACGTTCATTGCTCCCACAAAACTTTCCTCTGCGGTGAAGATAAGATTTTCGCCGTCAAGACATGCGCTTGTCAAGGTTGCTTTCATGGACGACGACGTCGGATAAAGCGTTTTGCTTTCGCCTTTATACAATACGGTGATTTTGTCTTTGAACGTAACGTACGCTTTGCCCTGATAATCTATTGCAAGGTCGATTGCGTCCGAAAAGTCGCCGCTTGTCGCGTCCGTAAGTTTGTTGCCGTTGCGGTCGATGCAAATCACGCTTTGACTTGTGAGCAAATATACATTTGTTCCGTCTTTTGCACAGGTTATGCGTTTTGCGTTTTCGACGTCGAAAATTTTGATGAGAGAATTGCCGATTGCGGTGTACACGCCGTCTTGAGTAAGCACGTAGAGTTTGTCGAGATATGCGATATCAACGACGTTTTCGATAGAATAAGATTTTGTGATTTGTCCGCCGCTTATTCTCGAAACTTCGTTCGGGAAGGCGCAGTACAGTTCACGCTCGGACGATGTGACTTTTATAGGGGTTTCCTCAAAGACAAGATCAGTCATTACGCCGTATTTGTCTATGTTTGCGATGCGTTTGTTGCCGCTGTCGGCAACGCTGACTCCTTTGTCGGTTACGCACAAATCGCCGGGGTGGTCAAGGTGAAAAGCGTCGCTGCCCGTCATCGTGATAGACGTCGTTCTTGAAAGTGCCGTCTTATCGCTTGAAAGAGTGTAAACGACAACGCTTTTATCCTCGATTGTAAACAGTCTGTTGCCGTATGCAAAGTAGGTTTCGGGATAAATGTCCGTTTGAACGAGCAGCTCGCCCGTTTGCTTGTCGAGGCATACGACGTTTTTTTGATTGGTTTGAGGAATGAGCGCAAGCGCGTACACTACGTCACCAACGTAGGCTTGCGTTATGTTTTGAGTTATGGAGTGAGATTCGCTTGTTTTATTCGTTGCGTCGTATCTGACGAAAAACGCGTTGCCGTATGCAAACGGAAATGCGTACAAACAGTCTTTTTCGCCCGCAATGACGATTTTACCCACGAGATCGGAAGAGTTTACGTTGTCAACGCCGAACGCCACGTCGAGATTTTTGTCGTAAATGGTCAAATCACCGGCAAGATAATGGGCGTAAAGATACGTACCGTCGCTTGCAAGAGAGGATATTCTTTCCGGGGATGTGAGCGTACGCTCCGTTGCCGTTGAGTTTTTGTCGGTAAGGTCGATTGTAAAGTATTTGCCGTCCGCTTGCAAAAACGCTACGTCCGTGAGAATGAAAAGGTTGCTCACTTCTTCAAAATCCACGGCGTAAGCGTATGTGTCCGAAGCGTCGTTAGGGCGTACGAACAGAGTTTTCGCATCCTTGTCGTAGATGATAAGGTAGCCGTCGTTTGCGCTCACCATAGTCGGATTTGCCGATTGAAAATAGTTGTTTGTCGGAAAAACTCTTGTGAAATTGTCGCCTTGTGCGCTTGCGATAGAGGAGTCGCAGTTTGTCAAAGCAAAGGAAAATACCGCCAAGAACGCGGCAAGCAAAACGAGAATTATCAACGAATTTTTTGTGAATTTTACCGACTTTTTCATAAGTATAAGTATAATCAAATTGCAACTTTAAGTCAAGATAATAAGTTTATTGCTTGAAATATTCGTGCGCGTATGATAATATTTTATAAAAGGTATTTATATGGCAAACAAAAAACGTTATTACAACAATCGCTCCAAGAAACAAAATCAAGAGAGCGTCATAGAGCAAACGGCAAAATTCTCGCAAGAGCAACTTGCGCTTTCCACCGAGGATTTGGGTATAAGCGAAGCAACTCGCGAGTTGCTTGCAAAAAATCGCATATTGACCGCCGCGGACCTTGTCAAACGCACCGAAAAAGATATGTATAAGGTGCAAGGTCTCAATAAAAAGATTCTTTTTGAAGTGAAAGACGCACTCAAAGCAAAAGATATGAGCCTGCGTCCCGAACCTCCAAAGCCTAAAACGGACAATGTGCAAAACGGCAAAACTCCGCAAAACGCACAAAAAGAACAGAGTGCGGACGTCAACGGCGATCAGAAACGCAAAAACGATAAAAAGCAAAATTCTCAAAAATCCGAAAAACTCGATCGTCGCACAAACGATGATACAAACGCAAAAGCCGAACGCACGTCAAAATTCGGGCTTTCGGACAGGGCAAGCTCGAAGCCGCAAAACAAGCAAAATCAAAACGTAAAGCAAAACGACAAAAAATCTCAAAAGTCCGAAAAACTCACCGAACCTTTGAAGCAGGGACAATGGCGCAAAGTGCTCAAAGGTGGCAAATGGGGATACTCCGACGGTTTTAAAATCGTAATTCCTACAATGTATGACGAAATTTTTGCGTTCAAAGAAGGGCTTGCGTCCTTCGAAATCGACGAAAAATGCGGCTATATCGACGAGCAAAATAACGTCGTTATACCGCCTGATTACGACACTGCTATGAGCTTTTCCGAAGGTCTTGCAATGGTTTGCAGAGGGGAAAAGTGCGGTTATATCAATAAAAATAACGAAGTTGTCATTCCTTTCGAATTCGATGCGGCAACGCCTTTTGAAAACGGCGAAGCCAAGGTCAAAAAAGACGGAAAATGGGGGACTATCACCACCGAGGGTAAAATTACTTGGATTTAAGTTTTCCTTTTACTCGGTGACGTGAGGAAAATGAGAAAAATCGCGAAAAACACACTAAATACGAGGTCATCCGCATTGCCATTCGTCGTGAGCGCGGTTGTCCTCGTTTTGTTTTTATGCGTTATTTTCGCTCCGTCTACCGCGGATGCTGTATGTCCCGACGGCTACGTGAGTGAAGTTAAGGACAAAAATCTCGATTGGCAAAACGGAAGCTCTAACCTGAATCTCGATTATGTCAAAGCAACCGTTGGGGATTGGATGAAAAACAAACATTACAGTTTTGCCGATCTTGAAAAACATCCCGTCGTAATTGCCGTTATCGACACCGGCATAAACTTCAATCACGAGATTTTCACCGGCAAGTATGACCAAAACGGAGTGAAAACCGACGATGAAGGCATTGGCGAATACGACGTTTTGTACCGTGACAAAGACGGCAAAGTGATTTCGACAAACACCGCAAGTTCCTCAAAAGACGCAACGGACGATTCAAACAATCGCCACGGCACGCACGTTGCCGGCATAATTGCCACGCTTATTCACGAACTTGATCTTGAAAAATACGTCAAAATCATGCCGATTAAGGCTTCATACAATTCGTGGGGCGAAACAACCTTCAAAAGTACGGCTGTGAGAGCTGCGATTGACTTTGCGATCGAAAACGGCGCAGACGTTATCAATATGTCTATATCCGACAAAGGCGCAGATCCCGGCACAAGTACGGATTTCGATATGGTGACCAAAGAGGATGCTCAAAAAGCCGTTTTCGTTGCGGCGGCAGGCAACAATTCGACCGCATCGTCAACAGTCGGTTCTGCAAAAGGAAAATGGTATTATCCCGCCGCAAACAAGCACGTGATAGGCGTGATGAACTATGCGGAAGAAAATGGCAAAAAATCCCTTGTGTCGTCTTCGAACTTCGGCGACGTCTACGATATTTGTGCTCCCGGCAACGCGATTTTCAGTGCGGACGGAAAAAGCAACGAAAGCTACAAATCCTTGACGGGCACAAGTATGGCAACACCTATCGTAGCATTTGCAAGTGCGCTGATGATTGTCAAGGACCGAGCTTTTTGCTCGGCAACGAACGATTTGCCCAAATCGTATGAAGAGGTTGCCGGATACGTCAAAAGTTCCTTCGACGAGCAAATCGTCAAAACAGTAAAGACTCTTACGAGTTCTCGCAATTTTTCTCTCGGTGTGTTCGACTTTAAATCTCTTTTGAGCGATGAGGTGAAAGCAAGAATCGTTGCCAAAGAGGACGGCGGCAGTCTTGTGCAAAATTTAAATGATGTAAAAAGCGTAATATTGCATCTTGAAATTTTTCCGAGCGTTTATACCGAGCAAGGATCGGTTGAGTGGAAAGTTGACGGAAAGAGCGTTGAAAACCCCTCCGGCGATGAATTCGAGTTTGAATATACTCCCGAAAACAAAATAGGAAGAGTAAAGATTTCAGCCGAGTGGACTTGCGAGGAAATAACCGTATATGCCGAGTGTAGCGTTGAAGTGAAGTATCTCGAATACAGCAGCAGCGAAACCGCACAAATCAAAATTAACGCGGTGTCGGGCGGTATTAATTTGTCGGCTGCGGACGGCGAAACTGCAATTCAGGTCGAAAGCGGAAAAACGATAGAATTTTCAATCGATAAGTCGTTGCTTTCGAGCATAGATCCGGACACGATTGTTATGTGGTACGTAGACGGCGCGTACGTTGCAAGCGGCGCAAACTTGTCATATAAATTCGAGAGCGAGGGAGTTCATTTCGTAAAGGCAAAAATCGGCGGGTATTTTACGTCCGCAACGACTTTCAAAGTCGTAGAAAACGAGAATGACGATGCTGGAGTGCTTACGATTGCGTCTATTTCGGCAATGTGCGCGCTTGGAGTTTGCCTTGTTTGTGTTGTTGCGACAATCCTTGTCAAGAAGAAGAGAAGCGGCAACAACTGACTTGCATACGACAAAATCCGCAAATTCCGTTCAACGAAAAAAAGACTGTTTTCAAACAGTCTTTTAAAATGTTGCGATAAAACGTTTTTTACTTGTTTGCTTTGAGTGCGTCCAAAGCGCGGCAGAGAGTGGATTTCTTTCTTGCAACCGTGTTCTTTTTGTAGATACCGTCCTTGAAAGCGCAGTCGATGACGGAAACGGTTTCGGGAAGGAGTTGTTCTGCAAGAGCGACGTCGCCTGCTTCGATAGCTGCGTTGTATTTTTTGATAGCGGTTTTAACGCGCGCTTTCTTTGCGGTGTTGATTTCGTTTCTCTTATCGGAAGTGATAACTCTCTTTTTTGCTGACTTAATATTTGGCATATTTTTCTCCTCGTACTTTTGTACTGACTAAATATCTTTGACATATTAGCATATTAAAAGCAAAGTTGCAACCGTTTTGAATGGATTTTTTGCGATTATGCACAATAAAGTTATGAATATTTCAAAAATTTACGGATTTATCACGGATATTGCGCTTGAAAGCGCGGAAGCGACGGGACTGGGGCAAAGCGTCGAAGGGATAGAACTTTCATACGGCATACAAAAACGCACGCTGAGGGTGAAAACGCAGGAAGAGTCAAATCGTATGGGTAGAGAAAGGGGCGTATATATCACTTTCGATTGCAAAGGCAGCGTTTTTACAAACATGAATGCATCGAACTTTTTGACGCGACAAATCGCGCGTTCGCTTACTGAACTTGTGGGAATACTGAAAAAATCCTCACCCGTGCTTGTCGTCGGGCTTGGCAATAGGCATATCGTTGCCGATTCGCTGGGACAGAGAAGCGTGGAAAGAATAAAAGTTTCGAGATTTGTTCAAACCGGCAAAAAACAGAGCGTATGCGCTTTCGCAACCGGCGTATTGGGTATGACCGGGATTCAATCCGCCGAACTCGTCGCGGGGGTAGTTGAGAAAATCAAGCCGTCGTGCGTAATTCTGATAGATTCGCTTGCAACCGGCGTGGTTTCAAGGCTCGGAAAATCTTTTCAAATTTCAAGTTGCGGAATATCCCCGGGAAGCGGCGTGGGACAAGACAAAGAGAGAATTGACAAATCGCTTTTATCGGTTCCGACATTTTCGATAGGTGTGCCGTTGTTGCTTTCTTTACGTACGGGGATCTATGCGTTTGTAAAGGAGTTTGCAAAAGACGAAAATATGCAAATCAACGAATACGCTTTGCGCCAAAAACTTGCGGATAGTCTGCTTTCTGATTTGATTGTCGCACCGAGAGATATCGACCTTGTCGTAAACGTTGCTTCAAGTATTCTCGCAAATGCGATAAACACTGCTTTCGACTTATAAACCGATATTCTAACAAGGTATTATTAGATTTTTACAATTTGTCGTTTTGCAAAATCGAAAGTATTTTTTGATACTTTTTCTCTTCATTGAATCCGCTGAAAGCAAACTTTACGCTGCTTTGTCCCTTGTTTTTGTTCATACGTTTTTCAAGCTCTTTCACGAGCGTTTCGTTGCCGTCGACATACCTCACGTTTCCGAGAATTTTCGATATTTCATTTTTACAATACGGATAATGCGAACAACCCAGAATCACCGTTTCGACGCCTTTGAATTTGAAAAGTCTTTCGGCGATATAGGGCAGTAGCGCACTCATATCCAAATTGCCTTTTTTACAGTTTATCGACGCTTGAATTTCAACGAGAGAGGCAAGCTCGGACGTGTCGGCGATTTTTACGTTTTTTGTTTTTGTATGCTCGATTGTAAACTCCGTTGCAAGCAACAGACAGTTTTTTGTATCGTTCGGGATTTGCGGAAGAAGTTTGATTGCGTCGTTTTGTTTGTATATCGTAGATGCGGTGTTGCACGCAAGCACAACCAAGTCGCATTTGTTTTTAAGTTTTTCGACGCCCGAATTGACGATATTTTCAAGTTCACGTTCGTTTTTTGTCCCGAAAGGGTGTGCCAAATTGTCAGCAAAGTATAAAAAATCGTTGCCTCCGAAATTTTCCGTCAATAATTTGAGGGTGGTAAGTCCTCCTATTCCGCTGTCGTACACGCCGATTGTTGCCATATGCTTTTATATATGCGTATAATTGTGTTTTTGACAGCAGAATTTAATTCGTCGGATTAATATGAATTGTAAAAACAAGCTATCTAACGCATCGGATTTGATTTTTCTTGCGACTTGTGATTTTTTGCGATAAAAAATTTTTCCGTATTCTAACGGACTTTATCGGCATATATGCTTTTTACGATGGTTTTTGAGCAAAATTTGTGGTTGAAAATGTACAAAATTTATTATATAATTGTACTATCCACTTCAAAAGAGGTAAATTATGAAGATTTTTGATACCGACTCAATCCGCAACGTGGCTCTCATCGGCCACTCCGGCGAGGGCAAAACGTCCCTCGCAGAAGCTATGATGTTCGAAGCCAAGACTATTGACCGTTTAGGCAAAGTCGACGACGGTTCATCTACAATGGACTATGACGACGAAGAAATCAAACGCAAAATATCAATTTCATTGTCGCTTGGCTATGCAATTTATCGCAACACCAAAATCAATATTCTCGACGCTCCCGGTTTCTTCGACTTCGAAGGCGAAATGATTGCCGCTCTTCACGCGGCAGACAGCGCGGTTGTCGTCACAAGTGCAACCGGCTCTATCACCGTCGGCACGGAGAAAGCTCTCGAACTTTGCCAAGAAAAGAAAGTCGCGGCTCTCATTTTCGTCAACGCGGTTGACAAAGACAACAGTGACTTTATGGGCACGGCAAGAGCCATTATGGCAAAGTATAAAAGCGTCATCCCCATCGAGCTTCCTATTATGGAAGGCGGCAAGATGGTCGGTTGCGTAGACGTTCTCACCGGCAAGGCATTCGATTTGCAAGGCAAAGAAATCGCAACTCCGCAAAATTTGCAAGGCGAAGTCGAAGATTTCAACAGCAAACTCATGGAACTCATTGCCGAAACCGACGAAGAACTTATGATGAAATTCTTTGACGGCGAAGCATTCACCGAAGAGGAAATCCAAAAAGGTTTGCACGCTGCAATCGCCGACGACATTTTCGTTCCGCTCGTTGCAGGCAACGCACAAACATCGAAGGGCGTCAAACGCCTTATGGACAAACTTGTCGATCTTATGCCCCATCCGCAAAGAGCACACAAGATCAAAGCAATCGTCGACGGCAAGGAAACCGAAGTCGGCGTCGATCCGTCCGCACCTTTCTGTGCGCAAGTCATCAAATCCGTTGTTGACCCTTACGTCGGAAAACTTCTCATCTTCAAAGTTCTGGGCGGCAAACTTTCAAGCGGCGACAACGTATTCAACGCAAGCGTGGAAAAACCCGAAAAAATCGGTACGCTTTACGTGCTGAAAGGCAAAAAGCAAGAGCCCGTCGATTGCCTCAACGCAGGCGATATCGGCGCTGTCGCAAAACTCGTTTACACCAACACCAACGACACTCTCGTTGCTTCTGCCGACAGCAAGATCGAATTTGAGAAAATCGAATTCCCCAAGCCCGTCATCTCTTATGCCGTAAAGGCCCTTAAAGACGAAGAAAAGGCAATTCAAGGCCTTATCAAAATGCAGGAAGAAGACGCGACATTCAAAGTCGAAAAGAACATCGAAACAGGCGACGTGCTTATCAGCGGTCTGGGCGAAGCGCAACTTGACATCATGTGCAAACGCGTCAAATCGAAACTCGGCATCGACATCACCTGGCAAGAACCCAGAGTCGCTTATCGTGAAACCATCCGCAAGACTTCTCAAGCGGAAGGCAAGCACAAAAAGCAATCGGGCGGCGCAGGTCAATACGGCGACGTTTTCATCAAGTACGAGCCGGGCGCGGAAGACGGTCAATTTGAATTTGTCGACGCAGTTGTCGGCGGTGCCGTTCCTCGTCAGTTTATTCCCGCAGTCGAAAAAGGTTTGCGTGAAGCAATCAAGCACGGCGTTTTGGCAGGATATCCGCTCGTCAACCTCAAAGCAACGCTTTACGACGGCAAATATCACCCCGTTGACAGCAAGGAAATCGCATTCGTCACAGCAGCAAAACTCTCTTATGCAGACGGTATCGCAGCGGCAGGCCCTTGTTTCCTCGAACCTATCGTTGAGGCAAAGGTCGTTGTTCCCGACGAGTATCTCGGCGATATCCTCGGCGACATGAACAAACGTCGCGGACGCATTCTCGGCACGGATATGGCAAACGGCAAACAAATCATCACCGCCGAAGTTCCTCAAGCCGAAATGTTCCGCTATGCAACCGACCTTCGTTCCATGACTCAAGGTCGCGGTAAGTTCGAAATGCATGTCGTGCGCTATGAAGAAGTGCCTGCAATGAACAACGATAAGATTATTGCGGATGCGAAGAAGCGCGAAGAAGAATCCGCAAAGAAATGACGCCGCTATTTAGCGAATAACTGTGTCAGAGCCTGCTCCATAAACAGTCATGTACAACAAGTACACTCCTGTCTATGTGGCAGGCTCTTCCTTGTTCTTCATCTAAATATAGAATAGAAAAAACCACCGAACATAGTGTCGGTGGTTTTGCTCTCAAAAAAACTGTGCACCGTCTTCGATAATCGATACCGAAGCGGAAACGGTGTAGGTGACTCCTCCAAAGTTTCCCCGTGGCACACGCCAACGCCTGTTTAGTGCTGCTGCGGTCAAGCTCTGACACGGTTCGCAGTATGACATTGCACGGGACCTTGCTATCAACATTCCTTGCACCGTGCAGCCAACCATATCAAAGACCTCGGACGGCGTTCGACACTACTGTTGCGGATTGTAGTTTACAGGGCACCGCAAGCTCCCCGTCTAGCACAGTGTGATTATTATAGCATTAAGATTTGATTTTTGCAACAATAATATTTATTGAATTTCCCATGAAAAATCGCCGCACGTATTTTTAGGATTATCTTGTCAAAAACCGTCGGTACATAAGAAAAAATCGCCGATATTCGACGATTTTTTAAGTTAAAATTGTTGTTTCCGATTATTTTATATCGCGTTTTTTAAACGTAAAATAGCCAATAAGCGTGCTTATCACGGTATAAACGACGGGCATAACGGTTGCCGCAACGATTTGTTCATTCGCCAGTTTTTCAGCGGTCGTCGCGATACCCATTTGTTGCAATGGAAGGAATATTGTCCAATCGAGTTTCGTTCCGGTGACGTCGTTTGTGGCAATGACGGTTGAGATGACGCTCACGACTACGCTCAAAAGCAAGTATGTCGCAATACATGTTGCAATAGACGCTCCCGTGGATCTGCAAAGGAAATTCACCATCACAAAAATTGACACGCTTGCCACGCCAGCAAGGAATTGAAGTGCAAAGTTGCGCATGAGTATGCCGAATTTTGCGCTTGTAAAACCGCCCGGACTACCGCTGATTGCGTAAAAGATTCCGCTCACTACAAGCGCAAAGCACATGTAAAAGAAGAACAGGCACACCATTGACAACCATTTCGAGAAGTAGGTGTCCGCTCGCTTTGCACCCCGTGCCGTTGTCAGCGCAACGTATCCGTTTGAAAAGTCTTTGCCGATAAATATACATGCGACGATTGCGATCAAAAATTCTATGCAAGCAATCGATGACGAACCATATAGCAGATTTACTATCAACAAATCGAAAATCTGCATTGTGCCGTCTGCATCCGGAGCTTGTTCGGGGGGAGTGTTTTCGATTATCTTCATTCCGATCCAATAGACGGCAAAGGTCAAAAAGATAGCCAAAAACATAATTATAAGCGAAACCCAAACGCTTTTGAGCTTTCTCATTCTGTAAACGTCACTCGTGAAAGCCAAAGAGAATGAATTATTGTTCATTTTTGATACCTCCCATAAGCGAAATAAACGTGGATTCGAGATCGCCCTGACACTCGGATATGCTCAAAACCGAAACGTTTGCGTCGGAAAACATTTTTGCGACGGTCGGGACGTCTTTAGACAAGTCGTAAAGCGCAAGAGTGTTGTAGGGGAGTATCTCGAAGTCGTGCGCGTGATAGTTTTCCACAACCACGTTAAGTGCGATTTTCAAATCGTCCACCACGACTTTGATATAAGGTCTGCAAAGTTCTTCGAGATCGCTTTGACGCAATTCCTTGACGAGTTTTCCGCCTTCGATGATGCCGTAGCAAGTTGCGAGTTTTTGAAGTTCTGCAAGCAAATGCGACGAGATAAGGATGGTAACGCCGTCGCGATTCAATCTTTGCAAAAGTTCTCTTACCTCGAAAATTCCGGTGGGATCGAGTCCGTTTACGGGTTCGTCCAAAATGAGTATGCTCGGATCGCCTATTAGAGCAATAGCGATTGCAAGGCGTTGTTTCATACCCAGGGAATAGTTTTTGACTTTTGTCGGGTTGTTTGGATCGAGACCAACTTTATGCAAAATGTCTTTCAGCTTTTCTTCGTTGGTAACTCCGATTGCGTAGCCCATAGACTTCATGTTTTCTATTGCCGTGAGGTGAGTGGAAAGAGCGGGGGAGTCAATGATAGAACCGATTTTTCTGCGCTCGTATGCAAGAGCGTCGGCGGTCGTTGCGCCGTTGATTTTGACTTCGCCGCTCGTTTGAGTCGCAAGCCCCGAAAGTATGCGGATGAGCGTAGTTTTTCCTGCTCCGTTTCTTCCGACCAATCCGTATATGTCGCCTTCGCGCACGGTAAGATTTACGTCGTCCAATACGACTTTGTTCTTCCCGTACTTCTTTGTCAAATGTGACGTTTCGAATACGTTCATAACAAAATTATTACTCCTTTTATTTTGATAGTTCGATTATACCACAAAATACACACGTGTCCATTTATTTGAATTTAAAGGCAAATATTAATTCGTATTTAATGTTTGTCTTGCTATATACACGTATCGTGTATCAACTAACTACAATACGATAAGTGTACAAAGATACATAAAAAACCGCTAAAACGGGCTTGTTTTAATAAAAAATCGTAAAAAAATACATTTTCCAAACACATATCGTGTTATTGATTGATTTTTAAAACATAAAAATCTTAAAAGAAAAAGCACGCCGAAGCGTGCCATGTGGAGCGGGCGATGAGAATCGAACTCACGACTAAAGCTTGGGAAGCTTTCGTTTTGCCATTAAACTACGCCCGCAAAACGATTACTTTTTGATTGTATCACGCACAAAGATTTTGTCAAACATTTTATCGAGTTTGACTCAATCGGTTGCATTTTGCGACCTAACAAAGTATAATAAAAATCTATTAGAAAAATACATTAGAGGACAATATGTACAAACCCGTTGAAACAAATTTGAATTTCGTCGACCGCGAAAAAGAAGTTCTCGCTTTTTGGAAAGAAGAGAACATTTTCGAAAAGAGCGTAAAGAAAAACGAAGGCAATCCCGAATTTAGTTTTTATGACGGACCACCGACCGCAAACGGAAAACCGCACATCGGTCACATTCTCACCCGTGTCATGAAGGACATTATCCCTCGTTACAAAACCATGAAGGGATATCACGTCTTGCGCAAAGCGGGTTGGGACACTCACGGTTTGCCCGTCGAACTTGAAGTCGAAAAACAACTCGGCATTGACGGCAAACAAGAAATCGAAAAATACGGAATCGAGCCTTTTATCAAAAAGTGCAAGGAGTCCGTTTGGAAATACACCGACGAGTGGCAAAAGATGTCCGACCGCATCGGCTACTGGGCGGACATGAAAAACCCGTATATCACCTACGACAACAATTACATCGAGTCGGTGTGGTGGGCAATCAAACAGATGGCAGACAAGGGGCTTATCTACAAAGGCTACAAAATCGTGCCTTATTGCCCTCGTTGCGGAACCGCGCTCTCTTCGCACGAAGTTGCGCAAGGCTACAAAGACGTCGAGGAAACTTCCGTATTCGTCAAATTCAAGCTCAAAGGCGTCGACAACACCTATTTTCTTGCTTGGACGACGACTCCTTGGACGCTCCCGTCCAACGTCGCGCTTTGCATGAACGCAAAAGAGGACTACACAAAGATTCAAGTCGGTGACGAGTTCTATATTCTTGCCGACGCGCTTATTCCGTCCCTTTTCAAAGACGAAGCGGAATACGTCAAGATTGACACCAAGAAGGGCAGCGAGTACGAATACGTCGAATACGAACCGCTTTTCGACTACGAAACCGGTGCAAAGGAAAAGGGTTATTACGTCACAAACGACTCTTACGTTACTCTCACCGACGGCACGGGTATAGTCCATATCGCGCCCGCATTCGGCGAGGACGACAGCAAAGTCGGCAAAAAATACAATCTTCCTTTCGTGCAAATGGTTGACGACAGAGGCAGATTCAAAGATACCGTTTACGATTTTAAAGGATTGTTCTGCAAAGACGCCGACAAATATATCATCGAGAAACTTAAAGGCGAAAACAAACTTTTCAAAACTTTGAAGTTCACTCACAGTTATCCGTTTTGTTGGAGATGCGACACTCCGCTTCTTTACTATGCACGTTCGAGCTGGTTTGTGAAGATGACTGCTGTCAAGGAGCAACTTCTTGCTTCCAACGATTCGGTCAACTGGATGCCCGACACCATCAAAAAGGGCAGAATGGGCAATTTCCTTGAAAACGTCATCGACTGGGGCATTTCTCGCGAAAGGTATTGGGGCACACCGCTTCCTATCTGGGTGTGCAACAAGTGCGGAAAAGTGCATGTAATCGGCTCGAGAGAAGAATTGCGTGAAAAAGCTCATCTCGACCACGACGTCGAATTGCATCGTCCATACATCGACGACGTAAAGTGGGAGTGCGAGTGCGGCGGCGAAATGGTGCGTACGCCCGAAGTTTTGGACTGCTGGTTCGATTCCGGTTCCATGCCTTTTGCTCAATGGCATTATCCGTTTGAAAACAAGGAAGTTTTCGAAAAAGTTTTTCCTGCGGACTTCATTTCCGAGGCTGTCGACCAAACGAGAGGCTGGTTCTACACGCTTTTGGCGGTCAGCACGGTGCTTTTCGGACGCGCGCCCTTCAAAAACTGCATAGTTTTGGGACACGTCAACGACAAGGACGGTATCAAGATGTCCAAACACAAGGGCAACGTCGTCGATCCGTGGACGGTTCTCGACAAACAAGGCGCAGACGCAACCAGATGGTATTTCTACACCACCAGCGCGCCGTGGCTTCCTTCCAGATTCCATGCGGACGCCGTGAGCGAATCTCAACGCAAGTTCATGGGCACGCTTTGGAACACCTATGCGTTTTTCGTCCTCTATGCCGAAATCGACAAATTCAATCCCACGGAGCATAAGCTCGAAGATCAAAAGCTCACCATCATGGACAGATGGATTTTGTCCTGCCTCAACTCTCTTATCAAGACGGTTGACGAAGGGCTCGATCAATACAAGATCACCGAAACTTCGCGTGCGATAGGCGAGTTTGTGGACAATCTTTCCAACTGGTACGTGCGTCGTTCACGCGAGCGTTTCTGGGGCAGCGAGATGTCAAAGAGCAAAGAAGCGGCATACACAACGCTTTATACCGTTCTTTCCACGCTCTCCAAGATTCTTGCACCTTACACGCCGTTTATGGCAGAGAGTATGTATCGCAACCTAGTTTGCAACTTTGACAAAGACGCTCCCGAAAGCGTGCATCTTTGCTCATTCCCGGTTGCTGACGAAAGATATATCGACAAAAACCTCGAAGACGGCATGGGCGACGTGCTCAAACTCGTCGTGCTCGGAAGAGCGGCAAGAAATGCGTCCAACCTCAAAAACAGACAACCGCTTGCAAAACTTTTCTACAACGGAAGATACGAGCTTTCCGACGACCTCAAAGAGCTTGTCGAAAACGAACTTAACGTCAAATCGGTGGAAGTGTCGGGCGACAACAACGTATTTGTCAGCTACGATTTAAAACCGCAACTTCGCACTCTCGGCCCGAAATACGGCGCATTGCTCGGCAAAATCAGAGAAGTTTTGCAATCGAGAGCCAACGAAATCGTGTCGGCAATCAAGTCGTACGGCTTGTTCAGAGCGGACGTTGACGGCAGAGAAGTCGAACTTTCAAATGATGACTTGCTCATCAGCATGAAGAACAAGGAAGGCTATTCCAGCGAAAGCGACGGCGAAACCACTGTCGTTTTGGACACTCAACTCACAGACGACCTCATTTTCGAGGGTGCGGAGCGTGAAATCGTGTCCAAGATTCAAACCATGAGAAAGGAAGCGGGCTTCGAAGTGACCGACCATATCCTCGTCGGCTACAAGGCGGAGGGCGTTGCTCTTCAAGTCTTTGAAAAAGCCGATTTCCTTGCCGACGTACTTTGCGACGGTATCTCGACCACAATCGACGGTTATGCGAAAGATTGCGACATCAACGGCGACAACGTTACGATTTCGGTGAAGAGAATCTGATGAGAATTGCACCCGATTGGAAACAATACAAAGTCATTGCCACGGGCGACGGCGAAAAGCTCGAGAAGTGGGGAGATATAACCCTGCTTCGTCCCGATCCGCAAGTCATATGGCACGCAAAGACGCCCCTTGCAAGTTTCAAGGGCGTCGATGCCGTGTACGAGCGTTCCCGCACCGGTGGCGGAATGTGGAAATACAACCGCAACGTACCGAGCGAATTTACGATTTCGTGGCGTGATTTGACATTTTCTCTCAAACTTATGGGCTTCAAGCATACGGGGCTTTTCCCCGAACAAGCTGTCAACTGGGACAGAATGATGAAGCTTATAAGCGGAGCGGGCAGAGAAATATCCGTGCTCAATCTTTTCGGTTATACGGGCGCGGCGTCCGTTGCGTGTCTCAAAGCCGGCGCAAAGGTGTGCCACGTCGACAGTGCAAAAGCGATGGTTGAGCGCGCAGGCGAAAACGTGAGATTAAGCGGACTTGACAATTCGGGTATGAGATATATCATCGACGATTGCTTCAAGTTTTGCCAAAGAGAGATAAGACGCGGCAAAAAGTACGATGCGATTATTCTCGATCCGCCCAGCTTCGGCAGAGGTCCTAACGGCGAAAAGTGGAAGATAGAAGAGGGTATATCCGAGCTTTGCGAGCTTGTTGCAAAGCTGCTTTCGGACAATCCGCTGTTTGTGTGCTTAAATTCTTACACGACGGGATTGCAACCCACCGTTATGGCAAATATTCTGAAACTCACTTTACCCAAAAACGCGATTATCGACGCTGACGAAATCGGTCTTGCAACGGAGGAAGGGCTTGTTCTTCCGCAAGGTTGCACTGCGTTCGCAACGTTTGCAAACCGATGTACAGATTAATTTGCAAGTTAAACGTATTGCGTTAGAATGCCGAAATCGCAAAATAATATAAACAGCAAAGACAAAAATCGACAACACATATAGGAAGAATTTATGACTTACAAAGATCTCAAAATCGTATATGAGGACAATCATATTTTGGTCGTCGTCAAACCCTATGACGTGCCCGTGCAAGCGGACGAGAGCGGCGATCCCGATATGCTCACCATGCTCAAACAGTATCTCGTTGAAAAGTACAACAAGCCGGGTGAAGCGTATCTCGGACTCGTGCACAGACTCGACAGACCGACGGGCGGCGTAATGGTGTTTGCAAAAACTTCGAAAGCGGCGTCCAGACTTTGCGAAGCAATCCGCGACGGCAGCGTTGAAAAGAGATATCTCGCAATCGTTGACGGTGCGCCCAGATACAGTGCGGACAAGCTCACGTGTTATCTCAAAAAGTTCCCGGACACCAACACCGTAAAGGTTGTTCCCGCGCTCTCGGAGGGCGCAAAATACGCCGAGCTTGACTACAAGGTTTTGGCAAAAAAGACGGACGTTAGTCTTGTGATGGTCAATCTAGTCACTGGACGCGGACATCAAATCAGAGTTCAGCTCGCAAATATGGGCAATCCCATTGTCGGTGACAAAAAATACGGCAACGACGCACAAAACAAATATCCGCTTTGCTTGTGGGCAACAGAGCTTCGCTTTGCACATCCCGTCAGTCAAAAAGAAATGGTGTTCAGAGTGTATCCTCCCGAAGTCGCGCCCTGGACTTTGTTCGACATGGATGCGTTTTTGAATATTACAATCAAAAACTGTTATTGATTTTACGCTCGAAAGCGTCGAAAAAAACAATTGAATCGTTGCTTTGTTTATCAAAATAATGCCGCCTGCAAGACGGCATTTTATATTGTTTTTTTGCAAAAAAAATTATTCTTGAAATTAAATTTCAAAACGGTGAAAACGATAATATTTCCTCACCTTATTGAAAAAATCGCATTTTCAAGCGTCGAATTTAATGTTTTGAGCATGACAAAAATGCCGACGAGCTCGGATAAATGTTTTCACCGTTTAATTGTTTTCGGGGTTACATATTTTTTGCGACAAAATATTTGTCGTTTACTATTCGGTCGTGGATTGTTTTGACGTATTTGTCGTTTGCAAATTCTTCTTGCAGTTTTCTCTCTCCGAATCCTAGGGAAGATAATATTTTGGCAAATTCGTTTTCGGCGTTTTCAAGCCGTCTAAAAGTCGTGCGCATTGCTATTTTTCTTTCCTTCGATATATCGCTGAACGTCTTTTTGTATATCATGCGGTCTATTAGGATTTCTCGCGATTTATCTTTCATCTGTTTCAATGCTTTACCAACGATGTACCTGAGGTTGACGATTTTTCGCTTTTCATCGGTCAATTCAATGATTTCACCAATTAATTGCTCGTTGCTTACACCCATTTTCAAGTGTTTGCTTTGATAACTCGATTTTACGCGACTTTGTATGCCGAAATCCAACTCTTTTACGATTTTTGGCAAAAGGGCATACGCAACAAGCGCAGTGTTGCTCCAATTTTTTTTCATTTTTCCCTCCTGGTGGAATATAACAAATTCCCCTTTGCTACACAATACAAGACGAAATCGCGATAAGTCAATATTTTATGTCATATTTTTTCAGCTTTTTCACAATTTTTCTTCAAAGTGCAAATCCGAGTAGGAAAGCAAAAAGCACGGCAAAACAACATTGCGTAAATTTTTTGAGCATAAGTTCAAAAAATCCCACTCCGCATTTTGACAAAAAGGTGTAGTTTTGCATCGTTATAGACAGTCCGCCAAAGGACACCGCGCCCGCGCACAGAGCGGTTGCAAGTTGAAGATTGCCGCATTTCGAACATTCTATGCTTGCTCTCGTCATCTCGACAAGGGAGTATATCACCGACAAAATCGGCTCGCCGGCAGCGCCGAAATTTTCAAGCAAATTTCTTATTCCCAAAAGCTCAAGGGTATCAATAATCATGCCGCAAAGCACGATATATCCTCCCACGTAAAGCATGTTTACGGTGGCTTTCGATATTGCTCTGGACAATATTCCGTCGACGTCATTTTGAACGGAAAACGCAGAGGCTTCGTCGGACGATTTTCGTTTTCTGTACAAAAATCCGTTTACGATTGCTCCGAGATAATGTGCGGCAAGCACGATGAGTCCGACTTTCTGATTTTTAAATATCGCGCCGCCTATCGTGCCAATCATAAAAATCGGTCCCGACGTAGAACAAAACGAGCATGAGCATTTGGCGTCTTTTTGCGATATTACGCCTGCGCTATAAAGTTCGTATATCGTGCTTGCGCCGACGGGATAGCCGCAAAGCATACTCAAAAACAGCACGTACGCACTTTCTTTCGGAGCATTGTACATCAGTTTTACGCTCTTTGCGCCGACTTTCGATATTGCGCCCACCGCACCCATATACGTCAAAAGCAAGGAACAAAAGTAAAAGGGAAACAACGAGGGGAGCACGCTTGTCGCAAACAAGCTCAATCCGCGTCTTGCGGAATTCAGATAGTATTCGGGTTTTGCCAGCATAAAACCCATAAACGCAACTATCGCAAGACACGATATGATTTTCGAAGCGTTTTCCGACGTGATTTTTGCCGAATATTTAGCGTTTTTCGACCTGATTTTTCTTGAATAAAATTTATTGTTTTTCGATGCACTATCTGCCGAAGGATTTTCCTTTTTCGACTCTTTTTTTCGATTGATTTTATTTTGAGGGACAAGCGATGTTTTGAGCATATAAAAAGCATATTCTCAAACGGTGCGAATATGCTTTGCGGACATTTGATATATAGTTTTAAAACTAAAATTGCGGTGTATGCGCGATTTAATATACGTTTAGCGTTAAAACGAAACGGATTTTTGATTTTGATTCAGTAGCAAAGTTTTTGGATTTTCGCTGCCTTTTCGTCAAGGTCGACAAGCGGACGCACGGGGCAGTCTTTTTCGCAGTCGCTGTGTTTGAAGAAAAAATATCCGTCGGATTGAGCAAGCAATGCGAACAACGCTTTCTTTTTTGATGGTTTGCATGCCAAAACGGTGCAGTAGGGACGTTCGTCGTTTGCAAGGTTTATCAAGTCTTTGGTAAGACCGAGAGTTGCGCAAGCGGCGATTCTTTTTATCGTAGAGCGAGTGTAGCGTTTGCTCGTCAGTCCCAGAAATTCGTCCATATTGTTGAAAGAGGATTGTGAAATGCGATTTTCCATACCTTCGCTGATGTTTGCGATTTCTTTGAGCTCGGATGCGCTCATCGCTTTCATAGCGTAAGTGGAAATGACGTTGTATTTGTCGATATTTGCGTGCGTCGAGAGATCGACAAACGGCGGAACGAAAGCTGAAACGTCCTCGTTTTGTGCGATTAGATTGCGGATTTTCGTTGAGGACATAAACTTTTTGTTGTCGTCGGGTTTGCGCTCGATGGAGTGATATTGCACTTTGCCGCCGTATTGTGCGCCGGCTTTCATATATTCGACCGCCAAAATATTGTTGGGAGATTTGAGCATGTTCGAAACGTCGGGACGGATTTTGTCGAGAGCGAGAGTGCGTGACTTTGCAACCGAGTAGCCTTCGCTCAAATATCTTTTGAGGAGGTTGCTCACGTCCTTCGATTCGCTTCTCATAAACTCTGCCGCCATATTCAAATCTTCGATTTCGTCGCTTTCCGTGCCGAAAGAGAGAGTGTATTCTCCAAGCATAGACAGGGTTTTGAGCGCACCTTCGGCAAAACCTTTTGCGGTTGAGAGCGAGTAGACGGTGGGGAGTTCGAGCACCAAGTCCGCGCCTGCCTGAATTGCCCAATTAGCGCGAGTGTAGCGGTCTTGTATGCACAAATCGCCGTGTTGAGTGAAAGACGAGCTCATCACAACCACAAGCGCATCCGCATTCGTTTCTCGCTTAGCCTTTTTGAGTTGTTTGAGATGTCCGTTGTGAAAAGGGTTGTATTCTGCAATTACGGCGGTTATTTTCAAAATTCGTCCTCATTTCGTTTGCTTTTTATTTTTTAAGTACTTATAATTATAACTAAAAATAAAACATTTGCAATCAATGTGCAACATTTTAGGAGTTTTATATGACGCAATTTGTTGAAAACCTTATGAGCAGAGCAAGCAAACTCTCCAAAACGATCGCGCTTGCAGAGGGTACCGACGTGCGTGCGGCAAAAGCAGCGGAAATTCTTACTCAAAAGAACGTTTGCAAAGTCGTTCTCATCGGCAACGAAGAGGAAATCAAAACCAAATTCCCCGAAATCGATTTTACGGGCGTATCCTTTGACGATCCCAAGACAAGCGAGCACAGAGCAGAGTATGCAAACACTCTTTACGAACTTCGCAAAGCAAAAGGCATGACCGAAGAGCAAGCTCTCAACATCGTCACGACAAACAACATGTTCTATGCGTGCGTAGCGTTGAAACGCGGCGACGTAGACGGCGTTGTGGGCGGTGCGGTGTTCAGCTCCGCCGACGTATCGAGAGCCGCATTCCAAGTTATCAAAGCCGCTCCCGGCATCAGCTCGGTTTCAAGCTGTTTCGTAATGGTTCCGCCCGAAGATTTCAAATACAAAAAGTATCCTGCGTACATCTTCTCCGATTGCGCGGTTATTCCTTATCCCACCAGCGATCAACTCGCCGACATCGTCGTTGCGGCGGCTGACAGCGCAAAGAAGATTTGCGAAATGGATCCGAAGATCGCAATGCTTTCCTTCTCTTCAAAGGGTAGCGCAAATCATGAATCCGTCGAAAAAGTGCGCGTTGCATATCAAAAAGTCAAAGAAGAACATCCCGATATCGACGTTGACGGCGAGCTTCAACTCGACGCGTCCCTCGTTGACAGCGTGGCAAATCAAAAAGCACCCGGCAGCCCCGTTGCAGGCAAAGCAAACGTTCTCGTTTTCCCCAACCTCGACGCAGGCAACATCGGCTACAAGATCGCACAACGCTTTGGCAATTGCATGGCAATCGGACCTATCATGCAAGGTCTTGCTCTTCCCGTCAACGATTTGAGCAGAGGTTGCGTGGCAGAGGACATCGCGGCTGTTGCGGCAATCACGGCTCTTCAATCGGTAAAAGGCTAATTTAAGGGAGATACAAAATGAAAATTCTCGTTATCAACGCAGGCAGTTCTTCGCTCAAATACCAACTCATCGACATGGAAACCGAGCAAGCAATCCTCAAAGGACTTTGCGAGCGTATCACGTTCGACGGCGGTGAACTCACCCAAAAGACCGCGGACGGCAGAGTGCTCAATATCAAGCAAAACATGAAGGATCACACCCAAGCCATCGAGCTTGTGCTCAAAGCAATGGTAGATCCCGTTTACGGCGCAATCAAGTCAACGGACGAAATCAGCGCGGTAGGACACAGAGTGCTCCACAGCGGCGAGGACTTCAAGTCTTCCGTCGTCATCGACGACGAAGTCATCCGTATTTGCGAAAAGAATGCTGAACTCGGCCCGCTCCATATGCCCGGCAACATCGCTTGCATAAAGAGCTGCAGAGAAGTCATGCCCGGTGTGCCTATGGTTGCGGTGTTCGACACCACGTTCCACAGCACGATGCCTGCAAAAGCGTATATGTACGGTATTCCGTATTCCGTATATGACCAATACAAAGTCAGAAAGTACGGTTTCCACGGCACTTCGCACAAGTTTGTCAGTGAAGAAACAATCAAACTTCTCGGCAAAAAAGACAGCAAAATCATCGTTTGCCACCTCGGCAACGGTTCGTCTATTTCCGCAGTCAAAGACGGCAAATGCATGGATACTTCCATGGGCTTTACGCCTCTTGAAGGTCTTGTTATGGGCACTCGTTCGGGCGATATCGATCCTGCCGCAAGCGAATTTATCCGCGCAAAACTCGGTTTGACTCCCGAAGAGCTTGTGCAATATCTCAATAAAAAATGCGGCATGCTCGGCGTGAGCGAATTGAGCTCGGATATGCGCGACCTTGAAAAAGGCATCAACGAAGGCAATGAAAAGGCAAAACTTGCAGTCGAAGTTGCGGCTTACCGCATCAAAAAGTATATCGGTTCTTATGCGGCAACTCTCAACGGAGTGGACGCAATCGTCTTTACCGGCGGCATCGGCGAGCATAGCGACCTCATGCGCAGACTTGTTATGGAAGATATGGAATATCTCGGCGTCGATTTCGATTTCGAGGCAAACAAGAAGCACGAAGACGGCGTGAGAGTGATTTCAAAGCCCGACAGCAAAGTCAAAGTGCTCATTCTTCCAACCAACGAAGAATTGTCAATCGCAAGAGAAACAAAAGCACTCGCGCTTTAAGAATCATAAATCCGACTTTTTCGGGCGATTTTGCATGATAAAACGCAACTTTGCCCGAAAATAAAAAAAATATATTATCAAATCACCGCAACTTCGATAAAAGCGTTTGACAACTTTTGTTAGATTTTATATAATCAAAAAGCTGTTTAAGCAAATGTTGCGAAAATATTGGAGGTAAGAAGATGGCAGTACCTAAAAATAAAGTGTCGAAATCCAAGACGAATTCTCGTTTTGCAAACTGGAAACTCAAAACACCCGGTCTCACCGAGTGCCCTCAATGCCACGAATTGATCAAGAGCCACCAAGTATGTCCCAAATGCGGATACTATGATGGTGAGCAAGTTGTTCAAAAAAAGAGCGAAAAATAATTTAAGCTCACTATTTGGCGAATAGCATTGTCAAAGCCCCTTGTCCGTCAACTTATGTACTTCAAGTACATTAGGGTTGCGGTGCAAGGGGCTTTTTGCGCTCTTCATCCAAATAGCGAGCTTAAATATATGATTAGAGATTTCTGCGACAACTCATTTTCAGTCGGTAAATCGTTTGCAAAATTCATTTGCTAAAACATGTAAAACACGATAGGTTGGGGCGGTGAAATATTTCTTGTAATATTCGCTTATATTTGCTATAATCTACTTTATTAAAACTATACAAGGTGATTTATGAAAATTATAGTTGACGCTATGGGCGGCGATCACGCTCCGTTGCAAATAGTTTTGGGAGCCGTAGACGCCATAAAGCAGGACAAGAGCCTTCAAGTCGTTCTTGTCGGCGATGAAAGCGCAATAAATCAATGTCTTTGCGACTGCAAGGATTATGACAAGAACAGATTAAACATAATCGACGCAAAGGACGTCATAACAAACGACGATACTCCCACAACCGCAATCAGAACTAAAAAAGAGAGTTCGCTTGTCAAAGCGTTCGACGCACTCAATCATGACGAAGATGCGGGCGGATTTGTTTCTGCCGGTTCAACGGGGGCGGTTTTGGTGGGCGCATACCTCAAAGTCGGACGCATTAAAGGCGTAACTCGTCCCGCGCTTGCGCCCGTACTTCCTACGCTCAAAGGCAACGGGGTGGTTCTATGCGACTGCGGCGCGAACGTGGATTGCAAGAGTATAAATCTCGTTCATTTTGCTATTATGGCAAGCGCATATGCAACCGCTATGTTGGGTGTAAAGAATGCTCGTGTAGGGCTACTCAACAACGGCGTCGAGGAACACAAGGGCAACGAACTCACAAAAGAAGCGTACACCTTGCTTTCAAAAACCGAAGGTATCAATTTTGTCGGCAACTGTGAGGCGAGAGATATTTTGAGCGGTGATTTCGACGTCGTGGTCTGCGACGGTTTCAACGGAAATATCGCGCTCAAATCGGCGGAAGGCACTGCAAACACCATGCTTTCGCTCATAAAAGAGGGTGTGTACGGCGGTGGACTTAAATGCAAACTCGGAGCGCTAATGCTCAAACCCGTTTTTGCCGGTGTAAAAAAGAAAATGGACTACAACTCGCAGGGCGGCGCATGCTTCCTCGGCGTGAAAAAAGTCGTCGTAAAGTCGCACGGAGCGTCCAAGGCTAAATCTATAACGGCAAGCATTTTGCAAGCAAAAGCACTTGCGGAAAGCAAAATTTGCGAAAAAATCTCGGACGGTATGAGCGTGCTTTCAAAACTCGAAACCGAAGTGAACGACTGACATAAACGATTGATATGGAAGAAAAAGATATAAAAAAAGTCGAGAGAATAATCGGATATACGTTCAAAGACAAAGTTCTTTTGGAGCGTGCGCTTACTCACGGTTCTGCCTCGAAAAACGCACTTGAAAACTATCAGTCTTTGGAGTTTTTGGGGGACAGTATCCTTGATTTTATCGTTGCGAAACGTCTTATGGAAATCAATCCGAACGCACACGAAGGCACTTTGACGAGAATACGCGCGACAATCGTTTCAAGAGAACCGCTTGCCGAAGAAGTCAAAAAGCTCGGGCTCGAGAATTTTCTCATCGTCGGCAAGGGCGAAAACGTTGCGTATATATCTTCACAGGCAAAAATCATGTCCGATTTGTTTGAATCTATGATTGCGGCGATATATCTTGACAGCAAGAGCATTGACGTTGCCGAGAAGTTTATTCTGTCAAAACTCGCAGACCTTTTCAACGGAAAATGCAAACATTTCGGCGAAGACGATTACAAGAGCAAACTCAACGAATTTGCATCTCGCAACGATGTTTCCGTACACTATGAAGAAGTCGAACGCACCGGTCCCGCACACAATCCGACCTTTGTCGTCGAAGTGAAAATCAACACTTTTACCGCAGGCGTGGGCAAAGGAAAAACCAAGAGAGAAGCCGAGCAAAACGCGGCGAAAGTCGCACTCGACGGTTTACTCAAAAAATAGTATATAAGTAAAATTTACAAAATTTCAAGATAACGGCAGTATATAATCTTATGTTTCACAAAAGTCGCAAATACGAATTTGCGACTTTTTCGATATTCTAACCAGATTAATACTAATAAAACATTCGCAATATCTATTATGTTTCACAGTGCTGTGAAACTTGTGTGAAACATTTTGAAAACCGCTTGTAAAAGATTGGTTACTATGATATTATATAAAAGTATTAAAATAAGGTTAGGTACACGATTTTGTTAAATTTCGTCAAAATCGAGGCGAGGGGCTTCAAGTCCTTTGCGGATAAAATCGAAATCCCTTTTCAAGAGGGTGTAACCGCGATTATCGGCCCGAACGGGTGCGGTAAATCAAACGTTGCAGACGCAATCCGTTGGACTTTGGGCGAGCAAAGCGCAAAATCTTTGCGCGGCAAAAACATGCAAGACGTCATTTTTGCCGGCACGGAAAAGCGCAAAAGCATGTCATATTGCGAAGTGTCCCTTGTTTTCAACAACTCCGATCAGCATATCTTTCCGACGATGCCGTTTGAAGAGGTGGTTATCACGAGAAAGCTCGACCGCAGCGGTTTGAGCGAGTATTACATAAACCACAATCGCGTGCGTATGCGCGACATCATTTCTCTTTTTCACGACACGGGTATCGGCAAAGAAGGCTATTCCATTATCGGACAGGGCAGAGTTGCGGAAATCATGTCCGCAAAACCCGGCGACCGCCGTCAGATTTTCGAAGAAGCGGCGGGCATTTCAAAGTTCCGCGCTCAACGTACGGAAGCGGAAAGGAAACTTGAAAAGACCGCTCTCAATCTCGAAACCGCAAACCAGGTTATCGACGAGATTCAAAAGCAAATCAATCCGCTCAAAAAGCAAGCCGAAACCGCAGAAAAATATTTTGCTTTGAAAGAGGACCTCAAAAAGAACGAGGTCAATTTGTATATCTACAATTACGAAAACAATCAAAGCATCAAGCAAAAGATTTACGATCGTTTGGCGGCAAGCGAAAAGGACCTCAAAGTCAAAGAAATGCAACTTGCCGAGTGCATAAGAAAGTACGACGATTTGAGAAGAGAAAGCGACGGCATAGATCGCGTTTACGAAGACAGCCACAACGAACTTGTCGTGCTCAAAGTCGACGCGGCGACAATCGCAGGTGCGGCGGAAGTTTTGCAAGAGAGAATCAAGAATATTCAAGGCGAAATCAATCGTTTGAACAGCGAGCTTCAATCCATCGACAATCAACTCACCGTTTCCGCTCAACTCATTCAAAAGACGGAAGAGAAAAAGGAAGCGGAGTTCGAAGCGTATCTTCAAACCAATCGCGAATCGGAGGCGTTGCAACAAAAATACGCGTCTCTTTCAAAATCTTTGGCAGGTGCCGAAACCGACCTCGAAGCGCGAAATATCGACTACGTCAAAGCAATCGAAGACTTGGGCGCGCTCAAATCCAATCTTTCGGGATTTATCGCTGAAAAAGGCATAAACGACGAGAGAGCCAAGACGCTTTTGTCCCTTGTCAATCAACAAAAAGCCCGTCTTGACGAGGAGCTTACAAACCTCTCGATTTACGACGGCAAGGTCAAGTCCACAAAAGAGCGTATGCGCGCGCTAATGAGCGAGTACAACGAGGCTCTTTCCTCAAAACTGGAAAACCAAGAGGCGATTCAAAGCTATCAGGAAGACATCGTCAACCTCAACTCCAAACTCGGTTTGGCGCAAGGCAACCTCAATCTTTACACCTCCATCAAAAACGAGTATTCGGGTTATCAGGAAGCCGTCAAACGCCTTATGCAAGATAGCAAACACGATCCCGTGCTTGCCTCTAAAATCTGGGGCGTTTTGGCTGAAGTCATCAACGTTCCCGCCGACTTCGAAGCGGCAATCGAATACGCTTTGGGCGGCGCAATGCAAAACGTGCTTGTTGAAACCGAGCGCGACGCGAGCGATCTCATCAATTATTTGAAACAAAAGGGTTACGGACGCGTTACCTTCAGACCGCTCACGTCCTGCCGTCCTCGTCCGCTTACGAGTGAGAACAGGGGCGTACTCACCGAGCCGGGCTGCTACGGACTTGCAAGCGACCTCATCAAATACGACAAGAAATTCGACGGATTCGTACAAACGCTTTTGGGCGGTACGGTTGTCGTAAACAACATCGACAACGCAATCCGTATTTTCAAAAAATACAATCAATCCATAAAAATCGTCACTTTGGACGGCGAAATCTTTTCGCGCGGCGGTGAAATCACCGGTGGTTCGAGAAGATCGCAAACGCAAGGTTTGCTTGCTCAAGAAAAGAAAATCGAGCAAGCGCAAGCCAATCTTGAAAAAATCAAGAACAATATCGCTCTTATCAACAACCAACGCGCAGAACGCGAGCAAGAACTCAAAGATTTGTCGGACAGAATCGAGGAACTCAACAAGGAAATCGGCGATCTCCGCATTGAGAACGGTTTGAACGAGGACAAGTCGAAACAAGCGTACGAGGCGACTCAAACTTTGCAAGAGGAAATCGCAAAGAACTCCGAAGAGTATGAAATCGTCAAAGCGCAAATAAAAGAACTCGAACAGAAAATAAGCTCTATCGACGAGTTGGAAAAGGTTGTTGCGGAGAAGAAAGAGGAATACACCTCTATGCTCGAATCGTCCAAGAGCACAAGCTCCGAGCAAAAGAGCGAAAGAGAAATCATGACGGAGCAAGTGACCGAAATGAGAGTCAAACTTGCGGGACACAAGAGCATTTTGGATTCTTGCGATCAAGAGCTGTTCCGTTACAAACGTGAAAGAGAATCGCTCGAAGACGAGAAACTCGACATCATTGCTTCGTTGAAGCGAGAGCAACAAAATCTCGACAATATTTCTAACGCTCCCGAAAAGACGGTGTTTTCAAAAGAAGACGAGGCACGTATCGCAACGCTCGAAAAGCAAATCGCCGACCTCAATGCAAGAAAACGCACCATATCCGACGAACTCGTCGCGCTCGACCAGGACAAAACTCGTATTGCCGACGAGAGAATGGCGTTGAACGAAAAGAAAGTGCGCGACGAAAACATGCTCGAAAACGTGGATATCGAAATGCGCACGCAGCAACAACATATTCTCGAAGAATACGATTTGACTTACGCAAGCGCTCTCGAATTTAAAGATCCCGAATTCAAATCGTACGGTGCCATCACGGTTATATCCGACCTCAAAAAATCGATAAACCGCCTTGGCGACGTCAACCCGCTTGCTCTTCAAACCCTCAAAGAAACAGAGGAAAGATTGCAAGAGCAAACGACCTATCGCGACGACATTCAAAAGGCATACGACGACATCGTCACCATCATAAACGAGCTTACCGGCGAGATGCAAATGAAGTTTTCTGACGCATTCGACCAAATCAGCGAAAACTTCAAGGATGTTTTCCAACAACTCTTCGGCGGTGGTAAAGGCGAGCTGCGTTTGAACATGCAAGACACCGACGACGTGCTTGAAGCCGGCATTGACATCTATGCTCAACCTCCGGGAAAGAAACTGCAAAATATCAGCCTTTTGAGCGGTGGCGAGCAAGCGTTGACGGCAATCTCGATCTTGTTTGCAATCCTCAAACTCAAACCGATGCCGTTCTGTGTGCTGGACGAAATCGAGGCGGCTCTCGACGACGCAAACGTCAACTTGTTTGCAGAGTTCCTCAAAAAGTTCAGTGACTACACGCAATTTATCGTCATCACGCACAGAAAACCGACCATGCGTCACGCAGATACGATTTTCGGTGTTACGATGGAAGAAAAGGGCGTCACGAAGATCGTTTCGATTGAGTTTGAAGAAGCGGCGAAACACGAATAATCGTCGCCGAGGCAATGTCATTGCGCAGGATTGCGCAATGACAAGAGCCTTGCTAGATTATTTTGCTACTGATCGCGCAAGCCCTCTTTGCTCTCAAAAAAAGAGGGACAAAAACTCAAACTGCAATTCCGCGCGAGTTGCTTGCTTGATGAAATTTGTCGGTGGGGACACCCACACCCGAATGCCAAGGCAACGTCATTGCTCAAACGGCGTTGCGATTATGGCAACCGCCCCAAATGTCATTCCAAGGAGTGAAGCGACGTGGGAATCCCCTAAATAGAAACGCGACACAGTGGCGATTGCCATTGACCGCACTTGTTCTCGCAATCACTACCGCGCAGAAAATCTTTGCTATCAAAATAAGACGGATAAGGAATCGAACCGCAGTTTCGCAAGATTGTCTGCTTGTTGGGCGCACTTCGTGCGCTAATGGAACTGCTTTACGGCGACATATATATGCAAATAATTGGCGCATAGGCACCGACATCGCATATAAAATATGCAATGCCGAGAGCCTGGCTTGATTATTTTACCACTACCGCGCAAATTGCTCAAACGGCGTTACGGTTACGGCAACCGCCCCAAATGTCATTCAGAGGAGTGAAGCGACGTGGGAATCCCCTAAATAGAAACGCGACACAGTGGCGATTGCCATTGACCGCACTTGTTCTCGCAATCACTACCGCGCAGAAAATCTTTGCTATCAAAATAAGACGGATAAGGAATCGAACCGCAGTTTCGCAAGATTGTCTGCTTGTTGGGCGCGCCTTTGGCGCAAGCGGATGAACGAAAACTTATTCAGGGCATTCTTATACACGGAATGTGCATATTTAGGGTGCGAGCCGCAACGGCGGCGAGAAATTGGAGCGCCGAGCTTTCGTCGCACACAAGCTCCTTTTGCTTCAACCACAACAAG
>ENA-OYYI01000031-OYYI01000031.1-human-gut-metagenome-genome-assembly--contig:-NODE-31-length-83303-cov-10.217146_pt1 | contig 83303 bp, 59 predicted proteins | sample MGYA00244063_ERZ653448 | MGnify/ENA primary metagenome ERZ653448 (study PRJEB26926, sample SAMN06165192) | human gut metagenome | biome: ENVO:00009003; feature: ENVO:2100002; material: ENVO:00002003...
CCCCACTGCTGCCTCCCGTAGGAGTCTGGGCCGTGTCTCAGTCCCAATGTGGCCGATCACCCTCTCAGGTCGGCTACCCATCGTCGCCTTGGTGGGCTGTTATCTCACCAACTAGCTAATGGGACATGAGCCCATCTCAAACCACTAAAGCGTTTTTACCCCTGCGCGATGCCGCGCTGTGGTCTTATGCGGTATTAGCACCAGTTTCCCGGTGTTATCCCCCTGTTTGAGGCAGGTTGCTCATGTATTACTCACCCGTTCGCCACTAACCTATTGCTAGGTCCGTTCGACTTGCATGTGTAAGGCATGCCGCCAGCGTTCGTCCTGAGCCAGGATCAAACTCTCAAGTTCAATCTTGACTGTTCCGACTTGTCTGACAAATTTACTTTGCGTAAATTGGAATTTGACGTCGAAATTATTTCGTGTTTTAATTCACTACAATTTCTTAATTCGCTTTTCCATATCTTCAATTTTCAATGTGCTTTGCCGACCGCTTTTCAGCGACAGCTTTTACATAGTAGCATATCCAAAAACTAATGTCAACAGATTTTCGGGTATTTTTTTAAGTTTTTTCAAACTTTTTTGATTTTTCCCGAAGCCGTTTTTCCTGCTTTTTCCAAAGGCTTTTTGCCCTTCCGGAAATTGGCACAACATGTTGTGCGCTAGCCTTAAAAAACTCACAAGATATACCCATGTAAACCATACAGCAGATATACCGAAAAAGTTTTTTTAAACGGGGCGGTCGAGGATAAATCTTTGATTACCGTATTTCCGTCAAACTGGTTTTCAATGCGCCGCTTATGTAAACAACAAGGCCGAATTATAGACTCTAAAAACATTTATGTCAAACGATTTCAATGCTTTTTTTTGAAAATTTTCGACATTTTTTTATATTTTTACACCCGACCCGTTTTTGTAAAAGTCATCGGGACAGACAACTGCCTTCGGACGCATTTTTTCAACAAATATAGTATTGCGCGCGCGCGCCGGTATGCGTATGCGCGTCATAATAAATAAAAGAAAAAATCCGACAAAAAACCCTCGCCGTCGCGAGGGTTCCGTCAAATCGGATTATTCGTCGAGCCACAGCGTTCCGCCGGGGTTCATTATGTCGTTGGGGTCGAAGTGGCGTTTCAACGCTTTCAGAATATCCATCTGCACGGGTCCGAGTTGCTCTGCGTTATAAGGCGCGAAAAGTTTTCCTATGCCGTGATGATGGCTGATGCTTGCGCCCGACTCCCTGATGGCGTTGAGGACGCCCGCATGAAACTCTCTGAATTTTTCTATTCCTTCGTCTTTCTGCATCCATATGAAGTAGAGATTCGCGCCGTTCTGATAGCAGTGCGAAATATGACAGGTGCATATTACGTTCGGATGCGATTTTATAAACTTTCTGACGTAATCGTGAATATGGTCGATTTCGTCCCAGGGCATCGCGCATTCGAGAGTGTCTATTATTACGCCGAAGTCCTGATAATTATCGCGCATATAAGGGTCGGAGAATCGCCCGGACGACCATTTCGGCACCACTATACCGGGAAGGAACGACACGAGCTTATGTTTTCTCGCGTTCTTTCTGACGTTTCTTATCGTCATCTTCTGATAATCGGCGGAACCGTCGCAGAATCCGACAATAAGACAACATTTGCCGAGAACAAGACCGAATTTTTTAAGCAATCCTTCGATTTTGCCGAGACCGTACATGCGAAGACCGAGGTCGCTTTCCTCGCCGTCCGAAATACGGAATACCGAAGGGACTCCGCGCTCCGCCTGCATTACGTCGCGCATAAACGCAACTCCGCTGTCCCAGTCGCGGGCAAGATAGCAGAAAGGTTTCTGGACGTGCGACCTTCTGTGAAGTTTAAGGGTAACTTCGGTAAGTATGCCGTACGCGCCTTCACTGCCCATCATAATCTGATTGATATCGGGCCCCGTTGCCTTTCTCGGCGCGCGTTCCGTCCTGAACGTCCCCACCGGCGTAACGTATTGCTGAGATAAAACGATATCTTCGATTTTGCCGTAATAGCAACTGTTCTGCCCTGCTCCGCGCGTAACTACCCATCCGCCCACGGTCGAATACTCGAACGATTGCGGAAAATGACCGACCGTATACGCTTCGCCCGATTTGAAATTGTCGGGATTATTAAGGTACGCTTCGAGCGCGGTACCGAAAATTCCGGGTTGCACCGTTACCGTTTCGTTAACCTCGTTAACGCTTAAGATTTTATTGAAATTTTTTCCGAGATCAAGCGTTACGCAGCGTTTTACGGTAGGCTCCACTCCGCGCGTGACCGACGAACCTCCGCTGTAAACGTATACCGCGATTTTGTTTTCGTTGCAATAAGAAACTATTTTTTCAATCTGTTCGGTTTCGGAAGGATATAAAACGAGATCGGGTACGTTTTCGACGATGCCTTCTCTCAATCTCATAAGGTCAATCATCGTCTGCCCGTATGCAACGCGAAGTCTCGTATAGTCGTCGTCTGCTCCGTCGCCGCCCACAATTTCGAGAAGGTTTTTCTTTTCTTCCTCGGTAAGGTCGGATTTTACGTCGTATCGCACCTGTTCCAGACCGAAGTTCTTTTTTCCGTTCATAAACTCCGGCGTAAAACCGAGCTTGTCCATCATATAATCGAACATTCCTTCGCTCGGAACTTTGTATTCTTTGGGATTGCCCCACTTGAAAATACTGCGATACGAACCTTTCGGGGGTTCTTTATCGTACCAGTCCAGTTCTATTCCGTTTTTATAATGACGGGGATGACCGGCAATAGGGTCGTTTACCGTCCTCCACGGGACGGGCGGATATCGTTTTGACATAATTCTCTCCTATCTACAGTTATTGATTTAATTATAAACTGCGCCCGAACGGGTGTCAACTTAATTTGAAAAATTGTCGGCTAAACGACCGACAATAAAAAACGAAATCCGATATATCAGCCGTTTTATTTGTGAATTAAGGAAAAATGTGTCAATATGACGTATATATGTGTCAATTTATATGATATTAAGACAGCATATCCGCTAACTTAATAATCTCTTCAAGCCCCAGTCTTTCGCCGCGCACGTTTACGTCCAGTCCGGCGTTTCTTACAATGTTAGCCGCTTCTTCCTTAGAAAGCGAATAATATGCCGAAATATTGTTTACAAGCGTTTTTCTTCTCATAAAAAAAGCGCATTTAATCATTTTGGATATTTTTTTTCTGTCGATATCGGCATATCTGCCGTCTACGTCGATGCGAACGATGCTGCTGTCGACTTTAGGCGACGGGTAAAACATCGTCTTATCGACTTCGCCCACTATACGCGCCTCTCCGTAAAGACCGACGGCAAGCGTTATCGCGCCGTATTCGGTGGTACCGGGCTCGGCCACGAGACGCTCCGCAACCTCCTTCTGTACCATAACCGTTATCGACGACGGACAAAGACCTTCTTCGAGAAAACGCATTATGAGCGGCGTTGTAATATAATAAGGTATATTTGCCACGACTTTAAAATTTTCGCCGAAGATTTCTTTTAACTCGGCGTCGGACATTTTCAGAACGTCCGCGAAAATCACTTCGACGTTTTCAAGCCCTTCAAGAGTCTCTGCAAGCACGGGTTTCAGGTTTTTATCCACCTCGAACGAGTATACCTTTTTTGCAACGCGGGACAATGCGCGGGTTAACGTCCCCGCACCCGTTCCTATTTCAACGACGATATCCCCTTCGTCAACGCCCGCAAGGGACGCAATCTTATCGAGAAGATTGGCGTCGGTAATAAAGTTCTGTCCCAGATTGTGATTGAATCTGAAACCGTTATTGTATAAAATGTCTTTGATTTTTCTCATTATTCGTCGTAATGCGGCACGTATGTCCTTACTCTGAAATCGACGCCGACGTTTTTCGCGACCTTTCGGCATTTTTCCACTTCTTCCTCGCCTATTACGTCAACGACGGATAATACGGTGCGTATTCCCTCTTTTTTGCATTGTACCGCAAAACGCAACATCTCGAAGAAACCTTCTTCGTTGAATTTACAGTGGCAGATTTTCTGATACTTTTCGGCGTCCGACGCATTCAGACTTATCGATACCGTATCAATTCTGCCTTTCAGTTTTAAGGCGGTGTCGGGCCCCGATATAAGTCCCGCCTGTCCGTTTGTATTAAGACGGGTTTTTACGCCGTGCGCTTTCAGCCAGTCGGCGGTTTCTATCAGAACGTCAATGGCATAAAGCGGCTCGCCGAATCCGCAGAAGACCGCTTCGTCGTACTTATCCAGTTCGTACTTTTCAAGGTCGGCGATTACTTCGTCCGCAGTCGGTTCCTTATCGAGCCAAAGATAATAATCAAGCAACCCGTCGTTATTGCGGCGTATGCAGAATTCGCAGTTGTTACTGCACTTATTAGTAAGATTCAGATATATTTTATCGCCGTAAACATATGTTATAGTATTCATTTTAATCTCTTAAACAGCGTTTTTGCATTTTTAGTTGTAATTTGTTCGATTTGTTCGAACGATAAGTTTCTTATTTCGGCAAGTTTTCTCGCAGTATACACGACGTTTTCGGGGCGATTTACCGTGCCTCTTAAAGGCACCGGCGAAAGATACGGGCTGTCCGTTTCGACAAGTATTTTGTCTTCGGGAACGGAAAAAGCCGTTTCAACCGCGTTTTTTGAATTTTTATACGTTAACGGCCCGTCAAAGCCGAAATAAAAATCGTTTTTTAAAAGTTCTTTGGCAAATTCGGCGCTCCCGCTGTAACAATGCACGACGCAACCGTAATACAGAAATCCGGAGTTTTCTTTGACGATTTTCAGAAAATCGCCGTATGCGTCCCTTACGTGAAAAACGGCGGGGAGTTTCAGCGAATACGCAAGTTCCATCTGCTCGCACAGAACGGTCTTCTGTATTTCGCGGGGCGAATTCTCATAGAAATAATCCAGGCCGATTTCTCCTATCGCAACGACTTTAGGATTATCGGCCATTCTTATAAACGCGTCGTAATGCTCTTTTTTTCGTCCGTCCGCTTCCTGCGGATGAATGCCGACCGTTGCGTAAACGACGTCGTATCGCGTCGAAAGTTCAGCGTTTCTTTCTGCCGACGCAAAGTCGCTCGAAGACGTTATCACGGCCGAAATCCCGTTTTTTTCGAAATCCGCGACGATTTTTCCGGCTTCGGGATACAGTTTGTCGTCGTCGAGATGACAATGCGTATCAATAAGCATTATCTTACCTCGCTGCCGCTTTCCACAGGTTTTTCGGGGCTTACCAGCGCAAGTTTTCCGTCTTTGTCCTCGGCGCAGAGAATCATTCCCTGACTGTCGATTCCGCGAAGTTTGACGGGCTTGAGATTGGCGATTATCACCACCTCTTTTCCTATCATTTCTTCGGCCGTATAATATTTTGCGATACCGCTTACGATACTCCGCTTTTCTCCGCCTACGTCAACGGTCAGATGCAGCAGTTTATCTGCCTTCTGAACCTTTTCGCAAGCAATCACCTTTGCGACTCTCAAATCCAGTCTGCCGAATAAATCGATATCGATTTCGGGTTTTAAGGGTTTCTGTTCCTCGGCTTCCGCAGGTTTCGTTTTGCGCGCTTCGTACATGGCGTTCGCCTGTTCCACCACTTCTTTCACGTCAAGACGTTTAAACAGAATATCCGCCTTTTCGACGACTTTCGTCCCGTCTGCGATAAGGCCGAATTTATCAATCGCGTCGTAGCTTCTGAGGTCGGTGCCGAAATATGCCGCCACTTTTCCGGCCGTGTCGGGCATAAAGGGCTCGAGAAGAGACGTACCGATAATTATACTCTCGGCAAGATTGTAAAGCACGGTTTTTAATCTGTCCGCCTTGCTTTCGTCTTTAGCAAGCGCCCACGGCATCGTTTCGTCGATATACTTGTTTGCGCGCTTAAACACGGCGAATATCTCGCCAAGGGCGTCCGATATGCGATATTCGTTCATTTTGTCTCTCACGCACCCGTATGCGCCTGTAACCACCGCGATAAGCTCTTTGTCGACTTCTTCCGTCGCGCCCTTGTTTTCGAGAACGCCGCCGAAATACTTGTTCGTCATCGCCACGGTGCGGCTTACGAGATTGCCGAAGATATTTGCGAGGTCGTTGTTAATTTTATCGGTAATCCACTCCCAGTTGACCAGTCCGTCGGTTTCGTACGGCATTTCGGCAAGAACGAAATATCTTACCGCGTCCACGCCGAAGAAGTTCACAAGGTCGTCGGCGTATATCACGTTGCCTTTGGATTTGCTCATTTTTCCGCCGTCCTGCAAAAGCCAGGGATGTCCGAAAACCTGTTTTGGCAAAGGAAGCCCCAGACTCATAAGGAAAATGGGCCAGTAAATGGTGTGGAATCGCACGATATCTTTACCTATAACGTGCACGTCGGCCGGCCAGTATTTTTTGAATTTTTCGTCGCTGTTGCCGTCGACGTCGTAACCGAGGCCGGTAATGTAATTGGTAAGCGCGTCAAGCCATACGTAAACGACGTGCCTATCGTCGAAATCTACGGGTATCCCCCATTTGAAAGAGGTGCGGCTAACGCATAAATCCTGCAATCCCGGCTTAATGAAATTGTTAACCATCTCGGTTTTTCTCTGCAACGGCAAAATAAAATCGGGATGTTCGTCGTAATATTTTTGAAGCGCGGAAGCATACTTGCTCATTCTGAAGAAATATGCCTCTTCTTCGGCCATTTTAACCTCTCTGCCGCAATCGGGGCATTTCCCGTCCACGAGTTGCGACTCCGTCCAGAACGACTCGCACGGAGTGCAGTACCAACCCTTGTAAGAACCTTTATAAATATCTCCGTTCTCATACATTTTTCTGAAGATTTTCTGAACCTGCCGTTCGTGGTCCTCGTCGGTGGTGCGGATAAACTTATCGTAGGAAATATTCAGAAGTTTATATAAATCCTTAATTTCGCCCGCCACTTTATCGACGTATTCTTTCGGCGTAATGCCGGCCGCCTCGGCCTTTAACTCGATTTTTTGGCCGTGTTCGTCGGTCCCCGTCTGAAAGAAGACGTCGTAACCCTCGCGACGTTTGAAGCGCGCGATAGCGTCGGATAATACGATTTCGTAACTGTTACCTATATGAGGCTTACCCGACGTGTAAGCGATTGCGGTCGTAATGTAATATTTTTGTTTTTCGGACATATGAGCCCTCCCTGAATACAAGTTTCAGTATATTATACAATTTAGCGGCGCTTTTGTAAAGTATAACGCCCAAAGTCAAAGCATACACTTGAATGTGAACGCTATTTTTATCGTAATTCTCGTCATATCCGTAATAATGATTATGGTCGTTTCGCCCGACGCCGTCGTCGGCGCGATGATTACCGGAGGCCTCGACGCGGTAACCCTTTCGCTTAAAATGCTCGCCATTTACGCCGTATGGACGTCAGTTCTGAAAATTATGGAAAAGACGGGCATAAACAAATTGCTCACCCGCGCTTTCCTTCCTCTTACGCGCAGGTTGTTCAAAGGAGAAAACGATAAAGCGATAGGTTACATAACGCTCAATCTCGCCTCTAATATGCTGGGACTCGGAGGCGCTGCGACGCCTGCCGGAATAGAAGCCATAAAAGAAATGGATAAGGGCGACGGCCGTGCAACGAAAAATATGGTCATGCTTACCGTAATAGCGGCCACCTCGATACAGTTGTTACCTGCCACGGTAATCAGTCTTATGGCGTCGGCGGGAAGCGCCGCTCCGTCTGCGATAATTCTGCCGTCGATTATTTCCACGGCCGTTTCCACACTCGTAGGCGTTATTCTGACCGCCGTTTTCGTAAAATGAGTTACGTCGTACCTGCGCTTATAGTATGTCTCGTTATTTTCGCTGCCGTAAAAAAAGTAAACGTCTACGACTGCTTCGTCGAAGGCGGGAAAGAAAGTCTGAAACTCGTTTATACGGTATTTCCTTACGTTGCGGCCATATTCATTCTGATAGGACTGTTTAAACTGAGCGGCCTGTCGGATATTCTTACACGCGCACTTGAAAAACCGATGGCTTTTTTCGGCATTCCCAAAGAGGTTGCCGAAGTACTGATTCTGAGGCCTTTTACGGGTGGAGGCAGTCTCGCCCTGCTCGAAGACATTTTCAAACAGCACGGCCCCGACAGTTACGTTGGAAAAGTAGCGGCCGTGATAGTGGGTAGTTCGGAAACGATATTCTACGTATGCGCGGTGTATTTCTCGAAAGTCAAAGTAAAAAGTTTAAGAGCCGCCATTCCCATTGCCCTTATCGGCTCTTTCTTCGGCGCCGTCACCGCCGCTTTTTTCGTCAGGCTGTTTTAACACGTCGGGAACAAGCGCCATAGAATTTCCGTCCCTTCCTATTTTGTGTCCTACGGTTTTCATAACAACTGCGGTCAACGGCACTCCGAGCATTATTCCCCAGAAACCGAACAACGACCCTCCTATCAGTACGGACGCCATTGTCGCAAACCCGGAAAGCCCCAGACTGTTGCCTACGACGTAAGGATAGGTAAGATTATTCTCGATTTGCTGAAGTATTATCTCGAACACGAGAAAAACAACCGCGCTTTTTAAGGACACGAGCGATATAAGCACGAAACCCACAAAACCGGCAACGTAGGCGCCGAGCATAGGCACGAGGTTGGAAATAAATACAACGGCCGATATCAACGGCGCGTAAGGCAACTTCATTATAAGCATTCCTACAAGAGTAACGACGCCTAAAAACGTTGCCTCTATTATCTGCCCGAACAAGAATTTAGAAAATACCACGTTCCCAACGGAAACAAATTTTTGCACGCTTTTAAAGGCTTTATCAGGCAAAATCGCATTCATAAACTTGCTTATATGCAAAATGATCCGTTTTTGTCCCGTCAGAAGATATATCGAAAGTATTATCGCAAAAAATATGTCCACGGCCTTTTTCGCCGTTCCTTTCAGTTTTTCTAATAAGCCTTCCCCTCCCGAATATAACTGCGTTATCTTATCTTTCAGCGTCTGAATCCAACCCTGCGCCGTTTCGGACGTAACGTTGAAACCTTTAAAAACTTCGGCAATTTTATTGCTGAGTTCGTTGCCGTACCCCGGCAATCCCTGTACGAGTTTCTGCACGCTTTGCGCCACCTCGGGTACAATAAAATATATTGCGGCGCCAACCGCGCCGAGCACCGCTATATATACTATGGCAAGCGAAAGCGCAAATCTTATCCTTTCTTTTCGGATTTTACGAAACACCTTTTCGCTTAAAAATTTAACGGGAAGATTGAAAACGACGGCAAGAAAAACCGCTATGGCAACCGGCGCCAGCGCCCTTCCCAATCGTTTGAAAAAGCCCGCTCCCGACGGCAGATACAAAACCACGGCCAGCACAATCCCCATAAACAAAATAAGTTTACAGTATTTCTTTACCATAAACTTATTGTTTAAAATTTTTGTTTATTTATGTGTTTTCAGCACAATGTTTTAAGAAACTCCGTCAACGCCGTCTGTTGCTCGGGCGAAAGCCGTTTATATCGCTCGATAACGGTTTTTTCTTTATCGTCGGAGACGACTTCTACGACGCCGTCCTCTCGTTCTCTTCCCACGAGATAATCCAAAGTTACTCCGAAATAATCGGCAATGGCAATAAGACTTTCGATAGTCGGTTGCGTTTTTGCGTTTTCCCAGTTGTTATAAGTGCTTTGACTGATTTTAAATATTTTTGCAAGTTGTCTTTGCGACAAACCTTTTTCATTGCGAAGCTCAAATAATCTAATCATAACTACCATCCTGTTAATTATTATCGACTTTTATGATTAAATTACTTGATAAATTAATTTTATTGTTCTAAAATTAGTAAAATGATTAACTTTATTAATAACAAAACGAAAGAACAAATAATCTCCGAGATGCTGTCATCCAAAATTTATCACGTTGTTTCGGCAAGCAATCTGACGTTTGACGGATACGTTTGCAACGACGATATCGTCGTGTTAATAAACGTATTTACAAAGCGCGCGAGTTGCATACCCGTCGGTTCGTTCGTTCGCGGCGTACAATCGGGTGTGTTTTATTTCCGGCAAAAATAAACACGCCCTTTCGGACGTGTTAACGTTTGTCGGTTCACTCGTTGATAACGGTGATAAACCTTGCAGGCTTGTCGCCCATCGCCATCTGAGCGTGAGGCAACGACGGGTCGAAGTAAATACTGTCTCCCGCATGAAGATAAAACTCCTCGTCACCCACCACCACGCGCAACATACCGCTTAAAACGTAGTTGAACTCCTGTCCCGCGTGACATACCAGTTCGGGCTTGTCCGTCGGCGAAATATCGACAAGCATGGGCTTCATCTGCTTATTCTGAAAATCGGGTGCAAGCGACGTAAAAGAATATCCGGGATATCTTTCGACGCTTTCTCCCTTATTGTCGTAAACCACCGCCGCGTTCTTTTTCGTGGGTTGTTTTCCCGTGAAAACGTAACCGGGTTCGATATCCACGATGGACGCAAATTTATAAACAAGCCATATGGGAGCCTCGTCGGAGCCGTCCTCGTAACGGGAATACTCCGCCTCGGTTATACCCAGTCGTTCTGCCATATCCGCCTTTGAAATATCAAGGAAAGTACGAAGTTCGTATAATCTGTCCTTGATTTCTTTCTGCGCCGCCATATTATTTTACCGCGGCCTCGTTAAGGCGTCTGATAAGTTCGTCAACGTCAACGTTATGAACTTCGGCAGCTTCGCCTACGGTTTCGCCGTGCGCGATGGCGCAACCCAGACAATGCATTCCCACGCTCATAAGAACTTCCGCAATGGCTTCGACGTTCACGTCGCCTTCGATGATATCACCTATTAAAGTGTCTGCTGTAATTTTCATAAATTCACCTCTGATATTATTTTCTGTATTCTGCGTTATGCTATACCAAGATAATTAAACAAAAAGTATCCGCCTATTATCACTGCGGAAACTATCACGACGGTAATGGCCACTTTCCATACGGACAGCGGCGTTTTTCCGCCTACTTTTCCCGTCCTTCCGTTTACGAAGTAATTGTAAAGTTTCTGACGATACTTAAACGAACTGCACCAAAGCGGAACGAGAAGATATTTGAAAGTGCTGTCGTTATAGGTAGTGTTGACGTTCAGATAATCCACGACGTCGTAGTCGTATTTTGCGAGGATACCGCTTCTTATACACTCGTCCATTTTCGCTTTTGCGCGGACGTAGGCCTCGTTAACGCCGGTATCGTACCTTTCGGAAGCGTGCCCTGCTATGTATTCGGCGTTATATTCGACGGCGTTTTTCGTATCGAAAGCGCCGACCTTATCAAACTCCTTCTGGTTCAATTTAGGGCTTACCTCGATAAGAAGGTCGTCAAAAAAGTGCGAATAACTTCCTCTTACGTCAAAATACCTCGTGCGGGTTTCGGTACGCTTGTTTTCTCCCGAGCCGACGGTCACCGTATAATGTTTTCCGAGTCTTCCCGAATAACTGCTGTACGTATTGCTGTCAAAGCTGAACGACGGGCAGTAAACGCTGTTCAGATTTTCGGGGCTGAAACTCTTTTTTAACTTGCCCGGGGCGTACAGTTTCTTTCTTAACCATTTAAGGGCGTTTTGAGACGCGACTTCGTTGGTTATTTTAAACGGAAGAATCGCGTCGGGAGCAAGCCCGGGCATATCGTCGACCTTAAGAATGTTGGTTGCGCCGCAAAAAGGACACTTCGCCGACGTATCGAAAGCGCCGTGCATTTCGGTTTTTGCGTGGCAATTCGGACATTGATAGGTAACCGTGCCCGTTTCGTGTCTTAACTTACTTTCGTCAAAATCCTTTACGTTATGGTCGAACTCGAAGATGTTCGCGCCTATTCCTTCGACGTTATCGCAATACGGACATCTCAACTTGCCCGTAGCGATATCGAAATACATATCCGCACCGCAGGTCTTGCATTTTACAACCTGAGTTTTATCGGCTTTTTTATTATTTTTATCTGCGTTTTCCTGCATTTATCAGATTAGTTTCTTACCGCATTCGGGACAGAATTTTGCGTCCGCCGAAACTTTTGCGCCGCATTCGGGGCAGAATTTCCCTTCATTCATTTTTGCGCCGCATTCGGGGCAGAATTTACTTCCCTTTTTAACTTCTTTTCCGCATTCGGAGCATTTTACCGTACCTGCGGTTGCCGTCTCGGCGGGTTTTTCGTCTTTTGCGTTTTTCATCGCGTCGGTAAAGAGACCGGCCATTCCTATTCCGGCACCGAGTCCTATGCCCGCGCCTGCAAACGTTCCTCCCGTTCCGGGATTCTTTGCCGCGTCGCGCATTGCCTGAGCGGCCTGATACTGCGTGTACGTGCCCATCTTGTCGCCGAGAACGCCCATCGACGTGCGGGTGTCCATAGTCTTTTCGACCTCTTCGGGAAGAGACAGATTTTCGATATAGAAATCGATAAGTTTAAGTCCGTACCCTTCAAATCTTTCGCCCAGTTTGGTCTTCGTGGAGTCGGACAATTCTTCGTATTGAGTTGCAAGGTCCAGCGCGGCAATACCCGATTCCGCAATGACGTCGGTCACTGTGGACAAAATCATCTTGCGAAGCTGGTCGGCAATGTTTTCGGTTTTGAATTGCTGATTTGTGCCCGAAAGTTCGCGCATAAGTTTTACGGCGTCTTCTACTTTGTAGCTGTAGATACCGTAACCGCGCAGGCGAATCATTCCGAAATCTTTATCCCTCATCATAATGGGGTTGGAAGTGCCCCATTTCTGGTTGATGAATTGTTTTGTATTTACGAAATAAACGTCGCCGGTATAAGGCGTTTCAAACGCGTATTTCCAGCTGTACAACGCCGTTAAAACAGGAAGGTTTTCGGTGTCGAGTTTATATCTGCCCGGCGTGAATACGTCGGCTATTTTGCCTTCGACGACAAAAATACATACCTGCGACTCTCTGACGGTAAGCTGCGAACCGCGCATAATAGCGTATCTGTCGGGAACGTCGAAACGATACAGAATAGTATTTTGACTTTCATCCTTCCATTCGATGACTTTTAAAAGTTGTCTTTTAATAAAACTGAACGCCATAATTACTCCTTAAATCCGTTTTATAGTATTATATCACACAATACACGGTTTTTCAATAATTTTATATAAGCCGTTTTACGCAAGTAACATAAGAACGGGCAAAGTCACAACGCAGAACAAACTTCCTAGAATAACAATATTAGCAGCGGTCTTCGGGGCTGTATCCGTAAGTTCGGCATAGTTAAGCGTTACTGCCGCGGGAGGCATCGCCCAAAGTATGAATATTGCCAGTTTAAGCGTGGGGTCGATAGGTAACGCATAGAGAACGCCGAATACCAACAGCGGAAAAACAACCAGTTTAAGAATGATAGCAAGATACTGATGATAATCGGTAAACAATTCTTTCGGCCTTACAAACGCCATTCGCATTCCGAGAATGGTCATGGCAAGCGGCGTCGACATTTTAGAAAAGAACTCCACCCAGTTCATTATCCCGGCAGGCAACGCCGTGTTCGTAAAATACAAAGGAAGCGAAATCAGCAAACAAACCGTGGTCGGATTTATGAGAAAGCGCTTAATCGAAACCAGCGATTTATCGCCGCTGAGCATAAACATTCCGACTGTCCATCCCACAAGATTCATAAGAACGCTTAATACGGCGCTGTAAATCACCGCTTCGGGATGGTCGGGTAAAAGAGCGTGCAACATAGGCACTCCGAAAAACCCCACGTTGCCGAATACGGTTGCTACCGTTGCGACCCTTGCCGCCGGATTTGTTTTGAAATCTCTGATATTAATAAGATACGCAAGCCCCAGCAATACGAATTGCATAACGGCTGCGATAAGAATAAGTATGCCTATGTTTTTCAGCATATCCGCGTTGCATTGCGCCTGCTGAAAACTGTACAGCGATAACGCGGGACTGCAAACGTACATAAGAAATACGGCAAATCCTTTGATATGCTCTTCTTTAAGCAACTTAAATTTTGTAAGCAGAAAACCCGGCACGCACAGAGCAACCAGCAGTAAGGCGTTCAGGCCCGTAATCTGAAAGTTCATTATTTTGGCCTCAATTCATTTTAGCACACGTCGCCGACATTAACAAGAAAATAAAGGCGTAAACCGTTGCCGTTTTCCCTTTTGGCAAAATCTTTACCAAACCCGTCCCTCGAACGTAGGAAAATTTCCTTACGCATAACTGAAAGGCCCCCCTTTCGGGAGGCCTTCCGTTTTTCAGAATACTCTGATTTCCAAGGTAATCCTGTTCTGAGTAAACAGTCCTTCTGCGTCGCCGGCTTTCACTATGCTTGCCGTACCGTACACGATACCCGTCCTCGCCGTTGCGTTTTCGGGGATAACCGCGTTTGCAATAAGGTCTTTCGCGATACCTTCGCGCGTCGTACCATCCTTATAACAAATAGTTACTTTTGCGGTTTCAAGGTCGATAACCTCGTTCAATCCGGTAAGAAGAATAATCCTTTCTGCCGTCTTGGGCGTTACCGATATCTTGAATTCGAACGTCTGTCCGTAAGCGTCGTTGATATCGAGACCCGCCGTTACGGTAATATTACGTTCCGTCTTGACCCCGAGCTCGGGCACGACGAACATATTGACTTCTTCGCCGGTTTCCGTAGTAAATACGTTAGTATAATACCGGAAAGTATCTTTATCCATTTCGTACGTTTCGAACGACAATCTGGAATGTTTTATCTTGACGAAAATCTTGTCGGAATCGAAGAAATTGATATCGTACTTTTCGCCTGTTGCGGATTTATCGTATACGTAACCCGTTACGTTGTCAAGGACGTATCTTGTGGTATTGTCTGCGGGAATTTCAAGTCCCTCGGTATTGACGCTCTTATACTCTCCGTCGATAAGAGCATACTGCTCGAGCGAGGCGTGAGCCGCGTTGTTTTCGTCGTACGCAACGAATACCGTCTTCGTGGCAAGGACGTAATCGCCCGATTCGGATTGTACGAACATATCGTCATACTGATTGAATCTGACGTTACCGCTGGCAAGACCGTCAACGTCCATCATCTTCACGCTGACCTTAATCTTGATTTCCTGCTTGTTGTTGACGAGTTCGTCTTTAAGGGTTGCGGCGTTACGTTCTATTCCGTACTTGTTGATGACGGCGACAATCGTACCTTTCACGCCCTTTTCGGGTTTATTCATATCGTATTCGAGGTCGTCGAAATTCCATTCGAGGACGTCAACTTCGGTCGTCTTGCCGTTTGCAAGAAGAACGCTTATTCTGTCGAGCCACTTATAATCGGGGTCGGCAACTGTAAGTTTGTACGTGCCGCTGTCGGCCGTCGCGTTTTCGCCGCCGAATAATCCGCCGAGGCTGTCGAGCAGTCCCGACGCGACGCTGTCGGATTTGACGTATTCGTAAGTGCCCGTTTGCAATACGTTACCGTCGAACAATCTCGTGAACGAGCCGTTACGACCCAGTCTGTGACTGTTCCATTCGGCAAGCGCTTCTTCTTCCGTCGGCGCCGTGCCTCTTACAAAGCGATACGTACTGCCGTCGTCCGCGGCGTATTCGAGGTAGGTTACCTTATCCGTGAACGTTGCCGACGCTTTAATCGAACCAAGCCCGATATTTCCAACTATATCCATATTCGCGCTTGTAAAGTCGATTGCCGTACCTCCGTTCAGAATACCGAAAATCTCGTCGTCGGGAAGCATTCCCGAAACAACTTTGGCGTTTTCGTATTTAACGTTAATGCTCTTCTGAATACGGGACGAATATCCGACCTGATACCAGAAGTCGACGTTAACGATGCCGCCGTTGACGACTTCTTCTTCATCGGGTTGAATCCATCCGAATTTACCGTCTACTTTATATTCGACGCCGTTGATTACCACGGTCTGATTCAGACTTGAGTCGTAATCTTTGCTGAGTACCTGCAGTTCGCCGTCCTTTCTCATAATAACGATTATCGAAGGCAGATCCGCAACGATTCCGTCCGTTGCTTTCGTCGGGTCAACCGTCGGATTTACCGTTACTTTGTTACTTTCGACAAACGTCGTTCCGTCCGCCTTGAAGTAGCCGAACATTCTTAAGAACTCGGTCATACTGCTTACTTTTACCTTAACCGACTGTACGGGATAGTTAAGCGCGTAACCCCAGATAACACTTTCCTCGCCGGGAGCGAGCCTTGCCGTGGAGGTATCCCATACGATAGGCGTTCCTCCGAGGATTGCGTAGTCGTCGTTGACGCCGTTCTGTTTCTTCGACGTATATTCGCTTATTCCGTAGAAGGTTGCGTCGACTCTGTCGAGAAGTCCCGCGCTGTTAAGCGACGCGCTCGTAAGTTCTACGGGATTGAACGGGTCTTCGACTACTATGGTCGCGTTACTCGACGTAGGAATCTCCGAGCCGTTATCGTAATTCTTGACGGCTTCTACCGCGCGCAGTTTCACGCCGTTGTCGAGTTTAATAATGATTTCGGCCGTATTCGCGCCGCAGGATATTCTGCTGTACGTATTTCCGCTTAACGAGGTGCGCTCCTTGTTTATCGACAACGCGATTTCCTTTATTACGCCCTGTCCGCTTGCGATACGCGATTTATCCAGTACGATTTCGGCGTAATTCGCTTTCGTCGAATCGAGTTTGGGCAAAGGCAGAAGTCCGCCGAGGATTTCTCTCAATACGTCGCCAAGCGTGCCGCCCGGTTTAAGCATACCGTTAAGGATGCTCGCCGCACTCTCGCCTATGAATTTGGCGGCAAAGGTTTGCAAATAATATACGCACCAGTTATGCGCGCCGTACGCACTGTAAGTCACGCCGTTGTAAGTAAACGAAGTACCTCTGTCAAGATATACGTGGTTCTGCAATACGTCTTTAGGCAATGTATCGGCTGCGGGTGCGGTTGTATCGTACAGACCGTACAGCATGTAGTAAAGACTTGCAAGCATTTCGTTGAGACCGTCTGCGTTGAGGTCTACGCGTATCGTCGAAAAATTCTTGTCGCCTTTTGCATAGCCCTCAACGGAGTTATTGTTCCACCAGTTGACCTCGATACCCGATATCAGTTTTCCGATGGTATCCTTGATGCTCGTTTCTTCGGAGGCCTCTTCGGCAACGAGCGCCGTTTCCTCCGCCGCGGAACCGAGACCGCCGAGCATGCCGAGAATATCGATATCCATTATCTTCATCTTTCTCAGCGCGCCGATGGACAGCGGTATATCGAGAGTCTTCGAAATATCGATATAAAGTTGATTGTTAAACAGCCATACGCCGATTTCGCGGTTTTTATCGTTGTTGATATGAACCTGGAATTTTCCGGCGTACGTCTTATCGCCTCCGGTCATATGTTCGGTGCTCGAGGTCGTGCGCGACAACTGAATGGTTGTATGTCTTTCCGCATTGCCCTCTTTATTGTCGACATTGTAGTAATGTTGCGTATTCTTATACCAATCTATTGTGATATCGGGGTCGATACCCTTGATGACCGCGGTAAGAATATTGATAAGGCTTATGCCTTTCGCGTCGTTCAGAACAAGTCCCGAGAAAGCGTATGCGTTTTCTCCCGAAACGTCTGCCATTACGTTCGTACCGCTTGTGGCAATCTGATTGTTTTTGAGACCGTAACGTATATAGTTGCTGCAATCGGTCTCTCCGACCGCAATCTTAATGTTTTTCATCGAAATCTTAATCGCGCTTGCGTCGTTCTTGTTGAATCCGATACCGATGGATATTTCAATAGGTACGTTACGCGTTACCGAGCCGTAAGTGATGCCGAGACTCAAAGCCTTTTCGGTATTGAGAGTAGGCAAAGGTATGGTCGTTGCCGTTTCGCCTTCGCCGAAGGTTATCGTCTTGTATCCAGCAAGGTCGCCAGTGCCGTCGGCAACTTTCAGAGTTTCGCCGAGAAGCCCCGTAAGAATGCCTTCGACGACGCCCCATCCTATATCCACTCTTATGCCCGTCTGTCCGAGATATACGGTAAGTTTCGCGATATCGGTGCCCGATGCCGCCGCTTCCGCTTTCGTTTCCGCAACGAGCGCGCTTGACGAACCACCCGATACGAGACCGCCGATAAGGCCTTCGAGACCGATAATCTTGACCTTGAACAGCGACAAGCCGGTAAGGTCTGCATAGACGTCGTTATCGCCCGAAAGTTTGTACATCTTTATGAGCGAACCGTAGCCTTTGGGCGAGACGTTAAGATAAAGTTCGATATCTTTCCACCAGTCGGAAGGCGTGCCGTTGAGCGCGCTGATAAGTTTTCCTATATCGAGCGACGCGCGCAAATTTACGGTATATCCCAACGTGCCGGAAGAAGGCAGATTGAGTTTGAAGTTGTTAATGCCTAACAGCGATTTAAGCAACGTGCCGAGATATTTCTCGAAGTCGCTTACGCCGTTATCGACGCAAGTCTGAGTAATATCGAGGTCGAATCCGAGCGCTACGCGGCTTAATCCTATTTCGCCTTCGGCCACGTCGTAAACCGACGTATAACCGGCGCCGTTTCCTACCTTCTCCGTAAACTTCGCTTTCGCTTTGTTGCTCGAGTCTCTGTTACCTGTGATTTCGAGCCCGTTCGTACGGAATCCGAAATAGAAGTTTTTGTTAACCTGAACCGCGATTTCGAGTTGGGTATCTTCATATCCGTCGCCCGTCAGGTCTTTTCTCGAATCGAGCAGTAATATCGCGTCGCCGAATTCGGGCAACTGAATATCGAGATTAATTGCGTTTGCGATTGTTTCGAGCAGGTTGTTGATAAACGCCGAGCTGATTCCGAAACCGAAACGGTTGTCGGCCACCGCAAACGAAAGATACGGCTTGCCTCCCGTGATTTCCCTGTAACGAGGAAGCGTCTGATGCGAAGCGTCGTCGGGGTTATATTTTACGTAATTACCGTCGACTAAAACGTAATCGCCGTTATTGTCCTGTTCGTACGCTTCGGGGAAGAGTACTTTGCCCCAGCTTGAACGGAAGAAATTCGCAACGTTTGTATCGCGGGCGTCGTAATCTTCGATAAATCCTGCCGCAAGCGCGCCCTGCGCTCCTTCTCCCGTGCCGCAAATTGTGTCGAACAATCCGCCGATTGCGTCGTTTAAGATATCTCCGAGATTTACTCCCGTTACCGAAAGTTTGGGCAATCCGAGACCTGCAAAGTCAATGTAGATATCCTTTCCGTCGAGATATACGCCGATGCGCAACTCGGGCGTGGGTTCCGCCTCGGTCGTACGGTAAATTTCGATTGCGGCGTACATATTGTTGAAGTCCGCAAAGTCGAGGTGCGCGTTGATGCTAATCGTGTAGCATGCGTCGATTGTCTCGTCCATAATAAGCATCTGGAACTGCTTATCGCCGAATATTTTCTTTTTCAGCAGACTTTGGACAAGGTCGATGACGGGGTTGAAGTTAAGTCCTTCGCTGTCCTCTGTACCCTTATAGTAGAATTCTGCGTCGAAGTTGATATCAAGTTTGAGTTGTCTCAAATCCTTGAAGTTATCTCTTTCGGCCGCGGGGATAAATGTATTTTCCGAGGTGCTGTATCCTTCGGGTACGCCCACGTTAAGACCACCCAGCAGAATAGCCATGGAGAACTGGTCTTCCGTTTCGGTACCGAGGTTGTTGTCGCCGAGACTTAATTTCAATTGAACTTCGAGATTTCTGAAATCGATATACACCTCGCCGTTAAGAAGCGATTTCTCGTCCTGAATCGACGTTCCGAGAAGCACGTTCAGCAATTCGCCCACGAAGTCCTGTCTCAGGCTTACCGTAAGTTTGCCGTCGCCGAGACGAACTTCGCCCAGAATCGCATTCACGATATTGAAGATATTTTCGGGCATAAGACCCGTATCGACGTCTGCGGACGCAAGCGCCGTCGCGTCGCCCATAAGTGCGCCGAGGTCGATTGTAAGTTTATGTTTGCTCTTTCCTCTGTACTGACTGTTGTCGATATAAACCGTCAGTCTGTTGTTTGCCTCGCCTATCGCAGTAATGACAATCTTCGCGGAGCTGAGGTTTTGCGCAATAACGGGTGCGTCGGTGCTTATCGTAATGCGGAATTCGGTGCCTTCGAGGTTGAGTCCCGTGCCGGCGAGAATACCGCCGATAAGGTTCTTGACGTCGATAGCCGCCGCAACGTCGATGTACACGCCGCCCGCCTGTTTATCGTCGCTGCTGTACAACACCTGATACAACACGCGCGCGCTGTTTGCGTCTATTCCGAGCAGACTTGCAAGATACTGTTCCCAATATACTACGTTGTCGCCGGTGTTCTGCGCATAACCGTTGAGGTCGAGCGAGAGGTTGAGATAAAGTTTACCGTTATCGCCGACGTTTATGCTGTCCATCAGGACGTCCATAACTTCGGCCGCATTGAGGATACGGTTAAGGTCGATATCTGCAAGCAATCTGAAATCGTCTGCGTTGACGGGTTTGAGCGCCTTATAGGCAAACTCGAGATAGCTGCCGTCGGTTTCGCCGACTTCGGCTCCTTTCTCGAAATCGAAACCGAAGATGTTAAGACCGAGATTGAACGCAACCTTATAGTCGTTGTATGCGTCGAGAATGCCGATATCCGCGCCGAATATGAACGGGTCTTTCGTTGCGTGTATCGAGATAAGCAAAGTATCGAGTATGTTTTCGATTTGCTCGTTCTTAAGCAATCCGCCGATAAGACCGAGCATCGCTTTGCCCGTAATGTTGACTTTTGCGTTGCTTGCCACGTCGTAACCCGCAACGTTATCGGGTTTTCCGTAATTAGTAAGGTCCGCCCAGACCGCCGATACGCTGTATACCGGAACTTTGACGTATGCGCCGGAGCCGACTACCGCCGAAGCGTCCTCGACAAATGTGCCGTCCGCGTTTCTCGTATAAAGAACGGGAGCATTATGGTCGGGATTGCCCGCGTCGTATTCGGGATAATCGTATTTACATGTTTCCGCGTTGTAAATTCTGACGTACGACTTCGAGCCGTCCGAAACTTTTACGTAACTTTCGGCGCCGTCCTCGGCCGTAAGTTTTGCATACAATGCGGTTGCCGAATAATCGCCGGTATCGACGCATTGTACGTAATTTTCGCCGTCTTTTACAAAGAGTTTCGAAAGCAATTCATACTCGTATTCTGTTTCCAGAGTGTACTTCGCTTTATATCTGAACGCACCTTCGTTTGCCGCACTGTAAACCGAATAACCGGTTATCGCGTTGGAGCGGTCGCGCACGTACAAAGTCTTTCCGTCGGTGGTCTTGTAGTCGGAAATGCCGCCCGTATAGTTTACGTAGTGCGTGATTGCATTGCCCGTTTCGTCCACCTTGGTGACGTTTGCGTATCTTACGGGTGCGGCGGCGTTAGTCGCATTCGCTTCGTAATAGAAATAGGTATGCGCTTCGTCCGCCCAGATTCCGCTGTCTCCCGCGGCCGCAAGCGCCGACGTTGCGTCGCCGGAAATCAGGCCGTTGATAAGGTCGATGATGTTTACGCCCGTTACCTTAAGCAATCCGAGTTTCTTGCTTCCGTCGGGGTCTTGCTTCTTGAAGAAGTGCGACACGTCGATATATGCGGTGCCTTCGTCGCTCGAATAGGTTATTATGGCAAGCGGCGATACCGAATCGGTCGCGGCGTCGTATCTCGACAGAGAAATCTTAAGGTCGATATTGCCGATTTCGAAGCTCATATCTTCGACGCTGAACAGGAAACCTACCGACGCTTCTATCGCGAAACGGATGTCGATAGCGTCTTTTATTACGAGTTTGGTTTCAAGGTCGCCCACTACGCCTTTCAGGATGTTTGCAAGGGCCACGCCTTCCTGTTTGTCAATCTTCAACTGACCTTTGAGTCCGAGAGAGAGTCCGTTTATTTCGTCCGCATAGGCAAATTCCGTCCCCTGAACGTTAGGCGACGTGATAAGGTTTGCTTTCGCGCCGAGTTTAGGCAGGAACAGCGAAACGTTAACGTGCGTTGCATAGGCGTCGAGGTCGATTGCCACAAGCCCTCTTCTCACGTTCTTATAGAATTTCGTGGGAAGATTTTCGGGATTCGGATATTCGTTCCTGCTGTAAATCACGTAATGGCCGGTGGTTTCGTCAAGATAATATCTGATTCCGTGATATTCTTCTTCATCTCCGATTTCGACGAATTCGTCGGTGAGGTCGCCGAGGTTAATCGTAATTCCGCTGAACAGCGGCTCGCCGAGGTCGGGCATTACCTTATTATAGTATCCGTCGAACGTGCCGAACAGTATATAGTCGAGAAGGTCAGAGAAGTAGCCGTTCACCAGCGCTACGCGCAACGATTTATTGCCCGCTTCGATACCGCCCACTATTGCGCGCACTATCTCGAGTACTTTTTCGAGCGTTTCGTTGGTAGCCGTTCCCGTTCCTTCTTCAACCGTTCCCGTTTCGGCAACGAGAGCGCTTCCCGCACTGCCTGCCATCGCTTTTTCAACGATATCCATCAGGAAGCTGCCGGGCACGCACACGTTGGGCATTCCGAGGCCGTCGAGCATCAGGTAAATATTGCCGTCCGCGACGTAAACGCCGATGAGTTCGTCCCCGTCGGACTGAGCATAGAAGGAAATCTGCGCTTTTACGAGAGGAAGCACCGTTTCGATTGCCGTATAAATGTCGGCCGTATCGAAACCTTGCTCAAGCTTGTTCAGTAATTCCGCAAAGGCTATTTCGATATTGATTGACGCTCTGAGACCGAGCGCGCCCGCACCGATACTGCCTACGCTGGATACGTTGGTTCCGTCGGCAAGCACTTTGCCCATAAACATTCCGTCGTAGAACATAGAGCCGACGTCAAGGTCAAGAGATATCGTAAGCGCCTCGAGTTTGGGCTCGAATCCGAGAATACCTCTTTCGCCGTCTTTCTCTCCGACAATAAGTTCGATAAATTCGGCGTATTCGTCGGCGTTGAGAGCGTTTACTCTCTCGACGACGCCGGTATTACCTATCTTAATGTTGTTGACGGAAACCGAAATTCCGAGAAGTTCGGCAACTTCCGCTTTGAGATTTACCGAAACGTCGGGAATGCGTTCATATGTGCCGTTTTCGTTATCTACGATATAATCGTTGCCCTCTTTTCTGTACTTCGTGCCGATGAAATCTTCACTCTCGATAAGTTTGTATTCGGGAGCGTAATTGACTTCGACAAGCGCGTTGATGTCGAGAGCGGCGATTATGTTTTTCACGTTCTCGGCAAGGCCGAGACCCGCTATGTTCAGGATGCCTTCGATAAGTTTTGCGCTTACTTCTACGGCAAGTCTGTCACCGTCGAGAATCAATGCCGCGGCAGGTACGCCGTATTTGGGATTGCCGGCTACCACGAAATCGAGCGACTGTGCGCCAGCGTAAAGCGCAGAACCCGTCGCGGTATCTTTCGACGTGAGATTTTTGATTATGTCTATTCCGTTGCTTGCGCCGAGCAGACTGCTCAAACGAAGTCCCGAAACTTTGATATTATCGAATCCGAGACCCGAAAGGTCGATAAGCACTTCGCCGTCTTTGAAGTATACGCCGATAAGCGTTCTTTCGGAAATACCCGTGTCGTCGATTATCTTACCTTTTATGCTGATTTCGGCAACCGAATGGTCGATATCGGTAATATTGAGCGACAATGCGACGCCAAGCGTCAGTATAAGTTCCGCGCCGCCGTCGGGTACGGTGATATTGAGCCATCCGTCGCCGAGAGTCGTGGGAGCGAGAAGTCCCAGACCGTCGATGAATTTTCCGAGGTCGAAGACTTTATCCGCGCCGTCCTTATCGTCGGGTAACGAAATTCCTATATCGACGTTAAGGCTTAAATCGATTGCGGTTTCGTCGGGAACCGTATAGGCTTTTACGTCGGCTGGCACCACGTCACGAATGCCCGAGCCGCCGTCACCGGCAAGACCTATTTCGATATGTCCGATATCGAGGTTGAAGTTAAGATGACCGATTTTCACGCCTACGCCGATACTGAAAGCGTTAAGGTTGAAGTTGAAGGTAAGTTCGGAATAGTTTCCTTCGTCGTCTTTTACGTATCTCGTTGCGAGCGCTTCGGGATATGCGGGGTCGTAACCCTCTGCCTTCGTAATATCGGCAGTTTCGATATCCTGATATTCTCCCGTTTCGACAATCTTTACGTAATGAGTATGATCTGCGCCCGTATAAACGGGGTCTGCCGTGACGACCGTAATCTGAGCGTCCACTCCGCCGAGAAGGGACAGGTCGAGACTTCCGGGAGTCAATCCGAGCAAGGTTTCAAGCAACGTCGAAACAAGCCCCGAAGTTATGGTTGCCGCAATACCCGTCGTATATTCACCGTTGAGTTTCATATACTCTCCGACCCACAATTGAAGCATTGCGGGGTCGGCGGCGGGACGTACGACAACGTCGTCGGCCGCACTTCCGCTTCCGATTGCCGAAAGCAGTTCGCTTACGGGCATTGCGAAAATTCCTCTTTCACTATTGATATATTTGATATAAATATTACTGTTGTAGAGATATATACCGCCTTTTACGTTGCCCTCTGCGTCAAGCGATTCGATTGCAAGTTCCACACCCTTAATAAGGCTTACGATATCCGTTTTTTCCGCGCTGAATGCCTCGACGAGTTTCGCGATGTTCGCACCCAGCGAAACGCGGATATCTACTTTGTTTTCGAATTCGCCGATGGAAACGAGTAAGCCGCCTATCGTATTAAGACCGCGGATATCGTCGCCCGTCACGGAAGGAGGTACGAATTTGAACGTGCCGTTTACGTCCTCGACGTAACTGCCCGTCGCTTCGTCAAACGAATATCTCGTACCCGTATAGATTTCTTCCGCAGCAATTTCGACGTACTGTCCCTTGGCAAGAATATCTACGATATCGCCGACGAATTCCAACAGATTGCCGTTCGTGCTTTCGGCGCCCGTAAATTCGAGCGACAGAACGAGAGACAGATATACTTTCTGGTCGGCATTGTCCTGAATTTCGCCGTAATCGGCTTCACCGAGGCCGTCGGGGAATACGTTTATCGCGCTTCCCGAGAATGCTATGGACCCGTTGATGCCCGCGCTCATACTGAAGTCGTTGGCCTTTTCCGTTGCGGGATCGTCGAAAATAAAGTCGAGAGTTATACCGTTTTCTTTGGTCCAGCCGATTCCGCTGTGACGCACTTTAACGTAAACTTTATCGTAAGAAGCCTCTTCGCCGTTAGCATAATAGAGTTTCATACCGTTAGTGAATGTCGACTCCGTAACGGCATTTCTCGTAGCGACGTCGGCGCTGTCGTAAACGCTTACGTAAGAGGTATAGTTGTATAATACGTACTTTTGCGACGCCGTTTCGTCGGCGGAACATTCAACGGGAGTGGGGTCTCCTTCGTTGACGTAATAGTACAGTTTTTCGACTTCTCCGCCGGTATATACAACGTATGTCGTTCCGTCAAAAGCGTAAAGTTTTCTGAATTCCTTTACTCCTTCGATTTCGACGGATATATACGTTTCGCGACCTTGTTGCGAGGCAAACTGAGCGTTATAAGCCGTATAGCGCAATTCTTCTCTCGCAACGTAAATTCTTTCGTCCACGGAAACCGCGCCTTCCGTGCCGCGCACCGCGTAAGGACTCGAAAGCGTAAACTGAGCGAGCACGTTCTCGTCGAAGGCAAACGTCTCTCCGAGCGCTTTCGCAACGACGCTTTCAAGCAGCACCGACATAAACGAAGGCGCAAGCGCAAGGTCGAGACCCGCGTCGCCTATGCTTGCGCTCGCAAGCAGATTCTGCAATATGGTGTTGACGAGAACGAAATCGGTCGTCTTTTCTTCGCCCTCCGCAACGAGAGCCGTCGAAGCGGATATCGCGTCGGCTTTAACCGTGTCTATCAGTTTTGCAAGACTGATTCTGAAATTGTCCCCGCCTACGGAATTCAAAGCCACGTATACGTATCCGCCCGAAAGCGTAATCGTTACGGGGCATTTGTTTATATCGAGCACTACGCTCGCTTCAATCATGTTCAGAATTTCGAGGGCGTCGAAAGATTGACCGCTTACCTCGTAATTTTCGTCGATTTTGCCGAGAATAAGGTCCGCTAAGGCCTGACCCGCCTTAGGCAGAACCTCTCCCATCTTATCTGTCAGCACGTTTATCGCGACTTCGATGCCGATATAGCCGTGCGTATTTTTGATAACCGCGTCGAGCGTAAGCGCTTTCAGCAGGTTGCCGACGGTCGTCATAGTGGCGTCTTTCGAGAAGACGTCCGCCGTCGCCACGTTTCTGATAATATTGTCGAGGTTGTGTTTACCGTCGCTTAAGTCATAGTCTATTCTCAGTCCGAGTTTGACGCCGAGCGCGCTCTTTTCGAGTTCGGACGCGGTCTTGTAAACCGCAAAATCCATACCGTCGAAAATATCCGTCAGCTTATCGAGACTGAGCGTAATATCGTTAATAAGAACGCCGAGGTTGAAATAACTGCAATCGGCTTTTACCGAAAGAAGCGGATTCGCCTTATCCGTGCTTACGCCTATTTCGGCGGATAATCCGAGTTCCTCGATTATCTTTACGATATCTTCGTCGACTTTGTCGCCGAGAAGAGCGGCGAGAAGCCCGTTGACAAGTTCTTTCGCAACGCTGATTTTAAGGCCGTCGGAAGCGACGTCAAGCAGTATTTCCCGAGTGGTTTCGCCCTCTCCCGCGGCAAGAGCCGTACCCTCTGCTTCGAGTTTGGCACCAAGCGTTTCGAGCACGCCTTCGAGAGTCTTTCCGAGGAGACTGCCGAGCAAATCGAAGTTTTCGACCTTAATGCGGGTGGTTTCGGTCGCACTGTAAGTTCTGGCTTCGACGTACAGGCAGGGTTTGCCGTTTTCATCGGGCGAGAGATACAATCCGAATATTGTCTTTTCGCCGTCGGGACGGGCGTCGTTGCGGATTTGAATCATTATATCCGACTTATTGACGTCCTGCAGGTTGATATTGCCCGCAATTCTTATGCGCAGGTCGAGATTGAGATTATCCTGCACGTCGAGATTAAGCGGGAATTCAACGTCGTATCCCAAAGCCTGCATTATGGTCGATACGATTTTTCCGAGTTCGATTTCGCCCTGTTTCAGACCGATATCTATTCCTATTTCGACGTCGAGCGAAACGTTTTCGGAGAAGGAATTGATATCCTTGTATCCGGCGTCTTCTGTAATACCCGCGGGTATTACGTAATCTTCTCTTGCAAGGCCTATTCTGAGGCCGCCGAGAGAAACGCCCATCTCCACGGGGTCGATACCGAGATTGACTTTGATAATATAAGGTTTATCTTCGGTTATCTTAGTATTGATTTCAATCTTACTGTTGTTTTCGTTAAGTTCGAGGTCGACGCCTTCGATACCCGCTATTACGCCGAGTAACGCGCCCAGCGTATTCTTACCGAGACCAATCGTAACGCCGGCTTCCGTCTCGTTGTTATAAATGCTGATTTCTTTTACGATTCCGGTAATAAGACCGAGAATTCCTTCAAGATCGAGGTCGGCTTCTGCTTGAGCGTCGGACGCAACCACTCCCTTGACTATTCCCATAATTTTGGAAATCTCAATCTTGAATTTCGTATTTTCAATAAGTCTTCCGTCGATATTCGCGTAAAGCATACCGCCCGTCACGTACAGCGCAACGACGCGTTTCGACGTTTCGAGCCAGGGATATCCGTCGGTTAATTCAACCGCTATATCGCTGTTTTCGAGAAGCGCGGCTACTTTATCCATAGTTTCGCCCGCTCCGAGCAACGCGCCTATATTTACGTTGCCGGCAATCCTTATTCCCAGAATGTTATGGAAACTTTCGGTAACGTTAAATCTGATAAGCAGGTTCTTGATAAACGATGATAACGCACTCGTTTCGGTTTTTGAACCGAGAGCGGCCGACAGAATGTTTCCGACGTTCCAGGCCGTGCCCTCTTCGGGAGTTTTTTCCGCGCCGAGTTCGATTGCCGCCTCAACGTTAAGGTGCAAGATAAGGTTTTCGATATTCTTTGCGTCAGCGACGGGCAATCCTTTTGCATCGACGCCGTCTATATATTCGGAAAGCGTCATGCCGTGGTCTTTAACGAATTTCTTTTCGGACAACTGAATGTTTCCGAGTTTTACGGCGAGATTCAAGGCGGTGTTGCTGCTGTCAATAACGCGCTTATAAGTGCCGTTTTCGTTGTCTAATACGTATGTTTCGCCTTCTTTTGCGTATCTGTCGCCCGTATAACCTTCGTCGACGGCAATTTCAACGAAACTTTCGGTCCAGGGCTCGGTCGCTCCTTTTTTCATAACGAACAAACCGATTCCTATTCCCGCAAACTCGTCGTCGGGATTTACCACGGAAATCACGCCGTTTTTGAATTTTCCTATCGTGACGGCGGCGCCGAGTTCGGGCAGATTAAGCGTAACGTCCTTTTCGTAAATAACGTCTCCCGCGTCGTTAAGCACGGTTTTGTGTCTCGAACGAGTTTCGCTTGTGAATACCTCGTAAAGAGCTACTTCCTGATTCGTGGCTTTTACTTTGACGTATTTCGGGAATCCGCTTTCGGAATACGGCGAAACGAAACCTTTTTCGAATTCCATATGGTCGAGGTCCATATCGCCACGGAGAAGAGCGGCGGGTTTGTATCCCATTTTGATAAATTTGGGCGCGCTCGCGTATGCCTGCGCGTTATCCTTATTTATCGCGATGAAATTCCTTGCGCTGTTGACGTACTCCTGCACGTTGCCGTCTGCGTCTTTCTCGAAGAAATTCTCGAGATTTTTGCCTTCGATATCGCTTCTTAAAATATAGAAGAAATCCGTTTCCTTCACATAATACGGTGCAAGGTCTTCCTTGGTTTCAACGTATTTATCGTCTTTAAGGACATACTTTTTAACCGTGCCGTCAGCGTACCTTTCCAAGAATTTCTCGGATTTTCCGCTTTCGATATCGCTATTTAAAATATAGCCGATTTCCTTTGCTTTTACATAGACGTCATTAACGTCTTTATCGGTTTCGACAAATTCGCCGTTCTCGTTAAGGACGTAAGTTTTCACCGCGCGCTGATAGTAAAGCACGTTGCCGTTTTCATCTTTTTCGGCCTGTGCGAATATGGCGTAATCAAGGTCGATGTTATCGGCGTAATACCTGTAACTCGTCCCCTCGGAATCGACGTTGTAGTCGATAAAGTCGGTCATATCTCCTACGAGTACGTTGAGCAGTAGTTCGGTAATTCCAGTCAGAAGACTTATCTGAATACCGTTGCTGCCGAGAATTATAAGCGGATTGAGTGCGCTGAGGTCAATATCCGCCGCGGCACTTCCGTCTCCTCCGACGAGACCTGCGATAAGGCTTATAAGGTCGAAGTCAAGCGCGACGGGTCTGATAATCGTGCCGCCCTCGGTATCGAGATAGAGTTTTTGTTTGACTTGGTCATAATAAATGCCGAGAAGCACCGATTTGTCGGCCCTTAACACTTCGATTAAAATCTTAGTATCGTTAGTTGCGGGCGAGGACGAAATGTCGACGTCGGCAAGAATATTCAGACTTAATCCGGATTTGATATCGTCCAGCACCTCAACCTTCGTGGCAAGCACGAAATCGGCGATGAGAGCACCCATCTTATCTTCGAGCGTGAAACTGTTTTTGGACATTGCAAAATCGATTTCCGCGCCGAGTCCTAAAATGACGTTGCCTCCGTTTAACAGGTCCTGATAAGAGGACGCGTCTTTAAGCGCCGCTGCATAATCTTTTCTTCCGAGGTCGATTACTATATGGCCGAGGCCCAGTCCGAGGTCGAAATCGGTCGTTTCGCCCTGTTGCAGACCTACGTTTACTTCGAGCCACAGTTTGGACAGATTGAGTCCGTCGTATTCGAGCGCGATGCTCGTTCCTTCGTTTCTGAATGCAAGATCGCCTTCAAAACCTTCTACTCCGAGTTCTTTAAACAACGCGGATACGAGCGTATCTGCGATAAGTACTTCGAGGCGTTCGTTGCTTACGGTTATCCCCGCGAGATTCGCGACAAGCAGACCGAGCACGTCGAGTTCTCCCTTTTCTTCCGGCGTTTCCGTCGGGGCTTCTCCTTCCGCCGCAAGTGCGGAAGCTTCGGAAGAGGTGTCCTTTCCGAAAAGTTTGAAGTTTCCGTTAAGAGCGTCCGTAAGGTTTATTTTGTAATTTCTGAGTTCGGCGTTTTCGCCGTTAAGATACAGAACGCCGTCCTGCAGGCACAGTATCAGAGACGACCTGAAATCTTCGGGATTATCCGTCCAGTCGCCTATGTCGATACGTGCGTTTATCGCGCCGAGAATCACGTCGGCTCCTCCGCCGTTCTTAATTGCGTTGACAAGCGTCATTACGTTGACGTTCGCGTTGATTTTGATTGCTAAATCGGCGTCTATTCCGTCGGGGGACTGAATTTTAAGCACCAGTCCGTACAGCATTTTCGCAAGAGGCGAAAGGTCTATTACGGAACCTTCGGCAAGACCCATTCTTACGCGAAGTTCGAGGCCGAGACTTACCCAGATGTTGTCAAACTGCCCGTCTTCGTTTTTATGTAACAGGTCGACGTCTACGTAACCGTTGTTTGCCGACAGTTTTTTGTCCGCAAGATATTTGCCGAGATTCGGGTCGGGATTTCCGTAATTGAGGAACAAACCAACTGCGGCGTCGCCTATCTGTCCGCGCTGTTCGTTAGCCATGTTGAGAGAGACTTCAATCTTCCATCCTTCTTCGCCGGCCTCATAGTCTTCCCTTGTCTGGAAAATTTTAAGCGAGAGTTTGTCGACGGGAAGTTTCAGTCCCAGTTTTCCGAGAAGTCCAGCAATAACGTCTTTGGTAAGATCCGCGGTAATGCTTTCGACCGTCAGAGGCGTCGAGTCGCCCATATTGATAACTACGCACGACAAAAGCGCCATTATATCGAGATTTGCAGTTTCTTCGGGCGCCGCCGTATTATCTTCCTCGGCCGCCGCGAAACCGTAATGAGTTACGACGAGCTGTCCGTCGTCCATTGTCTTCTGCACAGCGTCGATAAGAGCGCTTCCGGTCGTTTCCGCCGTTGCCGCGCCGTCGGCGCTGCCCTTTCCGAGCAATTGCATTATGCTGGGAATTTCGGGAATTTTTTCGTCAATGAGAGTTCTTAATATTTTGTTGAGATTGATGCCGGAAATTATCGCTTTTCCTCCTCCGATTCCGGAAAGGTCCGCATACAAAGACTCGTCTTTGCCGACGTAGTAAACGCCGAGATAAGTTCTGGGATTATCGTTTATATCTTTGCCGTTCAATTCGATCACCGCACGGCTTCTCGAATTGTCTTTCATATCGATTTCGGCACGCAATTTAAGTTGGAGGCTTATGGAAAGAGGCGTGGTAATATCGATGAAGTCGGACTTCGTCCAGACTTTACCGTCGACCGAACCGAGGAGATTTGCAATTGCGCCGCCGAGGGCGCCGTCTATGTTTTCAAGAGAATACTGTTGTTTTTCGAGATTGAGCGCTATGTCTATATCGGCGCTCAGCGTGGTAAAGCTGTAATCTTTTCTGTCCTCTTTGACGATAGCGGGCATTGACTCTTTCACTTTGTTCGCGAAATCGTCGTCTTTGGCCAGTTCGCCGACGCCAATCTGGTAATTCTTTTCGGAATTGCCTTTTTCGGTGTCTATTTTCAGAGCGAGTTTACGGAAAGAATCGTTCTGAATTTCCGCAACGAAGCTCGTTTCGACTGTTCTAGCGCCCGAAAGAATGTCTCCGACAAGGAAGTTCACGATGCCTTTTACGATATCGGATTGTTTTTCAAGCAGTCCGTTGACTATATCCCCGACCGTTTTCATAAGAGCGGGCGAGGACAACAGCGCGTTGAGTTTCGTGGGCATGACGAGTTCGACGACGCCGTCGGGCTTCGTCACCGAATAACAACCGTTGTCGGCTATGAGAGAGAAGAACAGATTGACGAGACTGTCCGTTTTAAGATTGAGTTTGTCGAGAATGTTTGCAACCGTTCCTCCGCCGATGGCCTCGCCGAGATTGAAGTCATTGAGGAAACCCTCGATATCGAGCTGTTCCAGAATCTTGTCGAGAATGCCCGCAAGATATGCGATATCGGCGTCGTCCACGTAATAACGATGTACGGCTTTCCCCGTCGAATAATCGTTGAAGTCGATGTAAACGCTGTCGCCGAGCGCATAAATACCGAGTACGGTTATTTCGTTGTCGTCCGCCTCCCTCAGAACTTCGAAGGAAACGACGGTGCGGTTATCGGCGCCCGTGCCTACGGTATCGACCGAACCTTTCATACTCAGGGTGTATTTCTGCGTTTTTCCGTTTTTCTCGATGTAGAAGAACGGAGCAAGCGAGAACGTTATGTACCTGTTATCGGGCTCGACCGTTTTTGCGTTAATAATCGAGTCGAACAGCAACTGTCCGGCGACGGCACCCGAAAGCGAGGTCTTTACGCCCGTTTCGGTCTGTCCTCCATTATTGCCGTTATCGGGTTTGACGAACTGATTGAGATTGTCAACCTTTTTCGTCTGCCCGCAACCTACGAGAAGAACCAGCGTCAGGGCGAGTACCGCCAGAAGCACCAGCGCTTTCTTGTAAATCGAATTGCGTTTCATAATTAGCCTCCTTACTGCGTATGTAACGCGTGCGTGCGTGAAACGTGTGGGCACTATTTCACATTATACTTAATTCTATTTTACATTGAAATAAAACCGCCGTCAACACAATTACCGATTTTTTTGATTAAAACGGCAAGGAAAATTAAGGCAAAAAAACGAAGGCACAATATATTGTGCTTTCCGGCCGTATTAAACCGCAAGTGCACTTTTTCGTTTATCAGTATGCCGGATTATGCCTTAAATTTTACTCGTCAAAAAACACTTCTTAACGTCGTTAATTTTTAAAATTCCCGTCCGCAGCAAAACCTGACGCGCCCCGCAACCGATTTCAAATCCGCTTCGTTGCGCCGTATATCGTATGAATTTTTCGTTTTTTTTTGAGACAGCGCCGATATGCGGCAGTCGTTGAAATCAATGAAAAACAAATCGGGTGTCGCCGTTCGGATTTTACCGTTTTATAGTTTAATTGTGTCGCTTTTTCTGTCACTCTGACACAATTTTGCATAAAACGGGACAAAAACGTGTCAATTAAGCACTCATCGGCCTTTATATTCTATTCATAACCGAGCTGTTTTTTAACCTCGACCGGGTCAAAGAAAAAGTTTTCGAACAAATTTTCCTTATAAAGAGTTTTAACGTCGAAGGATGGTTTTTTACCTTCTTTTTTCAGTTTTCGGGACGCCCCGACGGCAAGTATCCGCCACAATTCTTCGGGATATTCGTATATCTTTTTGCTTTCTCCTTTCTTTTCTTTCAGGGCGTCTTTATATTTTACTATTCCGTCGCACACCGGATAACTTACTCCGCATCGGCCGTTTACGAGCACGCTCGCTATGCCCGCCGCGTAGTTTTCGTCGGAAATTCTGACAAATCCTCCGTCGAAAGTCAGAATAAATTTTTTAAATTCGATAGCGGGCACTCCGTCGACGGAGAATATCCCGTCGGGAATTTCGTCGCTCATCGGAGGCATTTCCGCCACCGAGACGTCAAGTTTTTCGGTTATCGCCGAAAAGGCCGTCTTTTCGCACTCGGAATAATCTGCAACCACTGCGTGTTTTTTCAGGTTTCTTTCGGGATATTTTCTGTCGAAATACGTAAGAACGCTGCCTACGTAAACCAGTCTGCCGATTTCGGCGTTTCCGGCGAACTCAACGGCTTTTTCGACGTTTTTCGCGTTATTTCCGAAACATACCGCAGCGTCGTATCCCGCATTACGGTCAATATCGGATAAAACCTCGTATTTTTCGCAATTTGCCGAAAAACCGTTTTCGTTCATAAATTTTTCAAACACCGCCGCGGCCTTTCCGCCGTCGCTCAGAATAAGTATTTTCTGCATTTTCAACCTTTCTTATATTTGATTATTTTATCGGTTTTATCGCCGCGAACGCCGTCTTTTTTATCGTCCGCGAGCAATACGTCGCGATAAGAGGATGCGCCTATCGTCAAGTCCTCGTCATCTACGAATTTATCTTTGTATACGGCCGAATGATAAGGCGATTTTTTCGCGTTTTCGGAATATCGCCACGGGGCGGGCGTCAGACAGTCGTCGCACCAGTATCCGCCGTACAACACGCCGTACGGCGTTATTTTAAGATTATGTCCGTCGGCGCATTTCCATTCGGTTTTTACGTGCATATCCGAAGGACGAAAATAACGGGAGTTTACGCTTCCGCCTCTGAATGCCGCCGCGCTTTCGAGGTCAGTATGATTTATAAACTGCCCGTCCTTTTTAAAGTCGAATCCGGTTTCGAAAAGCGCAGCGACGTAATCGGTTTCGTTGTCTGTTTTTATTTTTTCGAATCCGTCGGGTATATCGCGAATTTTGTCGTAACCGCCGTAAAAAACGTTTATTCTGTCCGTCATTCCGTTTTCCGACCAGTAATACGGCGAATCTGTCATTGTTTGAAGTTTCGACAAAATATGCCTCTTTACAATGGGAAAAAACGACAATAAACTCTTGTTTTTGATAATTTCATTGCTTTGTCGCGCCAGTTCTTCCGCCACGTCGGAATGCGGAATATTAAGCGTTTTCTGAATTTTTTCACCGTCGTAAAGCCAAGCGCCCGTACCGTTTCTCAACACGAACCATTTCGGAGACAGGACTTTCGCAAAATCCTTTTTGACCCTGTCGGTAACGTTGTAAATCAAATCCCGATAAACGTGTTTTTCGCCGCTTCCGACGTCGAAGATTTCGTCTGAGGGAACCTTTCCTCCGCCGTTTTCGTCGCTTATCACCAACTGCGCAAGAACGGCCGACAGCTCTTCCGACAGAATAAATTCCGCAGGCGAATCGAGAGGATAGTGAAAAAGGCAACCGTCCCCGGCCGTTCTTTTTACAAAACCGTCGTCGACTACGGGCGCCGTTCTCAGGACTCTGTATCCGGTAACGCCGCTTTCTACGACGTATCTTTCGGCGCGTGCGCGAGCTACGGAGGCGCAATCGAAATATGCCGGCATAACGGGGTCTCCGACCTTTGCGTACGGCCGTTTCATCGTACGTCCGCCGTAGACCGACGACAGCGACAACTCAATCATTCTTTTATTTCCGCCTGCGACTTTCAGTGCGTCGACGATATTTTTCGTGCAGAAATAATTGATTTTTTCGGCAAGGTCGGGATTATGACAGCTTTCGGGCGGCACGACGACGTCTGCGTTAACGATATAGTCGGCGCAGCGCACAAGTTCAACCGCGGCGTTTCTGTCGGTTAAAGACAGGTCCGTAAACGCAACTTCTTCCCTGAACGCCGAAACGAGGTTTTTAACGTACGCGCAATTCTTTACTCTTAACGGAAGTAAAAGTCTGAATTTTCGGGTATTCAGCAGTTTTTCGGCCGTAAGGTATCCCGTCTGGGTATGAACGCCCGTAAGCAACACCGTTTTTCTCATATCGTTATTTTAACATAACGGCCGTCCGGTTTCAACGTTTTTAACGATATTTCGTAAATACGGCAAAAGAAAACCCGTCCGGAAACCGGACGGGCGAAATAACAACGAAACGATTAACGTTTGCTGAACTGAGGAGCTTTACGAGCTTTCTTGAGACCGTATTTCTTACGCTCTTTGGCACGCGGGTCACGGGTGAGGTAACCTTCTTTTTTGAGTGCGCCGCGAAGTTCGGGCTCGGCAACGATAAGAGCGCGGGCTATGCCGTGACGGATTGCGCCGGCCTGACCGGTATAACCGCCGCCCGTTACGTTTACGAACACGTCGTATTTATCGGTGGTAGCCGTAAGTACGAGGGGCTGACGTACGATAAGTTTCATCGTGTCCTGAGGGAAATATTCAGCGATATCGCGTTTGTTGATGGTGATTGCGCCTTCGCCTCCGGGAATAAGACGCACACGGGCGATAGCCTTTTTACGGCGACCCGTTCCCCAATATTGAATTTTTTTCTTTGCGGTTTTTTTAGTAGCCATATTTCACCTCATTAGAACTTCAATTCAACGGGCTGCTGAGCCTGATGATTGTGTTCGCTTCCAGCGTAAACGTGGAGTTTTTTTATCATCGTGCGACCGATAGAGTTTTTGGGAAGCATTCCCTTAACGGCCTTATATACGACGAATTCGGGTTTTTCGGCCATAAGTTTTTTGTATTGAACCTCTTTGAGGCCGCCGATGTATCCCGTATGATAACGATAATATTTCTTTTCGAGTTTCTTGCCGGTGAGACGAACCTTATCGGCATTGATAACAATGACATAATCGCCCGTATCGACGTTGGGTGTAAACGTGGGTTTGTTTTTGCCGCGAAGCACCATCGCGACCTGACTTGCAAGACGGCCGAGTACCATATCGGTAGCGTCAACCACGTACCACTTTCTTTCGACTTCCGCGGGCTTTGCCATATAAGTTTTCATAATGGTAAAACCTCCTAACAATTTAAAATGTAGCGTTTTCGGCGTACAAAAAATTACAAGGGGCTAACTTTATAACCAATGTACAATCCAAATTTTGACTTATATATGATATCCGAGAAAAATGCGATTGTCAAGCGATAAACAGCGATTTTAGCCGATATTCGACCCCGAATACGTAATTTTCGGGCGTTTTAAGCGTAAACGACCGATAAAAGCGTAAGGCCCTTTGCGGGAAGCGTTTTGCCGGCGCGCGTTCTGTCTCCCGATTTTATTATATCGGGAATATCGTCCGCGCGTATTTTTCCCTTCCCGACGTCAACCAGCGTACCTGCGATTATCCTGACCATATTGTACAAAAATCCGTTGCCGGTAACCCTTATTTCCAGTTCGTCGGTTCCCTTGACCAGTTCCACCCTGCTCACCGTGCGCACGGTATCTTTTACGTTGCTTCCCGTCGCCTCGAAACACGCGAAATCGTGCGTTCCCTCGATAAACCTTGCGGCTTTTTCCATCTCGTCGAAATCGAGTTTCACGCACACGTTTTCGGCCGTAGCTTCTTTAAGCGGATTGAGATGAGGCGAAAAATAAAGCTTATACGCATAGGTTTTGAGTTTTGCGCCGAATCTCGCGTGAAAATCGCCGCAAACTTCCTCGCAGGCCGTAACCCTAACGTCGGAGGGCAGCAAAGTATTTATCGCAAACGGAATTTTTTCGGCGGGAATAGACGTATCCGCGTCTAAATGAGCAACCTGCCCCAAAGCGTGAACGCCCGCGTCCGTGCGGCCGCTGCCCGTAACGGACGTTTTTTTGCCGAACAGTCCGGAAAACGCATCTTCGACGACCTGCTGGACGCTCAGACCGTTTTTCTGAGTCTGCCACCCGCAATAATTCGTGCCGAGATATGAAAGCGTAATTTTATAGCGTTTCATCAGAACAACCCCATAAAAACGTACCTATCCACAATAACGAGCGCAAGATAACATCCTATCGCAAGAATGCCGGCAACGTCCCGGAAACGTATTTTCTGAACTTTGTATTTCGTGCGGTGCTCCGTCGCGTTGTAGCACCTCGCGTCGAGCGCGAGCGCAAGTTCGTCGGCACGGCGGAAAGAATTGACGAACAAAGGAATAAGCACGGGCAGAAGCGCTTTCGCACGTTGATAAAGACGGCCCGTATCGAAAGACGCGCCCCTTGCCTTCTGAGCATTCATAATCTTTTGCGTTTCTTCCATAAGCGTGGGAATAAATCTCAGCGCGATACTCATTATTACGGCGACGTCGTGCACGGGAATTTTGACGTATTTCAGCGGCGACATAAGGCTTTCGAGACCGTCCGTAAGTTCCGTCGGCGTGGTCGTTAACGTCAGAAACGACGTTCCTATTACCAAAAAAACGAGCCTTAAAGCCATCATTATGGCATAATTAACACCGTAATCGGTAATTGTGAATATCCACCAGTGCGCAAGCACCTTGCCGTCCTTGACGAATAAAAGATTCAGAAGCGCAGTAATAATTACTATCACCGTGATGCGGCTTACGGTCTTAAATATTTTGGTTATCGGAATCTTCGAAATCAAAGAAAGCGCGAGTATAAGCAATGCGGTCAGCGCATATCCGAAATAACTCGATATAAAAAATATGGCCGCAATATAGGCAATCATCAGCAGAATTTTCACGCGTGCGTCCATTCTGTGAACGACCGAACCGGAAGGATAATACTGTCCGAAAGTTACGTCTTTCATCTTCCCTCCTTCCACGCTTTGACGGCGTTCACGAAATCGTCGGGCGTAACTATACCTTCGCCGAGATTTACCCCGCGCTCTTTAAGCATAGCGGCGAGTTTTACGGGAACGGGAACGTCAAGTCCTATTTTAATAAGTTCGTCGGCATGCCCGAAAAGTTCGGCAGGCGTTTCGAAAAACCTCAACTTTCCGTTTTCGAACACTGCGATTTTATTTGCCGCAACGCTTATTTCGTCCATATTGTGCGATACCATTATAACGGTATGACTTGTCGTTTCTTTCAGTTTTCTGATAAGATCGAACATCTCGACGCGCCCCACGGGGTCAAGTCCCGCGGTGGGTTCGTCCAATACCAGAATTTTCGGGCGCATTGCGATAACCCCGGCAATGGCCACTCTCCTCTTCTGTCCGCCCGACAGCTCGAACGGCGAGCGGTTTTTGATTTCTTCGTAATCGAGTCCCACAATCGTTACGGCCTCGCGAACTCTTTCCTCGATTTCTTCTTTTTTAAGTCCGAGATTTTTAGGTCCGAAGGCAACGTCTTTCTGCACGGTTTCGTCGAAAAGTTGATATTCGGGATACTGAAACACCATGCCCACTTCCGCCCTCAGTTTTTTAAGGTCGGGTTTTTTGGCAAGGTTTATGTCGTTTACCGTTATCTCCCCCGACGTAAGCTTTATAAGCCCGTTGAGATGTTGCACGAAAGTGGATTTTCCGCTTCCCGTCGCCCCTATGATTCCCACGAAATCGCCGTCTTCAATCGTAAGACTTACATTGTCGAGCGCCTTGTGTTCGAAGGGAGTTTTTGGCGAGTAGGTATAAGAAAGATTTTTAACTGTTATCGGCATAAGCAATCTACAAGGTCTTCGGCACACATAACGTCGTCGTCCCCTATTACTCCTTCGCTTTTAAGGCGGTTGGCAATCTGATTTATTAACGGTAAAGTCAGTTTATATTGTGAAACGTCACGTTTAAATAGCGCTTTCGGCGTATCCTGCAATACTATCCTGCCTTTATCCATTACTATCACGCGGTCGCAGTTTACAACTTCGTCCATATGGTGAGTAATGTGAACCACGGTAATTCCTTCTTCCTCGTTAAGTTTTTTCACGACGTCCATAACCTCTCGTCTGCCCTCGGGGTCAAGCATAGACGTCGATTCGTCAAGCACGAGGACGCGCGGTTTCATTGCAAGAACGCCGGCAATGGCAATACGCTGTTTTTGTCCTCCGCTCATATTGTGCGGCGTGGAATGACGGTATTCCGTCATGTTCACAACGTCGAGCGCCCAGGTAATGCGGCGTTCGATTTCGTCGCGGGGAACGCCGAGATTTTCGGGTCCGAAAGCGACGTCGTCCTCGACGATGTTCGCCACCATCTGATTGTCGGGATTCTGAAACACTACGCCCACGTTCTTTCGTATTTCGTATATGTTTTTATCGTCGCGCGTGTTGTGTCCGAAAACGAATACGTCGCCCGATTTCGGCACGAGAAGCCCGTTCAGATGTTTTGCAAGGGTGGATTTCCCGCTGCCGTTCGCTCCTACCAGCGCGACGAATTCCCCTTCGTTTACCGAAAGGGTTATTCCTTTTAGCGCCTCGAGCGGTGCGGATTCGTATTGTTTGTAAGCATACGTAACGTTTTCGACTTTAATTATTTCCATAATGCCTCGATGACGGTATTGTAACATAAACGCCTGCAATTTGCAAAGCCGGAGAATACCAATTTTGTAAAATATTTGTTTAATGCACTCTAATTAATTAAGAAAGGTTGACTTTTTCGCCGTATGTCGTATAATACTTTTGCGTAATTAAGTAGATAATACTACAATTGTAAAATTATTTACGTTATATAAACACGGAGGTTCAAATGAGTACAAAAATGACCATTGACGGTAACACCGCCGCTGCGCATATCGCTTACGCACTGAGCGAAGTCGCCGCAATTTACCCCATTACTCCCTCGTCTCCTATGGCGGAAAACGCCGACGAGTGGGCTAACGCCGAAAGAAAAAACATCTTCGGACAAAAACTCCGCATTGCCGAAATGCAGTCGGAAGCCGGCGCTGCGGGCGCCGTTCACGGAAGTCTTTCAGCCGGTGCGCTGACCACCACGTTCACCGCAAGCCAGGGACTTCTTCTGATGATTCCCAACATGTATAAAATCGCGGGCGAACTGCTTCCTTCGGTTTTCCACGTAAGCGCCCGTGCTCTCGCATATCACGCTCTTAACATTTTCGGCGACCACAGCGACGTTATGGCCTGCCGTCAGACGGGCTTTGCAATGCTCGTGAGCAACAGCGTTCAGGAAGTCATGGACCTCGCTCTCGTCGCACATCTCTCGACTCTTCGCTCGAGCGTACCTTTCCTTCACTTCTTCGACGGTTTCCGCACCTCGCACGAGGTTGACAAAATCGAGATGATAGACTATGAAGACATCAAAAAAATCGTCGACATGAAGGATATCGAAAACTTCAAGAAACGCGCACTGAACCCCGAACATCCTCAGCTTAACGGCACCGCGCAGAACCCCGATATTTACTTCCAGGGTCGCGAGGCCGGCAACAAATACTACAACGCCGTTCCCGAAATCGTAGAGGAAATGATGAAAAAGGTCGAAAGCATTACCGGCCGCAAATACAACCTCTTCGACTACTACGGCGCAAAAGACGCCGAAAAGGTTATCGTCATTATGGGCAGCGGCGCCGAAGCCTGCGAAGAAACCGTCGATTACCTTAACGCAAAAGGCGAAAAAGTGGGCCTCGTAAAAGTCCGTCTGTATCGTCCTTTCCGCGCCGACAAACTCGTTGCCGCTCTTCCCAAAACCGTCAAATATATTTCGGTTATGGACAGAACCAAAGAAAGCGGAAGCCTCGGCGAGCCTTTGTATCTCGACGTCGTGGCCGCTCTTGCCGAACAGGGCGTAACGGGCGTCAAAGTCCTCGGCGGACGCTACGGACTCGGCTCGAAGGAATTCAATCCTTCGATGATTAACGCCATCTATAAAAATATGGGCGGCGAAAACAAAAATCACTTCACCGTCGGCATCAACGACGACGTCACGGGAAGCTCTCTTGCCGTTACCGAAAAAATCGACGCTTCTCCGAAAGACGCCATCCGTTGCAAATTCTACGGACTCGGCTCCGACGGCACCGTCGGCAGCAACAAAAACAGCATCAAGATTATCGGTAACTACACCGACAAATACGCTCAGGCATACTTTGCGTACGACAGCAAAAAGTCTGGCGGTCTTACCGTTTCTCATCTCCGTTTCGGCGATACGCCCATCAAATCGACCTACCTTATCGACACGGCCGATTTCGTTGCCTGCCACAACCCTTCGTACGTTACCAAATACGATATGGTAAGCGACCTTAAAGACGGCGGCACGTTCCTTCTCAACAGCACGTGGAAACCCGAAGATATGGACGCGGCTCTGCCTGCTGAAATGAAGCGCACGATTGCCAGAAAACACATCAGATTCTATACCATCGACGCAATCGACATCGTTTCCAAAATCGGTCTCGGCAACCGTATCAGCACCACGATGCAGTCGGCGTTCTTCTATCTTGCCGGCGTAATGCCCTATGAAGAAGCCAACAAACATATGAAGGAATTCGTCATCAAGTCGTTCAGCAAGAAAGGCGAACAGGTAGTCAATATGAACTTCGCCGCTATCGACGACGCCATTTCGGGCCTTACCGAGGTCAAATATCCCGAAAGCTGGGCCGACGCCACGACGGGCGCGGAAGTCAAACCCGTGACCGACGATCCCTATTACACCGCTTTTGTCGAGCCCATGCTCGCACAGAAGGGCGACAGCCTTCCCGTTTCCATGATCGAGGCCGACGGACACGTTCCCACCGCCACTACCCGTTTCGAAAAACGCGGCGTTGCGGTAAACGTTCCCAAATGGATTCCCGAAAACTGCATTCAGTGCAACCAGTGCTCGTTTGTGTGCCCGCACGCGTCGATTCGTCCCGTGCTCGCAACCGAGGAACAGCTTGCAAATGCTCCCGAAGGTTTCGAAACCAAAAACGCCACAGGGTTCAACGGATACAAATTCAGAATTCAGGTCTCCGCGCTTGACTGCACCGGTTGCGGAAGCTGCGCTAACATCTGCCCTTCCAAGAACAAGGCTCTCGAAATGGTTCCCCTCGACGCCGCTCTCAAAAACGGCGAAGACAAGAAATGGGATTATGCGGTATCTCTTCCCGCAACCACGGCCGATATCAACGTCAATACGGTAAAAGGCAGCCAATTCAAACAACCTTTGTTCGAGTTCTCCGGAGCTTGCGCAGGTTGCGGCGAAACTCCTTATATCAAGGTTATCACCCAACTTTTCGGCGACAGAATGATTATTGCAAACGCCACGGGTTGCTCGTCCATCTACGGCGGAAGCGCGCCTACCTGCCCTTATTCCAAGAATAAAGAAGGACACGGCCCCGCCTGGTCCAACAGCTTGTTCGAAGACAACGCCGAATTCGGTTACGGCATCAATCTCGCTTACAAATACAGACGCGAGGAACTTAAAGACTTCGTTTCCAAACTTGCCGACGCCTATAAAGATTACACCTTCGGCAAAGAAGCCTGCGAAAACTGGATCAACAATATCAACGACGCCGAAGGCAGCAAACGCACCGCAAAAGAACTCGTTAAAGCAATCAAAGCCGCGCACTCTGCGGACGACGCGACAAAAGCGCTTGAAAAAGAAGTTCTCGACCGCGAAGATTGCCTCGTCAAAAAATCCGTATGGATTTTCGGCGGCGACGGATGGGCATACGATATCGGTTACGGCGGACTCGACCACGTTATAGCTTCGGGCGAAGACGTCAATATTCTCGTTCTCGACACCGAGGTTTACAGCAATACCGGCGGACAGGCAAGTAAATCCACGCCTACGGGCTCCGTTGCGAAATTCGCCGCAGGCGGCAAACTCACCAAGAAAAAAGACCTCGGCAAAATCGCAATGTCTTACGAATACGTTTACGTTGCCGAATGCTCGATGGGCGCTGATAAAGCTCAGTTCGTAAAAGCTATTTCCGAAGCGGAAGCTTATCACGGACCTTCCCTTATCATCTGCTACGCTCCCTGCATCAACCACGGCATCAATATGAGTAAATCTCAGCTTGAAATGAAGGCCGCCGTCGATTCCGGATACTGGCAGCTGTACCGCTACAACCCCGCGCTTATCGAAAAGGGCAAGAATCCTTTCATCCTCGACAGCAAGAAACCTACGGGCGATTATCAGGCGTTCCTTATGGGTGAAAACCGTTATGCGCAACTTGCGAAGGCCAAACCCGACGTAGCGAAGAAACTCTTTGCACAAAACGAAAAAGAGGCTCGCATCCGTTACGAAGAGTATACCGAAATGGCATCTAAGGAATAATCTTCACGACTAAATAAAAACCCCCGCTCCCGGCGGGGGTTTTTTAACGGCGTTTTCGGATTTTAAATACTTTACCGATTTCAGACGCGTTTACGTCTTGTCGCAATAAACGCGTCTTGCGTAATATGCAACTTTTCCGAAACAATCTTTGCCTTTTACGATTTTCAACGATGACTTGTTATAAACGGATATAAGGCCGGTACAACCTCCGAACGCGTTATCGCCGATGGCTCTTACGTTTTTCCCTATCGTAACGCTGTTTAGACCGACGCATGCGAAAAACGCGCCTTCTCCTATTTTTTCGACGTCGTCGCCTATTATAACCTGAGAAATTCCGAGACACCCCGCGAAAGCAAACGCCCTTATCGCTTTTACTCCGCTTATCACAACTTTTTCCCTTAAGGAAGGCAGAAACAATTTTTGCGGACAATAATTCATAATTACGTAAAACGCTTTTCGGCGCTTTGAAACGGCCCGAAAGCGAATCGAATTCTCCCTATACTATATAACGTTTAGATTATATAATGTAATAGTCTATACTGTCAACGAATTTTTGCAATATCATTTATACATTATATAATGTATAGGTGATATATGGTAAGATTGCGGGTTCTTGAGTTACTAAAGGAAAACAATAAGTCAAAATACTGGCTTTATATTCAACTCGGGATGAGCTATCAGAATTTTAACAGAATGGTCAATAACGAAACGAAGTCCGTACAGTACGAGATTATCGGCGCGTTATGTTCGATTTTCAACTGCACACCGAACGACTTGTTCGAGATAGTTCCCGATAAAAAAGGTTGATATCTGATAATTTTTTAATAGCAAAAACGCCGCTTTATGCGTTCCCTATAAGGGATTTTTAGGCAATATAAAAGACTAACGAACACCTTTCGTTAGTCTTTCTTTTTTATCCCGCAAAAGCACACGACTTTGCTTGCAAAGTATAGTGTGCTAAACTTTTGAAAATTTTCCCACAAAATTAACAACTCGATAAATTGGAATTTGTCGCGCTCTGTTTTATAACCGAAAAGTTTTCGTCGCAATCGTTTCTCTAAAGGCTTTATCGTGTTCGACAAAAATCATCGTAGGCGAAAATTCTTTTATGAGCTGCTCAATCTGCATACGAGAATACACATCAATAAAGTTAAGTGGCTCATCCCATATGTACAGATGCGCTTGCTCACAGAGGCTTTTCGCTATCAAAACTTTTTTCTTTTGACCGCCTGAAAAATCTTGTATATCTTTTTCAAACTGTACGCGCTCAAAGTCCATTTTCCGCAGAATTGCTTTGAATAAACTTTCATCTATATGGTTTTCTTCAGCGAAAGCTGATAAACTCCCTTGTAGATGTGAGGTGTCCTGCGGCACATAGGATATGATAAGTCCCGATGCAAGCTGTATCGTACCTGTATGCTCGATTGGCTCACCGATTATAAGTTTAAGCAAACTGCTTTTTCCGCTTCCGTTTCTACCGTCAAGGACAACTCTATCTCCTTGCCGTATTGTAAATGAAACGGGTTCGCATATCGCATTTTCGTCATAACAAACAGAAACATCAGAAAGGGTAACGAGTGTTTCTGCGTGATACATCAACGTAGTGAGCTTCAAATTCTCGGCAGTTTCGATGTTTTTTAGAAGCCCTGATTTCTGCTCAATAGCTTGCAGTTGCCTTGCTTCGATTGCTTTTGACCGTTTCATCATCTTTGCTGCTTTATGCCCGACATAACCCTTGTCGGCTGCTCCTTTTTTCGATGCTTCTACACGATCAGACCACACCGCAGAGCGTTTCGCCGATTGTTGTAATCGAGCAATATCCTTTTGTAAGCGTTCATTTTGTTCGAGTTCAAATTCTTGTTGACGTTCAAAGTTCTCCATCCAAGACGAAAAATTTCCGCTTTGTACTTCAATGCTTGCTCTATTCAGCGACAAAATATGGTCAACACATCCATCCAAGAAGGCACGGTCGTGAGATACGAGTATAAAGCCTTTTTTCTTTTTTAAATATGCTGATACCATTTCACGAGCGTGAACGTCTAAATGGTTCGTTGGCTCGTCAATCAAAAGAAAATGTCCTTCGTTGCAAAATAAAGCCGCTAACAGTATCTTTGTCTGCTCACCGTTTGATAGAGTTTCAAATGGACGGTAAAGCACATCTGCCTCCACATCCAAGTAAGACAGTTCTCGCATTAACTCCCATTCCTCTGCCGCAGGGGCGATTTCAGAGAAAATTTCACACGTAAGCTTCGCTTTATCCGATACGGGATATGGAAAATAATCGAACTGCACGGATGCGTGAATTTTACCGCTATACTCATACTTTCCGAGCAAAAGATTTAACAGCGTTGTTTTTCCTCTGCCGTTTCTTCCCACAAAGCCGAGCTTCCAATCGGTATCAATTTGAAAGCTTATGTTTTCAAAAACATTATCATAACTCGTTGGATAGGAAAACGTAAGATTTTCTATTTTAATCATTGACATAAACTAAATCCTCCTTTGCATGGCTTAATAAATACAAAGTCGGCGTTTCGGTGATATTTCACTCCGTATAGATTTCACCGTTTTATACCGACACTATACGGAGTAAATCATGTGTAACAATCATTTCTTCTGCTTTCATGGGTAGCACCTCCTAAAAATTATTTGTTGTTTTCATCAAATTCTTATTTATCGATGAGTTGATTATAACATAAAATTAACTTTAATTCAATCTGTTTTATGTGGGTAAAAGAAAACTCGACTTATTGAAAGTCGAGTTTTATAAAATATTCAATTAAAATCCCTAAGAGTGACGCCCTTTATGCGGCGTTTTTGCTATTTTATCTTACTCTTATGCGCGTTGCCGGGGTTTTCCCTTCAAGAATATCCTTTATTGCATACTTGCTGTTCGCGATGATGACTTCCGTTCCCTGCTTTACGGGCGCCTTAATATATTCGAGCTTTGCGCCTGCCCCGTTCGCTCCTTTCCGGCTTGCTCCGTGGCAGTATTTCTGATACTCGTTTATATGCGAAAGAAGTTCCTCGGTGTTTTTACCGTTAATCTCTTTAACTAGCGAATTTTCGTCGTCAAGGTCCGTATAGATGCCGTCGACGCTTGTTAAAATAAGCAGTTTTTCCGATGGCAGAAGACAGGCAATCTGACTTGCCGTTTCGTCGTTGTCCACACATTCGACGATATCGGATTTCTCGTTCATAAGCGCGCGGATTTCCATTTTGCGGTTTTCTTCGTAGCACACGGCGTCGTTATAGTTTATTATGGGCACGGCGTTTTCTTTCGGACATCTTAAAAGCACCTGTCTTAAATAATCTCTTTTAAGAGGGTCGTTGAAATGTTGATGCTCTACGAGAATTTGTCGTATGCTGTATCTGCTGTCCACAAACTGACGATACCAGCTCATAAGCACAGATTGACCCTGTGCGGCGTAGTCCGTTTTATTGTCCTCGTCGCTTCCCGAAAGCTCGAACCCGTTGCGTTTGATAAAGTCGAGACGGCCTATTTCCGTAGCGCCAGAAGTAACCCATACTATGCCGGGGCGAAGCTCGCGCGAAATGCGCGCAATCGTCGAATAATTTATATCTCCGTATTGCTTGTCGATAAGTGCGAAACTGCCCACTTTACCGACGAGTTCGATATCGAATTTTGCCATTTCAACCTCCGTAATACCGCGTTATCCCGTCCATAATGCGCGTGGCAAGGTTCTTTCTCCCGACAGCGTCCGCATTGACGTAAATATCGTAGCCGTATTTATACTTGTATCTGCTGTAATTTGCGACGTTTTCGCTTATTTTAACGCCGTGTTTTTTAAGAGTTTTATAACTTTCGCCAAGGAATATCACAAGCGCGGTGTCCTTGAGGGCATCGATATGCGACATTTTCAAATCGGTAAAATCGGCGGCGGCAACCATACTTTCAAACTCCACGGCGTCTTTTACGGCAATGTTCACGTATTTTTCGTAAAGTTTGTTACCGCCCTCTTTCAACACGACAGCCTTTGACGGGCGGTTTGCGTAATAAAGAGTAAGGTCGGGCAAGGAAAGATAATACAGCGAAAGAGCGTCGGCAATTTCCTTTGCCACGCTTTCGGTAAGCGCGTTATCGAAACCTGTAATGAGAATGTTTCTTTTCATACCCTTATGCGCATATTATAACCGTTTAAAGCAATTTAAGCAACAAAATCACGCGGCTGCTTTTTCGCAATCGAAAGTCATATCCCCGGTATTTTTAACTTTAAGTATAACGTTGCCGTTTTGGTCGGTGCGGTATACCTGCATATTTTTTTCTTCAAAGCGCGACAAGGCTGCTGCCGTGGGATGGCCGTACGAATTACCCTCTCCCACCGAAATAACGGCGTATTCGCAGGAAATCATATCAAGAAAATCCGCCGTTGACGACGTTTCGCTTCCGTGATGCGCAACTTTTAAGACGTCGCAATCTTTTTTGTTATTTTTTTCGCAATATTTTTTTTCGTTTATTTCGTTACTGTCTCCCGTAAACACGATACGACGGCCGGCATATTCGAGAATACCGATGGGCGATACGGCGTTGATTTTTTCGGGACTTTTCAAATTCGAATCCGCAAAGTATTCCTCGTCGAGACAATAAAACGTGAGTTTATAGCCTTCGCCGGATATATCGAAAACGCCGACGTTGGTATAAACGTTGCAATCGGGTTCGGACAGCGCAGCGATAAAAAACTCCGCATACACCACGGTTCCTATCGTATCGGGGTCTGTAAACTTCGCAAGTTTTTCCTGCGGTAACGCCGCTATAGCCTCCGCCTTACTTTCTGCGGAAGCCTTAATAAACGGCATATAAACGTTTTTCACCTCATAAGTTTTAAGCACTTCGTCAAGATAGGAAACATGGTCGTCGTCGCTGTGCGTCGCCATCAGATAATCTATCTGTCCGTCTGTAACAAGCGATTTCAAATCGCTTTGCGACGAATTGCGATACTTATTCGTTCCCTTCTTGCTGCCGCAGTCGATAAGCATATCCTTACCGTCGGGAAACGCAATATAAATACAGTCGCCCTGACCTACGTCCAGAAAATAAACGGTAAGTTCCCCTTCTGCGGGCATCGGCCCTTTGAAGAGTTCGGGTTTCAGGTAATACAGTACGCCCGTTACTATCACCGCAACGACTACTAAAGCCGCTATCGCGTAAAACAGTTTAGGGTTTTTCTTATGCAGGTTTTTCGCCGCTTTTACCGTTTTGACCGTATTTTTCGATTTTGCCATATATTATTATATTAAAAACTCCTTTAGTGCGATTTTACGACAAACACACCGGCTTGCGGTGTGTTTGTCTTTATTGACAATCAGAATAAATCAGTCGTTATCGACAAGATCGCCGTATTGTTCGAGTTTGTTCTTTTTGGGAATGGGCTTGCTGTCGCCGTGTTTTACCAACAGCATAAGAACAATGGCAACAATAATGCAGATTGCGCTGTACAGGAACAGCATCTGATCTTTGGAATTGTCCATAATAAGGCCTGCGATAAACGGGGTAATCGCCTGCGCCGACATAGTCGCGGTATAGTAATATCCCGTGTATTGTCCCACCGTTTCGGCCGTGGAAAGTTCGGTTACCATCGGGAAAGTGTTGACGTTTGCGATAATAAGACCGAATCCGGCAATCAGATAGAACACCGCAAACAACGCGGCCGGTACGATTGCTTTATCGCTGGGTCTGACAAAGAAGAAAATAAGGAAGAAAGATACGACCGCAAGCGCGAATCCTATCATTATCGACTTTCTTCTGCCTATTTTCGCCGCAAGCGCGCCGACGGGAATAAACGCTATCGCCGATATCGCCATACTTACGCCCGATATAATGGACGCCGTACCTGCCGACAGGTTAAGCGCTTTCGTCGTATAGACCGAAAGGTTTGAAGATATTGCGTTATAACCCATAAACCACATAAATATGGACGCGAGAATAAGCCAGAAGGATTTGAGTTTCGCTCTTTCGTCCGCGGTTTTTCCGTTCCACCACTCTTTGGGGGATTTATGCGCTCTCTTTTTCCGTCCTGCTTCGATTGCTTCGGCTTCGGCCTCGTTGCCCTCGCCCTCTGCGATAAGTTCTTCGGCAAAAGCGGTGGCGTCGGGATTTTCATCGGAGTCGAAGTCGTCTATGCCGTATTCCTTGCAGGTTTCCTGACATTTGGCGACGAGTTTCTTCTCGTTGACAAGTCCTATAAATCCGCCGAGCAACAACAGCATACCCGCCGCAACCGACGCGAAAATTATCGTATAAGTGTTTACGGTCAGGGGGAACATAAGCGCGATTGTGTAAATAAGAAACGCCACCGCGCCGCCTATTCCGCCGCAAAGGTTAATTATGGCGTTTGCCTGCGACCTTAAAGGCTTTGGCGTTACGTCGGGCATAAGCGCTACCGCGGGGCTTCTGAACGTCGCCATCGCGATAAGCACGAGAAGAAGAATTACCATATATACTGCAAGACTTGTTTTGCCCTGTTTCGTGTTGGTATAATTGTCGTGAATTTCGTCCGAGATATACGTATTTATTCCGGCCGCAACGTATTTTTTATAATTATCGTTGCTTTCTTTGATTTCCTGATAGGTTTTGCCGTTGGGCGCGGTTCCCAGGAGAACGGTTTTTCCGTCGACGGTTTCGGTTTCTATTTCAACGTCCTCGTAAGTATACGTCGTGCCGCCGAGTCCCAAAAATCCCGATGTGGCTTTGAGTTTTTCGTCGTATCTTATGGCGATGAATTTTTCTCTGCTTATATCGTTCTTAGAAAGATAATCCAGGTCGCAATAATTACCCGCTCCGGCTTCGCCGTTTACGGCCGCGTCATACCATTTCGTAAGTTTATCGTTCATAAAATCGTCGTTGTTGAGTTGCGCCTCGATTTCGGCTTTCTTCGCCATTCCCTTTTCCTGCTGTTTCATCGTCGCCACGGGAACGAATACCATCAGAAGAACGGACGCTATCGTGCCTATGACGATAAACGGCGTGCGACGTCCCCATTTTCTGACGAGTTTGCCCGTCGCCTTATCGGAAATCTTGCCGAACAGAGGCAACATAAACAGAGACAACAGGTTGTCGAGACCCATTATAAGCCCGCGCATAGCGTTCGAAAGGCCGTATGCGTGTTCGAGAAGAAGAGGCACTACGAAATCGTACGCCGTCCAGAAAAGCATAATGATTGCAAACGCAAAGCCTACTTTAAAAGTCTGCGGATAATCGAGTTTAAGGGTTTTTTCGCCCGTTGACCCGGTATTTTCAACGGATTTTTTCTTTCTCATATTTTCTCCTTGAATTAAATACTGTAAAAATTATACCATATATAAAATACTAATGTAAATAAAATTATAAAACCTTTAAAAATTTAACGAAGTCTGAAAAAGAAAACGCCGCGAAAAGCGGCGCTTCCTTAAAGTGAGAAAATAACGCGGATTATTTGAAATATCTGTTGTAAAGTCCTTCGAATGCTTTGCCGTGACGTGCCTCGTCGCGAGCCATTTCGTGAACGGTATCGTGAATTGCGTCAAGGTTCTGCGCTTTCGCCATTTTGGCAAGTTCGGTTTTGCCTGCGGTTGCGCCGTTTTCTGCGGCAATTCTGAGTTCGAGATTCTTTTTGGTGCTGTCGGTTACGACTTCGCCGAGAAGTTCCGCAAATTTTGCGGCGTGTTCGGCCTCTTCGTAAGCGGCTTTTTCATAATAAAGTCCGACTTCGGGATAGCCCTCTCTGAAAGCGACGCGCGACATTGCAAGATACATGCCAACTTCGCAGCATTCGCCGTTAAAGTTATCCACAAGTCCTTTTTTGATTTCGGGGTCGACGTCTTTTGCGATTCCCACAATGTGCTCGGCGGCCCAGGAAAGTTCGTTTCCTATTTCTTCAACCTTGAATTTGGTGCCGGGAACGCCGCAAATGGGGCATTTTTCGGGCGCAACGTCGCCCTCGACAGAGTAACCGCAAACGGGACATACAAATCTTTTCATTTTAAATTCCTCCGAATTTTATTCTTGATTTTTATTTTTACAATCGTCGCATACTCCTGTAAATACGACGTAAAAATCGTCGGCTTTTACGGGACACGCCGAAAGTATTCTGAGTTTTAAATTGCCGTCGATATCGGTATCGACAATCTTCTTGCATTCCTTGCAAACGAAGTGCGCGTGATTATGTGCGAACCCGTCGTATCTGTCCTCCGCGAAATCGCCGTTTATCTTCATGATTTCTCCGGCCTGTTCAAGCGTTCTGAGATTGCGGTAAACGGTTGCGAGACTGATATCGGGAATTTCCTTTTTTACGTTTTCGTATACCCACGTTGCATTGGGATGCGAGCGGGTACTTCTTAAAACTCGTAATATGGTTTCGCGTTGTCTCGAGTAATTCATACTTTCCTCAAATCGATAATCACTATCATTATTATAGCATAAATCGGCTTATTGTCAATCAAAATCAATAATGATTATCAATTTTTTTATAAATCGCAAAACTGTTTTCTTTTAATTCGCACCCGCTTACCCCGCACGCGCAATTATAGTCGTATATGCACGCGTATCCTTCTCCTAAGTTAAGCGAATGATTTTTATCCGAAGCGTTGACAGCAATTATTATTTCGTTTTTATCCGAAAATCTTTTAAACGCCACGTAACCGTCGGAGTTCAGCATTGCGAATCCGCCCGAGAAAACGTCGGCGTTCCCGAGGCGTATCCTCCCCAGCGCCTTATAGTGCGACAGAATTTTATTATCTTCTTTGCCCCACGGATATGTGCGACGGTTTACGGGGTCGTCGAATCCCTGCACGCCCGCCTCGTCCCCGTAATATACGGACGGTATCCCCGGCAAAGCGTATTGAAGCACGGTTGCCAGATACAGTTTTTCGCGGGCCTTTTCGTATTCGATATCGGAAAGGCGGTACGCTCTTCTGTGTTCCTTTGTCCAGCCTTGTGCGTTTACCCCCGACAATGCGTTAAGAATCCTTACGGTATCGTGAGTGCCGAGGCTGTTCATAAGACAATAAACCGTCTCTTTCGGATAGTTTTCGAGGATGCTTTCCACGGTCTCGGTAAAATAATCGGCGTCGTTGTCTCTTACGTAAGCGATTATCGCGTTCATGAACGGATAATTCATCGTTCCGTCCAGCTGTCCGCCGAGAAGATAAGGCCTTAACTGTCCGTAACTTACTTTTGTAGACGCGTCCTCCCACACCTCGCCGATAACGAGAGCGTTTTTATTCAGCCTTTTTATCGTATCCACCAGACGGTAGGTAAAATCTATCGGCAGTTCGTCTACGACGTCGAGACGCCAGCCGTCCACTCCCATGGTCTGCCATTTTTCTATAACTCCGTTCACGCCGAAAATAAGATTTCTGTATCCCTCGTTGTTTTTGTTCAGTTCGGGAACGTTGTCGCATCCCCACCAGCAGGCGTAATCGTCGGGAAATTTCTTGAAATAATACCAGTCGAAATAAGGCGAATCTTTGCTCTGGTATGCCCCCAGCGTGTGATATCGCCCGAATTTATTGAAATAAAGGCTGTCCGAGCCGCTGTGATTGAAAACTCCGTCGAGAATAATTTTCATTCCCTTTTCGTGAACGGCGTCGATTAAATTTTTGAAATCGTTCTCCGTTCCAAGAAGTTCGTCCGTTTTCAGATAGTCGCCCGTATCGTAGCGATGATTGGAAAACGACTCGAAAACGGGGGAAAGATAAATTATTCCCACGCCGAGACTTTTAAGATAGTCGAGCTTTTCGACAATGCCTCTGAAATTGCCTCCGAAAAAATCGTCGGCGTAATAGTTGCCGTCGGGACCCGACACCTCGGGGTCTTCGTACCAGTTGTCGTGCAGACGATACTTTCTCTTCGTAACGACTCCACCGGCTTTTCTGAATCTGTCGACAAATATATGGTATATAATACTGCCTCTTGCATAATCAGGCGTTTTATAATCGGGATTATACACTGTTAACTGCCATTCCGGCAGATTATGTCCGCATACGCTTTCTCCGTTCAGACCCTTTCCGTAATACCATACGCCGTCGGCGTTATGCATTTCGAAACGGTAGTAATATATTCCGGCTTTATCCGGAACGAACTCCGCCTCGTAAATCCCGTGGTCGTTCTCAGTCCCGATAAATCGCATAGGCACGGGATAAATTTCCTCTTCCGTTCTGAAATACACGAGAACGCGGTTAACGGGCACCCACGACGCAATGGGAAAACGCAGGGAGATTTTCTCCCCGCGTTTCACGGCGCCGTAAGGCGTTTTGTAATAAGCGTTTCTCGAATTGAAATTCATTTTACAGCTTGTTTATTGGTCTGACGTTCCAGATTCTGTCGGCATATTCTTTTACCGCCCTGTCTGCCGAGAAAAATCCGGCGTTTGCGATATTCATAAGCGACATTTTATCGAACGTCTTTTTATCGGTATAAGTATCGTTGACTCTCTTCTGAGCTTTGCTGTAACTGTCGAAGTCGGCAAGACACATATACGGGTCGGCTATACCGTGATTGCCCAGCACGAGATTATCCGCGATTGCCCCGAATTTAACGCCGCCTATGCCATGACGCATTCCGTCAATCACGCGTTTTATGCGATAATCGGACGAATAATACTTAGCGCTGTCGTATCCTTTATTGTAGAGGTCGCGCACCTCGTCGGACGACATTCCGAAAATGAACATGTTTTCGTTACCGACCGCCTCGTTTATTTCGACGTTTGCGCCGTCCATAGTTCCTATCGTAACGGCGCCGTTTATCATAAATTTCATATTGCCCGTACCCGACGCTTCTTTTCCGGCTATGCTGATTTGCTCGGACACTTCGGCGGCGGGAATCATTATTTCGGCAAGCGAAACGCGATAATTTTCAAGGAAAACGACCTTGAGTTTATCGTTGATTGACTTATCGTTGTTGATAACCTCGCCCAGTTGCCATATAAGCCTTATAATCTGTTTCGCCATATAGTAACTGCTTGCGGCCTTCGCTCCGAAGACGTAAGTGCGCGGACATATATCGAGAGAGGGGTTTTCCTTTAACGTATAATAAGTGTCCAGAATATTCATAGCGTTTAAAAGTTGCCGCTTGTATTCGTGCAATCTTTTTGCCTGAATATCGAATATGGAATCGGGATTTACGACCACGCCGTTGCTCGTCCTGATATATTCGGCAAGACGGAGTTTGTTTTCGTATTTTACTTTTTCGAGTCTTTCCAGCACTGCGGAGTCGTTTTTGAATTTTTCGAGTTTTTTAAGTTTAGACGCGTCCTTAATCCAGCCGTCGCCGATAGTATCGTGCAGAAGCGCTGTTAATCCGGGGTTTGCCTGTTGCACCCAGCGCCTGTGCGTGATACCGTTAGTAACGTTTGTGAATTTTTGCGGATGTCTTTCGTAATAGTCCTTGAAAATATCGTGTTTTAAGATTTCGCTGTGCAGGGCCGACACGCCGTTTATTGTGTTTGCCGCTACGAGACAAAGCGTCGCCATTTTAATCTGGCCGTGCTCGAGTATGGCGTTTTCGGCGACCTTATTGTTATCTCCGGGATAAACGCGCCACAATTCGTCGCAGTAACGGCGGTTAATCTCGCACACAATCTGGAATATTCGCGGCAACAAAGTCTGAAACAGTTGTTGCGGCCATTTTTCGAGCGCCTCCGCCATAACCGTATGATTCGTATAACTTACCGTGTCGCAGGTAATCTGCCACGCCCGGTCCCAACCGTAGCCGTACTCGTCCAGAAGAATCCTCATAAGTTCGGGTATGCACAGCGTGGGGTGCGTATCGTTGATATGAATTGCGGCGTGCTCGGCAAGGTTGTCGAGCGACGGATTAGTCTGTAAGTGACGCTTGATTATCGACTGTATCGACGCGCTTACGAAAAAGTATTGCTGTTTGAGTCTCAGCGATTTTCCCTCGATATGGTCGTCCGCGGGATAAAGAACTTTCGAAATGCTCTCGGCCATCATACGGCTTTCCATAGCCTTGACGTATTCGCCCTTGCTGAATAATTCCATATCGAAATCGGTCGAGGCCTTTGCCGACCACAAACGCAGACGGTTTACGGTATCGGGTTGAATACCGCTTATGTTCATATCGTACGGTACGGCAAGAACGGTATTGTAGTCTCTGTGGATTACTTTCAGTTTGCCGTCGTTCCATTCCTGATCGACGACTCCGCCGAAACGCACCTCGAAAGTATCTTCGAGTCTGGGTTGCAGCCAGACCGCGCCGTTAGTAAGCCATTCGTCGGGAAGTTCGATTTGCTCGCCGTCGACGATGCGCTGTTTGAATATACCGTAATCGTACATTATGGAAAAGCCCGTCGCGATATATCCCAAAGACGTAAGACTGTCGAGATATGCCGCGGCAAGCCTTCCGAGCCCGCCGTTACCGAGTCCCGCGTCGGGCTCGACGGCGTAAAGCGTATCAATATCGAACCCAAGTTCCTTTACGGCTTTTACCATTTTTTTGTCGATACCCATATTGAAAAGGTGGTTTCTTAACGAACGTCCGAGAAGAAACTCCATCGACATATAATAAACGTGCTTGGCGTTGATTTCACGCGCCGTGCGCTTGAATTCCACCCTGGAGTTCGTAAGCATATCGCGCACCACTATGCAAACGGCCTGATACATCTGGGTATTGCTTGCCTCTTCCGCTTTGACGCCGAAAAATCTCGAAACGGTATCGGCGATTGCCGATTTCAAAGTTTCGGAGGTAATTTTAGAATAGTCCATATAATTAAGTCTCCTGATTGGTTTGTTATTTTACTAGTTCGTTATAAATCTCCATATACTCTTTGGCCGACTTCTTCCAACTGAAATCGCACTTCATTGCATTACTTTGCACTTTCTTCCACAGGTTTTTGTCAAAATAAGTGCCGAGAGTACGCCAGACGGCGTCAAGCATGTCGTATGCCTGATAGGTTTTGAAAGTAAATCCGTTGCCTTTTTGCGAAACGGGATTGAATGCGGATACGGTATCGCTGAGGCCGCCCGTTTCTCTCACGACCGGCACCGCGCCGTAACGCATTGCAATCATCTGTCCGAGTCCGCAGGGCTCGAATTTGCTGGGCATAAGGAAAATATCCGCCGCCCCGTACATCTTCGACGCAAGGTCCTGACTGAAATTTATGACTGCGCGCATTTTGTTATTGTAAGTCTTTTCGGCGTTTTTCAGCAGCGTTTCGTATTTCCAGTCTCCCTTTCCGAGAACCACGAATTGTATGTCCGCCTGCATCATTTCGTCAATCACGGCCGCCACGAGGTCCACTCCTTTCTGCTCGGTAAGGCGGGATATCATAACCATCAGCGGTCTGTCGGGAGAATACGGAAGTCCCAGCAACTCGCACAGCGCCTTTTTGTTTTCGGCACGTTTCGAAACCGTTTTCAAGGTATAATTCACCGCAAGATTTTTGTCGGTCGCGGGATTGAAAACGTCGGTATCTATGCCGTTCACGACGCCGCGTATTTTATAATTTCTCGCATTGAGTATTCCTTCGAGACCGTATGCGTAGAAGGGGTCTTTAAGTTCTTTGGCGTAAGTTTTCGAAACGGTAGTTACTATATTCGCGCGTTCGATACCGCCCTTCATATAGTTTACGTCGTTGTCGCACTCGATGATATTGCGCCAGTTTTCGGGAATGCCCAGAATATCTCCCGCAAGACACTTGTCGTACTTGCCCTGAAACTCGATATTATGGATAGTAAAGACGGTTTTTGTATTTCTGAAACCCTCGACGTTTCTGTAAAATACGTCAAGAAACACGGGAACGAGAGCCGTATGCCAGTCGTTGGCGTGAATTATATCGGGATAAAACCCCGTTATTGCGCTTGCTTCAAGCACCGCCTTGCTGAAAAACGCAAAACGTTCGCCGTCGTCGAAATGGCCGTACAGGCCCTTTCTTTTGAAATAATATTCGTTGTCGATGAAATAATACACGACGTTGTCAAAGGTATATTCGAAGACGCCGAGATATTGTCTGCGCCAACTCAGATCGACGTAGGTCGACCCGACGAAACGCATTGTCTGACGATATTCCTGCGGTATATCTTCGTATAAAGGGATTATAACGCGGCAATCGTTTTTCATACCTTGCAACGTTTTGGGAAGAGCGCCCATAACGTCGCCCAGCCCTCCCGTTTTAATAAACGGACTTGCTTCTGACGCAACAAATAAAATTTTCATCTTTTTTCCTCCTGTTTATATCGGATTGCGCTTTCGCGCGACTGTCCCGCCGTGTAATTCCAATCGGAACGGCAAAAATCAGACAATTTTGTTTTTGACGATTACGATGGGATAACTGTCGTATCCGGCAAGACGACGCTCGGGCTGAATGACGACGTTTTTATCGGTTATCGTGCAGACTACGCTCGCTCTTTCGCCAATCGTGCCTTTTTCCATTATTATTGAGTTTTTAACGACCGCGCCTTTTTCGATATGCACGCCGCGGAACAGAATGCTGTTTTCGACGGTGCCGTCGATAACGCAGCCGTCTGCTATGAGGCTGTTTTTAACCTTTGCGCCCGACATATATCTTACGGGAACGCTGTCCTTGACCTTTGTGAATATAGTGCCTTTCCCGTAAAACAAATCGTTTCTGGTGTCGGCGTCGAGAAGCGCCATACTGTGTTTATAATATCCGGGTATATCGTCGATTACTGCGGCGTAACTCGTAATTTCGCGGGCGAATATTTTAAGTTCTCCCACCTGTTTTATAAGCACGTCTTTTTCGAAATCCGCAAAACCTCTCGCATAGGCGTTTTCGACAAGACTTAACAGCAGGTTTTTGTCTATTACGTAAACCTGCGTATTGACGAGCTCCTTGGTCTTACTTGCTATAACCGCAAAACGCATATCGGTAACGCGGCCGTCCGCGTCGACGGTAACCACCTGTTTTCTCGGGTTTATTTCGTCGGTGCGGGTCGTAAGCATCGTAATGTCCGCGCCCCTCTCGATATGTTCGTTAATAACTTCCTCCATGTCTATGTTGCATATGATGTTGGTATTTGCAAGCACGACGTAGTCGATTTTTTTCTGCGACATAATGTAGCCTTTAAGACTGTAAATCGCGTCGACCTTTCCCTTGAATACGTCGCGGAGCGTGTTGAACGCGAAAGGAGGAAACAGTGTAAGGCCGCTGTTTTTGCGGTTTAAATCCCAGTCGCGTCCCATGCGCAGATGGTCCATCAGACTGTTATAGTTGTTGCGGGTAACGATGCCTATCGTACTGATACCGCTGTTAACGAGATTCGAAAGCGCAAAGTCAATCATTCTGTACCTGCCGCCGAACGGAAGGCTTGCGCTCGTTCTCTGAATGGTAAGTTCGTTCATATGAACTTCGCTGTCGCTTGCAATCAGAATACCCATTGCGTTGTTAATCATTGCTTTCACCTCCGAACATCTCGCCCGCTTCGATTTTTGCCTTTTCTTTTACGCTCGTTTCGGGGCCTACCACGGCGATTTTCCACTCGCCTGCGTGCTGTTCTTTCTGCATCGCGCCCACGCGCGCGCCCTTGCCGACCTTAGCGTCCCAGCCGACGATAGCGTATTCGATAACCGCGTCGTCGCCTATTTCCGCGCCCGGCATAAGAATACTGTCGCGGATTTTGCAGTTCTTGCCGAGTTTACATCCGTATGAAATCACCGAGTCGGTTATCTCGCCCTGCACGAAAGTACCTTCGGAAATGACGCTGTTTTTAATGGTCGCGTCCGAGGATACGAACTGAGGCGGTTCGGCGCTGTTCCTTGCGAATATACGCCACTCCTTATCGTCGAGATTGAGACCGCTGTCGGGGTTGAGAATATCCATATTCGCTTCCCACAGGCTCGAAATGGTTCCCACGTCTTTCCAGTAATCGTTAAACTCATAGGCTACCATGTTCTGTTTGTCCGAAAGCATTTTGGGAATAATGTTTTTACCGAAATCGTTCTGACTTTCGGGGTCGGCCTCGTCGGAGACGAGATAACGTCTTAACACCTCCCACGTGAAAACGTAAATGCCCATCGACGCTTTGTTGGATTTGGGCTTTTTGGGCTTTTCCTCGAAGTCGATTATTTCTCCCTTTTCGTTCGTCTGCATTATGCCGAAACGCGACGCTTCTTCCATAGGAACGGTGCGCACGGCGATAGTGCAGTCCGCATTGGTTTTTTTATGATGGTCCATCATTTTGTGATAGTCCATTTTGTAAATATGGTCTCCGGACAGAATAATCACGTATTCGGGATTGAATCTGTCGATAAATTCGATATTCTGATAAATCGCGTTTGCGGTGCCTTTGTACCACTCGCCGGCTTTCGCGCGCATAAACGGCGGCAGAACGTATACGCCGCCCGTAATTCTGTCAAGGTCCCACGGCTGGCCGTTTCCTATGTACTGGTGCAATTCAAACGGCTGATATTGAGTAAGCACGCCTACCGTATCGATGCCTGAATTCGCGCAGTTCGACAAAGGAAAATCGATAATTTTGTACTTTGCTCCGAAGGGAACCGCGGGTTTTGCGACCTCGTGCGTAAGCAATCCGAGCCTCGTTCCCTGTCCTCCGGCAAGCAACATCGCCACACATTCTTTTTTTGTCTGACGCATATAATTTCCTCCTATTTGTTTTCGGGTTTATATACAGTAAACGAATTGCCGGGAATATTAACCGAAACGGCAAACGGCAATCCGTGCATACTCTTTTTTTCCGCCTTATATACGGGATAATGCGTCTTTGTGCCGCCGAATTTCTTTGCGACGGAGGAAAAAACGCACTTATAACCGGTAAGTTCGGGTACGCCCGTAAGGTAACGCTTTCTCGTTACGGGCGAGAAATTCACAATAACGAGAACGTAATCGCCCGATTTATCGTATCTGAGATAAGACAATACGTTTTGGGTATTGTCGTCGACGGAAACCCATCTGAATCCTTCCCACCTGTTGTCCTGCGACCATAAAGCGGGAGTATTTCCGTATAAGGCGTTTAGCTCTTTCGTATATTCGAGCATCTGTCTGTGACGGGGATAATCGAGAAGCAACCAGTCGAGCCCCTCGTCGTAACGCCACTCTATAAACTGCGCGAATTCGCCGCCCATAAACAGCAGTTTCTTGCCGGGATGAGTCATCATAAAACCGAGATAAGCTTTAAGGCCTTCGAACTTATCGTCGTACAGCCCGGGCATTTTGTTTATAAGCGAACATTTTCCGTGCACGACCTCGTCGTGAGACAGCGGCAGAATATAATTTTCGCTGTATGCGTAAGTCAATGCGAACGTCAGTTTGTTATGTATTTCTTTTCTGAAAAACGGGTCGGTGGAAATATAGGACAGCGTATCGTTCATCCACCCCATGTTCCATTTGAAATTAAAGCCGAGGCCGCCCGATTCCGGTGGCATCGTTATCATAGGATACGCGGTACTTTCCTCGGCAATCGTAATAAACCCCTTGTGCGAGGTGAGAAGGGCTTTGTTCATTTGTTGCAGAAACTCTTTTGCTTCGAGGTTGTAATTCCCTCCGAATTTATTCGGGATCCATTCGCCCGGTTTTCTGCAATAATCGAGATAAAGCATACTTGCTACGGCATCGACGCGTATACCGTCGATATGATAGTATTCGGCCCAGAAGTCGGCCGCGGAAATAAGAAAACTTCTTACCTCGGGTTTGCCGTAATCGTAAACCTTGGTTCCCCACTCGTAATGTTCGCCCTTTTTAGGGTCGGCATATTCGTAACACGGCGTGCCGTCGAATAGCGACAGTCCGTGTTCGTCCTTCGGAAAATGCGCGATAACCCAGTCGAGAATTACGCCTATCCCCGCCTTATGAAATCTGTCGACGAGATACATAAAATCGTGCGGCGTTCCGTATCGCGAAGTTGGCGCGAACAGCCCCGTTACCTGATATCCCCAACTGCCGTCGTAAGGATATTCGGTTACGGGCATAAACTCGACGTGCGTGTAATTCATTTTCTTTACGTACGATACCAGTTCGTCGGCAAGGTCGCGGTAACTCATAACGTTGCCGTCGGCATGGCGTTTCCAGCTGCCGAGATGCACTTCGTAAATATTCATCGGACTTTCATAATGGTTTTTCTTTTCCCTTTCTTTCATCCAGTCCGCGTCTTTCCATTTATAACCGCTTATGTCGTACAGTTTCGCCGCGGTATGAGGAGCCGTTTCGAAATGAAGACCGTATGGGTCGGCTTTGAGCACGGTCTTTCCCGTCTTCGACGTTACCGCATACTTGTACGCGTCGTATACTTCAAGGCCTTTTATAAACAGTTCCCATATTCCGCCGCCGTCGTTCTTCATAGGCGACGCGTTTACGTTCCAGCCGTTGAAATCGCCTACAACCGACACTTTCGAAGCTTTAGGAGCCCAAACTCTGAAAAACCAGCCGCGTTCGCCGTTTTCGACCGCTCTTTTCGGACAAAACAGTTTATAGGCTTCGGTATTCGTTCCTTCGTGAAAAAGATATTTCGGATAATCGTCGTAATTCTTTTGCATACGCCTTTCCTTTCGTTTTCTGTGAATATTATAACAAATATATTAAATAATTACAATAGCAAACGGCAGGAAGTTTCAAAAAATCCCGCCGTCGGAAAAAAATATTTTCAGTATATGAAACGCGTTTCGCAGAAAGGAGTTTCCGCGTCCTCGTCAAACAGACCGAAAACGGCGCTGCCGCTTCCGCTCATAGACGTCGCTTCGGCTCCTGCCGATATCATCTTTTCCGTCGATTCCGCCACTCCTCCGTTTAAAGAAATCGCGGCCGGCAACAAGTCGTTATGCAGAAATTCCGCGATGTCAAATCCGGCGCGACCCGCATTCTCAATAAGGCTTTCGGTACTGTTCCCGCCTGCAATTTTCAGCTCGTCGAAACGCCTGAAACATTCGGGTGTACTTACGCCGCTTCCTGCAATAAAAGCTACTTTATACGGTAATTTTATATCAATAAAGTCTATAATTTCGCCTATTCCTCTTACTCGTTTTACACCTTTACGATACATTGCCGGCGCGTCGGAACCTATTTTCATCAAGAAGTCGTTGTCGATATTCTTATCGGAAATTCCGTATAATTTTTGCAGCGCGCGCACGACGGCGACGCCGTCCGCCGCCGAACCTCCCATGCCGCCACCTACGGGAATACGTTTTTTTATTGCCACGTCGCAGCCTTTGATACCGAATTTTTCCCTCATCAGGTTTGCGGCTTTTACCGCGCTGTTGCCGTCGTCTTTCCTGCCGTCGGTAGTACAGGTAACGACTTCGTCGTTTCTTACCGTTACGGTGACGTCGTCGTGCAGTTCGACGCTCGCCACCAGCATATCAAGAAGGTGAAAGCCGAGGCTTTCACCTTTTACGTCGAGCGTAAGATTGATTTTAGCGTATGCGTTTTCGGTAATTCTTTTCATAAGGTAATTATATCACGGGGGCGCGATATTTCCAACTAAAACTCGAAACTAATCTCGCGGTAATAGAATACCTTTTCTCCTTCCCTGAACGGCGTGGTAAGTTCGGGATTCTGCGCCATTATGTCGTCGGGTCTTGCGGAAAGAGCCTTCGAGGCGTCCCATATCGTATCGCCTTCTTCGGCAACGAATACGCTGACGGCCGATTTGTTAACCTCTTTCTCGTGTCCTTCCTCTATCTCCTCGATATACTCCGCGCTGCACGTTCCGATACTGCCCGTCATAAATCCGAGCGTAGCGTTCACTTCAATCTCTTTTTCCCGTTTCAATTTAGCCGATACGTAAAGCACGACGCCGTTTGCCGTTACGGTATCCGACTCGTCCGAGCCTTCGTTCATAAACGGCAGCGAATACGGAACCTCGAGATTTACGGACGACACGCCGTTTTCGTCGCGATATAAAATCGTCGCTCCGAATACGCCCTCGATTACTATTTTTCCGCTTTCGGAATACGCTCTCGCAACGTTGTTTTCCGAGTGAGTAACTCCTATTACTTCCAGAGCGGAAGGCATATTTTCGGTCAATGCGGCGATTCCGGATACGTCGTCCTTATAGAATTCGAAGCCGCGGTGAATTCCGCCCGACGCCACCGCGCGTTTCTCGTTGAGTTCGTGCGTAATGCTGAATACGTCTTTTACGACCTCCTCTTCAGCCACGTCGTACGCTTTTACGTTTGCTTCGACTTCCGCTTCTATGCGGATAACGTTGGCTCCTTCGACGCCCGTAAGCACGACTCTTACGTTTTTAACGGTAACGTCCGCTTCGAGTTTTTGTCCTATCTCAACGCCGTCGGCCTGAAATTCCTCCGAATACGGGATATGAAAATCGGTTACGGTGAGTTTGTCACCCGCAAGATAAGTTACCGTCGCGTTTACCGCGCCCGTAAGCAGAACGTTTCCCATACCGGCCGTCGCCTTTTCGACGTAGGCGTCAGCGCGGGTGAGAAGGATTTTCATTACGTCCGTTTTGGTGTCGTAATCGTCGCTGACGGTAAAAGAAGTATTGATGGAAGTACAGAATCTCTGACAACGCATTTTTTTGTTTTCGACGTATACGTCGTCGTCCGCGCCGACAAGACATTTTTTCATATCGGAACAAACCGAAAACAGCGTTATCTTTACCACGGCGTTAAGTTTAATTCCCCCGCCGATGGAGGTATCCGTGTCGATTACCGCAATCTGTCCGTACAATTTGCCGTTCAGATTCTCGGTCTGAACGGTTTCCGAAAAGTCGGCAAAATAATCGAGCCCGCGGATTTCGCCGTCGTTATTGAGATACAGAAGTTTGAAGTTAACTCTTCCGAAAACTCTCGCGCTGTTCCCCGTGGCGTCAAGCGACACGATTCTCGCGTCGGCAAGTACGTCAAGTACTTTCGTTGCTCCGCCGCTTTCCATCTCGCTTACCGAGGTTCTAACAGCAACCTCTTTTTCGGCGATTTTGTTGGCGGTATCCCACTTGATTTCATTGAATCTGAAATTCATTTCTGCCCCCTGAAAACTTTGTTTTTTCGGCGTCGTCGCCTAATCATTATATAATACAAAGGTTTTCGGGGTTTTATGACATTTAGTTTTTATCGCGAGGGAAAAACCTGACGTTTCTGGTCATTACGTCGGCATAGGTCAGCGTAAGCAGTTTCGTATCGGCGTTTTCGGTTTTTACCGTAAAAACGTTGGGATAAAGGTCTTCGATTACCCCGTCCACGCTTATAAACCTGTTTCTTCCTCTGTTTATAAGCAATTTCAACTCCATTCCTCTGAGGTTTTTCACGCGTTCTTTAATTCCGTTAATGTTTATGGAAGCTTCTCTCATATACGGATTATTAACTTTTTTTGACGGAATATCCCCACAAAAAAACGTCCGCGGACTGCGGACGCGGCAATAAAAAAGGACGGGATTGAGTTCCCGTCCTTAAATCGTTACAGGTCTTCTTCGTCGTCTTCGTCTTCGGCGTCCTCGCCGTCGTCGACGTAATCGCTTTCGAAGTCATCGTCATCGTCGTAATCGTAAGATGTGTCGGCGTCATCGAAATTTTCCTCGTCCTCGAGGTCGTACTCGTTCTCGGCTTCCTCGTCCTCGAGTTGAGAAAGCATGATTTCGTCGTTTTCGTCAAGAGGTTCGACTTCTCCGTCATCTTCGACGAAATCGCGCCAGCTTTCGTCCTCGTCGTCCCCCGAGTCGTCCTTTTCCTCGTCCGAAACCTTGTTCATTTTCTCTTCACGGCAGGACGCGCACATTTCCTCGCCGTCTTCAAGCGGGTTTATCTTGCATACCGGGCAGATTCTTTCTTCGCTTTCGACCTCTTCCTCGTCGTCCTCAATAAGGCTCATTCCGCCTATTTTGAGTTCGGCCTTGCAGACGTCGCACAAATCTTCTTCCTCTTTAATCCAGTTCAGTTCGCAACGCGGACATTTTTTATATTTAGCCATAATCGCACCTCTTGTCAAATAATGATACAGCCTTTTTTTTCGTGCCTATTATATATATTAAAAAAGGTTTTGTAAACTGTTTTTATTTATAATTATGAATTACAATAAAGTATTTTTATTGTTTATTACATTATTATACGCGCGACAGGTCGGGCGTTACAAAAAAACGCAAATACTTCGGACAAAAAAAGGCACGCGCACGCGTGCCTTATCGACAATATCGTTCGAAAAAAGATTAAGCCCCTTCGAGAATCATTTTATCCGCGACCAGAGCGATAAACTCGCCGTTGGTGGGCTTATCGTTGGCAGTATATACCTTGATGCCGAAAATACTGTTTATATTTTCGATTTTTCCTCTGTTCCAGGCAACTTCAATCGCGTGACGGATAGCTCGTTCGACCTTACTGCTGCTCGTTTCGAACTTGTCTGCGATGGAAGGATAAAGTTTTTTGGTTATGTTATTGATTATATCGGGCGTGTCCACAACCATCTTGATGGCTTCCCTTAAAAACTGATAGCCTTTTATGTGCGCGGGAATACCCACGGATATAAAAATGTTGGCTATTCTCTCGTCAAGCGATTTATTCGCCCTTACCGAGACCCTTTTTACGCTCTGCGCCGGCTCCTGAATCTGACGAGGTTCGTTCATCTCGCGCATATAGGCGTAAAGTTGCTCGTAATTTACGGGTTTTGCCATAAAATAACTGGCGCCGAGCCTTAAAGATTTTGTAACGAAAGCGTCGGTTGCCAGTTGCGAAATCATAATGGTTACTGGTCTTTCGTCGAATGCCCCGAGCGCGCTTAACACACCGAAACCGTCAAGTTCGGGCATAACGATATCCAGAAGCAGAAAATCCGGCTTCATACGCTCGACCATCTTGATTGCCTCGACGCCGTCTCCTGCGACCCCGAGAACTTTAAACTCTGTGTTTTCCGAAAAGAATTTTTTGATTTCATCCGCGAAAGCGGTGTTGTCATCTGCAATAACAACAGTCTGCATTTTTGCTTCCCCCTTAAAATATATTTGTCGACGGCAAAATGGTTTTTAATTCATTTACCGTTATTTAAAGCGATTATAACAAAAAAATCATTTAAAAACAAAATTATTTTCTGATTTTTGTGTCGCATTTTGTCGATTTTTGACGAATAATTTTTAAAATTTAAACAGCCTCCCCTTTTTTATAAAAAAGAAGCCGTCCATTGCGGACGGCTTAACTTTTATTCTTTTTCAAAAACCTCTTTGTAATCTTCTTCGGTCATTTTTCCTACTACCATGTTCTCCTCTTCGGGAAGGGTTATTTCGCCGGTCTGCAAAGCGGCGCGGTAGAGATAGTTTTTATTGCCGTCGAAGTAGTAAAGATATCCGTCGAATACGGAGGGAGAAAGCCATGCGGTTGCAATACTTACGTCGGCGACTTTTTCCTCGACGGGATTGTCGTCGGAATTCATATCGAATCTGTACAGAGCGGCGGGACTGCTGCTGTCGGCATAGAAGATATATCCGTCTTTGACGGCGTAAACGGTTACGGCGCGGGCGAGAAGTTCGACGCCGTCGGAGGGAATGGTCTGCGGTTTTTTGTCCTTCTGAACGTATTTGAGATAGGGCGCCGAAGACACGGATACGATTGCTCCGTTTTCAAAGTCGATTCCCTTAACCGTCGAAGCGTTGCTTCCCGACGCGTCTTCCATCAGGACGACTTCCTTCGTTCTGTCGAAAACAAGGTCCTTTGCGAATTTATAGGCACACAGCGTAACGTTTCCGTTTGCGTCGGTTTTGGTGTAATAAAGCGTAAGCCCGTCGGACTCTATAACGTAATCCTTAACGGCGACGTTGGCGTTAGTATTGTAACTTGCGGCGTTTTCGTCGAAGTTATACGAGCCGTCGGTAATAAGGTCGGTAATTTCGCCGGTTGCGTCGATTACCGAAAGAGTATTGTATTTTTTCCAGGAATTCTCGGTATCGGCGGAAGTGAGAATAATAGTATAACCCGCAAACTCTCCGCTGCCTTTCACGGGTTGCATAAAGGACACGTTCTCGCGCACGGTAACGTAGTTTTTATCGTCGCTGATTTTCGCGGCGTTTTTCTTATTGAGGTCTATCTTTTTAAGCGTGCCTCCGTCTAATACCAGAATCGCGTTGTCCGTTACCGTAAAGTCGACGGAACGATTGTTTATGGTGTGAAGCAACTCCGTTCTGGTAGCGTCGAGGCTCGTGCGATAAAAATCGAGGTAAGTTGAGTTCACTTCGCCCTGTTTGGTCTTGTCGAGGTTGGGCGTCGCATAATATATCCAGCCGTTTTTGACGTAAATGCCGGATTTTGCGCTAGTCGAATAAACGTTCTTTTTCACAACTTCGACGACGCTGCCTTCAATCACGTTGCCCGATTCGTCGAGAGTGGCGCGCATAAGGCAGGATTTGTCCTGTTTGCCGAAAGTGTTTTCGGCGTCGACGCCGGTGTAAGCGTTTATGAAATAGATATAATTCCCCTGTCTGACAACGACGCCGCCGTTGTTTTCTACGGGAGAAGATGCGTATTTATTGCCTTCGGGAATGGCCTGCGCCTTGTACGTTTTACCGTTGCAGGCGGTAAGACCCGCGACAAGTACGATTATCAAGGTAATTAAGGCCAACGTTTTTTTATTCATACTATACTCCTGCGAATATAAATTCATAGATAGAAATATTATATAGTAAACATCCAATTATGGCAAACGAAAATAAACAATTTTTGCCCGAAGGAGACTTTATGTTTAAAAAATTCGGCGAATTTTATAAGATTGACAACGGCGGAAGACCCGGCGTAAGCAAATCTCCCGTAAAAACCGAAGAATCCGACAAACCGGTAAATCCGTCGGCGGCGGGAGCGTACAGAGTATTCCTTGCAAGACACCGCGAAATATCGAGAAGAATAGACTTGAGAGAAAACGAAAAGAAAAAATCCGTTGACTTTTGACGGTATATGTGATAAATTTTTTTTGTTCTTAGGGAGTAGTGGCTTTTAAGCGGCAAAACCAACATACCCGGACGCTGTTCTGGTTTGCCTTAATCAACGAGACTTGGAACGACTGTGTCGTTTCGTAGTCTTTTTTTTATATAAAGGAGAGGTACAATTATGGAATCTGTGCTCGCAATATCACGGGGCGGCGATATCGCCCTTACCGTTTTCCTTTTCGCGGTAGGTCTTCTGCTGATTATCAAAGGCGGCGACTGGTTTGTGGATTCGGCAAGCCGCATTGCCGAAATTTCGGGAATCCCGAGTTTTATCATCGGCGCGACCGTCGTCAGTTTAGGCACGACTCTGCCCGAACTTATTACTTCGGCAATTGCCGCGGCACAGGGAAATATCGATATTGCGATAGGAAACGCGGTCGGAAGCGTAAACGCTAATATCGGACTTATTATGGCGGTTTCCCTTCTGTTTATGCCGCACGCGTTCGATAAGAAAACCTATCTTTTCAAAGGTCTTACGATGATAGCCGCGGTGGTAATACTGTTCCTGATGTCATTGAAAGGATACCTTAACGCTTATCTCAGTATAATTCTGCTCGCTATTTTCGTTGCGTTCGTCGCCGAAAACATTATCGTCGGCAAAAAAGAAGCGGCCCGCGCTAACGTTATGGATAACGGACTGAAACCCGCCGTGATAGAAGTGGGCGAAGGCGCGACGCAAACCGAAACGACCGAAAACGCTCCCCTTCCCTCGTCTGACGGCGTAAAACCCGTCGAAATTCCCGTTGAACAATCCGTTGAGGCTGCAAAAAAAGCAAAAGCGGATAAAACCCGGATTATAGTAAAAAGCGTGATAATGTTTATTATCGGCGCCGCCGCAATCGTGGGAGGAGCACAGCTGCTCGTTACCTACGGAAGCAAACTTGCGGGATATATGCGCGTTCCCGAAAGAATTGTCGCAATCACTCTTGTCGCAATCGGAACCTCTCTGCCCGAACTCGTTACCACGATAACCTCTATCGTAAAAAAGAAGCACGACCTTTCGATAGGAAATATCATCGGCGCAAACGTCATCGACCTGTGCCTGATTCTTCCTATATGCGCGATGATTACGGGCGGAATGCTTCCCGTCTCTCAGAAATCCCTGTTTATCGATATGCCGTTCTGCATAGGCCTTGCCCTTCTTGCCATAATTCCCGCCTGGGCAAGCAAAAAGTTTTCGCGCGCGCAAGGCGCGACGATACTCGCGACATACGTGGCTTATATGGTCGTGTCGATAGTATTGTAAACGAAATATCATCAAAACAAAAAAAACAGCCGGCCGGCTGTTTTTTTGTTTATTCGGTATATTTTTCTCTTAGTCTTTTTACCTCTTCTTCGTCCAGCCCGTATTCGGAAAGGATATAATTTCCGAAATTGCCGTATTTTTCGTCGATGGCGTTAAACGCCGCGTCGAGATAGGATTTATCGACGATAAACAACGGCTCGTAATTATCTTTCAGAAATCGGTGAAATATTTTCGGAATGCGGTCAAAAATAAGATTTCTGATATTGTCTCTTATTTTTATGCTTTCCATATAATCCCTGACGACTTCGTCGTAAGGCACTCCCAGCACCGTAAGCAGTATGGCGCATCCGACGCCCGCTCTGTCTTTGCCCGCGGTACAATGCTGAAGAAAAGGCACGTCGTCGTTACGAAGAGCCTCGATCATGCTTTTATAACCGACGTTATCAAACGGAAGATACGAATAGAATTCCTGCACGTCGGAAGGTTTTATTCTGATTAAAGCGCGGTTTAAACCTCCCGTCTGCAACTTATAAACCATTCCTTTTTTGATATTGTTGGGATAGTGCAGATGTTTTGCGCCTATTCGCTGATAGACTATTTCACGGTTGTTGTCAACCTCGTCCACGTCGCGGTAATCGAAAATCTTTTTTATACCGAGGCTTTTAAGATATTTAACGTCGTTCTCGGTGGCGTTATCGAGAAAACCGCTTCTGTAAAACGTGCCGCAGACGACCTTTCTGCCGTCAGAGGCAGGAATACCGCCGAGGTCGCGGAAATTAAAAACTTTTTCCATATTCATTATTCTCCCTGCTATCAGTATAGCAGTAACGACCCCAAAAATCAACGGAAACTTTTTATTTTATAATCGTCATAAGCCGTTCGGTGGAATAATTCCCCTCTCTGTTTATTCTTTTCATATTTATAAGACTTTCGGGAACGCCGAATCGCACCGTAGTTACTCCTTCGTTGCACGTCAAAGTTATCTTTATTCCGATACTCACGAGAATTTTAACGGCCGTTGCCGAATACTTTCCGAAAGGATATGCGTATACAGCGGGTTCGTAACCGCATAAAGCGCGAAGTTTTTCCTGCAGACGTTTCGTGTCTTCCGTTAATTTTTTTTCGTATTCCGAGTCGCTCTCTCCCGCAAGTTGCGCTATTCCGTATCGAGGTTTGAATTTGTGCATTCCGTAACTGTGATTGCCGTAATATATTACTCCCGATTGCGCGGTTTCTTCAATCTGCCACCAGGTGATGTGCGAATAATTCGGATTGCTGTGGTCTCCCGACGCCGTCGAATATTCGGAGTACGCTCCCACGATGTTGATAACGGCGCACATACCGTATTTTTCAAGCAAAGGCATTCCGTAATACAGATTGTTGTAATGCCCGTCGTCAAATGTAATGAGAACGGGCTTTTCGGGAAGCATTTTTCTGCCTTCGGCAAAATCTATAAGCATATCGGGAGTAACCGCCGTATATCCTTCGTCACATAACGCTTTCAGGTCGCTTTCAAACTGTTTTTCCGATACGAAATATCGTCCCGTTCTGCCGTTCAGTATCCCGTGATACATAATTATGGGTACGTCTGCCGAAAGATTGAGGTCGTCTCCCGGAGCGGCGGCAACCGAAAAAGGCGCCGTAAGAAGAAGAACGATAAAAAACGCGATGACTTTTTTCATAACGCTATTATGTGCGCACTTTCTTCAATTATTAAAACGGAATAAAAGCAAGGCGGCTCGGATAAATCCGAGCCGCCTCACTAATTATATGATAAGGGGGAAAATTATGAGCCTTTTAACTTCAAAGGGGTTTCGCCTTTGCTTTATGGCACCATATTACTATTATATTTTTGACTTGTCAAGGACTTTTTAAACCTTTTTTGGTAAAGAATTTGTAAATACGCGTTTTAAAGCGGAAAACCGTAACTTTTGTCCAATTATGTTCTTTTTGTTGTACAAAATATAACAAACGTATAAACGTTGTTTTACAATAACAGTTAATTGTCAAATTTTGGAAAGTGCAAAGTTTGCCGCTTCTTCTCCTGCGATCGCCCCGTCAGAAGACGCCGTAACAATTTGTCTTAAAGTCTTTTCGCGAACGTCGCCCGCCGCATAAATACCTTCCGCGTCGGTCCTCATTCTTTCATCGGTTACGATATATCCGCCCGCGTTCAACGCAATTCTTCCTTTAAGATATTCGGTTTCGGGAATTGTGCCCAGCGCGACGAACAGACCGTCGGTCTTTATTTTTTCCTCGGTACCGTCGTTTTTTCTTACCGTTATCTCTCTCAATACGTCGTCGCCCTCCATTCCGGATACGACGGCGTCTGTTATAAACTCAACGTTATCCTTCGTCATTGCTCTGTCAACCAGCACTTTGTCGGCGCGGAAAGAGGCACGACGGTGCACTAAGTACACCTTTTTTGCAACGTTAGAAAGATAAATAGCGTCCTTAAACGCGGTGTTGCCGCCTCCCGCAATTACAACAGTTTTGTTTCTGAAAAACATTCCGTCGCATACCGCACAGTACGAAACCCCACGCCCGATAAATCTTTTTTCGGCGTCGATCCCCGTACTTCTGTCATAGCAGCCACCCGCTATCACGAGCGCGCGATATTTAATCGACTGCACGGCGGTTTTAACGATTTTTCCGTCAACGTCCAGTTCCTTAACTTCGTCGTATAAAAAATCCGCGCCGCATTTTTTCGCCTGCTCAAAGGATTTCATCATCAGTTCCTGTCCCGATACGCCGTCCGCACCCATATAATTTTCAAGCACGTCGGCAAGATTAGCCTTTCCTCCCGCCGCGGCCTTTTCAATAATCAAGGTACGCGCGCCCGCACGCGTCGCGTAAATGCCCGCCGTAAGTCCCGCCGGACCTCCTCCTATTATAACAACGTCGTATTCTTTCATAATGCCTCCGGTTGCATTATAGCATTTATCGGGTTTCCCTTCAAGTATAGTTTTTAACAATCTGGCAAAAATTTACACGAGGTGTTTATGAAAAAAATCGCTGTCTTTGTTTTAATTATCGTATCGTTATCGCTTTTTGTTTCTCTTTCGGGCTGTACCCCCCGCTCCTCGGTTGCCGACGACTGCGTGCGGATACATATACGCGCGAACAGCAACTCCGACGCCGACCAGAAAATAAAACTTGTCGTACGCGACGAGGTTGTAAATTATCTTACGCCCTATCTTGCCGGATGCGAAAGCAAAACCGACGCCGAAAAGGTTATTGACGAAAACAAAACGGGCATTGCCGAAACCGCGCGGTCCGTATTGCGCGAAAACGGATTCGGATACACGGTATCCGTGCGGCTTACGCGCGAAAAATTCCCGTTCAGAAAATACGGCGACGTTTCCTTTCCCGAAGGCGTTTACGACGCTCTTATCATAGAGCTCGGCACCGGCGAAGGCGACAACTGGTGGTGCGTATGTTTTCCTCCCCTGTGTTTTGTCCCCGAGGACGGAGAAAACGAAAACTTCAGGTATAAATCCAGAATAGTGGAAATAATAAAAAAATTCCGAGGTGAAAATGAATAAAAAACGACAATTGACCGTTTGCGCGGTGGCTCTTCTTCTAACCGTTCTTACCGGCGTTCTCGCGTTTTCGGACGTTCTTACCGCAAAAGACGCGACTACTACGGAAGCGGCGGTGCTGAAACAGGGTTCCACCGGCTCGTCGGTCAGAACATTGCAGACAAAACTGAAAAGCTGGGGCTACTATACTGGCTCGGTAGACGGCATTTACGGGTCGCAGACCGTAAAAGCCGTAAAATATTTTCAGAGCAAAAACGGGCTGGCGGTAGACGGCATAGTCGGTGCGAAAACTGCCGCCGCGCTCGGCATGACTCTTTCTGGAAGTTCGTCGGGTTCGTCGTCGGGCAGTTATTCGTCGTCGGACGAATACCTTCTTGCCAAATGCGTTTACGCAGAGGCCCGCGGAGAGCCGTACGTCGGGCAGGTTGCCGTAGCCGCCGTGGTCCTTAACCGCGTAAGAAGCGCGAGTTTTCCAAATACGATAGCGGGCGTTATCTATCAGCCGTGGGCGTTTACCTGCGTTAACGACGGACAAATCAACCTTTCCCCCGACAATAACGCAATCAAAGCCGCAAAGGACGCTCTTAACGGCTGGGACCCCACCAACGGCTGTCTCTATTATTACAATCCGGCAACGGCCACGTCGAGCTGGATATGGTCGAGACCCGTTATGCTCAGCATCGGCAAACACAATTTTGCCAAATGAGGTGAATATGAATAAAAAAACAATAATTGCTCTCGGTATATCCGTTGCGGTGCTTGCCGCCGGCGTTATAACCCTCGGCGTTCTTTTCGGGAAATCTTCGAAAGACGCCAAAAATTCGCGGGCGATGCTCGAAGCGCATTATCAGCAGGCATATTATACTTTGCTCGACGAAACCGACGATATGGAAATTAAATTCGCAAAATTAAGCGTGGCAAACGGCAAGTCGACAAGACTCGAACTTCTCGGAGACGTTTCCAAAAGCAGCGAAATAGCGGCAAACGCCCTTTCCGCTTTGTCATCTGCCGATGCGGGCGTCGAACAGACAATGAAATTCATAAACCAGACGGGCGACTTTGCGAGATATCTCGAAACCAGACTCCAAAGCGGCGAAGACTTTTCAGCGGAAGAAAAGGAAAGCGTAAAAAAAATTCACGAAATGCTGAAAAAACTTTCGGACGAGCTTAAAAAAGTAAAAGACAAAATATCCGAAGGTTATCTGTTTATAAACTCAGAAGACGGCAATAACATAGTTTTATCGGATATTTTCACAGGATTAAACGACCCTTCCGTTGAATATCCGCAGTTAATTTACGACGGGCCTTTCAGCGACGCGCTCATTGACAAGGAGGCGAAAGGCATATCCGGCGAAGAAATCGACGAAACGCGGGCAAGGGAAATCGCCGCCTCTTTATTCGGCGACGCAATACAAAACCTTTCGTTCGACGGAGAATGGGGAGGCGATATCGAAACGTTGAATTTCAGCTGTACCCTTTCGGGCGCGGAAACGACTTTGCAGTTTGCGAAAAAAGGCGGTATGCTTTTGTCCGTCAGCGGAAACAGGAACGTCGACGAGCAAAAACTCGACGTTGAGGAATGCGTGAACAAAGCTTCGGATTTTCTGAAAAAATGCGGCTTTAACGATATGGGCGACGTATGGACCGCAAACGACAACAACGTCGTTTACGTTAATTTCGCGCCCGTTGCGAATAGCGTCGTGGTGTATCCCGACCTGATAAAAGTCAAGGTCGCAGCCGATACAGGGGACGTACTCGGAATGGACGCTCTTAATTATGCGTTCAATCATACCTCGCGCGAGATACCGTCGCCCGCAATTTCCGCGGAGCAGGCGAAAAACTCGCTTTCATCCCCCGACGCAAGGGGCGGCACGCTGTGTCTGATTCCGTATAAGACTAACGCCGAAAAACTTGCGTACGAATTTATTCTCGACGCCGACGGAACGTATTATATATACGTCGACGCACTGACGGGCGAGGAAATCAACGTGCTGTACGTCATATCCACTACGGGAGGAATGAAACTCATCTGACGGTTTCACAGAAAAACAAAAAGGCAGCGACGATTGTCGCTGCCTTTATTATCAAAAATCGCTTACGCTTTATGCATTTTCATTTTTTTGCCTTTCGCCATAAGTTTTACGAGACGCGACAAGGAAATGAAAAGAATCATTGCGGGTATATAAACGTCGTATATCACGGTAATAATCCGGACGTAAAGAGGACTTCCTCCTACTGCCGCGAACCCGCCGTTTATGAGGGCGTACACGGCCGTAAAAGCAAGATATCCGCACGCACACAGCGTAAGCGCTTCGATTACGCTCGTCGCGACGATATAATCCCTGCCGAAATCGTAACGGGCGCCTTTGACGCTTCTGCGGTATTTTCTTATCTTTTTGCGGTTTACGTTAAGAACTGCCATAAGAGGAAGGTTGGGAATATTCAGCACGGTACAAGCCGACGCAATTGCCTCTGCTCGAAAATCTATGCGACCGCGCACAACGCCGAGCGACATGAACGAACTCGACGCGCATACCCACGCGAGAAATACTAAAAGTCCAAGATACGCCCAAACGTAGTCGATGAATCCCGTAACTTTTTCGCCGTATGCGGCAACCGTCGCCGAAAGAGTGAAATTGCCGAGATAGCAATGCCATACGAACATAAAAGCGGCGGTAAAAACATAAAGAAAAATCGCAAAGCCGACGCCCGATTTGACGGTATGGTTTTCGCGCTTTTCGCAAGTTTTATCCTTATTTTCCGTTTTATTTTCGGTTTTCGGTTCCTCCGAAGGTTGGATTTTTGCGGGTCCGACGTACGGAATACCCGGCGTCGGCGCTTCCGTTTTAACCTCGGCGGGCGCTTTTTGCGCTTCTACGGTCTTTTCAACCGTCCGGACGCTTATTCTTGCAATCCTTTGTTCGTTTTCTTTTTCGGCCTGTTTTTTCTCGATGAGCTTTCTCAACAACGTTCTGGCCTGCTCTTTCGTAATGACGTTGCCCTTAAGATAGTACAGCTGCGCGCCGCATTCGGGGCAGGAAAACGCAGTCATATTCTGAGGCAAATCCATTTCAAGCCCGCACACGGGGCATTTAATGCGGATATCCATACTCGCTCCTTATCCTTTGATAAATATATAATAAACCAAAACCGCCAAAATGGCAACAAAGAAAAACCGGTTTTATTCAAATATTAAAAACACGCGTTTAACAGCGTGTTTTTTGACGTTAAACCGTTAAAATGTACCGGCAATTTCGCCGCCGCCGATGCACACCGGCGAGTCCGTTTCGTAAATTACGGCGTATTGTCCGGGTGCAGCGGCGCGCTGTTTTCTGTCGAAAACAAGTCTTACGTTATCGCCGTCGACAATTGCGGTTGCATTTTCGAGAGGTTGTCTGTGGCGAATCCGCGCCAACACCCGAAATTCATTTTTATCGGGTTTTCCGTTTATAAAATTAAAACCGTCGGTTATAAGTCCGCCGCTGTAAAGCGCCTCGCATTCGCCCTGATTGACGTAAAGAACGTTTTCTTTCACGTCTTTTCCTACGACGTACCACGGCTCGCCGTTTCCCGCGCCGCCGAGGCCGAATCCCTTGCGCTGACCGAGAGTATAGTAAAAAACTCCGCTGTGCCGACCAACCGTTTTGCCGTCGAGCGTTTTTATATCGCCCTCCTGCATGGGAATATATTTTTTAAGAAACTCCCTGAAATTTCTTTCGCCTATGAAACATACGCCCGTGCTGTCTTTTTTTTCCGCGGTGGACAATCCGTTTTCCTCGGCGATTTTTCTCACATCGGGTTTAAGCAGATTTCCCACGGGGAAAATCACGTTTTCCAGTTGTTTTTCGCTGACCTGATTCAGAAAGTACGTTTGACATTTATTCTCGTCTTTCGCCCGGGCAAGACAGGTATGTCCGTCTCTTTTGACGATATTGCAGTAATGTCCCGTCGCAACGTAATCTGCGTCGAGTTGCGCGGCATATCTTTTGAAGGGTCCGAATTTTATTTCGCGATTGCACAACACGTCGGGGTTCGGCGTAAGACCTCTTTTGTAGTAATCGACAAATTGTCTGAACACGTTGTCCCAGTATTCGCGGGATAAATCGACGGTATAATAGGGTATGTCGAGTTTTGCCGCCACCGCGCGAACGTCGTCGTAGTCGTCGAGAGCGGTACAGCAGCCGCTTTCGTCTTCCTCTATCCAGTTTCGCATAAACAGTCCCACGACGTCGTAGCCCTGTTCCTTTAACAATAATGCCGCGACGCTGCTGTCGACGCCGCCGCTCATACCCAAAACAACTCTTTTTTTAGTCATTGCAAAGTTCCGTTGAAATATATTTCATTCCGCCGTCGGGAAGAATGACGACGACGTTGCCTTTTTCGCCGCGCGCGGCAAGATTTTTCGCCGCCTGTATTGCGGCGCCCGACGAAATTCCCACGAAAATACCTTCCTTTTGCGCAAGTTCTTTCGCCGCGTTTATTGCGTCTTCGTCGGAAATATCCTCAACCTCGTCAAGCAAGTCGGGATTGAGAATTTTCGGCACGAAATTCGCACCTATGCCCTGTATTTTATGGGGTCCGGCCTTTCCCCTCGTGAGAAGAGGACTGCCCTGAGGCTCGACGCCGCAGATGCGCGTGGGACAACGATAAGTATCTATATATTTTTTTATTCCCATAATAGTGCCGCCCGAGCCTATGCCCGCCACAATCCAGCTGACGTTGTTAAGGTCTCCGTAAATTTCCTTTGCGGTATGCATAAAATGCGCGGCGGGATTTGCGGGATTGGTAAATTGCGAAGGTATAAAAGCGCGGCCGTACCTTACCTTAAGCCTTTCGGCCTCCTCGATACTTCCTTTCATTCCTTCCTTTTTGGGAGTCAGCACGATTTCAGCGCCGTACGCTTTCAGAATTTTTATTCTTTCCTCGCTCATGTTTTCGGGCATTGCGAGAATAAGACGCATATTGAGCGCGGCGCATACCATCGCAAGTCCTATTCCGGTGTTTCCCGACGTCGGCTCGATTATTACCGTATCGCTGTCGATAGCGCCCGAAGAGAGGGCCTCGGATATCATATTGTACGCCGCCCTGTCTTTGATACTGCCCGACGGATTGAAGTATTCGACCTTTCCGTATACGTTTACGTCGTCGTAACTTATGCTTTTCAGTTTTACGAGAGGGGTTTTACCTATCGTTTCGAGTATGTTGTCATATACCATAATCGTTCACCTCGTTATAATTGTAAACGCATTCCGTAAAATAGTCAAATGCGACCGATATAAAATATTGTCGTTCAAAACCCGAAGTTTATCCGTTCAACTCAAAACGCCGAAGAATCCGAAACGCTTGTTTTTTTGGGTGAAGACAATAAAAAACCCCGACTTTCGTCGGGGTCTGAAAACAGTCCGGTCAGGCTTCTGCCGTAACCGTCGCCGCCTCCGCAGCCGCCTTTCTTTCGGCGATTTCCTGCACCATCTGGCGCTGACGTTTTTCGGTAATATTGTAAAACAACATGGGAATAATGCACGCGATAAAACTCACGACGCCCGACAGCACGAGCATAAGCCACATTTTGTTAAGGCCGTCCGAAGTCATTGAACCCATAGGATTGTCGGCGGAAATTCCGCTCATACCGTATGCGATTACGCCTATGAACGCGCCGATAGCCATACCCACTTTGTTGATAAGCGTCTGCATTGCAAAGCAGATACCTTCCGCGCGCTCGCCCGTTTTCCACTCGAGATAATCGACGGTATCGCCAATCATCGCGTAAGTCATAATGTTGCTTATTCCCTGCGGAATACCTACGAAAATAAGGCATATCACGCACACCGCAATGCCGCCCGTTCTGAAATCGGCCGCGCCGAAATCCCACATAAAGAACATAATCACCATGGCGACGGCGCCGATGATATGCGAGCCGATAAACGACCATTTCTTGCCGAATTTTTTCGTAAGCCACGGGCAAAGCACCGACGCAATAAGTCCGCCCGGCACGACTAACATCGTAAGAATACCGTACAGATTCTCGCCGCCGCGCGAAGCAAGCGCGTATTTACAGAAATACAAACCGCCCGTATACGTATAAACCATTCTCGCGCCGCCGAGTATGCCCGACAACACGATAAGCAATAACTGTTTGTTTTTGAAAAGCAAACCGAGATTATGTTTTAAAGACGGCGGATTTTCATTTGATTGGCAATACTCTTTCGTGTTTTTGAATCCGTAATAAAACATAGGCAGCGCCAACACGACGAGCACTATTGCAATTATAAAATAAGTGTATCTCAGCGTTTCGGCGTTCTGCGACGCATATTCGGCAATAAGAAGATTCGTTTCCGGGTCGCGGAATTTTTTGGTTACGCCCGCCGTTATCTGCGGCACGAGTATGGTAACGAGACCGGCCGCCGCCGTACACGCGAGACGCGCAACCGTAAGCAGATTTCCTCTTACCGTGGTATCGTTGGTCATCGCCGAAGACAATCCCCAGTACGGAACGTCCGCAACGGTATAAACCATCGACCATATTATGTATATAATCGAAATTGCGGCAAAGCTTCCGACGTCGTTTTTGAACCACGGCAGGAAACACAGAATGGTAACGATACCTATGGGAAGAGCCATCCATTTGAGATAAGGACGACATTTTCCCCATTTCGTGCGGGTACGGTCGACAATGCTTCCCATAATAGGGTCGTTGAACGCGTCGAAAATACGCGTGCCGAGCATAAGCCAGGCCACCGCCATCGCGCCGAGGCCGAAAGGATTCGAAATATTGAATCCGAGAGCGTCGGTCATAAATACCGTGAGATAACTGCCGATAATCGTGCAGATGAAGTTTTGTCCGATACCCGTCACGGAATATGCGATAGCCTCTTTCGGCTGCATATTGCCGTCACCTTCGGTCGTGCCGAACAATTTGTGCAGAAAAGCGTTGATTTTTGGATGTTTGCTCATAATTAACTCCTTATCCGTCGCACTTACGATAAAAAATTATACCATAGTACAATATGTAAAACAAGCGTTTTAAAAATAAAATAACCTCCCTAAGCGTTCTTTCCGGCCGTTTTTCGATAATTATCGGGCTTTTTTTAACTTTTTTAAACGCTTGTAATTTTTAACTTGTTTTAATGTTAACAATAGTAAATTATTACTGTATATATTAGTTAAGAGGTTTCCTTTATGTTAAGACTTGAATCCATAACGAAAGATTTCAGAACCGGCAATAACGTCGTAAACGTTCTGAAAGGAATTACGATACAATTCCGGAAAAGCGAATTCGTATCCGTTCTCGGTCATTCGGGTTGCGGAAAAACCACGTTGCTCAACCTTATCGGCGGACTGGACAGATGCACTTCGGGCGGAGTAATAATCGACGGAAGAAATACGGCCGATTACAACGACCTCGACTGGAACGATTACCGCAATAAGCGCATAGGTTTCGTTTTTCAGAGTTATAATCTCATTCCTCATCTTACGATTTTGAAAAACGTCGAGCTTGCAATGACTCTTGCGGGCGTTTCGAAAGAGGAACGCCGCGAGCGCGCGATGAAAGCTCTCGAACGCGTAGGACTTGCCGAACATGCGAAAAAACATCCCTCTCAGATGTCGGGCGGACAAATGCAGCGCGTTGCAATAGCCCGCGCTCTCGTAAACAATCCCGAAATTATTCTTGCCGACGAACCTACCGGCGCGCTTGACAGCGAAAGCGGCATCGAGGTTATGAACATTTTGAAAGAGGTGTCTTCCGACCGCCTCGTTATTATGGTTACCCATAACGAACAGCTGGCGAAAGAGTATTCGACCCGTATCGTCACGATGTCCGACGGATTTATCACCGGCGACACCGACGAATATTCGCTTGAAGACTGTCTGAAAGACGAAAAGGCCGCCCTCGAAGAAAAGAAAAAAGCCGAAGACATAGTTCGCGAAAACATCGAAAAACAAGGCAAAAACGCTAAACGTACGATTAAAAAACTGGAAAGACGGAAGCGCCGCAAAACGTCGATGTCCCCCCTTACCGCCTTTTCGCTCAGTTTTACAAACCTCGTAAGCAAAAAAGGACGTACTTTCCTGACTTCTTTTGCAGGCAGCATAGGAATAATAGGAATTATGCTCGTCCTGTCGCTTTCAACCGGCGCAAGCAAATTCATCGCTCGTATGGAAGAAAACGCGCTGTCCTATTACCCGATAGAAATCAACGAAACGTCAAGCGATTTGTCGTCGATACTTTCTCTTCTCACCGACGACAGCTCCGTTTCGCGCGAAAAATACCCCGACAGCGACGTTATTTATACGAATAAGGTAATAAGCGGCCTTTTCAGTCCCGACAGTCCGCTTACGCAAAAAAACGACCTCGGCAATCTTAAAACGTACATAAACGGAAATTTGGATTCTCTTGCGGGATACGTCAAATACGACTACGGCACTTCTTTCGACGTTTACTGCGACTATAAAGTCCCCGACGACGAAAAAGGTAAAAAGTATATGAAAGTTCAGCCGTTCATGGACGCCGTGGACGATATTGAAATGTTCAAAAAATATATGGAACTGCTGAAACCTATGGCAGACGAACTTACCGTATGGGACGAAATGAGCGACAATAAAGAATTGCTCGAACAGCAATACGAACTCATCGGGGATAATTCGCGCTGGCCTTCGAGTTACGACGAGGTCGTGCTGGTAATCGACAGATATAACCAGCTTAACGATTATCTGCTGTTTGCCCTCGGACTGAAATCAAAGGACGACATCGGCGAAGCGATTTTAGGCGGTTCGGAATTCAGCGCGTCCACTTTTGCCGTCGACGACATATTGGAAAACCTCGAATACCGCATCGCAACGGGCTGCGATTACTATTCTCAGAATTCCGAGGGTAAGTGGACGAAACTGACCGAAAGAGAAGACCAACGCGACGTTTCTTTCGTCGAGGGTCAGGGTACCGACGTGAACGGCAACGTCAGAAACAATACGCTGAAAGTAAAAGTAGTCGGCGTTATTCGTCCCCGTGAAACGGCGCAGGTTACGTCCATACGCGGTAATATAGGCTATACGAGCGCGCTGACCGAATACCTTGCCGAACGCGCTGAAACTCATCCTCTCGTAAAGTACGTCAGCGAGGAGTGCTGCGACGCGAGCGGCAACCCCATTACCACGAAGGAACAGACCGACCTTCTTCGTTCTCTCGGCGTTCCCGACCTCGACGTCCCTAAAAAAATCAGCATCTACGCCGACTCCTTCGACAGCAAGGAAAAAATAATTTCCTTTATAAATACGTATAACGAGTCGCAACCCGACAATAAAAAAATCAAATATACCGACAATCTGTCGCTGATTATGGACTACGTCGAAACCATGACGGCAACCATAACGGGCGTTCTCATAGGTTTTGCGGCCATATCGCTTATCGTTTCTTCAATAATGATTGCAATAATAATCTATACTTCGGTTATCGAACGCAAAAAAGAAATAGGCGTTTTAAGAAGTATCGGCGCAAGAAAATCGGACGTTTCGGGCGTATTTATCGCCGAATCGGGAATTATAGGTTGCCTGTCGGGCGTGATAGGTATTGCCCTCGCGTATCTTCTGATGTTGCCCATAAACGTCATCATTTTCAACCTCTTCCGCGTTCCAAATCTTGCGTCGGTAGTATGGTGGCAACCGCTTATGATGTTCGGCATCAGCATAGTTCTGTCCGTTCTTGCGGGATTTATTCCCGCGCGTATAGCCGCAAACAAGGACCCCGTCGAATGTCTGCGCTCCGAATAATCGGAATAATCGAAAGGACGGATTCGTTCCGTCCTTTTTATTTCGCTTTAAAAAGTAAAATAAACTTGCGCACTTTAATACAATGTGCTATATTATAAATATTCTTTTGCGTATCCGTAGCTCAGTTGGATAGAGCACCAGCCTCCGACGCTGGGTGTCGAGGGTTCGACTCCCCCCGGGTACACCATCGGCTTGCCTTTCGCAAGCCTTTTTTATACCCTCCGTCGTCCCGCGTGTTTCCAACACGCCGTGCTTCGCACTCAACCCTCTTTCGGCTGACGCTTTCTTCGCAATTCCCTTGCTCGTTTCGCTATTACACTCGTTTCTCTCGCTACGACTCCCCCCGGGTACACCATCGGCTTGCCTTTCGCAAGCCTTTTTTATACCCTCCGTCGTCCCGCGTGTTT